>Ga0222634_1000004_pt1 | contig 569091 bp, 504 predicted proteins | sample AntAcemetageno50_FD_179807 | JGI IMG/M metagenome (GOLD analysis project Ga0222634, IMG submission 179807) | Saline water microbial communities from Ace Lake, Antarctica - #50 | ecosystem: Environmental > Aquatic > Non-marine Saline and Alkaline > Saline | place: Antarctica: Ace Lake... | reverse complement strand
TGACCGCTAACAAAGGCATATCACGCATACTATTCATGATATCCCAGTTTCATCTTTAAGTTTTATTCATGTTATCCCAATAAATACTAGGGATATACTCAATAAAACCATTTGAGTATAGAATAAAAAATGTAATGCTAAAAAGCTTTGAATTCGAAAAGGATCCTGAAATGACACTGAATCAAGTTCAGGATGACGTCGGTAGGAGAGCACAGGATGACGTTGTGTATTGGTTGCAGTAATGTAAAATACTCTAACTGTCACCCTGAGCGCCACCAATAATGAACTTGGATTATGTTCTTCGCGAAGGGTATCAAACTTAGCCTAACCAAGATTATAGCATTTGAGATCCCTCAGTAATAATTCCCAACCCTTAGCTAGTATTGGGGCTTTTGGGGTGACAGTAAGATCGTTTTACTAGAATCAAAACAGATCCTGAAATAAGCCTATGCTTTACTTGATTCAGTTTTCAGGATTTCGACAAGTGGAGAGTTTTGGATGATGTGATGAATGATAGATTCGGCCATAGAATAGTTGTCGGAATAAGTGAACTAAAGTATCCGTGAAACCCGAAGGGGTATAAATCCGCGCAGGCACGAAAGGAATAGAACATCTAAAAGAGGGAAGACCATCGGATTTATACAACGGATACTATGAGAACTCCGACAAGTATTTGTAGCCGAGAGTTTTTGGTCCTTTTGTCGGCACAAAAGAACAAGTAAAAGAAGCTAAGTTATTCCGAAATCGAAACAGATCCTGAAACGAGTTCAGGATGACGTCGTTGGGGGAAGCTGTACTGTCTAGCTGTAACCCTGAGCGCCGCCAGTAATATATTTGGATATACTCTTCGCGAAGGGTATCAAACTTAACCTAACCAAGAGTTTAATAGAATTTGAGATCCCTCAGAAATAATTTCAAATACGTCATCACACGTGGGGCTTTCGGGATGACAGCAAGATCGTGTTACTAGAATCGAAACTGATTCTAAAACAATTGTGAATCAAGTTCAGTACATGATTCAGGTTGATTTCTTAAGGAGGACCTACGTCTTCTTCTTATATCCCGTAGATCGCATCATCCATCTGAACATGCCTGGGAAAAACCTATTTAGCCAAACGCAGACGTTCATCATAAATGGATGAATAACTAAGTTCGATTTAGTTTTTACGGTACGAGCAATGACTTTTCCTGCTTCTTCCTCAGTCATAGTTGGAATAAGCCAATCGGCTATTTTTGGGATTCTATCTTCACTTATAGGATTATTCTTGAAATAGGGCGTGTTAACTTTTCCTAAGGCTATCATGGATACATGGAAGTCTGTTTCGAATAAATCAGCTTGAAGCGAATGTGTGAAACCTAACAGCGCCCATCGTGAGGGTATATATCCAGTAGCACCAGGAAAAGTAAAATAACAGGCAGCTGAATTTATAATGATAAAGTGTCCCGTTCCTCTTTCTTGCATATAGTCGTAGAACACTTTACAGGTATATGCTGTCACTAGATAGGGGGAATCAATCGTTTCTTTAATATGCGAAACAGATGATTCTTTAAATGAAAACCATTCACCAGCTCCTGCACTATTAATAATGATGTCAGGAATTCCATGCTTTTCAATGATCAATTCAGCAGCATGTACTACGGCATCTTGAACGGCTAAATCGGTGGAATAAACATGGACCTTATTCCCAGATGGATCTAATTCTTTAGCTGCTAATTCTAGCTTTTCTGAGTTTCTAGCTTGTAGAATGATAGTTGCTCCACTCTTTAGTAGTTCGAGTGCAGCAGCTTTCCCAATGCCACTGGATCCTCCGGTAATAAGAATTAGTTTATTATTCAAGCTTACCTATTCAACTCGGCATTAATAATTTCAAGCATTTGTTGACTTTCAAGCACATGTTCTTTCATCACCGAAGTAAAGAATTGCCTTTGAATGTCAGTTTTATAAATAAGAGCTATGAAATAATTATTGGCATATAGCCCATTTAAATCAAACGGAATGTATTTCAATCCATTATCACGACCAATTTGAATAAAATGCTCATCAATAAATTTTTCTCTATCTGATTTATCAACAGCTCCCCAGGTTAGATTTGATTGAAAACGTGGCTGAGTTTCCTCAAAAAATATAATTATTTCTTTTTTCAGGGTTTGATTTTGAATTATTTCGAAACCTTTGTTCTCAATCATGTTATACCCAGTTTCAGGTAGTTTAAGATCAGAGGTATTCATAAATGCAAAATGAAAGTAATTCTCTAAGGAGTCTTGATCAGGAGTCTTAGTTTCAATTGCTGAAATAATAACAGCTCCAGATTGTCGGTAGAAATTTATGGATCGTATTCGACTATTAATTATGTCGATATTTTGCTCTAAATTTTCAGCTAAATTCTCTAATAAATAGGTTTCAAGCTTTTTATTCTTTTGTGCTTCATTCCAAGTATTAATCTGAAGAGCTATCAAAATTCCAATCACTACCAGTAGAATTTCGCCGATAGCATATTTGAAGTACGTTCCAGTTTTATTTTCTGACATAAGATCGAGTCGAATTTTTCTAAAGAATTTTATCATTCAGGTATTCGATCACTTCGATTCAAGGTGTTTTTTTATATCATTTAGATCTTTAAGCAATGCTTTTTCCATCGAACCTTTAATTGCAAAACCCATACATGCCGAGAATATTTTAACAAATAATGTCTGTGCTTCTGCAGCGAAAGACATGGTTAAGATAGAAAAATTGCCATCCTGAGATATGGATAATTTTGAAATATAGATAGAGCCATGGCTTTCTGCTCTCGTCTGATAAAACTCGTTTTCAGTGTAATCAGTAATCCACATGGTTTCAATGGCTTCTTTACCAAACATCATTCTAGTTTCTTTCCATTTAAACCCAATCAATGTGTTTTCTGGCTCTTCAATAACTTCAAGTTTATTGATGCTAGTTATATAGCTAGAACAGTTTTTAAAATCTGTAATCACATTCCAAATATCTTCAGCTGGTTGTTCAATTTCTACAGACACTGAAAGTTCCATATCAACTCCTTTTAGTTTTAATTAACTATTTCTCTTTTGCACACATATAAAGACAAAATTCATGAGATATCTCAACTAATTGTAACGCTCAATTAAATAAACTCTGAGCATTATTCCGATTATCAGGTGTAACTTTATGTTATTGATGTATTGGATAGTTTTTTCCCAATAATAAACACATAATCACCAAGATCATTTTCATACGACTTAATGATATTCTGTATGTGTCCGCTATCAATATCTATCCTTAATTTTGCCATGCTATCATCAATTTCTTTACTATTTGCGAGCAATGAAAACGATGAAATACCTTGCCTAATCTTATCATCAAAATATAATTCAGGATTATGTTTACCACTATATAGAAATAGATCTTGCAGATCTGGTTTAATAGAATAATTGAATGATTCTAAAAGCTCAATTCCATTAGTAAAACATGCTTCTTTAATTCGTTCAAAAGAGGGCATTTTCTTTATAGAATCAGATAACATTTTCGGAAAATAATGATTTAGCCAATAGCCTTTCATTTGTTGAGGTGTGGCGGTAAATAGTACAATTCGTCCATTTGGTTTTAAGACTTTATGGAGTTCTGAAAACCCAAGGTTTAAATTTGTCCAATGATGAATGGTTAAAGATCCTATAATCCCATCTACCGAATTGGAGGGGAGCTCAATATTTTCTACGGAACCAAGTTTCCAATCAATTTTATTATTCCTGAGTTTCGCTATTTCTAGCATCTGCTTAGATGGGTCGATACCAATAAATTGATATCCTCTTTTCTGAAATTCGTTGGTATAATTTCCTGTTCCACAACCAATGTCTAAATAGTTACCACTTTGAGTAGGTTTTAAATGACGAAGCAATTGCTCTGTTAGATAAGTATCTGCTTTTCTAGTCAGATTATATCCCATTCCAATTTTATCATACTTTTGCTTCATTCAATATTTCGCTTATTAGTAATCTGAATACTACTAATCTGGTAGTTTGATCCTAAATTTGTGATTCAGATTATCGATATAGATTAGATAATCAGTAAAAAAATTCATTCCAAGTCTGATCTGGCTTGACTCATTAATATTAACAATTACATGTTCGAAGATATTATCACCAATAGTTAAGATTGGTACGATACCTATAAGTTCAGTAATAGTTTGAACTCCACCCACGGTATACCTTTCTCTTGTATGCTCAGTAAATGAATAGTTTGTTAATAGCTCTTTGGCTAGCTCAGTATCTTGTGGAACATTAAAAAATGATGTGGAACCTAAATCAATAATTGCCCTGTATTCTATCTCATTGATTTCTATCATGGTATAGGGAGTACTTGAAGACGGTAGTAACGGTATATCACTAAAACTATCATCAGCTAGTTCCTTATTAGATAATTCGATTGTCTTGTTAGGGTAATTAATAAGCCAATTTGATTTATCGAAAACTGTTCTGCCCAAGGTGCCGCCATAATTTGGGATATTCTCTTTTAAATAGGCCTCGTTTCCATTTGTTGCAAAAGTGTTTATAAAGTCAACTTCTCCAATTTTTATTGAGTTGACCGTTTCACTTCCACTTTCTATCACTCTATTTGAGCCTCCTCGAACGGATATAATCTCGCCAACTAACGTATCTCTTTGAATGGCGGTGACTTCAGCTCCTGTGTCAAAAATAAAGTTTTTTTGTACACCATTAAGTTCAACTGGAATAATAATTAATGACTTTGAAGTAGTGAATGTTATGCTTGAATAAAATTTTTCAGGGGATACACTTCCTTGAGTAAATATATTAGTAGAAGTACAACTTGTACTCATTATTACTAATGATATAAGAACCAAAGATTGAGATATTCGCATAGATAATCATTTTAAATTATGAAGTTTTCTTCAAGTAGTATCACTTTTAGAATTTTTGATACTCTAGTTTCTTCTCAAACTATTTATGTCTTTTTGTAATCCAAAAAATGTAATGATTTTAATAAAAGAATTTCACTAATGAATAAAAAAGGCGTACAATTTTAAGTGCGGAATAAGATTATGAAATTAATCTTATTCAAGTACTGCCCATGGTTATAGTTATTAAGTATCCCATCTTTTTTCTCGCCATTCCTTTTGTTCTTCCTTAGATAGGAACGTCCAAGCAATGATTCGGGTAGATTTATTACCAGTTCCCATTGGAATAGTTTTATGCTGAAAGGGTTCAATTTTCTCTAATAAAGCATGAATCCCTTTCAAATGAGATTGTTTAGATACCAACGTTGAAAACCAAAAACAGTTTTTGGAGTATTGCACACTTTCGATAATCATATCTTTTATAAACTGATACTCTCCACCTTCACAAATAAGCTCATTGCTGATACCGGCAAAGTTTAGTTCAGGTTTTTGAACATTCTTTCCCGATAGGTTCTTTATTTTCCTACGTGTTCCTTTTTCAGCTTCTTCAATGGAAGAATGAAAAGGAGGGTTACAAATACTTAGATCAATGATTTCATCGTTATCGATTACTCCATTAAAGAATTTGGTTGAATCAACTTGTAATCTACATTCAATCTTGTTGTTAAGTGACGTATTTGATGCTATAATTTGCTCTGATGAAGCTATCGATGATGGATCTATATCAGAACCAATAAAATTCCAATCATATTCTGTAGCTCCAAGAATTGGATAAATACAATTTGCTCCAACACCAATATCAAGACAAGTGATTGCTTCACCCGTTGGAAGTTTACTAGCATCATATTCGGCTAATAGATCGGCCATATGATGAATATAATCTGCTCTACCAGGTATAGGCGGACATAAATTTACATCGGGAAATTCCCAGTACTTTATTCCATAATAATGATTTAGTAAAGCTTTATTGAGAAGTTTTACAGCAATGGGGTTAGAAAAATCGACCGAATCTTTTCCGAATTGGTTTGGTGTAATATGCTTTGTTAATTCTGGAGTAGATGCTACTAGGGCACTTAAGTCATATCGTTCTCGATTTCTATTTCGAGAATGAAGCCTGGTTTTTATTTGCTGATTTTTCCCTAAAGGCATGATCTAAAATGATTTCATATCTAGTATTAATAATCCCGACACATAATATCTTATTTGTAGATAAGAAAGGAGGGTAGATCAAGCTTTCTATCATATCCTCAATCTATTAGAAGGTTGAATTGAGATGTTATAGTAGATTGGAGGGAAGAGCTTTAAGAAAGGGAATTATAGGAGGTGCTTCATTACTTCTTTCTTAACGTTCAAGTAATCTGCATTGTGTTGATTAGATTTGGTAATCAACGGTATTCTTCGTGTAATGGTAACACCAGCATTTTCAATTACCTCAATTTTTTGAGGATTATTTGATAGTAATTCAATGGAATTAATATGCATATGTTCAAGTACCTTCGCTGCAATAGTATAATCTCGCAAGTCTGTATCAAAACCCAATGAGTGATTAGCTTCTATGGTATCTTGACCTTCATCTTGTAATGCATAGGCGTTGACTTTATTATATAAACCAATTCCTCTGCCTTCTTGCCTCAAATAAATAATAATGCCCGTTTCTTTTTCAGCAATAGCGCGCATACTTTCTTCAAGCTGATCGCCACAATCACATTTTTTTGAAGAGAAAACATCGCCTGTCAAACACTCAGAATGTACTCTTGTCAATACATTGTCTTTATGAGATAGGTCACCAATATACAAGAGGCAATGCTCGTGAGTATCACCTTCTTGTTTAAAAGAAATGATGTTAAAATCACCGTATTTAGTAGGTAATTGAGCGGTATTCGAATATTGGATGTTCATTTATATTTTAAAGCTATTATTACATCTAGTTTCTAGACATCATCTTTTTTTTTACTAAATGGTTCTAACAAATTACCAAATTTCAACTTCACAAGAATGAACTAACTAAAGTAAATCAATAATCGTTTTTCTTCTTCTTTATGATACGAAGCTAGGTATAATAAAAATGGTATAAATTATGGTAGTTTAGGATGTTTTGATGGAGCTTATTTTTCCATATTATTTAAAAACCTGAATTGGATATGGTGTATCAATAATTTTAGAGCTAGTTCTTGAAATCATTATTAGCTTTGAGAATGATTAGATACCTTCTATGAACTAGTTCATCTCTTTATTACATCTATGAAAACATATTTTAGTTTATTTATACTTCTTTTTGCAACACAAGGCATTATTAATGCTCAATTACCAAAAGTTGGACAATGGAAAGGTAAAATAATTTATAGTTCAGAAGAGGTTCCTTTCAATTTTGAAGTGGCATATCCAAATGGAGATTCAGATCCACTAATTACCATAATCAATGGAGAGGATAGAGCTTCAATTGTAGGAACAGTTAAAGATGATAGCCTACATATTCCCATGTTTGGTTTCGATATCACCTTAAAGATGAAACTCGGACTCGATAGCATGGATGGATTATTAATTAAGCACTATAGTGGTCGAACATATGATTTTAAAGCCGATTATGGATTACCAAGGTTTGATTCTGTAAATGAATTAGCGCCAATAGAAGTTGGATCTAAATGGAAGATGACAATTAACGTTGGTAGAAATAATGAATATGAAGCAGTGGGGTTATTCAATCAAATGGGTAATCATGTCACTGGTACTATTATGACAAAAGTTAGTGACTATCGTTTTTTTGACGGAATAGTAGAAGGTAATACACTTGAAATGTCAGTTTTTGATGGTGTTCATTCATTTTTATTGAAAGGTATTTTTCAAGACGAAAAGTGGAGTGGTCAGCTAGTAATGGATGATGGTTATTCACAAATTTGGGAAGCCGTACTTGATGAAAACGCTGAACTTGAAAACCCCTTTGAAATAATTGATCTGTCAGATAAGAACATAAAACCTGACTTTGATAAACTAACAGTTGAGAGCGGAAAAATAGATCCAGATAATTATTCAGGAAAAGTTCTAATTATTCAACTAATGGGAACCTGGTGTTCGAATAGTCAAGACGAGACAAAATATCTGACCAAATGGTACGCAGAGAATTCAGGTAGAGAAGTAGAAATATTAGCAGTTAATTATGAAGCGAATTATTCTCTAGAATATGGACTTAATCGCATTGAAACTTATAAAAACCGCTTAGGTATTGACTATGATATGGTTCTTGGTGGTCGATTAAATAAAACACTAGCGGCAGATCCATTTCCTTTTATGGATAAAATTTTGGCTTTCCCCACCTTAGTATTCATTGATAAAAATGGATACGCTAGGTATGTTCATAGTTATTTTACTGGACCAGCAACAGGAGAATACTTCACCCAGTTTGATGCCAGGTTTAATGCTATTGTTGATGAATTGGAATCAGAAATGTGAACTAATATCACATGCCCAAAATGTATGATGTACTACTTATAGGTCTTGGCTCAATGGGTTCTTCGACCTTATATCAGCTTGCAATGCGTGGTGTGAAGGTCTTAGGCATCGAACAGTTTGGTATTAGTCATAATAAAGGATCACATTCTGGCCAAACTAGAATTGTTCGAAAAGCTTATTTCGAACATCCAGATTATGTTCCACTACTTGAACAGTCGTATAAAGGATGGGATGAAATATATGAACGATCTGGAACTCAACTATTCTATAAAAATGGGCTAGCATACTATGGGCCTTATGATCATGCAGTGATGAATGGAATTAAAAGTTCAGCAAATCAATATAAAATTGAACTAGATCGTCTAACAAGAAAACCACACCACGACTTCTTTAATATTCCGAATGAGTTTGAAACGCTTGTTGAACCCGATGCAGGTTTTGCACTTTCAGAGGAAACTATCAAAACCTATACTAAAGAAGCAGAAAAACTAGGTGCTGAGCTTTGTATTGGAGAAGAGGTTGTAGCTTGGGATATAATTGATGGAGATGTAGAAGTAAAAACTACAACACAAAGCTATAGAGCCAAAAAACTAATCATAACTGCTGGCTCATATATTCAAACTTTATTGCCAGACCTTTCCTTTTCATTAACTGTAACTGGACAAATATTAACTTGGCTAAAAGTAGATGATCCAGAATTATTTCATATGGATAATTTTCCATGCTGGGTTATAGCTGATGAAGAGTTTGAAGGTGTGTTTTATGGCTTTCCAATATTAGATAAAGAAAAATATGGTGGAGAGGGATACCTGAAACTTGCTCAACATTATCCTGCAAAAATTATTTCTCCAGAAGAGCTGTCAACTTTTGATACCAGTAATGAACAGGAAAGAATGCAACGATTTATTAAAAAATACCTGCCAACAAATGGCGTAGAGGTGATTGCACAAAGTCGATGTATGTATACGAATACTATTGATGAGCATTTTTTGATTGATGTTATTCCAGATACAAATTCACAAATAATTATTGGAACAGGTTTTAGTGGTCATGGGTTTAAATTTGTACCTGTAATTGGTGAGATACTAGCCGATTTAGCAACGTTAGGCAAAACCGAATTGCCAATCGATCTATTTAGATTTCGATAATCCTAAGGTTTAGTTCAATCGATACTAAAAAAAATTTTAAGTTCAATAAAATAAGTATTGAAATAAAACTTAATTTCATTACTTTATTAAAGTGTAATTAATATAAAAATTACTCTCAGTTTATAAATACCAAATAGTCGATACCATTAAAGCTATGCTAAGTAAATCAACAAGAATTCTCTCCTGGTTTTTTTTTCTAATCATGATTATCTCATGTAAAGAAACTTCTACAAATACTGATACTGATACTGAAGAAGTCGAAGTTCCATCAGCTGCGCAAATAATTGAAGAAATGGGTCCAGGATTCAATCTTGGTAACTCATTTGAAAACGGATATAATTCAACCATATTTAATGAGATTGCTCCAATTATTGTTACCTACGAAAGAGCGGGTATGAAGCATGTCCGTATTCCTATAACCTGGTTAGAAGGTTTTGGAGGTGATCATCTAGCGGATGAAGAAGGTAATGTAGATTTTGAAAATGCACGATTTTTAGAGTTAAAGAAAGTAATCGACTTTTCTATAGAAAGAGGTTTATATGTAGTTATAAATGCACATCATGAAAGAGAATTTAAAGAGAATTATGATGGATCAGCTGAGTTCAACGATAAGTTTACTACACTTTGGACTGATATCGCAATGTATTTTATTGATTATGATTATCACTTAATATTTGAATTATTAAATGAACCTGAAGGCGCATTTGGTCAGTGGGGCGGTGAAGTTAGTCCGCAAGACCCTCGCGGACTTATGTTAACCCGTCAAATTGCTAGTGTTGGAGTGGAAGCAATCAGAGCAACAGGAGGGAATAACACTGAACGAGTTGTAATGATATCTACGAATGGTCAAGGTAATCACAATCAGATAGATGATGTTTATCCGAATAAACAAGCACTACCTGGTGGTGGAAACGACCCTTATATCTCTATTCAGGTTCACACATATGATCCGTGGGCATTTTGTGGTCAAAATGGGGATAACAGCGAATTCCCTGGTGTAGCTGTAATAGAGCAGAGCATAAGAAATGTAGCAGCTCATGGACGATTACTTGGTGTACCAATCAATTATGGAGAATTCGGTGTAGGTCGAGATGGGAATCAAGCTGAACGTAATACAGATTTAGTTAGAAGCTTTTATTCAACGGTTGTTAAAACTGCTAATTCTGAAGGCATGTCTACGAGTGTATGGGATGATCAAGGTTGGTTCGGTTTAATTGATGGAAGCCCACAAGATGGGTATAGTTTTGTCTATGATATAGTACCTACTATGCTTGCTGAATAGTTTTTCAAAATCTAAATTTCAACTCTTATTTGAAGGATCAAATGTCATGAAATCTTACCTAGTATACCTGAAACCATTTTTAATCATTGTTTTTATAGTAAGTGGTTTAAATGCTCAAGAAATAAGTCCATACTTAATTGGGCAGAATTATTGGCTTGAAAATGGGGATGAAGGCAGAGTTGGCTATGTACATAAATTATGGGATAAGGTTGAGGCAAGTGGAGTTAAAACCATTAGAATTGGAGGAAATGGGTATCAAAATAATTTTCCAGCTCGAACTCGGCTCAATAATATGATTGATTCAATTAAAGCAATTGGAGCTGAACCTGTACTTCAAGTTTCAAGCAGATTTACTGATTTACAGGCAAAAGAATTAGTTGAATATTATTCTAGAGATAATTCTAGGAAAGTGTCTTTTTGGTCTATTGGTAACGAACCTCTATTACATAAACGACATACAATTGAAGAAGTACATGAGTTTGTAGTTAGAATTGCAAGAGCTATGAAATCGGTGAATTCTAAAATTAAAATTTTTGTGTTTGATGAGGCTTCATTAGAAAAAGAAGCATATGATGCTTTTGTTGGTGGCGATTTGGATATCATAGGGTTAAAAGAAAACGGAGCTTGGCTTATAGATGGAATGAACTTTCACAACTATCCAATGGGACCTGATTTTGATAGGGAAGATGTAATTTTTTATGGACCAGATAAAATTCTTAAACAAATAGAACATCTTCAAGATTTAATGACTAAAGCTAATTCAAAACATAATAGAGTTGGTAAGGACGCTTTATTATGGGGTCTTACTGAATTTAATGTTACTTATGTAAATCCAAATAGAGAGATTTCAGGGTACGGAAATCCATCATTCGTTGGGGGTCAGTTTATGGCTGAAATATTTGGATACGGCATGAAATATAATGCTTTTATGATGAACCCATGGTGTATCAGTGAAGTAGATGTTGTTAGAACCGATTTTGGATACATAGGTATGCCAGTAGAATTTTATCCTAGATCAACCTATTACCATATGCAATTAATTAGCAAGCATATGAAGAAGAACTATATCGAATCTGATGTTAATCAGGAGTATGTAAAAACAATTGTTACCGAAGATGAAACAGGATTTATGGTTCTTATCATGAATCAACATCAAACTGAAGATTTCGACTTCAGCCTCTCAGGTGCGAATAAAGAATCGACTAGTGAACTTGAGATTAAATTGAATACCGATACAAATCTATCTTATGAGGGATTAATATCTAATGAAGCAACAAAACTGCTCGTTTTTGATTCTAACGGAAATCTTAAAAAAGAAATAGACTACAGTGTTGAACATAATCTACGTAATCTACCGCCTAGTGAAGTTAGTCTATGATGATATCAATTATCTATTAGAGTAAAGGATAGATAATCATAGTTCATATTTCCTTTCTCAATAGTTTTTACAGTTAATACATGAAACCCTTTTTTGAGTAAAATTTTTCCAATATCGTTATCATAGTTCCAATGATGCCATTGTCGCCAACTAACGGTATCAGCTTCTACAAAGGTTGAAGAAATAAATAATGTATCCGACGGTGGATTATCGTTTACAGCGATTGAAATACTACCACCACTATTTGACGTATACATTAATCCAATTTTATAATAACCACTATTTAATACATGTACAGAATATCTAGTCCATTCATCTGGTAAAGTCCATCCTAGGTATAATTGATTCATGTGAATAGGTGCAAAATTGAATTCTGTATCATCTATTCCAGCTGACTTAGTATAGGAAATATCAACGGGTTCATTAATTCTGAATTCATTCAAATATGACCCATTTGGTGGATTTAAATTGCCACTACCAGAATTGAGTGAATCAGAATCATGAAATGAAATCCCTTCACCACCAAAATCATAATACTCTAAATGAACTATTCCAGGAATAGTTTGACTCCCCTTAGAATAAAGGGAGTCGGAATATGGAGTTCCTTCGTAATTACCAATAAAAGTATTTGAATCACATGAAATAGTTAAACATAAAATATGGATAACAATTGCACCTTTTAAGGAAATAATCTTGAACCTTATAGACATGGTCTACTTAATTAATAACATCTTTTTAGTTAATAAAATATTGTTCGTTTTAAGTCGATAGAAATAAGCTCCTGAGGAAAGATCGGAGGCATTAAATTGAATGGAATGAGTTCCAGCGCTAGTAGGCGTATCCATCAATAAGGTTGCTACTTTATTCCCAATCATATTAAAAACCTCTAAAGTAACTTCACTATTAGTTGGAATTGAGTATTTAATTAATGTACTAGGATTAAATGGGTTAGGGAAGTTATTGAATAGTTTATATTCATTAGGGATTAATTGTTCTTCATTGTTATATGTACCAATATGCTCTACGAACTCTATCCAGTTTACATTGAATTCTTGACCAGTAAACTGAAGTCTTAATATTGGATCTTCAACCTCTTCTACATTAACATTACTAACTGTTTTGGTAACCCAAGTTTGCCAACCTCCTGTAAAAGTTGGTGATACTTGTCCAAGTGTATTTCCATTTAAAAGAACTTTAGCAATTTTACCTGATCCTTCAGCATTACTAGCTAGCCTAAAATTTATATCGTAATTACCAGGAGTGACATCTTCTAATGAAAATTCAAGCCATTCTCCACTTTCTATATATCCAATATTGTATCCGCCACCTGTATCACTAGAATTTTCTATATCCACACCAGTATTTCTGTATGCACCGCCTTCATTAATATCATCAGAGTCAAAGTAGCCGATACCACCTGGATTATCATCAAAGTTTTCAACTTCAATCTTTCCAGGAATTAGATGTGGTCCATTATAAGGGACGCGTGCGGGTGGGGAGGAAGTTGTAATATCAAAATTGGATGAAAATAGTGATTTACCTGCGGTACTATATGCTTGTATTCTATAAGTATAGTCAGTTTCAAAAGTCACTTTAGTGTCAGTAAAAGAAGTGTCTAAGGAAATCCCAAGTAATTCGAAATTACTTGATTCACTTAACTTACGTTCAACTATATATCCAGAGACCGTATCTTCGATGGCACCTTTTTGCCAACTTATTGATAAAAAATCGAATGCAATAGAGTCTGCCTTGATGTTATATGGTGCTGTTGGAATCTTATTGGTTTTAACCACTTTTGATTCAGATGGAGGGAGTTCATTTAAGAAATGATCAATTGTATACTGAATTTTAACAATTTCATCATTTCCAAAAACTAAGGTTTGAGTTGCTGATCCTGATATAATATCGGAATAACTAAATATGCTATCTGCATCAATAGTTAATTGTATTCCCTCAGAACCAGCTTTTGTAGTTGATAGAGATAAGGAATATGATTTTGGCTTATCAGATCTATTTACAATCATAACACTTACAGAATCAGACCATTTTGATCCAAAAATGAGTAAATCATTATCTGTTGTAGTTCCATCAGCGTATTCGCCATGAAAATTTTGAGCAATCATCTGCATATGGCGATAAGTTGGGCGAGGTGTCATATTACCATCAATAAAACTATAATCTGTACCTAATCTATTTCCACCATTTTCAAACATACTCCAAGTGGTACAATAGGTAGCTGAATATTTCATGCAGTAATTATATATACCTGCAAACATTTGTCCGTTATCCCAGGTATGGACAAATGGGCCATTTTTAGCATTAAACTCACCAATACCCCATTCTAATGCATCATCGCCTGTTCTGTTGTTAAGATTGTTTGCAAAGTCTACTCTTGCTTTAGATTTAACAATACTTTGTCTGAATTGCTCAACACCTTGTGTAGATAGCTTTATGCTCTCATCTTGTGGGTAACTATGCCAACTAATTCCATCTGAATAATAATAGTCTTTACCGGGAATCAATCCCGATATATCATTTGTGCCACCATAAAGAGCATTTATTGCAGGTTCGATATAATAGGCAAAGTCTGGTCCGAATATTTTGATAGTAGGATCAACTTCTTTCATAGCAGCAGCTATTGGTTTAAAATATGCTTCAACAATAGGCGCAATACTGTTTTCACCATATTTCCTATCATAATAGAGCCAAGGTTCATTACCAATACTCCAATACTTAATTGGTTCAATATTTCCATTAGATTCAAGGTTGAAAAATGTTACTAAACCAACAGCAATATCTATTGCATTTTGTAGGCTATAATCAGCTTCAGGTCCACCTTGAGGCACCTGAAGAATTGGTTCAGCTCCCATACCTTGTATTCTGTTTACCCAATTAAGTAACTCAGTATTTGAAGGGATATTTCTATCATACCCATTGCCACCTATCCTAAGAGACCCAACTCCGGAAGCTGCGGTTAAATCCCAAACCTGATTACTTGGATTACTAAACCAAACATTATTACCAACAACCATCGGATTTATTTCTTGGGCTGATATCGGATTTGTTGAAAAGATTAGTATTGCAATTTGGATAAGGGTGAATGAAATTTTCTGGGTAGAACTTTTTCTTTGTTTATTCATTGGTGATAAATGAAATTAATAATGTTACTTTTATAAAGTATTGAAATAAAGTATATATTAAAAAATAATGCTGAAATTATATTTTCATTATTACTATTTACAAAAAATTCTATCTTAGATAGGTTATTTTGTATTCTTTTGATAAACAGTGAAAAATTATGCCTTCAAAAAACTATTTAAAAGAAGTAGATTCTGATGTATTTACTCTTAATCGGGTTCGGGTACTTCAGTTAATACGAGATGAGAAAGAAATTACTAGGCTTGATATAATTGGTAAAACTGGTTTAAGTGCTCCAACTATATCAAGAATAATTGAAGCGTTATTATCAAAAAAACTAATTATTCAAGAAGAATTAGGACAATCGAGTGGTGGTCGTCCACCTCAGATTATTCGTCTAAATTCTAAGAATAATTATGTAATTGGAGTTGATATCGGTGGAGATTTTATTCGTGCTATTTACTCTAATTTGGATGGTGAATTTATATATGAAATTCATATCCCTACTGAAATTGAGCTTGGATTTGAAGGCATCATGAAGAAGGTTGGTTCCTTAATTCAAAAACTGCACAGTAGAGGGGATGGAGATGACCGTAGTGTATTTGGAGTTGGCATTGCAGTTGCTGGTGTTGTAGACAGCAATAATGAAAATGTACTCTATTCTCCTTCATTGAATTGGAATCATGTTGATATAAAAGAAGCGCTTAAAAAATATACTGATTTAAGTATATCTATTGGCAATGTTGCAAATATGATTGCATTAGGAGAGCTCTTTTATGGGATTGGATCTACATACAATAGTTTTATATCTATAAACTTGGAATATGGAATCGGTACTGGGATTGTAATTAATAGGGCACCATTTCTTGGCTCAACAGGTTTTTCAGGAGAATTAGGACATATAATAATTAATGATACTGATACTAGAATAGGCAGTGATGGAATTAGAGGAACACTTGAAACACTTGCTTCTAGTTATGAAATCGTCAATATTATTAAAGAGCGAATTAAACATGGAGAAGATTCTGTTTTTAAGAATCATAAAGGATCCATCACAATTTATGATGTAATAGAAGCGGCGAAGAATGGAGATAGTTTATCGAACCAAGTATTAGATAATGCCACTGATTTAATAGCAAGAGGCATCGACACAATGATCAAATTATTTGATCCAGAAGCAGTTACTATAAACGGAGGGATTTCAATTAGAGAGTCATTCTTTAACGATATACTCAAAAAATTAGAAGAAACTAGTTTACCTAATCACCCTGTAGTTGTTCCTGTATTACCTTCTACACATAACGAACAAGGCGCTTTGATGGGAGCTTTCTCACTTGTTCTTAATAGAATAATGAAATTAGAATTTTGAATACTGTATCTAATATGAAGAATAAAGTAGTAGTTATTACTGGTGGCGGTGGAGCACTTGGAGGTTCAATTGCTCAAGGTTTTGCAGCTCAAGGAGCAAAACTTGTATTACTTGGTAGAAAACTAGAATCTCTAGAAATACAGAAAGAAGAAATTCTAAAAAATTATAATACTGAGATCTCATGTTGTTCTTGCGATGTATTAGATAAAGAAGAGTTAGAATCAGCGAAAAAACATATTCTTGATAGATTTCAAACGATTGATATTCTTATTAATGCAGCAGGTGGAAATAGAAAAGGTGCTACTATAGATCCGAATGAAACATTCTTCGATTTAAATTTAGATGATTTTCAAAAAGTAACTGATCTCAACCTTCTTGGTACTGTATTACCATCCTATATTTTTGGTAAAGTAATGGCTACTCGTAAGAAGGGCGTAATATTGAATATCTCTTCAATGGCTGCAGACCGTGTTATCACTCGTGTTATGGGCTATTCGGCTTCGAAAGCGGCGGCAGAAAATTTCACGAAAAGTTTAGCTGTAGAGATGGCTCTAAAATATGGTGAAGGAATTAGAGTGAATGCCATAGCACCCGGTTTTTTTATTGGGGAACAGAATAGAGAACTTCTTACTAATCCTGATGGCAGTTTTACAGATAGAGGTAAAACAATTATAGCAAATACCCCAATGAAACGATTTGGCGAAAAAGAAGAAATTCAAGGTGCTTGTCTATTTCTGTGTAGTGATTCCGCCAAATTTATTACAGGTATAGTTCTACCAATAGATGGCGGATTTAGCGCATTTAGCGGAGTATGAAATGAGTTTAACACAATCTTGGCGATGGTATGGACCTAATGATATTGTTACACTGAATAATATTGAACAAGCTGGAGCATTTGGTATAGTTAACGCCTTGCATTCTATTCCTGTAGGTGAAATCTGGGAATTAAATGATATTCGGGACAGGAAAAAGCTTATTGAATGGGATGCTGATAATTCTAAACCTAGAAATTTGAAATGGGTTGTTGTTGAGAGTTTAAATGTTCATGAAAGTATTCGACAAGGAAGAGCAGATAAAGATGAATACATTCAGAAATATATTCAAAGTTTAAAAAACTTAAGTGAATGCGGAATCCAGATAGTATGCTACAATTTTATGCCATTATTAGATTGGACTAGGACTGATCTAAAGTTTAAAGTAGCAGAAGGTTCATTAGCACTTCGATTTGATTGGAGTGCATTAATAGCATTCGATTTATATATACTTGAACGAGAAAATGCGATAGTTGATTATTCAGAATCGGAAGTAGAAGGTGCCAAGAACTACTTTGTGACCCTTAGTGAAAGTAATATTAAAGAGTTGACAGATTGTATCTTACAAGGCTTGCCAGGTACTTCAGAAGTGTTTTCAATAGAAAAATTCAAATCACTATTAAAAGAATACTCAGGAATTGATAGAAATAAACTAAAGCAAAACCTGAAATATTTTCTTCAAAATGTAATTCCAGAGGCCGAAAAGTTAGGAATAAAACTTTGTTGTCACCCAGATGATCCACCATTTCCTCTATTTGGAATACCTCGTATTGTATCCTCAGAAGAAGACTTGGAATATTTAGTTAATTGTTCGGTAAGTCCTTCAAATGGGATAACATTTTGTACAGGATCATTAGGTCCAAATCCGAATAATGATTTGCCAGGAATTATCAAAAGATTGGGTGATAATATCCACTTTGTTCATCTTAGAAATATTCAAAGACAAAATGGGAAAAGTTTTTATGAGGCGAATCACCTTGGTGGTAGTATTGATATGTATGAAGTAATGGAGGCTTTGGTGAAAGAGTCGAAACGAAGGTTGTCTATAGATAGAGATGATTATGCTATACCATATAGGCCGGATCATGGTCATCAGATGATGGATGATCTTAATAAAGAGATTCCATTTCATGGATATTCAGCTATTGGTAGAATGAAGGGATTAGCAGAACTTAGAGGGTTAGAATTAGGAATTAGAAGGTCATTATCAAGATGAAACCATTTATTCATGAAAATTTTCTACTTGAAACTGAAGCTTCTAAAAAGCTATTTCACGACTACGCAAAAGAATTACCAATTATAGATTATCATAATCACCTTCCTCCAAAAGAAATAGCAGAGAATAGAAGTTTTGAAAACCTTACTCAGATTTGGTTAGATGGTGATCATTATAAGTGGCGTGCTATGCGTGCTTTTGGGATTGACGAGCATTTCATAACAGGCTCAGCCTCTGATAAAGAAAAGTTTATCAAATGGGCAGAAACTTGTCCTAATACATTAAGGAATCCACTTTTTCATTGGACACAGCTTGAATTAAAAAGATATTTTGGAATCGATGAGCTATTGAATCCCGAATCAGCTGATAGAATTTATGAAGCTACACAAGAACTATTAAGAACGAAGGATTTTTCCGTACGGGCTTTGCTTTCAAAAATGAATGTTGATACAGTTTGTACAACAGATGATCCTAGAGATGATCTGAGTTATCATTCTAGTTTTTCATCAAGTGATTCTAAAACAGAAATGCTTCCAACTTTTAGACCTGACAAAGCTATTGAGTTTAAAAATGAAGAAACCTCTCTTAATTATATTACTGAATTAGCTGAAGTATCTAGAATTAAGATCAATGACTTAGATTCATTTATGGAAGCACTTTTGCAAAGGCACGATTATTTCCATATGCAAGGATGTAGACTTTCAGACATTGGACTTCCATACTTGGAGATTGAAGATTTCACTGAATCTGAAATTAAATCAGCTTTTTTAAAATTACTTCGTTCTCATTCTATATCTGAAACAGAACGGAAAAAGCTAAGAATCTTTATTCTAATCGAATTATCAAAAAAGAATCATGAGAAAGGATGGGTTCAACAATTGCATTTAGGTCCAATTAGGAATAATAATGCAAGACTTTTTAACAGCATTGGACCAGATACTGGTTTTGATTCAATTGGTGATTATCCGCAAGCACATGGTCTTTCAAGATTTTTAGATGTAATTGATCGTTCTAACCAACTTTCAAAAACGATACTTTATAATGTAAATCCTGCACAGAATGAAGTATTCGCTACTATGGCTGGTAATTTTAACGATGGAAGTATTAAAGGAAAAGTTCAATGGGGTTCTGCATGGTGGTTTTTAGATCAACTTGATGGAATGGAAAAACAAATTAACACACTTTCCAATATGGGTTTACTAAGTTGTTTCATTGGAATGCTAACAGATTCTAGAAGTTTCATGTCATTCCCAAGACACGAATATTTCAGGAGATTGTTATGCAATATATTGGGAAAGGATATAAGAAAAGGACATCTTCCAAACGACATTCCATTACTTGGAAAACTGGTAACCGATGTATGCTATGCTAATGCTAAAAACTATTTCAAATTTTAAAAAATGAAGAAAGTAGTCACTTTTGGAGAAATCATGTTAAGGCTTTCTCCTCCCGGTTTTTTAAGATTTACTCAAGCTAATAGCTTTGATGTGGTTTATGGGGGAGGTGAATCTAATGTAGCTGTCTCATTAGCTAACTATGGGATTCCAGTCGATTTCATAACAAGATTACCAAAAAATGAAATTGGTGAAAGTGCATTAATGGAACTACGAAAAAGAGGAGTAAATACAACTAGTATTATCCGTGGTGGTGATCGTATTGGTATTTATTTTTTAGAAACTGGGGCTGTAGCAAGAGGTAGTAATGTTATATATGATCGAGCTAATTCTTCCGTTTCTGAAATCCAACCAGGTATGATTGATTGGGAAACTGTTTTTGAAGGAGCTGAATGGTTTCATTGGACTGGTATTACACCTGCAATATCTAAATCTGCTGCAGAAGTTTGCAAAGAAGCATTAATCACAGCGGATAAATTGGGTATTACAATTTCAACGGATCTTAATTATCGAAAAAAACTTTGGAATTATGGCGATGATCCTGAAGAAATAATGACTGATTTGGTATCATATTGTGACGTTATTCTAGGTAATGAAGAAGACGCTAATAAATATTTTGGGATACATCCAGAGGGTATGGATGTAACTCAAGGTGAGTTAATGGATGCAAAGAGTTTTGAATCGGTGTGTAAACAAATCATGGAAAAATTTCCAAAGGCTAAAAAGGTGATCACTACACTACGTGGTTCTTTTAGCGCTTCCCATAATTCATGGGCTGGAGTACTGTATGATGGTGAAAAATTATATGAATCTAATACCTATCAGATCACTCATATAGTGGATCGTGTTGGTGGTGGAGATAGCTTTATGGCAGGTTTATTGTATGGGTTGGTGAGTTATAAAGGAGATGACCAGAAAGCTCTTGATTTTGCAGTTGCAGCATCTTGTTTAAAGCATACAATTTATGGCGATGCCAATTTAGTATCTGTAGATGAAGTTGAGAAGTTAATGGAAGGTGACTCATCTGGGAGGGTAAGTAGATGAGCAATCCTTTTTTAGATAAAATTAAGCTATTTCCAGTTATTCCAGTTTTTAATCATGAGGATAAGCAGATTACAGAAAATGTACTTTCAGCCTGTTATAAATCTGGGATGAGAGTATTTGAGTTTACAAATAGAGGTACTCATAGCGTTGAAGTATTTAAATATATCATATCAAATAGATTCAAATTTCCAGATATGAGCATTGGAATTGGTTCCATTATGAATACAGCACAAGCTCAAGAGTATGTTAAAATTGGGGCGGATTTTGTTGTTGCACCTTATTTAGACCTTTGGGTGGGCTCATTTTGCATAAAAGCTGGAAAACCATGGATTCCTGGGTGTGGAACATTAACTGAAATAATAAGTGCTCAAAAAGCCGGAGCTGATTTGATAAAACTGTTTCCAGGTGGTGTACTCGGACCTGAATTTGTTAAATCAGTATTAGGTCCTTGCCCAAATTTAAAACTAATGCCAACAGGTGGCGTTGCTCCAACTAAAGAAAATTTAGAAAGCTGGTTTAAAGCCGGAGTTTTTTCAGTAGGGATGGGCTCAAGGCTTTTTAATAAAGAAATTATAAAACCTGAGAATCAAGAAGAATTGATTAACAAAATATCTCTGTTAAAGCCATTATTAGACGGGTTAAATAGTTGAAAAGGTTTTCAGTCTACATATTTATCTTTCTATTTATTACCTCTTGCTCAGTTAAAGAATCAGGAAATACTCTCAGGTTAGCACATGCTCTTGATGTAAACCATTCAGTACATAAAGCCATGTTAAGAATGGGAGAGGAGCTAGAAAAGATGTCTAACGGTAAATTGAAACTTCAAATTTATCCTAGTCAACAACTAGGTTCTGAAAGAGAACTTTTAGAACTACTCCAGTTAGGTTCTATAGATATAACTAAAACTTCAGCAGCAGTAGTAGAAAGCTTTTCTCCAGAATACAAAGTATTTAGTATTCCTTATCTGTTTAAGTCTAATGAACACATGCTGAAAGTTTTGAATGGAGATATTGGAGATCGAATTCTAAATAGTAGTGTAGAATTTAACTTTAGAGGGCTTAGTTATTACGATGCTGGCAAGAGAAGCTTTTATACTAAAGACCGTCGTGTTGAAGTACCATCAGATCTTGAAGGGTTAAAAGTTAGAGTCCAAGCAAGTAATACAGCTATTCAAATGGTTAATAATTACGGTGCAGCTGCTACACCAATTCCGTTTGGAGAATTATATAGTGCACTACAACAAGGAGTTGTTGATGCTGCTGAGAACAATCTTCCAAGCTTTTATCTTACAAGGCATTATGAGGTATGTAAATATTATATTCTAAATGAACATACTACGGTTCCAGATATTTTAATGATAGGTGAAATAACTTGGAATAGACTATCTAATGAAGAAAAAGGTTGGGTCAAAGCTGCAGCAGAAATTTCCAAAATCTATCAGTTTGAGTTATGGAGTGAATCTGAGAAAGAGGCTTTAGAAGCAGTAAAAGAAGCTGGAATTGAAATCATTTATCCAGATAAAACTCCCTTCATCGAAGGAGCACAACCAATGGTTGATAAAATGCTCGAAGACCCAGTTTTAAGAAATTTATATAACGAAATTCAGAAGCTTGATTAAACTAGTATTTCATATTAATCGCATACTTAAAACAACTCTAGTTTTATTAATGGGAATACTACTAGTTAATGTTTGCTGGCAAGTATTTTCAAGATATGTACTAAAAGATCCGAGTTCTTTTACCGATGAACTTGCTAGATATTTACTGATTTGGCTTTCGCTTTTAGGTTCTGCTTATATGGTTGGAGAGAAGGAACATATTGCTATAAATATCCTTTCAAAAAAGCTGAGTATAAAATTGCAGAGTGTTATCGTAAATGGTTCTATTCTAATTTTTGCTATCACAGTGATGATCATTGGTGGTATGTACTTAGTTGTTACTGTTTTATCACTAGATCAACTCTCAGCTACTTTACAAATACCAATGGGATATATTTATTTAGCAATACCTCTAAGTGGTATCCTTATTTCGTTTTATTCTGTGGTTAATATCTCTGAATCTTTTACAGGTGAGGCTCACTAATGGAAGTATTGATTCTCGTTTTAATTTTCCTCGTTTTACTTGCCTTAGGGGTGCCTATAGCTTTTAGTATTGGATTAGCTGGTATTGGAACTCTTCTTGTTAATATGGACCCAGTTATCGCTTTTGCAACGATTTCGCAAAGAATGGCGACGGGACTTGATAGTTTCTCTTTATTAGCAATTCCATTTTTTATTCTCGCCGGACAATTAATGAATCAAGGTGGAATTGCAAACCGTCTCATAAATTTTGCGAGATCACTTGTTGGAGTATTACCAGGAGGATTGATCTATGTAAATATTATTGCTTGTATGCTTTTCGGAGCAATATCAGGAAGTGCGGCCGCGGCAGCTTCTGCTATAGGTGGTTTTATGACACCAAAAATGGAAAAGGAAGGGTATCCAAAACCATTTAGTGCAGCAATAAATATTGCTTCAAGTACAACTGGATTAGTTATACCACCCAGTAATGTACTCATTATATATAGTTTAGCGAGTGGTGGGGCATCAATTACAGCACTTTTCGTTGCAGGCTATATTCCAGGGTTATTAATGGGACTTGGACTAGTTGGAGTAAGTTATGTTTATGCACTTAGAAATGGATTACCTAGAGAAACAGCTTCTTCATTAAAGGATATTGGTAAAACTTTTTTCGATGCTTTACCAAGTATGTTTTTACTGATTCTTGTGATGGGAGGAATAATAGGGGGTATTTTTACTGCAACTGAAGCTTCTGCGATAGCTGTTGTTTATACATTGATACTTTCAATGATCATTTATAAAGAAGTAAAGATTGTAGACCTTCACAATGTTCTTCTAGACACTGTTAAAACTACATCTATTGTCTTAATATTAGTAAGTACTTCGATAGCAATGAGTTGGGTGATGTCATTCGAAAATATCCCTCAGGATTTAAGTTCATTTCTACTCGGAATAAGCGATAACAAAATAATAATTCTGATAACCATAAATCTTATTCTACTTTTTGTAGGAATTTTTATGGATATCACACCGGCCTTATTAATTTTTACACCCATTTTCTTACCAATAGTAACTGACCTTGGTGTTGATCCTGTTCATTTTGGAATAATAATGGTAATGAACTTATGCATTGGACTATGTACACCACCGGTAGGCTCTGTATTATTTATCGGAGTATCAGTTGCAAAAGTTAAAATAGAAGATGTATTAAAACCATTAGTTCCACTTTTTATCGTTTTAATAGTTGTACTTATGCTAGTCACTTTCATTCCAAATCTAAGCCTATATCTTCCCAGTTTACTCGATTAAATAAGAGTTTAAAGAGCCTATATAAATCATTCATTCCTCTTTATGATTTCCGTATAATTAATCTATAATGGAAAATATTCGTGTACTAATTATCGGTAAAGTGTGGCCTGAATCTAATTCTTCTGCAGCAGGTAGTAGAATGATTCAATTGATCATGCTATTTAAAGAACAGGATTGGAATATTACCTTTGCTTCATCAGCGCGAGAAAGTGAATTTACTGATAACCTTGAAGTACTAGGAATTAAAAAAGCAGATATCAAGCTTAATGATGTATCATTTGATTCCTTTGTAAAAGAACTTAATCCTTCTTTTGTTCTCTTTGATCGCTTTATGACTGAAGAGCAGTTTGGCTGGAGAGTAGCAGAACAATGCCCTGGAGCTCTTCGAATACTTGACACCGAGGATTTACACTGCTTGAGAGTGGGAAGGCAGCTAGCTCTAAAAGAAGAGCGTCAATTTAAAAACAATGATTTAATATCAGATCATGCAAAACGTGAAATTGCAAGCATCTATCGATGTGACCTTTCATTGATTATATCGCCAATTGAGATGGGGATTTTAAGAGATTTTTTTAGGGTAGATACTTCCTTACTTCATTATCTCCCTTTTATGCTAGAATCCATTATTAATGAAGAAAAAAATAAATGGTTGCCATATGAAGAACGAAAGCATTTTATCTCAATTGGTAATTTCCTTCATGAACCTAATTGGGATGCAGTTCGATATTTAAAAGAAGAAATTTGGTCAAAAATTAGATATAAACTACCAGATGCTGAATTACATATATATGGTGCCTATTCTTCAGATAAAGTTTTTCAACTACATAATTCAAATGAAGGATTTAAAATCAAAGGAAGAGCAGAAGTCGTACAAGATGTAATGGAAGGTTCAAGAGTTTGTTTAGCTCCACTTCGATTTGGTGCAGGAATTAAAGGAAAACTCATAGATGCTATGCAATGTGGAACACCATCAGTTACAACAGATATTGGAGCAGAGGGGATGGCGGATGGTTTAGAATGGTCAGGTTCTATTCAAAATGATGTTGAGGCATTCGTTGAATCAGCAGTAGAACTCTATCATGACAAACAAGTATGGACTAAAGCTCAAGCTAATGGAGAAGCAATTATCAATTCTATATATCCAAAGAAGGAGATAGGGAAGAAGTTGATAAATAGAGTTAATGAAATGTTAGAACATCTTCCGGATCACAGGGCTTCAAATTTTGTAGGAACCATGCTTCTTTATCATTCGATGGCAAGTACAAAGTTTATGAGTAAATGGATCGAAGAAAAGAATAAGAAATAATTCATATTGAATTAAAGATTAATTCACGGTCATATTTTTTGACACGAGATTTTCCAAGTTGGAAATTGAATAGTTTCGTCTGGATTAACCCAGGTACCAATCCATTCAAATGATGATTCTGTTATATCATAGAACCTAATTTTATAAAATCCATCAGCACCATTTGGAGCCGCTTGTTTATTATATAAAATTATATCACCATCGTCATTAGTTCCACCTTTCCACACAGGGAAATGAGAAGGAACAGATCTTGAAGAAAAGTAGTGAACATACCATGCAGAACTATCTGCATTATATTGCCTTAAACTACCTGAATGTATTCCGTCTTCTTTAAGAGTCTCATCCTGAACAGCCAATCCATTCATGATATATTTAAATCGCCACAACATATTAACTTCAGGATTCCATGTTTGATCAGGTGCTCTTGAAACTGAAGTGCATTTTGATTCACCAATTAGCATTTCATAATCACTTACTTCAGTAACTGCTTTTGGGTTAAGTTTACCGAATGGATTTTGCTCTGAAACTGAGAAATTGTATTGCGCTTCTACTGAAAAAGAAAGCAATAATATGATTGGCAAAAGTATAATTGACTTCATAAACATGATGTTGGTTAAAAAACTATCCGTAAATAAAGAATTAATTAGTGCTGATCACATATTTGCAGAGAAGTGATATATACTTGCAGTAAAGGTTAAGAAACTACTTTCCTAAGAAGTCGAGCTCCCGATTTCGATAGGGGTACTTCTGTGTTATCTGTTAGTTTTACTAAGCCAAAACCAAAATCAATATGATCCAGAAAATTCATATTTAGAAGAGCTTTACGGTGAACTCTAACAAAATTAAAATCACGAAGTTCGTTTTCCAAAGATTTTAAGCTTTTGCGTAAACTATAAGCTCGATCTTTTGTGTGTATTTTAACACAATAATCATCCGATTCAATCCAGTAAACATCATTCAATTGAATTACTTTTACTCTGTTACCAATTTTAATGGATAAGCTATGATTATCTTGTGAGTTTAAAAGCTGAATAGTTTCTTCTTTTAAGTCATTTATTTCAACCCATTGTGCATCAATTACCTGTTTAGAAGAAGTATAATAAACCAACAATATCAGTAATGTAGAAGCGAGACTAAAGCTAATCGCTTTCTGAAAGAAAATAAAAATAAACCACTCTTTGAATATTGAATATGAAGCATTCTCACTAAATAGTACCATACTTACAAAACTGATAATCAATAGTATCAACCCAATAGAAAATGCAACAGAACCGACTAGTAACTGTAATTTTCGTGGATTAATATGAACTTTTCCTGCATGAAAAATTTGTCTAGAATATAGTATATATGGAATGCTACCAATGATCCATATTAACCATCTAAGTGAATGACTTTTTATAAAATAAAGAATACTAGAATCTGTAGTATTTAGATTAAAGGTCTCAACATAATACTGTTGTTGAAAGGCATCAAAAACAATCAAAATTAAAATTGAAAATCCTAGTACTATTGTAACTCGTCTATTGAACATCTAGTTTATTGTAAATTGACCTCAAAAAAAATAAATCACATTTCCTGATTCATTATAATCAAACAATGAAAAGTAAATCAATTTTAGTTTTAACGTTAGATGCAGGTGGTACAAATTTTGTATTTTCAGCGCTGAAAAATGGAGAGGTATACGGGGAGAAATTTACTATTAAAGCAGAAATTCAGGATCTTGAATTATGTATCACTTCCATAATTTCTGGCTTTAATAAGTTATTGTCATCTCTTTCTGAAAAACCAGATGCAATAAGTTTTGCCTTTCCCGGACCATCTGATTATAAACAGGGAGTTATTGGTGATCTACCAAATTTACCTGCTTTTAATGGTGGTATTCCTTTAGGTCCAATCCTTGAAGATTCTTTTGGCATTCCTGTATTCATAAATAATGATGGAGATTTGTTTGCTCTTGGAGAAAGTAAAAAAGGTTTTCTTCCTTATATAAATAAATTAATGGAACTTGCTGAAAATCCTAAAAGATATAAAAATCTAATTGGGATAACTCTTGGGACGGGATTTGGAGTAGGAATTTCTATTAACGGAACTTTATTAGAAGGGGATAACAACGCCGCAGCTGAAGGTTGGTTACTTCGAAATAAGCAATTCAATTATGCAGGAGTAGAAGAAACACTTAGTATTCGCTCTATAAAACGTATGTATGCAGAGCAAATATCAATTGATCCTTCAAAATCACCTGAGCCAATAGAAATTTATGAAATAGCAAAAGGTAATAAACCTGGTGTTAGAGAAGCTGCCTTGGAAGCTTATCTTAGATATGGCGAAGCACTTGGTGATGCTATAGGAAATATTCTCACCTTGATTGATGGAGTTGTTGTAATAGGAGGAGGAGTAAGCGGTGCATATTCAATTTTCTCAAGCTCTATGATGGATGAACTAAACGGGTATTTTACAGCTCTTAATGGAATTAATTATAAAAGAGTATTGCAATCAGTGTACGATATAGAAAAACCATTTAGAGTAAAAGAGCTCTTATTAGCCGATAACAAGGAAATACTTGTTCCTCAATCTAGAAGAAAAATCGTATATCACGATAAAAAGAAAACAGCAATTGGATTATCAAGACTTGGAACTAGTAATGCCGTAGCAATAGGTGCTTATTACTACGCATTTCAAGAATTATTCACTAAGTAAAATCAAGAAGAAGGGGATGAGTTTCCAATTTTAGAACCAATCTTACCATACCAAGCGATATAAGCATAGCAGAAAGCGATAAAGATCAGTGCTAATTGTAATCCAGCGATATCAGCAATTTTTCCATACAATGGTGGGATAATCGCACCTCCAACAATTGCTGTACATAGAATTCCAGATCCTTGTGCTGTGTGCTCTTTTAAATTGTCTATTGCTAATGTGAAAATTGTTGGAAACATGATTGAGTTGAATAGTCCAATAATTAATATAGACCACATTGCCATGTAACCACTACTAAGCATACTTACAATCAATAATACAACATTGGTTGCTCCATAAATTGCTAATAGATTTCCAGCTGGTACTTTTTGTAAAATAGCTGAACCTAAGAATCTACCAACCATCGCACCACCCCAATAAAAGAATACAAACGTACCTGCTAATTGAGAAACACTCATATCTTTCAATTCAACATCAGAGAATATTGAAGATAATATGGAAGCTAAACCGGACATAAATCCACTTTCAGAAACTAATCGTTCAATATCTAAATCAAGGAAATAATTAATTAAATAGCTCCCAATTGATACTTCAGCACCAACATAAACAAAGATTCCAAGTGCACCGAACATGAGATGTTTCTTTTTCAATGCGATTTTGTAATCACCCGTACTATCATCATTAGAGGTCATTATCTGTGGTAGATTAAAAGCTCCAAATGCAAGGGCTAATGCGAAAATAACACCCGCTAGAATTAGAAATGGAGCTTGTACAGCGGATGATTCAGTAACGTAATAAGACAGTTTATCAGCTTCTGATAGTAAATTAATCTCTGATGAACTAAGCACGTTACTACTAAGAATGAAAGCGGCACTTAAAAGTGGCGCTATTGTAGCACCTAACGAATTAAAGGCTTGAGCTAAATTAAGTCGACTTGAAGCAGTTCTTGCTGGACCTAATGCAGCTATATATGGATTTGCCGCAACTTGAAGGATGGTTATTCCACCTGCAAGTACAAACATTGCCAGTAAGAAAATTCCAAAAATGCGAAACTCTGCTGCAGGATAAAAAAGAAGACATGCTACACCAATAGTTATCAATCCTGTTATAGCGCCTTTTTTATAACCTATTTTAGAAATTAATACCCCACCAGGAACAGAGAAAACTGCATAAGCTGTAAAAAATGCGAATTGTATAATACCTGATTGGAAATACGAAAGTTCAAAAACATCTCTTAAGCGAGGTACTAGTGAATCAACTAATACAGTAATTAAACCCCACATAAAAAAGAGTGAGGTTACAACGATAAATGGAACTAGGTATTTATTGTCTTTAGTCATAGCTCAAAAAATTGATTTATAAACTTTAGGGATTATACGAAACAAAAAAGGCTCCTAAAAAATAGGAGCCTAAAAATATTAGCTTACAACGGCTATTTTGCCTTGAAGATTTTGTGAACTAGCAACCTCATTACTAGTAGGATATTCATCAATTATTCTTTTTGTAAATTCTTGAGCTTTCGAATAATTACCAGCTTCGTAATAAGCTTCAGCAGCTTTTAGTAAATTATATGGGGTTGTTGAATTGTTAGTATCCCAATTTGCTGCTTTAACAAATGTTTCGGCAGCCATTTCTGTGCTTCCATTTGCATGTAGTAGCTTTGCATTAAATGAAATCGGACCAACACCAAGAATGCCTTTAGGAGCATCATATCTTGATAAGTATTCTAAGGCTTCTTCAATATTACCTAGCTTGAAACTAGAAACGGAAGCATAATAAACAGCCAAATTACCAGCTTCAGTACCTGAATAATTATTTGCTATAGCTAAAAAGCCGTAAGTAAGCTCAAAACTGTCACCATTAATAGCTTTATCAAAGTCACCTTCAGAATAATAACTTTCTGCAATCGCTAATAACTGTTGAGCTTCTTGTTCTTGGCTAGATGAATAGAAATTATATCCAATAAAAGCTCCTATAACAACAATTACACTTATAAAGAGTGCTATGATGGTGTTTTTATTTTCATTAAAAAAGTTTGCCGCTTTATTATAATTTTCAATTAGCGGATCTGATTCTAGTTCTTCTTTGGAAAGATGTTTCGACATGATTTATATAGACGTTATCGGTAAAATTTTCAGTCTTCAAAAATAAGGCTGTTTTAGGTCATAACAAAAACTTAAAGTGAACTCAACTCACCATTTTTTATTTCTAATATTATATCCGAGCGATCAGCTATTGCTTTCTCATGAGTTATTAGCAAAATGGTAACTCCATCTTTATCTCTTAGCTCATAAAGCATATCCAAAATGGTAGCCGTATTAGCGTCGTCTAGATTTCCGGTTGGCTCATCTGCAAGAATAATTGATGGTTTATTCATTAAAGCTCTAGCCATAGATACACGCTGTTGTTCACCTCCTGAGAGTTGAGTAGGGCGGTGATTCATTCGCTCAGCGACACCAAAACGCTCAAGTAATGATAATGCTCGCTTTGATGCTTTATCAATAGACTCTCCTCCAATAAGGGCAGGCATACTTACATTTTCAAGAGCAGTAAATTCAGGAAGTAAGTGATGAAATTGAAAAACAAATCCAATATTCTTATTTCTGAAATCTGCCAATTGATCCGATTTCATATCTGAGATCTTTTGATTACCCCAGTATACCGTTCCAGAATCTGGTTTATCCAAGCCTCCTAGAATATGTAAAAGAGTGCTTTTACCACTTCCACTAGAACCAACAATAGAAGTAATACTACCTTCTTTAATATCAATAGATACATTTTTGAGTACTTCAAGTCTTGTATCAGCTTGTTCACTTTTATAGCTCTTTGAGATTCCTTCACCTCTAAGTACCAATGCACTATCTGACATACTATTCAACTGATGAATTAAATTCTGGGTAGATTACAGGTTCTATATGTACACATTTCCCTGTATCTGTATTCACTTTTGTTAAAACTCCACATAAATGATTATCACCATTAGCTGGTTGATATTTTTGATGTACACCAGTAACAAAGCGTTTTATTGCTACTTTTTTATCCATCCCAATAGATGAATTAAAGGATCCAGTCATTCCTGCATCCGTTAAATAACCGAGGCCTTGAGGGAATATTCTAGCATCACCTGTTGGAATATGAGTATGAGTACCAACTAATACAGAAGCTCGTCCATCAAGATGCCAAGCCATAGAAACTTTTTCAGCAGTGGCTTCTGCATGCATATCTACAAAAATAATATTAGTCTCTTCCCGCATTTTAGAGATAGCCCAATCTGCTGCAGTAAAGGGATCATCAATGGGCTTCATAAATGTACGACCTTGAAGATTCAGTACACCAATTTTGAGCGAAGTATTTGGAATTTCATATACTCCAAAACCAAGACCAGCATTCCCTTTTGGATAATTTAGAGGACGAAGTATGTGATTATTCTCTCTCATATATCCAAATACTTTCCATTTATCAAAGGAATGATCACCGCCTGTAACCACATGTACACCAAGTGAAAGCAAGTTTTTTATAATAGCTTCGTTAATACCATGCCCTTCATGAGAGTTTTCTCCATTAGCTATAACAAAATCAGCTTGATGTTTTTTAATTAGGCTAGGTAAAATAGTTTCTGTAATTGCAAGACCAGGGGCACCAACAATGTCACCCACAAATAAAATGCTGATAGTTTCAGCCAAAATAGTTCTCTTTAAAAATTAAAATGATTGTAAATAATAATGATAGATCAAGCTCTCATATCTTCAATAAGTCGTTCCATACTTGCATTAACTCTTTGCATCAAAACATCTTCGTTTTTTTCTAAATCAGTAGAGTTTTGTTTTGCTTCAAATAGTTCTTCTGCGATGCTTAGTGCGGCAAGTACCATAACAGTAGACTCAGGTTGTTTTACTAATTGAGTTCGGTAAGTTTGGAATCGTTCATCTACATACTTGCAGATTCTAACCATTGTCTCTTCTTCGTGATCTTCAACTTTAAGAGGGTAGGGTTTACCAAGAATATTAACTTTTATCGATTTCATGAATGTGAATTTAGATGATTATCGATTTTACTAACTAGACCTTGAACATGTTGACGAAGAGCTAAACGTTCTGATTCACTGATTGCAGAGAAGATATCAGTCTGTTTCCCTCGTAAATCTTCGATTTTAGAGACTAATTTAGAATTCTCTTTTTTTAAATCTATTATTTCTTGCTTCAAGGAATCTACTTCCTCGTAAACAACACCTAGGAGTTCTTTAAAGCGCTCGGCTTGTTGAGATACCTGATCCATATTTCTTCACCTATTATCCTCTAAGTTTAGCGGAGTACTGTTTCTCCAGAGTTTTTACAACTCTGTTAATAATAGGTTCTACTTCTTTGATATTCAAGGTCTTGTTAGGATCAAGGAATTGTAGCCTAAAGGCAATGCTTTTACTTCCTTTTCCAATGCTTTCACCCTCAAAAACATCAAAAATTTCAATACTTTGAAGCGTTTTACCAGCTTTGGATTTAATAGTCGTCATTAGATCGCCTGCGCTAACTGAGTTTTCTATAATAACAGCAAAATCAAATTCGAAAGCAGGGAATTTGGGTATGGATTTATATACTTGTTGTGGGATTTTTTTGAGAGCAGATTCAATTGCATTAACCGAAAGTTCAACCACAAATGCATCAGTTTCTAAATCATAAGTTCTTTTAAGTTTATTAGATACTGACTTTAACTCACCTAAAACAATATTTTTATAGGAGTACACTAATGCTTCATCTTTAATTATTGAAGAAATTCCTTCAATTAATCCTAACTTGGTAAATAATTCATTTAATGAAGATTTTAGATCAAATAAGGAGTAACTAATTGGTTTAGATGACCAATGCTCAGTGTTCTTTAATCCCGAAATACCTAGAAGTAAATGAGTTTGTTCTTTTATTCCTTTATGAAATGTCCAATCTTCACTTTGTTCAAAAACATTCCCTAATTCGAAAAACCTAACTGAGCTAGCTTTACGATTAAAGTTATAAGCTGTGGCTTTTAAAAATCCGTGTAGAAGAGAAGGTCTAAGAGTGGTCATATCCTTTGTAAGAGGATTTAAAGTTCCAACCATAGAATCTATTGATCCGAACTGCGTTGCTTCTTTTTCAGAAATTAAAGAGTTTGTATAGATCTCTTTAAAACTAAGTTCAACTGCACTTTTCTTAAGTTTAGAGACTAATAATTCCCATTCAGAAAAGGTCTCAGTAGATACGAATATTCCATGGTTAGGTGCTTCAATCTTGTTATAATCATATAAACGACCAACCTCTTCAATCAAATCAACTTCTCTAACCAAATCTGGTCGGAAAGTTGGTATTCTTAAAGTTACTTCATTCTCATCTTTTGATAAAACTTCAAACTCAAGCCCATCAATAATTTCGATAGCTTCATTAATAGTTAATGTAGTTCCAAGAAGTCTATTCAAATAGCTTTTGCGAAGAGTAAGTTCTACTGGATTAGATTGTATTGGATGAATATCAATAATCTCACGATTTAGTGATGCTCCAGTAATTTCAGCTATTAAAGATGCAGCTCGGTCAGCAGCTATGGCTTGAATATTGGGATCTATTCCTCTTTCAAAGCGATATGAAGCATCTGTTTGTAATGTTTGTGTTTTTGCAGTTTTACGAATAGTTCCAGGGTCGAAGTATGCGCTTTCTAATAATATATTTGTTGTAGAATCACTCACTTCAGAGTGAAGACCTCCCATTACACCAGCAATAGCTATTGGACCATTCGCATCACATATAAATAGTGTACCAGGAGTACATTTTCTTTTAGTATGATCTAAAGTTTCGAATTCAATTTCTTTATCGAAATCCTTAACTATGATTTTTTTTCCATTGATTTCATCATAATCAAAAGCATGTAATGGTTGTCCAAGTTCATGCATTACATAATTCGTAACATCAACAACATTATTAACGGGGCGTAATCCTAAAGCTAATAATCTATTTTTAAGCCAAGTTGGAGACTCTTTTATATCAACGTTTCTGATCATCTTTCCAACATAGCGTGGACATTTCTCAGGGCTTTCAATCTCAATTGAAATATCATCTGAGATTTGAACTACATTAGGACTTAATTTAACAGTTGGCTTTTTCAATTCAACATTAAGTGCAGCTGATAAATCACGAGCAACTCCTAAGTGACAAGTAGTATCAGGCCTGTTAGGTGTAATTGCAATGTCAATTATAGTATCAGTATTTAAATCAAATACTTGATTAATTGGGGTACCTACTTTTAGGGTTTCATCCAATACCATAATCCCATCATGATCATTACCAAGTCCGAGTTCATCCTCAGCACAGATCATCCCATTAGATACTTCACCACGAAGTTTTGCCTTTCTTAGAGTTAAGAAACTTCCATCATCAAGTTTAATAGGTAGGGTGGAGCCTACTGTTGCAACAGGTACTTTTTGTCCCGCAGCAACATTGTTTGCACCACATACAATCTGAACGGTTTCATTGCCAAGGTTTACTTGGCATAGTTTTAAGCGATCTGCATTTGGGTGTTGTGTTGTCTCAAGAACCTCTCCAACAATAACTCCATCAAGTTTACTACCGTACTCAATTATTTCTTCTTCTTCTAAACCAATTAGTGTAAGCTTATCAGCAGTTTCGGAAGGTGAGAGAGGAAGTTCTATAAATTCTTTAAGCCAGTTGTACGATACTTTCATAGATGTGTAAAAACGGTCTTAATTAAACTGTTCTAAAAAACGAATATCATTTTCGTAAAAGGTACGGATATCATCAATTCCGTATTTCAAAATCGCAATACGTTCAACACCCATTCCCCAAGCAAATCCGGTATATTTTTCTGGATCTACACCAGTAGATATAAATACATTAGGATCAACCATACCTGAGCCTAGAATTTCAAGCCATTTACCGTCTTTTTCTGAACCCCACCATATATCCATTTCTAAACTTGGTTCAGTAAATGGGAAGAAGCCTGGTCTAAGGCGATATTTCACGTCACTTCCGTACATAAGCTTTACAAAAGTAATGAGTGTTTCTTTCAAATCAGCAACACTAACATTTTCATCTATATATAAAGCTTCAACTTGATGGAATAAAAAGTATGATTTAGGTGATACAGCTTCATTGCGATAAACTCGCCCTGGCATTATCGATCTTATAGGTGGTTTTGTGTTCTCCATTAATCTAATTTGAACTGGAGATGTATGTGTTCTAAGTACTAAATCTGAAATGTCAGGATCGTCACTTTTTCGTACGAAGAAAGTGTCTTGTTCGTCTCTTGCTGGATGATTGGGAGGGAAGTTTAGAGCCGTAAAGTTATGAAAATCATCTTCAACTTCTGGTCCATCAGCTATGGTGAATCCAAGGCGATAAAAAATTTGCTTCATCTCTTCCAAAGTTTTGGTAAGAGGATGGAGGGACCCAATAGGAGTATTGGGAGCTGTTAGAGTTAAATCGTCTAATGCACTTGTAGAACTTTGAACAGAACTCTCAAGATTTATTTTAGCTTCATCAAATCTCTTTTGAGCAAGCTTTTTTACTTCGTTCATCTCTTTTCCAATAGAAGCTCGTTCTTCTTTTGGAACAGAACCAAGATTTTTGAACATCGATTGAACGCTACCATTTCTAGATAGAAACTCCAATCGAAAATCTTCAAGTTCTTTTTGATTAGTTATTGATTGAGTAGCAATTTCTTTCTTTAAAGCAATTATGTCGTCAAGCATGGGATGAAATAAATTCACATCAAAGTTAGGGTGCAAAAAAAACCGGTAAACCTCACATATTGTAGATTTACCGGCTTGGTAAATAGCAAGTTCGCGTTTAAGCGTGGGCTTCCTTCACAATGGCAGCAAACGTCTCTGCATCATGAACTGCTAGTTCGGCAAGTACCTTACGGTTAATCTCCATATTCTTCTTAGTCATCGAATTGATGAGTATAGAATATGTAGTTCCGTTTAGGCGGGCTGCCGCGTTAATTCTAACAATCCATAATCTTCGAAAAACACGTTTACGATTCTTTCTATCACGATATTGGTACTGAAGACCTTTTTCTACCGCATTTTTTGCAATCGTAAAAACATTTTTTCGCTTGCCCCAGTAACCTTTCGCTTGATCAAGGATCTTTTTGCGACGGCGACGGGAAGCCACTAAATTTAGTGATCGTGGCATTTTGTCTTAGATTAAATGATTAAAATTTATAAGGGATTAATGCCTTTACACGTGGTGTATCAGCATCAGTAACTAAAGTACTTTTAGTTAATCCTCGTTTGGTTTTACTGCTCTTTTTAGTAAGAATATGGCTCTTAAAAGCTTTTTTACGTTTAATTTTACCTGTACCGGTAACTTTAAAACGCTTTTTAGCACCACTATTACTTTTCATTTTTGGCATTTGAAATCCACTTGCTTTGTGAAAAATTAAAGACCGAAAAGATACGTATTATAGTATCTCTAAGCAATGATTATGATTATTTAATCGGGGTTAAAATCATAATCATTCTACGACCTTCCATATTTGGCTTTGACTCTATCTTACAAATGTCTTCTAGACTTTTTGCTAGCTTTAAAAGAAGTAGTTCACCTTTTTCAGTATAAAGCATATCACGCCCTCTAAACTGAACTGTTGCTTTTAATTTATCTCCACCTTCTAGGAATTCTCTAGCATGGCGAGTTTTAAAATCAAGATCATGATCATCAGTATTTGGTCTAAAGCGAAGCTCTTTTACAGTAATTGTATGCTGTTTCTTTTTAGCTTCCTTTTCTTTCTTCTTCTTCTCGTAAACATACTTGCCGTAATCTATAATCTTACATACTGGTGGTACTCCATCAGCTGCAATTTCTACTAAATCTAAATTATATGATTCAGCAAGTTGTAACGCTCGGTCAGAGCTAGTGATTTCATGGCCGCCGTCTGGTTTTATTACCCGAACTTGTGCAGCTCTAATTTCTTCATTTAATCTTGGTCTGTCTTCTTTAACAGGTCCTCGAAAGTTATTTCTTGCGATAGTGATCCTCGTTTTTTAGTTAATCTTCCGGTAACTGCTTTTCAGCAATTTCTTTATTTAGTTGTGAAAGAAAATCAGAAAATTTGAAAGTTCCAATATCTCCCTTTTTATGTCTTCGAACTGATACCGTATCAGCTTCAAGTTCTTTTGCTCCAATTATAAGCATATATGGAGTCTTACTAGTCTCCGCATCACGAATTTTCCCACCAATTTGTTCACTTCTATCATCAACAGATAGGCGAACACCAATTTCGCGAAGTTGTTCAGCACACTTTTGAGCATATTCATTTTGCCCATCAGAAATTGGAAGAATGCGCACCTGTTCAGGCGAAAGCCATACAGGAAAATCTCCCGCAAAATGTTCAATCAAGATGCTAGTAAAACGTTCCATTGATCCAAATGGAGCACGATGAATGATTACTGGACGATGCTTTTCGTTATCAGATCCGATATAAGTTAAATCAAATCGTTCTGGCATCACGTAGTCAACTTGTACAGTTCCTAGTTGCCATTTTCTACCAATAGCATCTCGAATAATAAAATCAATTTTTGGTCCGTAAAAGCTAGCTTCACCAAAAGCGATAAAATAATCAAGTTCCATTTCATCTGCTACTTCTTGAATTTCTTGTTGCGCTCTTTCCCAATATTCTGAGCTTCCACCATATTTTGAATCATTATCATCACGATATGAAAGTCGAATATCTACCGGCATTCCGAAAGTATTGAATACAAACTGAGTCAATTCAATGGTATTCTTGATCTCATCCTTAAGTTGATCGTGTGTACAATAAATATGGGCATCATCCTGAGTAAATCCTCTAACTCTAGATAAACCGCTTAGTTCACCTGATTGTTCATACCGGTAAACGGTTCCGAATTCAGCTAAGCGATATGGAAGATCTCTGTAACTTCTTAAGTCTGATGAATAAATTCTATGATGGTGAGGACAGTTCATGGGTTTAAGCATGTACTCTTCATCATCAACCTCAATCGGATTGTATTGAGAGTCTTGATAGTATGGGTAATGACCAGATGTTTTATACAGTTCTAGGTTACCAATATGAGGAGTTATTACTTCTTTGTAACCTCTCTTAGTCTGTTCATTTCTTAAAAAAGCTTCAAGAGTTCTTCTTAGTATAGTACCGTTTGGAAGCCAAAGTGGGAGGCCACTACCAACCATACTGTCAATCATATAAATCCCTAACTCTTTCCCGAGCTTCCGGTGATCTCTACGCTTTGCTTCTTCTATATTGTGAAGGTGCTCTTCAAGCAATTTTTGCTTTGGAAAAGTAACACCATAGATTCGAGTTAGCTGTTTACTTTTTACATCGCCACGCCAGTAAGCACCAGCTAAATTTGTAAGCTTAATTGCTTTTACTATTCCAGAATTTGGAATATGCGGACCACGACATAAATCAGTAAAATTTCCTTGGGTATAGAAAGTAATATTTCCATCTTCTAAACCGTCTATCAAATCTACTTTATATTCATTGCCACGGTTTTTATAAAACTCGAGAGCATCACTTTTCGAAATATCCTGTCGATCAAATGTGGTCTTATTTCTTGCGACTTCTAGAAACTTGTTTTCAATTTTTTCTAAGTCTTCTTGGGTAATCTGGGTATCACCAAAATCAATGTCGTAATAGAATCCAGTTTCGATAGGGGGGCCAATTCCAAACTTAGCAACTGGATACAGTTCTTGAACTGCTTCTGCTAACAAGTGAGCAGATGAATGCCAGAAAGTATATTTCCCATCTTCAGTATCCCAAGTATTAATAGAAATAGTAGCGTCTAAGTCAATAGAACGGCTTAAATCCCAAATTTCTCCATTCACAGTAATACTTAAAGCTACCCGAGCTAAGCCTGCTGAAATTGATTCTGCAATTTGTAATCCAGTAATACCTGCCTCATAATCCCTTTTTGTTCCATCGGGCAGGGTAATAGTAATACGAACGTCTGACATTAATTATTTATAAAAAGCTTTCTAATGAAGTATAGAAGATAAGAAAAATAGAAAACAGGCACATTTTTTAAGAAACTTTATTTGAAACGTTTTTTATTTGTTCTTATTAACTGTGAAATAGAAAAATATCTTCTATCAACTTCGATTAATACAGAAAATTTAAGTTTAATACAATGAAGTGAAATAATGCATTTTTTTAGTAGAAAGGAAACTGCTGATACAGCTTATTCAAATAAATAAAAACCTATGTAAATAAATATCTTAGGTAGGTTTAATGTGCGTCCTACTGGATTCGAACCAGTGACCCCCACAATGTCAATGTGATACTCTAACCAACTGAGCTAAGGACGCATTTTTACAAAAGATACATAAGAAGTAACAAATACATCAATCTTTCTTTTTTAGGCAGTTATCAAATCCGTATATTTTGCGCTAATCAAAAAGTCAGACATGATCAATCGTCGCCTCGTTCGCGAAACCGTTCTTCAATCTATTTACGCCTATCAACAAAGTGGGGAATCCGTTCAGCATATTGCTGATTCTATAATTAAGGAAACACTAAGTGCTGAAAAAGAAGCTCGGAGATTTGCAGAAAAATTATTTTTTAGAACCATTGAAAATGAAAGTAATTTTAATGAGATAATTACATCTCATATTCAGAATTGGGATATCAATCGTTTGGCAATGATTGATTTAATAGTACTTAAAATGGCACTTTGTGAGTTTATCTTCTTTGAAGAAATACCTACCAAAGTAACAATTAATGAAGCTATTGAGATTGTGAAAAAATATTCTACTGCAAAATCTGGTCGCTTTGTGAACGGAATTCTTGACGCTTCGCTTTTAGAGCTCAACAAGAATAATAAAATTAAAAAATCTGGTAGAGGTTTGATCGAAAGATCTACTGAAAAATGAGTTCTGAAAAATTAAAAGTAATAGCTATTGGAGATATTCATGGCTGTTCAAAAACTTTAAAAGCATTATTAAAACGGTTAGATGAAACCTTTGGTGACTCTCGAGAATATGTTTTCTTAGGAGATTATGTTGATAGAGGCCCTGACACAAAAGGTGTTATAGACATATTGATTGATTTTTCAAAAACACATAAATGTGTGTTTTTAAGAGGTAATCACGACGCTATGCTACTAATGGCCTATCCAAAAAGAGATATGCTAGATTGGTATGATAATGGAGGAGATGCCACAATGGAGTCGTATCAAAAAGGTGACTCAAATATCAACATACCTCAAAAACATCTACGTTTTTTTATTAATACTAAATTATACTACGACACACCTAATTGGTTTTTCGTACATGGTGGACTTCCACCAGATAAAACTATCAAAGAATCTATCCAAAATAGGTCTTTATGGAATAGTTTTCTTTGGAGAAGAGATCACCTCGAAAGTGAAGATAATGTTTGGGAGAAAACCGTAATATTTGGTCATACTCCATCTCGGTCTCCAATAACAGGCAAAAACCTACTTGGTATTGATACAGGATGTGTATACGAACATTATGGGAAATTAACAGCAGTGTTACTTCCAGAAATGGATTTTGTTCAACAAAAGAGAATAGATTTTTAATATTAAATTATATAATAAATGAGCTTGAAATGCGGAATTGTTGGGCTACCCAACGTAGGTAAATCAACACTTTTTAATGCACTTAGTAACGGTGGAGCAGAATCAGCTAACTTTCCATTTTGTACTATTGATCCAAACGTTGGACAGGTTTCTATACCTGATGAACGACTACTAAATTTATCAAAGATTGCAAAATCTGCGAGTGTAATTCCTACCGCAATTGAGTTTGTAGATATTGCTGGATTAGTTGCAGGAGCGGCAGAAGGAAAAGGTAAAGGAAATGCATTTCTTTCTCACATACGTGAAGTAGATCTTATTATACATGTAGTTCGCTGTTTTATTGATGATGACATTATTCATGTTGAAGGTAATGTTGACCCAGATAGAGATATTGCCATAATTGAATCAGAATTGATTCTTAAAGATCTTGAAAGTGTAGAAAAAAGAGTAGATACTTTAAAGAAGCAGTCTAAGAGTGGAGATAAAGCTTTTAAGGCTCAACTAGATGTTGTAGATCGATTGAGAACTCACCTTGAAGATGGTAACACTGCACGTACGTTTGAGGTTTCGGAAGATGATAAGGCTGTTTATCGCGATTTGTTTCTACTTTCATCAAAACCAGTTTTATATGCTTGTAATGTTGGAGAAACTGACTTGGAAGAAGGAAATGAGTTAGTTGAAACCGTTAAAAAGGTTGCTTCAGAATTTGGTGATGAAGTAGTAATATTTTGCGCAAAAATTGAAGCAGAAATAGCCGAATTAGATGAAGATGAGAGAGAAATGTTTTTAGAAGAACTTGGCGTTTCAAGTGCAGGTTTAGATCGTCTAATACATGCAGCTTATGCTGAACTTGGACTGATCACTTATTTTACGGTTGGGCCAAAAGAAGCGAGAGCTTGGACAATCAAAAAAGGCACTAAAGCACCTCAAGCAGCTGGCGTTATCCACACAGATTTCGAGAAAGGTTTTATTAGAGCAGAAACTATAGCATACGATCATTTCATGGAATTTAATGGTGAAAAAGGGGCTAAAGAAGCTGGTAAAATGCGCCAAGAAGGAAAAGAGTATGTAGTCTCTGATGGAGATACAATGCTCTTTCGATTTAATGTTTAAATTAATTATTTAAACTTTTTCTTTTTTTTAATTTCTTCTTGTTGAAATAAAGAAATCCTACCCAGATAAGTGTCATTCCACCAAAAATACCTATAAAAGTAAATATAGCTGGTGAGGGATTATCTACACTACTTATTGAGCCAGAATATGCTGCAATAATAGAATAGGGAAGTGTACCAATCGTATAAAATAGAAGATATTTCAGGTAAGGCATTCTAGTAACTCCGGCAAGGCAAGAGGTTACTTCAGGGAGCATTGGCGCCGCTCTACAAAGCATTAAAGAGAATGGTCCAAATTGTGAGAAAAGTGTTTTCATCTCTTTAATCTGATCTTCATCTTTACTTATAAAATTCAATAGCTTATCCCCATGATAGCGACTTATTACATAGCCCATGGTACCTGCTGCAAGCATTCCTAAAGTTGAGTATAAAACACCGAGTTCTAATCCTAGAAAAAATCCAGATAAAATAGTTAGAGAGAGAGTTGGAATCGCAATAAATAAGTCTACCATCATTAGAAGTAAAATGATAAGCCCAACAATCCAAGGTGAAACTGATAAGGCTTCTTCGAGCCAGAACTTGATATCATCTACTGATAAAATCCCTAGAACTTTAAATAAAAGTAATGTAAAGGTGAAAAAAGCCCCTAGTAATAGAACAAACTTTATTAATGCTTTCAACTAAATAACCCGATTAAAATCTGAAAATATTTCACTTAAAGTTGAACCTAAAGTAGCAGTGGAAGTTCCTAAGGATGTATTTAATGTTACAAAATGCGATAACTCAACTGGATATATACTTCCCATCAGCAATTTAGCATTATTTGAACTCAAATTTGTAATTGCATCCTCGAAGTATGATTGTGCGGCTTCAATTTCTAATGTCATTGCTAATCGAATTGCACTTTCTTGATCACTAACCTGACTAGCTCTTGAATCGAAAGAAAATTGATCTAAAACAATTGGATTTCCATTAAAACTTGCAATTAATTCATTAAACAACTCTAAATGTTCCTGGTGATGACTTTGAAAATATATGGCAGTACCAATTACTGTCTGTGTTTCTAGAAAATCTTCTAAAGTTAAATATGTCTTTATAGCGATTGCTTCTCGTTCAGCGGCTTGTGTCAAAATTGCTAGATCACCACTTAAATCGGTTGTATCAACTCCTGCACTAGTATTACAACCTACCAAAGTAAAACCAGCTGTGGCACCAATGACGGGTACTTTTTTTAGAAACGATTTTCTATCCATTATATATTCTTTTTTTTTAGAAAAAAGCTGTCAATACTGCTCTAAAAGTATAAAGTGAATTATCAAAAGGAGTTTGCTCACTAACCAGAATTTTTGTCTCTACATTCCGAGCCCATTTATATCCAATTGCTAGTGAGTATCTGATCTTATCTTTGTCCCAGTCTTCAGTTCCATATTGGTTATTAGCTATTGGGTGATCATTTAAGAAATTTAAATGATCAACTCTGAATGCTACATAACTTGCTGAGAGAAAAGGGGGTTCAAATTTGATATCCAGATTAGAACCTACATTAGATAGATTATAGGTTTTAAGTTTATTACTCGTTCCTTCAAAAGACCATCCAATGCTAGCAATATTAGCTGGTACATTCCAGTTTGAGAAAATCATTTCACCAATAACTTCCCAAAAGCCAAAACCATATCTTAAATCAAAACCTAGCAAACTTTGTCTATACTGTTCAAGCGAGTTATTTAATCTAACGGCACTGTTCTCACCGGGTGAGAGTTGCATAAAACTTCCATGAGATGCAGAAAACCCAAATTGCCAAAAGATATTCGGATTCAGGATTAAACGAGATGTCAATGCAAGATTACCAAGATTGCTATAATCTCTACCTGAACCAGCAGAAACAGTGGTTATAGATGTTTGAAGAAGAGCCTTATTCTCACTTAAAACCCAATCAAATTTTAAACCAGTTGAGTATCCACCAAAATAAACGGAAGTCATAATTCCATCCTCAGCGGAGTAACCATTTTGGTATCTAGCATTATCCCAAAACCCGTAAACATCCGACATACTTACATAATAAGAGTAAGCTAATGGAAGCTCTAAAAAAGTTCGGTCAATAGTTAGATTTCTAGATGGATAAAAGCCAAAATTTGAAATGAATCTTCCAGCACTTAATGAATAATCTTTTTCTGGATCTGCATAGGTGATATTTGCTAATGTAAAGCGTGGAGTTCTTAAGGTGCCATCCAACCATGTATCTGATTGAAGCCTAGCTTCAAAAAAAAAGGTGTTATTAATTGGTGCAAATAATAGAAGATTTACTTGAGGAATTGAGAAATGAAGAAAACGGTATTCTCCATGGATTCCGTTACTAATAAAGGCAGACCCACTACCTCCAGTAGTTGTTCCTGCATCAAACGTACCATTAATCTGAACTTGTGCACTTGAACTTGAATAAAAAAGGCTTATAAGTATTAAAGCTGTAGTAAAATACAGTTTATTCATAGACTACCTCTACAATTTCAATATTGTTGTCAAACCCTTTAAGGTTCTTTTTCATTACTTTTTTAAAGGAAAAAATTTGTTCTAACCCAAAATAGTGAACTTTATTTTTGGGGAGTAAAACTTGTCCCTTGTCAGCTACAGAACAGAGTCTAGCAGCTAAGTTCACTTCAGGGCCTATAACAGTATAGTCTAATCTTTCCTTAGCACCCATGTTCCCAAGAATCATAGGACCAAAATTAATCCCAACTCCAAGTCCATCAAAAAAATCAGCTACTTCATGATCATCTCTAAAAGAAGTTTGAATCGTAACACCACATTTAATAGCTCGCTCAAGTGCATTAACTCCACTAAATAGTGCAATTAGTGAGTCTCCTACAAATTTATCAATTGATCCATCTTGTTGAAGAACGGCATCTGCTTGAGAACTTAACGTTCGATTCAAATACTTAATAAATGTTTCTGGATCTGAGTTTGCAATTTTTTCAGTTGATCCTCTAATGTCGGTAAATAAAATAGCTAATTGTTGGCTTGTACCACCTAAATAGGGTTCCGTATCAGATGTTTTTTTGATCATTTCAAGTGTATGATCTCCTACATATTTTGAAAGGGCAAAACGCTCTCTTAAACCAATAATCATTTCATTAAACGTTCGAGTAAGTATTCCTATCTCATCATTTGTCTTTGGCTTCAGTGAAATATTAAGATCGCCTTCTCTAACTTTTAACATAGCTGCTGTTAGAGTTTTTATTGGACCAGAAAAAGCTCGCCCAAGTAAAATTGAAAATGGTATTACTACGAATACACTTATTAAAGCTATAAATAGAATATTCTTCTGAAGTTTGGTAAGAATTTCAAATTGTTTAGCAGTTGGTACGTATGCATAATAATATGCTCGCTCTCCGGTTCCAAGCGGACTAATAAAAGTTAGCACCTCAATATTACCAAAACTAGTTCTGAATGGATCACTAACTACAAGATTTGTTGTTAGACTATCAATTAAGATTTCTTTTTCAGCTGCTTCCTTAATAAAAATAGATTTATCAAGAGTTGAATCGGAATAAGCAATTGGAGTATTACCTAGAAACATTGCTACTTCAAGAGATGTATTTTCTTTTAAAGAAATTGCTTCGATATTTTTATATATAGTTCCAATAGTAATAGATCCTCCAATGGTATAATCACCAAAATAAATAGGAATTGTTACTGTTTGATATAAGTAACCATCTACTGCCCATAGTTGTGGCCATTCTATTTCGATTGGTGGTTCTTCACCGTTTAGAGCCATTTCAATACTTTCTCTTGAAGAGAGGTTTATTCCAGTAGAATCTGGTCTATCTAACCAAGAAAGAACATTACCTTCCGTGTCAGTTACTAAAAATAGATCTGATTTAGTAAAATTAGAGAACTCACGAAGACTTTGTTCAACAGAAGCAGGATCATTTAACCGTACATTAGCTTTGAATAATGAGTTTTCGCTAATTAGATATGCCGATTCAGCGAGTCTATCATATTGTAAATTTTGTTGCACTTTAAAAAAGCCTCTCAACTGTGCAAAATCTAGTACTACATTTTCGTTTATTGTACTTGAAAAAACATTATTAATAGCACTAACTACTACAACTAGAACAGTTAGAGTTAGGCCAATCAATAATGCGATAAGTTTAGTGCTAATATTAAATTTCATAATCAGTTAAGCACATTTATGTTTATATCGAGTGGTTCATTATCTGTAACTGATATTTCTTGAGTATATAGATCAAAGCGTCGATTATATACTCTTAACTCATAAGTACCTGATGGAATATTCGATAATGAAAAAGACCCATCTACATTCAATTGGCTAAAGTAAGGAGTATCTAAACTTAAAATAATTGCGTTCATTTGAGAATGGATGTCACAAAATAAATCTATTGGCCCCAATCCAGATACTTTCCATCTAATAGGAGGTACTTCTTTGGAATAAACATCTCCTGTTGGACGTCGACCTATGTTAAATTTTGCTCCAGGTGTTAGACTGAAAACATTATGATAAAAAGAATCATCATTCACAAACTGTACAATACTACCTACCGTAACTGGGGTAACTTGAGGAATGAAACGAGCATCTTTTTGAATGATCTGGACAGAATCGGAAGCTTTTAGTTTAGCTATTTCAAAAGATAATGGATGTAAACTTACTACGGTATTCAGATACGGATTAGATTGAGACTTTTCATCCCCAGTCGACGAAGTAGTTCCTCTATTTCGATATGCAGACCCTCTAAATCTTCTTGTTGTAGCTGTAGAAGTAGGAGGAAGAGTTACTTTTCCTGAGACAACACTTTGATTAATTTCTATTGAAATAAGTGGAGATTTAATTTCGTCAACTTTTCCTAAAGAAAAGAATGATAAAAGAAATGTCGAGCTAATAAGGAAAACAAATTTCATGAAAAACCTATAAATTTCTATTAATATAGTAATTGTGTTCTATCAGTACGAAACAAAAGAAGTAACGAAAGTATAACAATTAGTAATTTGAGTAGATATCAGTTGTATCTGAAGGGATACTATATGGATCAATTCGATCATAAACTACCCATGCATCTCTAAATCGTCTTTTAAGAATATTTGAGAAGTAGATAGCAAGATCTCTTTTGTGAAAATCGCCAACATGAACACGATAGTATGGGGCTTTAAAAAAAGTATAAGTATTAGCTTGATAGCCAACAATAGTTGTATCAGACCAAATTCTAAATATTGAAGCAATAGTGTCGGCTAATGCTACATTTTGACCTGAATAAATTTGAACTCTATATCCTTCAAATAAATCTGTTTCATCTTCAGTATCATCCTCAACTTTGATCTGAATGTATTCTTCAGGAATATCATTACTTCTGTTAGTGTAAGTATCTGAAAGTGAACTTCTATACTGATCAAAATACGATTCAGGGTGTTCGTCTATACTTGGATCTTTCACTTCATCTTCAGGCTCTATTGATATTTCATCAGTAGAAGGAATGTTTACAATTGGTTCAGAACTTGAACAAGCAAAAACGAGTGTTATTGCAACAAATAAAGCATATTTGTTGAGCATACTAAAATCCAACTGGGTGCCAAGTTGTTTTGGTTTCTTGATAATCGGCAATATAATAAGGGCCAAATGCATCTTCACTATACCAATCTGATATTGTTTTTTTGATAACTCTTTTAATATTAGTAGAAGCATTTTCATCGATCATTTTTTTCATTTCAATAGACAATTTATCAGTATAGTTGATAGTGTTTACATCCATATGAGAGCTAAAATGTTCCGCTAGTTCTTCTTTTTTTCCTGTTAAAATATTAACTACACCACCTGGTACATCGGATGAATTTAAAACTTCAGCAAAAATTATTGAAGAAAGTGGATATGATTCTGAGGCAAGAATTACACATGTATTTCCACCTGCAATTACAGGCGCTATGGTAGAGATCAAGCCCAAAAGAGGACTATTATCAGGAGCTAAAATTGCAATTACACCCGTAGGTTCTAACATACTAAAGTTAAAATATGCACTTGCTACAGGATTAACTGAACCAAAAACTTGTTGGTATTTATCAGTCCAGCCCGCATAGTAAATAAGACGATCTATGGATTCGTTTACATCGGCTTCTGCTTCAGCTGCTGTAAATCCAATTAATGAAAGTTGTTTTTCAAATTCTGCTCGTCGACTTTCAAGCATCTCGGCAATTCTATATAGAATTTGCCCACGATTATATGCACTTCTAGATTTCCATCCTTTAAAAGCACCTCTGGCTATCTTAATAGAATCACGTACATCTTTTCTAGAACATAAGCATGCATTCGCAAGCAGATTCTTTTCACTGTCGTATACTTTATAAAAACGTCCAGATTCGGTTCTTGGAAAATTTCCACCGACATAGATTTTGTAGGTCTTTAATACTTCTAAATGCTTACTCATTTCATTTTCCAATAATTATTTCAAATTCACATATGCGGCCAAACCATGAAGTCCGCCTTCACGTCCAACTCCACTTTCTTTAAATCCACCGAATGGAGATGTTGGATCAAATTTATTATAGGTATTTGCCCAAACAACTCCAGACCTGAGCTCAGAACCTACTTTAAATATTTTAGATCCTTTGTCTGTCCAAACACCACCAGCTAATCCAAATGGAGTATTATTAGCTTTATCGATGGCTTCATCTGCAGTTCTAAATGTTTGGACTGTTAGTACAGGGCCGAAAATTTCTTCCTGAACTACACGATTGCTTTGAGATACATTTGTGAAAAGGGTAGGGCGAATAAAATAACCGCTATCTGGGATTTCACATTTACTTTGATACACATCTGCACCTTCTTCAAGGCCAATTTCTAAGAATGAGTTAATGGTATCAAATTGTTGGCTAGAATTTATTGCGCCTATATCAGTATTTTTATCAAGTGGATCACCTACAATTAATGATTCCATTCGATCTTTCAATTTGTTAATTACTTGATCTGCAACGCCTTCTTGTACTAATAACCTTGATCCAGCACAGCAAACATGTCCTTGATTAAAGAAAATTGCATTGATAATTCCTTCTACAGCTTGATCTATGGCAGCATCTTCAAACACAATTAAAGCACCTTTACCACCAAGTTCGAGTGTGAATTTTTTATCAGTTCCAGCAAGTGATTTTTGAATTATCTTTCCAACTTTTGTAGAGCCAGTGAAAGCTATTTTGTTAATGTCGTTATGATTTACAATTTCTGAACCTGTTTGTCCAGCGCCAGTCACAATATTTATAACTCCTGCAGGTACACCGGCATCTTTTACTAACTCAGCAAATTTAAGAGCTGTTAATGAAGTTGATTCTGCTGGTTTTAGTACAACTGTATTTCCACAAGCAAGAGCGGGAGCTATTTTCCAAGCCAGCATTAATAATGGGAAGTTCCATGGAATAATCTGACCACAAACGCCTAAAGATTCTGGCGTTTTACCAGGGAAAGCATAATCGAGTTTATCAGCCCAGCCTGCATAATAAAAGAAATGTGCTGCAGCTAGAGGTACATCAACGTCTCTTGATTCACGTATTGGTTTTCCTCCATCAATGCTTTCAAGTACTGAAAACTCACGTGCCCGTTCCTGAAGCATTCTAGCAATTCTAAATAAATACTTACCTCTTGCTTTTGCTGATAGGGAAGACCATTCTCCATTATAAGCTTTACGCGCCGCTTTAACGGCTTTATCAACATCGCTTTGTGTAGCTTCTGCAAACTCTGTTATAACTTCTTTAGTAGCAGGATTGGTACTTTTGAAATATCTCCCTTTTGATGGTTTTACGAATTTACCATCAATAAATAACTCATACCGATCTTCAATAGTTATATGGTCGGTACTTTCTGGAGCGGGGTCATATTCCCAAAAAGAAGCAAAATCAAGCTTAGAATTAGGTGAAGTCGGTTTGTAGGGCGTTTCTTTTGTTTCCGTAGTTTGAGACATAATAATATTCTAAGGTTATCAATCCACTGAAAAATAATCGGGAGACTGGTATTGTCCTGTTTCTTGTTTCACAATTTGCATAAGTACATCATTGGCAAGTGAACTTGCGCCGAATCTGAAATACTGGTTATTCAGCCAGGCTGCGCCAAGTGTTTCTTTAACTAACACTAAATATTGAAGTGCTTGTTTTGCAGTTCGTATTCCACCAGCGGGTTTCATACCGATCATTTTACCCGTTTTATAATAGTAATCACGAATAGCTTCAAGCATTACTAAAGTAACAGGTTGTGTAGCTGCAGGACTTATTTTACCAGTGGATGTTTTAATAAAATCACCGCCAGCTTCCATGGCAATATCACTTGCTTTACGAACATTTTCGTATGTGAGTAATTCACCTGTTTCAAGAATTACTTTTAAATGGGCATCTCCACACGCTTCTTTAATTGCAGCTATTTCGTCAAATACTTTATTGTATTCACCTGAAAGAAATGCTCCACGGCTAATTACCATATCAACTTCATCAGCGCCTTCAGAAACTGCAAACTTGGTGTCATCGATTCGAACAGAAAGAGGAGCCATGCCACTTGGAAAAGCAGTTGCTACACTGGCTACATGAATTCCTGATCCTGAAACATGTTTTTTTGCAATACGCACCATCGTAGGGTACACACACACTGCAGCAACTTTAGGTAAATCAGGCATAGATGCATATGGAAGTTTTGCTTTTTGGCAAAGCTGGATTACTTTTCCATCAGAATCTTTTCCTTCAAGAGTTGTTAAATCCATCATACTTAGAGCCATTTTAAGAGCTTGAACTTTGGATTCTTTCTTTATGCTTCTTTTGTTTAAACGAGAAACTCGTTCTTCAATGGCAACCTGATCGATAGGCTTAGTAATAGAATAATCTGTTAAGGACATATTTATGTTAGCTTCATTTCCATACAAATTAAGAAATTTTAAGCTTAACAGCTTTTCTATTCAGAATTATAAATGAGATAGATTAGCGTGAGCTCCTTAAACTTTGGGAACAAAATAAAAAACTAGTTTAAAACCGTTTTCATAATCAAATGTATAATCTGCTGATATCTGTTCTAAAAGAGTGTTTATTAAAGTAAAACCGAGGGAGTTTGGTCTTTTTAAATCTTCAAGACTTACTCCATGTCCATTATCGGAATATTCAGCGTGATATGTACCCTTATCAAAATTCAATTCAAATTTAATTTTCGGGTTATCAACTTCCTTAAACGCATACTTAAATTAATATTTGATAAATTCCTTCAATTACATTAACTAATTGTGGTACAATTAATTAAATCTAAATAAAGGTGTGATATGGGAACAGAAATAAATTGGCTGGCAGTAGTTGCAGCCTCACTAGTAGGTTTTATAGTTGGGTTTTTATGGTATGGTCCACTTTTCGGGAAGGCCTGGATGGCAGAATCTGGCATGACAGATGAGAAAGTGAAGGAAGGAAACATGGGTAAGATTTTCGGACTTTCTTTCATATTTCAATTTATCATGGCTTATTGTTTGGCAATGTTCTTTTTTGGAACACCAGAAGGTGCGGCTCAAAATACAATAGGAAGTGCTACTTTTTATGGTTTCTTAACTGGAGCAGGTTGGGTACTACCAGCTTTCGTTATCAGTGGTTTATTTGAACAAAAATCATGGAAACTGATTTTAATTCATGGTGGTTATTGGGTTGTAACTTTTACTCTAATGGGGTTGGTTTTAGGAGCCTGGAGATAATCTAATTTATCTAAAGATGAGTAAGAGGGTTTCTATCGAAGTCCGCTTTTTTTTAGGTCATTATTTAAGTCAATTGTTTCTAATTCTTCTTTTTTAAAAATTGGCCAAATCAAGGAAACGATTAAAAAAAGAACTCCGAAACTAAATAATACCCAAGCTACTTCCATGTTCTTATTTACCATTTGAAAGGAACTTAGCATATTCGCATAATCATGACCTGCTTTAGATTGATCATTCCCGATTAATGGAAGTACTTTAAAATAAGCATCGGCACAATAAAGAGTAGACACAAAGGTGCTATAACCCATTTGAAAAAGACAAGCTTGCGCTAATATTCTTTGTTTTTTACCCCAAGCTGTTAATAGGAGAAGAAAGGGGATAAGTATTGCCATTAAACTTCCACCAAGAATGGTTAGGAACCTCCATCCAAATAACCCAAATATGGTATGTCCGCCTTCATGAAGTAGTAGATCAATAGTATCAATTACAAAAAATATAAAACCTAAAACAGGTGGATAAGGATAATTTAAAGTGATTAAGATGTTGGTTGTCATAGCAAGCCAAACACGTTCTATCGTAATCCAAACAGGAATAATTAGAAGTAATGAAAAACCCCATTTTTTTAAAAATGGTATCGCTTTAAAAAAAAATCTTTCACTATCCATTTTAAAAAAGCTCGCTAAATTTCCTTTTTCTCTTAATAAAATAGTGCCAAATCAATAAAATTGGGCTTAGCACTTTCGAAGTTGATATTTGCTTTCTCTTACTCCTTTTATTGTGAATTGAAGGAAGGTATTTTAGAAAGTGTAAATGGGCTTTTATGATAGCAAGGAATTCTCCATATCTACCGGAGAGTAAAGATCTAGTTGCAGCTATATAATCTAGAATTAATCGAATAGGTATTTTATACCAAAGCTGAGAAGATGGTAGGTTTTTCCAAAGCATGAAGAGACTATTTCGAAAATTGAAATACACTTTCCTAGAGGAACCCATAGGTAAGGAACCACCACCTAGATGATAAACAACACTTTCGGGAGTATAAATGATCTTATGACCTCTATTCAAAGCTCTCCAACAAAGATCAATTTCTTCCATATGAAATTGGTAGTCTTCATCAAACCCTTCCAATTCCTCGAATACTTTTTTTTGTATGGCTAATGCCGCTCCAGATGCCCATGCGATACTTTCAATCGAATCATATTGACCTTCATCCTTTTCGATAGTGTCTAATAATCGACCGCGACAAAATGGGTAACCAAGAGTATCTAAGTAGCCACCAGCTGCTCCTGCATATTCAAAGTACTCAGGTTCATTATAAGAACGTATTTTTGGCTGAACTGCTGCAATTTCGTTGTCGCTGTCAAAAGCTTTTGTTAATCCATTTAACCATTTAGGATCTACTTTAACGTCGTTATTAAGAAAAATAAGTATCTCTTTTTCTGCAAACTGAAGAGCTCGGTTATTTCCACCTGTATATCCATAATTATCATCAAAAGAAGCAATTTTAACTGTAGGATAATTTTCTTGTACCCATTCTACTGAGCCATCGTTTGAGGCGTTATCAGCTAATATTATTTCAAAATCTTCATATATAGTTTCTACAACAGAGGGTAAAAATGTTTTAAGATGATTTAAACCGTTCCAGGTTACAATAATTATGCTAAAACCTTTCAATGAATGAATGAATTAAAAATTGTGAATGTTGGGCTTATCAATAGGAGTAAAGGTTAAAATGTCGTTTCTTTTGCACCTATACGATCGGAATAATGATAGTAAAATTGTATGATCAAAATAGGTCTTATTTCAGACACCCATAATTATCTAGATACTCAGGTATTCGAGTACTTCAAAGACTGCGATGAAATTTGGCATGTAGGGGACTTTGGTACTATTGAGATTGCTAATAAATTAAAGAAAATAGCTCCTCTGCTTGGTGTATATGGTAATATTGATGGACAAGATATTAGGCAAGAATATCCACTTCATCAACGATTTGAAAGAGATGGTATTGATTTTTGGATGACACATATTGGTGGAAATCCAGGTCGATATTGTATTCCAATTCGTGAAGAAATGGAGAATAATACTCCAGATGTGTTTATTTGTGGACATTCACACATTTTGAAAGTAGCTAGAGATCAAGAAAAAGATAAAATGTTATATATAAATCCTGGAGCAGCAGGTAGACAAGGGTTCCAAGAATACCGCACAATCATACGTTTTGATATTGATGGTGGTAAAATCCAGAATGTTGAAGCTATCAATTTGGGTAAAGTTGGGGTTAGTCAACTTTCATAACGTTCAATTAAATTAACTGCATTGAAAGCTGATTGAACTACTAAAGGAATTCCACCACCTGGATGTGTAGAACCACCGACGAAATAAAGCCCATTTATTTCCCTTGATTTATTTCTTGGTCTTATAAAGGCTGCAAATTTATCGTTAGATGATGTTCCATAAATACTTCCTTTATTCGAAAGATATTTTTTATAGAAGTCTTTTGGAGTAATTGTTTTTTTGAACTGAATATGTTTTGATAAACCTTTTAAACCTCTGCTTTCTAATTCAGTTATTACTTTCGAACCATATTCTTCAGCTTTCTCATCCCAATCATATTCATTAGATAAGTAGGGAGCATTTACAAGTATAAATAAATTCGAACAACCCTCAGGTGCATGATTAGTATTCGAATACGAAGTATTTGCTATGTAGATAGTTGGATCATCAGGCATTACTTTTTGGTCAAAGATTTGCTTGAATTCAAACTCATAATCTTCACTAAAAAAGATACTATGATGAACCAATTCATCATACTGTTTATCAACTCCTAATAGCATTACAAATCCTGAACAAGATGGCTCAATATTTTGAAGTTTGACTTTCTTCTTTTCAAGGATAGAACCTTCGGGCAGTAAATTTAGATAGATTTCGGTTGCATCACTGTTAGCTATAATCAAATCGGATTCGAATATCTGATTATTAACTTTAATCGAAGAAACTGAATTATTTGAAGTGCGAATTTCAGTTACCTCTGCTTTAAAATGAAACTTGACACCAAGTGTGCCTGCAAGCCAGAATAAGGTCTCAGCGATCTTATACATGCCTCCATCAACATAAAATCCACCCTGATTCAATTCTACATGTGGGATAACATTTAACGTAGCAGGGGCAAGGTATGGGGAAGATCCATTATACGTTGTGAATCGCTTAAAAAACTTCCTTAAATATTCTGATTTAAAATAGCTGTCAATTCTATCACTTACTTTTGAAAAAGCATCAATCCCAAAAAATGAAAATAAGTCTAAGCTTTTGAAATCTGAGAAATCATATAATGGATTATAAATAAAAGCATTAGCAGTTTTATTATATATAGTTTCTGCATAGTCAAGGAATTTGGAGTAGGCTTCAGCATCTTCAGGTGCTATTTTTTTTATCTCATGTATAGTATTAAACCTATCATCGAAGCAATCAAACTTTGTTCCGTCTTGATAATTATATCTGCATATTGGAGAAAGTGGTATTAACTCAAGGTGTTCAGAAAGCTTCTCACCACATTCATTAAAGAGTTTCTCTAAAAGATAAGGCATTGTTAATAAACTAGGTCCGGTATCAAACCTAAATCCCTCAGCCTCATATAAGTCCATTTTACCACCAACTCTAGAATTTTTCTCAAAGATAGAAACGTTATGACCTTTTGAAGCAAGTAAGCTTGCAGAGGCCAGTCCACCAATTCCAGCGCCAATTACAGATATTTTCACAAATGGATTTTTAAAAGTGTTAGAAAAAGTATCTTACAAAATGATTTCGAAAATCAATAACCGCGAAGTTATACAATTCATTCAGGATCACCTAAAGTCTGATCCAATACAACTGGTATTTGAGTCAAATAAATACCCTGATTTACCTATTCGTGAAATTGCTAATCAGATTGCATCACGACAAAAAGCAAAGGATAAACTTCCTGAATGGTACTCCAATCCTGAAATTATTTTTCCGTTAAAAGAAAATTTAGAGCAAGCATCTTCTGAGATTACTGCAAGATTTAAATCGAGATGGTTAAAAGGGAAGAGTATTCTTGATTTAACAGGAGGTATAGGTGTTGATTTATTCTATATGAGTAATTCTTTTAAAGATGCTAATTATGTAGAACCAAATGCAGAACTTATTGATATTACAGAGTATAATTTTAGGCTTTTGAGAAAAAAAGTGAAGACTTTTAATACAACTGCGGAAGAGTTTTTGCATTCAAATTCATCATCATATGACGTGATTTACTTAGATCCTTCGAGGAGATCAAAAACTAAGAAACGAGTTTATGGTTTAGAAGATTATGAACCTAATGTAGTAGATTTATATGATGCTCTTATAGGAATTGGAAATGAAGTAGTCGTAAAAACGTCACCGATGATTGACATCAAGCAAACATTAAGACTATTACCTGATACTTATCGAGTTCAAGTTGTTGCAGTAGATAATGAAGTAAAAGAAGTACTTTTTTATATAAATAGTAAGGTAAATGTTGAGGTAAGTATCGAAGCTTGGAATATTTCGAATTCAATAGATGTTCAGGAATTCAAATTTACTTTAGATGAAGAAAGTAAGGCAATACCAGAAATTAGTATTCCAAGAAAATATCTATATGAACCAAATTCAGCAATTCGAAAAGCTGGTGCATTCTCTTTAATCGCAACACAATATGGACTATCCAAGCTTCATTCAAATACTCATTTATATACTTCTGATGAAGTTAAAAGTAATTTTCCTGGTAGGATATTTGAAATAATCAAAATCATCAAGCCCAATAAGAAAGAGATTAAAAAAGAATTTCCCGGTGGAAAAGTGAATGTTATATCAAAGAACTTTCCTATGGGAACAAACGAGATTAAGAAGAAATTTCGATTAATAGATGGGGGAGATGAGTTTCTTATTTTTTGTGAAGTACCAAATCAAAAAACATCACTAAGATGCTCTTTGATTCGTACGTAACTCATCTCTTTTTAACGTCGAGATCTAGTATTTGAACTAGGACGTCTTTTCTTGTGACTATTTGGATTCGATTTTCTTTTTTGTTGATTTCTGGGTGGTCTTTGTTTTTTGGTCTCTTTGATTACCTCTTCACTTCCTGCAAGGAATGGGTGTTCTTCTATAACAGCGACTTCTTGACCAATTAACTTCTGAATGTCTCTAAGGAATGCTCTTTCAGCACCATCACAAAATGAAATTGCAATACCACTTGCATGAGCTCTACCTGTACGACCAATTCTATGAACATAGGTCTCTGGAACGTTTGGTAGATCAAAGTTAACAACTAATGATAATTCACTTACATCAATACCACGAGCTGCAATATCTGTGGCTACTAAAACTTTAGTTTCACCACTTTTAAAATTTTCTAAAGCACGTTGTCTTGCTGGTTGTGATTTATTTCCATGTATAGCTTCTGCCGTAAAATTTGCTTTATCAAGTATCTTAACAATTTTATTAGCCCCATGTTTAGTCCTAGAAAAGACAAGTACAGAATCATATTCTTCATTTTCTAGAAGATGGACTAGCAAATTGTTTTTATTTGCTTTACTAACATAATAAACCGCTTGGTCAACTTTTTCTGCTGTAGCTTGTTTCGGTTTAATGGTAACTCGTTCTGGTTTTCCTAAGATCTTTCCCGACAAGTTAATAATTGCTGGAGGCATGGTTGCTGAAAAGAACAATGATTGTCTTTTCTGAGGGAGTTTAGCAACTATTTTTCTGATATCATGAATGAAGCCCATATCTAACATATGATCTGCTTCATCCAATACAAAAAATTGAATGTCTGCTAAACTAATAAACCCTTGATTCATAAGGTCAAGTAAACGACCTGGGGTTGCAACTAAAATATCAACACCATTCCGAATCCTATTTACTTGTTTCCCTTGTTTAACTCCTCCAAATATAACGGTGTTTTTAAGTCCTGTATGTGAGCCATATGCAGAAAAACTTGCACCAATTTGAATCGCCAATTCACGAGTTGGAGTTATTATTAAAGCTTTAATTTCTTGATGATTTGGGTCTTCATTTCTCTTGTTATATAAGTGCTGAAGAATAGGAATTGAGAACGCAGCAGTTTTTCCTGTGCCTGTTTGTGCGCATCCAAGTAAATCTTTTCCTTGTAATAAAGTGGGTATACTTTGTTCTTGAATAGGGGTTGGTTTACTATAGCCTTCGTCGTCTAGGGCACGTAGTATGGGTTCGATAATATTTAAATCGGTAAATGTCATGATAGGTTTTTGAGAGCCTATTGCTGGAAGAGATCTGAACCATTTACCATTTTGGTAAAAAGATAAGCGTAGCAAAAAAGCGATGTCAGGAGATGAAAATTTCTACCTGTTAAAATGTAATTCTATAAACTAATCAATTGATAAAAATGAGAAATGCCAATTTCTACTTCCTAAAAAAAAGGCTCATAGATATCAAAGAAGAGTGATTTATGTTTAGCTAAAATAAAAAGCCCATCGTTATAATGGGCTTTTAAAAAACTTTAAAAAAGTTAATAGCTGGTATTTACAGTACTCGTACGTTTACTGCGTTCATACCTTTTTTGCCTTCGGCAAGTTCAAATTCTACTTCATCACCTTCACGAACTTCGTCGATAAGTCCGGTTGCGTGTACGAAATATTCTTTTTTGGTGCCTTCTTCGGCGATGAATCCAAATCCTTTAGATTCATTAAAAAATTTTACTGTTCCTTTATTCACGGGTATTCAAATGTTGTTATAAATTAATGTGCATTCGTTTAGATGCGTGCATAAGATACACTTATAATTTGGAATCTAATAAGTTATTAAGAACTATTTTTTTGATTGCTATGGTAGATGAGATGTGAACTTAATTTTTCTCTAGCTTAAACGATAGATAGGGAAAGAAGGGAGTTTGATCTACTCGTTGTAAAGTGAAGTAGTCAAAATTGAAAAGATTCGCTCTATTGTAAATATTAATAGCTCCAATTTGGGAAGTAAGTTCTAAAGAAGGACTGATTTTAAATGATCTTCCCAGAGAAATGTCTAATCGGTGATAATAAGGGAGGCGTTCTCCAAATGGACGATCATAAAGAATCCGAGCAGTACCAGGGTCTTCTTCAGGAGACTGAAAAGGGACTTGCACAGACATATCGAAACCAAAAATTTGTGTATATGGTTTTCCAGTTCCCATTTCCCAACGAGTTAAGGCGGTAAAACCTGAGAATGAATAACTAAAAAGGGTATTTATTTTATGGCGTTGATCATGTAGTGGATGATATTTAAAGATGGGTTCTATTATCCAAGCTCCTAAATCACCTGAAACGGCTTCATATTCTACGATTGACCAGCCATATTTTATAGAAACAAAAAGTGGGCTTGTATTAACATCTAAACTGACATCAAAACCATGAGAGTTACCGTTTGCAAATGCGGTTTCTGCATCAAGACCAACTTGTGGATTCCATTTTGACACGGGAATATTCTTATAGTTTTTAATATAACCCTCAATAGTACCTGTAAAATTTAATCCAATTTTTTGACGATAGGAAAGGATTCCATGAAGTGAAGTTGGTACTGGATCTCCTTCTTGAGTTGGATTAATCACCGTAAATATGGTTCCAGCATCCCGTTCATCAGTTATTCCAGAATGATATTGTGCATATTTACCCAAAGCTAAACTGAATTGCTGTCGATTATTTTCTCGTGGACTAAATGACATTCGAAATCGAGGTTCAAAAGAACCAAGGCCATCTGAAGAAACTTGAATAACGGCTCCAGGCTGCATAGAAATATTTTCCCCTACCGTTATATCAGTTGTTGTGAAAAAATCTAGAATAGCCGTTGTTTTATTAAATGTAGTATATGATGCAAATTTTTCATTCAACTCTGTATCAAAAGAACGCAGATCAAAGCCAAAGCCATAATTAAATAAAAGCCCCATTAAATCTCTTTGTAGTTCAATATCAAAGTAAAATTGGCTTATTCCTGAAGATTGTTCTGTAGCACTTGGAGTAGCTTCTTTACTAAGGAAACTGGAATATCCAATAGAAGCTTTTACTGGGTAATTAAATGTATTATCAAAGCCCAAGCAGCGTGCACCAATTACGGTATTCGTCCAAGAATGGTCAATATTTCTATTGGGTGAAATTTGGCCAGAATCATTGGTATACATTCCTGTAATATTACAAGTGGCAGTTGAAGCTTGAATGGAATAGCGGGCAAGAAAATCGCTAAAATTTATGGGGATATCTTCACCTATAATGTGGGGCGCAAAACTTTCGATGGTGGAAGTACGAGCAGAAAAGTAAATAGATTGATTATCATATTTAGTAGGGCCTTCTATATGAAAACCTGCTAGATATGGACTAAATGAAGCACTATAACCAACATTACGCATATTCCCAGGTCGTAAGGCAATATCAATAACGGAAGAAGTTGAGCCACTATAACTTGCCCCAAAACCACCAGCATAAAAATCTACATTTTGGATAGCATTCCCAGGGAATGCTGAGAATAAATTAGAAATGTGAAATGGTTTGATAATGCGTAAATCATCTACTAGAATTTGATTTTGATCGGGCGTACCACCTCTAATGTATAAATCTCCGCCACGATCTCCGCTGGTAACAACACCAGGTTCTGTTTGTAGAAAAGAAACTAAATCTCCATCTACTCCGGGAATTGGAACCCTCCCAATATCTATACTGCTTATGGTAGTTAACCCAGCAGTTCCTATGGTAGATGTTCGTTCGCCTTCAACCAATACTTCGCCAAATTCTTGTACCGAAGGGGTTAATTCTGCTCTTAGAAATTTGATTTCTCCAGATGTAAATGTAATTGGTGATTCGTAATCTTCGAAACCAAGAAAGGATATCTGAACTTTATAATTATTACTTATATCTATACTTCGAATTTCTGCAAACCCATCTCTGTCTGTAATTCCAAAACTTGTTGGTTGTACAGAGCTTTCTAAAGAAGATAAATCATAGATTAGTACGTTTGCTCCTGGTAGAGGATTCCCATCTTCTGATGAGATTACAACCACACGAAATATAGCACGTTCTTGAGCTGTTGCCTTTTTTGATATAGAAAGTGAAAGAACTATTCCTATAATTAAAACTATTTGCAAATACATGCTCTTTTTAAATAATTGAATAAAAATAGATATAGAATGTGTCATAAAAAATAATATTAAGAATAGAACTATTGGCAATCTTGAGGGCATACCTTAGAGGTATCAATGGAAAAAAAAAGAGTGTCTTTATAAAAAGCCCCTAACACTTGAGTGCTTTGAAAAATATCAAAAGGGTTTGCAGTAATAGGAACTTCGTCATATGGATACAAACCTTCTCCGTAATAGCCATACTCGATATATATATTATTGCTGTTCAATGTGTAACAACTTCTTCTGAATGTCCTAAGCTCATCAAAAGGAGTGAAATAAAAGGAAATGGAACCTGGATTATCTTCTTTTAAGATATGAGGACTTTTAAAACGAATACCCCCAACTCCAATTCCAAAGCCTAGTCTATATACAATTTTCCCTCCATTAGTTGGGCTAAATTCAATATTGATTGGCTCATAGCAATTTCCATTTATTGGTAAAGCATTAAAAGTAGGTCTTGTTGGGCTTAATGTAGTAACAGATGCCGTTATTCCATCAGAACGTCTTGCGGTTAGTTTGTAGCTAGTGTTAGGAAGTATCTCCTGATTTACTAAAAAGTTGTGCAGAAAAACTCCTTCATATTCTTCGCGCTCACTACTTAAGCTAGCTATTACCTCATTGTTTAAGTTTTCCAAGGTAACTTCTGCATCTAAGAATTCCGTTGCTGTAGCAGTAAAAGGAGCGTTGAGATCACGAACTCTGATATAATTAATTTGTTTGTTCATATCCAAAGCCCCATAAATGGCATAAACCCCTGTTTCTTTGTCTAGGGGTTCAAGGGTGTTATCGCAAGAATAGGAAATTGACATACATATGATAATGAAGAGCAAATAATAGGCGTTCGAAGTTTTAGTGGGCGGTATGTATTTTTTAGAAATCATTCACATTCTTGTGGGCAAACTCTTGAAGTGTCAATGGGAATTGCTAGCGTATCATAATAAAGTGGGCCAAATTGTTGCGTATCCATTATGTCAAACTCTTGTTCAAATACTTTTTCATAAAATCCAGCTCCATAATGCGTGTAATTGATATATATTATCTCCTCTCTAAGTATTTCACTGCACTTTCTTCCTCGAAAAGGAGAAACTCTTGAGAGTTCTTCTTTAGGTAGGAAACTATATGTAACAATTCTTTTATTTTTTGTACTATCTGGTTTAAAAATATATGGACTACTCCATTTATAAAATTTCGAATCATCCCTATCCGAACTAGCCCCAGTAAAGTACCCAATCTGTAAAACTAACGTACTTTCATAAAGGGGGTCTAATTTAAAGGTTATAGGAGTAAAACAGTTTTGATTTATTGGGGCTATTTGTGGTGTAGGCTTAGTTGGTGTTTCAATAGTCATATTTACAATTCTGCCATCTGAACGTGTTACGGTAAGTTGATAGGTATTATCAGGGATTACAAATTCATTGAATTTAAAATTATGAAGATATACCCCGTCATATTCTTTACGTTCACTTTCCAGAGTATAAGTACTTCCTGAATTTAGGTGTTCAAGAGTTACTTTTGCATCCAAAAACTCGGTAGCTTCAAGTGTAAATGGTACATTTAAGTCTCTAACTCTTATAAAATTTGTTTCTTTATTTAAGTCTAATACTCCATAAACAGCATACACGCCTGTTTCTTTGTCTAAGGGATCAATGGCGCTATCACAACTAGAAATTGAAATGAACACAAAAATGAAGAGCAAATAATTGGCTTTCGAAGTTTTAGTGGGTGATATGTTTTTTTCAGAAATCATTCACATTCTTGTGGGCAAACTCTTGAAGTGTCGATAGGGATGATGAGGCTATCTTTATAATAAGTACCAAATACCTGTGTACTTTGTAAAATATTAAAAGGATCACGGATAACTCCACCTTCAATAGGATTATAAGGATACAATCCTTTACTGTAATGAGCATATCTAATTTTGAATTGTGGAGATTTTAAATTGTAGCAACTTATATTGGAAGCATGGAAAAGTGATAGAATCTTTTTTGGCGTAAAGGAAAGTAACATTGTACTTGAATCTGTTTCATTAGCTTCAAGTATGAATGAAATCGACCTCGATTGTGATAAGTTATAAGAAATTTCATAAGCAATTATTCCTCCATTAGTAGGTGTAAATTCTACTGTAATTGGGGTGTAGCAGTTTTGATTAATAGGAAACGCAACAGGTTCTGGTCGAGTTGGAGAGACAGTGGAAAGCGATACACTAACCCCATCAGAGCGTTTTGTTGAAACCATATACTTTGTATTTGGCTCCATTTCTCCATGTACAACAAAATTATGAAGATAAACTCCATCATATTCTTGGCGTTCGAAAGCTAGTGTTGACTTATCTCCAGTCATTAAATTCTCAAAAATAACTTGGGCATCTAAGAATTCTGTCGCTTCAGAAGTAAAAGGGGCTTTTAAATCTCGAATTCGAATATAATTCGTTTGTTCGTCCATATCCAAAGCTCCATAAATGGCATACACACCTGTTTCTTTGTCTAAGGGAGCAAGGGTGTTGTCGCAACCGAAAACAGATAGAGATACTATAATAAGTAGCAAATTATACTCTTTTATTTTAACGGTTGATGAAATCTGCATTTCTCTCAAATTTTTTAGACGGAAACCCTTTCTTGTAAGTAAAAGAAAAAGGCTTAATTATCAAAAGCTAAATTCAATTAAACTAATCACATTCCAGTGGACAAACCCTAGCCGTGTCAATAGGAATATTCAATGTATCTTTATAAAAGGCTCCAAAAACCTGAGTGCTTTGAAAAATGTTGAATGGTTCTTGGTCAGCTGGTATTTCCTCGTAGGGATAAAGCCCAGGGCTGTAATGAGCATATATAATATCAAAAAATGGTTGATCTAAATCATAGCAACTTGAGCTACGTGAAAGACTAATAACAGTTGATAATATTCTTTTTGGGGTAAACGTGAATGACATAGTATTTTGATCAAGTTCACCGGACTCTAAAATATAAGGTCCTTTTTTCCATTCAATACCCAGAAAAAACCGAATCATATAAACAATTTTTCCACCATTGGTTGGTTCAAAATTTACGGTAATAGGGGTGTAACAGTTTTGATTAATAGGAAATACATCAGGTTCTGGCTGTGTTGGGGAAATAGTAGTAATGGATACAGTAACCCCGTCAGAGCGTTTTGTTGAAACCATATACTTTGTATTTGGTTCTATTTCTCCATTCACTACAAAATTATGAAGATAAATTCCTTCGTATTCTTGGCGTTCGAAGTCTAGTGTTGACTTAAGCCCGTTTTCTAAATTCTCAAAGGTTACGTTCACATCTAAGGATTCTGTGGCTTCCTCAGTAAAAGGGGCTTTTAAATCTCGAATTCGGATATAATTCGTTTGTTCGTCCATATCCAAAGCTCCATAAATGGCATACACACCTGTTTCTTTGTCTAGGGGTTCAAGGGTGTTGTCGCAAGAATAGGAAATTGACATAAATACAAAAATGAAGAGTAAATAATTGGCCTTCGAAGTTTTAGTGGGTGATATGTTTTTTTTGAAAGACATAAACTACTGACAATCTTGTGGGCAAACCTTAGATGTATCAATTGGGAAAAAAAGAGTGTCTTTATAAAAAGCCCCTAATACTTGTGTACTTTGAAAAATATTAAAGGGATTGGCTGTAGTAGGAACTTCCTCGTAAGGATACAAGCCTTCTCCATAGTAACCATACTCGATATATATATTGGTGTTGTGCAAGGTGTAACAGCTTCTTCGGAATGACCTTAGCTCATAAAAAGGAGTAAAAGAAAAGGAAATGGAACCTGGATTATCTTCTTTTAAGATATGAGGACTTTTAAAACGAATACCCCCAACTCCAATTCCAAAGCCTAGTCTATATACAATTTTTCCTCCATTAGTTGGGCTAAATTCAATGTTAATTAGCTCATAGCAATTTCCATTTATTGGTAAAGCGTTAAGAGTAGGTCTTGTTGGGCTTATTGTAGTAACAGATACCGTTATTCCATCAGAACGTCTTGCGGTTAGTTTGTAGCTAGTGTTAGGAAGTATCTCTTGATTTACTAAAAAGTTGTGTATAAAAACTCCATCATATTCTTCGCGTTCACTACTTAGGCTAGTTATTACCCCATTATTTAAGTTTTCCAAGGTAACTTCTGCATCTAAGAATTCCGTTGCCGTAGCAGTAAAAGGAGCGTTCAAATCACGTATTCTAATATAATTCGTTTCTAAATTCATATCTAAAGCCCCATAAATGGCATACACCCCAGTTTCTTTGTCTAAAGGTTCAATGGTGTTATCACAACCGAAAGTAATAATCACTAAGAACAGTACATAAAAAAGAATATCGGTCTTATTATTCATTGTATTATTTAAATAAGCTCTCATCGGTAGCAAGAGAGCTTATTTTTTAAAGTATTAATCTACCGAAGTTGCGGTATAATATTCATAGTTGGAAGTATTCACAAGAATACCTGAGGAATAAGCTCTAACTACGTAGCGAACTTCATCGAATCCATTTCCTAAAGCCGCACCATGTACCTCGGTATCAATAAAAGTGGATGGGGATGAGAAATAAAATGTTAAATGTTTAAGCGCCCCACCTAAACCAGGTGTTGGTAATCTGTCTAATTCATATGAGTCCGCTCCAGAAACAGAAGTAAAACTGAGGCTAGGGTTATCCCCAGAAACAGAACCAGTTAAAGTAAAACTCATTACTTCTGAATCTGTTGTGTTTATTTCTTTCGAAATACTCTCTTCTTTGTTTACGGATATAACCGTTAGCATTAGAGATACTACTAGTGTTAATATAAGGTTGATTGCTTTTATACTATTTAAATAATTGGTTAATAATTAAATACCCTCTAAAAAAACAAGGGGGGGGGTAAAAAGCAAGTAGTTAACGTTAAAAAATTAATTTTTAGTGATTTACAAATTATAAAATATCATGTAATACTATCAGGTACATTGATTTAGGAAGTTTAAAATAAACTTAAAATTTCTTGTAAATTATTTATTATCAATGTTAAAAAAGGGTTTATTGGGTATAAAAATTCTGGGAAGTGACTATTTATTATTTACGAACCTCGTAAAGACTCCATCACCTTCAAGAACTTCTTCAATAAATCTCGGTCGGTTTCCATTTACTAAGCACACTTCAATATTATGTGCAAAACAGATTTCAATCGCTTTAATTTTGGTGGTCATTCCTCCAGTTCCAAGCCCGTTATCTCTTTCTTGAATATATTTTTGTACCGACTCTAAATTAAAGACCTCTTTAATTAAAACGGCATCTTTGTGGAGGTATGGATTCTTATCATAAAGCCCGTCAATGTCTGAGGCAATGATGAGTTTGTCAGCTTTTAATAAGGTCGCTACAAGAGCTGAGAGTTTGTCGTTATCACCTAAAGCAAGTTCTTCTACAGAAGTAGTGTCATTCTCATTAATAATCGGAATAAACCCGTGGCTAAATAATTCATTGATGGTGTTTAGCGTATTATTTCGGGATTCTTCATTTTCAAAATCACGATTCGTCATTAAACATTGGGCAATGCGTAAGTCAAAATCTCCGAAGACTTCACTGTAGAGCTGCATTAATTTGGGTTGACCAATGGCAGACATTGCTTGTTTCGAAGCAATAGCATTTTCCCAGTTTTGGATATTAATAAACTGTTTTGCTGTGGCAATAGCACCTGAAGAAACCAAAACGACTTGATATTTATCTTTTAGTTGGATCAACTGTCGAGCAATATCTTCTAGTTTTCCTCTTGAAATTCGGTTAGTTCCAGCGGTTAGGGTAGAAGAGCCAATTTTTACTACAATCGTTTGTTTCATCGATATTTTTGAGTGAGAGGAAGAAAGTAGTAAAAAAGTAACTCGTTATCGACCTACCCTTAATCCCATCCTTATTAAGGAGGGGAGGATCTACTCAGAAATTATATTCTATTTAGGATTCAGGGGAGGTTGGATGAAATCGAAGAAAATTTTCTCATTCTCTTGTCTGTCCACTCCCTGAGATGTACCATTTGTTGGTTACAAGTTGTGCCAAACCTAGTGGTCCACGAAAATGAAGTTTCTGTGTACTAATGGCAATTTCAGCCCCAAAGCCAAACTGTCCGCCGTCTGTGAATCGGGAGGAGGCATTATGATACACCGCTGCACAATCTACTTCTTCTTGAAAATGTGTAGCAATTTCGATGTTTTGGGTTACAATTACCGCTGAGTGTCCACCAGAATATGTATTAATTTTTGAAATAGCTTCTTCTAAAGAATCAATTACCCCAAAAAGTAATTTCGCTGATAGGAATTCTTCATGCCACCGATCTTTAGATGTACTAACTATAATTTCATCCATTGATACAAAAAAATTCCCATCCCCATAAACTTCCATTTCCATAATTTTGAGAGGTGTTAATAAGGCGTTAATTTTGGCTCTTAAATCAGGAATTCTACTATTAAAAAGTACTTTATCGATAGCATTACAGACACTAAGGCGGCTTTTTCCATTTAACACTAAATTCATTGCCATTTCGAAATTCGCGTCTTCATGGATATAAATAAAATTATTTCCTCTGCCACTAATAACTAAAGGAATATCGGTGCTAGCTTTGATGTAGTTGATTAAGCCATCCCCACCACGTGGAATGATTAAATCTACATTGTGGGTATTTTCCTTTAACAGACGTTGAGTTTCTGATCTATCAATATCTAAGTAAACTATATAGTCTTCAGAAAGCTTAGAAGAGGCTAGTGCTTGATTCCAAAGATTCACTAAAAAAAGATTAGTATTTCGGGCTTCTTTTCCACCTTTTAAAAGGATTTTATTCCCTGCTTTAAACGCACTTATTGCTGCTTCAATGGTTACATCTGGTCGAGATTCGTAGATGATCAAAACGGTACCAAATGGAACTATTTTATTTTCAACCAACATCCCGTTTGGATGATTGTATGAACTAAGAAGCTTTCCTTGGGGATCATCCAAACTAATTACTTCTTCGATAGATGAAACCATTCCTTCAATTTTATCATCAGTAACTTTTAGTCGATCAAGAAGGGTAGGGTCTAATTTTTGGGCTGATTCTAAATCTTTAGCATTAGCTTTTATGATTTCTTTTTTATGAGTTGAAATTAGAAAAGCTAAATTTGAAAGCGTAGTATTTTTTACTTCGGTTGTAATTTTCATTCCTGTAAGTGAGTGTTTAGGAAAGTAAATGTTCTAGGAATTATAAACTACATTCTCCCTAATTAGATTCGAATGAACTATAAACTGCATCTCTGAAATCTTTGTGAAGTGATCCGTCATAAGGGAAGATTTGAACAAACAGCACGGCGGTAAGTTCATTTACTGGATCAACCCAAAAGAGAGTAGTAGCTGCACCATCCCAAAAGAATTCACCAACTTCTCCTTGATTTTCATTCTCATCTACAGGAGGAGCTAAGCGAACCGCAAAATCAATCCCAAAACCAACCTGACCTTTTGATGGAAGCCATAGTCTATCTTTAACGTCCTCAGACAAATGATTGGTAGACATCAACTCAACAGTTTCAGGTTTTAAAATTTGAGTTTCATTTAGCGAACCTATATTTACCAGCATTCTTGCAAACGTTTGATAGTCATCTAAGGTGGATGTTAAGCCCCATCCACCAGGTTTCAAAGAATAAGGATTGATATTTAAATCATGAGCTTGTATATCTGAAATTTGATTCAATTCACCCTCTTCATTTTTAAAGTATGCGGAGGACATTTGATCTCTATCGGATTCAGGTACAAAATAGCGGGTTTCATTCATTCCAAGTGGATCAAGAATATGCTCTTGAATATATTCTTCAAATGGTTGACCACTTAGTACTTCTACAAGATAAGCTTGTACATCTACCGAAGGTCCATAAAACCACTTTTCACCAGGATGAAAAACTAATGGGATTTCACTTAATCCTGTTACTGTTTCTTTAAGTGTATTATTGAAATCAAAAAGAGATGCTTCAGCTAAAAGTGTTCCCGTGTAGGGCGCATTAGTGTCATTTGCAAAACCTGCTGTATGTCGAGTAATATCTCGAATTGTAATAGGTCTTTTTGTATCTGAAAGTATAGGATTTCCTTCTTCATCATCACCTTCATATACTTTTAAATCACCGAATTCTGGCAAGTAATCTTCTAATGGATCATCTAATTTGAATTTTCCTAGTTCATATTGTTGCATAAGTGCGGTACCAGTGATAGGCTTAGTCATTGAGTAAATTTGAACGATGGTACCACGATCCATTTTCACACCCATTTCTCTATTCGCATCACCATAAGCACCAAAATAAACTTCTTCACCTTTTTCAAAGATTAGAGCGGATACACCTACAACTCTGCCGTCTTCAACAAAGCTTTCCAAAGTGGAATTTAAACGTTGATTGGCATCTAAAGTAATTATTTTTTCCGGTTGGTTAGATGTACAGGCAAATAGGATTAGTGTAAACCCAATGATCAGGATAGTTAAATTTTGCATGATTCGGATTCTTTTTAAGCTATTTATTGATTCAGAATAATTAATATAAAGAGATTATACCAGTTCGATACTTACCATAAATGATGAATATGAGGTTTAATATCCGACACATATATTTCCTTAATTATTTCAAGTTTATCATTTGGAATAGATGGTAACGACATTGCTTCCATATTTGAATCTACTTGATAAGCTTTAGATGCTCCAGGAATAACAACACTTATATTTTGATTCATTAGTATCCATTTTAGTGCAACTTGGGCCAAATTTTCTTGGTCGAGAAATAGTGTTTTAATTTTATTTACAGCTTCAATTCCAGTTTCATAGGGAACTCCAGCAAATGTCTCTCCTTTATCAAACCATTCTCCATCTCGATTACTATGACGATGATCTCCTGTTTCAAACTTAGTATGCATAGTATACTTTCCTGTTAGGAGTCCACTTGCAAGAGGAACTCGAACAATAACACCGACATTCTTGTCTTTAGCCCTTTTAAAGAATAAATCATCGGGTCGTTGACGAAACATATTATAGATAATCTGTACGGTTGTTACATTTTCAAACTCAATAGCTTTTAAAGCTTCTTCAACTTTTTCAACGCTAACTCCTAAATTTTGAATTTTCCCTTCATCCTTCAGTTTTTCAAATTCGCCAAAAATTTCAGGTCTATAATAGACTTCAGAAGGAGGGCAGTGGAGTTGGATTAAATCTATTGTTTGTAGATTCATTCGCTTTAAAGAGTCTTCAACATAACCGCGAAGAGTTTGTGGAGTATATCCTTCATTAACATGAGGATTAATTTGTCTTCCACATTTGGTCGCTACAAATATTCTATCATTTACAGAGTTGACAAAATTTCCAATAGCTTTTTCACTTTCACCACCTTCATATACATCAGCCGTATCAATGAAATTAACTCCTTGTTCATGTGCTTGATGAAGTAGTTTAGACGCCAAGTTATGGTCGAATCCCGACCCCCATGTTCCACCAACTTGCCATGTTCCAAGTGATACTTCAGAAACTTTAAATCCTGTTTTACCAAGTGTTCGATAATTCATATTATTTAATCCCTTTCACTTTCATCTTTAATGTATATAACGACTTCATTGCAGTTATAAATAAAATATCCTGATCAATTCCCCCAAATGTAACATTAGCTGTCCAACCCTCAGGAACTGATATTTCCTCGATTTTTTCGCCTTTATAATTAAAGACGGTTACCCCATTTCCTGTTAAATATAGATTTCCTTGATTGTCCAAGGTCATTCCATCCGATCCCATTGAAGTAAAAAGTGTTTTATCAATAAGAGTTCCATCTTCTTTAATAGAATAGGAATATGTTTTTTTATCTCCGATATCAGCGATATAAAGTGTTTTGCCATCTGCAGAACCAATAATACCATTAGGTTTAACTAAATCACTTGCAACCTTAATTAGCTGACCACTTGGGTTAAAGTAGTAGACTCTTTCTTCTTGGATTTCTTTGGTTGTATGTTCCCACCAATCGCGTTGATAGTATGGATCAGTGAAGTAGATCCCACCTTTTTGATCCACCCAAATATCATTAGGACCATTTAAACGCTTGCCTTCAAAGTCGTCGATAAGTACAGTAATCGATTTATCTGGAGTAATCTTAATAAGCTGATTTTTTTCATCCGCAGCTGCTAGCAAGTTTCCATCATTGTCGACATATAATCCATTTGCCCGATAGCTTTTATCTAAGTAAACGCTTAAACCAGTTTGAGTAGACCACTTTAAAATTCGATTATTTGGTTGATCTGTAAAATAAACATTTCCAAAACCGTCAACTGCTGGACCTTCAGTAAACAAGAATTCATCAGAAATTAGAATAAGGGATTCACCTTTTAAGATAACGGAGCTATCTTGACTATAGATTAAAGTTGAACTGAAAAAGAATAGTAATAAACCAAATAATAGTTTGTTCACAATGACGATTATTTAAAGTGGATCAAATTAGAATAAACATAAGGAATAGAATTGGAATCTTAAATGATGCTTATTCGAACTTTCTTTTTCTTTAGGCGAGTATTATTGATTAAAGGAAGGAGGCTTTTAACTTTAGCAGTTTTTACAGCTACAAAAGCACTTTCCGTTTTTAACTCAATAATCCCTAGATCATCTTTATCTAATTTTCCTTGTTTAAGAAAAAGTCCTGCAATATCTCCTTTTGATATTTTATCCTTTCGGCCACCTGATATAAATAGAGTTGTCCAATTTGTGTTATTTTGAGATGGTGCTTCGATCAACTCTTGAATTCCATCACTTTGAATAAAGTCGGGGAGAGGCTCACCAGCCCAACTAAGCACATATGAGGTCCCTTTTGCATTCATTCGAGCCGTACGTCCATTTCTATGCGTAAATTCTACACTTTTTAAAGGAAGATGATAGTGTATAATGAAATCCATTTCTGGAACGTCAATACCTCTTGCGGCTAAATCGGTTGCTATTAAAAGTCGGTGAGTACCATTTCTGAATTTAATTAGCGAATTTTCTCGATCATTCTGTTCCATTCCTCCATAAAAACAGTCATGCGGTATATTATTATGTGAAAGATAATCACTAACACGTTGTATAGAGTCTTTGAAATTACAAAATACAACTCCTGACTTATCACCTAGATGATTTAAGAGTTTTACGAGGGTTTCAAGTTTATCTTTAGACGGAGAGTTAACGGTTTTAATTTCAAGTTTAAGTAGGTCTTCATTTAAATAATCAATGGTAGTGAGATGTTTTATCCCAACAAATTCTGGAATTTCAACTCCTTGGGTAGCAGAAGTCAAAATCCTCTTTTTTAGAATAGGAAGTGCATTAATAATCTCTATCATGTCTTCTTCAAAACCTATTTCTAGTGATTTATCGAATTCATCTAGAACTAATGTTTTTAAATGATCAACTGAAAAGGTCTCTTTTCTTAGGTGGTCTGCAATTCGACCTGGTGTTCCAATCAGAATAGAAGGAGGAGTTTGAAGATCATTTCTATCTTTTGAAAAGCTTCTACCTCCATAGAAAGCATGAACTTTAATTCCACTCCCCATTTCTCTAGCAACTTGTTCAATTTGAATAGCTAGTTCTCTAGAAGGAGCTAAAATCAAAGCTTGAACGGAGGGGAGGTTTTTATCAAGTTCCTCAATAATTGGTAATAAGAAGGCTAAGGTTTTTCCTGTTCCAGTAGGAGATAAAAGTACTACGTTAGGTTCAGAGTGGATTGTTAATTTAGCTTCTTCCTGCATGGGGGTAAGCTTTTCAATCCCTAATTTTTGAAGAATAGCTTTAAGATTCTTGATTTTTTTAGACATTTCTAAAGCTAACTTAATTTCAACTATTTATTATCGGAATTTGGAATAAAAAAAAGGCGATTTCCATAAAATGAAAATCGCCTTAAAATTAACATCTGATCGATCTATTGACCGTCAGTAATAATTTTCGTTTTATTTAAACCAGGAGTACGATTCAAAAACTCATCATAAAGATCAGTTTGTCTACTTCTCATTGGGATTTGGTACCCATCTATGTAAACATCAATAATTTGAGTTGCTGTTTCAAATGGATCACCAGTTGAAACAAAAAGATTCGCTTTTTTACCAACTTCAATTGATCCCAATTGATCACCGATTCCCATGATTTCAGCAGCATTTATTGTGATAGCTTTTAGGGCTTCTTCACGACCCATGCCGTAAGCTGCAGCGAAACCTGCATTATATGGGAGATTTCTAGAGTTTTCTGTATCTCCAGTTCGCAATGCTACTTTAACACCTGCGTTTTGCATAATACCTGGATTCGCATAAGCGGTATAATAAGCATCAGAATCTCTTGTAGGAGTAGAAAGAACAGGACCTGCAATTACTGGAATATTAGCTTCAGCTAGTTGTTCAGCAACTCTCCAACCTTCAGCTACACCAGTAAAAACAACATTTTCATAGCCTCTGTCTTGGATCCATTCAATGGCACTTAGGATATCTGCTGCAGAATTTGCTTCTAAGTATAGCATCATTTCACCATTAACAACTTCAGCTAGTGCATCCATTTCTGGATAGTATCTAGCATCCGGTGAACCTTGAACTTTAGCATATATTTCTGCTTTATCCCATGCGGCATTTACATCTTCTAATGCTTTTATTCTAGCTTTGTCAGCTTGTTCCTGAGTTTGTCTTCTGCCTCTACGGTTACTTGGGAAATTCATAATAACCCCTTTGGAGCCAGCAAACATTTGATCTGGAGTATATCCAAATAGATTAATGGTTGCAGCTGTTCCAGGCAAAACACCACCTCTTGGGAAAGTCAGTGTGGTAGTAACTCCACTAATTCTGGTAACTGGTATTGCTTCCGAATTAGGGTTAACTGCAGTAAGTGCCTGCATATGTGGTGTAATGTCACCAAATTCTCTGAAATCATTTGCTTCAGCTACACTTCCTATTTCTGATAAACCAAGTTGAGTACCTGAATCAATCATTCCTGGGTAAATTTCTCTACCGTTATAATTAATTACTTCAGCATCAGAAGGAATGGCGATATTTGCACCAACGGCTTCAATAATACCATTAGTAATAATTATGGTTCCATTTTCGATAACCCCATTAGTAACGGTATAAATTTTTGCATTTGTAAGCGCAAATTTAGCTGTACGAGCTTTTCTAGGATCTTCTGTAAGTTGACCAAATACTACAAGTGGAATGAAGCAAAAAATCAATAATTGTATGAATACTTTTTTCATGTTCGTTCCTATTAGTTATTAAAAAGAGTGAAGAAGTCGACATAATCAGCATCTTGCATGCATCTGTCATGGTCTTCAGCAGTTAGAATTTTGACTTCTTCAATACTTGATTCAGGATTTATATAAATACGCTGATCTTTTACATCGGTCTCTTTATCAAAATATTTAATCCCATCGATGAAAGTCATCAACGGAACAGCATAAATGGATAGGGGATGGTTGTCAAAAATTGCTAAGTCAGCATCTTTACCTACTTCAATAGAGCCTACTCGATTATCAATTCCCAATTGTTTTGCTGGGTTCATTGTAATCATCGCTAATGCTTCATTATCAGAAAGCTGACCATATTTTTGACTTTTAGCAGCTTCATGAAAAAGATGACGAATAAGTTCACCTGAATCTGAGTTGATAGAAGTATTAACTCCATTTTTTGTTAAAATGGCTGCGTTATATGCTGTTGAATAATAAACTTCAAGTTTATATGCCCACCAATCAGAGAAAATAGATGCTGATGCACCAAACTCTGCAAGTTCAGGTGCAACTTTGTACGCTTCATTAGCATGTTGAAATGTTAGCTTCTCTATTCCAAAATCGCTAAAAACCTTCATGAGCATATAGATTTCATCAGCACGATAGGAGTGACAGTGAACTAAAATTTCTCCTTCAAGAATATCGACTAAGGTCTCCATTCTTAAACTATACTCAGGTGGAGTTCTACGATCGCCTCTTTTTTCATTATAAGCTGCCCATTCTTTTTGATAGATAAGAGCTTCTGAGAAGGAGTTTCGAAGCATAGCTTCAACGCCCATTCTACTTTGAGGTTGAATACCTCTTGATCTACCACCACGAGTTGGGTTTTCGCCAAGCGCAAATTTTATAGTTCTTGGAGCGTCTTCAAATCGTAAGTCATCAGGATTCGTTGAACCATATCGAAGTTTAAGAGTTTCATTTCTTCCTCCAATTACATTTGCAGAACCATGCATTAAATGTATTGATGTTACTCCACCGGCAAGAGCTCTATAAATAGCTACATCTAGAGGATTTACAACATCTTCCATGCTTACTTCTGCAGTAACTTGACTAGTACCTTCATTTATTGAAGAACCTGCAATATGTGAATGAGCATCAATAATTCCTGGCATTACAAATTTACCAGTACCGTCAATTTCATCTACTCCGTTTGGAGCATTAAGTTTGGTACCAATTCTATTAATTTTACCATCTCGAACTAAAATATCTGTGTTCTCGAGTGTGCCGTCTGTAATTGTAATTACAGTTGCATTTTTAATGAGTACATCCCCAGTTTGTGCATTAGCTGTTGACCAGCTAGCAATAAAGAAGAGGATGAGTATTGATTGTGTTAATTTTTTCATCGGGTTTCCTTTATTTTTTGTTCTGGTGCGTCTTTTGTGGCTGTAATTGCCCAAGAAGCATTAAATTGAGATATAGAAGCTTCTCCATCAAAATCTGTACCCATTATATCTCCTTCAATAACGATTTCAATTGATTGACCACCTAATTCAACAGCATAGTCAAAACTTAATGAACCGTTAACAAAGCTTAAGTTATTTAATTCTGAGTCTGAGTTACCATTTGGATTAGTGATCACTCCAGAAAGAACATCGCCATTTTTTTCGATGATCATTTTCCCATTTTGTACCCCTTGTGGGGTATTCGATGTATATGACCAACTGCCGAGTAAGATGGCTTCATCAGTAGCAGAAACACCCTCACCTGATTTATTTTCTTTTACTTCAAAATCATATTTATCACCATCTACGAAGACCATTTTGATTTTAGAATCTTTCTCGAAATAAGGACCCGTTGAAATTATTGCATTTCCAATTTTTCCAACATCAAGTGTTCCCGTAGTAGATTCTATACCTAATAGCTTTGCAGCATCAATTGTTAAAGCAGAAAGAGCATCGTTTTCAGACAACCCAGCTTCAATAATCGCTAGTAAATTAGCTTTAATTTTTGAGGAAGTAGCTCCCATTGTTGAGAAACCAAAAGTAATTCCTTGACTTTTCATATCACCAAATTGATTTAAGTGACGATTGAAAGCATCCATTCTTTTCATTTCCAGATCAACCACTTCATCGCTTTTATCTTCTTCAGTAGAATTTTTAGGTTTATCTGGAAGATTTAAAGACATGAATACATTCGTATTAGATTCTTTAATTTGATCAACTAAATCCCAACCTTCTTCTAAGTTTCCTAATGTAAGATTGAAGTTAAGTTCATTTTTTAATCGAATGGCTCTTTGTGCTTCAAGCAGAGAGTTAGCGTTATAAAACACAGTCTTTTCTTTAGCTACAACTGGATAAAAAGCTTCAATTACTCTGTCTTGTGAAGGGCGACTTAAGCCTGATGGATCTTTAGAGTAGGCCTGAGCATATACTCTTTGATAAGAGGCATTGGTAAACAGGTTTCTCCATTTTGCCATAATCCCAAGCGTATTACCTGGATAAGCTCCCGGAGCTCCTGAAAATTGAGTATACATTGACACATTCTCACGTAATATAAGATGATCTGTATGATTTGCGTCTGAGAGAAGAATTATTGAACCTGATCCCGGAAGCATTCTACCGTAAGGAACAGTATGAGAAACTGTAAAACCAATTTTTCTTAAACTCTCAATACTACTTTCAGTTACATCAATTTGATCAATTACAGAACGTTCAGGGGTAATACCTGCGTAATCGTTTGGTGGATCAGGTGTAAATAGATTACTAGGTCGTTGCATTGCTTCAGGTCGTTTTGCACCTGCATAAGACATACCATCTATAAATCCAGGATAGATATATAAATCAGTTCCATCAATTTCTTGGGCATCTTCAGGTATTGATACATTTGTACCGATACTTAAGATGAGTCCGTTTTTGATTACTAAGGTTCCGCTTTCAATTACTTTTCCTGGCGCCTGTATTATAGTAGCATTTGTGATCGCGTAAGTACTAGTAGGAGCAGAGGTTCCAGTAGGATCACTTTGAGCTAATGCATTTATAGAGAAGGCAATAAAAAAAAGAAATAAAGAAAGACGAAAAGTGAATTCTCGTTTTAGCTTCATTATTAGTTAGTTTTTTTATGATAATTATACTTGTGGGTTCATTAATTTAACCCAGCTCATAATAATTAAATAAGTTCTATAAATCCTATTTCGATGAGTTAAATGAATACTATTACAAATATTTGCAAGAGAGTAGGCTTTAGAATCGAGTTTGTTTAGGTATAAGAATTATAGTGCCTTCAACCTTAGCTTTGCTACAGCTTCAATGTGATAGGTTTGAGGAAACATATCTACTGGCTGTACTTCGATTACATCGTACACTTCTGATAAAACCTTGAGATCTCGAGCCATTGTACTACTGTCGCAGCTAACATAAACGAGTTTTGGTACTTTTAATTCACATAATCGACTAACTACATCAGGATGCATTCCTGCCCTTGGTGGATCGGTTATAAGTACATTTGGAAAACCAAATTCTTCTACTATTTCTTTAGTGAAGACATCTTTCATGTCTCCTTTTATGAAAGAGACATTCTCTACATTATTTTCCTTTGCATTGTACTTAGCATTTTGAACGGCTACATCTATTAACTCAATTCCTAGTACTTTGCTAGCTTTCTCACTCATATAGAGACTCAACGTTCCTACGCCGCAATAGAGGTCATAAACAATATCACCGTCTTCTAAATCAGCATAATTACGAGCTACTTCATATAATTTCTCTGCTTGAGAAGTATTAGTCTGGAAAAAAGCATTGGGATGAATTTTAAATTCAAATTCACCAATCTTGTCTCTTATAAAACCTGGTCCATGAATTATATGTTGAAATCTACCAACAGAAGTTGGACTGATCTGATCATTTACATTATTAGTAATTGTTGTGATAAATGGAAACTTGTTTAGAAGTGCATCTGCTAATTTCTTCATAGTATCGGGTTCATCACGAAATGTGACTAAATTTACCATGAAATCTTTGGTATGAAATGCATCTCGAATCATTATATGTCTAAGGAAACCAGTTTTAGCGAATGTATCAAAGGCTTCAATTCCATATTCAATGCAATAATTACGCACAAAATCCAGTATCTGAAAAGATTCTTCTCTCTGTAAAAAGCATTCATTTAGATTTAGAATTTTATCAAATCTACCAGGGGCATGCAGACCTGCTGCAAAAGCGGTATCATCAACATATTCTTCACTATTAATTTCAGCTTCTGTTAACCATCTTCTTGTACTAATGCTATACTCCATTTTATTTCTGTAATGGAATTCATTATCAGAACGTAAAGCGGGAAGAATAGGAGTATCCAATCCACCAATTCTTCGAATATGATCTTTAACCTGTTGGGTTTTATATTCTAGTTGGTTTGAATAGGGTACATGTTGCCAGCTACAACCACCACATACATTGGCATGCATACATTTTGGTTCAATGCGATCGGGACTGGGTGATAGAATCTCTAGAAGTTTCCCTTCTCGATAATTTTTTTTCTTCTTAATAATTCTAGCTCGAACTTCATCTCCAGGCATTGAACCATGTACAAAAACAGCCATCCCATCCACTTTACCAATACCTTTACCTTTGAAAGCTGCTCCCTCTATTGTAAGAGAAATTTCTTCTCCCTTTTTTAAAGCCATACTTTTTTATTCTCCAGTATCTTTTGGCTCATAATAAGCTTCAAATTCTACTTTTACAGCTGTATAAGCATCAGATAGTTCTTCTATTTTTGTGGTGGCTTTTTCAAGTTGACGCAGGGCAATATTACTTAAAGTTTGTAGAAATTTTACTGCAATTTGAGGATGTCGTTCCATTAAAAGTTCAAAATCGGGTTTAAAAAATCCAAGTAATGTTGCATCAGTTACACATCGAGCAGAAGATTTTCTACGCAAGTTATATCCAATAGATAAAGCTCCAAAGCTATCTGAAGTTTCTAAAAGAAAGCCTTCTTTTAACTCAGAGTCTTCAGCTTCTTCACTAATACTAAAGGTGAGTTCAACTTCACCTTCTTCAATAAAATACATTCCAGTACCCGGATCATTTCTATAAAAAACATATTCACCTTCTTTATATGTTCTTCGATGGCAAAGTTGTAAAAACTCATAGCGTTCAGGAGTAGAAAGGTTCTTTATAAACCTAGAATTAAAAACAATTTTTGCCTGATTTTTAAGGCGTTTAATTTTTTTATTCATTATTGCTTTCTTTTTTAAAATGAATGACCAATTCCAAAACTAAAATACATTTTCCTGTTATTAAACCAACCAACATCAAGGTCGTGAGCTCGAAACGCAAAATCAAAACGAACGACAACATAATCCCAATCCAATCTCAAACCTAGGCCAGAACCTACTGCAATTTGTTTATAAAATTCATCTACAAAAAATCGCCCATCTCGTAATTGATCTACATTTGTATTAGAATCGAAATTGTTTTTGGGTCCATACCATATATTTCCTGCATCCACAAACCAAGCTCCATGCCAATCTGCACCAAGTAAATCTCTAATAAAAATTTGTCTAGCTTCAGTAAAAGCAGCAAGTTTAATTTCACCACCATTTATGGTTACATCGTTAGAAGATATTGTTCCAGGACCAAGCTGGAATGGGGCCCAGCCTCGAATGTCGTTACTACCACCAGCAAAAAAACGGCGATTTAAAGGGATAGAATTACTGCCACCATAAGGTTGAGCAAGTCCGGCGTATAGCTTCCATGAGAAAACAGCATTATTTGATATTGGATAGTATTTTCTATAATCAGCTGTAAGTTTAATGAATCGGCTATATGTCAAACTATTATCACTTAATTTAAAAAGGGAGGGAAGTTCTCCTTCGATAATACCCGGGGTTATAATAAATCTATCAAGAGAATAAGGGATATTACCACCAGCAGAGACTGAATATTCACTGTAATAGCCAAAATTCCTTTTAATTAGATTTGTATTCTGACTTCTAAACGAATATCTGATTATCGAAGATATTTGTGGCTCAAAATCCTGTAAAATACGAATATATTCTAGTGAGTTTTCACCGAATTCACGAATCAAATTACTGGTAAATTTATCAGATGGATTAGTATCAACGATATCAAGTTCAATTAAATCTAAGAAAGATGAAAATCGATTCGTATGCTGTATCTCATATCGATAATTAAATCTGACATCTGAATTGATATCAAAATATAACTGATCTGAACGGCTATAGGATAATGAATACCGAGTTAAGCCACTTGTAAAGAATCTTTGGTTATCTAAAAATGAAAAAGGGAAAGCAATACGAGGAACAGAATATTCCCCTCTTACTTCATAACTTCTAAACAGAGAAGATTGGACAGTATCTTCGGGTGCAATTTCTTCAAGTGTTCTAGAGCTTACAAATTCAAAGCTAGCATTTGTACCAAAACTTAGTCGTTCTGCTTTACCAAAAACATTATTGTTAGTGTAATCAACTCCAATCCCGGTACCAAATCCATAGCGTTTCATCCCGAAAAATTCTGTACTTATACTATGTTTAGTAATAGTTTCAAGATCGAAAAAAACAGGAATTTCTTCTTTAGTATAGTCTGGCCGAACTCCATTTTCACTTTGTCCAAAACGTCTTGAGTATAACATACCAAGGTTTTGAAATTCTTTTACTGTTTGTAAATAGAGTTCTTCGTTGTAGATATCACCAGGTTTGAATAATATTTGGTCACTTAAAAGAGAGAATTTAGTTTCAGTTTCTGGTTCCTTTGCAAGAAATATTTTACTTGTATCTACAGTAAAAGAACCTCCTGAGAGCGTATCAAATTGTGAGTAATTATCAGGTGGCTCTGGGTCGGCTAATGAAATTTTTAAATCCCCAAAAGTATATATGGAACCTGCTTGAATTCTAAAAAGGACGTCCAAATTGTATGAATTAGAGGAATCTGGTTTTACAAAAGCAATTACAGAATCTCTTTCAATAGATGCATACCCATTATTTTTAAGAAAGCTAAGTATTCGTACTTGTTCATTTTTTAATTCTTGCGAACTGAATTGTCGATTAACTGTATATATTGAATCACCAATAGCCCTTTTAGTAAGTGGACTTTGATTAAAAAATCGTTTCCTTAGTTCAGGATCAGGAAGATTTGGGAATCCAGAATAGGAGATAGATTGCACTCGCGATGGCCTTCCTTCATTTACAATAAAAGAGACTTCAATTTTATTTCTTCGGTATTCAACAATAGTGGTGTCAACATCTACCTCAAGGAATCCTAATGATTCATAATAAAGTTTAATACGATCCATGTCGTTGATTACAACCTGACGATCTAATATTGAAGGATCTTCACCAAAACTACCATTACTTAGCTTCCATATAAAATACCAAGGGGTAAATCTAGGTATAGCAAGGAACTCTCGATTAGTTCGTGTGCGGACTAATGTTTCAAGTGTTCTGTCTTTTACAAATTTATTCCCAGTGAAACGTATTCTACGAACGATGTCAGTAACAGACGTAGAATCTACACTTGCAGTCTGGGCATAAATGGGTACTAAGGAGCTTATTAATAGCAATATTATACATGCTATATAGAACTTAAGCTTATAAGAGGTAAGTTTAATTTTCAATTATATAAAGAATCAAAGACCAAGGTTACACAAGGCCTTTTGGTTCATTCTGTAAATAAGTAAGACTATACGTCGTCGTAATCGAAGCCTTCGTCTTCTTCGTTATGAAAGAAATCTTCTTTCCTGATATAATCAGGCCAAATATCTTCAATACTTTCGTAAATGGTGTCTTCTCCTTCATCAATCTCTTCCAATTCTTCGAGATTTACAATTACTTGAGTCGGAAGTCCATTACGTTCTCCCCATTCAATTAATTCATCTCTATTAGCTGGAAAAGGGGCTTCGTCCAACGCGGCTGCTAATTCAACAGTCCAAATCATGTGTTTACCTTTGGTTAAAATTTTTTTGTTTAATATATCTAGTACATTAAACGGTCGAACTAAATAAAATTCAAGTATTCATTTAATTTTTTTTGTACTCAAATCGTGCCGAAAATATTGCTATCTTGGCACAAATACATCAACTAAATCCAGAAAGGATTATTTTATGTTTAATGGAATAGGAACAACAGAAGTTATCATCGTCGCAATCTTTGTATTAGTATTTTTTGGAGCAAAGAGAATCCCTGAATTAGCTAAAGGTTTAGGGCAAGGAATTAAGGAATTCCGTCAAGCTTCAAAAGACATTAAAAAAGAAATTGAAGATAGTTCTAAGGACATAGACGAAGCTATAAATAACGAAGAAAACAAAACTTCAAAGTAATAGAGGGCGATTTGACGATTAGCACCATTGCAGAAGCTAGACAGAAAGTTCTGGCTGGTGAGATAACATTAAGAGAATTAGTAGAAGCTTACAAAAAGCAAATTGAGTCTACAAATGATGAAGTAAATGCATTCGTTTACCTTGACTTTGAAGGCGCCTTTAAACAAGCTAATGAGATCCAGAAAAAAGTAGAAAGCAGTACTGCTGGTAATTTAGTTGGAGCAGTTCTGGGTATCAAAGATGTTATTTGTGAGCGAGGAAAGCCTACAACTTGCGCGTCTAACATTTTAAAAGACTTTGAAAGTGTATATGATGCAACAGTAATAGAGCGCCTTAGAAAAGAAGATGCCATATTAATCGGTCGACTAAATATGGATGAATTTGCAATGGGTTCGACTAACGAGTATAGTCGTTATGGTGCTGCAAAGAATCCTCATGATACATCTAAAGTAACAGGTGGTTCATCAGGTGGAAGTGCCGCTGCTGTAGCTGCAGGAATGGTGAATGCAACACTAGGTTCTGATACCGGAGGATCTATACGTCAACCTGCATCTTATTGTGGTGTTGTTGGATTAAAGCCAACTTATGGTCGTGTTTCTCGCTATGGTTTAGTCGCTTATGCTTCTTCATTTGATTCTATAGGACCATTTGGGAATTCAGTAGAAGATGTTGCGACAATACTTCAAACCATTTCAGGCTTTGATGAAAATGATAATACTTCATCTTCAGTAGAAAAAGATGATTATGTCAAAGCGGTTAATAATCCTATTAATAATATTAAAATAGGAGTTCCTAATGCTTTATTTGCTGAGGGACTAGATGAAGAAATTAAAGCTGGTATCAAACAGACCTTATCCAAATTAGAGAAAAATGGTGCAGAGTTAGTGCCCATTGAATTACCTCACTCAAAATATGGAATAGCCACTTATTATATTTTAGCTACTGCTGAAGCTTCAAGTAACTTAGCTCGGTTTGATGGAATCCGATATGGACATCGCGCTGACAAAGATGATATGCTAGATGAGCTTAAGGCTGAAGAAGAGGAGTTAAAATTAAGAATTAAAAGTGCTGAAGGCGATGATCTTAAAGCTTTGGAACTTGATTTAACAAAGATTGACTCTCCGTTAGCAAGATTGTATAAAAAATCTAGAACCGAAGGTTTTGGAATGGAAGTTAAACGTAGAATCATGCTTGGTACCTATGTATTAAGTGCTGGTTACTATGATGCTTACTATGGAAAAGCACAACGTGTTCGCCGACTTATAAAAGAAGATTATACAAAAGCGTTTGAACAAGTTGATGTAATTGTAACACCTACTGCGCCTACAACCGCTTTTGGTTTAGGTGAAAAGCAAGACGATCCTATTCAAATGTATTTGAATGATGTGTATACAATTTCAGCAAATTTAGCAGGAATTTGTGGGATCAGTTTACCAGCTGGTACTCATTCAAATGGCTTACCCTACGGTATTCAGTTTATGGGTAATGCTTTTCAGGAATCAAAGATATTAAATGCAGCTCGTTTAGTGGAACTACTAGACTAAATCATTATACTCTTTTAGGTTCAATTTTTAATTAAAAATGCATTCATCATGAACCGCCTCAAGGGAAAAACGGTCTTAATAACCGGAGCTACATCCGGAATTGGAAAAGCCTGCGCTGAATTATTTGCAGAGAGCGGCTGTAATTTAGTTTTAACTGGTAGAAGGGAAGACAGGCTCAAAGAAATTTCTACCTATTTAAAATCAACTTACAATGTTGATGTAACTTATAATTCATTTGATATAAGGGAATTGGATGATTGTAAGGAATTTGTAGATCATCTTGATGTAGATATTGATATCCTCATCAATAATGCAGGACTTGCTATAGGTGTCGATTCAGTTCAATCTGGAGACTTTAATGATTGGAATACAATGATTGATACCAATATTAAAGGTTTACTAACTATGACTAGACTTTTAACCCCAAATATGGTCAAAAGAAATTCAGGTCATGTAATCAACTTAGGTTCTACTGCTGGTCATGAATCATATCCAGGTGGAGTTGTTTATTGTGCTACAAAACATGCGGTGAAAGCAATTACGGAAGCTACTAAAAAAGATCTTCATGGCACAAAAATTAGAGTTAGTATGGTTTCACCAGGGTTGGTTGAAACTGAGTTTAGCAATGTCCGATTTAAAGGTGATGATGATCGAGCAGATTCTGTATATAAAGGTATTGAACCTCTTACAGCACATGATATTGCAGAGATCATCTTATTTGTTGCTAACCGACCAGAACATGTAAACATCTTAGACTCGATTGTTTTACCAGTATATCAATCTTCAGCTCAAATGGTGTATCGTGATGAGTAAATTGTTCTTATTTATTACACTAATTTTTCTTTTTTCTAGTTGCGAATCTAAGGATACTTCTGGGCTACAGTTTTCTGATAAAGGTAGAAGTGTACCTGAATTTTCCGCTGATTCTGCTTTTCAATTTATAGAGGCTCAAGTTAATTTTGGACCAAGAGTTCCAAACACGTATGGCCATATTGAGACTAGAAAATATTTAGAATCGAAATTTAGATCTTACGCTGGATCTGGAAGTGTATTTTCTCAAGAGTTTGAAAAGCCAGGATATTCAGGTAATTCACTAAAAATGGCGAATATTATTGCTGCTTTTAATACTTCATCTCCTGATCGTATTATGCTTGCAGCACATTGGGATACTCGCCCACGTGCGGATGAAGATACAGCTAGAACTGCAGATTATATTCTTGGGGCTGATGATGGTGGTAGTGGGGTTGGAGTGCTCGTAGAATTAGCTCGAATATTTTCTGAAAATCAGCCGCCAATCGGAGTAGATATTGTATTATTTGATGGAGAGGATTATGGGACTCAAGGTGATTTAGCAAATTATTTTTTAGGTTCTAAATATTGGTCTTTAAACCCTCCTGTACAAGGTTATTCCCCAAGATTTGGAATTTTGTTAGATATGGTCGGAGCTAAGAACGCAGAATTCCCTAAAGAACGCTATTCAATGGCTTATGCCCCAAATCTAGTGAATGAAATTTGGGAAATAGCGAGTCAAAAAGGGTATGAGAGCTACTTTCTAAATGAAGATGGAGTAGCTATTCAGGATGATCATAAAATTGTAAATGAAAATACAGATATCCCTTTTATTGATATTATACATCACTATAATTCTGCTGAAGGTGGTAAAAGTGTTTTCCCAAGTCACTGGCATACTCATCAAGATGATATGCCAATTATTGGTAAAGAAACACTTCAGGCGGTTGGAGATGTACTTCTCGAGTTAATTTATAATAGGATTTGATGGATTATATAGAAGTTTCTATAGCACTAAAAAACGATTATCACGAGTTGCTGATTGCTGAGCTCTTTGATATGGATTTTGAAGGATTTGAAGAAGAGGAAAATCTCCTTAAATGTTCAATTCCAGGCAATAGATTTGATGACACTAAGAAAGAAGAAATAGAACAAATTTTGATTGGTTTTGGTACTGATGCTGTTATTCTAAGTGAAGAAGTAATTTCTCCTCAAAACTGGAATCAAACTTGGGAGCAATCTATAAAGCCACAAAAAATAGGTAAATTTTATGTTAGACCAACTTGGGCTCCAAAAAATCAGGATAATAATAGTATAGAACTTCTTATTGATCCAAAAATGGCTTTTGGAACAGGATACCATGCCACTACACGATTGATATTGGAATGGATTCCTGAAATAATCTCAAAAGGTGATGTTATTCTTGATGCAGGTACAGGAACTGGAATATTAGGGATTGCTTCAATTAAAGTTGGTGCTGCTTCTGCATTTGGCTTCGATATTGATGAATGGAGTAAGGATAATGCTGAAGCGAATATGGAACTCAATGTAATTAATAATTTTGATGTTGAACTTGGTTCAATAGAAGTAATTCCAAATGATGCTCAATATGATGTTATTCTTGCAAATATCAATAGAAATGCACTCATTTATTTAATACCTCAGTTATTAAATTTTCTGAATAAAGGTGGGAAATTATTGCTCTCAGGTTTACTAAAAGAGGATGAAGAAACCATTTTAACTTTAGACAGCGTTAAAAATTTAGAATATCAAGAAACAAGACAACAACAAGAATGGATTGCAATTTTATTTAACTCATGAAAGCTGCAATAGATATAGGTACCAATACTGTATTATTATTAATAGCCGATTTCTCTGAAGGTGGAATTAATATAATTCATGAAGAGCACCGTATTCCACGGTTAGGTAAAGGTGTAGATAGTTCAAAGCGACTTCATACAGATGGTATAAAAAGAGTTCTAAACTGTATTATAGAATACAAATCAATAATAGTTAAAGACTTTCCAGAAGTAGATGAAGTAGTAATTACTGCTACCAGTGCTGTTCGGGATGCACAAAACCAAAAAGAGTTTATTCAATTAGTAAAAGAAGAGACAGGATTAAATGTTCAGCTTTTAAGTGGTGATGAAGAAGCTCAATATACTTTTGAAGGAGCAATATCAGTACTCGAGTTGGAAGAAAAAGCGCCGTTATTTATACTCGATATAGGTGGAGGAAGTACAGAGATAGCATTCGGTACTAAAGGTGGTATTTCAAAATATCATTCATTTGATATGGGTTCTGTTCGATATAAAGAACGATTTTTAATTCATAATCCACCTTATAATGAAGAAATCTTTGAATGTAGAGATGAGATTAGAACTTTACTTTCTAAGAATAAATTTAAAGTTCCAAAAACAGTTCAAGCAATCGGAGTTGCTGGAACTGTTACTTCATTAGCGGCAATTGATCTTCAATTAGATGAATACAAAAATGAAACATTGAATGGTCATATCATCAATAGAGAGAAACTCTCTAAAAGTATTGAGATATTTAGCCTTCATACCTATGATCAATTACTAGAACTTAGTCCTGTATTATTAAAAGGTAGAGAGGATATCTTTTTAACTGGGTTATTAATTCTAGAAGGTTTTATGAAGTTTTATAATCTTGAAGAGATTAAAGTCTCTACAGGAGGGCTTAGACACGGAGCAATATTAATTAATAAAAAAGATTAAAAAGAGAATTTTCATTTTGCTTAAGCTTTGTATTTTAAGCCACTAATATTTTTACCCATACATGTCGAACAGTAGTAATAAGGAAATTAATACATCACCACGTGAGAACGCTTCTGCAAGCAGTATCGAAGATGATAAGTTTGTTTCTGATGCACTTGCTGGAAATGAAGATTCCTATAAAAAACTGGTTGATAAATACGATAGACCCATTTTCTTTCATATTCGTAAGATGATAAAAGAAAAGGAAATGGTAGAAGACTTGGTTCAAGAGGTCTTTATCAAGGCCTTTAAGAACTTGAAAACTTATAGTAATGAATATGCGTTTTCAACTTGGTTATATCGTATAGCTACAAATCATACCATCGATTATCTGCGCAAAAAAAAGCTACAAACTTTTTCTATCAACGATCCTATAAGAACAAAGGATGGTGATATGGAGGTACAACTTCCTGATGAGAGTTTTGCTACCGACGAGCCTATTATAAAGAAAGAGCGTAAAGCGATTGTTCAAAATGCAATTTCTAATCTCCCAGAAAAATATAGAGCAGTTATACAAATGAGGCACATGGAAGAGTTGAGCTATGATGAAATAGCTGTTGAACTAGATCTTCCACTCGGTACCGTGAAAGCACATATCTTTAGAGCCCGTGAGCTTCTGTATAAGGCTTTGATTGATAAGAAAGATATGTTTTAAACTTTAAGTTTAATCATTCATGCGAATCTAGGAAGTAAATAAATCCTATTGTCTCTTGATAAGCCCCCGATCCCTGCCTTCGCAGGGATGACGTATTTTTTGTAAGGAACATGTAAGTATGTAGTCTTACATGATATGAAAGAAGGTTATGTATATATACTATCAAATGCTCAAAGAAGTGTATTTTACACAGGAGTATCAAATGATTTGATAAACAGGTTATATAAACATAAACAAGGAATTGGAGCAATTTTCACTTCAAAATATAACGTTCACTTTTTGATGTATTATGAAATACACCAAACCATGTACGAAGCTATTTAAAGAGAAAAAAGAATTATAAAGTGGAAATGAGAATGGAAAATGAACTTGATTAAATCGAAGAATCCCGAACTGAAAGATCTTTGGAATGAAATATTACCAGAGGGTAGATTTCGCTTTTAAAGTCATTCCCGCGAAGGTGGGAATCTAGAGTTAGTTAAAGCATGTTGATTTTTATCAAATCCCAGATTCCGGCATTCGAAGAGATGAATTAATTTAATATAGATTCCCTTTCACTATCTCCAAATTCCTCGAAAACCCATCAAATTTTGTTCTTCTCACTGCGCTTCCCTCAAATAGTGAATCGTAGTCCTCTTCTGATAAATTTTTAAAATCTGCGTTCAATACTTTTTCTCTCGGGTGAAGATCTATTAGTTGCGATAGTTTTGCTTTACTATTCCAAGGACAAACATCTTGACATATATCACACCCGAACACCCAGTTTTTAATATCGGTATGATATTTCTTATCAATTTCGCCTTTGTGCTCAATAGTTAAGTAAGAGATACATTTAGTAGCATCAACCTTGTAAGGCTCGTATATGGCATCTGTGGGGCACGCATTTATACACGCTGTACATGTTCCACAATGGTCAGTAGTAGGTGAATCGTAGAATAATTCTAAGTCAATAATCATCTCTGCAATAAAAAACCATGAACCTAGATGTTTATTAAGGATATTAGAGTTTTTACCAACCCATCCTAGACCAGCTTTAACTGCCCAAGCTTTATCTAGAACAGGTGCAGAATCAACAAAAAAACGACCGTCTATTCCACCAACTAAATCAGAGGTGAAATTGAATAACTCCTTCAGATTTTTTTTTAAAACTTTATGGTAATCTCGACCTTGAGCGTATTTTGCAATAAGTGGTTTATCTACAATTCCTATTTGTTCATTATGTGATGGGTGATGGTAACTAACCAATAAGGAGACCACTGTTTTTGAACCAGGAACAAGTAGGGTAGGGTCGACTCGCTTCTCAAAATTTTTCGACATCCAATCCATCGAACCTTGACGATCTTCTGTAAGCCATTGTTCAAGTTTTTGTGCTTCTGTCTGCAATTGCTCAGCTTTCGCAAAACCACAAGCATCAAATCCTAATTGAAGAGCTTTTTGACGAATTAGTGATGTATACTTTTGCTTATTCATCTTTACTGATGAAGCAACGAGTGCTAAACTTTAGCTTTCAATGGAATAAGCTTATCGCCTTTCCAAGTTAAATCTTGAATCTTACCGTCAATAAGGCGAACTGTTCGATATGGGTATCTTTTAACAACTGCATAGTCATGAGTTACTAATAAAACAGCTGTACCACGATTATTAATTAACTTGAGAATATTCATGATATCCTGAGTGGCTTTTGGATCCAGGTTACCTGTGGGTTCATCTGCAAGAAGAATACGTGGTTCATTAGCCAAAGCCCGAGCAATAACAACTCTTTGCTGTTCACCACCAGATAGATCGCTAGGCATGTTCTTTCTTCGATGACTTAACCCAACCATCCCCAATACCTCAAGAACACGTTGCTTTATAAATTTCGGTTTTTCTCCGATTACTTGAAGAGAGAATGCTACATTGTCAAATACATCTCGATCTTGTAGAAGTTGAAAATCCTGAAAAACTATTCCCATTCTACGTCGAAGTATGGGAACTTGCTTCATACTTATTTTATTCACAGGTAAATCTGTAACTCTAACAGAACCTTCATCGGGGACCACATCTCTATATAAGAGTTTCAAGAAAGTGCTTTTCCCAATGCCAGTAGGTCCAATTAGATAACAAAACTCACCGTTATTAAGTTTGAAATCTACATTTCTAAGAATAGGTCTATGTTCGTAGCTAAGTGATACGTTTCTTAGTTCTATTACTGAGGAGTCTGACATTTAAGTACCATTGTTACACGTGCGCTGTTTTCATCGGCGTCAATCAAATCAAAGCCTTCATATTTTGCAACTAGATGATAGGGTGTTTGTTCCACAATTGACAGTATTTCATTAAGAGAATATGCTCTTTGAGTATGAATTTCATGAAAAGTATTAATCACTTTTTTTGTCTTCAGATCAATTTCCTCGATATCGAATTCATTGTAATGGATTTTTTCAACTGCATCATATCGGCTATTTCTAAAATATCTAAACTGTCCTGTATCACCTTCTTCGTTATTTAAAAAGTCTACAGATTCGAGAGAGTTCTTTGGAGTGGAAAAATCGAAGATTAATAAGCCACCTTCATTTAAGATGCCTAGAGTATTTTCAAGAAAGCTTTTGATCTCATTTTTTTGTTTTAAGTAGTTTACACTATCAAAAACAGTATAGATACAATCAAATTTTCTAGTAAGATTGATGTCGAGGTAATTCATTGGGAAAAACTCAACATTAAGATTAAGCTCTAGTGCTTTATTTTTAGCTACATCAACCATTGATGGAGATAGATCGGTAGCTGTAATTGCATAACATTCCAATTCGGCAAGTGACAATGCTAGAGAGCCGGTTCCACAAGCAAGTTCTAATATTTGATTAGGATCAATATGATGAGTTTGCATAATCTCATCTATAAAGTCTGCCCATGACTCATAATCGACATCCTCCATTAATTTGTCATAAAGAGGAGCTAAAGAAGTGTAAATATCTTTTTGATTAGTTTGCATGCCTTGCATTAGCTAATTGAACGGCTAAATTATATGCCATTAAGAACGATGAAGTATTTGCTATTCCTTTTCCAGCAATATTAAATGCGGTACCATGATCTGGTGAAGTTCTAATTATAGGAAGACCAGCAGTAAAATTAACCCCTTTACCAAAAGAAAGGAGTTTAAAAGGAACCAAACCTTGATCATGGTACATAGCTAAAATTGCATCAAATTCTTTATCAAGTCTTTGACCAAAAAAACCATCTGCTGGAAATGGACCTTGAACATTTAGACCTAGATCGGTGGCCTTTTTAAGAGTAGGAATAATTAGATCAATTTCTTCTGATCCGATTACCCCTCCGTCACCAGCATGAGGGTTAAGCCCAAAAACGGCTACTTTTGGTGATTCTATTCCAAAGTCATCTATAAGACTCTGATTTAAAATACTAAGTTTACGAAGGATTAGATCTTCGGTAATTGATTGAGATACTTTTGAAATTGGAATATGGGCTGTAACTAATGCAACTCTAAGGCCTTCATTAACCAACATCATTAACACTTCATTAGTATTAGTTTTTTCTGCTAAAAACTCAGTATGCCCAGGAATGTTATATCCTGCTAGGTTTACTGCTTCTTTTGAAATTGGTGACGTTACAAGAGCTTGCGTTAATCCAATTGAAGCTAGTTCAATACCCAACTCAATAGATTGCATGGCAACTAAGCCACTTTCTTTACTTTGAATTCCCGGTGTTATTTGAAAGTCATTAGTAGGAACATCAAGTAAGTTTATAAATTGGGGATCTATTTGATCTAAAAACTCACACTTGTTTAAATGTAGTGAGAGTTTAAGCTCCATTGCATAAAAGTCGAGTACTCTTTTTGGAGAAATAATAAGTGGAGTAGACTCTTCTAGATCAATCTCTTTAAGTGCTTTGAGAATAATCTCTGGTCCAACACCATTTACATCACCAATACTTATTCCAATAGTAGGTTTCATAGTCTTTATATTTCAACGGAATAAAGTACGAGCAAGTAAGTGTAAATAACAGTCTAATTATTCTGTTTTAGTAAAACAAAATCACCAAAACCTGTCGTTTTTTCGAAAATAAAACTACGATTCGAGTATTCCCAAACTTCGAGTACCTTACCGCTTGTGGGAAATTGCCTGTCTATTGAATTAGGTGGACCAAATTTGATATATATATCACCTTGATCACTTTCATAGCCAATCGGATTACCTGGATTTCGATACTCCTTAAAAGCAAAATCAACACGACGATAATACTCCGACATTAGCTCGTTATATACAGTATTAGGAGTCGGATCTTTTGTATCCCAAAAGGTGCGAAATTTCTTTTCTTTTTCTTGATTTGATCCAGATTTTAGTCTTTTTAATTCTTGTTCACTTACAATAAATTTCATGTTCTCAATTGCAACATCAAGATTTAATAAACTGGCAGGCATGTTTTGCCAGTAAGATCTGAAGAATGTTTTCGCTAGAGGTGTTTTTGAATCTTTAGTAGTTATTTCAGTGATGTAAGCATCATTTTCGAAGGTAGAATTTGGTATCGACACTAATACATAGCTGAAATCCATTTCTGTTTCTATTAATGTTAGTGAAGGTTCTTCGCCAATGGATAGTTTAGGAAGTACGCCTGTCATTACATCCTTATTAGATATAATAGAAGAATATACAGAAGCACCTTTTGTTGTGTCTTGTCGTTGTGCGTTTGCTCTATAAATATCAATACTGTAAGATTTTTCATCAGAATACTTAGGAATTCTAATAAGCAGCATAAAATCATTTCCGAATAGCACATTGTCGTCCAAATTCATCAAGGGAAGTCTATCGTTCGAGGATTTTTCTTTGATGAAGTACATTTCACCAGTTGGTTTATTTTCCCAGTCCCAAATCTTGATGTTTTGTTTATTTGAATTACGATCCCTAGTATTTTCCATTAAACTAAGCTGAAGTACAAAATTATAATCACCCGGTTCTAGTGTATTACTTAATGACCCAGATGCATATTTGCTGTTAGATTCAGTTTCTTCAAATGTTTTAGTAAATAGGGTGTCAGCCCATAAATCTCTGGATACAGTCTCTATACTAGAGTTATTCCTTCTTGATGCTTTCCCTTTATATATTTCAGAATTCAACCTTGCGATGGTGAAGAATTCCATTCCTTTTGGTGGATTAATAGCATCATTTGGAGAGATTTTTTTAAAAGGAAGAAAATCATTATCAAACCTGAAAATAATAGATAGGTTAGCTTTACCATCTTCAGTTGGAAGAATAATTTCATCGATAAAAATTTGTGGGGCATTCGCTCTATTTGCTAGATTAACATAGCTAACTTTATTTGTTCGCTGAGCAAAAATTGGAGTTGCAAGCAGAAAAATAGTAGAGAGTGTAAAGAGCCTTTTTAGCATTTTAAGAATGATTGAGTTTGAAGATCTATTAACATACTGAGTAATCGACCTTTAAAATTTCTATTTTCAACGAATTACTATTGAATACTATTATACAAAAACATTGAATTCTTCCCTATGAGTACTATACCAAAGCAATGGCTTCATGATCTTATTAATTCATTACAGGAACAAGAATCAGAAATTAAGCTCGGCGGGGGAACATCTCGTATTGAAAAAGAACATGCGAAAGGTAAATTAACCGCAAGAGAACGAGTTTCAAAACTTATTGATAGTGATTCTGAATTTTATGAATTAGGGTTATGGGCTGGTTATGAAATGTATGAGGATGTTGGTGGATGTCCCTCTGGAGGAGTAATTACTGGAATTGGGACTGTAAGTGGTAGAACTTGTATGATTGTAGCTAATGATGCTACTGTAAAAGCTGGAGCTTGGTTTCCAATTACTGCAAAAAAGAATTTACGAGCGCAAGAAATAGCTATTGAAAATCATATTCCTCTTATATACTTAGTTGATTCAGCAGGAGTATTTCTACCTATGCAAGATGAAATTTTTCCAGATAAAGAGCATTTCGGTAGAATGTTTCGGAATAACGCAATAATCTCTGCTAAAGGAATCCCTCAAATAGCTGCTATTATGGGGAGTTGCGTTGCTGGTGGTGCTTATTTGCCAATTATGAGTGATGAGGCTTTAATCGTAGATGGAACGGGGAGTGTATTTTTAGCGGGAAGCTATCTGGTTAAAGCAGCTATCGGTGAAACCGTAGATAACGAAACCCTTGGTGGAGCAACTACTCATACAGAAATTAGTGGTGTTACTGACTACAAGATGAAAGATGATGCAGAATGTCTTAGCACCATTAGAGACTTAATAGATAAACTTGGACCATTTAAAACAGCAGGATTTAATAGATCAGAATCTAACGACCCCAAACGACCTGCATCTGATGTGTACTCAATTTTACCTGAATCACGTACATCTCCGTATGATATGAATGAGATTCTAGAATGTATCATTGATGAAGATAGTTTCACTGAGTTCAAAAAAGGATACGGGCAAACCCTAATTACTGGATATGCTCGAGTTGACGGGTGGAGTGTTGGGATAGTAGCTAATCAACGTACAGTAAGTAAAACCAAAAAAGGTGAAATGCAGATTGGTGGCGTTATTTATAGCGAAAGTGCAGATAAAGCAGCACGATTTATTATGAACTGTAATCAGAAAAAAATCCCTCTAATTTTTCTTCAAGATGTTACAGGATTTATGATTGGCACACGAAGTGAGCATGGTGGGATTATTAAAGACGGTGCCAAAATGGTGAATGCAATGGCAAATTCTACCGTACCTAAAATAACCATTGTTATAGGTAATAGTTATGGAGCTGGGAATTATGCGATGTGCGGTAGAGCTTATGATCCTCGTTTTATGTACGCTTGGCCGACGGCTAATATCGCAGTAATGAGTGGAGCTTCAGCGGCAAAGACTTTACTTCAAATCAAGATCGCCTCAATGAAGAAAAAAGGAGAGGAGGTAAGTGAAGAGAAGCAAGCTGAGCTAATGAAGGAAATCACCGACAGCTATAACAAACAAACGGATGTACGATATGCAGCTTCGCGACTTTGGGTGGATGAAATCATTCATCCAGTAGAAACTAGGGCAAGAATATCAAATGCTTTAGAATGTGCTAATTTAAATCCCGTGATTGAGGAGTATAAGACAGGTGTGATTCAGGTGTAGTTTATAGTTTTTATTAAAACTAATCTTGCACCTGTTTAATACCATGGTAGTAAGAAAAACGACGGTTAAAATTAGAACTTATGTTATCAAAGTAACTATTTATGAATTCTTTGTTACCTGGGTCAATTTTTTTTGTTCTGCCTTCTGCACATGCGCCACCTCCAACAGTGTGGGTAGTTAAGCATTTGCTAATAGTTAATGGAGAAGTTTTTCTATTTTCAAAATCATAAGAAAATGAAAAATTAAAATAATCTTTAAAAGATTCGAAACCATTTAAATATCTATTATAAAATGAAGCTTTATTTTCCAAATAATTTAAAACTATTATCGATTCAGAATATGTTGTGTCAAAAGTAATTTCAGGCTCATAATCTTCATCATAGGACTCCCAAGTTTTGATTTTTTTGGAATATGAGGAAACTTCGAAAAGTAAAGTTTGTTCAATTTTCTCTTCCGAAAATAAAGTCTCCTTAAGTCTCCAAAACTCTGATGAATTGTACTCGGTACCATATAATTCACCAGTCCAGCCAGATAATGCAATTATTTCATATTCAAACTCAAGAGTTTCATCGAATGAAACAGGAAATAATTGATCAAAATAATCTTTGATTTCAGAGATTTCAGGGGCGCATTCATTTTTATGATTTTGGGAATCAAAATTTACTTCTGTTTTACTTAGACTAAATTTCCAGAATTTACATGAAGACCCATTGTTTGAATTTAATTGGATCGAATAATTTGAAGGATTATAAATGGTAGTAAATAACTCTTCTATTATGATTTCAGTAGTATCAGATTTAAAAAAATCAAAATCTATCAAGATCTCACTTAACACGTTTTCTTCAGAAGATATTGAATCTGTATCTGTATCTGTAGAATAATGTGGTGAGAAGTCTACTTGGATACTATTTTTTTGTATATCAAATATGAATACTGAACTTGTAGTATCCCTAACATTTTGTTCAGAAGTTGAACAATTATTAGTATAAAAGTTATCACAATTTTCGAACTTTTCTTTTCCTGATGAATTTATCTTAAAGTATACTTTTATCTGTTTGTTGATAGTATCCTTTACGATTAAATTAGTATTCCAAAGTTCTTCTGTTTCTAAAATCCAAAGTTTATCAATTCCATTAGACTCTACAATACTTTTGAAGTAAGTCATTTCGAAACCTTCAAAATCTAGTTCTAATTGATTTAAAATCACCAAAGCTTCGTCAACAGTTTCGGAAGGGATTTCATCAATTGGCGAAACAGGTGAATCCTTACAGCCTATGAAGGCTATTAAAATGAATGAAAGGATTATAAAATCAATTCTTGAATTCATTACTGAATTTTATAATGTGAATGCTCTTGAATCCTCAAATTACATTAGGTGGGAGATAAAGTAAATTTATTTTTGTAATGGTTCTTAAAAAAAGAACAATTCAGGTTTAGAGTTTTCTATACTACTAAATGCATTAGTTTGTGCTAATTTGAATCACGAGATAGAGGACTATTAGACGGGTGTGATTCAGGTGTAGTTCTACTATCTAAAGTTATAAATTTCATTTTAGGAACAATCTTATCATTTAGATAATTGACAAGCCATTCTTTATCATTATTGGAAAGGTGTTCACCAAAAAACAAGGTTCCATTTTTATGCGTTATAACTGGAGTTTGAGTAAGTAATCCAGAATCGGTAGAGCTAGAAGCAATCATTCTAAAACTATTTATAGTTTTACTCTCTGTAGCTAAATGACTCTTCTTTTCAATGGAAATTAAATCTTTATAGGCAATAATAGTTTCACCTTTATTGAATGGAATTCTTTTTCTAACGATTAAATCATTCTCACGAATAATAAATTCTTGAACCCCAAAAAGTGAACTTATTATCCCCATCAAAATTCCAATACCTACCAGCCAAAAAGGGATTGAGAAAGCTGCAAATAACACTGAAGCCGATAATGCTAAGGTAGTCCAAACAACCAAGAAACCATTCCAAAAAGCAGCAAAAAACAACATGAAAAATAATTTCGAACTTAAACCTTCTGGTTTTATGGTAACTAGACTTTGCTGATTTTTAGTTTCTTCAACTACAATCTTCGATGAAGATTGAATATCCCTTCCTTTGGTGAGATCACTTATTCTTTTTACCATTCTATAACCTGTTTTACAGTCAAACTAATATCATATATTAATCAATGAGATATAAATTACAAAAGATACCACCATTAATTTCTCTAAGTGTAGAAGCTAGTTTTACACTTCTTGATTTTATGGCACTGTTTGCTTGTCTTTTATTGGGTGTTTTCTATGCTTTATTCTTATGGATCTTCGCTTTTGCAATCTTAGTAAAAGTCTTTACTAGATATGATTTCGAATTTAGTTCAGATACTTTCACAATGACTCAGTATCTAAGAATATTCAGTTATGTAAGAGTTAAGAGAAGGGTAGTTCCATTTGATGAAATAGATAAATTTCTTTTTTCAAATTTTGATTCTGGTCAAGCTTTAGTAGGTAGAGGTTTAATCAGTAAAGAGTGGTTTACATTTGAGATCGTTAATAAGGATAAGCAACGAATACAAATTGCAAAAACTCAGCCCGATGAGTTAGAAGAAATGGATGAACTTTACTTTGAATTAAAAGAATTATTAAGTGATTGGTTCAACTTTGAAGTTGAATATGAAGATTTAAAAAGTTCATAATAACTCTACAATTATTCTTAATTTTAATGAGCCCACTCAATTATTTCAAAAATTTATATGAAAGCTATTAAATCCAATAAACTGATATTATTATTAAGTCTTTTATTAATTCTGATTGTTAATTGTAAAGACTCTGCTACCCAATCGGAGGAAGGGCCACTAGAACCAAATCTTAGAAATTCACCAAACTTCCCAATTGGTTTTGCAATTCAAGAATGGCAACTAACAAACGGTAATTATGTAAACCTTTTAAAGAAAGATGGTGCTAGTATTACTGCAGAGTATGAAATGAAGATGAGTCCAATGTATAATAATCCTTCGGCAATCGATTTTTCCAAAACTGATGCATTTGTAGAGTTTGCAGAACAATTTGATATCCGTATTCATGGACATGCTTTAATATGGCATTCTGCCACTCCAACTTGGATAGAGAATTTTAGTGGTACAAATGCTGAATTTGAAACATTGATTGAGAACTATATTAAGGAAGTAGTTGGAAGATATAAGGGTAGAATAGCTAGTTGGGATGTTGTAAACGAAGCTTTTGAAGATGGGAGCGGTCATCCGCTAAGAAATAGTGTATTTCGACAAAAACTTGGGCCCGATTATATTGCCAAAGCTTTTCAATGGGCGAGGGAGGCAGATCCAGATGTTTTACTTTTCTACAATGATTATAGCTTAGCAAGTAATGGCACAAAATTAACTGCTGTCTTAGATTTAGTTGATGATTTAAAGGATAGAAACATGCCTATTGATGGAGTTGGTTTCCAAATGCATGTAAGCTACGATTGGCCTTCAATTAGTGCCATTCAAGCAGCAACAAGCAAAGTTATTTCAAGAAAATTACAAATACATTATTCTGAATTAGATATTCGGATAAATCCAAATGAGACAGAGACTGAGTATAATGCTGTTCTTGCTCAAAGACATGTTAATCGTATAAACGAAATAGTCACGTTATATAGAACGGTACCTGATGAATATCGCTTTGGTATAACTAATTGGGGAGTTAAAGACGATGATACTTGGTTACGTGATTTTTGGGATAATCAAAATGAATGGCCTCTTTTATACGATGATAATTTCCAACCTAAAGAGGCCCATCAATCTATTATTAATATTTTTGGAGACTAATTTTTAATCATACATTTTAAATAATTAATTTTAAAATCTTGTAATGGATTTAAACAATTTCATATCAAAAACATTTACTCCTGAGGTTAATATGTATTCAGATGAACAGATTAATGATTTAATTGATCAGTTTAATGAAGTAGGTCCAGCTCATCAAAAAGCATTTATTGAAACTGATGGGTTTGATCCAGATTGGCCAATTTGGTACTCAGATTATCTGCATGAGAAAGTTATGGATGTCTTAGATGTTGAATTCACTAAATCAGAACTTATCTATTTATTAGTTGCAGCAGATTTAGATCATCAAGATGAAGCTCCTGAATCGGACTGGCAAACATATTATGCAAATTTCATATCTGAAAGCTTAGGCTAGTTCTGAAGATTATTTCTATCGAATGAAGTACTGGATTTTGAAAGTACTTCCACTTTTAACGTATTTGAAATCGAATGTTGAGCTAAAATAGTTAAACTTAAAGAAGTTATTAAGAACGAAAGTAGAAGGAAGGATTTCAATAGTCTGATTTTTAATAGTCAATAATAAACTTTGTACCAAGCATAAAAATTAGGGATGATAACCCTGAATCTCTTTCATACCGATTAATTCTTGCATCAATACTCTTTAAGCCTATTGGCCCAATTCTGAAATCAGTAAAAAGATCTGTGTAGTTTATTCCAAAGCCGATTTGATTAGCTTTGAAGGTAGAAAGATCATAATCAGAGGTATAAAATTCATCGGTAGAAAGGTGTTGATTATAGGCAGCGAAATGATCTGCTTTCGTTTGATTATAGAATCGATAACTAGGGTACAGTGTAAAATTATCACCTATGCTAATTGGTAGCTCAATTTGAGCAGTATTTGAAGAAATACCCCAATCATCTTGATAGTAACGGTAGAATGTTCGAAGTATAAAGACTTCGCTTATGTAGTAGTTCAGTCTAGTTCCACCTGCAACTTTAAATCTAGAATTAGGAAGCCTTTCGATATCATCTGCTAAGTGAAAATTATCTACAAAATTGTCTACTGCATCGCTAAAATATACTCTTTGAAATGGGGTAGATAAAAGTCCATCTTGAAGTACTAAATCTAAAGAAAACGAGCCCTGAAGATTTACGCCTAGTATTTGAGCAATAAGAAGACCAACAGAATAAGAGTTTCTTGCACTTCCATTAAATCCAGTGAAAGAAGGTGCATAAGTAGCACTTCGATATCTGTTATTTCTAAGTTCTATCGGATATATTAACGACCAAGAATCGAAATAGGCATTAACAGACAGTGTTACTTCTGTATTTTTTTCATTAAAAAGTTTTGTAATTCCACTGCCAATCCCAAATGAGAAATAATCATACTCACTTGAAATTGAAAGTTTCCCATTAAGAATTGTATTTCTATCGTTTGAACTATGACTGTAATTAATTAAAGCTGATGTAAGAACATCAGCCCCTGAGGCTCCTGAACTTTCGACAAAAGCATCGGCATCTCCATTACCATCAAAAGGATTAACATTACTCGATGAAGCAGAAGAATAAGCGGAAATACCTGCATCAATAGTTAAAACATCATCTGCATTTAAAGGAATAGATATAACGATAGTAGGAGTGAAGTCCAATAATTTCTCAGTACCAATTCCACCAGTTACTGCAGCATTATCTCCTTCTTGGGTATATAAGCTGGTAAGAATATCAACTTCTATAGTTTCCAGAACTCTTTTTTTATAGGTGCTCTGAGCTTTTAAATCATTACCAAGGAAAAAGAACCCCACAATTAAGAGGACTGGTAACCTAAGGCTTCTAATTACACCCACAACCGCCTCCAGTTTTGCCTCCGTTAGCTCCAGCAGCTGCTTCTCGGTAGGCTTGGGCATTACCTTGGAAACGATCAATTTGAGCTTGACCTAATACCATGTCTTTGTCATTAATATTTACTTTTTCATATTCTTTAAGAACTACACAGTTAGAGCTTATGGCTATAACAAAGATTCCAAATAAAAGTCGCTTAATCATTTTTATGTATTTCGATGTTATTTGAGGTACTTACATTTCCTTGATCATCGATGATGATACATTCAACATTAGGAATTTGATTTATTCGATCTATTCCTACTTCCTTTCCCATTACAAAGATGGACGTTGCTAGTGCATCTGCAAGCTCTGCTTTTGGAGCTAGAACGGAAACACTAATTAACCCAGTCGCTGGAAAACCAGTTCTTGGATCAATAATATGTGTAAATCTGATTCCATCAAATTCAACAAATTTTTCATAATCACCTGAAGTAACGATTGCTTTTTCATGAATAGGAAGAAGGGCATAGGAAGTATTTTTATTCAATGGATTTGTAATAGCCACTTTCCAATCTTCCCCATTTGGCTGTTTACCCCAGGTAATCATATCACCAGAAGCATTTATGATTCCAGCAGACACCCCATTTCTAATTAATAATTCCCTAGCATTATCAGCTGCATATCCTTTACCAATGGCTCCAAAACCTATTTTCATTCCCTTTTTGGCAAGATATACTGTTCCATTTTCTTGATTTAGATGAATGTTGCTAAATCCTACTAAAGCAATGGATTCTGAAATTTCTACTTCTGTAGGTTTCGTAGTCATGCTACCATCAAACTTCCAGATACGATCCAAAGATGCGTAACTGATATCAAATGCACCATCCGTTAATTTAGAAATAGCTAACGATCTTTCAATCAAATTGAAGAGCTCATTATCGACTTTTACGGGTATAATCCCTGCATTTTTATTAATGAGAGATGTTTGTGAATTTATATCCCAAGAAGAAATAAGAGACTCGATTCTGGATATTTCTTGAACAGCTAGCTCTATATATTCATTTGCTTCTACTTGATTAGAAGCAACAACAGTTATATCAAAACGACTCCCCATTAATAGGAGCATTTGTTTATGAATCTCCTGCGACTGTACTAAAGAGCTTGAAAGGAGCAGACCGAGAATAAGTGAAATGTATTTCAAATTATGATTCAAATGATTCTAAAAGAACAATAAACTCTAAGGGTTTCTTTTTTTCGTAACCTGTTACACCCAGTACATTACCTTCTTTGTCTAGTATTACTACAAATGGGAAGTATCCATTGGGATTATACTTTTCAGCAAGTTGATTATTTTTTTCTTGATGCTCCTTAGTTAAGGCATTTTTCTTTCTTTTCGGGAAGTCGGCTTGCAACATGATGTAATTACTAGAGGCATACTCCCCAAACTCATCTGTATCCCAAACTTCTCTACTCAATTTAATGCAAGGACCACACCAATCAGAACCTTGAAAAACCAATACAATTTTTCTGTCTAATTGTTCAGCTTTTTCTTTCGCTTTTACAAGATCTGTTTCCCATTCATAGCTACTTGATGATATTGTGAAAAGAAAGATTGCGAGAAGAAGTGCACTTTTCATAAATAAATTTTTAGTTAAAGCCTTTTTTTTTACTAATACGAAGAAAAACCCCGTTATAGTATTTTCTAGTTCAATATTCTCAATTATGAGTTTAGATCAAATCTTTGTTGGTGCATGTAGATTAAAAATAGAGCTTTTTATTTGGTGAATTAATGAGCACAAAACATTGAGTTAAATATTGGTTATAACCATTCAAACCAAAATGAACCATATACATTATTAAGCTAATCAAAGTGAATAAATTACTGTAGAATTAAGAAAATAAATCTTAGTAAAATTATTTATGGAAAAGTTAGAACACCGTGCTGTTAGACTTCTTTCGATAGGAGTATTCGTTTCAATTCTACTTCTAATAAAGACTCCCTATGTTGATATGCTCATTTGCTTGGTCTTAGTACTAATATTTTATGCATTCGGTAAAGGAGTAAAAAAAGAAGTAGGGTTTGAAATAAATGACACTCCCTTTTATAAAATAATTCTTCATTCTTTTATCACAGCAATCGTAGGAATTGGAATTATTTATGGAATTGGTAAGCCAGTAATCGAATTTTTTACTGGTGCCACATTGGATTTAAGCGTTTACGAGGCAATTCGAGGAAACACTCAATTCTATATAATCATCCTACTTATAGGGATATTAATTGGTGGTTTTGTAGAAGAAATACTCTTCCGATCTTTTTTATTAAAGCAGATTGAAGTGCTAATAGGGGCCAAAACAGGGACTATTATTAGCTTACTGATATCATCTGCTTTTTTTGGATTTCTTCACCAATATCAAGGAATAACGGGGCAGTTTTTAACTGGACTTGTTGGCTTCTACCTAGGAGTAATATACCTTTTCAATAAAGGTAGAATATGGCACAACATACTAACTCATGCTTTTATCAACACCATTAGTATTACGTTGATATATACAGGTTATTACTAATCTAATGCCAAGATAGCTGAGCTCCGAGCCGGAAGAGTAATTGAAATCATATTGTCATCTCTAATTATCTTAAAACCATTTAGTATATCAACATAAATCGATTCCTGTTTTACAGGTATACTAATATTTTGTTCATTATCACTAGAGTTAAAAACAGAAATAACTTCTCGATTTTCATCAAACCTACTATACGCAAGTACTTCTTTCTCATTATCAACGAGTAGGTATTCCAGCTTTCCCTTTGATAGTACAAGGTTTTCTTTTCTAATTCGGATCAGATGTTGAATGAAACTAAACCAATCATCATTAAACTTAACTTCACTCGTAGGTCTTTCTAATCCATTTGGATGAATAGTCTCAGATTCAAATTCATAATCTTTCCATATTAAAGGTTTCCGTGTCGAAGGATCGTCAGCTCCCCACATTCCCATTTCATCACCTGCCCATATCTGAGGTGCTCCTACATAAGTAAACTGCTGAGTTAGTATCAATTTCATAGTTTCGAAAGCAAATTCATCAGGTTGATCAATCTTATAAGCAGCATTATCATCCGGTTTAGCTTGGAACTTGTATTTATTCTTATTGTAAATGGATGTACCAAAGCGGGGGACATCATGACTTGCCGTTAAGTTCATCATGGCATAGTTACTCTGTGGCCGAAGAGATGCTTTAAATGACTCTAAACTATCTACATATTCTGAAACAGATATTATATCCGGAGATTTATTGAAGAAATGTCTAGTTGCTCTATACCATCGATAATTCATTGGAGCATCAAATATATCACCACGAACTACTGGTTCAGGATTAAGGAGATGATCTGGGAATTGTCTCCACCAAATTTCGCCCAATAAATAAGTATCTGGGTTAATGTCTCGAACCACTTTTCTAAACTCTCTCCAGAAGCCTAGAGGAGTTTCTGCAGCTACATCAAGGCGATACCCATCTACTCCATCAGAAGGGTCTCCATCGCCATTAGGGTCTAACCATCGACGTGTTACATCGAATATATGTTGCTTCACATCATCACTGTAAATGTTACCCTCAAATACATCTACTGATACACTATGATCTTGCCGAACGGTTTCCTTTATTTCAGGTAAAGATCTAACACCAGCCCATCCAACATATTTGAATTCGTTTTCTTCGGTATTAGGATCATCAAATTCATCTATCCAGTACCAATCAGCATATTCAGAATCAATTCCTTTTTCTAACACATCTTTCCATGCCCAAAATTCAATACCCGTATGGTTCCAAGAAAAATCCATTATCAATTTAATATCTCTTTTATGTAATTCTGCAATCACTTTAAGAAATAATTTATCGGCTCCAGTCCATTTCCATGTTGACGGATCTGTTGGATTTTCTGTATCAATTAATTGCTCATCTTCTAATGGAGTTGGTCCAAAATTACGATCAATATGATGCCAATTTCGAGCATCGTATTTATGAAGGGACGGGGCATCATTTAAAGGATTGAAATAAACTGCTGTTATCCCAAGTTCATCTAAATAATCAATTTTATCTAAGACACCCTGTAAATCACCACCGTAGCGACGGAGTTGCGCTTTTTGTCCAAAGTAGGTTAACTCATTTCCAAAGAAATCTCGTATCTGAGGAAGGTTTTCAAAATAAGGATCATCTTTATACCAATCTTGAGTCCAAGGTGTAATGGACCATTCATCAGGAACCATACCAGGATAAGCACCTTGAATATCATGAGCAGTTGGATCGTTTGTTGGATCTCCATTTCTAAAACGCTCAACAAATATTTGATACCAAATGGCTTCTTTAGACCATTCTGGAGGGTTCTCAAAAGCAGTAGGCTGTTTTTGTTTAACTTCAGAACAACCTTGAAATATACAAAGACAAAAAAATCCAGTTAATAAAACAAGGAAAGATCGTTGTAGAAATGACATATAAAATAAAGAGGTTAGTTAATGTTCGAAACTAATAAAGGGAAGGGAGGGATGCTAGGCTCCGTAGGTAGTTTTAAATAAAAAAGCCCAACTCAATGAGTCAGGCTTTAATTTTTTATTTGGTAAGAGTTGTCCAGATTCTTCGGAAGTATCCTCAGAATGATAAAGCAATTATTAGATGTTGACTTCTGAGATAATTACTCCGCATACTGTTGTCTTATGATTCTGTTATACCTTAGCTAAAATCGCGTTTAAGGTTTTGCTAGGACGCATAGCAATATCAACTATATCACGATCTACACGGTAATACCCGTCAATATCAATAGGTGAACCTTGAACACCAATTAGCTCTTCATTGATTTTAGTTTCATTATCGGCCATTTCTTGTGCTATTGGAGCAAATAGAGCTTTTAAGTCAGCATTACTATCCTGATTTGCTAACGCTTCTGCCCAATACATTGCTAAATAGAAATGAGAACCACGGTTATCGATTTGTCCTAAGCGACGTGCAGGTGATTTATCATTTTGAAGGAATTTTGAAGTTGCTTCATCTAGAGTTTCACCTAGAATTTTAGCTTCTGCATTATCAAATGTTTTTGATAGGTGCTCTAATGAAACAGCTAATGCTAAAAATTCACCCAGTGAATCCCATCGTAAATAATTCTGCTCAACAAATTGTTGAACATGTTTTGGTGCAGATCCACCTGCACCAGTTTCAAATAACCCTCCTCCATTCATAAGGGGTACTATAGAAAGCATTTTAGCACTAGTTCCTAGTTCAAGAATAGGGAAGAGATCGGTGAGGTAATCACGGAGTACATTTCCAGTTACAGATATGGTGTCTTTCCCTACTTTAATTCTTTCGAGAGAGAACTGAGTAGCATCAACTGGATTCATGATGTGGATTTCTAGTCCGTTCGTATCATGATCTTTTAGATAGGTATGTACTTTTTTGATCAATTCAGTATCGTGAGCTCTGTTTTCATCTAACCAGAAAACAGAAGGAGATCCAGAGTCTCTCGCTCTGTTTACAGCCAATTTAACCCAATCCTGTACTGGAGCATCTTTAACCTGACAAGCTCTCCATATATCACCTTCCTCAACATTATGTTCCATGATCACATCGCCAGAGTCTGAAACCATTCTAACTGTCCCATTTGTAGGAATTTCAAAGGTCTTATCATGTGATCCATATTCTTCAGCTTTTTGAGCCATTAAACCTACATTAGGAACACTTCCCATGGTAGTTGGATCAAATGCTCCGTGTTTAATACAGAAGTTAATCGTAGCCTGATATACGCCAGCATAACTGCTATCTGGGATTACCGCCTTAGTATCTTGAGTGTTGCCTTCAGCATTCCACATTTGACCAGATGTACGAATCATTGCTGGCATAGAAGCATCAATAATAACATCACTTGGAACATGTAGATTGGTAATTCCTTTATCAGAATTGACCATTGCTAAATCAGGACCGTTTTCGTAACAAGCTTTAATATCAGCTTCTATTGCTGCTTTTTTATCAGCTGGAAGTTCATTTAATTTAGCAACAACATCTCCAAAACCATTAGTTACATCTACACCTAGATCGGTAAATGTAGAAGCATGTTTTTCAAACACATCAGCAAAGAATGCTTTAACTCCATGACCAAAAATTATAGGATCAGAAACCTTCATCATAGTTGCTTTCATATGAAGAGAGAATAGTACACCTAAGTCATTAGCCTCTAGTATTTGCTCTCGAAGAAATTTAAGAAGTGCTTTTTTACTCATGAATGTTCCGTCAATTACTTCACCTGCTAAAAGTGCTACTTTTTCTTTAAGTACTTTAACAGTTCCATCTTCTGCAATGTGTTCTATACGAACATTGGTTGCCTCTGTAATAGTTACAGATTTTTCGTTTGATCTGAAATCACCATCACTCATTGTTGAAACGTGAGTCTTAGAATCTGAATTCCATGCACCCATAGAATGTGGGTTCTTTCGAGCGTATTCTTTAACTGCTTTTGGAGCACGGCGATCTGAATTTCCTTCCCTAAGTACTGGGTTAACTGCGCTCCCTAATACTTTGGAGTACTTAGACTTAATTTCAATTTCTTCGTCAGTTTGAGCATCTTCTGGGAAATCAGGAACAGCATATCCTTTAGCTTGAAGCTCTTTTATTGTAGCAACTAATTGTGGTACTGAAGCACTAATATTTGGCAACTTAATAATATTAGCTTCGGGTGTTTTTGCGAGTTCACCTAATTCAGCTAATGCATCTGATTCTTTTTGTTCGTCTGTTAAATACTCAGAAAAATTAGCGATTAACCTCCCAGCTAGTGAAATATCACGAGTTTCAACTTTAACGCCAGCTGCTTTTGTAAAAGCCTCAATCATTGGTAAGAATGAATGAGTAGCTAGGGCAGGAGCTTCGTCGGTGTAGGTATAAATTATTTTCGCTTTATCTGTTGACATGAGTATCTAAATGAATGTTTTTATAATAAATTTTTGGGTTTGAAAAGTACAAAAAAAGAGAATCAATACAGAATTCAAGATTTAAAATAGAAGTCAAAAAATGTTCATCGATGCTTTTCTAATTTCATCGGTCAAAATCCGCATTCAATCGAAAAATGATCAAATAGCTAGTCTTCTGTAGTTTCATTGCTAATTGCTTAAAATTATACTTAAAGAAATATTTCAGTTCAATTTTTTACTATCTATTCGTCTCTCCAATAGAAAATATGTATCTTCAACACGATTAACGGATTAACTCCGTTGGTTTCTATAAAGGTTAACTAATCCCCAGAGCCATGCTTAGACCCATGTTTGGCTATAGGCCAAAAATAAAGAAATTCGATTTACCATTTCGGTATCACGACCCAGAGAAAGAAGAACGAGAAGATAACCGCAGAAAACGACGAATCAAGTTTCAAACTCATAATCGCGTACAACCTAAACAAAATGTAAGAGTTCTAGCTTTAGCACTTCTATTGGCTTTAGTAGTCTATTTAATTTCACTTTAAAATCGGATATTTCTTTGAGAGAGACTGAAACACGTTCTTCTATTATTCATCAGTTACCTCCAGAAATAAGTAATAAAATTGCTGCTGGTGAGGTAATACAACGTCCTGCTTCGGTTGTTAAAGAACTCCTCGATAATTCTATAGATTCAGGAGCTGATCACATAAAAATCATTATTGAAAATGCTGGAAGAACATTAGTTCAAGTAGTTGATAATGGTTGTGGGATGAGTGATTATGACTTACCACTTTGTTTTGAACGACATGCTACCTCTAAAATTAATTCTATAGAAGATCTTTTCAAGATCAAAACAATGGGTTTTCGCGGAGAAGCAATGGCTTCAATAGCATCTGTTTCTCAAGTCTTAGTTAAGTCGAAAAGAGCTGAAGATGAAAATGGTTGGGAATTCGAAGTATGGGGAGGAGCGGAGCGCCCATTAAAACCAACGGCATCAGATAATGGAACGTCAATATCTATTCGGAATTTATTTTTTAATGTACCAGCTCGTAGACAGTTTCTAAAGACAGATGTTACTGAACTGAGGCATATGCTTAGAACAATTCAGTATGCCGCCCTAGCGAATACTAATGTAGGGTTTGAAGTTATCGCAGATGGAGAACCTATCTATAATCTCCCAATCCAATCTTTAAAAGAAAGAATTACATTAATATTTGGCTCGCCTTATAAAGCTAGTCTAATCGAGTTTGAAGAAGAAACAAGTTATGTTAAAATTCGAGGCTTTGCCTCAGATCCAAAATTAGCAAAGAAAAGTAGAGGTGAACAATACCTTTTTGTAAATGGTCGTCCTTTTCAACATCGTTATCTCACACATGTAATTTTAAGTTTATATGACGCATGGACTCGAAATAATGAGTACCCTTTTTATGCTCTTTTCTTTGAAATAGATCCTTCTAAAATTGATGTAAATGTGCATCCGGCAAAGATGGAGATAAAATTTGAGGATGAACGTAGTGTTATTCAACTTGCACGTTCAGTAGTTAACAGAGCCTTAAATAATCACTTTCAAGTTCCAAATATTCCAAGAGAAGAAGATGCTTTTTTAAGTAATAATTCGTCTAAAGGATTTGATTCAGGTTTTTCATTTAATAGACCTGAACTAAAACGTCAAAGTAGTGGTGATTTTGGTTATCAAATGCCTTCAAGGATTAATACTAATCCTTTGAAAGGAAGAGGCGATGAATTTACTTCACAACTCTATGGTAAGAATAATAACTTCGAGAATTCTGATGAACTAAATAACGATTTAAGACAAGAAACGGAGCAGGTTCCTCAAGAAAAATCGTTCTGGCAACTCCACAATAGTTATATCATTACACAAACAAGAACTGGATTGTGTATGATAGATCAATATTTAGCTCATAAGCGTATTATTTTTGAAAAGGCATTAAGTGCTACGAATTCAGCATTACCAAGTACTCAGCAATTATTATTTGCTCAAACGCTGGAGCTTTCAGCATCTGATTATAACTTATTGAAAGAGCTTCATCCCATTATTCAACAAATGGGATTCTCTGTTCAGTTATTGAGTGGTAATACTGCCATGATTAATGGTGTGCCAGCCGATATCGAAATTGGTAACGAACAAGAAGTACTTGTATCTATGTTACATCAGTATCAGGAATTGGGACAAAAAATTAATCTGGAAGCTCGCGACCGTTTAGCAATAGCTTTTGCTTCGAAGGCAGCAATCCCCAGAGGTAAGAAAATGTCTGAGATTGAAATGGAAGCTTTAGTCGATCAATTATTTGCCTGTGAGCAACCTTATCTTGATCCTTTAAAAAAACCAACAATCGTTTATCTTTCACTGGACGAAATTCAATCCAGGTTCCGGTAAGGGTACATGAATATTTTAGCAATTGAACCATTTTACAGCGGATCACATAAAGCCTTTTTAAAAGGCTTAGAAAAACATTCAAGTCATAATATCATTCCAATTAAATTGAATTATAAGGGATGGAAATGGCGAATGCATGGTGACTCACTAACCTTGGCACAGCTTACTGGTGAAGTTGAAGAAGAAATTGATCTACTCTTAACAAGTAGTATGACTAATCTCCCAGCTTTTTTGGCTCTAAATAATCCTCGTTTCGCTTATACACCAAAAATCATGTATATGCATGATAACCAGTTTACTCGACCTATACCCGAGGGCGAAATACGGGACATGACCTATTGCTATATCAATTACCTAAGTATGTTGGTTGCTGATAAACTTCTTTTTTCATCACAATTCCACTTAGATGATTTATTAGAAGCATTACCTGATTTTCTTGATAATTTTCCTGATGACAAGCATTATAATACGGTAGATCAGATAAGGGAAAAGAGTGTAGTTATGCATCCAGGTCTAGATTTGAAGTATTTTGATAAAGAATCGGATACTCGTAAAAAGAATGATCGACCAGTGATTGTTTGGAACCAACGTTGGCAGTTTGATCGAAACCCAGCAAAATTCTTTCGAGTTTTGAATAGGTTAAATGATATAGACCTTAAGTTTGATCTTATTTTAGCAGGGGATACCAAACACGAAAAACCTGAAGAGTTTCAAAAAGCATGGGAACGTTATGGACAACAGATTACTCATTTTGGATATGTAGATGACAAAGAAGCATATAGTAAATTGCTGCATTCAGGCGATATTGTAGTTTCTACTGCTACCTACGAATTCTTTTGTGTATCCATAATGGAGGCAATCTATTGTGGATGTCATCCTTTAGTTCCAAAGACTTTACATTATCCAGAATTAATCCCAGAATCACTTCATAATCCTTTATTACATGCCCCTGTGCTGTATGAAAATGAGGATCAGCTATTCCAACACTTAAAGAGTTTGTTAGAAGGGAAGACTAAACCTCTTCCAAAAACGACACTTCAAAACATCAATAAGCACCTAGATTGGAATAAGCACTGTAAAAACTTCGATATGTTATTTGAGGAGATGGTGGGGGATTGAGTTAGATAGTAGGCGAAGACTAGCTATAAATTATATACTGTGTTAGCGGTAGTTATATTTTCATAATCTTCTTTTATATTTAAAATCATTGTTGCGGTCTGAGATTCTCAATAAACCCAGCATCTACCCACATTGTATTTTTCTTGCCATTGCTAAGAGTTCGTCTAAAGAAAAAGTATTTCCCATCTGATGTCACACTGCCATAAACATCTGAGAGTTCTGTATTTATCTTATCGCCTAAATTAATTGCAGCGTCCCACGAACCTTCTTTTTGACGAAAACTAATATATATATCAGCATTACCGTTTTCTAGTTTACTATCAAATATGAGGTAGGACTCATCTGGAGCTATGAATGGGTGGAATTTCAATTTTGTTCCTGTATCAATGCCTAATGTTCTCGGTTTTTCACGTATGCCGTCTATTAATTGTGAATAACGAATATGTACTATAGGTGGCTTGTCATTAAAGAGTGACACATCATCAAAATAGTAAGTCCCTTTAGATGAAGCTGTAAGGCGCATAATGGGAATAGAATCAAACGGTGCGCCAAGACTTTTCACCTCTGACCAGCCAGAACTAGTTTGCTCCCTATATTCGTTTCCTATGTACAGAATCTTACCGTCAGGAGAAATCTCGCTTCTTGGTACCACAAAAGTCTCGGTCCACAAATTATCTCTGTATTGAATGGCAGCCAAGGCATCATTTTCTAATCCTTCATCATATTTGCGGAAATAGATCTCTTTTAAATCGGGTGAAAAAGTAGCTGCTGGTTCACTCTGCTCTGTTGAAACAATACGGGGAGCAAAAATTTCAGGGTTCGAGCCTGGTGGTTTTTGAGCAAAAAAGGGCTCTTCTAAGCCTGGAAAATCAGGAGCGTTTACCTTCTGTTTTTTAGTATCGCACGCATTTAATAATAGTGTGAATACAAGTATTAAAAATATAAAATTGTAATCTCTCATAGTTCAAATATTTATAATGTTTGGTAACAACAGAGTTAAGTGAACTCTATTCACTTTATTCCTTAAATACTAAGAGTGAAATGAAGAAATGCCAGTTTATTCAACTAATTCCATTAGCATTTTTCGGCCACCAAAATCAATTTCTTGTTTAAGTATTTTTCTTGTTGATGCCTCTATATAATATGTACTTACAGCAGAGTTGTTTGAAATATCATCTGTAGCCTCAACTTTCCAAACTTGTTTCTTCTTTCCGTTGAAATTAATAGTTGTCTCTTCTGTATTTTTAACCGTTGCGGTAATTACTCCTATTTCAGATGTAGGATGATAGTCAAAAATCGATATAGTGGTCGAATACCCATCTTTTAAGGGAAGTAATCTTATTAATTGAGGATAGAAGTTACTGTCAAAAAAAGACTGCTTAGCCTCTTCAGAGATTTCTGTTTTAGTTCCTGTCCTTTTATCCAAATAGTAGCCAGTAATTTTCTCTCCAAATTTCAATACCATATCTCTTTGTTGATTGTATGAAGAATGATATATAGGTTTGAAATTCAGTGTTTCAACAACCGTACTGTCAATCCATTTTGTAGGTGACTGTTTCATATGGACCGTTGTAATAATGAAAATATTCTTTTTTTTCTTCTGTATTTCTGTTTTTACTCTTCCAATTTGTACCTTAAGTGTATCTTGGAGCATAAACCAATTCATCTCTGATGTTTCGGACTTAATAAACTCTTTATTGGCTGGATTATTTACTGGATTCAATAGTGTTTCTTGGCTAAATGCCTGAATAGTCATTCCAAATATAAATAGTAGAATGTAAATTGCTTTTTTCATTTGATTAATCTTATATATCTATTAGTGGTCATTTTTAAAATCTTAGTTTAGAAGGTTTATATGCAGGATTATTTAAATCGGTTACCAAGCGTGTGTACAATTAGTATCAAAATTAAGCGTGCTGTACTTATTGCTACTACTTCAAATCAACTGGTCTGAGATTCTCAATAACCTGAGCATCCACCCACATTCTATTAAATGGCGGTTTACAACGTGGACAATAGGAAAGATATTTACCGTCAGGCGTTACGTAACCTCCACCGTCTTCACCATCTGTGTTTATAGTGTCTCCGAAGTTAATGGCATCACCCCATGTTCCATCTGGCTGTTTAAAACTGATATACATATCGCCATCGCCATATCCACCCTCTCTTTCCATATCCCAAATAAGGTAAGATTCATCTGGAGCAATGAAAGGGTGAGCCTTCCATTTACCCGTGTTTATGGCTGCACCAAAGGGTTTAGGTGCTTCACGCTTGCCGTTTACCAGTCGTGAATAGCGAAGAAGACCACTTCCATCTTTGGTGAATTCATCAAAAACCAAGGTTCCTTTTAACGAAGCTGTAAGGCGCATAATAGGGATTGTATCAAACGGGGAACCAAGGCTTTTTATCTCTGACCAACCAGTGTTGGTTCGTTCTATATATTTATCATGCGTGTACAAAGTATCACCACCCGCAGAATAAAAATCGTATGCCTTCCACACACGGTTTTCCTCACGAAAGACGGTAACAGTGGGGTCAAAGGGTGCTTCACCAGAAGAGGTGGTGAAGTAAAACTCTTTTATGTCTGGAGTAAACTCACTTCCTAGCTCCCAGCCCTCCTTAGAGAGGATGCCTCTTGTAAAAACTTCTGGAATTAAGTCTGGTGGTTTTTGTCCAAAGTAAAGGCTTTCTGTGATTGTTGAATCATTGTTTTTTGATACTTGTTTTTTAGTAGCACAAGCGCTTAAAAAGATGGTAATTATTAAAAGTATACTATTGTATTTTTTCATTGTTTAAGGTTTTAATATGTTTGGTAACGACCTGTATATGGTGTAGTAGCTAACCCGCAGGGTAGCTATGGACTATACACCTTGTTATGCTTCGGCTCTTTTTATTAGACATCCTTCTTTTTTGCTACCATAAAATAGCTAGATGCCCCTTTATATATCTTTTCGGTATCAATATTCTGAAAATTACCGTTTGTAATTAATTCATCTAAATCTGAACTTTTAATCCTTCTAATAGGAACTGGGATTATTCCAATTTTGCACATTATCTGAACTAGCCGAATTTGCAATCCAACTATAAAAGACATTTTACCTCCTAAACAGGGGGTAATAGATATAAACAATCCATCAGATTTTAATAATTCATTTATTCTTTGAACAGCAGTTTCAGGATTGGGAATAGTATGCAACATGTTAAAGGCCAAAACCCTATCAAAGGATCCTTTTTTGAGATTTTCATCAAAAATATCCCCTTCTACGAATGTTACATTTTCGATATTTTTTTCGACTGCCTTTCCTTTCGAAATTTCAATCATTTTCGAGGATATATCGATAGCGTAAATCTTTTTAACATCATTGGCAATCTCACAAGCTGTTGTGCCTGTTCCACATCCATAATCTAAAACAATATTAGAGCTTTCTAGATGCCTTTTAGTATTTGCCCTTGATTTTTGGTGAATGTATTCAAAGCGCTCTTCTGTTTTATCATAATTTTTTGAAGCACTATCCCAAAACTTTTTCGATTTACTCACTTATCTCACTTTCTTTTATTTTTTTTCGATGATGCATAACAGTTGTTGTGATTTAGTTAACTACATCATGATTTACGGTAATTACTACATTCCCTTTTTTATGTCCTTTGTCAGCATATCTATGTGCTTCTACTATCTGATTAATGGAGTACTTTCTATCAATAACAACTCGAAGTTGTTCTTCTTCAATAATTCTTTTCAACGTAATTAATACTTTGGATGTCTCCGGTGAATTTTTCCCCACAACCATTTTAATATTGCTCGTTATTGAAGTCCATATCATTTGAAGACTAGGTAGTGGTCTACCAACATTTAAGTAGAAGCCTCTTTTATTTAGTGCTTTTTTACAAGCAATAAAAGGGCACTTATCTACTGTAATGAATATGATGTCATACGTCTCAAAACTTTCCGTAAAATCAGGCGATTTATAATCAATGACTTTATCGGCTCCCAAAGATTTCACTAAATCTAAATTAGCAGTGCTGCATACACCAGTTACTTCAGCACCAAAGTACTTGGCTAGTTGTACGGCATAGGTTCCTACACTTCCAGAAGCTCCATAAATAAGTACTTTTTGTTTTGGCTGTACATTAGCTATTGTTTTGAGATAATGAAAAGCCGTTCGAGCCCCAATAGGTATAGCTGCAGCTTCTTCATAAGAAATATTAGTTGGCATTAAGGCAATAGGTCCGTCTACAGATATACATTTGTATTGGGCATAAGCGCCAAAAGTTTGCAAGGTAGCTGCAAAAATTTTATCTCCTTTTTTAAAGGACTTAACATCTTTACCGGTAGATTCAATTTTACCTGCAAGTTCCATCCCTAAAATAGACTTTCTAGGCTTTCTAAGCCCCACCATCAATCGAGCAGGAAGCCAGAAAGAAGCTGGCAGATTGAAGCTCCGTACTCTACTATCAGCAGCACTTACCGAAGTAGTATAAACTTTCACAAGTACTTCATTATCCTTTGGGACAGGTTTTTCTACTTCTTGAATTTGTAGAACTTCTGGTGGCCCATATTTTGTGCAAATTACTGCTTTCATATTATTGTGCTTTAATTATAGTTTTGGACTTCTTATTGGATGGTAATTTCCAGGCAATTCGGAATATCCATAAAATGGCTGCAGTCTCAATAACCATATGAAATGCATCGTCTATATCTAGTGAAGGTATACCAGTTGCAAATACTACTAATGTGATTATACCAGCTATTATGTTTGCCCATTTATTTGCTGTGTTATTTAATATTCTGGAGAGGAGCACCATCAAAATGGGTATTTCTGCTAAAAATCCACCCAATAACATTAACTCGTCTGTTATTTCGATACCGTTGACAGTTCCGGTCATTATTTCTTCAATAAATCCTGATTTAACAAATTGGTGCAGATCTCTGAAAATCATATTCAGAAGCGTAAATAACCAAAGTTGTGATAATAATGTTTGTTTGTTTAAAGAAGTGATCAAGATTGAACCTCAACTTTTATTCCATATAAGCTGAATAGGGAAAGGAGTTGAGTATTATCTAACCCATCATTAGTTTCAATTTTTAGAAGATTGTTACCTTTATTGGAATCTATGTACCAGTTTTTTACATCTGGTATTAGGCTTATAATGTGAATCAGAAAGGAAAACTGAATACTTTGTTCTGGACTGCTTTTAATAGATAGTATAATCATACTGTATAGAATTGATGGATATTTGTTCATCAATACTACACAGTATTCTAAGTAATCTCGTTGATCTCGATCAAGAAATACTTTGCTGAATAGATATTTTTTTCCGAAATCGAGAGAGTGTCTCTGGCTTAATTCCGAGGTAACTTGCTAAATAATACTGTTTTACTCTATGAACAAGCTCAGGTCTAGTATTAAGTAGTTTTTGATATCTTTTTATAGGAGGAAGTTTTACGAAATCGTCATATTTCATACGCTGATTGGCCAATTGATCTTCCATAATATTTGAACCAAGTGCAGCCAATCTGGGTAATTTTTTAAGTAGTTCCGCACTACTTTCAGGAGTGCCAATTGAAATAATAGAATCTTCTAGACATTCTAAGTAGTATTCCGAGGGGGTTTTTGTAGTGTAACTTACAGGTGTTATGGGCTGTGATTCGGTAAAAAAATCGGTAACTTTTATTTCTCCATCTACTATGTAATAGCTGCTTATACATCCCTTAAGAATAAAAAAACATTCTTTAGCAAAGGAACCTTCAGACAATAGTAGAGTTCCTTTTTTATAGGATCTTATAAAGTCTTTATTCGAGACAATATCAATCTCCTCTTCGGTGAGTTCAATATATTTGGATAGAAAATTAACTACAGGGTTACTCATTTTATATCTTGTCAATTAAGCAAATGTTTGGTAAAAGTAAGGTAATGTAAACTGTGTTCATGTTATCCCTATTCCAAGTTAAGTTCTATTCCTTTTTATGATTTTAAATGAAAGAAGTAAAGTGAATAATTTCATTTAGATTTCAAAAGTATAGAACATTTTTATCTTATATAAATCCTCCGAAAGCTCGGAGTATTGTCCCTCCTCGGGGAGGGCCTGCTCGAAGCCGTTTCGGCGTAGGCAGGGAGAGGACGGAAAGGTTTGTTTCTGTCTAGCCACCACTTTCACCCTCTGATCATCCGCAAGCGGATAATCGGTCTCCCTCCAGCGGGTGACAGGGTGCTTAACCTAAATCATATCTTTTCTAAGAACTCTACTATCAATGTAAAGTAATCCTCAAATTCGGTGAAAGGGAGGGTTTCGTATTTATCGTATACATCATGATAAGCACGGATTCCACCGAGGGTGTAGATATAGAATCCTGGAACTCCAGCTTCATCAAAGAAACAATGGTCGCTGTTGCAGGCTTTCCCTCGAATTTTGACTTGTGGTAAAAGTTCTTTCTCATTGTTGATGGAAGTAAGCAGATCAAATTTATTTCGGTACACCGAGCCATTCACAATTTGAATTCCTTCATCACCAGTTCCAGCCAGATCGAAATTCAATAAGAATTTAATCTTTGATAAGTCAAAAAGAGGGTTTTCAACAAAGTATTTTGAACCTAGAAGTCCAAGTTCTTCAGCACCAAAAGCAATAAAAGCAATATTATAGTCAGGTTTGTTTTTAGAATAATGTTTAGCAAGACTTAGCATCATTGCCGCTCCGCTGGCATTATCATTTGCTCCCGGAAAAAGTGCATTCCCCATTTTACCAAAATGATCGTAATGCGCCATTATTACTATCAATGAATCAGAGTTATTGCCTTCTATATAACCAACTACATTTTGTGTTTTGTACTTCGATTCAAGAGCTGATTTTAGATTAACTCCGACAGATGTGATTGGAAATTCTACACTATTTTCAATGACTGTAAAAGAGCTTTTAGGATGTTGTATTTGTGACCCATTCCAAGTTAGTTTTTCGTTTGTAAGCTCAATAGTCCCAATAGCAGGATTATTGGGATGGTATTTTAAGAAACGTACAACTTCATCAAATCGATCAAAATCAGCTTCTTCTAGCTCATATCCAGTAATACTTTCAATTATTAGATACTTACCAACTGATGTACTTAGTTTTTGTCCAAGTTGTTCATCACTTAAAATATCTTCAATACTAAGGTATACGGTTTCAAATTTTCCAGAGATAGAAGGGGAACCTGGAGTTACTAAGAACTCGTATCCTGCTTGTAATTTCTGTCCATTTACAATTAATTCAATTTCAGAAGGGAAAGTATTAACCGTTATATAGAACTTTTGGAAATATGTATTAGAGAAGGGTTTTAATCCGAGCTTTTCAAATTCAGTTCGAATAAAATTTGCGGCTATTTTATCGCCATTCTCTACATAACCTCGTCCTTTGAATTCTTCAGAACTGAGTTGCTTAACAATCTCTCTAGCATAGTTATCACTTTGAGCTTTAACATCTGTACAGAAGAAAATTACAAGTAGTAGAACTAGTTTAGAATGGTGCATCCTCATCATCAGGAGCAGGATTATGAGGTAATATTGCAGATTCAGCAGTAGGAGTAAAGTTAGCTTCATTCATATTATTAGAAACTCCACCAATTTGAGGAGAGGAGCCTTCTGAAGAAGTTAGGTTTTCGAAACGAGCATAATCCTTCACAAAATAATGCATTTTGCTTCCAATTGGACCGTTACGTTGTTTTCCTATAATTACTTCTGCAAGACCAGCTGTTGATTGACCTTCAGCAGTTGTAGTTATACCATAATATTCTGGTCGATATAAAAACATAACAATATCTGCATCCTGCTCGATAGATCCTGATTCACGTAAATCACTTAGCTGTGGACGTTTATCACCACCTCGTTGTTCTACTGCACGACTTAATTGAGATAATGCAATTACAGGGACATCAAGTTCTTTAGCCAAGGATTTCAAGCCCCTAGAAATAGATGCGATTTCTTGTTCACGGCTTCCAGAATCTTTTGATGCACCTTGCATCAGCTGTAAATAATCAACAACGACCATACCAATATTATGTTCGGTTTTTAGTCGACGACACTTAGTTCTAAGCTCCATTAACGTAATTGCTGGAGTGTCATCAATAAACAAATCAGCTGTAAATAGTCGTCCTGCTGCTTCAATTAATTCTTTGAAGCTTTCATCATTTAATGTCCCTTTACGAGCTTCATCAGCACGAACACGGGCTTCCATTGTTAATAAACGTTGTACAAGGGATTGATTTGACATCTCCAATGAAAAAATGGCAACTGGAGTTCTTAGGTTTTCATCTGGATGCAAAGCAGCGTTACGAGCTGCTGTTAAAACAAAAGCAGTTTTTCCCATAGATGGTCGGGCAGCAATAATAACCAAGTCACCTTTTTGCCAACCAGCCGTCATTTGGTCAACTGCTAATCCAGAAGGAACACCGGTAATACCATATTTCTTACCCCTCATATCTTCGAGGTACGCAAGAGTGTCTTTTAGTATATCTGCAACTGGTTTTGCAGTACTTCTACTTTTCTGATTAGCAAGATCAAATATCTTTTGCTCCGCATCATCAAGAACGTCATAAGCATCAGTAGTTGTATCATACGACTCCTTAATTACCTCAGTTGAGGCTAGGATTAAGTTTCTTTTAATCGCTTTCTCGGTAATAATTTGAGAATGATATTCAATATTAGCTGCTGAACTTACAGAGCGTGTTAAATCAGATAGGTAAGTAGGTCCGCCACAAACATCTAATAAACCTTTGTCACGTAATTCATTCTCTACCGTTAAGAGATCTAGTGGGTTATCTCTTTCGTATAAATTAGAAAGCGTATCGTAAATGTGTCTATTGGCCGGTTTATAAAAATCCTGACTTTTAAGCATTTGAAGAGCAATTGTTGCGGCACCATGCTCAATTAACATTGCCCCTAATACAGCTTCTTCTACTTCAACTGCTTGTGGCGGAATTCGTCCTTCTTGCTCTAATACTTTAGAGTCATTTTTATAAGAATCTTTATTGTAGGATGAACCGTTTTTCTTTGCCAACTTATTCGAACATTTAGGAATTATAAATCAAAAGTACTTATAAATAGATATCGAAGAAGAGTTTCTTTTCAACAAGCTTTCCACAAGTTATCCACATATTAAGGTTGCCCACCAAGCTCATTATATCTTGTTCTAAGTAATTGAACATCTTCCCAAGTTGGGCGTTTCCATTGCTCATTTCTTAAGAGAGCAGCGGGGTGATAAGTGACCATTAATTCACGCCCAAGAAATGAATGAAATTTATTCCGCATATTTTTTAGGGAATCATCTTTTCCTAATAAAGTTGTTGCGGAAATTCGTCCAACACACAAAATTAATTTAGGATTGATCAACTCAATTTGTTTAAGAAGGAAAGGGTGGCTTAGGTTTCTTTCTTCCTGTTTTGGATCTCGATTATTTGGTGGTCGATGTTTTAAAATATTAGTTATGTAAATATCAGATCGGTCGAAGTCTATGGCTTTCAATATCTTATCTAAAAGTTGTCCCGCTTCACCAACAAATGGCTCACCTTGTAAATCTTCATTAACTCCAGGTGCCTCACCAATGATCATTAGATCAGCATTAGGGTTCCCTATACCAAAAACTAAATTAGTATTATCTAAATCGGTTTTTAATTCTTCTGATTTTGAACAGAGATCTTTTAGTTCTTCAAGACTAGTACATTTAGAAATTAAATCAGTGTTACTTAGCTCAATAGTCTCATCTGATTGTTCATAAGTAATCGAACTTTCTACTACAAATTGTTTTTCAGTAACTTGCTCATCTATTGAGTCTGCAACTGAATTATCTTTTTCCTGGTGTTGAGTAATACCAGATATATCCACAGTAAATGGACCAAATAATTCGCTCTGATGTTTGAGCAATTTTTGTGCTCTATTTATAAGATCAAGTAGATGGGATTTAGACATTATCCAATCAACTCCTTGATTGTATTTTCTTCTTCCAGAACATCTGCCGAAAGCTTTCCAAAATGGAATCCATCATTTGAATATTTTCCTATCTCAATTGATTGAATAGTATTAACCAATCGTGAATTAAAGGGTACTACTAAGCGTACATAATTATTGGTCCAACCAAACATGAATCCGTCTTTATTTTCTTCTTCGAAAAGTGTAGGGCGAATTTCTCCTTCGAATCGTTCATCAAAAGCGAATCGTTTTTTAGCTGAAAGTCGACGCAATTTGTGTGTTCGTTTTTTACGCTCTTGTTTCGGAATAATTGGACTTAATGTAAGAGCGTGTGTATTTGGTCGCTCTGAGTAAGTAAATACGTGCAGGTATGAAACATCTAGTGAGTTTATAAAATCAAAAGACTCCTGGAAAAGCTCGTCCGTTTCACCTGGGTGACCCGTAATTACATCTACACCCATACAGGCATCAGGCATGAGTTCGCGAATCAATTCAACTCGTCCGCGATATAAATCGGTTCGGTATCTACGCTTCATGATCTTGAGCATTTCATCTGAACCACTTTGAAGCGGAATATGAAAATGGGGCTGCATTTTAGTGGATGTTGCTGCAAACCGGATAATATCTTCTGTTAATAGATTTGGTTCAATGGAAGAGACTCGAAGTCGTTCTAAACCATCAACCTGTTCTAAAGCTTGTAGTAGTTGTAGGAAATTCTCATCAGTTCCGTAGCCAAAATCACCCGAATTAACACCAGTAATAATAATTTCTTTGAATCCTTCTTCAACTAGTTGTTGAGCATTTCTAACTACGGTTGAAATCTTAGGACTCCGACTTGCTCCACGAGCTAAAGGAATAGTACAGAACGAACATTTATAGTTACACCCATCCTGAACCTTGAGAAAAGCGCGAGTTCTGTCGTCGGATGAAAACGCATTATGAAAATCTACGGCTTCATTCACATCAGTATTGTGAATGATGGTCTTTTCCTGCTTCACAAAATCATCAAACAGATCGAGTAGCTTGAATTTATCTTTAGCTCCAAGCACAACATCCACGCCTTCGATTTGAGCAATTTCTTCTGGCTCTAATTGAGCGTAACAACCAACCACTGCCACAAAAGCATCCGGGTTTCTTCGCAAAGCCTGTCGAACCGTTTTACGACAAGCAGAATTAGCGTCTAAGGTGACAGAACAAGTGTTTATTACATAGACATCAGCCTTGTCATCAAACTCTTTGAGCTCAAATCCTTCGTCCTCAAAATCTCTTCTCATTGAAGAAGTTTCAGAGAAATTGAGTTTACAACCTAAAGTTTCAAATGCGGCACTTTTCATGCGTCAAAGGTAAGGAGAAAGAGGAGGCAATGCTGAGAGAATTTTGGGTTAGATCGCAAGAAATTTAACCACCCATGCGAGACGCTTGAACTAGGTGGAGAATTTTATTGATAATCTTGAGATGCTTGAAGTTGGTTCTCGTTCCGTAGCTCCGCTGCGGAATGCAATCAGGAGCTCTGCTCCAAACAGATTATTTATTGAGTAAATAGAGTAACAGGAAAAAGAGATTCTAAGTGCTCGTAATTACGAGCTGAAGAATATCTCCAATCTATAATGGTATCAACAAAGCCAGCCTTAACTGGATTATAATGAATGTAATTTATTTTTTGAACCATTACAGAAGGATCACTTATTTGTTTAGGATGAAATCCTTCTTGCCAAACTTTGAATTGTTCATCCCCGCTTTCATAAGTACCAATCTTAAGACGTTTTAAAAGTAATGTGCGATTTCTGCTTTGTAGATAATCAATAATGCGACGAGCTGTAAAAGACTTGAATTTCTTTACTACAGATGAGATTTCTTTGCCTTCAATGATGCAATGAAAATGATTAGGCATCAAAACGTAAGCATATAAATTAATATCGAACTCTTGTTGGATATAAATAAAGCTATCTAGTACAATGGAAGTAATTTCTGGATCGGCCAACAACGAGATTCCACGGGAGCATGAACTTGTGATAAAATATGGATAATGTGTTCCATGAATTTTGTATCTACTTCTTCCCATGCTAAGTAAGACAGATTTGAGAGGTACTCCTTACAAAATATTTTCTTAGTAGAAGCAGAGCTTCTCAGGGGCATTCCGCAGCGGAGCTACGGAACGAGGTGAAAGTAGTCTGAGCTAGTTCTATAATTTTTTCGTCTTCGATTTTAAATATCGGCATTCTTGATTTTCAAATGAGAGTTAATTGTCTAAGCTATGAGAAATTTATGGTTTAGCAGAGCTTCACAAGACATTCTGCAGCGGAGCTATGGAACGAGTTTAACAGTTATTTATTTAAATAAGTCAGTACTATCTCTTCTTGCAAGCCAAAGAGTATGTTCTCTAGAAATTGCAGTTTCTGCATCATCTACGAAATTTTCAAAATCAGTTTCATCCTTTATATGTTTCACTTTCGACTTAATAAGATTCAACTCAGTTGCTGTAATCCCGTAGGATTCTGTTAGTTCTTGAAATCTCTTCAATTGAAGCCAAGCAATAAATGTTGAAGCCAAACAAGCCATTAATGGTGTAACTGTAAATTCTATAACCTCATAAAAGTCCAACACTAGTGCTATAATTGCTAATACTTGAAAAGTTATTATCCCAAAAAATGTCTGGGTTTTATTCTTTCTATTCTCTTTGGATTTTTTAGTCTCGTTCCGTAGCTCTGCTGCGGAATGCAATTATGAGCTCTGCTCCAAATATATAATTATAAAAACCTTTATTTAGTAAATATAGTAATTGGAATTAGGGATTCTAAGCGCTCGTAATTACGAGCTGAAAATCATCAAACAGATCGAGCAACTTGAATTTATCTTTAGCTCCGAGAACGACATCTACACCTTCGATTTGTGCAATTTCTTCACCGCCACGAAAGCATCCGGGTTTCTTCATAAAGCCTGCCGAACCGTTTTCCTACACGCACTGTTGGCGTCTAAGGTCACCGAGCAGGTGTTTATGATATATACGTCTGCGGTGTCATCAAACTCTTTGAGCTCAAATCCTTCGTCTTCAAAATCTCTTCTCATCGACGAAGTTTCAGAGAAATTGAGTTTACAACCTAAAGTTTCAAATGCGGCACTTTTCATGCGTTAAAAATAAGGAGAAAGAGGAGGGAATGCTGAGGGAATTTTGATGAGATATTTTTTGATATGAAGAGTGTTTAGAATTTTTTCCTACTTTGTTATGCTTGTACTTAAATGTCATATATTTTAATTGCTATCAACGTGCCGGGCTAAGTTCAGTTGGTTTTACCTATTGAATATAGTGAGGGTTATGTAGAGTTGCTCTTCAGCTCCTGAACTTAGCCCGGCACGTTATAGAAGAAGAGCGGAGCGAATTCTTCTATAATGTTCCGGGCTAAGTTCAGTTGGTTTTACCCATTGAATTTAGTGAGGGTTAGGAAGAGTTGCTTCGCAGCTCCTGAACTTAGCCCGGAACATTAGAGAAGAAGAGCGAAGCGAATTCTTCTCTAACAACGGCATAACACGCATGGTGTTAATGCCATCCCAATTTCATGTGTAATTTTTATTCATTATATCCCTATAAATAAATAGGATAGCGTTAATAAACGGAATTATTTCAGGAATTAAAATTCTGTTAACTATGAAAAAGGAGAGAAGTGCTTTTGTTAGTTATGGTGTGCTTCCAAGCGAGACGTTTGAACTAGGTGGGGGACGTTTGAGCTAGCTGGGAATTGGTTATTCTCTTTTATCTAATTCATTTGTTATTTGTTGAACGAGTAAAGTAACAGAATTCATTAGGTCTTTATTTCTCGCAATCATATAAGCATTATAACTGTAACTTTTTTTTACTGTCTCTTTAAATTGATGATTGTTTCTAAGTTCAACCAAATTGATGGGCTTTGCGCTTATAAGAGAACTCTCAACAATTATATTTTCTATTAATAAAGGTTCTAATTTTGTGCTGATAAAATTAGAATGAGCATCCTCAAGACCTTCCATCCATTGATACCTATTACTATAGATATACATTATCCTCTCTTTTAAACTGTCATTTTTGATAGTTTCAAAACCAATAGACTTTAGATTTTCATAAGCAGAAGTTGTTTCGATAAAAAAAGGTGATAGGCCCAAATTGGCATACGAGAAACTTAAAGAGTCGTTTTTATATAATGGATTATTAAGAGATTCTAGAACAACTTGTGCTGCATTTTGCCTAACCATATAAAATTGAACATTTATATTCATATCTTTTAAATCAGAATTGAGATTCTCTCTCATTACTTTGAGTATCTCAAGTTCTGTATTGGTGATTTTTTTTTCTTCATTCCAATTGTTTACTTGCAAAGCAAGGAGAATACCTATCATGACAAGAATAATTTCACCTAATGCATATTTAATATACTTTCCTGTTTTATTATCCATCAATAAGTTTTGTCTAATTTGTCTGAAGAATTTTAGCATTGATCACTGTTTAGTCGTAATAAAAAAATCTATTTACTCCTGAGCCCTCAAAACATCCATAAGCTCTTCTGTCCTTGAAATCACTTCTTTGGTAAGCTCAATATATCGGGTAACGGAATGGCGTTGAGTGGCAATTATATTCAAAAAAATAGGAGCTTGTTTTTGGGCGTCTACTTTATTCCAAAGCTCATTATTTAACGATTCGTTTTCTGTCAAAACAATGACATAGTTACTTATATAGTTGTTGTATAAGTTGAAATAGATATTTCGATTTCCCTCTGCGACACCCAATTGATCATTTTGCAGTCGATTCAACTCCATGATCTTTTGAATAATGACGTCGTCAAACAAATCGATATTACCTGTAGAGATAAGAATATTGAATGTATTATTGTTGTAGGTATTTTGCGTTCTTAAGCCTCCTAAACCGAAAGTTCTACCTATTTCTTTAATGTCTTCTGCAGTAGTAGTGTGGCTTTCAATAATAGCTAGTAATGAATCAATTCCTTTTAAAAAAATGGCTTCATTTAATTCAATGTTGGCATTTAATTGAAGAGTATCCGTGGTAAGGTCATTAAGCATATTCAGGGTATAACCTTCTTTTAGCTTATTCTTTTTTGAAGCTTCATTCCAGTTATTAATGCTTAGTGCTATAAGAATCCCAATCACCACAAGTGCGATCTCTCCGATGGCATATTTCAGGTACCTGCCTGCGGCAGAGGCAGGCTTGCCGGTTTTGTTATTTTCCATAAGTTCGAAGCGTAATTTTCTAAAGAATTTTAGCATGGGTTACAGCGTTTTGCGCTATCGTTATTTCTCTAGTTCTACGTCAATAAGTGCAACAATGCTATCTATATCTTTTATCATATTTTCTAGCCTATCAATGGTTTCATTTAAAGATACTTCTCTCCAGCGATGGATTCCTTCATATTCTAATATGAGTTCTCTTAAATTTGCATCGATATTTAAAAAGTCTTTCAGTTTAGGTTGATTTTCCAATCTTACTGGCAGCGTTGTTGACCCAATTAAAGTGGATAATTTCTGAACAATATTACTTGCTCCTTCTCCAACTGATTCCTGCCGGTATATTGTAACGCTTTGAAGGCGTCTTAGGTCAATTATTCGGTTTCTGATATGTGATGGGATTAATCGAATATCACCACTGTTTTGAAGAGCTTCTATTGTACTAGTATTGAACGTTAAAGGATTAGTTATTAAAGCTAGTTTCGAAATCTCTTCATACACTTCATTTGGTGTTAGTACTTCATCACCATAGTACATACGAATATAATTCTCATACTCGGTTAGTTGTGTACTATAGTCGTCAATAGCGCTTTCGGCAAAAACACGATCACTTTTTAAGTCATCTAATAGTTGGATATAATATTCTTGGGTTTTTAACTCTGTGTTCTTCTTTTCATTCCAGTTGTTTATGCTTAAAGCTATCAAGATCCCAATCACCACAAGTGAGATCTCACCAATGGCGTATTTCAGGTACCTGCCTGTGGCAGAGGCAGGCTTGCCGGTTTTGTTATTTTCCATAAGTTCGAAGCGTATTTTTCTAAAGAATTTTAGCATGGGTAATCAGTTACTGATGATGAAGCTTCAAAACAGAATAAACGGATTTAATGAAGTAATAGAAACATCCATTTATTTGAAAGAGGAGGGAAGGAATTTGGGTATTTTTTGTCTGTGTCCAAGCGAGACGCTTGAACTAGCTGCTAAGATTTGACATCAAAAATCATCTTCTAACCCAATAGGTGGTTTTTCTTCTCTGAAAATTTCACCTGCATCAGCAAAACGTGATGCAAGACCTACCATTACTAACCGATCACCTGCCTGTAGTTGAAAATTACCTGCAGGATTACCAGTATTCTTATCTCCACGTTGTACTGTTAATACAGTAATCTCATATTCATTCCTAAGCTTTAGATCTGCTAATGTTTTATCAGCGGCATGACTTCCATTACGTACTACAACAGCTCTTGTATGTAATCCAATTTCATCAAGGCCTTGTAATACCATTAGGTGAGCTTCTTGAATACTACCCCTCATTATTTGATAATCCTCTGCTCTTAGCTCTCGAATATGTTGCTGAATTTCCTGATCTGGTATCATGTAAGCACTAAGAACATTTGAAAATAAGCGAACCGTGGTTTCCATTTCTTCTGGAACAACAGTGTCGGCACCGGCAATTTCCATAGCCTCTGCTTGTGCCAAATATCGAGTTCTAACAATAACCTGTAAGGTTGGATTAAGATATTTAGCTAGTTTTATAATGCGTGGATTTGCGTCTGGCTCATTAATAGCTATCACACAAAGTTTAGCTTTTTGAATTTGTGCATGTTCCAGTATATGAGTTCTAGTTGCATCACCATAAATTGCATTTATACCTTGTTCATGCATTTCATTTACTGATTTTGGATTCATCTCAATAACAATAAATGGAATATTCGTTTCTGTAAATATTCGAACCAAATTTCGACCTGCTGGACCATAACCGACTAGTATTACATGATCTTCTAAAGAGATTTCTAATTTAGTCTCAGATTTATTCGCTCTCTTTTCGCCAAATTTTTTGAGTGGGGTTTTGGATAATAATTCACCAACTTTTGGGCTTATCGATAAAAATAGAGGTGTTAATAGCATCAATATAACTGAAACTGCAATAAACATTTGTGAACCAACTTCTCCAAAACCACCAGGCTCAAGTCCTGCTTTTCTTCCAGCACGTTCTAATACAAATGAAAACTCCCCAATTTGTGCTAATACAATTCCAGAAGCCGCTGCAATTCTAATAGGATATCCTAAAACTAACAAGCTTACAGAACTTAATACGAATTTTAATACTAATACTCCTGTTGCTATACCAAGTAATAGTAAAGGATACTCAAGTACGAATTTGACATCCAATAACATACCTACGGAAACGAAGAATACAGCATTAAATATAGTTTTTAATGGTAAAATCTCACTTAATGCATGATCACTATAATGACTTTCACTAACTACGAGTCCAGCCAGAAAAGCTCCTAATGCTAAACTTACGTCGGCAAGATTTGTTAGTGCAGCAGTACCAAAACAAATAGCCATTACCGTTAACAAGAAGAGCTCTTGTCTACGAGTTTGAGCCACTTTCTCTAAAATCCATGGGACAATTTTTCTAGCTAACAGTATGATTCCAACAATTAGTAGTATGGCTTTTCCTAATACGAATAATATGTCTATGGTTGAGCTATTCTCACCTGAGAGTAATGGAATAAGCAATACCATTGCAATAATGGCAAAATCTTGGAAAATTAGCACAGCTAAAGAGAGTCGACCAACTGGTGTATCGGTTTTATTCTGTTCACTTAATAAACCAAGGATAATAGCCGTAGAGCTTAATGCAACTAAGAAACCAGTGTACACACCAATTCTCCAATCAATTTTAAGCAACAAGAAAATACTTACAACTGATACAACAGTTAGTAGAACTTGTAATCCCCCACCAATAAAAATCGCAGATCTAATACGGGCAAGCTTATCAAGACTAAACTCAATACCAATAGTAAAGAGCAGTAGGATAATTCCTATTTCTGCTAACATATCAACTAGCTCTTGATCTTGAACTATACCAAGTGCGTTAGGTCCTATTATTACTCCAGCAATTAAAAAACCAACTATTGGGACTAGTTTTACTTTATAGCAAATAAAGGCTATTACTACACTTACCATAAAGAGGGCAACGATTTCATTCAAAAAGGGTAAGCTAACAGCTAAATACATAAACTAGTTAAAAGGTGTTTCGGGAAAAATGTGAGTCTAAAATACAGCAAAATGTATATTCTTATTCTTTTAAATAAACTATTTTTTAACCTATTAAGATTAAAATGCCAATCATATACTCACAAAATTTAAAAAACTTTCAGAAAGTATAACTTTGTATTTCATTTCTGATCAAAAAAGTACAATTTCAGCTAACCTAAAAATATAGTTATTGACTCTAATCCTATAAAATGAGTACTACAGATCAGGTTCGTGAAGATGTCACAATCCGCTTTGCGGGTGATTCCGGTGACGGGATGCAGCTTACAGGCTCTCTTTTCACAAATACTACAGCTCTTCTTGGTAATGATTTAAGAACCCTTCCAGAATTTCCAGCTGAAATTCGTGCTCCTCAAGGCACCGTACCAGGAGTTTCTTCATTTCAGCTCCAATTTGGAAGTCGTGAGATATTAACTCCTGGTGATGAGTGCGATGCACTTGTTGTAATGAATTCTGCGGCTTTAAAAGCCAATCTTTCATTATTGAAGAAGGGAGGAATTATTATTGCAAATTCAGCTGGTTTTGATAAGAAAAATCTAAATCTTGCTAAGTATCCAGAAGGAGTTAATCCACTAGAAGATGATTCCTTATCAGATTACGAGCTTATTAAGATTGATGTTAATCAGATGGTAAAGGAAGCTTTATTAGAAATGAATCTTAGTTATAAGGATCAGGATCGTTCAAAAAATATGTTTGTACTAGGTTTGTTGTATTGGATGTATAATCGTCCAATGGATTCCACCATAAATTTTTTAAATAAGAAATTTGGTAAGAAACCTGAGATCGCTGAAGCAAATATTAAAGTTTTAAAAGCTGGATACTATTTTGGTGAAACTGCTGAAATCTTTAGTTCTAGAATTATTGTTAAACAAGCCGAACTTAAACCTGGTACATATCGAAATATTACTGGTAACGAAGCTTTAGTACTTGGTTTAGTTGCAGCCGCAAGAAAAAGTAACTTGCCAATGTTTCTGGGAACATATCCTATCACGCCGGCATCCGATGTTTTACATGGTCTAGCTAAATACAAGAAATTTGGCATTACTACCTTCCAAGCTGAGGATGAAATTGCAGCATGTACATCAGCTATTGGAGCTTCATTTGGTGGAAGTATAGGTGTTACTAGTTCATCTGGACCTGGAGTTGCTCTAAAAGGAGAAGCTATTGGATTGGCGGTAATGCTTGAACTTCCACTCGTTGTTTTGAATATTCAGCGAGCTGGACCATCAACTGGTATGCCCACTAAGACCGAGCAAGCTGATTTAATGCAAGCCGTTTATGGACGAAATGGTGAAAGTCCGCTACTTATTGTAGCTCCAAAATCACCAGCAGATTGTTTTGAGATGGCATTTGAAGCAGTTAGAATTTCATTAGAACACATGACACCTGTTATCTTTTTATCTGATGGATACATAGCAAATGGTTCAGAGCCTTGGAAATTTCCGCAGTCAAAAGATCTAAAAGACATTAAAATTGAATTTGAAGGTCCTCGTCATCAAGAAGATGAACCATTTATGCCATATGCTAGAGATGAACGCTTAGTTCGTAAATGGGCAATTCCTGGTACTGCCGGTATTGAACATAGAGTAGGGGGGCTTGAAAAGGAAGATGTTACTGGAAATGTGTCATATGATCCAGATAATCATCAGAAGATGACTAATATCAGAAGAGATAAGAGAGATAACGTTGCCAATAATATTCCACTTCAGGATATTGATCAAGGAACTGAAAAAGGCGATATTTTAGTTTTAGGTTGGGGTGGAACTTATGGTTCTATAAAAACAGTAGTCCATCAACTAAGGAAAGATGGAATGGATATTTCACATGCACATCTTAGATATATCAATCCTTTTCCAAGAAACCTTGAAAAACTAATGAAAGGTTTTAAACACATTATCGTACCAGAAATAAATGATGGTCAACTTGTGAGATTGATTCGTTCAGAATTTTTAATCCATGCACAACCAATTAATAAAGTTAAAGGTCGGCCTTTTGGTGTGAAAGAACTAAAACAAGCAATTCTCGACTTAGTCGGTGAAGCAGTAGCTTAAATCTAATTCAATAAATTATGTCAGTAGAAACACTTATCGACAATTTTGTAAAAGAACATGAAGCAGATTTAACAGCTTTACCCGATTATTCCTCCAAGGATTTTGCTTCCGATCAAGATGTTCGTTGGTGCCCAGGATGCGGTGATTATACCATTTTAAAACAAGTTCAAAATGCAATGCCAGTATTAGGAATTGCAAAAAAAGACATTGTATTTATATCTGGTATTGGCTGTTCATCTCGTTTTCCATATTACATGGATACTTTTGGGATGCATTCAATTCATGGTCGTGCACCTGCTATAGCTACAGGACTTAAAACATCACGACCAGATCTTACGGTATGGATTATTACTGGAGATGGAGATGCTTTATCTATTGGGGCAAACCATTTCACTCAATTACTCAGAAGAAATGTGAATGTTAATCTATTACTGTTTAATAACGAGATTTATGGCCTTACAAAAGGGCAGTATTCTCCAGCATCACCTTCTGGAATAGTGACAAAATCTTCTCCCTTTGGATCTATTGATCATCCATTCAATCCGTTAGCACTAAGTTTAGGAGCTGATGGAACTTTTGTTGCACGTGCTATGGATAGAGACCCAAAACATTTAAAGGAAATGATTCTTAGGAGTCATAGGCATCAAGGAACTTCAATGCTAGAAATCTATCAAAACTGTATTGTTTTTAATGATGGTGCCTTTGAGTTATTTACAGATAAGAAATCTCGTCCACAGGAGTCAATTTATCTGGAACAAGGTCAACCTTTAGTATTTGGAAAAGAAAATGACAAAGGCGTTCGATTAAATGGACTCATGCCTGAAGTTGTTGAGTTAAACGATACTATTACCAAAGACGATCTTTGGGTTCATGATGAGCAAGATTCTACTAAAGCACATTTGTTATCCAGATTTTTTGAACATCCATCAAATGGGGATGGAGTTAAATTTCCACGACCATTCGGAGTCTTATATGCCGTTGATCGCCCAAATTACGACAAAGAAGTGGTAGCACAAGTTCAGCATGCTAAAGAAACACAAGGCGAAGCAGATTTAGATGCGTTATTAAGTGGTGGAGAAACATGGGAAGTGAAGTAATCAATTAGGAATAATTGAATTTCGGAATAGGAATGAAAAAACGCTCCATAGTTTAGCATTGGAGCGTTTTTATTTTTTTTTGGAATGGTAAGTTCCATTAAAGAGTATTTTATTTATTTCAAGCTTCCACATGTGTAAGATTAGGCTTTGGTTACTACTAAACTCAACCAATTTTCCATAATACCAAAAGTGGAACGGCACTAAATAGAATGATCATGAGTTTATAAAAAGCTATTCCAAAATAATGGAGTTTATTGAAATCCTCTCGAGACATTTCAAACCATTTAGTATGAATTTTATAAACAAAATCACCAGCGGTCATAATCCAAACTGACCACCACGCTAATACAATTACATTAAAAACTGTATTCCATATAAAAAACTCGAACAATACTTCATAAGCCAATAGAACCTCCGGTTATGTTTGAGATTACTTTTACTTAATAAAACAATGTGAAGTTTTGGTGAAGAGTGGCTTAAAATAACTAAATCTTCTTTTTGGATATTAATAACATATAGAAAAGAGTAAGCTTGGAATATTTTGGAGATGGGTTTACGATAAAGTTTTAACAACAAGTTTTACTGAAATTGAAGTTCCTAAACCTCTTAGGAGCCTGCCTGTCGGCAGACAGGAGGGACAGAGTCAAAACTTGTTTTGGCACAGGAAGAGGAAAGTGAAGGCGGAATTTATGCGCCGTAATTGTCCTCCCTCTGAAATCAAAAGGTTTGATTTCTGTCTCCCTCCAGAGGGAGACACTAAAGGCTCGATTCTAGTTCAAGCGTCCGCTTGGACAAGTTCGACTTATCCGCACAAGTAAATACTTGCGCTTGGTGCTGGGCACCTGAACTAGTAAAAAAGCAAGGTAGTGACTTTATAAGCAGGATCTTACTCTATAATAGTAGTTTGTTAAAAAGTTTTTCAGATTGAAGGAAAAATCTGTTTCGCCGAATATTTTTTAAAAGTATTGGGATAGAAGGTTTTCATGTGCAAGTTAAATTCTACTCCCTTTGGTCGGATATTCTCTAAGAAAGTATATTTATCTAGTAATGGTAATAACTTATATCGACCATATCTACCAATACCATTATAAAAAATAACATAAAGCTCGGAATCTGAAAGAAAAGCTTGAACTATATTAAAATACTTTTGCTTATCGATTATATCAAATTCATCTATATATTTTAATAGATGATATAATGATCGAAAATAGTGTCCTAACACTGATTCTTTTCCATTATATATCTTATCATAGACTAGATCAACCTGTTCTAATAAAATTTCTTTTTCAGACCTATTTGATGCTAAAGCACGATCAGTCTCTTTTACTAATTGACCAAATTCTCCATCAAATTCATCTCGAAAATAGTCTTTAAGACCATCGAAATAGTATGCTCCATTGAAATCTTGAGGAACCCATCGTCCAGTACTAGCTGGTGGTTCAACTTCACCTGAAAGACTAGATGAAATAGACTTAAACATTTTAAATAGTTCAAAGAAGGAGTTCTCAAACTGTTGATTTTTGAATTGCTCTTTTGTCTCTAATAATTGTAGTTCTTGTCCTTTGAGTGCTTCTGTATTTTCTTTTAGCTCTTCTTTTTGAAGGAAATATGCTAGGATGAACCAAAAGAAAGCAAGCGGAGCTACTATCCCAGCAAGAAAGTCTCCTTGTTCATTTAAATCTAGGGTAGAGAAGTTTTTGTACCACCCCCATATAAAACCAACTATAATCCAAATGCTAGTAATTACTAAACCAATAATAGTCGATTTATTCATCAAACCACCTCAGGAACATGCTCCGGTTTAGCATTTTTGTAAGCAGGGCGAGGGGATAGGCCAAGTAGTTCAAACATATGCATGTCCTCGTCTAGGTCATTATTATCAGTAGTAAGTAATTTTTCACCAGTAAAGATGGAATTAGCACCGGCCATAAAGCAAAGTGCTTGCTCTTCAAAACTCATTCGAACTCGACCTGCCGATAGCCTTACCATCGATTCTGGCATAAGAATTCGAGCAGTCGCAATCATTCTAGCCATTTCCCAACTTGGTACTTTAGGCTGACCTTCCATAGGAGTTCCATCAACCGCGATTAAAGCATTAACTGGTACAGATTCTGGATGTTGATCTAAGTTAGATAGTGTATAAAGTAGTCCCATTCGGTCTTCATGAGTTTCACCCATTCCTACAATACCACCAGAACAAACGGATATATTATTGTCCTGAACTGTTTTAATAGTTTCAAGTCGATCTTCGTACGTTCGTGTTGTAATGATTTTCTTATAGAAATCTTCACTGCTGTCTAGGTTGTGATTGTAGGCATATAATCCAGCTTCTTTCAGTTTAGCTGCTTGATCGTCTGTAAGCATACCTAGAGTAGCACAAACTTCAAGTCCTAAATCAGCAACACCTGATACTACATCTAATACTTCATCAAAGTCTTTATTTTGTCGAGCACTTCTCCATGCTGCTCCCATACAAAAGCGAGTACTTCCAGCATCTTTAGCTCTTTCTGCAGCTGCTAAAATCATCTCCTTAGGCATTAATTTCTCATTGTTTACACCAGTATTGTATCGTGCAGATTGAGGGCAGTAGGCGCAATCCTCAGAGCAACCACCCGTTTTAATAGAAAGAAGAGTACATACTTGAACCTCACCGGTCTCATGAAATTCTCGGTGCACAGTTTGTGCCTTATAGATTAACTCCAACAAAGGGGTATTATAGATTTCAGAGATTTCTTCTTTAGTCCAGGTATTTTTAACTACTGTCATGTTCAAATAATAGATTATATAGTTTATCTGAAAGTAAGACGATTCAATTCAAAACCCAATGATGGATTTATTGCTTTTACCAACTAGTTAATTAATTACTATATTAGTTACATACTCTAAATATTAATATGAACGGCTTCCAAATGAAGATCATAACATCAAGTTTCACGCTCTTTTTTACATTCCTTTCTATATTTATTTTGATAACAGCGTGTTCCAATGAGAAACCAGAAACTATGAAAGAAGAAAAGAAAATCGGTGTTCAAATTTACTCTGTTAGAAATGAACTCAGCCAAAACTTTGATTCAACATTAGCAACTTTATCTGAAATTGGGTTTACGAATATTGAAGCATATGGTCTTTCAACAGATGGGACACTGTATGGAATGTCTCCATCAGATTATAAAAAAGCAGTTGAAGATCATGGCATGAAGTTAGTTTCTTCTCACAGTGAGTATTTTACTTCAGATAAAGCGCCAATTATGATTGAAGCGGCTAAAGAGGCTGGACTAGACTATGTTGTCATCCCGTGGATTCCAAATGAATTAAGAGGTGATTATGAAGCAATTGCTGAGAATTTAAATAGTATCGGGGCTCAGTTTAAAGAAGCAGGTGTTGGTTTTGGATATCATAATCATGACTTTGAGTTTTTTCCTACTGATGATGGAAGAATACCTTTAGAAATTTTATTGGAAGGTACTGATCCAGAAAATGTTGATTTTCAACTTGATTTATATTGGGTTGTAAAAGCTAATGCAGATCCAATGGAAATTATTAATAAATACCAAGGTCGATTCGCATCATTTCATATTAAGGACTCAGATGTAGATTTAAATCAGACTACGGTAGGGACCGGGATTGTTGACTTCAAAAAGATATTATCAAATCAAGAAGCCTCAGGATATAAGTTCTATTTTGTAGAAGATGAGAGGACTGATGACCCTTTTTCAAATTTAAAGAATGCATACACGCACTTATTAGCTCTTGATTTTTAGGATATTTAATCAAACGAAAACGATTGAGAATAGATTAATATTTCGTTTTTCATATTCTCTAATGTTTGTTAATTTATTATAATAGACCTATTGATCGTAAGCATATAAATGCTTACGATTAAGTAAACTTACTCAGCACGTTTTAGGATTTAGCGAATGAATATATTAGTAGTTGAAGACGACCCGTCTGTACGTACACTCGTAAAAGCTGTATTGGAACATAATGGCAATACAGTACATACCGAAGATACCGCAGCATCCGGGGAAAGTTCTGCAATGGAAAATGAATTTGATATGATTGTTCTCGATCTGGGTCTCCCCGATGGTGATGGCTATGAAGTTTGCAAAAATATCCGTGATAAAAATATCACAACACCAGTTCTTATTCTTTCTGATGAGCAAGAAACTGATGTAAAAGTAAAGTGCCTTAAGGTTGGAGCAGATGATTATCTTACAAAACCTTTTAATACTGAAGAATTAATAGCTCGTATGGAAGCGATTCAAAGAAGATCAGAATCAGCTACCGATCAACTACTTGCATGTGGAGAGCTTAAAGTTGATTTACTGAAAAGAGAATTTTCAATAAATAACGAGAAAGTTCAACTCACTAATAACGAATTCAACCTTTTAGTTTATTTTTTGAAGAATAAAAATAAGATTATTACTCAAGAAGAGTTAGCCGAAAAAGTTTGGGACATTCATTTTGATACTCAAACCAATTATATCAACGTTTATATTAGTTATCTAAGAAAGAAGATTCGTGAATACTCTGAGGTTGATTACATTGAGACAATCAGAAAAAAGGGATTTACTTTCAGATGTGAGTGATCTTAAAAGATTTAATTATATAGGCTATCTCAATTGAGGTAGCCTTTTTTATTTGTGATGGATACAAAAACCAGAAATAATCTCATTGAATACCTAAAAGACTTTACTACTGAGTCGAGATGGGTGGCTATTAATTCTGTAATTGCGAATAGAACAAATCATTTTACCGTAGTTTTAGAAGATTTGCATAAGCCACATAATGCAAATGCTGTATTAAGGAGCTGTGACGGATTCGGTATTCAAGATATTCACATAATCGAGAACAATACTGAGTTCGATTCAGATAAACAGGTATCAATGGGTTCTCATAATTGGCTAACTCTCAATAGATATAATGATCCCATTAATGATAATATCAAAACTTGTTTCGATACATTAAAAAGCCAAGGATACACCATACTTGCTACTAGTCCACATGAAAATGATCAAGACTTAAGTGACATAGCAATCAATAAAAAAACAGCATTAGTCTTTGGAACAGAACGTAGAGGTATAAGTGATCGAGTTAAAAACCTAGTTGATGGTTTTGTAAAAATCCCAATGTTTGGCTTTAGTGAGAGTTTTAACATCTCAGTAAGTGCGGCAATCTGTTTATATGACTTAAGAATAAGACTTGAACAAAGTGATGTAAAATGGAATCTTGATAATGAATATCAGGAGCAACTAAAGTTCAATTGGTTACGGCAAACTATTAAAGCATCTGATAAGCTAATTGAAAAATATATGAGAGAAAAAGGGTAGGAGAGATCCTCTTTGATACTAAACCTCTCTCAATTTTCTTATCTAGGTAGTTTCTCTTCTAAATCAGCAACTCCGAATGCAAATACTGCCATTGTTGCAACACATTCATTAAAGTCGTCAATATTTAATTTATCAATTGTATCAGCATCTGTATGGTGATACCAGAAGTATTTTTCGCCATCAACTTGTAATCCCATTCCTGGTACACCTTCTCTCATCAATGGTCCAATATCGGCACCACCACCACCTTTACTTACTAAACCCGATTCAATTGCATCTAATGGTTTCCCAATTTCGGTTAGAATATTGAAAGCCATATCACTACCCGTAAATCCAAAACCAATAGGATCAAATACACCCGCATCAGACTCCATTGCTAAAACATGATTATCCATTGATTTTTCATCTTCTTCAACCCATCTCTTGTATTCGTTAGCTCCGGCTAACCCATTTTCTTCATTAGTCCACAAAACAACTCTTATAGTTCTTTTTGGAGTAAATCCAAGCTCTTTAATATGTTTCAAGGCTTGCCATGCAGCTACTGATCCACCACCATCGTCCATCATCCCAGTTCCAACATCCCAAGAATCGATGTGACCACCAAGTACAATTATCTCATTAGGAAATTCTGAACCAGTTATTTCAGCAATTACGTTTCTAGAATCAGCATCAGGTAAAGTTTCTGCTTCCATTTTTAATGTTACTTCAAGTTTCTCGCCACGATCTGTAAATCGTTGCATTAATAGCGCATCCTCTACAGTAATTGCTGCATGTGGGATTTTGGGAATATCTTCTGCATATCTCATAACACCTGTATGTGGAGTTTGCATTGAATAGGAAGCTACAGAAGCTACTAAACTGGCTATAGCACCGTGTTTCGCTGCTTCAGAAGCTCCATTTACTCTATAGGTTACCGTAGCGCCATAGGAAGTAAATTTCGCGTTAAAAAGAACAATCTTTCCTTTAGCTTCAGAACTTCGTTCTTCTAGTTCTTCAAAACTTTTAACAACTAGTACTTCACCGGTAATTCCTTCGTTTGGTGTGCCAATACTGCCACCAAGTCCTAGCATAGGTAAATTTCTACTAATTGGGATGTTTAATGTGGCTGATTCATTACCACGAACCCAATGAGGGACTTTAACAGGTTGAGTCCAAACTTTATCAAACCCATCAATTTTCATTTCTTCTACAATCCAATCCATTGCATCTTCAAGGTTTTTAGAACCACTAAATCTTGGCCCAAAAGTATCACCCATATAGGTAAGACGTTCGAAACCGAGTTCATCATTAATTGATGCATCAATAAGTGTTTTAGCGTCTTCATTAAAAGAACTTGGTATTATTGATTGAGCAAATAAAGACCCACTGAATATCATTACTAATGCAAGTGAAGTATATTTTTTCATAAGTAAAATGGAATTTGGTTCAGCTTAAAGAAAAGCAAAAGAAAACTGAAAGTTGATAATAATTGAAATAAAAAACTAAAAAGAGAAGAGGATAATTTAGTCAAGAGAATTAGTATTGGTCTCAGAAATTTGTTTAAACATCATATACTCTTCTGGTGAGGTATCGGCAAACAAATAGTAAAGAGGGTCAACTGCTCTGTTATTAAGATGAACTTCATAATGTAAATGTGGACCTTCAACTAATCCTGTATCCCCTGATTTCGCGATTTCTTGTCCACGCTTTATAGTAGCGCCAGACCTTATGCCTTCTCCAAAAGTTGATAAGTGAGCGTAAAGTGTTTCAAAGCCATAACCATGATCAATAATCACAATTTTACCAAGATTCCCTTTTCTACCAGCATATTTGACTTTACCATCACCAGTAGCATAAACAGGGGAGCCAATATCAGCTCTAAAGTCGACACCATTGTGAGGTCGACTGTACTGTAAAATAGGATGGTATCGTAAACCGAAACCACTTAAGAAAACACCGCTTCCAGGTTTAATAGCTGGAATATGAGTGAGTTTATCTTTGTTATTGTTGTATTGATTCTTAATCTCTTCAAAACTAAGATTCTGAATACCAATTTTTCGTTCAAGATTATCAACTTTAGACGCAGTCCACTTTAAAAGGTCTGCAGTTGATTCATTAAATATTTCAAAGTCTTGATATGGATCTACACCACCTATACCAGCTAAACGTTCATCAGATGTTATCTCAGTTAAACCAAGTATTGATCTATACACCTCGTTATCTCTTGCAGCGATATCTTCTAGTTGATTATCAAGAAATACTAAAGATCTTTTAGTTTCTTCTAATTGGGCAAAAAGAGCTTCATTTTCTGCTTTTAATGCAAGTTCTGATGGAGATCCGATTTTTGTAGAGAGTAGTATAATACCAATACCGGCAAAAACTACACCTGACAAAATCCATATTGCAAGATTATATACGACTTGTTCCTTACGATTGTACGTAATTGGAATAAATTCGCAGTTATTTTCGTCGTAGTAGTAGTGGTTATTTAAAGACATCGTACGTTTAATTTCAAACACCGTAAATTAGTAACTCCTAAGTGTTCTTCAAAGAGGAATTCTAAACTCTAATGTTACTCCATATCCCCTTCAAAATATTCAATAGCACGTTTTAATCCAGCATCATTCCCTTTGGTTTTTTCAGCAATACTTGACTGAATTCGTGCTTGAAACTCAATTGCTGGATCATATCCATAATGTTTTAATAAATGATTCATAGCAATTACTTCAGCAATTACTGTAATATTTTTACCGGGAGTAATTGGAAGTTTTATATATGGAATTTCTAAATCTAGGATTTCAAGTGTATCATGGTCAAGTCCAGTTCGATTTACTTCATTGGTATCATCCCAAAGAGTAAGTTCCATTACAACCTCTAATCTTTTTTGATAGCGAATAGATCTAATTCCAAACATTGACATTACATCAATAATACCGAGACCTCGTATCTCCATGAAATGTTTACTCATTTGTGTAGCAGAAGCCATAAGAACACTACTTTTTTTAGTTAGCATCACTACATCGTCAGCTACAAGTCGATGACCTCGTTCAACTAGATCTAGTGCTACTTCACTTTTTCCAATCCCTGACTTTCCAACAATTAGAATTCCAATACCATAAACATCAACCATGGCGCCATGAACCATAGTTTGTAATGCAAATTGATCATCTAAAAAATCCCTAAGTAGAAACATGAATCGGGTAGTTTCGTATGGGGTAGAGTAAATCGGAATCCCGACTTCTTCAGCTATTTCTAGTAAGTAGTCAGGTAGTTGATTCCCATCAGTTAGAAATATAACAGGTATTTGAAATTGGGTTAAATTCCGAAATGCTTTTATCTGTTCTTTCTTTGAGATATTCTCTAAAAACTGACTTTCAGTATTTCCTATAACTTGAATACGTTGATAAGTAAACAACTCTAAATACCCAGCTAAAGCCAAACCTGGTCGATTTAAATCAGCTTCAGTAACAAATCGGTGATCTCCACAATCACCTGCAGCACAAGCAACTAAATTAATATGAACTCGCTCTTTCAGGCGTTCAACTAGATAGCTAACAGTGATCTTTTCTTTTATTGGAATGGCTGGCTGGGGAGTAAATGGCATAGATTTAGTGTGTAGTAATTTTCTTTTCTTTATAACGCTTTAACTGTCGAGATAGATTTTCTACGGCAGCTAAAACAGATTGTTCATATTTTGGAGCCCTTTCTGTAGCCTTTAACACTTTATTAGGTACTTGAAGAACTATTTCAGCTTTTTGTGGATTTTCATTATCAGCAGTTGGTTCTAAAACAATACTACAGCTTACAATGCGGTCATAAAATTGCTCAAGTTTTGTAACAGCGTCTTCACTGAAATTCTTAAGGCTAGTACTTGCATCAAAATGGCGGGCTGTAAATCTAATATTCATAAATTATTCCTTTATTTTTATGTTTTTGCTCTTGGGTGTGCTTGTTCATACACATTTTTGAGTCTTTCGACACTTGTATGTGTATAAACTTGTGTGGCAGCTAAATTTGCATGCCCTAAAAACTCTTTAATCAATCTAATATCTGCTCCATTATTAAGCATATGAGTTGCAAAGCTATGCCTTAAAACATGAGGACTTTTTTGAGTTACTTCACTTTCTTTACTTAAATATTTTTCAACCATATATCGTACAGCTCTAACATAAGCTCTTTGACCATTTTTAGCTAAGAAAAGAGCTTTTCGGGCATCATTATCAGTTCTGGAACCATATAATTCGGTACGCTTTTGAACGAATTCAACTAAGATTTCTCTAGCCATTTTACCAATTGGTACAATCCGCTCTTTATTTCCTTTTCCCATAACATTGATTTGAACAGCTCTTAAATCAAGATCAGTGAGATTTAGACCTACTAATTCGCTTACCCTAATTCCGGTTCCATAGAAAATTTCGAGTATTGCTCTATCTTGTAAACCTTGTACAGATTCAATATTAACATTTTCTAGCATTCTTGTTAAATCTTCTTCAGTAGCTGTTTTAGGAAGTGTTTTATCTTTTTTAGGTACGATAAGTAGATGTGCGGGGTTTTTAGAAATGTGGCCTCGCTTGAATGCAAATTTAAAAAAAGAGCGTAGTGCCGCAACTTTTCTAGCGATGGAGCTTTTAGCTAGCCCTTGCTCTGATAGTTCACCAAGCCAAAGGCGAATAGTCAGTCTTGTAATAATTTGTACATCAACATGATCTTCTGATACTTCCATTTGAGTTGAGCAGAATTCTAGGAATGAACTAAGGTCATTTTCATACGACGTAATGGTATGAGGTGAAGAATTACGTTCGACCTGAAGGTATTTCAGATATTTCTCGATCAACAGTTTCATTGTTTGCAATATGTTTAACTGGCGAACAAAATGAAACCTCGATAATGGTGTTTTTAAAGATTTTTATACTTCGCGACCCTTCCATGTTGACTTGATACCAAAAATCTTATTGATGACTGAAATTATCCCTAAGATCTGAAACCACATTACTGAAAATGGATGTAGTATTACGAAGTAAATTTTCCATTTAAAAAGAAACGATAGGAGGGTTCTTTGAATAAATATCACTGCAATAACTATACTAGATAGATATATAAGTAGGTTTTGATCATTCTTAATTCCAACAATAAGTGTATAAACAGGAAATAAGAAAACAATAAAATGAATAATTCCCATAAAAATGAACTCTAGGATATTTCCAAAACCAATAAAAAAGTTCTTCATAAATCCACTCCAAATATCTCTGTGTGAAGTATACATACGGCAATAAACTGAGCTTACACCATGTAACATCTGAAGTTTTAATCCATTTGATTTTATATTCTTAGCAAGTTCCATGTCCTCAACAACCTGATCTTTAACCGCTTCATGACCATTTATGATGTCGTATGAGCTTCTTTTAAAAGCAAAAAACTGTCCACATGCAGCAACAAATTTTGTATTAAAAGTTTGATACAAGAATTTGGGCATCCATCGGGGAGGGCGCTCAACATATTTTGCTGGTAGTAATGTGAATAATGCAAAATATACAAGAGGTACTGTCATGTTCTCCCAGAAACTTCCTAGTTTTTGTTGTGGCCATACTGTAATTGCATCCTTGTTTTTAATATTTGAAACTGTGTTTGTCAAAGTATTTGGCTCTAACCAAACGTCTGCATCAATAAATACTAAAATATCGCCCTTAGCAGCTTTTGATAGTTGATGGCATGCCCAAGGTTTACCTAACCAGTTAGCTGGTTTAGGAGTCCCTTTAAGATGATTTAAGTTTGTTATAATACCAGCAAGCTGTGAAAGGATTTGTGTAGTATTATCAGTAGAATTATCATCAAGTACTAGAACTTCAAAATTAGGATAATCTTGCTTTAAAGCACTTGTGACACATCGTTCAATAACCGATTCTTCATTTCTAGCAGGAATACAAATACTAACAAAAGGTAACGGATTTTTAGCACTAGCTTTGATATCATTCAATCCTTTAAATTCGTACCTATTCCGAATCAACACTGCGGATGTTGCAATTAAATAGCACAGTACAAAGTAAAGGATGTAAATCATAGCGAACGAAAATTAGTAAACCCAAGGTTGAAGGACACAATAAGTAACCGTTTATTTATACATGAACATTTCAACTAAACTCAATGACGAGCAAATTGATCCCGACAAACCATCAAATGGCTATGAATGGTGGTATTTCGATGCACTAAGTATAGATAAACAATGGGGAATTGCATTGATTTTTTATCATGGTAACCCATTTTCTCCAAATTACATTCAAGCAATTGATGGAATTCCAAATCAATATCCTGCAATAAGTGTATCGATTTATAGAAATGGGAAGCCAGAATATTATAGTTTCTTAGAATATGATGAAGGAAGGTTTCATTGGGACGAAGATGAGCATACGGGTTCGATAGGTAGTAATTTTTTTAAGAGAAGTGAAATAGATGGAGTGTTAGAATATGAGCTCTTATTAGCTCAAACACTTGAATCTGGGCATTCAATAAATGCAAAACTTAAATTTACATCTCACACGATATCTGATGAATTAATTGATAATGTATCCAAAGATGAGAAGCATTACTGGAATTTGATTCAACCTCAGGCGAAAGTTAATGGGTCAATCATTTTAAAAGGTAAAAGTGATGATCATAATTTGATTTTCACAGGAGCTGGATATCATGATCATAATACAGGTCATGAACCGATGAAGGATAGTTTCAAAGACTGGTATTGGGGGCGTTTTCATTTCAAAGAATCAACCTTGATATATTATATAATGAACGGATTAGATGGGAATAAGCAACATCAGGCATGGCTTATTTCAAAAGATGGAGGAGAAGTACTACAGAAATTTGATCAAATTAATTTAGAGTACTATCAAAAAAACCTGTTTAGTCTAAATGTAGCAAAGAAGATTATTCTTAGTTCAGGAAATACAAAAGTGACAATTCAACAGCGTAAACTTCTTGATAATGGTCCTTTTTATCAACGGTTTTATAGTGATGCTGTAATGATTAATAATAATAAAACAGTAGCTTCTACAGGAATCTCAGAATACATCAAACCAGAAATGATATATGAAGAAAAGTATTGGTGGATGATAAAAATGAGATTAAGGTTTATGAATAAAAAACCGCATTGGGTTCAGCGTTTAAAGATGTTTTATGAGTGGACTTGGTGAGTTCGATATTGGTTATTGGTTATTGGTTATTGGTTATTGGTTATTGGTTATTGGTTATTGGCTGCATTGTATAATGTTGATTTAATCCCGATCATTAAACTTTGAATTGATTCTTCAAATTTATGAGTTAATTCATTTTTTGTCAATGACTTATCAGGTTTAACTGATTCACCAATTGATATAAATAGATCAGGTTTATTGGATTTAGAATAGTCTATGTAAAATGCTATGGGCACAAAATCAACGCCTTCCATATTTTTATATAACCAGGATAATCCTTCTTTAAATTCTGGTTTTGAGTTTGAAACAGGAATTAATCTTCCTTCCGGATAGATGAAGAGGCAAGCATTTTCTCTTTTAATTGACTCAACTGCATATCGCAATGATTTTATTGAAGATTTTGCATTATCAAGGTTAATTGAGAATGCTCCAATTCTTGAGAAAAAAGGGTATTGTCGCATTTGCTTGTCTTCCATTAAGGCGCGAGCTTTTTGTTTAAAGAGCTTTCTATTCAAATACAGAGGTAGTAAACCATCCCACCAATAATTATGATTCAAAAAATAAACGGTTTTAGAATCTTTATTAGGGAAATATTCTTGCATGATATAAACGCTCCTAAATCTTCTCCAGACTAGAAAACGGGTATACCAATCAAAAAACCAGAGAATAAATTTAGATTCTTTTGCAGGAATGAAGTTCACGAATACTTTTTTTGGTGATGATAGGGCTTAACATCTTATCTTACAATCATGAAGAAGCATAGAGGTAAACAGGTCGTTCCCATAACTGATCCTAATATAGTTCAATATTCGGAAGAGCATACTACGCCTGAATCAAACGATATCAAAAATCTGATTAAATCCAGTGATGCAGAGCTAGATTATATTGATATGCTAAGTGGCAGGGTGGTTGGTCAGCTGTTAAAAACGATGATTAAGATATCAGGAGCAGAGCGTGTTTTAGAAATAGGAACCTTTACTGGGTATTCCGCAATAATGATGGCAGAAGCCTTACCAGAATACGGTGAAGTAATTACACTAGAAATGAATCTTCGATATCAAAACTTAGCACAAAAGCATTTTGATGGTTCTAAAGTGGGTTCTAAAATCAAAATGATTAGAGGCAATGCGCAACAATCCATTGATGAACTAGAAGGGGTATTCGATTTAGTGTATCTGGATGGAGATAAACTTCGATATGGGTTTTATTTTGAAAAAGTACTTCCCAAACTTAAATCAGGTGGACTTATCATAGCGGATAATGTGCTTTGGGATGGAACGGTTCTTAATCCTGGGGATCAAAAAGCTAAAGCTATAGCAGACTTCAACAAAATGGTTGCTGAAGATAATAGGGTAGAACAAGTTCTTTTACCCGTTCGTGATGGTGTAAATATAATTCGGAAGCTTTAAGAATAAGAAACAGCCATCCTGAGCATAAATCTGAAGGATCTTGGCTAAATACCCGCTTAGATTCTTCGCTTTTGCTCAGAAGGACATTAAAAAGAAACTAATCTGCCTCTTCAACTTTACAAGTGCTTAATCCAAATGGCATATACAGCGGACAAGTACTTACTAAACTTGTTAAAAAGAAAATAACTGCAAGTACGCCTAAAACAATGGCTACAGTTCCTGAAATAATTTCCATGAAGTATAACGTGGCAATGACCAGAGCAATAACTAATCGGATAATTCGGTCGGCGGAGCCCATATTCTTTTTCATAATGGTGGGGTTAGGTTGTGAAATATTGAACCAATAATACAATTCCTGTAATTAGTGCTGTACACAAAATGCATACGCCAATTAATCGTAGGATTTTTTGCTTAGTGGTCATGCTCTATTGTAATGAACTTTTATGAACAATGTATAAATGTTATAGTAAGTTGAAATTTATAATAGCTTAGTGGTTTCAGCGAGATAACTAATGAAGGACGGTGATCTTCCAATTGCCATTTTGTTTGTTTTCGATAGGTTAAATTTTTCAATTCTTATCAATTCGTTTTTGGTATTTGGAAAATGCGCAGTTATTTTCTGCTCGTGAATTATCTAAAAAAGCATAACATTTTTAAAGTATCTGCACAAACTCTTATTGGCGCGACTTTTCTATGTGTCCTTTTTGGCAATGGGGTTCATTTTCATTCTGTATTAGATCATATTTTTGATCACGGAGATATTCATGTTTTAGTACATGCTCACTCTCATTTCGATAAAGATACAGAAGGAGATCACCCTTCGAAAATTGATAATGAAGAGCACGAGGTTGCAACTGTTAACTTGAATGGGGTTTTATCTCCTTCCAAAACAAAAGTTGCCCAATTAGAACTTAATTCAAATTATATAGCGGTAATTCAAAAAGCTGAGTTCAGTTTTATTTTGGATTATTTGGTTCTGCTTGATTTGCCCCCACCAGATATTACCCATCATAAATATTCTTCTCTTTCCTTTTCTCTTCGTGCCCCTCCGATAGCATAAGCTACTACAGGTAATCTCTACCTGCCCATCTCACTTTATATTTTTAATTCTCAAATTTTAATCTATGAATCTATCCAAATGTTGGATCAGAGGTTTGGCAATACTACTTGTTCTATTGCCTGCTCTGACCAAAGCACAAAATAGTTCTATTTCTCTTGCTGATGCAGTTGAGCTCTTTCAAGAAAACAGTGTACAGCGCATGTTGCTTGAACTTGAAGAAGAACGCCAAAAGGGAGATGCCAGAACGTACAAAGCATTTCCAAACCCTGAAATTAGTGTTCTCCACGAAAGCCTCAATGCTGGATCACCAAATTATGATGAAACGACCATCCAACTATCTCAACCGCTTGAACTTTTGGGGCAGTCTTTTCTGAGAAAAAAAGGGGCTTCCATACTAAATGAAGCTGCTCAGTTAGATTTCCAGTACAAAGAGCAAATACTTATCGGAAACCTGAAGTCTCTTTACGTTGAACACTGGCTTTTATCTCACCAATTACATGCAATTGAGGAAGCCACTGCGGTAGTAAAACAAGCACAACAATCCGCAATTGCCAGAAGAGATGAAGGTTCATATTCAGGTATTGAGCTTCAAAGATTTTCTATTGAATATACTAAATACCAGAAACATACAGATAAGTTGTTGGCTGAATTGAGCGATGTTCAGAACCAGCTTAAGCTTCTTATTTTTTCTGATAATACCCCTCAAGAAATTGAACTAAGCGAAGATTTTACTGTAATTGAGGTTTCGGTTTCTGAAAAATCTCTTATTGAATATGCATTCGAATATAGAGATGATCTCCAAAACCTTGAACTTCTTTCGGAAGCTTACGAATTGAAATATGACGTAGAACTCAGAGAACGGTTTCCTGATGTGAATATTGATTTGGGCTATAAAAGCCAATCTAATGGCTCGGAAGGGTTTGTTATCGGCGCTTCTATAAAACTTCCTCTATTCAATCAAAATAAAGGGAACGTAATATCCACACATGCCCAAGCCAGAGCAGTTTCTACTTCACTGAAATTGAAAAATCGCTCTGTTCAAAATGAGATAGCACTTGCATACCAGAGGGTAGTTCAGCTTTCAGATCAATGGGATTCTATTCAAGTCTTCTCTGAAAATAATGACATGCTTGAAACGGCACGAATTGCATATCAGGAAGGTCAATACTCGCTATTGGAGCTTTTAGATGCAACCGAAGCCTACGTTACAGGGCAAACACTTTTTTATGAAACTATCGCCGAATACAACCAAGCTTTATACAAGTTGGATATTGTTTCGGGTGGTAAACTTTTTTCAAACCGACAAAATATTGACCAATGAAATACTCAATTTTAATTATTACAGTCGCAACACTTTTTTTTATCTCAGGTTGTGGGGGTAATGAAACAGAACACTCACATGGAGAAGATGCAGATCATAGCCATGAACAAACTGTTACTCCAAATCAGAAAGAACCAGAACAAGAAACCCATCCTCATGATGAAGATTCAGATCATAGTCATGAAAACCAAGACTCTGAGCAACCTCATGATGAAGATGAGCATAGTCATGATGGTGAAGAACCTCATTCACATGGAAATGAGTCTGAACAGAAGGAATCAGTTTTGGAAGGAGCTGGAGTCATTACAAAGTGGACAGATAAAACAGAACTTTTCATGGAATACCCTGAATTAATTGTAGGGCAAGAAGCAACATTTGCTGTTCACTTAACTCGACTTTCGGATTTTGCAGCAATGAATAATTCTGTAGTAAATTTTACTCTTGCATCAAAAAATGGAGCGAGAGTTTCAGTTACAGAACAGGAAGTAAGAATTCCCGGTATTTATGGACCTGATTTCACTTTTAAACAAGCAGGCAGATATGATCTTACTATTACTATAAATGGCATGGTGGAAGATACTTTATATGTATCGGGTATTCCTGTTTATAACTCAATGGGAGATGTTCCAACTGCCGGTGATGAAGAAGACCCTAATTTGATTTCATTTCTGAAAGAACAACAGTGGAACATTCCTTTTGGAACACAACGTGTATCACGCCAAACACTTACAAGAACGATAGATGCCCATGGCGAAATAGCTGCCCGAAATAATGGACAAGCATTAGTTCCTGCACCGTTTTCAGGCATTGTATTACCAGCTATGAATAGCAACCTTCCGGTAGCCGGAACTAAGGTAGCTAAAGGAACTTCAGTGTTAGTGTTAAATCCGGCCATTCAATCCGCTGATGGTGAAAATTATGCCCAACAGTTTATCAACGCACAGGCCGAACTTGAGCTTACAAGAAAGAATCTGGATCGCCAAAAGCGACTCTTTGAGCGAGAAGCCATTCCCGAAGTAGAGTTAGACAAGGCTCGTATTGAATATCGTCGTGCTCTTATCCAGTTTCAAACTATTAATGAAATTGTACAAGTTGACACCTCGTCTGTTAATACCTATGGATATTCTGAGGAGTCCTATCGCTTTGCATTGAAGTCGCCCATTTCAGGAACTTTTCTGGAAACGTATGTTACTCCCGGAATGCAGGTGAATGTTGGTGATCCTCTTTTTCTTATCGCTGATATGTCAAAAGTTTGGCTTCATGTCCATGTACCTGCTTCAGAACGTACTTCTCTGTCAGCATCTCGGTCGGCTTCTTTCAACATACAAGGTGATAATCGATTGTATGATCTAAATGAGTTAAACGGGCGGTTAATTAGTATGGGAAAGAGCGTGGATTCTAAGACAAGGACTGTATCTCTGATTTATGAGATAGATAACCCAAGTCAATCCCTTCAAACAGGGTTGTTCGCCAATGTGTATGTAGATACTGAACAAAAAGAGCAAGTTGTTGCTGTTCCCGAAAGCTCACTTATTGAAGAAGAGGGAAGTTTCTTTGTATTTGTACACGTAGCCGGAGAGTCTTTCGAAAAGCGAAGAGTAACAACGGGAATAAGAGATCGGGGCATGATTGAAGTCACCTCAGGACTAAATGAAGGGGAGCATATCGTTACTGTGAATCCCTATCAGGTGAAGCTTGCTTCATTGTCATCTGAAGCACCAGCACATGGCCACGCACACTAAATTGAATAAGGATATACTATGTTAGACGCAATTATTAGAGGATCGTTAAAACAACGTCTTGTTGTGTTGGTGTCATCGGTGGCACTACTTGCAGCGGGAATTTATGTGGTGTTAAGGATGCCTGTGGATATTTTCCCAGATCTTACAGCACCAACTGTAACGGTGATGACAGAAGCTCATGGAATGGCACCGGAAGAGGTAGAGCGATTGGTTACTTTACCTATTGAAACGGCTGTGAACGGAGCTACCGGAGTAAGAAGAGTACGTTCATCCACTGCGATGGGAATATCTATTGTTTGGGTAGAATTTGAATGGGGAACTGACATCTTTCAAGCCAGACAGATAGTGAACGAAAAACTTCAAATGGTTGGGAGTAATCTCCCAGAGGGAATTCCACCGCCTATCATGGCACCAATCTCTTCTATTATGGGAGAGATCATGTTGGTGAGCGTGAACAGCGAAAAGCATTCTGAACTTGACGTTCGCACAGCAGCTGATTGGGAAATTCGCAGACGGTTGCTTGCGATACCTGGAGTCGCTCAAGTTATACCTATAGGAGGAGGTAAAAAACAATATCAGGTTCGAGTTGATCCGGAAAAACTTCAAACCTATGAGATTACACTCGATCAAGTCTTAAAAGCCGTAGAGGCATCCAATCACAACTTCTCGGGTGGATTTTTCAGGCAATATGGTCAGGAATACACCATTCGTGGTATCGGCCGGGCATATTCAGTAGAAGACCTTGAACAATCGGTAATTATTGAGCGGAATAACCAGCCGATTTTAGTCGGTGATGTAGCAAACGTTGAAATTGCTGCCTCAGAAAAGATTGGTGACGCTTCTGTGGATGCAGAGCCAGCAGTTATTATTTCCATTCAAAAACAACCCGGAGCTAATACTCTTGATTTAACCGATACCATTGATGCAACGCTTGCTGAAATAGAGGAAAGTTTGCCCGAAGGTTTTGCAATCAATACTCACTTATTTAGACAGGCTGATTTCATTGATCTGGCTATTGAAAATGTTATTGAAGCGTTACGGGATGGAGCTATTCTCGTAATTATTATTCTGTTCTTATTCCTTGCGAATTTCAGAACTACGATTATTTCATTAACTGCCATTCCGCTTTCTTTGATCGCCTCTATATTCGTTCTGGAATTCTTTGGAATTACTATCAATACTATGACACTTGGTGGTATGGCTATTGCCATTGGAGTAATCGTAGATGATGCGATTATTGATGTTGAGAATGTGTTCAAAAGGTTAAGAGAAAACTCAAAAATCGCCGAAGCAAACCAGAGAACATCTATTGATGTTATTTTTGAAGCTTCCAAAGAGATCCGATCCTCTATCATTAATGCTACGCTTATTATAATGATCGTTTTCCTTCCGCTTTTCTTCTTAAGTGGCGTTGAAGGACGAATGCTGAAACCTTTAGGACTGGCATACATCGTTTCCATCGGAGCGTCTTTAGTCATCGCAATGACGGTAACGCCCGCCATGTGTTATTATCTCTTAAGTGGAGAAGGAGCGAAAGGTAAGCTTGAGGAAAGTTGGTTCACCGGAAAACTCAAATCTGGCTATGCTCGAGTTCTTGATGTAGCATTAAGATTCAAAAAAAGTGTTCTTGCAGTAACATTGGTTCTTTTTATTGCCACATTAGTTGTCGCTCCATTTTTAGGTCGTTCATTTCTGCCAGAATTTAATGAAGGTACACTAGTAATTAGCGCAGTAAGTGTCCCGGGAACGTCACTTGATGAGTCTAATGCTATTGGTAATCAAATAGAGAACATTCTTTTGGAGCACCGAGGAATAGTATCTACCTCAAGGCGAACCGGTCGTGCAGAACTGGACGAACATGCCCAAGGGGTTAATGCGTCTGAGATTGATGCTAAATTCGAAATACCGGAAAGTTCAAATAAGGAAGATATGCTCAACGAATTAAGAGCAAATCTTAGTGTCGTTCCCGGTACCAATATTACGATAGGTCAGCCCATTGGGCACCGCATTGATCACATGCTTTCAGGAACAAGGGCTAATATCGCCGTTAAAATATTTGGCTCTGATTTGTATCAGCTTCGAGCAAAGGCTGAAGAAGTTAGAATGCAAATGGAAAATATTGAAGGGATCGTTGATCTTGCAGTAGAACAGCAACAGAATGTTCCTCAAATCCAGATAAAACCAAATCGAAGAGCGCTTGCTCGATACGGATTAACTATCGAAGATTTATCAGAAATGGTGGATGTTGCTTTTGCCGGAGAAGTAGTTTCACAAGTTCTTGAAGGTGATAAGATGTTTGATCTCACTGTGCGGTTCAATGAAGAGTACAGAGGTAGTATTGAAGCTATTCAAGAAGCACGATTCAATCTGGAAAGTGGAGCTATAGTGCCTCTAGCCGAACTGGCCAGCATCGAATCCCGAAGCGGACCAAATACCATTAGTCGTGAAAATGTACAACGTAAAATTGTTGTTTCTGCGAATGTATCTGGGCGCGACTTGCGAAGCACTGTTGATGAAATTCGTGTAAATGTATCAGATAATGTAACCATGCCTCAAGGATACTTTGTAGAGTATGGCGGTCAGTTTGAAAGTGAAGCTCAAGCTACGCGAACAATCTCTTTATTAAGTATTGTTTCAATTTTGGGAATATACCTTTTACTCTTTTTAGAATTTGGTTCACTAAAAACCGCTTTACTCGTCATGGTTAATTTACCTTTTGCTCTTATTGGCGGAATATTTACGGTGCTATTTACAAGTGGTATTGTTTCCATTGCATCATTAGTTGGGTTTATTACCCTTTTCGGTATCGCAACCCGTAATGGAATCTTAATGGTGTCTCATTATCAGCAATTGCTTTCGGAAGGGAAAGAATTCATGGAAGCCATAAGGCAGGGTTCTATGGAGAGGCTTAATCCCATTCTAATGACTGCTCTTACAGCAGGTTTGGCATTAATACCTCTTGCAATTGCTGTGGGCGAACCGGGTAACGAAATTCAATCTCCAATGGCACAGGTTATCCTTGGTGGTTTGTTAAGCTCAACGTTACTAAACATGGTGGTTATTCCGGCGCTGTTTGCACAGTTTGGAAAAGAATAAAAAGTGTAAAGATAGAACGGTTTTTACCGTTCTATCTTTATCTAAAACTTTATCATGAGCGCCAAGTGAAATATGGCTAAGAAGGCTTAACTAAGGAAATAGCGTAGGAAAGATAGACTGACAAAGCGGGCAGAAAAGTAATTTGCATGATAGGAGATAGGCCTACTTCATAATCGAAGATTACAAGGATTGGCATCAGGTCTGAATACGTCCATAACTCCAGATATTTTGCAGCCCATTCCAACACTACGCTTGCAAGAAAACTAATCACTATGAGATAGAGGTAATTCTTAAAGTTTGATTGGGCAAAGTTTATGGACGGAAATATCGAAGTAGTTATCTTCCAAAGTCCCAAAACAATAAAGACATCACCAATAATGGCTGCCCACATCCAAACGGTTGCTTTCCAGAAGGGCCAGTCCCACATATTATAGAGAAAGAGGCACTGTCCGAATTCCCAAATCATGTTTAAAAGAAATGCCCAAAAAACTACTATGGGCATTTTACTTTTTCCCATCACTTCTGATTTAATAATTATATTAATTTCTTAAAGCTCTGGATGAGCCGTGATTTTGCATAATTTTCCAGCCATTCTCGGTCTTTTTAAGCACTGATGTTGCAACGGCTTGTCTTTCAACTGTTCTGCTTTCTTCTCCGCCCATAATAATCTTGTAATTATAGGTTTCGAAAGCTACAGCAACATTACCATCAATCTGTACATCCACTTTATAATCGCTGAAAGTGAATTCTTTAAAATGTCCTAGTTCAGGTCCAATATGATGATCGAGATAATCTTGATAGCTGCCTTCATATTTCCCATTTTCAAAAATGTCAGTATCTTCGGTAAATAGTTTTTGTGTACCACTTACATCTAATGCCTCAAGTGCATTCTTATAAGCTTTCAGAACTTTTTTTACGGCTTCCGTTTCCTCGGAAGCAGCCATTTCTTTGTGGTTACTGTGATCCATATTTTGAGCCGATATGTATCCTGTTGATAGTAATAGTATGCTTGAAATTATTAGCGTTTTCATTTTTTAGTTCCCTTATTTTAGTTGTGAAAGTTCAATTTTTGAAATGAGAATATTCCCCTTTCCTTCAATTCTTAACCCGACAGCACCTGATCCAGGAGCGTCTCCATGACCGTGAACAATCATTTCTTTATTTACATAGCCTCTGAAATGTGTTCCATCTGAGACAATACGCACAAATTTAAGCCCTGTGTTTTGATAGGGGTTTTTGTCAAAGACATTTTCGGCTCCATTTTCCAAGCGACCTTGAGACATTTCACCATTGGATGTGAGAGAGACAAAATCGTAGTTTTGGCTATCTTGCAAATGGTGGATAATTTGAATATTTCCTTCAAAAGCAGACAGGTCTAAATACAAATCTACCTGGACATTCTTATAGGTGGAATGCGTTACAAACAGGTTCTCGGTTTGGTCAATCGGATTAAAGCCTAGATAGGTTTCATTATCCGTTTTAATAATAGATGGATTAAGTGTTTTTACAGCCCCTTCAACCCAGTGGAATTGTTCATTCAGATCATTAAGGGAACTGAATGACATCAGCCAATCCCAATCTCCGTTTTCTTTTGCTTTAAAAGTTGATTGTATATCTGAGTTTTCAGTTTCAGTGATTGAAGGCACTTCTACCTCTTCAAGCAATTGCCCGGTACCAACCCCATAGCCATAGACCATAGTTGCTCCATACTCTCCGGTTTGAAACAAGAAGAGTATGCCTGACAGCCCAATGATAAAAGCTGTTATTTGAATTGCCTTTTTATCCATTAGTTTATACCAGTGAAGAGCAATACGAATGATCGTGTAAACACTAAAGAACAGCACTGTCCACAGAGCCCAATCAGCATGATCGGTTAGTATAGATTGTGCCTCTGTTGGAAGAAACACGCTATCAGCCGCTGACCGACCTGTAAAGTAAGTAATGATTGCTGCTATAGATCCCAGCACATACATAAATGTTGTCTTCTTTTCATCCCACCACTTTTCTGGGAGAAAAAAACTGATAAAGTTAAGCCCCATTGCAAGAATCAGTATTGCAATAGGGAAATGAACAATCATAGGATGAATGTTCGGTGCATAATCAAATAATTCATTCATAAAATTGCTCCATTAGTTATTGAATGTTGTGTAGAGAAAAAATGATAGTCCAACTACATTGATCAGGATAAAGAGGGAGACAGTAGCTTTTTTAATTTTTCCACCGCCTTCCATTTGCATCTCCACCCCAGAGCTATGCTCTTTTTTATGCTTTTGGTAGAGATAGATCATCCATCCGGTTACAATGGTAAAGACGATGTTCATCCAGAAGGTGTAGTCTATTTTAAATTGCGTTACCTCTTGCACGACTTTTGCAGATTCAGGAATTATCCCGAAAAATGAAAAGACGCTGTTTAGAATCAAGGCGGTTGCTACAATGCTCACAAACATAATTCCAGCGATATACAACGCTACTTTCCAGCCGTAATACTTAGCATTGATATGAACAAGAGGTGGGACCATCAGATCGGAATAAATGAACCCCATAATTCCAGCAAACATCACTCCGTTTTCGTTAAGTACGGTAGCTAGCGGAATATTCCCCATCGAGCCAATGAAGGTAGCTCCGGCTACGAAAGGAGCAATCATTGCATTTTCAAGGGTAACTAACCAACTAGGTAAATGAGTAGCATCTGCAAGAAAAAGCGCTGACCAAAAATCGGCAAGAACCATTACGGCCACAAATCCGGCAATAGTAAAACCTATGAGGATGTCTTCCCATGCCATCTTCCAGTCGTTTACAAATTTTTGACCAACAAGATGCCATCCTTTTTTACTCGTGATCCGTTCTTTCCAGTTAAAATCATCCGACATTCCTTCATCTTCATTCTCAAGCTTCTCTCGTGTTTCTTTAATCCATTTTTTGGGATAGGTGAGCTTGATCAAAATACTGCTTATAACAATCAAAACTAATCCTCCAATAATCTCAGCTAGCAAAAATTGCCAACCAAGAAAAATCATAATCAGAATTCCGAGTTCAATTACGAGATTGGTAGAGGCGAACATAAAAGCTACAGCTGCTACAAAATGGGCACCTTTTTTTACCAATGATCGAGCGGCTGCTAAAGCTGCGAATGAACAGGATGATGAAGCGGAACCAAAAAGCGTGGACAATGAGATACTTTTAAAATCAGCATTGCCCATATATTTGGTCATTTTTCCTTTGGGTACAAAAGCCTGAATCATGCCAGATACAAAGTATCCTAGAATAAATGCCCATCCAGATTTCCAGAAAAACCCCAGTGCCGTTTTAGTTGACTCTCCGTAGAGCTGTATTATTTCATTCATTGTTACTTGTCTCTTAGTAATTTAGATTATTTCAAAATTGGCCATCATTCCACTGTCTTCGTGCTCCAAATTGTGGCAGTGGAATACATACACACCTTTTGGGGCATCAAATTTCATTATCGCTTTTACGGTTTCTCCTGGCATCACCAAAACCGTATCTTTCCATCCGGTTTCCGCAGCAGTCAATCCTCTATTGCCCGTACGTTCTATGACCTTAAATTGCACGGCATGGATATGCATAGGATGAGGAGTATTGGATTCATTAACGAATTCCCAGATCTCTGTACTCCCTTGCTTTACTTGTTGATCTACCCGATCCATCTCAAATTGTTTGCCGTTGATGGTATGACCTTGCATCATTTGCATGTTTAGACTTATACGGCGTGTTGTTTCAGCATCATTGAGATCAGGAAATGTAGATTCAGATAGTCTGTAGGGGAGGGTAAATGATGTATCTATATTTTCATCAGCTATTCTGAATTCCATTAGTGAAAAGCCACTGCCTTGTTCATGGCCACCGCTTCCCATCATGTTTCCCATACCATTCATCATTCCACCACCCGAAGGAAGTTCAAATGTCAAACTTTGAAGGGATGCTGTTTTTACAGAAAATCTTGAAAAATCGACCAGTATATCGGACCGCTCGCCGGGTGCTAAAAGCAAACTGTTTACGTCAACTGCTTTGGGCAATAAGCCTCCATCAGAACCAATAACAGTAAAAGGGGTTTCATTTTGAAAAGCGATATTATAAATCCGTGCATTTGAGCCATTGAGTATCCGAAGGCGGTAGGTTCCTTTTTTCACATTGTGATAAGGAGTAGGCACGCCGTTGATAAGTATTTGGTCTCCCAAAAAGCCGGTCATCATTTGCTCGGGCATGGAAGGGTTGTATATGATTTCTCCAGACGAGCTAATTCTTCGATCTTGAATCAGCAATGGGATTTCAAATTCATCTTCAGGAAGATTTAGTGATGCTTCTTCATCGTCTTCAACAATAAAAAAGCCGGCCAATCCTTTGTAAACCTGCTCCCCCGTTAATCGGTGAGGATGGGGGTGATACCAATACGTTCCCGCTCGTTGATTGATCATAAACTGATAATTATAAGAGCCACTTGAAATCACATTTCTAGGGTGACCATCCATTTCCGGCGGAACTACAAGACCATGCCAGTGAATGACACTGTCCTGACCGATTTCATTATTAAATTGAACATTAATAGCATTTCCTTTACGGCTTTTTATCGTAGGTGCCGGATAGCTACGATTGAATTGAAATCCCGAAACCTGAAACTCATTGCCAATCTTATATTCTTGATTGGTTGCAGTAATAGAAAAATTGGCATCCTCTATTAAATTTGGAAATTGCAGTGGCAATGTAAATTCGTCAAATACTGTAATTTCTTCCAGATCACAACCACTCAGAACCGGAGCTAAGGCAATAGCCCCGGAACCAAGTGAAAGCTTTGTTATGAACTTTTTCCTGTTCATGATCTTCCTATAAGTTTTTGATCACACCAGATAAGCTAGCCTGTACCTTATCAGCAATTTCATGCAGCTCTTTGTTGTCTACAGCCTGCATAGATGCCAAGGGATTGACAGCAGACACTTCAACCTGACCGTTCTCATGTTCTTCCACAATCACATTGCATGGAAGCATAGTGCCAATCTTGTCCTCTTTTAATAGCGCTTGGTGAGCAAAATTTGGATTGCAGGCTCCTAATATTTTATACTTCTTAAAATCGACATCGAGTTTCTTTTTAAGAGTTTCTTTGACATCAATTTCTGTTAGTACTCCAAAGCCTTCATCTTTTAGCCGTTCGGTTACTAGTTTGATGGCTTCTTCAAAATTTTGATTTACTGTTTTTGAGATATAATAGTCCATGATTCTCCTTAGTCTTTTAGTTCTTCTTTTTTCTGTTCAAATTCGTTTTTAGTAATTTCACCCTTTGCATATCGTTTCTTTAAAACGTCGAGAGCGCTTTCTTGGTTGTTGGAATTCGGTTTTTGGTGAACTCTGAAGAATTGGAAAAATCCATAACCAATTGCAATTAGCAGCAGCCACCAAAAAATCATCATCCAGCCTCCTCCAAATCCATCTGTCCAGTGCATAGTTAACTCCTTTATTAATGGTGCTTGATGAACTATTCACCAAGCACCGTTGATTGATTAATGATTATGATCAGAATCCGAACCCGAATCTTTAGGCATATCCATGTTGCCTTGCATCATCTGCATGCACATCATGTGCATTTTCATCTTGGGATCACTCATCATCTCCTTCATTTTAGAATGATCCATTGGCTTGCCTTCCATCATGGCTTGCATCATCTGCATGTGGGCTTGCATCTGTTCTTTCATTTTTGGGTTCTGCATCATTTTTTGCATGTTTCCCATCATCATGGTGCTGTCCATAGTCATGTTTTGCATCATTTTCTGCATCATCTGCTTGCGCATTTGTGGATTCTGAGCCATTTGTTCCATCATCATGGAACGCATGGTTGAATCTTTCATCATCTCCATCATTTGGCCCGGTTCTTTTTTATCCATTTTATGGTCCTGAGCCAAAACCAGACCAGACATAGTTACACTGAATATTGTTGTTAAGATTATTGTTTTTAGATATTTCATTTGTTCTCCTGTTAATGATTGTTACTGTTACTTGTTCTAACATAAATAAACACGTAATCGTTGGGGCATAATGAGTTAGAGGCCCTGATTAGTATATTTTATTAATTCTTTTTAGGGTTCGATCCAAAATTATAGATACTGGCTATAAGTGCCCCAATCAACCAGCCTAGAATGAAAGTCTGGACGATACCTAGTAGCGCTTGCCAAAAAGGAACATCCATTCGTATGATTGAAGTGGTATCAAGACCGTGAAGCAGGCTGTTGAAGAACCAAATGGTTCCTTCCTGCCCGACTGTTACCATGAGCAGCATGCATCCCAGATACAGTATAGCTCCGGTTGATCCAACTGCCATTCCAAATCGTTTAATGCTTAATTTTTCCATTTTTGTCTCCTGTAATTTTGATTTTAGTGATTATCATCCTGATCATGATTGCCATGTGAACGAAGCATCATGAGGTGCGCTCCGAACATGACCACAATGAATAGAAAAAATGTAATTGAGTTATCCAACCCAAAGCTTGGTGCTAAAAAAATGAGCAAGAGTGGTACAATACATCCAATGATCATCCAGAATAAATGTCGGTTCATATCGTCTCCTTTTGATTTATAAAAGAACTTCAGCGCCTTCTTTTCCATCCCGAATGCGTATGGCATACTCAATGGGCGAGACAAAAATGATTCCGTCTCCAGAAGAACCTGTTGAAGCGGCTTGTTGTATGGTTTCAATGATTGGCTGAACGGAAGTATCCTGTGCAGCAATTTCAATTTTGACCACTTTCGAGTGCATGGCCGGAAAATCCAATGAGCCGTGTTCTCTGTTTGGGTCAGAGTATTGTCCGGCTCCTTCACCTTTAAACACAGTGATGCAACAATGTCCGGCAGCTCTGAGCGCTTTATAGACATCTTCGAGCAGTATGGGGCGTATGTAAGCTTTAATAAGTTTCATTAGATTGAGGATTTAGGAGTTAGCGTTCTAATTTGAGTAGTTTTGCATTTATAGCAACTACAACCGTACTCACAGACATCAATCCTGCGCCCAAAGCCGGATTGAGAATGATACCGTAAGAGTATAAAACACCCGCAGCCAGAGGAATGGCCAAGGCGTTATAGCCTGTTGCCCAAAACAGATTTTGAATCATTTTTTTATAGGTGGCTTTGGCAAGGGCAATTAAAGCAGCAACATCTTTAGGATTACTTTGGGTAAGAATGATATCGCCTGTTTCAACGGCAACATCAGAGCCTGTACCAATGGCAATACCAACATCAGCCTGGGCTAAAGCCGGGGCATCGTTCACACCATCGCCTGTCATCGCAACTTTTAACCCTCGTGATTGAACTTCCTTAATTTTGTCTGCCTTTTCATTGGGAAGGACTTCAGCAAAATAATCATCCAATCCCAATTGATCAGCCACATAAGCAGCAGTTCTTCTGTTATCTCCAGTAAGCATGATGCATTGAATGCCCATGTCATGGAGTTGTTTGATAGCCACTTTGGAGTCTTCCCGTATTGTATCTCCAAGGGCAATAGCACCATGCAATGCATCATTTATAAGAATAAATACCACGGTTTTTCCTTGTTCGGAAAGCTTTTGGTATTGCTTATCCGGAAGTGTGATGTTTTTTTCTCTCAGGAAGCCGGGGCTTACCACTTTAACGGACAGGCCATCAACCTTGCCCTCAATACCTTTCCCCGTAATCGAATTGAAATCATCAACGTCCAATATCTTTTCGGCTTCTTTGACGATCCCTTTGGCAATGGGATGCTCTGAACTCTGCTCTAAGGAAGCAGCCAATTGAACCAGTCGTGATTTTTCGTAATCATCGGTAAAAGCAATGATATCAGTCACCTCAAACACGCCTTTCGTGAGTGTGCCTGTTTTGTCAAAAATAACAGCACCTAGGTTTCTGGCGTCTTCAAAAGCTGTACGGTTGCGTATCAGGAACCCGTTTTGTGCAGCTAAATTGGTTGATACGGCGACCACAAGCGGTACCGCTAGACCAAGCGCATGCGGACAGGCAATCACCATCACGGTTACAGTGCGTTCTAATGCAAAAACAAAATCTTGGCTGGTCATAAATGTCCAGACAAAAAAGGTGACCGAGCCTGCACCAAGAGCGATCATTGTGAGCCAGAAAGCGGCACGATTGGCCAGATCCTGTGTTTTGGATTTACTGTCTTGAGCTTGTTTGACAAGATCAATGACCTGAGACAGGAAGGAGTCTTTACCCGTGCGATTGATTTTGATGGTGAGGGAGCCTTCGCCATTCAAAGAGCCTCCGATCACTTCATCATCCTCGTTTTTGGTTACAGGTTTTGATTCACCCGTCATCAATGATTCATTGACCGAGCTGCTCCCTTTTATGACGACCCCATCGGCCGGAATTTTTTCGCCAGGCTTAATAAGAGCATGATCACCATTATTGAGTTCTTCCAATTTTACATCTTTGACGGAGCCGTCCTCTTGTACCAAATGTGCTTCGGAAGGCATGAGTTTAGCAAGCTCTTCCAATGCTTTTGAAGCACTCATCACCGATTTCATTTCGATGTAATGCCCAATAAGCATAATGTCAACGAGGGTTACCAGCTCCCAAAAGAAGATTTTGCCGTCCACAACAAACACAACCAATGTGCTATAGATATAGGCCGTGGTGATGGCAATGGCGATCAAGGTCATCATGCCGGGCTGTTTCTTCTTTAGTTCATCCACTAAGCCTTTAAGAAATGGCCAGCCTCCATAGAAGAATACCAAACTTGATAGTACGAATGAGACATAGATATCACCAGAAAATGAGAGCGTATCTCGCAGTCCAAGAAATCCTTGAATCATTGGCGAAAGGGCAATAATCGGCAAACTGAGAGCAAGTGATATCCAGAACCGTTTTATAAAATCCTGAGCCATGTGTGCATGGTGATTACTATGCCCATGCTTTTCATGGTTATCTGACTGGTCATGATTTTGGTGGTGATGTTCGTCGTGCTTCTCGCCGTTGTGGTTATGATGGTTATTCATGTTCCTAAGCCTTAAGTGTTAGTTAGATTCAATTTTTGTAATTATTTCTCCACAATTGTGCATTTTGTCCCCGAAGTAAGGATTTGCAATTTTTTCTGAATCGCTCAGCCAATAACCACCGTTTCCATTGTTGGTCATAGGGCAAAACTGTTGATAGATTACCCCCGGCAATCCAAAAGTTTTTACACTTTCGATAAGAGTTTCTGAAAGAACTAAGAAAGAAGCTCTTTGACCATCCAGTGTTTTGCTTTGTTTAATTTTGGAGGTTTCATTTTTTATTTTTTTAAGATGTTCCATCCATAAATTGTGCATTTCACCTTTCACAAGAGTCATATCAACATTCGAAAGCGCTGTCTCTATTTGACCGGTAGCTTGCGCAGCTTTTTCCGCATTAGATTCAGTAAGGGCATCTTTTAACGCAAAATATTTTTGAACAACCTCATTTAGTTGGTTTTTGAATTCATCGGGAGTGGGGGACATATTCATTGTACTCTCCATATTCTGATGTTCGGAGTGATCCTCTTCACCTACTTCAGGTTGACTTTTTTTGATAGAAGGGGAGTCTGTATCCATCTGCATGTCTTCATTCTCACCGGCTCCCATGGTATGTCCTTCATGTCCGGTTCGGTTTGCTCCGGTTCCAGGATTCCGATTCATCATGCTTAGTTTGTCAGCCAGTTGAGCTGCTCCGTCTAATTTGAAATTACCGTGAGTAACCACTTCTTCACCGACATTAAGACCGTCAAGAATTATGTATTGATTTCCGAATTTTTTGCCTAAAGTGACTTCACGAGCTATGAATGTAGGTTTATCAGTATTTGGTAACTGAACAAACACGATAGATCTGGGACCCGTCCAGAGAACGGCTGATTTGGGAATCAACAGCGAGCGTACTTTCGAAATCTCTGCGTTCAAAATTCCTTCCGCTAACATATTTGGCTTTAACCTCTGGTTAGGATTCATAACTTTAATCCTTACATCAGCGGTTCTCGTCATGCTATTAACTGTGGGATCAATAAAGCTCACCGTGCCTTCAAATTCTTCTCCGGGATAGGTAGCTGTTGTAAATGTTATTGATTGCCCTTCTTTGATTAAAGAAAGATCAGATTCGTAAGCATCAAACATTACCCAAACATCAGAAAGATCAGCAACTTCAAATAGAACTGAACCACGCATAACATGCTCCTGACGAGACACATTCAACTGAGTAACATACCCAGTTGCCTGAGACACGATGTCTATTTCGGTCATAAGTTCGCCGATTTCTTCCAAATTCTCGATGGTAGAAGAGGGTAATTCAAGAAGTTCCAGCTTTCGCTTTGCAGATTTATAGAGTACAGGATTTTGAGATTTGAATTCTATGGTTTGCAGAAATTCCTGCTGTGCAGAAATAAGTTCTGGAGAATAAATGGAAGCTATTTTCTGTCCTTTTTTAACAAATGCTCCTTCATAATCCACATAAAGATTTATAATTCTTCCAGCTGCATGAGAAGTAACACTCGACACTTTATTTTGATCGGCAACTACTTTTCCGGGTAAATAAATCGTTGATACAGGATTTCCAGAGCGAACTATGGAGGTTTCAATTTCAGCCAATTTCATTGCTGCAAGCGACATCGTTAATTCATTCGGATCGCCATCCGTTGAGGGGTTATCATTTGCTGGTATTAGTTCCATTCCACAAATTGGGCAGTCTCCGGGTTCATTTTGACGAACACTAGGGTGCATGCTGCATGTGTAGATGATATTGCCTTCTTCATCGGTATGATTTTCAGCTAAATGATCATCAGTAGTTTGATGTTCTATTTTTGTTTCGTCGCCACCGAACATCAAAGCTCCGAGAAGAATCCCGATTGCTGCAATGCCAATGTAAAGACCGTATTTTTTTAGATTATTCATGATACTTGGTTTAGTAATTAATTTCGTTTAGTGAAGTATTGTTCTTACCCGTTAGGTAGCGTATGTAGCTGTTTGCAGTAAATACGTCAGCATCAGCTTGAATTCTTTTCAATTGGTAATCGAGTAGCTTGCGTTGAAGCCTTAGAATTTCTTCAAAATCTGATGCTTCAGAGGAATAGGCTTCCATCAAAATGCTGATAGCTTGTTCAACCCGTTGAATCTGTTTCTGATCGTACAATTGAAAGCGTCTTTGACCATCATTCAAGTCTCTGATCGCTGTATAAAGGTCTGTTTCTAGCTGGTTCTCCATTGTCGTAATTTCTTGTTGAACTGATTGGAGATTGAGTTCTGCTTGCTGAACTTTAGCGCTGTATTTATTTCTGAAAAGAGGAATCCTAAAACTGGCGCGAGCTATAAATGCATCTTTTCCATTATCCTGAAGATTTGCAACATCGGTACGTTCACCGGTGGCGATATAATCAAAGCCGATTCCGAAAGAAGGCTTACCATCTCTGGAAGCCAGAGAAACCATTTCTTGTGATGCTTCTTCTCTATAGCGGAGCTTATTTAGATTTGGATTCTGCCTCTTAATGATATTTTTTAGTTCGTCTTTTTCTACGCTTACCTCAGAAGTAGAAATGCTTTTAGGGATTGATACTTTGGAGCTACTTTCTACATTTCTGTATTCATTGAATCTCTGTACTAACAACTCATGATTGTCTTTAAGGAGTTCAATCTGCGTTTTCAGATCTTCTTGCTCAATTTGTGCTCGTAACACATCAACCTGAGAAGTCAATCCGTTTTCATATCTGTTTAGACTTACTTCCAATAGTGTATTAATAATGGTCAGGTTTTCTTCCGCAATTCCGATGTTCTTATCCACTTCATAAAGATCACTCCAGGTCATTTCCATTTGGTAGAACATCCGGTTTCGTTGCTCCTGAAATTGCTCGAATTGAGCCTTTGCATTCGATTCAGATACGGATCTTTTTTCCGAAAGAGTTCCAAACCAAGGAAACATCTGACTAACGGAAATACGTGCATTTTGAGGTCCCAATCGTGTCTCGATTGGACTGATGAAGTACGCAAAAGCAACTTCAGGATCGGGTAGGGCACCCACTTGCGGTCTGCTTTCCAGTTCTGATAAATAGCGATTAAAGGCTACTTTTAGTTCGGGGTTGTTTTGCGCTGCTTCCTGCTGGTAGCTTTGGAGAGTTTGGGCATTGATAGTTGAGGTTAATATGAACGTTATGAGTAGTAAGAGAACACCCCTAAATTTACTTTCAAGAAATGTCTTTATAAGCCCATGTTCTGACTCTCTACGTAGAAATGACAGGTTCAGCAATAAATAAATGTTTTGAAATAAAAGTCTCATTTCAAACTCCTTTTTAATTGAAATTCTTTCCAGATGGCATATAACACAGGTACAACAAAAAGTGTGATTACTTGAAGCAACATCCCACCTACACTAGGAATTGCCATTGGAGCCATAATGTCGGATCCACGCCCTGTTGAAGTTAGTATGGGAATTAAAGCGAGAATAGTTGTTGCTGTAGTCATAAGAGTAGGGCGAATTCTGCGTGTACTCGCTTCTATCACAGCAGATCTTATATCATCATTTGTGGTGGGTTTTCTTTTATCGAAAATCTGATCTAGATAGGTAGCCATTACTACTCCACCATCTGAAGCAATACCAAACAAAGCGATAAAACCAACCCAAACCGCTACACTTAAATTGATGGTTCCCATTTGGAATAACTCTCTAAGATTTTGCCCAAAAAGATCAAAGTTTAAGAACCAGCCTTGGCCATATAGCCAAATGAGTAAGAAACCACCTGCCCATGCCACAAAAATACTGCTAAAAATCATTGCGGTTGTTGCAGCCGATTTAAACTGGAAATACATAATCAAAAAGATGGCAAAGAGCGCTATCGGCAAAATGATACCTAATCTTTTCTCGGCTCGAACCTGATTTTCATAGTTACCGGCAAATTCAAAACTTACACCGGCTGGCACTTCCAAAGAACCTGATTCAATTCGCTCTGAGATAAGTTTTTGAGCATTTCGTACAACTTCTACTTCTGCAATTCCATCCTCTTTGTCGAAAATCACATAGCCAATCAAAAAAGTATCTTCACTTTTAATGGCTTGGGGTCCTTGTCGATATTCTATATTAGCAAGTTGCTTTAAAGGGATTTGTGCACCAGATTTTGTAGGGACTAACATATTAGAAATTGCCTGTGGATCATTACGAAGTTCTCTGGCATAGCGAACACGAATAGGGTATCGTTCTCTTCCTTCTACCGTAGTTGAAACTTTCATACCACCGATTCCTACCATAGCAAAGTTCTGAACATCCTGAATAGATAGCCCATAACGAGCAAGATTTTTCCGATCCCATTCAATTTCCAGATAAGGTTTTCCAACAATGCGATCTGCGAAGACCGATTGTGCTTTTACTCCTGGCACAGATCGTAAAACGTCTTCAAGTTGAAGTCCGAAATCTTCGATGGTTTCCAAATCAGAGCCTTTCACTTTAATTCCCATAGGCGCTCTCATGCCTGACTGAAGCATAATCAATCGGGTTTGGATGGGTTGGAGTTTTGGAGCCGATGTAGTTCCAGGAATTCTGGTTGCAGCTACAATTTCATCCCATATATCATCCGGAGATTCAATATGATCGCGCCATTGACGAAAGTACTTTCCATCTTCATCGGGAATTAATTCACCAGTATCATCTTTAAGAAAAACTTCATCTGTATTGACTCTAAATCGAATTCTTCTACCATTCTCATCCGTTTTATATTCTGATTTATATTGAATAAGATTTTCGTACATAGAAATAGGCGCAGGATCAAGTGCAGAATTGGTACGACCTAATTTACCTACTACTTTTTCGATTTCTGGGATAGATGAAACAGCCATATCAATTTTGCGCACAACATCTTTAGCTTCTTCAATTCCGGCATGTGGCATGGTTGTTGGCATGAGTAGAAAAGCACCTTCATCTAATGCAGGCATAAATTCTTTGCCTAATCCAGGGAATGTTTGAGTGGCGGATGTCCAAACTTTTGTGTTCGTAACATCAACGCCTACCTTATTGAATCCTTTATCAACAAATCCAAAGATGGACGAAAAACCAAGCCAGATCACTATGCTAAGTATCACTAAAAAAGTTGGTATAGAAAGGAAAGCCAGTTTATGATCTAAACACCATGCAATCAGCTTAGAATAATTTCTGATAACTAACCAGAAGAAGAAAAGAATGGATCCGATTAGTAGAACTACGAAGAGTAAATTCCAAATCAATGCTACAGATGGTCCGAATGGCAGCCAGTATTTTGCGAGTAAGAACGTTACAACAACAACACTTAATATATTGTTAAACAAAGGTACTTTTGTCTCATAATTGGAACCAGTAAATGCAACGGCTCCATTAATCATCCCGAAACCTATCAGAATAAATCCAGCCCAAACATGACCCGCAATCAACAGAATAATTCCGGTAAGAACTAAAGCACCATTCCAAACCATTTTAATAACTTTGGTTTTTATTTTGATAGAGAAAATCCAATGTGCAAAAGGAGGGATCAGTGTGATTGCGATAATGATGGAGGCAATCAGCGCAAAAGTTTTTGTATAAGCTAAGGGCTTAAATAATTTCCCTTCTGCTGCAATCATAGTAAAAACAGGAAGGAAACTTACGATAGTGGTTGAAACAGCCGTAATTACAGCAGAAGCTACCTCTACGGTAGCCGTATAAATCACTTCCAAAAGTGATTCTCCTTTTTTCATCTGTTCCATGTGCCGGAGCATATTTTCAGAAAGAATTACTCCCATATCAACTATGGTTCCAATTGCGATAGCAATTCCTGAAAGGGCAACAATATTGGCATCTACATGCGCATATTTCATCGCAATAAATGTCATCAAAACAGCTACAGGTAACATTGCCGAGATAAGGAATGAAGTTCTCAGGTTCATCACCATCACTACAATTACAATTATAGTAATCAAAATTTCGAGGGTAAGAGCTTCTTCAAGAGTACCTAGAGTTTCGCCAATTAGTTCTGAACGATCATAAAATGGAACTATGGTAACTTTCGAAACTGTTCCGTCATCCAATGTTTTAGAAGGAAGACCGGGAGAGAGTTCTATAATTTTATCTTTTACATTGTTGATTACTTGCAAAGGATTCTCTCCTTGTCTTGCAACCACAACCGCACCAACTGCATCGGCTCCACCTTTATCTAATGCTCCTCGCCTTTGTGCTGGACCTGTGGTTACAAAAGCTATATCCTTTATTCTGATCGGTACATTATCTACAACCTTAACAACAGTTTCTTCTATGTCTTCAATATTTTTAACATAGCCTAACCCACGAACCAAATACTCAACCTTATTGATTTCTGTGGTTTGCGCTCCAACATCAATATTAGTCTTGCGAACTGCATCAAATACTTGAATTAGAGAGATATCATAATTCAATAAAGTATTTGGATTTACATCAATCTGATATTCTTTTACATATCCACCGATTGAAGAAACCTCAGCTACACCTTGCGCTCCTGATAGGGCATAACCCACATAAAAATCCTGTATACTTCGAAGTTCCTGAGGATCCCAACCGCCTGCAGGATCTCCATTTTCATCTCTTCCTTCTAAAGTGTACCAAAAAACTTGTCCAAGTGCGGTAGCATCTGGTCCCAAAGCAGGTTGTACATCATTAGGGAGTGTGCCTGCAGAAAGGGAATTTAACTTCTCAAGAATTCGGGATCGGCTCCAATAAAACTCAACACCTTCTTCAAAAATCACATAAATGCTGGATATCCCAATCATAGATGTGCTTCTTATGGTTTTTACCCCGGGTACTGTAAGCAGTTGTGTAGTTAATGGATAGGTTATCTGATCTTCCACATCTTGTGGTGACTGACCGGCCCATTCCGTGTAAACAATTTGTTGGTTTTCACCTAAATCAGGAATAGCATCTACAGGAACAGGATCATTTGGTAAAAAGCCCACATTCCATGAGAATGGAGTAGTAACTAAACCCCATCCTACTAAAATAAGTAGCATTAATACTGCAACTAATTTGTTTTCCAGAAAAAAACGAATGGTTTTATTTAGCATAAATGTGAATTAGAAATAACTGATTATAAATATTGGCATACATATTCAGATGTATTTCAATATCGAATTAGATAGGTTTCTCTATAAATTCTTTAAAATGAAGAATGATCAGAGAAAAGGAGGTGTAGCTATTTCTAGATCAGAAAGGACTCGTTCGCCAAGAAAAGATGAGAAGGCGAATAAGAATTTGATAAATAAATAGGTACAGGTGTGGGATTGGATTTTTCTTCTAAAAACTCTGAATCAATAAATGAAACCGAAAGTAGAGGTACTTTGAATTTTTGAATTAATAAAACTTCTTTATTAATGATTTGTTTAGAAAGGGTACAATCGCAATCAATGGTCATTTCACATGGATTTAATCCGAAAACATCATTCTTAGTTTGATGATGTTCTGCCATTTGATCAGGCATCATTGAACAATCATTTTCATAATTCATTTCTGCAACTTGATTCATTTCCATGGAGGCATGAGACATTGAATCGTGATCAACCGGACTCTCTTGCATCATTGTAGTGCAATGTATAAACATTGATGCTTGAGCTACAACAGGGGAAAACACTCCGAAAAAGAGAGTAGCTGTAACTAAGCGAGCTATGAGGCGATATGTTTTGCTGATTTTCACGGTTGATAATACAAAAAGTATTTCTCCATTAATAGTAGTTCAATAATTCTATACACTTCTGTGATAATATTATACATTCAGATTAGTGGTTTTCAATCTTAGAGAATTAGCAATTACAGAAACTGAACTAAAGCTCATCGCTAAGGCTGCAATCATCGGTGATAGTAATATTCCAAAAACCGGAAATAAAACACCTGCGGCAATAGGAATACCAATAGTATTATAGATCAAAGCAAAGAATAGGTTTTGTTTGATGTTTTTCAAAACCACGTCACTCAAACGATATGCTTTAACAATTCCACCTAAATCACCTTTAACTAATGTGATTGAAGCACTTTCGATAGCTACATCGGTTCCAGTTCCCATCGCTATACCAATATCAGCTTGTGCAAGGGCTGGGGCGTCGTTTGTTCCATCTCCAGCCATAGCTACTTTTCTACCTTCATTTTGAAGTCGTTCTACCTCATCAATTTTATCTTTAGGCATGCACTCAGCTTTGAAGGAATCTAATCCTACTACATCCGAAACAGATTTGGCAGTTTGAGGGTTGTCTCCAGTAAGCATAATGACTTCTATGCCTAGTTTTTGAAGTTCCTTAATTGCTTTCTTACTGCTTTCTTTAATTGCATCTGAAATCACAACAAACCTTGCGACGTCCCCATCAATAGACAACCAGGAAACTGTTTTACCTAATTCTAGATATTCAGAAGCCTCTTCTTTACTACCCTCAACCATTTTTTGATTACCGAGCTTGATTTCTTTTCCCTTAATGGTTCCTTGTACTCCTTTACCTGTAATCGACTCAAAGTCTGAAACTTTCAGTATCTCGATGTCTTTATCTTTTCCATAATTGACCATTGCTTTTGCTAATGGGTGCTCACTTTCATTATTAAGAGAAGTAATGAATTGAAGTAAAACTTTATCTTCATATTCTTTTAGTGGTACAATTTTTTCTACTGAAGGTTTTCCTTCGGTGATGGTTCCAGTTTTATCAATAATGAGTGTATCAATTTTATTGAACCCTTCTAATGCCTCTGCATTTTTGATCAAAATTCCATTTTGAGCTCCTTTACCAACTCCAACCATTACAGACATTGGTGTTGCTAATCCAAGAGCACAGGGACAAGCAATAATCAACACAGCGATAGCATTAACTAATGCAAAGACCTGTGCTGGTTCAGGCCCCCAGAAAAACCATACTCCATAGGTAAGAATTGAGATAGCAACTACAGCTGGTACAAAATAGCTCGATATTTTATCTGCCAGATTTTGAATAGGTGCTCGACTGTGGCTTGCTTTATTTACCATTTCCACAATTTGAGAGAGCAAAGTTTCATCACCAACTTTTTCAGCTTTCATCACAAAACTGCTGTTCCCATTAATGGTTCCCGAACTAACGGAATCATCTTTTGATTTTTCAACAGGAACAGGTTCCCCAGTAATCATAGATTCATCAATGGAAGAATCCCCTTCAATAATCACACCATCTACAGGGATTTTCTCTCCGGGTTTAACTTTAAGATGATCGCCTTTTTTAATTTCATCCATATGGATTTCTTCTTCTGAACCATCTTTATTTACCCTGATTGCAGTATTCGGAGCTAATTTCATCAATTCCTTAACAGCACTATTAGTTTGAGAGTGAGCTCTTGCCTCTAATAGTTGTCCGAGTAAAACCAGCGTAAGAATGACGGTTGCAGACTCAAAATAGAGGTGTACGGTACCCATATCTGTTTTGAATTGATCTGGAAAAAACTCAGGAAACAAAAGAGCAAATACGCTGAATAACCATGCAACACCAGCACCTATGCCTATCAGAGTAAACATGTTTAGATTCCATGTGATGATAGATCGCCAAGCTCGTTCAAAAAACATCCATGTAGCATAGAATACTACTGGAAGTGAAAGTCCAAATTGAACCCAATTCCAGATCCGAACATCCATAAATTCATAAAGTAGATTCTCAGGGATCATTTCACTCATTGCGATAATGAAGATGGGAAGAGTGAAGGCGACAGAAATCCAGAATTTCTTGAGAAGTCCTTTGTATTTCTTTTGCTCAGCAGATTCATTGACCTCTTTTGGAACCAATTCCATTCCACATTTTGGGCAAGAGCCGGGCTCGTCCTTTACAATCTCAGGATGCATAGGGCAGGTATATTGGGTAGAATTCGATGATGAACTCCTACTATACTCTTCAACTAAATCCATTCCGCAAACCGGACAATCGCCAGGGTCATCGTACATTTTATCCCCTTCACAGTGCATTGGGCAATAAAATTTACCTGTGCTTTTCCCTTCCTTTTTTGGCTGGTGATGTTCAAGGTTAGCATGATCATGATTACTATGATCATCGTGTAAATGAATTGAATACTGTCCGCCATCTTTTTTAAGGGCGTCCTGAAGTGTCGAAATACTCAAGTGGAAACTCATATCGATTTCAGCTTCGCCTTTCTCCAAATCAACGAAAACCTCATTCACTCCAACAACATTACTAAGCACTTGCTTTACATGGTTTTGGCAACCACTACAACTCATCCCTTGAATACTATAAATCTGTTTCATCTCATTTAACCTCTAAACCTATTAAAAAGAAGTCCACTCAAGTTAAAGTGGACTTCATAAATGAAAGTAAAAGATAAGATGAGGGTATCAGAAACACCTTATATGCTTTTACTTTGCGTGAGTAACTCTATTAACTTTACTAAATGTGGTAATTACATGCCTTAGGTACCTTACAGAATTTCAGAAAAGATGTGTAGGATTTTACTTATCAAACTCATAATGACGTCATCCTGAACTTGCCTCAGGATCTTAAGATTCGAGTTGGATCATCATAAGAGGTCATATTATCCGTACATAAACAAACCAAAGATCCCGGATCAAGTCTGGAATGATCTGATAGAAGTATAAAATCTCTAAACCTTATCCAATGACTTCCGGGAATTCCTAATTAACTTTCTAAACTGGGTAGGAGAGAGGCCAGTTTCCGATTTAAATTGATTAGATAAATACTGGGCACTACTGTAGCCGAGTTCCCAAGCTATTTCACTTATTGTTTTTTCTCCATAGACTAAAAGTTCTTTAACGTGTTCAATTCGTTGTTGGATTAGATACTTTTCTATAGTTCTACCTTCTACTCTAGAAAATAAACTACTTAAGGTAGAGTAGCTTTTATGAAGTTGACTTTCGAGATATTGAGAAAGAGTTTCATCTATTTTTTTTTCGGTCTTATTATAAAGTTGTTTTATGATTAGAGTTTTAATCTGATTGGTAATACGTGTGCTTTCATCATCAATTAATTCGAATCCTTCTTTCTCCAAAATGGAACTAAGTTCTGATTTATTAATTACTTGTTGTAAACTAAACTCAACTTTGCCTAATTCTATTTTATTAATAGAGTAATTCAGTTTTTCAAGTTCGTCTCTAACAACCTTAATACATCGTCCACAAACCATGTTTTTTATATAGATTACATCTCTTTTCATATTCTTAAGGTGATCTTTTGACTATATAATAACAAGTTAAAGTAGGTTATAATTTTGGATAATTTTTTTATTAATTATATATCATTCGATAGTTAATGCACTTAATTCAGTTAAAATTTATAACTAATACATAATTTGACATGAAAATTTATAACAAGCATTTGTTTGCTCTAATTTTGTATTAATCATTAAGTATTTTTAGGTTGGGTTAGATTTAATTTTCGGGTTTAGATAAAATTATTATTTCGAGAACTATTTAAGGGTACAATGAATATAATTAATGATGAGATTGAGCTAAATAAGCTAAATCTTCTAATGAATTTAATTGGGAAAATTAATTCTAATTTAGAAGTAGAGATTCTTCTAAAAGAAATTATGGAATCCACAAAAATAATGATGGATTCTGAAGCAAGTTCACTTTTTATCCTATCAAAGGATAAGAAAAAGCTTACACTTACTATCCCAACAGGACCAGCAACAGCTGAAATATCAGGAAAAAGTATTGATTCTGATCATGGAATAGTTGGTTGGGTTACCCAAAACGAAAAATCAGTAGTAGTAAACAATGTTCAAATTGATCATCGCTTTAAAGGAGAAATTACAGAGTTAAATAATTTTATAACTCGTAATCTCATATCAGTTCCTCTTATTAATCATAATGGAGTATTAATTGGGACACTCCAAGCAATTAATAGGAAAGACAATAAAGATTTTGAAGAGAAATTAGTGCCCATATTTCAATCATTAGCGAACCAAGCTGCAATTGCTATTGAAAATGCAATGTTGCAAAAGCAACTAATTGAAAAAGAAAGAATCGACAAAGAACTTCAAGTTGCTAGAATAATTCAATCGGGATTTTGGCCTAAGGAAACGCCAAATATAGTAAATTATAGCGTAGCTGGGTGCAGTAGAACGGCTAAAAGTGTTGGCGGTGATTATTACGATTATATAAAAATACCAGATTCATTGAATTGGGGATTTACAGTGTCAGATGTTAGTGGAAAAGGTGTGCCAGCATCATTATTAATGGCTACCATGAGGGCTTCACTTCGATCACACGTTGAAAATCAATTTAACGTAAGTGAGTCTATGAAAAAGGTTAATAAATTAATCTATGAAGATTCACCAATTGATAAATTCATAACATCAATTTATGGTACTTTAGATACTGAAAAACATACTTTTACCTATGTGAACGCGGGTCATAATAATCCCTTTATTATTCGATTAGAAGAAAATAAACTGGAAGAACTAAAAGTTGGTGGTGTTATGCTAGGTATCATGGATCCAGTTGAATTTGAAGAAGAAACAGCATATTTAAATCCTGGTGATAAATTGATTCTTTTTTCTGATGGGATTACAGAAGCTCAAAATACTAAGGGGGAGTTCTTTGAAGATGAAAGATTTGAAGAATGGCTTCTTACCAATAAATATAAATCTCCATTTAATATGATGATTGATTTATTAAATGATCTTGTAGAATTTAGTAATGGTGAGCCTCAAAGTGACGATATTACGATTATAATTCTTGAAAGAGAGAAATAAAAACTGACAAATACTCAACACTTTTATGATAAGAAAAGCATCATTATTCACTTTATTTATATTCTTATTAAATAATACCCCGAATGCACAGGAAGCTGAACTAAGTTATCCGCCAGAATTTGAGGAATCATTTGCATTATACACAAAAGCATTAGGAGATTTCGAACGACCGATTTCTTCAGATAATAAACTATCACAGGCTTATTTCAATCAGGGTTTTCAAATGATGTATGCTTTCACCAAAGAAGACGGAGCTCGTTCATTCCGAGAAGCTTGGAAAAATGATCCTAATTGTGCGATTTGTTATTGGGGTGAAGCTTGGTCTTGGGGTTCCTATTTGAACGGTAGAATGAGAGCATCTGAAGCTCCAAGAGCTTATGTAGCTATACAGAAAGCTTTAGAATTAGGAAATGAAGGATACGCCAACGAAAAGGAACTGGCTTTCATAGAAGCGATGTCTATTAGATATGTCGAGGAATACGATTCAGAATCACAAGCTGCACGAGATACTGCTTATGCAAATGCAATGAAAATGGTTTATGAAACGTATCCAAATGATTTAGATGCTGGTACTTTTTATGGAGAAGCATTATTCCTTTTAGAACCTCGTCGTGGTACACGCGACTTAAATGATCCAGATGTTAAAAAGCTTCATTCTGTATTGGAAGGCATATTAGAAAAAGATATTAAACATCCAGGTGCTTGTCATTTATACATTCATGCAACTGAATCCACAACAGATCCCGGAAAAGCGGAAGCCTGCTCTGAGTTTATTGGGACTTCAATACCAGGTGCAAGTCATATTAACCATATGCCTTCTCACACATGGAATGAAATTGGGCGATGGGGAGATGCAGTTCGAGCAAACATAATGGCTTGGCATTCTGATCAAAAAGCAGCAATAGGAGAGGGTTTTGCTATTTATCCAAGTCATAACCTTCATATGCTTGCTTTTGCTGCTTCTATGGACGGACAAAGTGGTGTAGCGACTCAAGCAGGACGAGATTACACAAAGCTTACTGGGAATAACATGTATGAAGTATTAACTTTAATCCGCTTTGGAAGGTTTGATGAAGTTCTTAGAGTTACTGAACGACCAACTCATGAAGTTCATGGTGGTATGTGGGATTTCTCGATGGGATATGCTCTATTAAAAGAAGGTGATATCCGTTTGGCAGAGAATTACTTAGAAAAAGTACTTGCTGCTGCTGATACATCAAATTCACGTTTCAGATTCCATTCTGCTGAAAAATTACTAGGTACAGTTGGCGGTATTTTAGAGGGAGAGATTCATCTCGAAAAAGGAGATACGCTAGAAGCAATAGCTTCCTTTGAACGTGCAGTAATGATTGAAGACTCACTGGATTATGACGAACCTGAACCGATTCCATTTGCTACCAGACATTGGTTAGGAGCTACTTTACTTTCTGTTGATCGATACCAAGAGGCAGAAGCTGTTTATAGAGCTGAATTAGAAGATCACCCAAACAATGGTTGGAGCTATTTTGGGTTACTGAAAGCACTAGAAGGACAAGGAAAATTTGATCCAGAAATAGAATCTGCTTTTCAAGAAAGTTGGGCTAGATCTGATACTTGGATTAGAGATTCTAAATTTTAGTTATTATCTGTCTCCCTTAGGAGGAAGACAGATTTTGCATTTATGCAAAATCAAAGGGAGGAAGGTGATGGCAAACAATTAAGGAGCCATTTCGTCCTCTCCCAGAGCAAAAACAAGTTTTGACTCTGTCCCTACCATAGGAGGAACAAAAGAAAGTCCTTTAGTATCTACTAAATATTCATTCCAGCGATTGTAAATAGATAAATTGCAATCCAATAGGTACTAAGGATTAATATCTCAGCTCCTTTAAAAGACCGTTTAAACTTTTGAAAAGCAATTAAAGCATCTGAAAAAGTGAATAAAACTGATCCTAGAGCAATTCCAAGGAACATCTGGTTTTGTACTATTAAATATGGATTGATTGCTTGCCAATTCATGACAATTATCACCATCAAATAGATAAACACAGGTATTGTAAACTGTTTGAGATCATTCTTTAAATAGAAGAAATAAATTAAACCTGTCAATAATAAAATCAAAAGCGGGGGTAGGTAAATATCAAATCCATAAAAGCTAGTGAAAGCCATGGTAAATCCAATATGAGCTAATAGAAATGAAGCCAGACCTTTAACAAACCTACTTTCTTTGAGGAGGAAAATATCTCCTAGTAATGAAAATAACAGGGAAATCAGAATAATTAACGAGTAATCGCTTTCGATTTCCAAATAAATAACAACAGAAATAAGAATTAGAATAGAAGTAGTTAATGGCTTTAGATAGAAATAATAACTCAGCTTCCCAGTTTCTTTAACATATATGGAGAGAATGACTAGAAGGAAAAAAAGAATAGATAATGCTGTTATCATTTAAGAGATTTTTTATTCTAGCTTTGTTGTGAAATTAAAAATCTAATTAACAGGTACATGAAGCTGAACGAATGGGATAGGCAGTGGTAGAAAAGTCTCATCGTAAAAGACAATTCCAAATCCTGCATGAAAAAATCTATTTCTTTTAGTTAAGTGTTGAATTCCTGGGATAAGAACACCTCCGATCTCATCATCTATTTCAAATAAAAAAGTTTCAAAAATAAATGCTGATTTATGGGAATTCTTTAAGTATGCTGAAATACTATAAAATTGACCAAAACCATCTCCCGATAAATTAAAGCCATACAAAGTTGTACTTATATTTCTTTCTTTATCGCCAAAAGTTATCCTTGCATTTACGCCTACACCTGGCTCAGATGAACTCGTAGCCCAATCAACCCCAAAAAACCCTCCTACACTTACATTGATTTTTTTTGATAATGATGTACTTAAATCAGCTTTTAAAGCAATTGGACTAGCATACCAGCTTGTAATTCCACCTATTTGAAAATTGGATGTTACTCCATAGGTATACTCGGGACCATATAGATTCCAAACAATCATTGATTTAGATTTTTCTAAGGTCATTGCACTACTTGTAAAGAAATAGTTACCTGTAAAATTGCCCGTACTATCTGGAGATTGTGCTAAGCAGATAGAAGTAGAAATCAAGATTGAAAAAAAGACGCTAAAGAATATTTTCATAAAAACTAGTTTATTTTACTTAAAAAATCAATACAGCTCATATTCCAATAATCTACACTCAATAGTTGAATTATAAAATTCAATTCGCTGGTTGGTGCGAAGTCCAACTTTTTTGGCAAGGGCGAAGTTTCCAGTAAAGACATAACCCCACTTTCCACTACAATCTTGTTTAAAGAAATCACCAATAGCTTTGTAAAGACCAACCAAGTCTTCATCGTACCCTAATCGTTCACCATATGGTGGATTAAAAATCACAACACCATCACCGTATGGTATTTCAGTATCAATGAATTCACATTCTTTGAATTCGATTAAATGATCTACACCAGCTGTTTTCGCATTTCTTTTTGCAGCTTCTATCGCTTTTGGGTCATTATCTGTAGCGAGAATTCGGCTGTATTCAGGAAAGTCTTTTAGTGACTGTTGTTTAAGTTCATTTCTCAATTCCGTCCATCTCTCTTCATCAAAGCCAAGTATATGCTTTATGGCATAATTAGGTCGTAGCTGCCCTGCAGGTCGATTAAGAGCCATTAGTGCTGCTTCTATAGCAATAGTACCACTACCACACATTGGGTTAATTAAATGCTGTCCAGGTTTCCACTTACTAGCAAGAACTACTGCAGCAGCAAGGGTTTCCTGCATGGAAGCCGTATGGTTATCTACTTTATAATTTCTTCTATTAATTGATTCTCCAGAAGTATCAATAAAGATGGAAGCTTCATCATCTTTCCAAAATAGAAATATCACTGTTTTTGTAAGATCTGATCCTGAATCAGGTCGTGTTCCTCGGGTAGTTCTAATTCGATCTACAATAGCATCTTTTACAGTAAGATTTGCAAACTGATCGTTAGTGATGGTTGAGTTTTTAATAAATGATGTGATACTTACATATCCATATTTATCGATATAATTCTCCCAAGGTATACTTAATAACTCTTCAGTTAATTCTTCCGAGTCAACCGCTTTAAAAGTCTTTAATTGAAAATGAACACGATGCGCTGTTCGTAATACAAGGTTCAATTTCATGCAATCATTTAATGAACCCTCTGTTTCTACTCCTGCTAATCGAACCGTTTTAATCGGGAATCCTAAATCCTCAAGTTCTTGTTTTAAATAAGGAGTTATGCCTTTAGGACAAGTAATAGAGATTGTTGATTTTTCTGAAAAGTCAGCCAATGAGTATAGGATAAATGATTATAAGATAAGCGATTAAGAAAATAGGGAATAAGGTAGGTCTAACCTATATCCTTATTCCCAAATAATCTATCCAATTTCAACAATCTCGATGTTGAATGTAAGGTCTTTACCAGCTAATGGATGATTAGCGTCGATAGTGATTTCTTCACCTTTTATATTGGTAATCTGACAAGGTACAGGTTGTCCACTTTCTTGGTTCAGCTGAAGTTGCATACCAATTTCTGGTTCCATATCAGGTGGAAGTTGTGATTTTTCAACTTTTACTTCCATTTGGGGATTATGCTCACCATATGCTTCAGCACTTGGAATATTTGTTTCTGTTGAGTCTCCAACTTTAAGACCCATTACAGCTTTTTCAAAACCGGGAATTAACTGCCCAGAACCCATTGTAAATTGAAGAGGGTCTCGTCCTTCAGATGAGTCAAATACTTCACCTGATTCAAGTGTTCCTGTATAATGTACTTTTACGGTGTCTCCGTCTTTGATAATTGACAAATCGATCCTTTCTTTTTTGTAATTTATATTGTTAGTCGCATTAAAGATAAGGAACTTAACACTTAGTTATTAGTTTGTAACAAGCATGAAATTAATGCAAGTAAACCCTCAAGAAGTTCTTAAAAAAGCTAAAATAATAGCTGTAATTGGATGTTCTCCAGATCCTTATCGAACAAGTAATTATGCCACAAAATATTTACTAAATAAGAATTATAAAGTGATTCCAATTAATCCTAAAGAGGAAGTGATATTAGGAGAAAAGTGCTATCCAGATTTAAATTCTATTCCAAAAGATGTTCGAGTTGACATAGTGAATATCTTTCGAAGATCTAACTATACAGCAGGGGTAATTGATGAAGTATCAATTTGGAAAAAAGAAACAGGTCAAAATCCTGTTATTTGGACACAACTCGACGTTAGCTCGTTAGAAGCACAGGAAAAAGCACAAAAAGCTGAACTTCCCTATATCAAAAACTTGTGTATAATGGTCGAGTTAGATCGAATTTAGAAGCTAGATGTTTGAGGCTGGAATTTCCATCCTCTATTTTCCAACTTCTAGCTTCTAATCTCTATCTTCTAATTATTTCATATTCGTAAATTGAAGAGGAACACCCATATCTTTTGCTTTTAGATGAGACATAACAGCTTGTAGATCATCAATCTTTTTACCCGTCACACGAACTTGTTCATCTTGTATTTGGGGCTGTACTTTTATTTTTAGGTCTTTAATCTCTTTAACAATCTTCTTAGCTGTTTCTCTATCTATACCTTCTTTTAAAGCTACATCCATTTTTAGGTGCCCTTGAGATGTTCCTTCTTCTTCACCAAAATCGAGTACCTTTGAGCTAATTCCTCGTTTAATGAAATTCTTAATTACCATTTCTTTCACTGCTTGCATTTTCATGCTTTCTGCAGCTACTAAGTGAATTCGATTTTCTTTTTTATGATAAGTGACATCTGTGGTAAGTCCACGGAAATCATATCTAGTGCTTATTTCTTTTAGAGTGTTATTGATTGCATTATCTACTTCTTGTGCATCAATTTCGTTTACGATATCAAAAGAGGCCATATGTCAATTATGAATTATTCAATGTTCAGAAAACAATGTAAGAATTCTAAATAGAATCATTTTAATTCTTAATTGTCTTCTTCTAATTTTTCTCTCATTCTTTTTGATAATAATCGTTCAACCGTAAGTTGATCCTCAGCTGGAATGAGAGTTTTGAAACTTCTAATGGAATCATCTTGTGTATATTCGATTTCAAGAATTTCTTCCGTAAACCATTGATAGCTTAACATATTATCCCAATCAATAACTGAATCGAGTAATACAATTCCATTTATTCTGAATTCAGGTACTGGTCTAAGAGTTATTCCCCATATTCCAATAATAAATAATGAAAGACCTGAACTTAATCGTATCGGTGTAACAGGAAGGTCGATGAATAATGATGAACGATAAATACCAAATAAAATCATCACAAGAGCAACAATAACTGGTACATATTCTGAGATGAACGTTCTATTACAATATAAAATTTTACCAGAGTTAACTCTTGTTGAATACTGTGTAACAGTTGAGCCTGCGAAAAAACCGAACATAGAGCTATACACATTTGTAATAATAGCTGCAGCTATCGCTTCCGAAAGAATTTCTATCTTAAATAGTAATAGAAGAAGAGAATAAATCGATAAAGTGATAAGTGAAAATAATAAAAATTTCCGCAGAGTTACTTGGTACAAAAAGAATAAACGTCGGTAACCAAGCCAAAAACTAACACATGAAGTTAGAATAACGGTAAAAAGTATCCAGATCATTTCTTAGTTTATTAAGAACTTAAAAAATGTAAGTTAAGGATTAATGGATCCATCAACCATAGCAACTAATGTAGAAGTAAGTAATAAGGAACAGATTCTCGAAATCTCTTGGGATGATGGTCAAATAACTAAATTTCCATTATTCGGATTAAGAAAAAATTGCCCTTGTGTATCATGTAGAGGTGGTCATTCATCTATGAATATTTTTGAGCCAGAGGCTTTTAAAATTAAAAACCCACCATTAATGAATATTACCAATATTATAGCTGTTGGAAACCATGCTATTCAAATATTCTGGATTGATGGCCATAGTTCAGGAATGTATAGATGGCAAACTTTAAGAAAATTAAGTGAATATCTAGATTGATAAACTGTAAATTGGTATCAGTCTATATTGTTATCCCAAATTCATTTTTCAAAGCTGATTTAGCTGCATGATAGCCACACATACCGTGAACGCCTCCTCCAGGTGGGGTAGATGATGAGCAAATATACATTCCTCTTGCTGGTAGTTTATAGGGATCCCATTGAAATACAGGTCTACCAATTAACTGCATAAATGTCTGTGCACCACCATTAATATCACCACCAATATAATTTGCATTATATGATTCAAATTCTGAAGCTGTTATTGAATGGCTAGAAATAATTATATCTCTGAAGCCAGGAGCGTAACGCTCAATTTGATTAATAATTTGTTCTGAACAATTTTTTCTTGAACCATTTGGTACATGACAATAAGCCCAGAGAGTATGTTTACCTTTTGGAGCTCTTGAATCATCAAATAGACTTGGTTGTGAAACTAATACATATGGTTGATCTGGATAATTTCCGATCCAAGTTTCTCTTTCTGAATAGGCTATTTCTTCAAATGATCCACCTAAATGTAATGTTCCTGCACCTTCACAATCTTTATTTATCCATGGAACTGGTTCTGATAAAGCGAAATCCATTTTAAAAGCTCCAGGGCCATATTTATACCTCAGATATTTATTTTTGAAACTCTGCGGTAAATCATGATCTGCAATTTTTAAAATCTGATGCGGCGTTAAATCAAAAAGAACTGCCTTTGAAGAGGGTAGATCTGTGGTTCTAATAATTCGATTATCTGTTTCAATTATACCACCCATCGATTTAAAATATTTAGCGAGAGCATTTGAAATAGATGAAGAACCACCTTTTGCAATTGGCCAACCAATAGCATGAATTGTAGTAGCTAAAACTAGTCCAAATGAGGCAGTAAAACTTTTTTCTAATGGAACAATACCGTGTGCTGCTAATCCTGCAAAATATGCTTTTACTTTAGTAGTATCGAACCTTGAGTTTGCAAGAAGCTTAGCCGATAGCATACCAGACCACCCAAATTTGGCCATTGAAATCGGGTTATTTGGAAACCTAACCGGAGCAAATAAATCATGGGAAAGGTAATCCCAATCTTCAACAAAGTTTTTAATCAAGCTTTCATAATTCTTAGCATCTTTTCCAAAACGAAGTAAAGTATCTTCTAATGAATGTGAACTAATAATAGCATCTCCATTATCTAAAGGATGAGCTAATGGGTATTTTGGATGAATCCATTCTAGTCCAAATTCAGATAGAGATAAAGTTCTAAAAAAAGGTGATCCAATCCCTGTTGGGTGTACAGCAGAGCAAACATCGTGAAGAAATCCAGGCTCTGTTAATTCTTTAGTTCTTGTTCCGCCACCTATGGTTGATTCTGCTTCAATAATTTTAACTTTTAGACCTTGTTGAGTTAAAAGGATACCCGCTGATAGTCCATTTGGTCCAGATCCTACGATTACTGCATCAAATTCTTGGTTTGAATGCAATGGCATTTCTAGTTTCCTTTAACAAGCTGTTCGGCTCTTTTTAAAGCTTCATATGCATTCACAATGCCACCGGAAACAGAAAGAGAAGAAAATGGGATGTCTTCATCTGAGCCTGGTTTAACAACAATTTCATTTTCAGGCTTTGTAGATGTTTCCATTAAAATCTGTTTAACTTCTAAAGAAGTTAATTCTGGATAATACATCATAACCAGTGCCGCAACTCCAGCAACTAGAGGGGAGGCCATACTAGTACCATCTACTGCCTTATAGGTATTATCGGGATAGGTAGAATAAATATCTACTCCAGGTGCAAAAATATCGACATTATATTGACCATAATTACTAAAACTCGCCGTTAAATCTTTTCCAGTTTTCCATGATGAAGCACCAACCGTCATGAACCCTTCAGCTTGTCCACCAACCATGTAAAACTTGTTCGGAAAAGACTCTACTGAATCAATATTCTCAGCATCATTTCCGGAACCATTTATCATCAAAACTCCTACGCTATCTGCAAATTTAACGGCTTCGTCTACATATTTTTTTTGTGGAGAGTATCCTTTTCCAAAACTCATATTCAATACTCTTGCACCATTTTCAGCTGCATATCGAATGGCGTTTGCTACATCTTTATCACGTTCATCACCATTAGGTGTAGTTCTAAGAATCATCAACTTTACATTAGCTATTCCATCTATTCCAAAATCATTACTACGTACTGCACCAACTATACCAGCTACATGAGTTCCGTGATCATTTCGAACAGCTTTAACATCATTATTTCCATAGTAACGATATGTTAAGTCTTCGTAGTCATCCCCAACTATAGGTCTAGGATTGAAATCTGAATTCAAACCATAATCTGAAAGGCTTTGAAACTGTTCTAATGCCTCATCAATGTCTTCTTCTGTTAACCCATTATCATCAAGAAATTGTGCGAGACCTTTAGCTTGTTGAATGTATGGTCCATCATTTGGCTTTGGTTTTTTCTGTTCAGAAGTAAGGGAATCCATGCTTGAGACTCCTAATATTTGCCTTGCTCCTAAAATGGCTTGACTTATATTTTTTACATTAGCAAGAATTTGGTCATTCTCAGCTTTCTTTTTTTCAAAAGCAGATTGAATTTCTTGAAAGTATTCAAAGTCTTCTATTTGGCTTTCAGGAATATCTTGCCTAGTAAGTCCAATGTAATCATCACGCATTGAGGCATATATACGAGTTAACTCATAAGTATCATCATTTACATGTTTTCCATCCGGTCCACCAATAAAATTCCATCCATGGATATCATCAATATATCCATTGCCATCGTCATCAATACCATTATCAGGAATTTCATCTTCATTAATCCAAATGTTACCTCTAAGATCTTCATGCTCTATATCAGTGCCAGAATCAATTATTGCTACAATTATTTCATTAGAGGATGACTTATCATTTAAAAATTCTGCATAAGCTTTATTTACACCTGTTCCATAATATGGATATCCAGATGGGGAGCTAAGATGCCAATCTTTTGTCGCTGTTAATTCAGTTGGATTAGACGGAATATCTGAAGTGTTATTTGATAGTTCCTTGGTGCCTGAACATCCTGTTATATAAAAGAGAAGAAATGCACTAAATGTTAATGATTTAAATTTCATTGCCTAAAGGTTTTATTAGTCGTTAGGTCAAAATAAACAATAAATATTAAGTTGTTTTTAATTTAATCAGAAGTGAATCTAACCCAATAGTTATTAGAATTATTAAAGCTAAAACAATAAGACTAGCAATTGGTTGCCAAATCACAAATCCACCTAATGTTCCTAATACTGCGCCTAAATATTGGATGTATTGTAATTGATCATTACTGGCATTTTTGATCAATATTTCAAGTCTTTTCTCATCATATTGTCGAAGATTATCTTCGACTAGTGCATGAACATCTAGTTGGTTAATTAGTTTGTATAGGAGGGAGGTCACAACATCTTCAATAGCTCCACTATGTTTATCGATTTTATCTGGTAAGTCATCTAAAAAAATATCTAGTTTTACCAATCCTTTTTCAACACCAATTGGCACTTTTATTAATGCTTCTTCTACTAAATCTTGCATTTCTTGGCCCTTTAAAAAGCTATAAGCTTTCAATGCAACACGCTCGAAGGAGTTTTGTTCTATTGCACCTTCAATCTGTTTAATTACAGTTTGGGCTAGAGTTGCTCTAACTTCTGGATCTGCTATCATTTCATCAACATATTCAACTACAAGTCCTTTTAAATCTCCCCTGAAGCTAGGATCATCAATTATAGTTCGTATATAATCAGTAGCTTTCTCACGATATTTTGCTATTGCTTGAGATTCATGAATTTTTTTCTTGATAATTTCGGGATTAATCAAATCTTCTGACACTGCTTTAGCTAGTCGATATGCAATACGTTCTTTTTGAGCAGGTATCAATCCTTGTCCAAGAATTGGTCTACGATGAGTAGGACGAAAAAGCATTTTAATTGCTAGCCAATTTGTTAGAAAACCAATCAAACCGCTAATACAAAGTATTCTTAGTAGGCCTTCAAAAGAAATATCAAATCCGAATAATGTGGTACCTAGACCTGTAAAATCCCAAATGAAAGAAATCCCAAATCCAATTAATAAAAACACTGGAAATACGAACAAAAGCTTTATGAACCACTTTTTATTCGATTCCATCTTTGGCGGTGGAAGATGATCTGTTGTTATCTCAAGTTCTTCAGATTGACGTTCAATTTGAATTGTTATTAAACCCCACAGCTTAGAAGCATACTTCTTACTGTTTTCAGTGATGATATTTTTTTCTTCCAGTTCTTTCATAGACCACAATTACGGAGTCTCAATATTAAAGTTTAGTTGATAGAAAAAAAGTTCTCTTTTCAAGGAATTATTAATAGTTAATTGTTGTCGTTGCAACAATAAAATTATAAATTTGTAGTCATGACAACAAAAAAGATTTGAAAAATAGCTTCTCCGATATGTTTCCTAGCCCAGAAGATAAATTGGGATATCTTTTCTGGCAGATTAATATGCTATGGGTAAGAAAAGTGAATCAATCACTTCAAGAGATAGGGTTGACTCATACTCAGTTAATTACTCTTGCTGCAACAGAATGGCTAAATCACACTAATGATAGAGTGATACAAAGAGATTTAGCGGATAAGATTAAAGTTGACAGAATGCTAATATCTAAATTGGTAAGTAAACTTGTAGATGCTGAACTAATAAAAAAACAGAGTTCAGCAGAAGATTCTAGAGTGAATTTGTTAAGCCTAACAGATTCTGGTCGTGAACTCCTTTTAGATGCGATTAAAATAATGAAGAAAAACGAGAACGAGTTTTTTGGATTAGTAGAAGATGATGTACCTGAGTTAAAAAATAAATTAAAAAAGCTTCTTCAATTAGCCGAAGAAGAAATGAATATCTCAAATAATTAACACTCATTTAATTACAATGACAAAAAGAAAAATTACCATAATAATCGGACTTGTCGTATTCGCTGGTTCAATTATATTGTTTAATATATTAGCATCAGGACCTGCTGAAGAAGAGCAATTAATTTCGAATAACATAACAGCTGTTGGTGTCCCTGTTATTGTTGCAAAACCATCAAGTATCAATTCTAAGATACATTTTACTGGTAGAGTTATACCTAAAGATAGACTAGAGCTGTTCGCTGAAGTATCTGGAATATTGGAAAATGGTGAAAAACCATTTAAGTCGGGTACTACTTTTAATAAAGGTGATGTATTAATGAGAATTGACGATAGAGAACAAAAACAAGCTGTTTTAACACAAAAATCTCAATTTCAGTCATTACTTGCACAGACTCTTGCAGACATTAGTTTAGATTATGCCAATGAATATGATGCATGGAGTAATTATGTATCTGAAATGGACATTAATAATGATTTAAAGTCTTTACCAACATCAGAAAATAGATCATTTAATCTATTTATAAATGGTAGGGGAATTAACGCTTCATATTATGCTATTAAACAAAATGAAGTTCGACTTTCTAAGCACACGATTATAGCCCCATATGATGGAGTTCTTACTGAAAGTACAATCGACTCAGGTACATTAGTAAGAGCAAATCAAAGAGTAGGAGAATTTATTAAAACTGGATCATATGAGATCGAGGCTTCAATTAATGCAGATGAACGATTTTTTATTCGTGTAGGAGATATAGTTCAAATATTAATAGAAGGGAGTAACTCACTAATTCTAAGTGCAAAAATAGACAGGATTAATTCAAAAATTGATCCGACTACTCAAACATTGCTAATCTATTTAGAGATAAAAGGAGATAATATTCTTTCAGGCCAATATGTATCTGGGAATATAACTGGACGCAGTTTTGATAACGCTCAGAAAATTGCCTCAAAATCATTAGTTAGAAATGATAAAGTCTTTCTTTCAAAAAACTCTATAGCAACAATCCATCCTATTAAAGTCTTAGTTACAGGAAGCGATAGCATAATTGTTCAAGGGCTAGAGCTTGGAGATCTTATTATTGATGAGTTTAGAGATGCAGCATTCGAAGGTACAAAAGTAGTTCCTTTAAAAAACTAAGTGAAATAAGTTTATAAAAATGAAAAAAATTATTCAATATTTCACGAAGCATGTCATACTGGTAAATCTGGGAATATTATTATTTATCCTTTTTGGACTAATAGCTGCATCAAGTCTTACATCAACATTTTTCCCTCAACAAGATGTTCAATTTATTATTGTAGAAGCTGTATATCCTGGTGCTTCACCAGTAGAAGTTGAAGAGGGAGTTGTCCTTTAAATTGAGGAAAGCCTTGAAGGCACAAAAGGTGTAGACAGGGTTACATCAGTATCTCAAGAAAATTTCGCAACTGTAACGGTAGAATTATTACCTAACAGAGATCCAAACGTAGTTCTTCAAGAGGTTAAAAACTCTGTTGATCGAATTAGTTCTTTTCCAACCGATTTAGAAAGAGTAGTTGTTTTCAAACAAGAACCCGTTAATCAGGTTGGTCAAATCGCATTAACAGGTAATGTAACCCCAACTACCTTAAAAAGTACAGTAGATGCATTTGAAGATGTGTTGTTAGCTTATAATGGATTATCACAACTTCAATTAAGAGGGTTTACTGATCCTGAAATTCAAATTGGTGTGAAAGAAGATGATCTAAGATCCTATAATCTTACTTTTGAGGATATTAGTAGAGCTGTTGCAGCTTCGAATATCCGGACATCTGGAGGAATTGTAAGAGGTGAGCGTACAGAGTTTACAATACGTGTAGACGAGCGAAACTACTATGCAAAAGGTTTTAATGACATTGTGGTTAAGTCATTACCTAACGGAACCATTGTTCGATTAAGTGATGTAGCTACTATTGAAGATACATTCAGCGAAAATACAAATAAAGGTGAATTAGATGGTATACCTGCTGTATTTATTCAAGTTACTACAACAAACGAAGAAGATATACTTGCAGCTTCTAGTTTTATAAAGGAATATATCCAAGAATTTAATTCTCAAAACAATACTGTAAAAGCAGTTCTAGTTGATGATTCAACTATAAACTTAGTTGAGAGAATTGAATTACTCCGTGATAATGGATTACTAGGAGTACTTCTTGTTTTCATCCTATTGGGTTTGTTTTTACGAATTAGATTAGCTTTTTGGGTAGCACTTGGTATACCTATCTCATTCTTTGGGATGTTCGTTTTAGCTGCTTTTTATGGTATAACAATAAACGTAATATCCTTGTTTGGAATGATAGTAGTAATAGGGATTCTAGTTGATGATGGAATCGTAGTAGGGGAGAACATCTATCAAAAATATGAACAAGGAATGCATCCCTTAAAGGCTGCAGTTGAAGGTACAATGGAAGTAGTACCTTCAGTTACTTCTGCTATTCTTACAACTTGTATAGCTTTTTCATTCTTTTTCTTTGTTGATGGTCAGCTTGGTGACTTCTTTAGTGATATCGCATTTGTAGTATCAGCAGCTCTACTAGTTTCCTTAATTGAAGTATTCTTATTTCTTCCAGCTCACTTAGCTCATTCTAAAGATCTTCATCAATCAGAAGAAAAAAGGCAAAAAGGAATTCAGGTTTGGATTGAAAAAAAGCTTTTTTATGTACGTGACCACATGTATATCCCATTTTTAAAGTTTTCGCTTCATAATAAAACTTTAGTGATTTTATGCTCATTAAGTTTATTAATAATATCAATTGGTGCGATTTCTGGTGGTTATGTTCAAACTACATTTTTTCCAAATATTGAACAAAATGCGGTCACAGCCACATTAGAAATGCCTCAAGGAACAAGTGAATTAGTTACTAAAAATAAAGTTGATCAAATTGTAGCAGGAGCTTTAAGACTAAACGAAAGATATAAAACACAAAAAGGTGATACAGTGGGTTATATCAGGAATATTGTAGCTAATATTGGTCCTGGCAGTAACAGAGCAAGTGTGAGTTTCTTTTTAATACCTTCAGAATTTAGAGAAGTAAGAAGCTTTGATATTTCTCTCGAAATCAAAGAAGAAGTTGGTGCAATTCCTGATGCAACCTTACTTTCATTTATATCCGCAAATCCTTTTGGCAAACCTGTCTCTGTTTCTTTAGCCTCAAATAACTTTGAAGAGCTACGATATGCTAAAGAAATGTTAATTCAGGAAATGCAAAATCTAGATGTTCTTCGAGACATTACTGATACAGATAATGAAGATCAACCTGAGGTTAAGGTTACTTTGAAAGATCGTGCTTATGCACTAGGTTTTACAAATAGAGAAGTTATTGGCCAAGTAAGAAATGCTTTTTTTGGTAATGAAATTCAACGTTTACAGCGTGGTACTACAGAAGTTAAGGTGTGGACAAGATATATACTTGAAGATCGTCGAGATATAGGACAGCTACTTACAATGCGTATTCGTTCGGCTGATGGAGGTTCTTATCCACTTGGTGAACTTGCGAATGTTGAATTTACAAATGGTCTTGTTTCAATAAATCACAGAGACGGTAAACGTGAAATAAGAGTGGAAGCAGAATTAGCAAACCTGGATGTATCAGGAACTGATGCATTATCGAAAGTTGAAAATATTGCATTACCAAAAGTACTAGCTGCACATCCAACCGTTACTTATCAATTTGAAGGGCAAGTAAGAGAGACAAAGAAAGCAGCAGGATCTGCACAAACTGCTCTGCCTGTAATTTTGATTCTTTTATATGCTATAGTTACGTTTACATTTCGATCTTTTTCGCAAGCATTGGTTTTATATTTAATTATTCCATTTGGAATAGTTGGGGTTGCCTTAGGGCATTATGTTCATGGATTCCAGATAAGTCTTCTCTCATTTCTAGGCTTTGTCGCACTAATTGGTATTCTGGTAAATGACGGTCTAGTATTTATTAACGCTTACAATGATTTAGTTAGAAAAGGTACTGACGTAATAGAAGCATTGGTTGAGACGGGTAGATCGCGTTTTAGGCCTATTCTATTAACAACTGGAACCACTACAGCTGGGCTAGCTCCACTGATATTTGAAAAAAGTTTCCAAGCTCAATTTTTAATACCAATGGCTATTACTATTGCTTATGGGTTATTAATTGGAACATTCCTTTTACTAACACTATTACCAGCTTTTTTACTTTTATCAAATTCTACCCGCAGAAACTTTAAGCGACTTAAACATTGGATTTGGGAAGGAGAAAAGATAGAAATCGAAAGAATTGAAATTGAACCAGCATTTGAAGAAGCGCAATGGGAGTTAGAAAATGAATAAGTATATACTCATACTTACAATATATTTTATAGGATCCGTTACGACAATTAATGCTCAGGATTCTGTCATTAATAATGAAGTTATTACTCTTCAGAAAGCAATTACAATTGCACTTGAAAGAAATCATAATATCAAAATTGCTTCTAATACAGCAGAAATAATTAGTAATAATGCTACACTAGGTAATGCCGGACTACTACCTAGTATATTTGCAGCTGGTTCCTATTCAGGTTCACTTACTGATACAGAATTTAAAATTATAGGGCAACCAACAAATAAAGTTGATGGAGCTAATTCCAATACTACTGCAGGATCTATTTCTGCAAACTATTTGCTATTTGATGGTTTTGGGAACTACTATAGATTTCAATCACTTAAAACTTTAGAAGAACAGGCTGGAGTTCAAGCTAGACTACAAATCGAAGGTACTCTTTTGCAGGTTATAAGTCTATATCTGGGTGTTGTTACTCAAAAACAGAGTCTTGAAATAAGTAAAGAAGCTATTGCAAGATCTACAGATAGATATAACCGTGTTGCAAAGAGATACGAACTCGGAAATTCTACAAGATTGGATATGCTATCAGCTCAAGTTGATCTAAATGCTGATAGTGTTGGATATATCCAAGCTATAAATCAGTTAAATAATTCTAAACGAGACTTATTAATTGAGCTTGGAGCAGAACCAGATGAACAGATACAAATAATTGATAATATTAATCTCAATTCATTTTTAATCTTAGAAAACCTGATAAGTTCTTCCATTCAAAGTAATGCTTCAATTGTACTGTCAAAACTTACAGCGGAGAATGCATTACTTGGTGTTAAACAAAACCGGTCAAGTAGATTCCCAACAATAAACTTAAATGGTTCATATGATTATTTCCGTAATGAATCGGATGCAAGTCAACTAGAATTTCAGAGATCAACGGGATTCTCAGGTGGTATCTCAATATCATTGAATTTATTTAACGGATTTCAACAAGAAACAAGAATTCAAAATGCTCAAATTCAACTCAAGAATAGTGATGAGACGCTTTATTTAGCTGAGAAAAGTTTAAAAAGAGATGTAATGAATACTTATGAGACTTATGAAACAAATCTTTATTTATTAAATAAAGAAGAATTAAATCTTGAAACAGCTCAATTAAACTTCGAACGGTCTAGACAATTATTTGAATTAGGACAAATTACTAATACTCAGTTTCGAGAAGCTCAATTAAATGTATCTAGAGTTCAACAAAACATGCTTAAGCTAAAAGTACAAGCTAAATTGTCGGAAGTTAGCTTATATCAACTTTCAGGGATGCTAATTGATGGAGAACAGAATTAATTCAAATTAAATTAAGAAAATGATCTTCTAAGTGGGTCATTTCTTTTTTTTCCTCAATTGTTGAATCTTCATATCCAGATAAGTGTAACAAACCATGAATTATAATTCTTAAGAATTCTACTTTAAGTGGTTGATTATACTCAGAAGCTTGTTCTTTAATCCGAGGTGCACAGCAATATAGAGTTCCTTCAATCTCCAAATTTGTGGCATTATCATCATATCTAAAAGAGATTATATCGGTGACATAATCACGCTTTAAGTATTCTTTATTTATTTGAACAATTCCAGATTCATCGACAAATACGACTTCAACAAAAGAGAAAGCTACATTATGTTGTTCAGAAATTTGATCCAATAAAAAAGCGGCTTCAGAATTTTGAAATGGTAATTCTAAGCCGCATTTATTAAATATTTCGAGTGGATGATCTTGCGCTTCCATAATTTAGAAGCTGAAATCGTCGTCCATTGACTCTGTAAGTGATAGGGCTACTCCACACATCATTAAATCTTCAGGAAGGGCAGTAAAGTCACCAGAAATGATGGCTTCATCCACATTAGCATACAAACTACAACCTGCAGTTCGCTCAACAATCAAGCCAGAAGTTTTCGAACCTGATTTACCGAAGAAAGTAACTTGTTGAAGGATTTCACTAGCAATAAATGCTGTACAATTATGTAATTGAAGAAAAGTACTATAAGAATATACAGAAACCATATTCATCTGTTCTTCATTATTCACATCTAATCCAAGATGGATCTCAAGAGCAAGATGTCTATCCTCTTCTTCGTTCTTAACTTCTATTCTAAAAACGTCATCGCCTAAAGGTTTTGGCGTAGATCCAAATATCTTTCCGATGGTTTCAATATTCTCTTTTGTAAACTGATGTATCATATCAATATGTCTTTACTGTGAATATACAACTCAAGTTGTTAACTAAAAAACAGGGTTAATTAAGTCCATATCTCGTTATTTCTTGTTCTGCTTCTTCAATAGTTAAAGGTAAGGTTGGAAATGGTGTTCCACCTAGTAAGCCATTTAATAGGCTAGCTATTTCCTCAGCATCACTTTCATTACCAGATTTATAGAGTACATACTGTGTTATTGCTATGTACTGTCTTATCTGCATAATGTTATCACCAATACTCTGAGTTCTTTCATATTGAGTATTAATTTGTGGTCTTAATTTCCTTTGAGTAGTAACATCTCCTGATCTTCTAGCTGCTTCAAACTCATCCGATAATTCTTGAACTAAAGTTTGTGATCTTAAGAAATTATCAAATGCGTCACTAAATTCTGACAATACAAGAGGCTTTATCTTAAGCCCTAGAATACCAGCATCTTCTGTTTGACCTAAACTGACGTATTTTGCGGCGAATAAGGCTTGAAGATTAATGTTCTCTTCATCGGGTCTGAATGGAATTTTTTCTTCAGCCATTTTTAAATAAAATGCTGCACTATCAGGTTGCCCTTGCTCAACAAAAGTTTCGGCTAGTTGCAGGAAACTATAACGGTAATTCCCTAGCATTCTTCTAATGTTTTCATCAAAATAGGCATCAGGATTATTCCACTCTGTAAAACTGAAATTGCGTAGTCTACGAGTATGAATATCAGTATTAATATATCCTTGATATCTTGAATCTGTTTTCTTTGGTATAACTCTATAAGCTTTACCTTCAGTTCTAAAGTAATCGTTTAAACCAAGCATACTTTGCGTAGAAACAGTATTAGCAAAATAAATAGGGCGTAGCCACTCATTGGTCTGTAGCAACTCAAGAATCATTAAATCCTGTACTTGCATATAATAGACTCCATTTCCTTGAGCATCATTTCCATATAAACGGCCATTAACTCTCCAAGATATTTGATCGTCTAATGAATCCACTGGCATTTCAAAATCAGTACCAGTATAAAGAATTTGAAGAGATGTATCAGGTTTTACACCAATCGCTTCTTTATAATTTCCATCTTCTGCAAATGCACTTCTCAACATTTCTTTGTCTACAGGAATATTGATATTTCTTGGTTGCCAACGATCAATTTTTGAAGTTATAATATCTACTTCTTCATCAGTTAAATTAATCGGCAATGGAGCTGACTCATGTGACCATTGATTTTTTAGCTGTTTTATATACCAATCAGTATTCAAAAGACTTAAACAAACGATACGTACATCAGTCCTAACACCTTCAACTTCCTGTGCGTACCAAAGTGGGAAGGTGTCATTATCACCGTTAGTAAATACAATTGCATTAGGAGCTAAAGAGTTGAGTAGATTTTTTGCATAATCAGGAGCAACATATCTATTACTTCTATCATGATCATCCCAATTCTGGAATCCCATTAATACTGGAGAACCAAGTATACAAAGAGCAACAACAGCATAACTAACTGCTACATTTTCTTTGAGGTATCCTTTTAGTAATTCTACAATTCCAGTTACACCTAATCCAATCCAAATAGCGAAAGCAAAGAAGGAGCCTATATAAGCATAGTCTCGCTCCCTAGGTTGATAGGGATCCTGATTAAGGAAAATAATTATTGCAAGCCCTGTAACAATGAATAGAGTAAGTACCGCAAATGCTCGTTTCCAATCGGATGTAAAGTGAAATATTAAACCAAAAACCCCAAGTAAGAAAGGAATAAAATAATAGGCATTATTAGCTCTATTCTGAGGATAACGTGCTTCTTCAAACCCTGATCGCCAACCAGTATCCTGAATATCAGCAACTCTACCTATAAAATTCCAATTAAAGTACCTTAAGTACATATGATTGATTTGATATTCCCAGAAAAAATCCCAATCACTATCATAACGTGCATAATATGCTACATCTCTAGGGTCTTGAGAATGCCTTCGTGGGAATAATTCTTCAGCATCAGGGTTTACCTGACCTGTTGCATTATCAAAGTTTCGCCCTCTAAAAATGGGTGTATCACCATACTGCTCTCTCTTTAGATATTTTACAAAATCTTCTACAGTTTCAGGATCATTTTCATCGATCGGTGGATTAGCAATAGATCGAATCATAATTACTGAATAGGATGAATATCCTATCATGATCATGGCATAACTAATTAGGCAAATATTTGCGAGGCGATATTTTTTCTTTTGAGTATGGTAAATTCCCCATACTAATGATCCAAGTACAAGTAGTACAAATGTGAAAGGTCCAATTAAACCATACGTAGCTCCACCAATTTTATCTGACCAATCTGGGAGTGTTTGAATTGTAAATGGATAAACTACTAAGAATGAAGCTACAGCTAAAGCTCCCATAATTCCGAAAGAGAGCAATGTGAAATCTCTTTTTTTGAAGTAAACGATTATTGCTACAAAGAAAATGGCAAGCAAATTTAGAAGATGGACGCCAATGGCTAAACCGAACATGTAAGCAATTAGTACTAACCAACGTTCGTTATAATCTTTATCATGATTCTCTGCCCATTTGAGAGCCAACCAAACTACGATTGCTGTAAAAAACATCGACATTGCATACACTTCAGCTTCCACTGCATTGAACCAAAAAGTATCAGAAACAGCGAATGTTAGGGAACCAACTAAAGCGCCTCCATACATACCAATTTTATCAACTAATGTCATTGAATCAGGATGTCCTCGATACTCACGAACTAAACGAACAATGATTAAATAAAGTAACATGATGGTTAAAGCAGAGGCTAATCCACTTAAGAAGTTTATACTCAAAGCAACATATTCGATGGGCATGAACATAGAAGCAACTCTACCGATAAGTGAGTAAAGTGGAGCACCAGGAGGGTGATTAACTTGCAGTCCGTGTGCTACTGCAATGAATTCACCTGCGTCCCAAAAACTAGCTGTTGGAGCTAATGTTAATGAGTAGATTATTAGCGACACGATGAATGTAAAAAGGGCTAAATATTTATTCGTCGTTTTATGATCTGAAAACATGTATGTATTATCCGGATGAAAAGTTTTGGATAGTCAATTTATTACCTTTATGATAGGCTTGCAATTATAGGCATAGCCTAAATCTATTCAAAATAGATCAGCTTAAATTTACAAACCATTTTGACATTTTAACGAGTCAATTTTCAACCTATTTTCTAATTAACAATTATTTGCATGGTAGCTAATACAAAAGAACGGTTTTCATCTAAACTTGGACTTATTTTAAGTGTCCTTGGAATAGCAATAGGTACTGGGAATATATGGCGATTTCCAAGAATAGCAGCTCAAAATGCTGGAGAAGACGGAGCAGGAGCTTTTCTTGTAGCGTGGATATCATTTTTATTTTTATGGTCCATTCCTCTTATAATTGCTGAATATGGTATAGGTAGAAATGGTAGAAAAGGTGTAATAGGATCATTTTCTGAACTTATCGGGAAGAAAAAGGGGTGGATGGGAGGCTTTATTGGGTTTGTAGCAACAGCCATTATGTTTTATTACAGTGTAGTTGCAGGTTGGTGTTTGTATTATTTATATCAATCAATTGGAGTTGGCCTACCTGATACTTATGAAGCTTCAGTTGTCATATGGGATTCCTTTCATTCAAATGGATTACCTGTCTTTTTCCATGCTATAATTATGTTTTTTGGCGCCATTGTCGTTATAAAAGGAATTTCATCTATAGAGAGGGTTAATAAAATTTTAATTCCATCCTTATTAATTGTGCTAATAGTTTCGTTAGCAAAAGCACTTAGTCTTGAAGGAAGTGGTGCAGGTGTTTCATATCTATTTACTCCAGACTGGAGCACTTTAAAAAGCCCTCAGATATGGCTAGAAGCTCTGACACAAAACGCTTGGGATACAGGTGCGGCTTGGGGATTGATTCTAACATATGCATGCTATATGCGAAAATCTGATGATGTTACTATAAGTGCCTTTCAAACTGGTATTGGTAATAATATGATTTCTCTACTAGCCGCAGTCATCATTTTCTCTACAGTATTTGGAACCTTAGGTTCTTCTATGACTAATTCAGAAATTCTTGAAGTTATGAAAACTTCAGGTCCAGCAGGAACTGGATTAACGTTTATTTGGATGCCTCAGCTATTTGCATCTATGACAGGAGGTGGATTATTCTCAATTCTGTTCTTTCTTGGATTAACATTTGCTGCATTTAGTTCTCTAATATCTATGATCGAATTAGCAGTCAAGGTTTTTGTTGATTCAGGTATGACTAGAAAAAAAGCGACAGTTTTTGTTGCAAGTGCTGGTTTTGCTTTCGGTATACCATCTGCACTAAACCTAACCTTTTTCGCGAATCAAGATTTTGTATGGGGAGTTGGGTTAATGATATCTGGTGCATTTATCTCATATGCTGTTATTAGCTATGGTGCAGATAAATTCAGACTTAATATTGTTACCACGAATGAAAGTAAAACTAAACTTGGTCCTTGGTGGTCAATTATAATTAAATATATAGTACCTGTTGAAGTAATCACCCTATTAATTTGGTGGATGTATTTAAGTGCAACTGAATATGCTCCTGATACATGGTATAATCCATTCGATGCATTTTCAGTGGCTACAGTTTTTGTACAATGGGCTCTTGCGTTAGGATTAGTTTATTTCTTCAATAAAAAACTTATTTCAAAAAAAGAGGTTATCGTATGAAACTAATATTCATTTATTCTTTAATTGTTTTAACAACAAGCTCAATTATAGCTCAAGATTCTCCAACAACTCGCGAGATGAATTTCATTAATTGGATGGAATTCGCCGAATTTGTACCAGAAAAAATAGAAACTGTATTACTACCTGTAGGTACTCTAGAACCTCATGGGGTTATTCCAAATGGAGCAGATAATATTGCTCCAGAACGTATGGCTAAAGAATTAGCAGCAAAACTTAATGCTATGATTGCACCAACGTTAAATTACGGTGTAACAGGTTCAATGAAAGCATATCCAGGTGCTTTTGCTATCTCAAAAGAGGCTTATCAAGCTTTTATAGGAGATATTATCATAGGACTTTCAGATAATCATTTCAAAAATATTATAATAATGAATGGACATGGGGGACCACAAACAGCAATTCTTCAAACCGTTGCTGATGAACTGTCTCATAAGTTAAAAGTTAGAATTTTGATTATTAACTGGTGGAGTGTAGTCTCAGAAGATACATTCGCAGTTTTTGGCGAAAATGGTGGTCATAGTGGAAATAACGAAACTGCTTATATTCAAGCTATTGTACCTGAACACATTCATAAAGAAAGATATACAGGAAAAGAAATGACTACTCCATATCCATCTGGTTCTACTTGGTCAGCTTATCCATTTCCTTCATCTATAGGGTTATACGAGGAAGGGCAGGGGTTTCCTACTTTCGATGGTGATCAAGCTAATGAATACTTTTCTAGAGTTAATAAGCGAGTTCTAAATTTAATTGAAGATGTAATTATAAAGTGGGACTTAGCAAAACTTTATCAAGACTAAATTTAAGAATTTAATTTACTCTCAATTCTTTTCATACATTCACGGATATCTTGTAATACTTCAACCATAGATTCTGTTTCTTGAGAATTTGAAGAAGAATTGTCAGTTACTTTATCTCTTTGGTCGAATACCATTTGGCGAAAATTGTGAGCATCAATTATACCAATTAAACTAAGATCTGCAGCTGCACCTGCTGAATTACCAGCAGTCTCAATTTTAAGAATACTTAAGCCAAGTTTTTTTAATAAAGGGCCTTCTTTGAAAGTTAAATCCTGAATTTTATCTAATGGTATAGTCTTTTCAGTTTGAACAATGAATCCTTTTTTAAAACGAAGAGAACGAGAGGTGAGTTCACATTCTAAACGTTCGAAATATTTATTTATAAAAATAGGTGCGAATATTAACCAAATTGGAATAAAAGGAATGGTAACTAACATGATTAACATCATGAAAACACCATACAAATTAAAGTAAGTTTTAAGACGGGGGTTAAATTTGGCTTCTTTAAGAACGATTGTGTTTTGTGACATAAATTTTTGATTTAAAATAAAAAAGGCACTACTTGTGAGTGCCTTAGATACAATTTTTCAAACAAAAAGAGAACTAGTTTTTTACTACTTCTGGTAATTTATTTCTGTCTACTAATTTCATAGCCGCAGAATTCATACAATAACGAAGATTTGTAGGTCTAGGCCCATCATCGAAAACATGCCCTATATGTCCTCCGCAATTTGAACAAACTATTTCTGTTCGAGTCATAAATAAACTCTTATCCTCTAATTCCACTACCAAGGATTCATCAATTGGTTTCCAAAAGCTTGGCCATCCTGTTCCACTTTTATACTTATGTTTTGAATCATATAGTTTTTGACCACACCCTGCACATACATAGATACCATCTTCATTTGAGTCAAAATATTCGTTAACATATGGAAATTCAGTTCCTTTTTTTCTCAATATTCTAAACTGAGAGGAGGTCAGTATTTCTTTCCATTCAGCATCTGTCTTTTGAAATGGAAATGAATCTGGTATTGTATCTGTAGCCATCTCAAAATTAATTAGTTCATGAAGATGCTTTTCCGAATGTTCACTTAATTCAGAGTGTTTATCGAAGCCTAAGAATATTAATGCTATACTTAAACTGATTGATGATATAAGAAATAATTTCATAGTATAATTTTTATTTGATAACAATATCGGAGTAGTTAATCATTCCAAGTTGAAACTTCTTCACAAAATTATAACAAATAAATTTTCTGCAATTACCAGTCTCGGCTCCATCCCCAATCACTATCAAAATTGTCACTTATGAGTGGTAAATTCTTTTGATGGAATATTCTAATTCCAATAGTTGCGCCTACCCAAAATCGATATTGTTTTCCTTTTCTATTTGGAGACCACAAGCTGTACCAAGTATAATCACTAGCTTCATCAACTTTAGTAACTTGCATATTTAAGTTAGGACCACCATATATGGATAACCCATTTCCAAATCGGTTTCCTATCATATATTTATATGATAGTATTCGATTTTTTCTGTTTGTCCATTTTTCTTCAAACACATGATGAAAACTCAATTCTTGATTAACAAAAAGATTAGTACTTTCAATATTTTCAAAGGAATCCTGTATATTTTTTTCTAGACCAACTGCAAAACCAACTCGATATACATTCCTATCTAATAGGCTGTTATAACCCAATAAGAAAGAATTATAGACACGATAAGTACCTGTTGTAATACCTATCTCAGTAAACCCACCATCAGAAAATCTAGTTTCAATATTTTTTCTACCGTTTCCATAAATGCTAAATAAACCTACAGGCGCACCTTGAAATTCTTTGGCAATGTTTAAAATGCCAATCTGAAGACCCATTGCGGATCTTGCAAAATTAATCCCACCGAATTGAAGTCCTTCCATAACTTCAGCAAAATTTCCAATTCCGGCAGCGGATAAACCCTCAATAGAATTCCCAATATTAATACCCATTGTAACAAGTAGTCCACTAGCATCACCACCAGCATAATTAATTACACCCGAGGCTAGAAGTCCCTCAATGTCGTTATTTGCAATATTACCTATTCCTGCAGCTTGTAATCCTGAAATATTATACCCACTATAATTAAATCCTATAGCTGCTTGTAAACCTTCAACATTATCTCCTGCATAATTGAATAAACCAGCACCTTGTAAACCTGATATATCTCCCTCTGTATAATTAAAAAGTCCACCTAGTTGAACACCTTCAATATCTCTTTTACTGATATTTGCCCCACCTGCAAATTGCATACCTGATGAACCCAATACTGAGTAATTTAATAATCCAGCCAATTGAATTCCTTCAAGCATATCTTTTGTATAGTTAGATACACCTGCAAGTTGAATACCACTCATATCACCTTCTGAAAAATTTGCAAATCCAGTGATATTAACTCCAGCCATTTCTCCGCCAGTAGCATTTACTAATCCAGAAAACTGGAATCCATTAGAATAGAATTTATTGTAGTTAAACAAAGCACCAAATTCATATCCATCTAATGCTCCATGATACCCTGCTATAAGATTGAAAGAATATTTAGCAGAATAATTTATTGTTGAAGAACCATTAGTACTTAAAGGTGGTACAAGAGTAATTCTCCATTTTCGATATCGTAAATCATCTTCAGTATCCTGAGCTATTAATGATGATAGGATAGATAGAAGAAGTAGGGTTACTATAAGTCCTAGTAATTTCTTAAACATAGTGACAATAGATCTGTTTTTAAACTTTGATCTAATACGTGTTTTAAACTAAAAGTTTCGGTAAACACTAACCTTAAAGTAATCAGAAATTAATTCTAGGACTTTAAGTAGTTATAAAATTCAGTTTTTACTGAATTAGTGATTTAAATCGGGAAAACTATCCTTGAGTTTATCATTCCACAATTCAACTTCCTCAACGTCTTTCAATAAATCAGCGAAATCCCCTTCAATAGTAACTGACTCTATAGTATCACCTTGAACTATTGAGTTGACTATAGATTGGTCTTCAGCAGAGTCTACTTCTCCAAAAACTGTATGTTTACCGTCAAGCCATGATGTAGGTATATGTGTGATAAAGAATTGACTCCCGTTAGTTCCTGGGCCGGCATTAGCCATAGATAGTTTCCCTGGCTTATCGTGTATTAACTCTGGATGAAACTCATCTTCAAATACATATCCTGGGCCGCCACGTCCATCGCCATTAGGACATCCACCTTGAACCATGAAGTCATTGATTACACGATGAAATTTAAGGTTGTTATAATACCCCTTTGAAGAAAGGTTGACAAAATTGGCAACTGTTTTAGGTGCTTTATCATCAAATAATGACAAATTGATGATTCCTTTAGACGTTTTAAATATTGCTTTTAAAGACATTTTATTTAGATAATATTAGTGATAGTGTTATAAAATTTGAGTCTACTCCAGGATTCTCTTTTCCTGTTTGGGCATTTGAAATATGATGAAATTTATATCCTAATGATAAAGAAATATGTTCACTAGTTCTCAAGATAGTATTAACAGATAAGCTGAAAGTATAATTCAAATTTTTACCTTTATCGGTTGGGAATCTCTTATCCATTAATATTAGGCCGCTATAAGAGTACAATGATATACTAACTATTCTTGAAATTTCATTAGTGATACCTAAACCGAGTGGTGAAATACCAAATCCTTTTGATTTACCTCTCGTATTTCCTTCATCCCTTCTTGGGTAATCGAACTCTATATAAGGAATAAAACCAATTTGATAGTATATCGGATAACCATAAATCTCCATATTAGTTATACTTCTAAACTCAATTTTTGTAATTGTAGTAGTCGTACTTGGCGTTTTACCAAGAAAAATGATAGAAGTAGGAGAATAGCCAGTAATTCCTACTATTTGCTTATCCCTATTTATGATCTCTTGACTATAACTCAGGGAAAAAATGAGGAAACTAAAAGTAAGTATGAATATACTTTTTGATAAGTACATTTAAATAGCACTACCTAGAAATTATATTTATCATTTAGTAGCTATTTGCCTTTTTGGGATATTTGCAATAATCGAAAGTATCCAAACAATAAACCAAGAAACTGTTAAATAATAGTTTCCTGATTTTAGTAATAGAAGTATAGTTAAAAGATAAATACTGTGATAAAACCAATTGGGAACATTGGTTTTCACAGCTTTCGATTTTAAAAAATCAATAAAAAAGTAGAGGATTTTACCAATTAGTAAAAACCCAGTGTATACCCATAAAATGATTTCAACTACATTATTTGAAGTAATCATATAGGCTACAATTATTCCAAAAATAATTATGTCTAGAACAGCATCTTTTAGCCAGTTCATATAGAGTTAAAAATATTCGGAGTCATCTTCTGAATCTAAAAGTGAAACATCTCGAGCTAAAAGTCCTTTATCTCCATTATCTAAAATGAATTCAACTTTTTCGCCACGTTTTAATTTCTTAAATCCATCCGAATTTATTTCAGAATAGTGAACAAATATTTCTTCTTCTTCACCAGAGCTAATAAATCCATAGCCCTTAATATTATGAAACCACTTTACAGTTCCAGTTTGTTTTGTATTTGTCGACATGATATTTCCTTGTTTCTGACCCGATTAAGCAAGCATACGAAATAACGTGTTAATTTAGAATCATTTCAAGTTAAAAATAGCTCATAAACCAATTATCTCACTGAAAACTCTGTAATCCAAATTATGGTATTCTTAAAATTCTGATTTTTTGGTGTGGTTAATTCAGATCTCCAAGCATATATAGATTTTGGTTCTATGTCGACTATATACCCCTCAAATCTTATTAAATTGCCTTTTCTTAGTTTTTTGATATCTGTATCAATTTCTTCATTTGAAGGTACTAAATGCCATAAGTCTATCTGACTTAGGAGTTCATTTAAGGGAAGAGGTGGTCTTGTAAATTCGTAGTCAAAAAATCTATTGTCTAAAGAAAAATGTATATGATCAAGATTTCTTTCATCAGATAAAGCTTTCCAACCAACTAATACATCTACAGGTGAATATTTTCTTTTATTATCAAAAAAGTATCTCTTTCTTTCTAAAATTCGTACCTCACCTGATATTTTTCGATGTGGTACAATAGTAGCATTTTTAAACTCAAAGGGTTTTTCCCACGTTATTCGTTCTAAATTGGGCTTATTTGGAGTAATTTCACCTGGTCCATGATGAATAGGGAATACAGTCCAAATATAAAATCCTGAAAATGCTACTATACCTAACAGTATAAACTTCAGCATAGCTTCTCCTTTTCATGAAGGAGTATATAGCTAATGAAAATGTTACATTTAAATAATTACATCAGCTTTTAGAAAAGAAGAGCGTCAACTTTTCTAAGTCTTCTATATAGAAATTTTTCAATGCTTTAGCTCCATTAATAGAGTAAATATCTTCAAAGCCAATTTTAGGTTTTGTTTCATATATAAAAATTAGTTTTCCATTTCTAAAATTTATCTCACTTATTTCATTAATCTGAAATTCAATTCTATTGGATTCTAATTTATTAAGAGAACCATTTATAAAGTTCCCGTCGGAATCTTCAAAAGCTTGTAAATTATCTTGATATTGAGTGCCAAAGGTATTGTTTGCAATATCTTTAACTCTTTCACTAAAGACCATATATATAGTTGATTCTGTAAACCCAATTTTTACTTCATTATACTTGTCAGTAATCTCAAATAGAATAACATTGGAATCAATAGTTGTTTTTGAATACCCTGAAGTAATTATTAGGAGGGAAAATAACAGGGATAAACTAACAATATGTAGTATTTTCATAGAATAAGTTACTTTTTTACTATTAAACAAAAAACTATCTTTTATGAGACGTATTTAATCTTAACATAGTTTCATGAAAATCAAAATTTGTCTAAATTAGTCTTCAAACTTCATAAAACTTTAATCTAAAGTATGCAGTTCCAGATTGTCCCTTCTGAATTTCTAATTCTTATTGTTGATGACACAGAGGCAAATATTAAGTTGCTTTCTCATGTTCTACGCGACGTAGGGTTTTCTCCAATTGTTGCATTTAATGGTTCAGATGCATTGGAACTTATTAAGAGTCGAAAGCCAGATCTAGTTTTACTTGATATTATGATGCCTGATATGACAGGATATGAAGTTTGTAGGAAAGTAAATGAAGATGATGAGCTAAGATCTATTCCAATCATATTTCTGAGTGCTCTTTCTGAAACCAGTAATAAAGTTGAGGGTTTTGAGGCTGGTGGAGTGGATTACGTTACTAAGCCTTATTAAAAAGATGAAGTTTTAGCACGAATAAGGACACATTTATTTCTAAGTAAACTTCAAAAAGAAAGGGATCAGCGAATTCAAGCTCTTCGCGAAACAGAAATAGAACTAAGAGAAATTAATCAAAAAAAAGATCAACTAGTTCGAATTGTAAGTCATGATATAAAAAATCCACTAACTGGGATTGTTGGTTTAGCAAATCTAATTAAAGAAAATCCTGAGCTACCTAAGGACGATGTATTCAAAATGCTTAGTGCAATGGAGCAAAGTGGGAAAAAACTCATGGATATGGTTGAGAAAGTTTTAGATAATGAAAACCATTCTAAAAGTAATGAGAAATTGAACTTTCATGAAGGTTTACTTGAAGACCTAGTTGAAAAGGTTATTTCTGTAAATAAGCCCAAAGCAATGCTAAAAGGAATAACACTTAATTTAGTAAATAAAATTAGTGTAAATAATGTTTTACTAGAGCATACAAAAATAGAGATTGCTTTGAATAATCTTATTTCAAATGCATTAAAATTCACATCTAGCAGTGGTAAAGTCACATTATCAGTATTTTCCGATAATGAAAAGATGATATTTAAAGTTCAAGATAATGGAATCGGAATTCCTAAAAATTTGACTTCATCAATATTTGGTATAGGCAAAACTTCAAAAGGTGTTTCTAATTTAGGTACTGATGGAGAAATTGGAACAGGATTAGGCTTAGACGTTGTTGAAAAATATGTTAATATTCACAACGGAAAAGTATGGGTTGAATCAGAAGAAGGTGTAGGTACTATTTTCTTTATTGAGATACCAACGAACAAATAAAATTATTGAAATGAAATATACTGTTCTTGTAATTGATGATGATGAGCCTATTCATTTTATGGCAAAAAATTTACTAAGTAGTGAATTCTCATTAGTACACGCAAAAAACGCACAAGAAGCAATAGATATACTATCTAATACTAAGATTAATCTTATTCTTTCTGATATCCATATGCCAGGATTAACTGGCCTAGAATTATTAGAATCTTTAAGATTAGATAGTGAAAAGAAAAAAATACCTATTCTAATAATGACTAACCTTCCTACAATAGAAAAGGAAAAAAAGGCATTAGAATTAGGAGCGGCTGATTTCATAAAGAAGGAACTCTTTACATCTAATAAAGAGAGAATTCTAGAATTAATTAGAATGAAGTTAGTTACTGATATCGATATTAATGATTTAGAAGAAGATCTTGCAGATAACAAGAATAAACTTGTTATGAGATTAATGGAAAGTGCACTTTCTGGTTCTTTTAATGAAACAGTTGATGTTCTTTGTTCAGAATTATTAGCAATTTTAGATTCTGACTTTCTAGGATTCTGGATTGTTGAGGATAACACATCCAGGCTTCTCCATTTTTATGGTAAAAACGAACCAGATAAAGAATTGATTTCTTCAATTGACAAAGAAAGATCATTCCAACATTTAATTGATTCTCAAGATCCCTATTTATGTAATCACATTTATAGTGATGAATTGGGATTCTTTAATGACTTCTCTAAGAGCCAAAAATTATCTGCTGAAATTGCGGTTCCCCTTTTTACTATTAATGAGAAAAATTTATTAATGAATAATTTAAAAGTTCCTGAAAAGTCTTCTTTATTTGGAGTTATAGTTATAAAAAGGTCAGTTTTATTTTCATCAAATGAGTTTTTGCTAATATCTAGATTAATCACTCAAACGGGATCTATACTATGGAGACTTTTTAAGAAAAATTTACAATAAAGAGGATATTTTTGAACGTACTGTTAGTAATAGAAGGTACTTATCCTTGGTATAGGGGTGGCGTAAGTGAATGGATATATAGATATATAAAAACATGTACTGAGTTTAATTTCTCAATACTGCAAATCGCTACTGATCCCTTTTTCGATTTAAAGCCTGAGGATGCTCTTTATCCATTTCCGGATAATATTTTAAATTTTAAACGTATTCCACCTCCTGAATTTGTAGATAATTGGGAAGCTTCATTAAATAACTGGTTTTCAGATAATTCCCCTCATTTCGAGGATATTATGGATTATGAAATTATTCATGTAACAAATACTGGATTTGCTGGATGGTTAGGAGTTCAAATATCTAAGGTTATGGGTAAGCCTTTAATTCTAACAGAACACGCAATATATTGGCTAGAAGTTCTAAAAGGTGCGGTTGCACTGGAGTGTGGTTATAGGATACCAGACAACACAATATCAAAAGAAAGGGTTGTAACTCTATTTAAAGATATTGCTAAATCGGTTTATTTAAATGCGGATAAAATTATTACTGTATCAGAATGCAATATAAAATTGCAAAAACAATTAGGAGCAACATCCATTACATATATACCCAATGGAATTCCTGACAATTGGATATCGAATACCATAAAGAAAAGGGAAATACCAGTAATAGGTTGGGTAGGAAGATGTGCAGAAATGAAGAACCCTCTTCAATTTTTCGACTATATATCAGAATTTCAAAGACAAGGGTTTAAAGCACTATTTTTAATGTTACTTAGCGATGCTGGAGAGCATGGCCTCGAGGTGAATGTTAAAGAGAAGGCTTTATCATTTGATTCTGTTTCTTTGGTATGGAATAAACCTTCAAAAGAATACTATAAGGAAATGGATATGCTTCTAATTACAAGTCATAATGAGTCGCAACCCTTAGTTATGTTTGAAGCCCTTTCACAAAAGGTATTACCAATAGGAAGAGAAGTTGGGGATTTGACCAATAAATTTGGTTATACATTTCCTGAGCATGATTCAATTGACACGATTTGTAAGGAAATACATGAATTTTGGGAAACCCGTGAACTGTTTACAAACTACGTTGAAGAAAGACATGCAGTAATAAAAAGTAACCATACATGGTCTAATATTTTCAATCAATATGAAATTATGATTAATGAAACCATACTTGAACTTGAAGAATTGAAGTGATCAAAAAAAAGCCCATTGTACTTTTTGAGACTGAAGGCTCTTATCCATTTAGTGGTGGGGGAGTTTCTACATGGGCTCATATTTTATGTTCTGAGTTAGAAACTCAAATAGATTTCTATATCTATGCTATTACAGGTAACCCATTTGTTGAAAGTAGATATAAACTTCCTGATAATATTAAGAAGGTTATTCATATTCCATTGTGGGGAGTAGAAGAACCTGTTCAATATTATAATGCTGAAGAACCTTTTTCATATCAGATTGAAAAAAGGGCTAGAACAACAAGAAGTGTAGTAAAAGAGCACTTCATGCCAATCTTTCGAGATTTTGTTGATTGTTTATTTGATCCGTTTTGTGATCCACAAAAAATAAGTGAAGTCATTTATGGAATGTGGAAATATTTTACCAGATATGACTATAAACAAACAATGAAGGAAACTACATTATGGATTGATTTCAAAGACCATCTTATTGATGAGTTTGAAGCACATAAGGATAATAAAGAAGAACCTAGAGTTTTCGATGTTACCTTTGGTATGAGATGGCTTTATCATTTTATGATGCCTTTAGCTACAAATATTCCAAAAGAAGTTGATATTACTCATGCTACAATTGCTGGGTTTCCAGCATTAGCTTCAATTGTCGCAAAATATGAATATGGAACACCTAGTATTGTAACAGATCATGGAGTTTATATTAGAGAAAGATTGATAAATCTTGGAAGGGCAGATATGCCCTATTTTTCAAAGCAACTTCTTTTAAACCTCTCAACAATAGTGACTCGAGCAGTATATTTCACTGCTGATCAAATTTCACCTGTTACAACAGCTAATCAAAAATGGGAAATGAAATTTGAAGCTGATGAGTCTAAAATAATACCAATTTACAATGGGGTAGATACTTCCGTTTTTAAACCAACTTTAAAACCAGCACATACTGCGGATAAGCCTACTGTTGTTGCAGTAGCTCATATTTTTCCATTAAAAGATATTGAAACTATGATCAGAACGTGTGATTTGGTAAGAAAAGAAATACCAGAAGTGCAGTTTATTGTATACGGAAGCCTAGATGTTGATAAAGAGTATGTTCATAAATGTGAGCAGCTTATCGAAGATTTGGAAGTTGGAGATAATTTCCGTTTTGGGGGCTTTCATGACAAACCGAGTATGGTTTTTAATGAAGGAGATATCTCAATACTCACTTCAATATCAGAAGGATTTCCATACACAGTTATTGAATCTATGAGTTGTCAACGTCCCGTAGTTGCAACTGATGTCGGAGGAATTAAAGATGCACTTCATGATTGCGGTATTCTTTGTAAACCTAGAGACCCAAGGGCAATTGCTGATGGAGTTATTAAACTTCTTTCTGATACCGAACTAAGATTGGAACTTGGAAAGAAGTCGCGAGAAAAAGTACTTCTTAATTTTACAACAAAAAGAAGCGTAGATTCATATTATGATAGTTATAAGAACTTACTGAATATTGCTAAAACTCCATTAAGTTCAACAGTCAAAATTCCTTCAGTATTGAAGTTATTGAATCACTTTGAGGAGGTTCATGAATCAACAGTCTAGTATTGAAGAAAATAAGCTCTCATTTTTAGAGGCACGATATAAACTTATAATTGATGTTCGTGAACTAGTTGATATTCCTATGAGTAGCTGGGCCGTTGCAGCAACGATAGAGTCTTTAGGAATACGTGATATTGATGCGAATACTGATTTTGGGTATGATAATGTATTTGAATTAGCAGAGTTTGTTTATGAACAAATTCAGCTTGAAATAAATAATGAAGATAGAAGTCAGAGTCATGACAGTTATACTCATGGATTTTTTAAAACCATCAAGTTACTTCTCAAATACTACACTGCAGGTTTAGTATTATCAATGCCAATGCTTGTTCAGATCGTAGCTATTTTAGTTTTTGAATATGCTTTATGGGCATGGTTACGATTTAATGAGGCTCAAGCTACTGTTGTAGCTTTTGGAACTATATCTTCATTTGTTATTACAGGTGGTTTTATTCAGGTAATTGGACGCTTAGTTTCAAAATACAAAGGTGAAGAAAACTATTATCTAGCAAGAAAAGCGGTATATAAGATTTTAAGATTAGGTATACCAACTGTATTACTATTTGCAATAGCACTCTTTTTAATCAATTTAGCCTTTCCATTTTACCCAATGAGAATGATGATTCTTTCAATCATCTATATGTTGCTCATTTCATTCTTATTACTTAGTGCAGCCATATTATTTGCTTCAGAATTAAGATTCATGATTCTGTTCTCTATTACTTTCGGAACCATAGTGGTTATTTTATTAACTAAGGCAAATATATTTGGGGTTTATATGGCGCAATGGGTTGGTATTTTTATTACAACCATTTTGATGACAGGGTATGCAGCTTTGTATTACCAATTTAAAATCCAAACATTACGTCAAGAACTTCTTAAACAAACACTACCATATGATGAAGTAAGTTACTACAACAATTATAGATATTTTTTATACGGATTTTTTTACTTCATCTTTCTATTTACTGATCGGATTCTTGCCTGGTCTACAGGTGATATACCACCGCCATATATCATTTGGTTTAATACTCCATATGAATTAGGTATGGATTGGGCTTTAATAAGCTTTGTAATAACCATAGCTACCCTAGAGTTTAGCATAAATGCATTTTCTCAGTATTTAATCCCAGCTCAGAAAAATATTTCATTGAATAAAATGAAAGCATTTAATAAACATTTTAACAGATTTTACTTTAGACAACTAGTTCTTTTATTAATTATCAGTGTTGTCTCTATTCTAATTACTTATTTTGGAGTGTTAAGCTTAAGGGCTTTTGAAACTCAAATACCTGAAATAAGAGACTTTTTTGCAAATCCTATTACCTTCAAAGTCTTTTGGATGGGTAGTATTGGATATGTATTTCTAGTTTATGGGTTGCTCAATTCATTGTTCTTTTTTACTCTAAATAGACCAACATTTGTAACTTACTCTATGATAGTTGCTGTAATTGTTAATTTTATAGTCGGTTTTATATGTAGCAGACTTTTTGGATTTGAATATGCCACAATTGGCTTATTAGCAGGGGCATTTACATTTGCTCTTATAACAGGAATAATCGCAAAGAAATTTTTCAAACATTTGGATTATTATTATTACTCAGCATATTGAGGACTAACAAATGAAAGACGTAAAATCATATCTTAATCTAGTAGGTTCCCGAATTGGGAAGGCGTTTTCTTTGCGTGAATTTGATACAGAAGATGAACTTGAATTCTGGTCACTTTCAGCTGAGCATATGTCCCGCTCTAAACCACCTTCTTTTCAAGATATAGTACAATGGATGGATATCTTATATCGTGCTCCAGTACATATTGTTTATAAAAAAGAAGGGGATGAACTTTTTCTTTTCAAACGATACATAAATGTAGAAAACCTTATTGGAAAAAATCATTCTGAAGAATTAACAAATGTAGAGAAGACATTAGTAAGTGACTTCGAACAACAGGTGCAAAATCTTCAACAGAAAATAACTTGGTACCCTGATTTAAAGGAAGCTGGTATTTCGTCATCTTCAGTTGGCAACTGCGAACATATTCCTTTATTTGATGAGAACAGGGAAATATGGGGCATCTATATGATAGGCCCTAATACTAAGTGTCCAGATGTTATTGTTCCAAGACTATCGATTGTAGGTCGTTTACTATCAATTTGGCTTATCAATATTGAAATAGAAGAAGACGGTCAGAAGAATAAATACCTCAATAAGATGGAAGGAATTATATCTGAACTAGGGAGTGGAGCTTTAAATATTGAAGCTTTATCACGACTATATCTTAGGTATTTATTGAATGGATACAATAATAAAAAAGGTGCGATAATTGAGAATATTTTTTCCTCACCATCCAGTATTTGTCTTGAACAGATAGAACCAACTGATATAGCGACAATAATAGAAAAAAAACCTGATATCTCTTCTCCTAGTGATTCTAAAAAAATTATAATTGATGATATTGGTGAAGTGATCTGGATTCCTTTTAAAGTTGGAGAATCAATTAGTTCTATCATTATGATAAATGAAAAAGCTGATTCTAAATATTCAATGGAAGGGATTCAGAGTGAAATATCAATTCAATTGGGTAGACTTCTAGATTTTCGAAATGATAATATGGATTTCACAAATTCATTGATTAGCTCATACTATGACATGCTAAGAGTGTTAGAATATTCAAGAGATAAAACTAAATTTCACACCCAAAGATTACTCGCTTTTACAGAGCGTTTCGCAATAGTTTTTGGACTAGATGAAAATGAATCTGAGATTTTAAAATTAGCTACTAAATTACATGATATTGGATATGTTGGCGGGTTAAGTGTAGAATCAAATATTTCAATTGGTTCTGAACTTTCTCACCCTTTAACTGGATATAAATTAATAGACCAACTTCCCATACATGATGATATTAAACAAGGTGTACTAACTCATCACGAATGGGTTAATGGACAAGGTTCACCTAATGGATTAATAGCAGAAGAAATATCTTGGACTGGAAAAGTAATTTCAGTATTTGAATATATAGTTGAATACATAGAGAGTAATATCGATAATGATAGTAAAACATCAGAAGAGTGGATAGAAGCACTTAGCCAAAGTATTATTGAGAGAGCAGACGTTCAATTTGATATGGTACTAGTACCTACCGTAATTGAGCTTATAAAAATGCTAGGCTGGGATATGTGTTGTTCTCTTGGTACAAATGAATAAAAAAAGAATAATCCACCATATAATATTTTTTATAGGCGTTTCTTTGTTGACCATTCAGTGTAATAATACTAGTAAAATTAGTACCAATCCGATGCTTAAAAAGACTCCTTTTGGAGTATGCTATTCAAAAATTACTCCAGAACAGGTTAAGAATTATAAAATGGTGATTATTGAGCCTGATTTTTATTCAAAAGCTGAGATAACTGCACTTAAAGCAACTGGCACAACTATTATAGCATATATCACATTAGGTGAAGTAGATTCGAATAGATGGTATTACCCATTACTAGAAGAAAGAGGTTTTTTAGGTATAAATAAAAATTGGAATAGCTCATTCCTAAATCTAGAAGATGATGTTACTCGAGCTATAATACTAGAAAAAGCTTTACCTGAGATAATGATTAAAGGTGTAGATGGTGTCTTTATGGATACAATTGATGCAGTTTCACCATATACTGAACGATCTAATCTTTCTCCTTATATGTTAACTTTAATTCAAGGTATTAGAGAAAAGTATCCCAATAAATTAATTATCCAGAATGCAGGGTTATTTTTATTAGAGGAATCAAAATCTATTATTGACGCTGTTTTAATTGAAGATATTGCCTCAGGTTATGATTTTGTAGACAAAGAGTATTTCATAAAAGACTTTGAAGCCTATACTAAGAGAATAGAATTAGTTAAAGAAAATTCAGAAAAACACAATATCCCTTTTTTGATAATTGATTTTGCTGACACTGAATTAGCTACTAATGAGATCAAATCTAGACTAGACTCTTTAAGTTTTCCTTACTTTATAAGTAATATTGAACTTTCAAGATTGCCAATAAGATCCGAACAAGTAGCAAATAAATTAAGGGGAGATTAGAACATGTACTTGTTTCAAGGTCTGTTTGCTGTTTTGCGAATTATTGTTTGCTTTTACCTTCTTTTTGGTGTTTTAGCTCCTTTTTTTCTTCCTTCTGTAAAAGAGAAAACTGGTATTGAGCGCCTGATGTACTCATGGGTAGGATTCGGTGGTTTAATTATAGTTGATGTTTTTGTTCTAACAATACTAGGTTTATATGATTTTATAAGTCTTTTTATCACGCTACTTGTTTTACCATTTCTAGTATTTATCTTTAAAAAAAGGAGAGAAGGTTTAACGATTATTGAAATTCTACTCTCTGTTGAAACTTCAATAATTGCGGTTCATGTACGAACTATTGAGAGTACTCTTTCAGTTTGGGATCGCTTTAAAGATAATTATTTTAAAAAACCAACTTATGATGTAAGAGATACAACACATCAAGTAATTGCCTTTTTAATAGCTTCAATTGCTTCAATAATTAGAATTATCCCTGCTATTCAAAATCCTGCTCCTTTTAGTAGAACATGGTATTTCGAATTGAGTAATGTTAAAGCACTATCACTTCAAAGATATTTTGAAGTGATACCTGAACCAAAAGGCATGCACTCATTAGTACATGTATTTAGCACGCTTACGCAAGTTACCCCAGAATTAATTTTGCATATTTTGGGTTCTTTGACAAGCTTCTTTTTAGCATTGATTATCTATTGGGTTATAAATGTAATAACAAATTCAAAAAACAGAATTGCAGCTTTGGTTGGAATGGCTATTTATTCAATCACTCCAATGTATTTAACACCAATCATTTTAGATTTTGAAGTTGAAGCAAATTCTATCTCTTTAGCTCTTTGTTTTGCAATCCCAACGTGCATCTTTTTTCTGCGCGAGGTCCGATTAAATAAAGATGCTTCTTGGTTTTTTATATCAATAGGTATTTTTGCAACTGCATTAATAAACTTATTCGTATTCCTTGTAGTTCTTATTCCAATTTTGATACTTGGTATTTTTACACTTCCAATTACACAATATGGAAAAAGTTTATTTACTTCGTTATTCCGGTTATTAGTTTTATGTTTTATTGCTATATCTCCATATTTAATAGCTTGTTTAATAAATGGAGTTTCAATTGGAGATTTTTTCCAACAAGAACTCTTCGATACCTTGGTATTTAGTTATTTCCCAAACTTAGTAATCTATCTTGATTTATTAAGTATGTATTACCTTGCAGGAGCAGGGGTATTATTACTTATTAATATTATATTAATAAGGGCAAAAATAATTACAGATATGAAAGAATTAGTATTCTTGATTCTTTTTGCACTAATATCATTTATCTATACTCCATATTTTCCTTATTCGTATACATTGATTGATCCAGATCAATTAAACCTGTTTTACTCAGTATGTATTTCTGTGTTTATTGGCATACTATTCTTAAATATTTCTCGAATATTCTATTTATTCAAAAAGAAATCTTTACGTACTTATAACATTCTAAATATTAGTTCTGCTACATTATGCTTACTTGCATTAGTAATATTACAAAAAGGGGTATTTGCCAATAGGGCTTTACCTGAAACTTTACCAAATGGTTTCTTTGAAGCCTATTACACAATTGTAAATGAACGAATCCCATATTCATATGCTACGGTAAGTCCTGAATTAGATAGGAAATTAGCTCAGAATCGACATTATTTTATGAATTATGAGTTCTTCTTAGATAATTACGGGGTAATTGATTCACTTTATCAGCAATACTTATTAGTACCAAAAGCTCTGAGAGAGGAAAAAGAAATACCTCCAGCTAGTATTTTTTTATTTTTAGAAAAGCCACCTTATTCAGCAATTCAACAAGGAATTTTATATGATTCTCAAAGTACTATGAATGATATGCAACAATGGGTACAAGTGTTTCAAGGAATGGAAGGAAGAAATATTAAAATTTATTATGATGGTGAAGATACTATTGTTTACGAAATCATAAATAGAGAAAAAGAATCTAGAATTACATCAGTGCTAAATAACATCTACCCTGAGGAAGAAGTTAATTTCGATATTTTGGAGAATGAAAGTACTAACTAAATATCTTTTATTTATTGGTTTAGTTGCACTTCACTTCAGCTGTGATTTCTACTCTAATATTAGTTTTGATACTTCTAAGCTTGTTAAACAGGAACCTATTGTATTAGTAGTAAAGCATCGCCAAGATACATTAAGTTCTGAATTAAGCGATCAAGTAAGTAAAGCACTTTCCTACACAAAACTACCAACGGAAACGATCGATCTTGGTCTAATTTCAGGTGGTTTAGAAATCAAATCTTCAGTTAGAACGATAGTGGTTACTTCCTATTTGATTTCAACTTTAACCAATGCTGAGATTGAAATGTTAACAGCCTTTGTTGCAAGAGGAAATAATATTGTTTTTTTAGGTGCAGTGACATATGATGAATTCGCTTTTTTACAAGGCATTCTACCTTTTTCTGATTATAAAATAAATAAAGAAGCAAAAGGTGTTTATCTACATAAAAATATTTTTCCAGATGATGCGGGTAAAACATATTTCAATCGATTAGAATTACCACATAATGGACTTGATAGAGATCAGTTCACAAGTAAAGTAACTATAGCAGCAGGGGCTGGAAATGACCCAGATTATCCGCTTTTAGTTATTAATAAAGTAGGATTAGGGAATGTTCTTACAATAAACTCTGAACTTCTTTATGAAAAGTTATATAGAGGGTTAATATTTTCAGCTATTGTACATGGATTAGATGGTATACCATATAGTGTAGCTAATGTATCAACTATATTTTTAGATGATTTTCCAGCACCTGTTTATAATGAAAAACTTGCCCCTATTGATGAAGAATACAATTTAACTCACTCCGACTTTATTGTAGATGAGTGGTGGCCAGATATGAAAGCTTTTGCAGATACATTTAGTATATCATATTCAGCAATGACTGCTTTTAATTATAATGCAAATGTAATACCGCCTTTTGATTTCGATGAATGGTTGGCTGGTAAAACAATAATTGACAATGATGAAGTTGATGCTAGTATTTATATAGCTCGTGATGTTTTAAGAACTCGACACGAATTGGCTTTTCATGGTTATAATCATTTTTCATTGTGGTTAGAAGATTGGGATAATGTGAATTTTATGGCAAGCTCTGTATATGCCGCTAGAAAACGTTGGAGAATTGACAGATTGGGAGACTTACCAACATCATACGTTCCACCAACTAATTATATCGATTCGGTAGGTATATCTGCAATTATGAAAGGGATGCCCTCTATTCGTTATATGTCTTCATTATACTTAGGAGATATAGAATTGGGTGCGGGTAGAGAATTTGGTTATGAACCCTATGCACCTAATGATAGATTATTTAATTATCCTAGGATTACTAGTGGATTTAGTATGAATGAGAATTCATTATTTGAACAACAAGGGATGCAAATGCTTACAGGAATTTGGACTCATTTTATTCACCCAGATGATGTGTTCCAAGTAAATCAAAGAGCTGAGGATGAATTTGTTAGTAGGAATCCGTTAAAATTAGGGTGGAAATCTCATCCCGTGTACGGATATGGTTTATATCATGTTTTTAGAAACCGGGTACTTTATACTAATAAGAGATATCCAGGTAATAGGTATTTAACTGCTGCAGAAGGGGCGGCGATAACAGAAGATTGGCAGAATAGCTTCGTAGTTCACCTAGAAGACGAATTCAATAGAACATTGTTTCCTATTAGTAACCCAGGATATCAAAAAAAAGCGACTATAGATTTAGAAAAGAATTATTGGTTTACTTATGTATCTGAATTTAATACTGAAGAATTTGAAGAAGCTCTAGTTACACAAAATATTGATTTTGTGAAATCCGCTGTGTGGGATGGGGGCTTATATCAATTCTATTCGGTTGATGATTCATTAAAGCTTCCAAATTTCGATCTTAGATATAAGTTTGATTCGCAATTTATATCGGCTCAACTCAATGATGTACTTGCTAAAAGCACTAGATATCAAACTGAATTAACGGATGAATATGGAAATTTAATAAGACTACAACTTTTAGACGAAGCAGACTGGGCAGATACAAGACTCAATGATGCAATTAGAGCTTATCAAAAAAATCCTGATAATATTAAAGCACAAGAAGAATTAATAAAACTAAGCATAGAATTTAGTGATATACAGAGAGCAATTCTCATACTTGAACGTAAATTATTATCATCAGCTATATGGGATCAAAACGATATTGTACGTCTTTTCACATTCTATGGATGGGAAGGTCAAAATAGTTTAATTGAAGCAGAGAATTTCCTTGAACGACTTTGGCTTCGATATAGATCTAAAGAAGTTATTGATGTTAAAGATTATGCAGTTACAAGGTTAGGTCTTTATAGTCCTGAGTTTGTGTTAAGATGGATTTTGCGTGAAAAAGAACTATATCCAATAGATGAAAAAATAGCTTTAGAATATGCTAGAATAATCGAGAATCAGGAGAACTGGCCTATTCTTAAAAAGGAATTAAAAAGGTTAATAAGTTTAAACCCAGATAGTGATTCATTATATGCATACACACTTCAGCGATCATTTTATTTTGAACATTCTGAGAGTAGTATTTCATTGTTAGAAGAATTTCCAGTCTCTAAACATACACAATTAGATTTATTTGCAACCAATTTAGCATTAATATATGCCTATGATTTAAATAACTATGCAAGGGCATTATACTGGGCTAATCGAGCTATGAATTTTGATCCACGTCAAAAATTGGACTGGTTAGCACAATTAAATTTATATTCAGAATTTAAGAACACTTCGAAAAATCTTCTTGATGATAATCCAGATGATGACAGTTTAAGGGTACAAATTGGGACTCAACTTTATTTTGAAGGATTTACCGATGAAGCTAGAGATATATTATATCCTTTATTTCTAAAAAGCCCTGAAGGAAAAACCTCTGCTCATAATCTTATTAATAATGAAATGCAGTTCTTCAGCTATGAAGAAAGGAAGGATTTATACATCAAATATCCTGCATTTTTTAATTTCAAAGAATATAGAAGGTTAAAAGACGAACATCGATGGTTTGAAGGACCAAAATTAACTGCCTTTGGTGAATACAGAAATGATAATTTTGATAATAAATTTGCAAGATTTGGCCTATCTACTCAGATAGGTAATCGAAAAAGAAAAACTCACACTATAAAAGTAGAAGATTTATTTTTTGAAAGTCCTGGTACTGCAACTTTAAGTAATTTTGCTGGCATTGGATATGAGTATAGCCATCGATATCGCAATCAATTAAATGAATTCAAATTTGGAGGAGGAAGTTTTGTTGGAAATAGTAAGGTTATAGTAGAATTATTTACTTCTTTATCTAAATCATCTACTTCTTCATTTACTTCTGGTAAGCTCTCATTAGGCCCTGTATTAACTAATACTTCTGTTATTAACAATTACTACCAGTTTCAACTTGAAGGCTACAGAGAGGATATTTGGGAGGAAAATAAAATAGTTACGACACTATCCGCTGGAATTAGTTATTACACAAATTCTGTATCTGAATATGAAGCAACAGGTAGAGTATATTATCAAATATTTCATGATAAGTTTAGAATAAGACCAATTGGTGCATTAAGTATAGCAGATGCATCTAAAAGCTTTTTATCAGGTATACCGTATTTTACTCCAGATAATTATTTTGAACAAGGTCTTGGTTTTGATTTAAGATTCAGAGATCCTGACACTTTTGATTATTTTACATTAGTAGATTTTGAGCTAATGCTAAAACATGAACTCAAAGATGGTTTTTTTGGGACAGGGAGAATTCAACTAGAAAAGAAATTTAAGCAGTTTTGGGAATTTAAAATTGGGTCTGAAATCTCAACTAGTAAAGTTTATAGCTCAAATCGATTGTTTTTTACATTATCATATTATTTTAAAAGAAAATTAAATCCTCTGAGAACTAATGAAGGTTATCAATAGACATCTTGAATGGGTAATACTTTTAACTGGTTTAGTCCTTATGGCTTTTTTAAATCCATATTCTACTGAGACATCATGGTGTCTTATTGATTTATTAGGCTTTAGTTATTGCCCAGGGGCAGGATTAGGGCACTCTATAGCTTTTCTATTTAGAGGGGAAATTATTAATTCACTTGAAGCGAATCTTATAGGACCTATAGCCGTAGTTGTTTTAAGTTTAAGAGTTATTAATATCTGGAAGAACCTGATAGTTACACATAAATCGGATTTAATGGAGAATTATCATGCATAATGTTATTGATTTTGTACCTGAAGCTGAAGGAGATGAAGCTTTATATCTTGGTAAGTTATTTAGTGATATGCACGAAGATCAAGTCAAGAAGTTTACTAACGTATATCGTGTTAGAAGAAAAGACCCTCAAACCATTATGATATTATGCCTACTAGGCTTTGTATCATTAGCAGGTATCCATCGAATAGTATTAAATCAAGTTGGTATGGGTATTCTATATTTTTTAACTGGAGGACTATGCTTAATTGGTACTATAGTTGATTTGGTTAACCATAGAGATCTTGCGTTTCAGTACAATAGAGGAGTTGCTCAAGAAATTAGATTAATGCTCTAATCAATTGAATAAAAACATGTTATCAGTTTTTATTGAGACTAAATATTCTATTTACATTAAACCCGAGTCTAAAATCACCGGCAAAAAAGTCATTTTCGTTTCTTGCTATTAAATGCTGTTCAGTAAACCATTTACCGGACATCAGAAACATTTGAAAAACGTGACCACCAGTTTCAATCTCGTATGCAATAGCTAAATGATTTTTAGTTCCTTCAGTTCTCGATCCAATTACTGGAAGATATTCGAAAGTTAGAGATTTTCTTTCGTCAAGCATTATTCTACCCCCAAGTCCCAGAGCAAAATGAGTGTTTTCAGGTATTATTGTTGTTCTTTTTACAACAGTATTAAAGTGGGATATCATAGGAGCAATTTGAAGAGTTAACTTTTCATTAAACTTTCTAGCAACCATGATTGATCCGAAATAGTTAAGTCTTTCACTAAATTCGAAATCAAAAGCTCTTTCTTTTTGTGTATTAATGCCTAAATCACTTTTTATCGCAACTTCAACAGGGATTTTATCAGATTTTAGTTGTCTAAATACGGTATACTTAAATCGTACGTCTACATTATCTTCTATACTTGTTCGTCCAATACCGACTGATAACTTATCGGATATACCATAATCAATCCCTAAACGTACAGCTGCACCTTGATCAAGGCCATAGAAGTCTTCGATACCACTACTCACCAGTCCAAAATTATGCATAATTAGACTATTCAGGTTATTTTTTTCAAGATTAGTTACGGTACTCATCCCAGCAACAGAACCAATAAGAAAAAGTTCATCAACTGGACCATCGGGTACAGCTCTTGTTCTTGCCATTTGAGCATTAGTTACTGAAATCGTGAACATACTTAATAATAAAAACGACATTATGATTCTCATTATTAATTTCCCTCAATTTTAACTTCAGTAAGAAGCGCATTTATTTCGATTTTTTGCTCTTGGTCTACTTTAATAAAAAGAAGTTTTGGAGGAACGATATTATAATCCTCAAGTAGAAGAGTCCAAGCTGCATTTAATTGTAATCCAGATGAAGTTTTTGTTAGTGTACCATTAACTTCTATTTCTTTTTCATTTCCATGAATCTTAAATAACCCTTTTACAACTACCACTTGAGATAAGGAGGAGTTCAAGTCAAAGTCTGAAGTTAACTTTCCAAAAAACTCTGCAAATGGGTACTGCTTAGTTTCTAAAGTTAGGAGCATATCTTTATCTCTTTTTGCATTTCCAGTATCTAGAGTCTCCAAATCGATGTAAAAATCAATTGTATTCTCATTTAAATCTATCTGTCCGACTAAATTTTCCGAAGTACCAGTGAAGTCGTGTAAAGGAACACTAGATGTAAATTTTGTAGACCCAGTTTCAGTATAAAATGTCTGAGCGTTAACACTCATGAAAGGGGTAAGTAGAAGTAGAAATAATAAAAATTTCATGTTAGTTATCCTTTGCGCCTTGATTAATCCAGGCTCTTATGGTTGCAATTTCGTCGTTAGTTAAAAACTCGTTAGGTGGCATTGTAGCTCCATGTTCTGGGTTAGGTCCTATTTTATCAATTAATCCACTAGCATCTGCATCACCGGCAATTATTAAACTAGATCCATAATTATTGCTATTACCAGACGTAGTATTAGAATAGTTAGTTAGACTAATTCCGCCATTGGCACCATGACAATCAGTACAATAATCATTGAATATGAGTTGAACATCATTTAAATAACTTACATCAATGGGTTCTTCTGAAGCTTCACTCAAATCTTCTACATTATTTATACAATTTGATGAGTAGAGAAAGAGGATTAATAGAATTGGAATTAATTTTTTCATGAGTATTAATGACGAAATAATGTGTTAATTATTTTTACTAGACTAATTTTTATCTGTTATATATTATGAAATATAGAATAATTGATAGAATTTAAGCTATTGTAACTATTCAATATGAAAACAACAAAAAAAGTACATGATTGAAAGAGAAAATAGTATTGAGCTATTAAATAAATATGTTGAAGGTGAAAGTTTAAACCAACATTGCCATATGGTTGCAAAGTCGATGGAAGCATATGCGAAATATTTAGGTAAAGAAACCAAAGTAATAGAAGAATGGTGGACTGCTGGATTACTTCATGATTTAGATTGGGAGAAATATCCAGATGAACATCCAAAGGAAGCCACTAAGACTATTCTTCCAAAACTTGGGTATTCACATGATATTATATCGGCTATAGAAGCTCACGCACCCGAAAGAACAGGAAAACTACCTGAAACTGAAATAGAAAGATATCTTTTTGCTTGTGATGAGCTGTCAGGCTTTATTAATGCTGTTTCATTAATGCGCCCAACTAGATTTGAAGAAATGAAAGTTAAATCAGTTACAAAGAAATTAAAAACGTTAAATTTCGCAGCTAATGTTCCTCGAGAGGATATAAGTAAAGGAGCAGATTTAATTAATTCACCATTAAATGAACACATTCAATTTTTGATAAATGTATTCGCAGAATAGATCATTATTTAGAGTTTTAACATGTATTCATTGAGTAAATAATTAGTTATGACATCTTTTTCGACCTATAAATATTTAAAATTACTTAGAACCAGAATTTTTAAATAATTACTTGTAACCTTTTACAGTTTGATCAGTGTAACATCTAAGTAACCAATAGGATTTTCTTTCATCCTTTTTCAAATTAAATAACTACGATTATGAAAGTTAGATACTTGATTCCACTTGTAATGTGTATGACACTTATCACAACAGTAAATGCCCAAGAAAAATCATCGGAAAAAGAGGGGATGAAACTGATCTATTCAAGTGATTGGGACTGGGATTGGCATTGTAACTGTAGAAAAGATATAGAATCAGATAAAGATGAATATCGAAAACCAAAATATAATAATTCAAATAGATATAATTATTATTACAGAAATGACGGTATTGATAATGAATTTGATTTCTTTTCACAGATAGGACCAAATCCAGCTGTATATGGCTTTTCACCTGCAATCCAAGCTATTCATTTTAATAGAGTAAATGGTTTATTTTTAGGTATTGATACAGAATTCGATGATTTTATCCATGATTTCACCCACGATTATAATCTTGAAATTCAGGCATTAGCAGGTTATTCATTTGGTCAGGATGAATGGCAATATCAAATAGGTTTTGAAAAACCAATTGGACATAAGTTAAGATTAGGCGCAGATTATCATAATGTAACTGCAACAGATGATTATTGGAGGAGTGGACTCACAGAAAATACAGTATCTAGTTTAATAGCCGGTTATGACTATCATGATTACTATAAAGCAGAGGGGTATAGTATTTATAGTTCCTATCGCTTATTTAGAGGAACTTATCTTGGATTGAGTTATGGTTCTGATACATTTAACTCTCTAGATGCAGTTACAGCATATAATATTGTTGGTGATGGAAATATTTTCAGATCAAATCCAGCAATAGATCCAACTCTTGATGAAATATATCTGGAAAATGTTGGTTTTAGCTTAAATATGAATCCAAAACTATACAATATCACTAGAAATCTTTCTACAAGTTTAGAAGTTAGAGGAGAAATAGGGAACCTAACTAAAACTTCGAACGACTTTCTATATAACAAATATATAGTTCAGTCAAAATCCGTTCTTAGATTAGATAGATCTACGTTTTTAAGACTGAGAGTGATGGGTGGTTCAATAACAGGTGTAGCTCCAGAGTTTAAGAATTTTGCACTTGGAGGAATTGGTAGTATGAGAGCTACAGAATATAAAAGTATGCAAGGGAATGCTATGTTACTTAGTAATGCAGAATTGATATTTGGTAGAAGTTCAAATCTAGATATGGGTTTTGTAGATGTAGACGGTTTCTATATTACTTTATTTATGGACTCAGGTTGGACTGAATTTAATCGTAACCTAGTTAATACTAATGATCCTTTAACTGCTTTTGATAACTTTGCTTTTTCAGAATTTAACCATAATGTAGGTATTGGAATAGGAAGTGATGAATTTAGAATCGAGTTTGCTAAACCTATATCTGATAAAGGTGGCTTCTCAGCATTTTGGATTAGATTGAATCCAACCTTCTAGGTAATTTCTTAACTTTATTTTATGTATATAAAGAAACCCGAACCGTTCAAAGTTCGGGTTTTTTCTTTAGGGCATTTGGTGCCTTGCAGCATCCAAAAGCTTTTTTGCTCTTCGATGTACTATTACGACAACTGAAAACTTAAGTTTCGGCCTCATCTATAATTTTCTATTTTTCAATTTTAGGATAAATAATGAATCGATCTTAACATAAGATTAGTATCTTTACATATGAATTTGAAGCAATCTTTATCATTTACTCGAAGTGACTTTATTACAGGAATTCTTGTTTTCGTTTTAATATTTATAGTCAGTTTTGGATCAAGACAACTTCGACTAAGTTCAAGTAATTCTATTATAATAGATACAGAAATTGATCTAAGATATTCTGGTAATATTAACCTAAGTGGATTAACAACTATTTTAGATTCTCTTAAAATTGATTATGATAGAGATGAATTAAATTGGTCTGCTAGAATATTAGGTTGGAGAACATTTAAAGAAGGTAGTTATACATTAGAAGGTGACTATTCATATGACTTAATATTATCAAAACTAGCGAGAGGGATACAAGATCCTGTACCTGTAGTAATTTTACCTGGTATTAATAATATTCGTTTTTCTGAAACAGTAGGGAATCAACTTTCCGCTACTTCTGATGAAATTTTAGCAATGTTTACTGACTCTGTTTTCCTTAATGAACTAAAACTCGGTTCAGAAGACTTATTTGGAAGAATGCTACCTGAAACATATCTAGTTTATTGGACAACAACTCCTAAGGATTTTTTAAGAAGGATTTTAAAAGAGTTCGAAGAAAAAGTAGTTGATGAATTTACAGATACAGCTCAAGAAGAAGGTTTAACAATTAATGAAGTTCTTATTATGGCTTCCATTGTAGAATGGGAAGCATTTATGGAAGAAGAAAAGCCAATTATTAGTGGATTATATTGGAATCGAATTAATAATAGAATGAGGCTTCAAGCTGATCCAACAATTAATTTCGCACTTGGAGAACGTAGAAGGTTACTTTTCGAAGATTATCAACTAGTTCATCCTTACAACACTTATCTAAAAAGAGGGCTTCCACCAGGTCCTATTACTAATCCTAGTCTGTCAACAATTAGAGCGACTGTATATCCTCAAGAACATGATTATATTTATATGGTTGCAAATCCTGAAGGAGGTCATGTATTTACTCGTACTTTCGTTGAACACCAAATAGAAAGTGAAAAATGGAGAAAATGGTTACGTGAACAATATAGGATTAAACGTCAAAGGGATTCAGAAGAGGCATCAAGCCAATAAAACTATCTCCTACGAAATTCAATGTCTTGTCTTTCTAGCAAATCATTATCCCTTGGCATTCTTTTTATTTTCACTTCTTGATTTACATGAGTACCTCTAAAACTTATTTTTGAACTCAATCCATTGAAATTATTCAAGTCTTTAAGAGCATCTCTCAAGTATGCAGGGTTTTTAACTTTTAGTAAAGTAGTTAAAATAATTTCTGCAGCATCATATCCTATATAAGCAAACTGATTTGGTTGTGTATTAAATCGAATCCTAAAAGATGAGGTAAAAGTCTGAGCTTTAGAAGTACTTGTATCTACATTAAATGATTCAGTATAAAATAACTCTGTTTCACTTAACCTTCGATCTTCTAAATTTACATTCATCCATTCTTCGGAACCTAGAATTGCAACATTACTTCTCATTGCCTCCAAATCTGTCAACATAGATTCTACAAGGGTAGGTGCTACAGTGCCTGTAAATGGAGCATAGACAGCTTCAACCATACTAACACTGTCTAGTGTATCAGATGTGAAATATTGGGTATAGTCTCTAATATCATATCCTAATTCTTCTAAATTTTCTTCAAAATAATATTCAATGAAACCACCATTACGTTCAACTTCATGCATAAATGATCTTGCTGCGGGGGCTCCTAATGAACCCTTTTCAGCAATTACGCCTAAAGTATCATATCCCAAAACATTTACAGCATAACGGGCCATAATTTGACCTTGAGTGGAGAATGAGGGGTTTAATTGGAATACATAGTTATTATATAAATCAAGGCTATCAGCATTAGCTAAAGGCAATAGCATAGGAATTTCATATTCCTCAGCTAAATTTGAAAATTCTTTAGCTATACCTGAAAATAAGGGGCCAATTATTACGTCAACATCTTGATTCCATACTAAATCAGTAATTATACCTTCAGCATTAATATCTGCGGAGTTTGAATTCTTATAACTGATAAACGCTTTTTGATCTGTATTTGTACTATTGAACTCTTCAATAGCTAATTGAATTCCAAAATAAAGATGTTGAGGAATTTCATATTCTGGAGCATCAAACTCAAACTCAGGTAGAACTACACCAATATTGTAAGATATTCCTTTTGGAGATTGAATTACTTGATTCGGATTGTAACGTTGGCTGTATATAATAGAATCACTTAATTGAGTTTCAATTCTACTTAATCTGAGATTATCATACTCTTCTACTGAACGTTTGAATAGTTCAAGAAATGCAATTGCAGAACGATATTTAACTCTTCCAATGGAAGACTCAAGTAGATCTAGTCTTACCTCATCATTAATAGTTTCGAGAAAAACTACTTTTCGTTGTTTTAGAGTTAGATAACCTAATATTTCATCATATAGTTGAAGTGCTGATCTGCTAACATTACTAGATGGACGTACTTGAGAAAGCGACTTCAGTTCATCTAAACTCATTGAGAAATTATCAATCTGAAAATAAGCTAATGCAGCTGTATACTTTGCTTCGTGGTAAATTTCAGGATTTGATGAAGAAGGGACTTTGTTTAAATAACTTAGTGCCTGTAGGTAATTATTTAAAGCAAAGTAACTTTTACCTATAAATAATTGTGCTTCAGGATTATTTGATTGCTGAAGTATCCTAATAGCGCGTTCATAGTCGCCTTGTTCATATAAAGATAGTCCATTTTCAATAGATTGAGCGTTAACTTGTTGAACGCCTACTGTGAAAATGAATAGTAGTAGTGATATTTTTTTCATAATTCAAAATTTGAATAACTCTCTTTATAACTTCTAAAAATGGAAAAAGTTCTACGTTTTATTCCCACTCAATTGTAGCAGGTGGTTTTGAACTAATATCATAAACCACACGATTAATGCCCTTTATTTCATTTATTATTCTATTTGAAACATGAGCTAAAAATTCATAAGGTAAATGGCACCAGTCAGCAGTCATCCCATCTAAGCTTGTAACGGCGCGTAATGTTAGTGTAAACTCATAGGTTCTTTCATCACCCATTACACCTACGCTTTGAACAGGAAGTAGTACTGCAAGAGCTTGCCATACTTCGTTATATAGATTTTGAGCCTTTAATTCATCAATAAAAATCTTATCAGCATCACGAAGTAAGTCTAGACGCTCTCTACTTAAGTCTCCAATTACTCTAATTCCAAGTCCTGGTCCAGGAAAGGGGTGTCTCGCAATAAAATGTTCAGGAATACCCAATTCTCGTCCAACTACTCTTACTTCATCTTTAAATAGCTCTCTAACGGGTTCAATTAATTCTAATTTCATTTTTTCCGGCAATCCCCCAACATTATGGTGAGATTTTATTGTAGCTGATGGTCCCTTAAATGAAACACTTTCTATAACATCAGGGTAAAGGGTTCCTTGAGCTAAATATTTGAAATCAGATCGTCCACCAATTTCTTCTTCAAATACATCGATAAAAGTTGATCCGATTATTTTGCGTTTTGTTTCGGGGTCCGAGACGCCTGTAAGTCGATCAAGAAATAGATCAGAAGCATCAACACCTTTAACTGGAAGTTTTAAATCTCTAGTATATAAATGAAGTACATCTTCAAATTCATTTTTTCTTAACAATCCATTATCAACAAATACACATTCAAGTTGATCACCAATTGCTTTATGAATTAATGTGGCAACAACTGTAGAATCAACTCCACCTGATAGAGCACAAAGTACTTTATCAGTTCCTACTTTATTTCTAATTGTTTCAATTTGTTCATCTATAAACGATGAGGCAGTCCAATCACCACTTAAACCGCATATATCTAAAGCAAAGTTCTTTAAAATTTGTTTTCCGCATTCAGTGTGTGCTACTTCTGGATGAAATTGTACACCATAGATGTGATTGTCTAAATGACGAACGGCTGCAACTTCAGCATTTGCTGTATGTCCAATAATTTCAAAAGCAGGAGGGAGTTCATGAATATGATCACCATGACTCATCCAAACTACCGAACCATCTTCAATTCCTTTCAGTAAATCAGAAGAATTATCAATAATTAGATGAGCTCGTCCATACTCTCTTTTATCCGCTTTCTCTACACTTCCAGGTATTTCAGTATGAGCTAGAAGTTGTAATCCGTAACAAATACCAAGAATAGGTACATCCCAATCAAATAGTTCCGATTGAAAATGAGGTGCACCTTTATCATTAACACTCATTGGTCCACCAGAGAGAATAATGCCCTTTGGTATAGGAGAAATAACATCTTCTAATGAGGCATTAAAAGGGTGTATTTCGCAATATATATTTAACTCGCGAAGTCGACGAGCAATTAATTGGGTTAATTGAGAACCGTAATCTAGGATTAAAATCCATTCACTATGTCGACTCATTAAGTTTGATAAATAGAATTATGAGGTAATTTCTTCGTAGGCTTCTGCGGATAATAAAGCATCTAATTGAGTAGGGTCACTAATCTTTATTTTAACCATCCACCCATCTCCATATGGATCGTCATTAACAAGCTCAGGATTATCTTCTAACTCTTCATTTAACTCTAGAACTTCACCATCAATAGGTGCAAATAGTTCCGATACAGTTTTTACTGCCTCAACGGTTCCAAATGTATCATCTTGTGAAAAGTTAAACCCAGGTTCTTCAAGCTCCACAAAAACTATATCACCAAGTTCACCTTGTGCAAAATCAGTTATTCCTATAGTAGCAGTGCCATCACCATTATCTTTTACCCATTCGTGTTCTTTTGTGTATTTAAGATCAGAAGGTGTACTCATTAATTTTCCTCCGGTATAAAATTAAATGAAGTTTCTAAATATTTTGTGGAAACTGATCCTTTATTAAAATTAGGATCATCCATTAGTTGTATATGATAAGGAATAGTTGTTTTTACCCCTTCAATAATAAATTCTTGAAGCGCTCGCTTCATTTTTCTAATTGCTAATGGACGCGTTGGAGCTGTTACGATTAACTTAGCAATCATTGAATCATAAAAAGGAGGGATCATATATCCTGAATATGCATGAGTATCTAATCGAACTCCGTGTCCACCTGGTGGATGAAATACAGTTATCTTTCCAGCGGATGGTCTGAAACCATGTGCAGGGTCTTCTGCATTAATTCTACATTCAATTGAATGCCCTTTAATTTCTACATTATAATCAGCAATACTTTCGCCATAAGCTACTTTAAGTTGCTCTTCAATGAGATCATAACCTGTTACTTCTTCTGTTACAGGATGTTCAACCTGAATTCTGGTATTCATCTCCATAAAATAGAAATTAAGATCATCGTCGACTAAAAATTCAACTGTACCTGCTCCTTCATAATTTACTGAAAGTGCAGCATTGACAGCGGCATTACCCATTTGTTCTCGCAATTTAGGAGTTACTAATGGGGAAGGGGCTTCTTCTAGAATTTTCTGATGTCTTCTTTGAAGAGAGCAATCTCTTTCACCTAAATGAATTGCGTTACCATGTTGATCAGCTAATATCTGTATTTCAACATGATGAGGATTCTGAACAAAACGTTCTATGTATACTTCTGGATTGTTAAAGGCAGTTTCTGCTTCATTTCGACACATTTCGAAATTCTTTTTAAGCTCAGATTCTTCCAACACAACACGCATACCTCGACCACCGCCACCGGCAGATGCTTTTATTATGACAGGATATTCTATTTCAGAACAAACCTTTCGAGCGTCTTCATATGTTTCAACAACTCCATCACTTCCAGGAACAACAGGAACTTTATTATTGATCATAGTTGCCTTTGCTACTGCTTTATTTCCCATTGAGTTAATAGCTGAAGGTGATGGTCCTATGAACTTGATATCATGTTCACCGCAAATTCTAGAGAATTCTGCATTTTCAGCTAAAAACCCATAACCAGGGTGAATGGCTTCTGCATTAGTGATTTCAGCTGCAGCAAGTATACTAGGAATTTTTAAATAGCTTTCTTTGCTTGATGGTGGTCCAATACAAACTGCTTCATCTGCAAACTTAACATGTAAGCTATCAGCATCAGCTGTAGAATAGACAGCAACGGTGCTAATACCTAGTTCTTTGCACGTGCGTATAATTCGAAGTGCAATTTCCCCTCTATTGGCGATCAGAATTTTTTTAAACATGAAAGCCGCTTAATCTTTTTGAATGATAAATAATGGTTGATCATACTCTACCGGAGTGGCATCAGGAATTAATATTTCCTTAATAGTTCCACTAAATTCAGATTCTATCTCGTTCATGATTTTCATTGCTTCAATAATGCAAAGTGTTTGACCTTTTGTAACCTTAGATCCAACTTTCACAAATGGATCAGAATCAGGCGATGAAGATTCATAAAAAGTACCAACGATGGGAGATTTTATTGTATCTCCGGTAACAGCTTGAGTAGGAGGAGTGGCTTCAGTAGGTTGTAAAGTAGCTGATATCGGTGCTAGAGCTTGATGCATAGGCTGAGTATAAGTAACCTGCTCAATAGTTCCGGTTTTCTTTACTTTGATTTTAAAATCGCCTTCTTCAATAGATACCTCATCAACATCACTATCAGCAATAAGGTCTAGTATTTGTTTGATCTGTTTTAAATCCATAATTCAGTTATTTAGCTCGTTCAATATAGGTTCCTGTTCTTGTATCTACTCTTATTTTTTCACCTTCAACGATGAAAAGAGGTACATTTACAACTGCACCAGAATCTAAAGTGGCAGGTTTAGAACCTCCTTGTGCAGTATCTCCTTTAAAACCTGGATCTGTTTGTGCAATAGTTAGAATTAAATGATCTGGTGGCTCTGCATATAAAACTTGCTCGTCATCAGCATTAAATAAGACGTTACAGAGTTGTCCCTCAATCAAAAAATCTTGTCGTTCTACTTGATGAGATGCAATTGGAATTTGCTCATACGTATCATTATTCATGAAATAAAACATACTACCATCGTTATAAAGATATTGGTAGTCTCTATTTTCAATTCTTACAGATTCAGAATTCTCACCTGAACGCCAAGTTTTGTCAATATTCTTACCATTTAAAATACCCTTAAGTTTTGTGCGAACAAATGCAGGACCTTTTCCAGGTTTAACATGTTGAAACTCAGTGATAGAATATAGATCACCGTCCATATTCAGAACCAGACCATTCCTGAAATCTGAAGTAGATACTTTAGCCATTAAATAAATCTCCGTAGTTTAGTTGTTCAAAAATACTGCGACCAAGTTTCGATAACAAGTTAATTAAAGGAAATTGCTAATGATATTATAAGCAATAGCGATAGGACAGATAACCCAGATAAATACTGGCCAAACTTTAGCGAATAAAGTTTGCTTTATACCTTCAAAACCAAAGTTCATTTCGTCGAGAGCAGAGTCCGTTTTCCAAACAAAACTAACAAAAATACACATTAGTAATCCACCTATAGGTAAGCCTAGATTATTAAAGATACTGTCAAAAGTTCCTATAAGATTTGTATTAAATGCAACAATGATTGATACTACTAATACACCTAATCCTACACCCCACGCAGCTTTTTTTCTGGGTACTTCATATTCATCAATAACGAAAGCGACAGGCACTTCCAATAAAGAAATAGTTGATGTTAAAGCCGCAATACTTAATAAGAGAAAAAATACTACCCCTAATATTAAGCCAACTGCACCGCCTATTGTGTGGAAAAGGGCTGGTAAAATTTGAAATACTAAGTTTGTACTTGAAGCTAGTTGGTCGCCAACATATATATCTATTCCAGCAGCTTGTGCTACATACATTGCAGGAAGAATTAATAACCCAGCTAAAAAAGCAATACCAACATCAGCTAAAGTAACAAATGCAGCAGCTTGCGGAATATTTTCTTTTTTACTCAAATAAGATCCATAGGTAATTAAAGCCCCCATTCCGAGAGATAATGAAAAGAAAGCTTGTCCCATTGCTGAAAAAATTAAGCCAGGTGTGATCTTAGAAAAATCTGGCAGAAGATATTCACGAACGCCATTCATTGCACCTTCTTGAGTAAGAACGTACCCAATCATAATTACAATGATACCTATTAGTAAAGGCATCATTAGTTTAGTTGCCCGTTCTATTCCATCACTTACACCGCCACTAATTATTTTTATTGTACCAACCATAAATACTGAAGCAATTAATGCGTTTTTAGGTCCATTACTTGTATCTGTAAGCCAATTAGCTGCATCTGCCCAACCGAAATAATAGAATATTTCTTCGAAAGCAAAACCAAATGCCCAGCCTGCAATTACTGTATAGAAGGAGAGAATCATTACTCCGCATATAACACCCCATAATCCTACTAAAGGGAAAAATTTATTTGAAGAAAGTGCCTTGAAAGCTCCAACAGGATTTTTACCAGATTTACGACCAATAGCTAATTCAGCAACCATTACTGGGTAACCAATTAAGAAGGTACAAAGGAGGTAAACAATCAAATAAGCACCACCACCTTCTGTAGCTACTTTAGTTGGGAAGCCCCAAATATTTCCTAAACCTACAGCAGAACCGGCTGCAGCTAAAATAAAACCAAGTTTAGAATTCCATGAACCACGTTCAGATGATGTTACTCCTGCCAAGGGATCTCCTCCAATTATTTAAATTAATAAGGGCACAAAATATTTTAAGATGTAGTCACTCGCAACTTTCTTAATACTACTCCAGAAGATTTAGGTACATTATATTCTTTTTGAACAGATTTTATGCCATTTAGATCACATTCATCCTCATTAACTATAATCTCCCAATTACCTGATGGTAAGTGAATTGCATGAGAATTTGTCAAATTAGCGTTTAAAGAGATGAAATAATCATAGGAATCACCACTGCTTTTTCCACTTATTGAGAATGTAATATGAAGTGGATCAGTATAAACTTTGAAAATAACTTCACCAGATAAAGCCTTCCTTAGTGCTGGGCTTTCTTTACGTATTTCAATTAATCCTAAATAGTAATCGAACAGTTCTTGATTTGTCTCAATTTCATTGAAATTAAGCCAATTAGTTTCATTGTCTTTATTGTAACTATCATGATCTAATTTACCAACATTTTGGTCTTTATTGGTATGATCTGTAATCAATTTAGCACGAGCCCATTCTTGACCAGCATGAATCATTGCAACACCTTGACTCACGAATAAACTTAAAGCTCCAAGTTTAGCAATTGAAAGTTCATTTTTATCAAGTTTTGTGATTCTGTTTTTCTTTTTAAAAACTTTATCTTTTTTCGCCGGATCTAATGCTATTCGAATAAAATCACCTAAAGTATAACCATCATGACTTTCTATATAATTGAGAGAATCTTTAGATGAATTAAATAAGCCATGTTCAGCAGATTTTAGAGTACCTCGAATAAAATTCTCGAGAGTAAATCTAGTATTACCATGACTCCAAGATCCAAAAATCATCCCTTTATTGTGAATTGGATCATACCCTTTAAATCCATTTCGAATTCTATCATTCCATGATATCCAGCCGTGATCAGAAAACCCCATTGGTTTATACTCACCACCCCAAGGTTCAGCAATTAATATCACATTAGGGTTTATTTTTTCAGCTTCATTCTTGATTAAATCAATGGTTTCCCAATCGATAATACCAGCTAAGTCAAACCTAAATCCATCAATATGATACTCAGTCATCCAATATCTAATTGATTCTACAATTAACTTTCTAGAGTTCTTTGAATGTGTTTCAATGTCATTACCTGTCCAGCTATCATTCAAATATTGACCAAGATCATTTGTACGGAAGTAATGGCCTTTATCTGTGTATTTAAGAGGGTTTAAATCATATTGAGAAGCGTGATTATAAACCACATCCATAATTACGGATATTTTTTCTTTATGAAGTGCTTTAACTAATTCTTTTAGTTCTGTTACAGCTTTATCTGAACGACCAACTACTTCTTTTTCATCTAAAGTTGCGTCAGAAGCATACATAGTCTCAGGTGCATTAAAGAAAGAGGTCATATAACCCCAGTAATTCTTTGAATAGGGGTTCCAAGTATTTACTAATCCACCTTCAATTTGTTGATTGAAGGGAGGTTCGAAATAAGCAAACTTTTGCAGAGGGAGGAATTCAACTGCATTAACACCTATTCTTTTTAGATGATTAATACCACCAACTTCTGCCTCTCTAAAATCATTATAAATACCTTGTACATAGGTTTTTGCAGAGGGGTGGGCGACCAGATCTTTGATATGAGTTTCGTATATGATTAAATCTCTTGGATCATCTGGAGTGACATACTGATCACCTTCCCAATCAAATGGTTGTATGTCAATGATTTTAGTTTTTGCAAAGCCTAAATAATGATTTCTTGAAGTAACATGCTTGCTCCATGGATCTGCTATTAAGTGATCTGAAGATTCAAAAAAAGGTGATTCTAACTCTTTATTAAGTCTGTATCCATACCATAAGTTTATAATCTCAAGTCCATTATAAAAGTAATTCCAAGTTCCAGATTCATCTTTTTCCATTAAAAAAAAGGTTCCAGATGTTTGTTCATAATCTTTAAAAACTTCTAAAATAACCTCACTAGCTTGAGGTGCATATAACCTAAATATAATCCCATTATTAAGAATTGAATATCCTAATTGGTAAATATTATAGTCGATTTCTTTACTTAATACTGGAGATAATTTTATAGACATATCAGGTAATAGTGCTACCTGGCTCTGCGGTAGTTTCAGCAAATTTCAAATTTCCTTCGCTATCTTCAGCCATTAAGATCATTCCTTGACTTTCAATACCCATTAGTTTCTTAGGAGCTAAATTAGCAACAACAACAACTTTTTGTCCCTTTAGTTTCTCTATATTAACATGTTTGGCAATTCCTGATACAATTGTTCGTATTTCGATTCCCAAATTTACTTGAAGCAATAAAAGCTTATCTGATTTTTCGATCTTTTCTGCAGATATGATTTCTCCAGCTCGTAGATCAAGTTTCATAAAATCACCAAAATCAATATTCTCTTTTAATGGCGGGAAATTTGATGTGGAATTATTTTTAGTTGCTCTGTCTTCCAATTTCTGTATTTGTTTTTCGATTTGTTCGTCTTCTACTTTTGTAAAGAGGATTTCGCCAACTTCAATATTTGTACCAAAAGAAATCATATCATTAGAAATATCATCCCAAGATAATCCCTCTTTTATACTTAGTTGAGTTCTAAGTTTCTTCATTGATGTTGGTAGTACAGGTTCCATTAACATTGAAAGTGCCGCACTTATTTGTAGACTTACATAAAGTGTATTGTTACATGCTTGAGGATTCACATTCCTAGTTTTCCAAGGTTCAGTTTCAGTAAAATACTTATTACCAACTCTAGCCAACTGAATTGTTTCAGCAATAGCTTCTTTGAATTTAAAAGCTTCATATGCAAAGGTAATTTTATCTTTTTGATCATTAATAGCTTGAAGTGCACTTAAATCAGTTTCACTTGGTTCTATCAATTCTGGAACCTTGCTATCTGTAAATTTCGAAGTAAAACTTAAAGAACGATTTACAAAGTTACCTAGAACTGCAGCTAGTTCATTATTTACACGTGCCTGAAAATCTTTCCATGAAAAATCAGAATCCTTACTTTCAGGTAGGGTAGAACCTAATGCATAGCGGAGTAAATCAGGTTCAAAATCTTCTAAATATTCATGTAACCATACAGCCCATCCACGTGAAGTAGATAGTTTTTTCCCTTCGAGATTTAAGAATTCATTTGCAGGAACATTTTTAGGAAGTACATATCCACCATGTTCCATTAAAATAATTGGGAACATGATGCAATGGAATACAATATTATCTTTACCAATGAAGTGATACAGCTCTGTATTTTCATTCTGCCAATAATTCTTCCAAGATTCAGGCTCACCTTTTTGTTGAGCCCATTCTTTGGTTGCAGATATATAACCTATAGGAGCGTCGAACCAAACATAGAGAACTTTACCTTCCGCTTCTTTAAGTGGAACAGGAACTCCCCAGCTTAGATCTCTGGTAGCTGCTCGATCTGATAACCCATCATTAAGCCAACTTTTAACTTGCCCCATTACATTTGGCTTCCAGTTTTCACGTGTATCTAACCATTTTTCTAATTTTGGTTGGATATCACCTAATGGCATATACCAGTGTTCTGTTTCTTTCAATTCTGGAACTTCTCCAGAAAGCGCGCTAACCGGATTAATTAATTCAGTAGGAGAGAGTGAAGTACCACAATTTTCACATTGGTCTCCATATGCTTCTGGGAAGCTACAACTCGGACATGTTCCTTTTACATATCGATCAGGGAGAAACATGTTAGATTTTGCATCATATAACTGCTGCTCAGTTTTCTTTTTAAAGAACCCTTTGTCGTTCAATACTGTAAACATCTCTTGAGATGTCTGACGATGTATTTTTGAACTAGTTCTACCATAGTAATCGAAGGATATCCCAAAATCTTCGAATACTTTTTTATTCATTTCATGGTAACGATCTACAATATCTTGTGGCGAAACTCCTTCTTTTTCAGCAGCAATAGTAATTGGAACACCATGCTCATCTGACCCACAAATATATACTACATCTGCACCTGTTAATCGTTTGTAACGAACGTATAAGTCAGCAGTTAAGTAAGCTCCTGCTAAATGACCTAAATGAAGTGGTCCATTAGCATAAGGGAGTGCTGAAGTAACTAAAATTCTCTTTTTTTCTGTCATCGATAAACTAAAATCCTATTTAAGCCTCGAAGATAAACAAAGCTTAGAGGAATTATGAATATTAAATTTTTGAATGATAAATTATTTCTACTCTTTAATAAAGCTTTGTTCACTTTGTAAAAATAGCAATAATGTCATTACCCAAATGACGGGAAATCTAGAAATTTTGATGGGTTTGATTCTATTACCCATCAGACAGGTTAACCGCCAAATGGATAAGGTAAAATCAAGGATATACATAACTAGCTTCAAAACTCAAAGGGATACCTATCCACCAGTAAATGAGTAGAAATATCGTCCACGCTATACTAAATATAATAGAGTAGGGTAACATCATGGATATCAATGTTCCGATTCCAGTGTTCTTCACATAACGTTGACAAAAAACTACAACTAATGGAAAATAAGGTAACAGTGGAGTTATAATATTTGAGACTGAATCCCCGACTCTATATGCTGCTTGAGTTAAATCTGGTGAGATTCCTAATTGCATTAACATAGGTACAAATATTGGAGCGATGAGAGCCCATTTTGCTGATGCAGAACCTACTAACAGGTTTACTGAAGCACTTAAAAAGATGATTCCAACTATTGTTATTTGTGCAGGTAGATTTAATGATTGCAGAAAATTTGCTCCTTTCAATGCAACTAATAATCCAATATTAGAACTTGAAAAAGCATCAATAAACAAAGCACAAAAGAAAGCCATAACGATATAATAACCCATGCTCTGCATAGACTTTGTCATATTATTAATCATGTCTTTAGAGCTTTTATACTTTCCTGAAACTACTCCGTAAACAACACCAGGGATTAATAGAAATACAAAGATTAGAGGAACTATAGCTTGCATTAGAGGAGCTCTAAACGAAGTTAAAGACTTAATCTCTGGATTAACCATATCTGGTCCTCTTAAAGCAGAACTTTCAGGGATTGCCCATATTATTAATCCAACAAAGCCAATCAGCATAGCTCCTAAACCTAACCAAAAGGCTTTAGATTCTTTTTGACTGACATCTTCCATTTTTGGCATCTCGTCTTCATTACCATCTACAATAGTAGACGAAAGTCTTGGTTCCACAATCTTATCAGTAACAAACCAACCAACTGAGACAATTAGGATCGAAGATATTCCAGTGAAGTATATATTATTTAATGGATTTAGCGCAATTTCTGGATCAAGAATTCGAGCTGCTTCAAGAGTGAAACTCATAATTAATGGATCGATTGCAGATGGTATAAAATTTGCCGCAAATCCTCCGCTTACTCCAGCAAAAGCAGCAGCAATACCTGCTAAAGGATGACGCCCAGCTGCATAGAAAATAACACCTCCAAGTGGTATTACAAGAATATAACCTGCATCTGCTGCTGTGTGACTCACAATTGCAATTAAGATCAGCATTGGAGTTAATAAAAACTGTGGTGTTACATTCAATAACTTCTTTAATCCAGCATCAATCCAACCAGAGTTTTCAGCAACACCAACACCAAGCATAGCTACGAGTACAATACCTAATGGCGCAAAACTTGTAAATGTACCAACCATGGTAGCAAAAAAGTTTGCTAACGCAGAACCTGTTAAGAGATTATTTACTGATAATTCAGCTCCAGTAAGAGGGTGGACTTCACCAAAATCAATTGGTGAGAGTATAGCAGATAGTATCCAAACGAATACCATTAAGTAGAAAAATAGTATAGCCGGATCAGGTAATTTATTACCTGTTCTTTCAATGTTATTTAAAAATCGATTAAATAATGAAATAGAAGGAGGTTGTGTAGACATAAAAGAGCTTATTAAGAATTTTGCTTAAAATACTTCGTTTCTGAAATTAGGCAATAATTTTTTTCAACTTTTCTATTCCCATAATTTTTCGAGTAAAGCATATAGCATAACACCAGCTGCTACCGATACATTAAGTGAGTGTTTTTGACCAAACTGTGGAATAGTAATGAACTGATCTATATAAGGTATGATATCATCATCAATACCTGTTACTTCATTACCCATTATTAAACATATCTTAGGATAAGCTTTCGCATCGAAATTAGGAAGTAGAATACTTTGATCTGTTTGTTCAAGCCCAATTAATACATAACCATCTTTTTTTAAATTAGAACATAACTTTTCTACGTCATTAGATCCGCTCCATGGAACTAATTCTTCAGCACCAATTGCCGTCTTGTTAATTTCTGTTCTTGGTGGGCGAGGTGTATATCCTGAAAGGATTAATTCTGAAATACCAAATGCATCTGATGAACGAAACATAGAACCAACATTATGTAGGCTACGGATGTTATGAAGAATTACTTTTACCTCGCTTAATTTAGAAGGTGGAGATTGAGCAAGATTCTCTTCTAATATTTCTTTAGTGGAAAGTTTTCTGGGCATCTATTTATAAATTTTCATCAAGATAATCATTCTAAAATAAAGCCAAGAATATAACTCAAGGTCTATGAAGTTTATTTAGTGTAAATAACTGAACCTAAATCTTTCAATCAGGGTCAAATACCAGTATTATTGCGCTCCAATATTTATTATATGCAAAAAGAACCACGAAAAGCCGCACTTGCTTTTATTTTTATTACCATTCTGCTAGATGTAATTGGGTTAGGAATTATAATTCCAGTGGTTCCATCTTTAATTGTTGAATTAACTGGTGAGGAATTAAGTAATGCTGCACTCTATGGTGGAGCGTTAATGTTTTTATATTCGTTTACGCAATTCCTATTCGCACCAATTATAGGAGCATTAAGTGATCGCTTTGGACGTCGTCCAGTATTATTATCATCTTTAGCAGGTTTTGCTATAGATTATGTTATAACTGGTTTTGCACCCACAATTGGATGGCTATTTGCAGCTCGTTTTGTTGCAGGTATAACAGGCGCTAGTATAACTACTGCAACAGCCTATATTGCTGATGTTAGCACACCGGAAAAAAGAGCTCAGAATTTTGGATTGATTGGTGCTGCATTTGGATTAGGCTTTATAATAGGACCAGTTATTGGAGGCTTGTTAGGTGAAATAGGACCAAGAATCCCATTTTTTGCCGCTGCAGGACTTACAGTTATAAATTTCATCTATGGATACTTTGTATTGCCTGAATCATTATCGAAAGATAATAGAAGAGCTTTTGATATTAGAAGAGCAAATCCTTTAGGCTCATTAAAACAAGTTCGCTTATTTCCTGGAATAACTGCCATGCTAGGGATTTTCTTTCTTATTTATCTAGCCCAACATGCTACTCAAAGTACATGGACTTATTACACGATGTATAAGTTTGAATGGGATGAAGGGATGGTAGGAATTTCACTTGGAGTTGTAGGATTTTGTGTAGCAATAGTTCAGGGTGGGTTAACTAGAGTTGTTATACCCAAAATTGGTGAGATTAAATCTGTTTATCTTGGTTTAGCATTTAGTGCTCTTGGGTTAGTAGGCTTTTCATTTTCCCCATCAGGATATATTATGCTTGCAATGGTTATTCCATATTCTCTTGGGGGTTTTGCAGGACCAGCTTTAAGAGGTATTATTTCTAATAAAGTACCTGATAATCAACAAGGGGAATTACAAGGAGCTTTAACTAGTCTTGTAAGTTTTACAGCAATATTCGGTCCCTTACTTATGACTAATTTATTTAGTTTTTTTACATCAGATATAGCCTTCTTTCAGTTTCCAGGTGCACCTTTCTTTGTTGGAGCTATTTTTATCATTTTAGCCTTTCTTTTGGCTTTAAAAAATCTATCAATAAAAGAAAACACGCAATATAATTAGACAAACAAGCTTAATACTTGTATTTTTTGTATTGTTGATTACTAATTTGAAAGCATCCCTCCAAAAGCGGAATGCTTTTTTTATTTAAAGAAATTGTAGAAAGGAATAAAAAATGAGCAACATCCAATATTTATCACAAGAAGGCTACGACAAACTGGATGCCGAGTTAAAAGATTTGAAAACCCGTGGACGCAGAGAAGTTGCAGCAGATATTGCTGAGGCAAGAGCTAAAGGTGATTTAAGTGAAAATGCAGAATATGATGCAGCTAAAGAAGCTCAAGGTCATATGGAAGATAGGATCACAAAACTTGAAGATATTCTAGCAAATGCACGAGTTCTAGACGCTAAAGATTTAGATTTAAGCCAGGTTAGAGTACTAACGAAAGTCACAATACTTAATAAGAAATTAGGCAAAAAGATGGCTTATACTTTAGTTTCTCCGAATGAAGCTGATTTCTCGAAAGGAAAAATATCTATCTACTCTCCAATTGGTAAAGGTTTGCTAGGTAAAAAAATTGGTGAAGTAGCTGAAGTTACTGTTCCTGCTGGTAGTCTTGAGCTGGAAATTTTAAATATCGAAATCTAAGTTTTTAATAGCTTTTATGAAAAGGCTCATTGATGTTTACGTTTATAGATTGAAAGAAGGAAAACCAGAGTTTTTACTTTTACTAAGATCTTCTAAAAAAATTTATGCTCATCAATGGAGAATGATAGGTGGAAAGGTACAACAAGGAGAAAAGTATTGGGAAGCAGCACTTCGTGAATTAAAAGAAGAAACTGCTTTAATTCCTGAAAAATTTTGGGCGATTCCTTCCATAAATTCATTCTATGAAGCTAAATCTGATCAAATACATCAAATCCCAGCTTTTGCAGCAGAGCTTGATATAGATGCTCTCCCAGAGTTAAATGAGGAACATACTGAATACACTTGGATTTCAATTGAAGAGCTTGATACGTATCTTAATTGGCCGGAACAAAAAAGATTAATTCGGCTAACAAATAATCTTGTAGTGAACGATCAAATTCTACCAGAGTGGCTTATTTCTATCACTTAAAACCTCTTTTTATTTATTTATTTTTGGTGATGTTTTCCTCAACACTCACTGCTCAAGATGAGCCTTACTCTTTCACATTTGCCCCCGATCTTTGGTACAACGACGTTGACGGAATAAGGGTAGGCATAAGAACACTAGGTGAAGTTGAAGGGACTTTTAAAGATGGTCCACATCGTTTAGATGCAGGTATTTGGCTTGGCACTTGGCTTCCAGATAATCCTATCTCTTATTATGTGTCACTTACCGAACCAATAAAAGCTATTTCTGATTTCGGTAATGAAGGAAGTATTCAATTTAAAAGTAGTATTAGGTCTGGATATTCCCAGCATAGAATCCAATTAAACAAACGTTGGCAACACGGCTTTGATGAGTATGACTATAAAGAAGTAACTTTATATATTTCACAAGAGAAAATATTTAATTCTCAGTATCGAGCTTTTCCTCAACTTTGGCAAAACAATTGGAAATCATTAGTAGCTCTCCAACTTCAAATAAGTGAAACTTCAAATATTGGACAATTTTTTACTATAGTTGATTTAAAACAGAATTTAAATAAGCAATCTGGTTCATTTACAGTTGGTACTATTGAACTACAACACCTCATCAACCTTAGTAAATCTTTTAAACTTCGAATTAGAGGGTTTGCTGGTATATCATCGAATTCTTCCGCCCCTGAATATCTATTTATGAGTAGTATGAATCCGGCACAATCTTGGTTAGATAAAGGAATTTCAAGAGCAAAAGGCACTATACCTATGCCTTGGTTAGAAGCTGGAAGCTTCCATGTTGGGGGAGGTGCTAATTTGAGAGGATATCTAAATAGAGATATTGATTTACTGAATTCTGGAGTAAACCCTTCTTCAGAGTCTTCTATTGGAGTAAATTTAGAATTAGAAATCCCAAATATTTTAGATAATTGCTTGAAAAATATATCAGTAATTGGAGATTTAATTTCTTTACGTAGCTATTTGTTCTTAGATATCGGAAGGCAAGATTTTATTAGTCCAACAAATACAATTGGGAATGTTTCTACCAATACTCCAATAATTGCTGATGGTGGATTAGGAGTTCAATTTTCTGTAAATATTCCTGATTATCTGGGTAAAGATCGTGGTATTTTCATCCGTTACGATATTCCATTTTGGTTATCTGATCCATTAGCATCTGAATCAAATTTTTCGTTTCGACAACTCATTGGAATCGGAGCTATAATCTCATTTTAAGTCATGAAAATTCTTGTTATAAATTGTGGTAGTTCATCAATAAAGTACCAGCTGATTGATTCAACGAAGAAAGAAACTCTTTGTAAAGGACTAGTTGAGCGTATAGGTGCAGTTACTTCTATTATTAAACAAGAGTTTAAAGGGGAGAAAGCTGTTAAAAAATCCATGGCTATTGATAATCATGCAGTTGCTTTAAAAACTATAATGGAATTATTGCTTGAAGCCGATAATAATTACCTCCATAGCCTTGATGAGATTGAGGCTGTAGGACATAGAGTTGTACATGGTGGTGAAACCTTTAAGGACTCTGTTTTAATAGATGAGGATGTAGAAGAGGCTATTGAAGCTGCATTTGACATTGCACCACTTCATAATCCGCCTAATCTTCAAGGAATCAGAGCTGCTAAAAAGCATTTACCAAATGTTCCACATGTTGCAGTTTTTGATACTGCTTTCCATCATTCATTACCACAACATGCATTTCTATATGGTATTCCAAATCGGCTATATAGACGATATAAAATTAGAAAATACGGTTTCCATGGCACGTCTCATTATTATGTAAGCCGTCAGTATTTTAAGCTTTCTGGAAAACCAAAAGAAGGGTCTAAAATTATAACCTGCCATTTAGGTAACGGTGGTTCTATTACTGCTATTAAAAATGGGGAATCTTATGATACAAGCATGGGATTCACTCCGCTTGAAGGATTGGTTATGGGTACAAGAAGTGGAGACATTGATCCGTCTATCTTATTCTACCTCATAGAGAAAGAGGAATTATCTCTCGCTAATGTTCATGCACTATTAAATAAGCATAGTGGTCTTCTTGGTTTAAGTGGATATGCTGGAGATATGCGTGATTTATTAGAGGAAGCTGAAAATGGAGATAGAAGATGTAAAGAAGCTATCGATGTATTTTGTTATAGAGCTAAGAAATATATCGGGTCTTATATTGCTGCATTGAATGGAGTTGATGCTATTATTTTTACAGGTGGAATTGGTGAAAATGCCCATCAAATTAGATCTCAAATACTGGCAGAAATGGATAATTTAGGCATTAAAGTTGATGCTACGCTTAACATTGATATTCCAGAAAATCAAAAAATAAATTCAGTAGACTCAAAAACTGAAATATACGTTATCCCAACTAATGAAGAGCTTGTTATTGCTATTGATTCAGCAAAGATAGCTCTTGCATCAAAACAAACCCCTTGGGCATAATGAAGTCAAATCAATTATTTTTACTTCTACTTGTTTTTATAGTATTTAGTAGTGCTTGTTCAAGTTCTAAATGGGTTGTAGAAAATCAATATGAGACGGATCGAAATGACTTTACTTTATTAAATGCCTCAAAGTTTTTAGAAAGAACAGGTACAACCTCTCCAAATTCGCCAATTATAAGCTTCCAGCTTAAATCTGAAAATACTTTTGAATACGCACAAAGAATTAAAACAGATCGATACATACAACGATATAAGCCAACTTTTAGATCAATATTTTTCGGGTTAATTGGAGCCGGAATAGCATCTACAGCTGCTCTAACTGTTAGTCAATCAAATACCAATAAGAATATTCTTTTCGGAACTGCAGGATTTGTTACTGTTGCTTCTATTTTAAACATGAGACCCGTTGGTAAACCTACACCAACAGGTGAAACAAGGTTATTAAGAAAAACTGGGAAAGTTGAAGAAACGGAAATAGTTAACTCTAATCCGCAAATAGACGATAATGTCAGTTATGCCATTTATTATCAAGGCAGTCAAATAATAGAGAATAGAGAAATAAGACCTACAAATTCGGTTTATTCTGTAAATCTTATTGATGTATTAAATCCTGAAATTTTTGAATACGATAGTAGTGATGTTGTTGAACTGCAGTTTTATTTCAATCAAGATACTTATTCAGAGTTTATTCCTTTAACTAATATTTTCGAACAATTTATTGTGATTTCATCACAAGTTACAGCACTTCGTGATGAACCTGAGTTTGATTCTCGAAATATTCTTACCGATTTAGCTTTTGGAAGTCAGATGAAATTAGTCACTGAAGACAGTTTATTCTATAAAGTTCTCTATGGAATATCAGAAACATGGATATCAAAAACAGATGCTTATCCAATTTGGCGGCCTTCTGAATTTGCTTCAGAACTATCTATTATAGCTATTCCAAATATTCCATTTGGGAATGTTGATGTTGAAAGTAACATACCAAGCTTAACAACAACAAATAACACGGATACTTTTGCTTTCATTTTAGCAAACGGTGAATATCAAGGTAGTTTATCTGAACGAACTTACGCTAGTAGAGATGCTCGATTAATGGAAGAGTATTTGGAAAAAGGGTTTAATATTCCACTTGGTAATATTACAAAAGCATTAAATATTGATTCTCAAAAACAACTTAATCTAGCTTATTATAGACTAGCAAGTAAATTACGAAGTCCAAAAAAACAGATTATAATCTATCTATCAGGATATGTTAATTCCTCAGAAAATGGATCTATCAACATGGTTCCTACTGTACAATCTGATGAAAATGATTTATTTAATTTAAATTCACTTCTTAATAGTTTTTCAGAATTACCAATTGAACAAATTATAATACTTGCTGACCTTGATTTCATTGAGAATGATGGAAATAATGAATTACTTGAATCATTATCATCAGATATCATTCAAAATAACCCCAAAACGATTATAATTTATGGGGCAACTGAAAATCAACGTTCGAGAGATTACTCTATAGCTGGGGGAGATCAAAAAAGACATAGTATCTTCACTTATTTTTTAGCAGATGCTTTTAAGAACAATCAAATTAGTATTTCTGGAATAATAAATCACTTACAACGAAATGTAGATTATACTTCTAGAAGGTTGCATAATCAGCCTCAGAATGTAATCTATTTTGGTGATACTAGTTTAATCCTTACCGAGTAATGGGATTACTTTATATAGCTTGTAGTGTAGTTTGCTCAATAGGTATTGCTCACTTTTTAAAGCTAGCAAAAGTTAAATCACTTCGATTAATTCAGGTATTGATAGTTAATTATTTGACTGCATCAATAGTTAGCTTTTCAATTACAGGACAGGATATATCATTTAGTCAGGTTTTAGATCCTGTAGTTTTTAGTTTCTCAATTATATTGGGGGCCATATTCATTGCAAATTTATTCATTTATAGCGCTTCTATAGATAAAATAGGAATGGGTATTAGTATTGCAGCAATGCGTATATCTTTGGTAATACCCATTGGGGTTAGCTTAATTATTTATGGTGAAACTATTAATAGTTTAAAATATGCTGGCATTCTGCTGGTTTTAGTAGCACTGTATCTAATGATTCCAAAGTCAAATTCTTTCAAAGAACTAGATATAAAAAATTCTATTTTCCCTTTACTTCTTTTTCTAATGACAGGACTAGCAGATGCTTCTCTTAAAATATTCGAAAGAGAATTTATTTCTAATCTTCCTGAGTATGCATTCCTTGGATTAATATTCTCATCGTCGTTTATAATTGGTAGCATTTATTTATTGTTTAAAAAAGAGTACAGTTTTTCAAAAAAAGAAGTTTTTTATGGAATATTAATAGGAATAGCTAATCTTTACTCTTCATTTTTCTTACTTTTAGCACTTCAAGAAATGCAAGGTTCATTAGTGTTTTCACTTACCAATGTATCTAATGTTGTGATTGGAGCAATAATTGGTTTTTTAGTTTGGAAGGATGAATTATCTGTCCTTCAAAAAACGGGAATAGTACTAGCAACATTTTCTATAATTCTTTTAATCTGACAAATGAATATTATTGATCAAATTCGAGTAAAAGCTTCAAACTCTAAAAAGACTATTGTATTACCAAGGTCATCAGATGAAAGAGTTATTAAAGCAGCTGAATATCTTCATAACCATGGTCTCTGTAAGGTTATTTTGATTAAAAATGAAAATCATCTATCGTCTGATAACGTAATTGAGGTTATCGATCCAAGAACAGATAAGAATCTGAATTCATATGCCGAAGCTTTTTTCAATAAGAGAAAACACAAGGGAATTACACTAGAACAAGCTACTCAAATTATTCAAGATCCATTATTTTTTGCAGCTTCCATGGTTGCACAAGGTGAAGCTGATGCTTGTGTGGCTGGTTCAGTTTCTACCACTGGAGATGTTTTACGAGCTGCTATCCAAACAATTGGTTTAAAAGCTGGTTCTAATGTAGTCTCAAGTATATTTCTAATGAGCTTTAATGATGGAAAAGTATTCTCTTATGGTGATTGTGCTGTGGTACCATATCCAACTTCAGAACAATTAGCTACAATCTCAATAGATTCAGCAGCTACTCACTATGCTTTAACCAGAGAAGAACCTAAAGTGGCTATGCTTTCATTCTCTACTAAAGGAAGTGCACAACATGAACGAGTAGATTTAGTTGAGGAAGCATTAGAATTAGCGAAAAAACAAAATCCATTACTCAAAATTGATGGAAGCTTACAATTTGATGCAGCATATGTAGATTCAATTGGTAAAAGTAAAGCTCCCGACTCAGAGGTTGCTGGTAAAGCTAATGTATTTATATTTCCTAACTTGGATGCTGGCAATATAGGATATAAAATCACAGAAAGACTTGCAGGAGCAACAGCAACGGGTCCTATAATTCAAGGTTTAGCTAAACCAATGATGGATTTATCTCGTGGTTGTAGTTGGGAAGATATTGTAAACACAAGCTGTGTTGCTGCATTAATAAGTAATTAATAAACTATTCGTCATTATTTGATTGACCTTTTAAAAAGAAAAATGAAATTATACCCACTTAAATTTATACCAATCCTAAAAGACAAAATTTGGGGCGGTGAAAAGCTAGGAACTGTATTGGATAAATCAATAGGAGATTCAGTTATTTGTGGTGAAAGCTGGGAGATCTCAGGTGTAGAGGGTGATATATCCGTGGTTTCTGAAGGATACCTGAAAGGGAAGAGTTTAGTTGAATTGATCGAAGAATTTAAAGGTGATTTAATTGGGGAAAAGGTATTTCAAAAATTTGGAAATAAATTCCCCTTACTTATCAAATTTATTGATGCCAATGACGATTTATCAATTCAAGTACATCCTGATGACGAATTAGGAATGAAACGTCATAATTCATTCGGTAAAACAGAAATGTGGTACGTAGTTGATGCAAAGAAAGAAGCATCACTAATATCTGGTTTCATTAAACAAACTACGAAAGAAGAATATTTAGAAGTTTTTAAGAAAGGCAAGTTTACAGATATTTTAAATAGAGAAGAAGTATTAAATGATGATGTATTCTTTTTGCCAGCTGGACGTGTTCATACAATAGGAAAAGGATTGTTGATTGCAGAGATTCAACAAACTTCTGATATCACATATCGTATTTATGATTTTGATAGGGTTGATGCTAATGGAATTGGAAGAGAGCTTCATATAGAAGAAGCTATTGATGCCATAGATTACAACTACTATGATGAATACAAAACTCTATATGATCGCAATGCAAAAGAAGCTGAAATAGGAAGAAGCCAATATTTTGTTACCAATCGTATATTAGTCGAGAAATCTATAGAAAGAGACTATTCCAAATTCGACTCATGTGTTATCCTCATATGCTTAGAAGGAGACGGAAACCTTTCATTTGAAGGTGGTTCTATTTCATATAAACTTGGTAATTCCATTTTAATACCAAATGCAATCTCTGAAATTGAAATAAGTCCATCATCAAAAAGTAAATTATTAGAAGTTCGTATACCTTAAAGAATTTATTATTGATTGTATAGGTGATTATTTACCACCACGCATCTTATTTATACCCTCGACAAAACGTGATAGTGTTTGTGATAACTGGCCACGTTTTAGCATAATTTCAACTAACTGAAAACTATTTTCATCAGAAAAAGCTTGATCGAGGCAATTTTTCAACTCTCTACGTGTAGATGCCCGTCGTCCTACTCCACCTAAACTATTTCCAATGTCTGCATAATTGAGCTCTTCTAGATCATTGAATTTTGATTCTGGTTGAAAAGCCCTCAACATTTCCCAACTACTGTTATTGAAAAGTAACACTATGGGATTCCAATTATATCGTTTACAGTTTAACAACTCCCAACCAGTCATTTGGAATGCACCATCTCCCACAAATATTAATGGTCTTCTACCAGTTGCAGCTTGCAAACCTAACCCAGCAGGTACCCCAAAACCCATTGTTGCATAATAACCAGGAGCAACCATTTCTGTATTTTCAATATCTAGTGTTGTAAATAGACAATCTCCCATATCTGCTGCAATGGGCATTATATTATTACTTTTAAACATATCATTTACTGCTCTCGCTATATCAGTTGGACTAATAGGTTCATCATCAGTTGATAGATTATGTGGATATTCAACATGAACAGCTTTACTTACATGAGTAGTTTTCAGTTTGTTATTTAGCGCTTTAACTAAATCTCTAATAGGTATGTTATGATAGCTGTGATAGCCTAGTGATACTTTGCCATCGCTTGCAAGAATAGTTTTTCTTAGATCAATTTTTTTCACAGATATCCCAAAATTCGTATCTGATAACAAAACTCCAAGCAATATAAGTGCGTCTGAATTTTCGATTTTGTTTGTAAGTTTTGAGTCTCCTGCTAAACCCATATATGTACCTAAAAGTGATACCTCTTGATTTACTAATAGTCCTCTACCCATAAAAGTAGTGGCAACAGGAATATCCAATTTCTGACAAAGTTCACGAACTTCAGCTTCTAGTCCATATCGACGTATTTCAACACCTACCATCATTATTGGTGATGACGCCTGTTTAATCATCTTTATTACCTCATCAACACAAGCATTAAGTGCTTCTTCATCGAATTTAACTTCAGTACTGAAATCTGGTACCGGATCACATTCCTCAAAAACTTTATCACGTGGAACCTCTATGTAAACAGGTCTTGATTGTATTATACAATTCCTTATCAATCTGGCTATATCATCTGGTGCAGTAGATAGATCATCAAGTACAACCTGATCGCATGTAACTTCTCTGAACATCTGCATTTGAGATGAAAGCTGTTTAGCCTGATGATGAACTAATAAACCAGTAGAACGATCTGAGGCTCCAGGTCCACCAGATATAACTATAACTGGTGATTTTTCAGCGTATGCTGCGGCAACAGGATTTACCATATTAAAAGCACCAGCACCATATGTAACGGCAGCAACTGAAGGTTTAGAGTGAAATCTTGCAGCTGCATCAGCAGCAAACCCAACAGCTGGCTCATGGCTGAAGGTATAAAGAGGTAGTATTTTTGATTCTTCTATTACTTTAAATAGTGGTAGGGCAAAATCTCCTGGAATCCCAAAGATTTCTTTTACACCGTGTTGCTTCAAACCAATTAACAAAGACTCAGCTAGATTCATAACACTCACTTTTTATATACATATAAGATAACGAATAAGAAGTGTAATTTTCGAAATACTATTTGACATTGTACTTATCTATGTATTGTATCAGTATTCTCAATTAATTCTCATTTAGTTCTGAAGTCGAGATTTTGTATATTTGGACAGAATCTAAATAAGCCTGTAAATCGTTGAACGAAGTAGCATTAAAGACGGTTTACATTGATATAATTAACGCATAAATAAAAAGACTTTAATGAGCGAAGAATTAAGCGATGAAGTAAAAGCTCTTGAATCAATGATCGGTGAAGAATATAAGTATGGTTTCACCACCGATGTTGAATATGAAGAGTTTCCTATAGGAATTAGCGAAGAAATTATAAGGCATCTTTCCGCTGTTAAAGAAGAACCAGCATGGATGACCGATTTTCGTGTGAAAGCATATCATGCTTGGAAAGAAATGAAAGAGCCAAATTGGTTTAACGCTACTTATAATAAACCTGATTTCGAGAATATGCTATATTATTCGGCTCCTAAGAAAAAGCCGAAATTGGATAGTATGGATGATGTTGATCCAAATATTCGAGAGACGTATGAGAAACTTGGTATTCCTTTAGAAGAACAGAAAATGCTATCTAATGTTGCAGTTGATGCTATTTTTGATAGTGTTTCTATCTTTACTTCTTTCAAAGAAAAGTTAGCGGAAGCGGGTGTTATTTTCTGTTCTATGTCAGAAGCAATTAAAGAACATCCTGATTTAATTAAAAAGTATTTGGCATCTGTTGTTCCAGTACGTGACAATTTTTACTCTGCATTGAATTCAGCAGTATTTTCGGATGGATCTTTTTGCTTTATCCCAAAAGGTGTTAAATGCCCAATGGAACTATCGACTTACTTTAGAATTAATAATATGAATTCTGGGCAGTTTGAAAGAACATTAATAGTTGCAGAAGAAGGAGCTAGTGTAAGTTATCTAGAAGGCTGTACAGCTCCTATGTACGATGAGAATCAATTGCATGCAGCAGTTGTTGAATTGGTAGCTTTAGATAATGCAGATATCAAATATTCTACGATTCAAAACTGGTATTCTGGAGATGAGAACGGTATTGGTGGTATTTATAATTTTGTAACTAAGCGTGGTATTTGTAAAGGTAATGGTTCTAAAATTTCATGGACTCAATTAGAAACAGGTTCTGCTGTTACCTTAAAATATCCAAGTGTTATACTTCAGGGTGATAATTCAATCGGTGAATTTTACTCAGTAGCTGTAACTACTAAAAGGCAACAGGCTGATACTGGTACAAAAATGATTCACCTTGGTAGAAACACTAAGAGTACAATTATTTCTAAAGGTATCTCTGCTGGGCAGTCCAATAACAGTTACCGTGGCGAAGTTAAAATTGGTAAGAAGGCTCATGGTTCGAAGAATTATTCGGTGTGTGATTCAATGTTAATTGGCCAGGAATGTGGAGCTCATACGTTCCCATACATATCATCGGAAAATCCGACTAGTACTGTTGAACATGAAGCGACTACATCAAGAGTAGGAGAGGAACAAATTTTCTACCTAATGCAACGTGGTATTAGCGAGCAAGATGCAATTTCAATGATCATTAATGGCTTTGTGAAAGATGTATTGAAAGAGTTGCCGCTTGAGTTTGCTGTTGAGGCTAATAAACTCTTAGATGTGAAACTGGAAGGATCTGTAGGGTAAAGCTCATATTAGCAACCTTATGATGACTTTTAAAAGAAAAGAAATTAAATAATAAAAAGATAAAAAGACGGACTGTGTTAGAAATAAAAAACCTATACGCCAAAGTTGAAGGCGAAGACATACAAATTTTAAAAGGTGTTAACCTTACTGTTAACGCTGGTGAAATCCATGCAATCATGGGACCAAATGGAAGTGGTAAAAGTACTCTTTCAAAAGTTGTAGCAGGTCACCCAGAATATGAAGTAACTGAAGGAGAAATCCTTTTTAATGGAGAAGATATAACAGAAATGGATGCTGATGAACGAGCTCACTTAGGCTTATTCTTAGCTTTTCAATATCCTGTTGAAGTTCCTGGGATCACTAATAAAACTCTTCTTAGAGAGGCTTATAACACAATTGCAAAGGCAAATGATCGAGAAGAATTAGATCCTTTAGAGTTCGAAGACTACTTGCAAACTAAGTTAGAAATAATCGATATGAAGGACGAATTCCTAAGCCGTTCAATAAATACCGGTTTTTCGGGTGGTGAGAAAAAGAAAAATGAGATCTTTCAAATGGCAGTATTAAATCCAGTTCTTTCTTTCTTAGATGAAACAGATTCAGGATTAGATATTGATGCACTTAAAGTTGTTTCTGATGGAGTAAATAAAATCGCAAACGATAAAAATGCGATTGTTATGATTACTCATTATCAAAGATTACTAAATTATATTAAACCAGATTTTGTACATGTAATGATGGCTGGTAAGATTATTAAATCTGGAGGCATTGAGTTAGCTGAAGAATTAGAAGCAAATGGCTACGATGAAATGCAGAAGGAACTAGCTTTAAATGGAGCTCAGTAATGAGTGAAGTATTACAAGAAGAAACGATGTTATCGTATATAGGAGGAGAAATTGAACCGAAAGGCACATCGATTTCAATCCGTGCGATAAATGAAAGAGGTAGAGTAGCTCTTCAAGAAACAGCATTCCCAACTAGAAGGGATGAAGATTGGAGATTTATTGATCTTAAATCCATTACAAAAAATACTTTTATTTCTGTTGAAGAAGCAGGTGCAAATAATGTTAGTGACATTTCTGAACATTATTTACCGGAAGCATTAAATACTCGTTTAGTGTTTGTAAATGGCGTTTATAATGAGGAATTATCTTCAATTTCTGATCTACCAAATGGAGTTATTGTTGGTAATATGGCTAGTTATAGCGACCATGATTCAGTAAAGACTCATCTTGGTACTATTACAAACTATGATGACGATGTTTTTGCACCATTTAATGACGCTGCATTCTCTGATGGGACATTTATTCATGTTCCCGAAGAAACTGTTGTAGAAGCACCGATCCATATTCTAAATGTTTTCACTGACGCAGATAAAGCATACTATGCAACACCAAGGTTACTTTATGTTGGAGAGATGTTCTCAAAATCTACCATAATTGAAGAGCATATTGGATTAGCTGATAATGAGTATTTAAATATACCAGTTACTGAATTTAAAATGTTTACTGGCTCAAATGTACATCATGCTAGAATCCAAAGAGATTCAAAACAAGCATCCCATGTTTCACGTCCAATTGCGATTTTAGACAAAAATGCTGAATACCATTCTTACACCATTTGCTTAGGTGCAAAATTATTCCGAAATGATCCTCGTGTTATTCAAAATGCTGAAGAAGTAGATTTTACTGTTGATGGTTTAGTTCTAATTGATGGTGAGCAAATAGCTGATACACATTCAATTATGGATCATCGTTTTCCGCATGGAAAGAGTCATCAATTACACAAAGTTGTAGTAAATGACAGCGCACACTCGATTTTTAATGGAAAGATTTTTGTGGCAAAAGATGCTCAGAAGATTGACTCATTTCAAGAAAATCGAAACTTATTGATATCTGAAAATGGCAAGATAAATACTAAACCGCAGCTCGAAATATTTGCTGATGATGTACTTTGCTCACATGGTGCCACAATTGGTCAATTACAAGATGAAGAAGTATTCTATCTTCAGAGTCGTGGTTTAACTGAACAAAAATCTCGTGAGTTATTAGTTTATGCATTCGCACTTGAAAGTGTGGAAAGCATGGCCGTTGAATCAGTTGAAAAACTATTACTAGCTGAAGTAATCAAATACACAAACAGAGACGATAAATAGCTTTATAAAATCATTCTGAAATATCATAAGGATGAATAATGAAACAGATGAACCAAACTAAAACAGTCACAGCAACTTCAATTAATTGGGAAGAAATTCGTTCTCAATTTCCCGTTCTTAATCAAGAAATAAACGGTAAGAGATTGGTATATCTGGATAGTGGAGCAAGTAGTCAAATGCCTCAGTCTGTGATTGACCGTATTAATGATTACCACTCTAAAGAACATGCCAACGTACATCGCGGCATCCATTCTTTAAGTCAAAAAGCAACTGATGCTTTTGAAGCTACTAGAGAAAAGGTTCGTTCGTTTATAAATGCTGAACATTTAGAAGGAATTATTTATACATCTGGTACTACAGACTCCATCAATTTAGTAGCGAATTCTTATGGTAGAACTCACTTCAAAGAAGGGGATGAAATTCTTGTTACAGAAATGGAACACCATGCAAATATTGTACCTTGGCAATTAATTGGGGAACAGACGGGAGCTACACTTAAAGTAATTCCAATGGATGAAAATGGTGAACTTATAATGGAGAAATTTTATGAGCTTCTTTCTGAAAAAACAAAAATGGTTGCTGTTATTCATGTTTCTAACGCTTTAGGAACAATTAACCCAGTTAAAGAAATTATTGATGCTGCTCATAGTAAAGGAATTCCAGTTTTGGTAGATGGAGCTCAAGCTATACCACATTCTAAAGTAGACATTCAAGCTTTAGATGCTGATTTCTATACTTTTTCTGCACATAAGTTATGTGGTCCAACAGGATTTGGAATCTTATACGGTAAAAAAGAACTTCTTGAATCTATGCCTCCATATCGTGGTGGTGGAGATATGATTGATAAAGTTACTTTTGAAAAAACAACCTTTAATGATTTACCTCATAAGTTTGAAGCAGGAACACCACCAATATCTGCTGGTATCGGTTTTGGAGCAGCAATAGATTTTATAGAAACAATTGGAATAGAAAATATTGCTGCACGTGAATCAGAATTAGTTGATTATGCTACTAATAAACTTAGTAGAATTGATGGTCTAAGAATTATAGGAACCTCTGATAATAAAGCTTCAGTAATTTCGTTTTTACTAGATGGTATTCATCCAACAGATGCAGGTACTATTTTAGATAAAGAAGGTATTGCCGTTAGAACAGGTCATCATTGTGCGCAACCAGTAATGGATCATTTTAAAATACCAGGTACCTTAAGAGCATCTATTTCATTTTATAATAATGAAAACGATATTGATCGATTAGCCGAAGGAATTGAATACACAAAAGAATTTTTCGCATAAAAAATAAAGAATCATGGCCAAAATTAAAGAAATTGAACGAACTCCGAATCCAGATGCAATGCGTTTTGTATTGGACGAACCTCTAACAAATGGAACTACTAGATCGTTTGAGAACGATAAAGATGCAGAAGGGGATGCTCTTGCTTCAGCACTTTTCGCTATCGATAATGTTATTAACGTGTACTATGTTGACAAATACATTACTGTTACACAAGATGGTAATGCTGTATGGTCAGAATTGCTACGTAGGATTGCCCCTCCAATTCGTGAAGCAGAACCGCAATTGCATGTTGAAGACGATTCAGAAGTTCATGTGAGTAAAGAAGCAATGGAATCAGATGATCCACGACTTAAGGAAATTAATCGTATGCTTGATGAACAAGTTCGACCTTATCTGTTAGCTGATGGAGGTGGATTAAAAGTACTTGGTTTAGAAAGTAATAGACTAAAAGTTCATTATCAGGGAGCTTGTGGAACATGTCCTACAGCTTCAACAGGTACTTTATATGCTATTGAAAGTATGGTAAAGCGTGTTGACCCGGAAATTCAGGTAATCTCAGTTTAAAAAATGGGTGAGATCACAATCAGCGAACGTGCCTATATTAGAATCGATGAAATTCGATCTGAGAAAGGACTACCTAAGGAATCATTCCTAAAAGTTGGGGTAGAGAGCGGTGGTTGTTCTGGACTGACATATAAAATCGATTTTGCAACTGATGAAAAGCCAGGCGATCAAGATCAGGTTTTTGAATTTAATGGTATGAAAGTTCTAGTTGATATGAGGAGCTTTCTTTACTTAGCTGGTACTGAACTTGATTATACCGACGGATTAGATGGACAGGGATTCCATTTTCATAATCCCAATGCCAGCCGAACTTGCTCTTGCGGAGAAAGTTTTTCTGTTTAATACCGACATTATCCAGAGGATATTTCCGAATGATATATGCGGATAAACAGATATATTCTTTGCTTTCGATCAGAATGACTTTTTTTAAATAATATATCCATGTCCGAACCCATCATTAATAAAGTAAAAGCGAATCAAAAGTTAATCACATTAGATCTTGCGAAGCTTTTCCATGATCCAACTATTATATATGAATTGGATATCAAGGATTTCCTGCACATGGGCTTATTGTTGAAGGAAGTTGATTTCAGAGCTTATCTTGAAAATCACGATTGGTCACAATATTCAGGAAAATACCTTTCTGTTTTCTGCTCTACAGAAGCCATTATTACTCCGTGGGCATGGATGTTAATTACCACTCATGCTAATAACTTTGCCAAGGAAGTCTTTCATTTATCTCTGAAAGAAGTTACACATGAATTGTACCGACGTAACATTGAATTCTATGACTGGAGTCAGTACCAGAATAAGTTCGTTTTACTAAAAGGTTGTGGAGATATACATGTACCTGATTCTATTTACTTATTGGCTACCAATAATTTAATGGGTTCAGCAAAAAAAATAATGTACGGTGAAGCATGTAGTTTTGTACCAGTTTGGAAAGGGTAGATTATCATTGCTATTATTCCTTTACTAGCACGATAGGTGGCGATGATGAGTTAACTCCATTAATTACATCTCTTACTAAAGAATAATCTTGTTGACTAAAGCTAGTTTCCAAACCCAAAAATCTTCTCTCTATAATAATAGAATTTGAAAGCTCAAGATAATATTCTACATAGCTGAATTGCTTACCAGGTACTTTATAAATTCCCCCTTCAGGTAGTTCTTCTACTTTATAACCTATTGGGATTTCCAATCTCATTTTATAGCCTCGATTAAACTTATAAGGAAATTCAAGAGGATATTTTCTGTAATTATCTTCTAAAGATTCTAGTTCTAAAAAACTAAAATCAGAAGGTTGAAAGTAAATAATTTCATCAAGCTTGTTCTCGTTTGTCAAATTCATCTCAAAATTAGCTTTTAAAAAATTTCTAGGTGAATACATAGTCATCGGAGAATATTGAGTACTATCTAATGATAATTTATTAGGTTCATTTTGTATAAAAGATTCTATTAACTCACTTGGTGAATCTTTATAACCCTTCTCGACAAATAATGCGTCATAACCTTCTGCTTGTATTTCAATTTTACCATTAATGAAGCCATTGGATGTTATTTTTGCATTAATATCTATCGAAAAACCTGTTGTTATGCTATTTCTTAAATCAACCCATATTATTCCAGAGGTTGATGCTATTAGTCCTTGACCATTAAGATTGAATTCAGGAAGTAATATATTTGAAGATTCGGCACTTGCATCAATTAACAAAAAACTATCATTAACACGTATAGCTGTTATAAGATTATTAAATTGATCTGGAAGGATATACTCTTTCAAAATTCTACCGTTATCTCTGGTACTTAAAAAAACTGGATCAGCCTCCAACCCTTGACTTTCTAATAGTTTTATAAGTAAAAGATTTAGCTCTGTTCGGCTACCAGAATTAAATGAATTCACTTCCTCAAGACTTCTTATAGGGTAATAACTTGATATATCGTTAACTGAAAATGAGTTTACATATTCAAAAATTTTTTTAATTATTTCCATCGTTTCTAATTCATCACCAACTATTTCTGAAGCGAGAGATTTTGACCACTTATCAGGAGTTACATATCTTCCTAAATTATTTTCTTTCATAATTTCAGAAACGAAATCATTCCAATTTTCATTATTTACATCGCTTATTTGGTATTGAGGAATCTCGATACCTTTATATTGCAGATAAATATAATTGCGATAATTTTGAATAGAACTCATATAAGTTTCTGCTTCTAATCCTGGTATATCTTTCATTACCCAACGAAATTCTTGAGCAGGAGATTGAATTCGGATGCTACCTGAACTTCTTGACGTTCTGTTTGATCTACCATTGCTACTATTACTGAAAGAATATCTAACTGCTGATTTAGTTTCCTTTACTTCTTTTAGTTCAAGCTCTTTATTTAAATTCTGTACTAAACTAAATCTCAAATAGACCGGAATTTCAATAAAAAATTCACTCCATTTTACAGGAAAATTTTGATCGAAATACCAATTTGGAATCTGTTCAGCTCCACCAAGAATTTTTTCGTATCGGATATCAATAATTGTACCTTTACTAATATTTGGCATAACAAAACGAATTTGCTTCCAACCTCCGAATGTATCCTCATTAAAGAAATCTGCTTTTTTAAGCTCTGATTTAACAATTTCACCCATTGTATTAATGTTAAAAGTAGCAGCTTTAATCTCTTTAAACTCTTGACCATATCTAATATCATTATAGTCAAACTCAAATTGTCCGATTTCAAGATCATCAGGGTTTATTACTTTTATTCTCATATGTCTTTCTACTTTAAAAGTAATATTCTTGTCTACATTTATTTTAGAATAGTCGAAAAGAATTACTGCACTGAAATTTGAATCAGATTTAGATAAGCCCTTTTCAAAATCTTTCTCATCCACTTTCCCATATTTTTTAGGCTGTGCTAAGAGATTGACACTACTAACCATAAATAAGAAAAGGAAGAGTAAATTTTTCATGGCTAATAATAATTCTATATTCGAACTAAGTGTTTTGAAGAGTATATAAAGATAAAAAGTTATTTAAAAAAGAAGATTTTTAATGAAAACACTCTTAACAGGCTCATCTCGTGGAATAGGTAAAGCAGTTAGCGAATTGTTATTAGTTAGTGGTTATAATGTAATTGGCACATCTAGAACAAGCAACAGCCAATCGAATAATCAATACACACACATCGCTTGTGATCTTTCAAAGTCTGAAGAAGTACTAAAACTAAAGGACATATTCGAAGCCGAAGAGATCCCTGAAGTTCTAATCAACAATGCAGGAATGTTCGAAGATGCTGATTTTGGAATCTCAGATGAAGAATGGCTAGCAAATTGGGATAAGACGATGCAGGTGAATCTTCGATCTGCTGCTTTATTATGTAAATGGGCAATAAATGCTTGGAAGGAGAGAGGAATTGAAGGTAGGATCATAAATATTTCGAGTCGAGCAGGTCAACGAGGTGATACTCAAGAATATGCTTCATATGCTGCTAGTAAAGCTGGAATGATTGGATTAACTAAAAGTATAGCACGTAGTTTTGGTAAAGATGGAATTACAGCTTATTCAATTGCTCCTGGTTTTGTGGATACTGATATGGCTAGAGAATCTATCGAAGTTTATGGAGCCGAATATTTAATTCAAGGATTATTCTTAGATACAATTGCCCCAACTGAAGAATTTGCAAATCTGGTACTTTTTTTAGCAGAAGGGAAGCTTAAACATGCAACTGGTCAAACTTTTCATGTTAATTCAGGTAGTTATTTACCTTAACTACTAATATCTATAAAGTATTTTTTATTTTGACTTAAGATCCTGAATCAAGTTCAGGATGACTATAAATTTTTTGGGAATTTATCTTCGGAATTTGGAACTTTAAGCTATGACAGATATCCGACAAAGAAAAAAAGATCACGTTGAACTCACAGTAACTGAAGGAACACAGTATTCACAATCATCTGGATTTGATAATTTTTATTTCAATCATAACGCACTACCTGAAGTAAATTTAAAAGATGTATCAACAGAAGCGTATCTTTTAAATCGAAAATTTTCCTTTCCATTATTTATTTCATCAATGACTGGTGGTTATGCTGATGCAGGGCCAGTAAATGCAATTATTGCTGAGTTTTGTGAATTAAATAACCTTCCTTTTGGTGTTGGGAGTCAACGAGCTATGCTTGAAAATAAAGCACTAATTAAAACATTTTCTATTGTTAGAGAAAAAGCTCCAAATGCATTTATTTGTGCAAATATTGGTGGTGTACAATTGGTAGATGGGTTCTCAAAAGAAAACATTAAACTCCTTTGTTCAAGTATTGAAGCAGATGCAATTATTGTCCATTTAAATCCACTTCAGGAACTTATGCAACCAGAAGGAGATCGTAATTTTAAAGGAGTTATTGAAGGAATAGAACGAATTGTAAATAACACCGAAATTCCAGTAATCGTTAAAGAAACAGGAGCGGGAATTTCTAAATACGTAGCTAAACGATTATTAAATGCTGGAGTTGAAGTGTTAGATATAGCAGGCGCAGGAGGGACTAGTTGGGCTAAAGTGGAGAATTATCGATCATCAAATATCAATCCAAATCATAGTTTTGATAACTGGGGAATTCCCACTGTTGAATGCCTTAAACAAATAAGTACACTGCAATGGGAAAGAAGTTTTGAATTAATCGCATCTGGGGGAATACGATCAGCTCATGATATAGCAAAATCATTATGTCTCGGAGCTACTTTTACTGCTTCAGCTCAGCCTATTATCAAAATGATCTCTGATCAAGGCATTAATGGAGTTCAACAACTCTTCGATCAGTGGAAACAAGAGCTAAGAATTATTTTAACTTTGTTAGGTTGCAGTTCAATTTCGGAATTGAATTCATCACATCTTTTAAATAAATCAGCCTAATAAAGCTCTTTCTTATTTCTTATATTTACAGTCTAATTCTACAGACCTGATTTGAGCACTACGGATTTACAGAAACAATTTTATTCATTGATAGAGAAAGAGCTGGTTAATCTTAATCTGCCTGATCGACCTGTTTCACTCTATAAGCCATTTATTTATGCTTTAGAAGCTGGTGGGAAAAGAATACGTCCTATACTGACGATGCTTGCAAGCGGAATGTGTAATGGTGAAATCAACGATTCAATCCCTGCGGCACTTGCTGTAGAAATACTTCATAATTTCACACTTGTTCATGACGATATTATGGATTCGGCAGACACACGACGTGGTAAGCCTAGTGTATTTAAAAAATGGGATGAAAATGTAGCAATTTTATCTGGCGATGTGATGTTTGCTGGTGCAATGCAACAGCTTGCTTATTACGGTCATAACGATACTTACTCTAAGCAAGAGTTTACTGCACTTTATGATGTTTTTCTTAAGGCAACAGTAACTGTATGTGAAGGTCAGGCATTAGATATGGAGTTCGTTGATAGAGAAGACGTAGAACTTCATGAATATATTGAAATGATATCTGGTAAAACTGCTGCTCTTTTAAGCGCTTCACTAGAAATGGGCGCAATCGCTGCACATGCTACTTCAATACAAAGAGAAGAATTAGCTCTTATTGGTAATGAAATGGGAATAGCTTTCCAGATACAAGACGATTTACTTGATGCTATTGCTGATCCAATTAAATTTGGGAAAAGACCTGGTGGAGATATTATTGAAGGAAAGAAAACATATCTTACCATACTTGCGTTAAAACGTTCAACTAAGTCAGAAATATCAATTATAAAAGAAACCTTATTAGCTAAGAATCCTTCAGAGAAATCAGTTGAACAAGTTTTAACGATTATGAAGGATTTAGATGTAATAGATGATGTTGCTGCTGAAATTGAAACTAGATATAAAAAAGCTTTCGAATTACTGACTCATTTTCCAAATTCAGAATTCAAAGAGGAATTTAAAAACTTACTTACTTTTTTAAGATTTCGTGATCACTAAAGATAATAGACCTTATACAATGAGATATTTTACCTTCGTATTATTTTCATCAATAATACTTTTAACAGCTTGCAGAAATAAAGCTCTTGTTCGACCAGGTGAGCCAATAAATGTTGCGTATGACAAGTCAGTTACCTTGTTCGAAAATGAGAAATATAGCGATGCTGCTTATGGATTTGAGCTAGTTACAAGACTTGGGAGGGGAACTGAATATGCAGAAAATTCTCAATTTTATCTTGCTGAGAGTTATTTCAACGATAAACAATATTTAATAGCTGCATCAGAATATGAAAGGTATATAAGTTATTACCCACAAAATCCGCAAAGAGAAGAAGTAGAGTATAAAAGAGCTCTATGTTATTACCAGCAAAGCCCGAGGTATAGATTAGATCAAAGTACAACTTCAAGAGCCATTGAATTGTTTCAATTATTCAATACTAAATATCCGAATTCTGAATATGTTTTAGAATCAGCAGAACGAATTGATGAGCTTAGAAATAAACTTGCTCGCAAAAATTATGAAGCTGCTGAATTCTACATCAGAACAAACCGTTTTCTAGCAGCAACAATTTATTATAGCCAGACAATAGACCTCTATCCTGAATCTATATGGGCAGAAAGAGCCTTAATTAAGCAGATTGAAACATTTATTACTTATGCAGATCGTAGTATTGAAGAAAAACAACTTGAAAGGTATAACAAGGCTATAAGTAACTATGAGAAATTTATTCAGCTTTTTCCAGAAAGTAATAGCAGGGAAAAGGCAGAAGAATTATACTTAGAAGCATCAATTAAGGCTACTAAAATTAATATCCCAGCATCTGGAGATAGCATAGGCAGTAATTAATGAATAAAAGGGTTGGATTATTTGGCGGAACATTTGACCCTGTTCATAATGGGCATATTTCAATTGCTCAATCATTTATTGAATCTTCTTTAATAGATGAACTCTGGATTCTTCTAACACCATTTCCACCTCATAAAGATGGAAAAAAACATGCCTCATATGAGCATCGGAAATACATGTTAGAGATGGCTTTTATAGGTATAAATAATATTCAGATTCTAACTATTGAAAATGAATTACCTAAACCATCCTATTCTTTTAATACGATCAAATACGTAAAAGAAACTCATCCAAATATTAAGTTTCTTTATTGTATGGGGGAAGATAACATTGCAAATTTTGATTCTTGGAAACATCATAGAAAAATATTAGAAGAGGTAGAATTATTAGTTGCTCATAGGCCAGGGGTAGATCATTCAGAAGTAAAGGATTATTTATTATCTCGTACAACCTTTGCCGATCATACTCCAATATCTGTGTCTTCTTCAATGATTAAAGAGAAAATTGATCAAATAGAATTACTGACAACGTTACTTCCAAAAAAAGTATTAGATTTCATTGTATCGAAAGACTTATATAAAAGTAATGCTTAAATAATATTTCATGAGTATTTCTAGGAAAAACTTTTTATCAATAACTAGTCTTGGATTTGTATCTAACTTTTTTACTAGTTCTAAAAACTTTCTAGATACACAATTGATAAAGCCACTAAGACTAAAGAAAGGAGCAACACTTGGGTTAGTTGCTCCAGCAAGCCCAATCTACATTGAGAGTCAGTTTGATACAATGATATCAAACCTCCAAGCCTTAGAATATGAGTTAAAACTAGGTAAACATATCAAAGATCGTAATGGATATTTAGCTGGGAATGATAAGGATCGGGCACAAGATGTTATGGATATGTTTCTAGATAATGATGTAGATGCAATACTATGCACAAGAGGAGGTTATGGATGTAACCGTATACTTCCTTTACTTGATTATGATCTAATTAAATCAAATCCAAAACCATTAATTGGATTCAGTGATATAACATCGCTTCATATGGCAATTCAACATAAAACTGGACTAGTAACTTTCCATGGTCCCGTTGGTAAATCTGAGTGGACTGAGTTTACAGTAAATGCTTGGGATAAAGTTCTAATTGAAGGGGAAAAGTCAAAATTTATTACTCCAAATGATCAAGAAGATAGTTTTATAATAAACTCAGGAATTGCATCAGGCAAACTGCTTGGAGGAAATCTTACTGTTTTAACCTCAATGATAGGATCTGATTATCTTCCTGACTTTAATGGAGCTATTCTATTCCTAGAAGATATTGGTGAAGATGTTTACAGAATTGATAGAATGCTAACTCAGCTTAAATTAGCTGGAATACTAGAACAATTAAATGGATTGGTTTTTGGTAAGTGTACAGATTGTTCATCTGGTCCAAATAGCCTTTCCTTAAAAGATGTATTTGATGATCATCTTTCTTTGTTAGATATTCCTGCGTTCTATGGGGCTATGATAAGCCACGAAGACGATAATATTACACTTCCGGTGGGTATACAGGCAACATTAAATGCCAATGAAAAATCTATTAGCTTATTAGAGCCCGGGGTTAAATAAAATATGAGCTCATTTTATACTCATATATAAACTGATTATAATAACAACTATTTCAGAGATAACTACTTGTTCCAGCTATTCCAAAAAATGGATATGGGTATTCTACGCCATTTTGATTCTTTTAAGTATTCATCAAAATACTTATGCCCAAAAGGGTACCCTTTCAGGAACAGTTTTTGATGCAATTTCAGGTGAAACTATTCCATTTGCTAATATCCAAAAAGAAGGAACATTAACTGGTACCTATACCGATGAGGGTGGAAAGTATATCTTACAACTAGAACCAGGCACTTTTACATTAAAATTTAGCAGTCTCTCTTATCTAGATACTCTCATTACCATCACTATTAAAGCTAACGAATTAAAAATACTTGATCTGAGCCTTGCTCCTGACATGCTTCTAATGGATGAGATCGTAGTTAGTGCAGATAGAGTAACGAGAAAAGTACAAGAATTGGCATTAAACAGAGGTAAACTAAATGAAGGTCTAAAATCATATACAGCTGAAATTTATAAGCTAGCAATTTTAGGGTCTAACCAAATTAATAAGGATGGAATTAGTACTTTTTCTCCTACTGCTTTTTCCGAAAGAGCTACCATAGTAAAGCATATTTTAAAACCTGAACGTTTTACAGAGATCATTATAGCTAATAGAGCTAGTAAGAATTTCTTTAGTGAATATGACTTCTTTTCAACTGGAGGACCTCCTTTAAACTTAAATCAAGAGTTGGTACCTCTCAGTGTGCTTTCCGAAGATATTACTGTTGTAGGACCAATTTCCAAGAGAGCTGGGCGATTTTATGAATTGTCTGATTCTCCTGCTGATTCAAGTTGGCCAGAAGGGACAATAATGATATCAGTTGAGCCAAAATTTGATAATCGCCCACTTTTTATGGGCTCAATTTGGTTTGATGAATTAAGTTCTACCATTTTGGGAATTGACGTAACATTAAATGATTATGCTTCTACAAGTAACGGGATATTTAGTATTTCAAATCTTCGATATGTTCAAAATTATAAAAAAATTGAAGAATACTGGTTACCAAACGAAACTAGCTTATCTGCTCAATTACGTTTTCTAGGAAGTTCTAACCCAATAATTTATACAGATGAATGGAAATGGGATAATCATTCGATTAATCCAAACAATTTACGTGCTGAAGATTTAGAATTGAATACATCGTTAATACGTCCAAATGCTCATAAAAGAAAAGAAGTATTTTGGGATTCCCTTTCTACAAGATCAAGTAATGATAATTCTATTTATCTACCCGAAGCGAAATCCTATACAGAAAAGAATAGAACTCTTCGTCTAGGAATGTCTGTTATGAGTAATTTCTTTCGATTACCCTATCAGCTTGAGAGATTCTATTTAACTAACCTTAGCGATATCTATCATTTTAATAGGGTGGAGGGACATTATTTAGGAATAGGAGTAAGAACACCCATCCACTCAGATTATGATTATCGAATTATGACTGGTTATGGTTTTTCAAATAAACAATTTAATTTTAAGATAAAAGCTCATCACTTCATACCTAGGACAGCTTTCGCTCCTGATTTCACTCTTCAAGACCAGATATCAGTACAATACCAAGATTATGAATATAATCGAACTCCATTAGATTTCTATGATTTCAGACAATCATCTAGCTCAGTACTTTTCGGAAATATTGTAAATAATTACTTCCAAAGAAAAGCCCTTCAAGTTGGTTTACGATATCGTTTTGATATAGAATCGTTTATTAGAATACTATATGTAGATGAAGAACATACCAGAGTTAAGAGTACAACAGATTTCTCCTTTTTTGGAGAGATTGATCCTGATCTTTTTCCAAATAACGACATTAATTACCCTGCACAAAATGGCGAAATAAAAGGTCTTTCTTTGCATATACATCATGATACTAGAAAGTATTTAAGAACTCAGTTTTTAAGGGATTATAATTTAAGAGATTTTGGATGGTTAATTGATGGTAAGCTCGAAAAAGGAATTACAAAATGGGGAAGTGATTTTGAATATAATCGCTATAGAATAGGATTAAGTGTTAATATCCCTGTTTTTAGCTCTCATTTTATACAAAGCGAAATAATTACAGGAGCATCTGACTCTGGTACTCCAAATCAACGTTTGTTCAGTTATAATGGATTTGTTTTGGATGATTATGTGAGAGTTCGACCATTTAATACCGTGTCATTTAAAGAACCAATTGGCTACAGAACTTCAGTAATTAAAGTGAAGTATAAATTTGGCAGTTCAATCACTAGAAAATCTCCGTTTTCCTTCATCCAAAAGAGTGGGATTCATCTTGCTACATTTTTCACTATCGGAGTAATTGATAATAAAGCTTCACTTGAACCCTTAATACCTTATTCAAAAGCTGAAACACAAGCAGAACTTGGTATCGCTGCTTTTAAAATATTTGGATTTATGTATGTAGAATTTAGTCGTAGACTTATTGGAAACTATGGTAATTCACTGGGACTTACTGTACTCTTTTAATCATTAGTTAAACTAACATTAAAGTTAATGTTGCGTGAAACTTTAATGACTTTTCTTCCTATAGGTTTTTTTTACTTACATTGATATTCCATTAAATAATAAACTACAATCGAGGTACGATTTATGATAAGAGATCAGCTAATCATGGGCTGCATTCTTCTGATGTTCTTTTTTATTCCTACATCAATAGAAGCCCAAATTTTAAATCAATTCAATACTGCTCGGGCAGATTCCGATACGGTGAAAATTGAAAAGAAAAGTAAAAATCTACCCATGAGTCCTGGTAGAATTGTAAATATTGAGAGTAATGAAGGAACATGGATGTCGGTTGATGTTAGTCCTGATGGATCAAAAATTGCATTCGATTTTATGGGTGATATCTATGAAATTCCATCTTCCGGTGGAGAAGCTGTACAAATTACTGATGGAATGGCTTTTGATTCTAAACCTAGATATAGCCCTAATGGGAAATTCTTAGCATATATTTCTGACGCACATGGATCAGACAATATCTATTATATAAATCTTGAAGACACTTCTGAGATAACTCAAGTAACCAGTGGAAAATCGAATGGTTATTTTGCAACTGATTGGACTACTGATGGAGATTATCTTGTTGGGTCTAAAGGAAAAGGAGTCGCAAAATTATGGATTTACCATAAAGATGGAGGCATTGGCACTGCTCTAATAACAACCCCAGAAGGCCTTAAAACTACGGATCCAGCAATTGGTTCTGAAGGGCGCTATATATATTTCTCGCAACGTAATGGATCATGGAACTATAATGCTCAATTCCCTCAATATCAGATTGGTCGTTACGATAGAGAAACAGGTGAGAGAACAACAATTACTTCTCGCTATGGCTCTGCATTTACACCTGTAATATCCAGGGATGGTAAATGGATGGTTTATGGCACTCGGTATGAAGATAAAACTGGGCTAGTAATTAGAGATATGATCACTGGTGATGAGAAATGGTTAGCATATCCTGTTCAACGAGACGATATGGAATCTCAAGGAACATTAGGGGTTCTTCCAGGAATGTCTTTTACACCAGACAATCAAAGTATTGTCGCTTTTTATGGTGGTAAATTACATCGTATACCTGTTAGTGGTAGTAACGCAACCGAAATCCCATTTACTGTTAGTACTGAACTTGAGATAGGACCTGAAGTTCTTTTTAAATATCCAATAAGTGATGATATCGAAGTTATAGCTACACAAATTCGAGATGTAGTACCATCACCAGATGGTAATTGGTTAGCCTTTACAGTTCTAAATGATTTATACGTTCAGCAAATCCCAGATGGAACTCCTAAAAAACTAACGAGTACAAAAGCCATCGAAGCAATGCCTTCATGGTCGCCAGATGGAAAGACATTAGTGTATGTTGCATGGGATGAGAATGATGGCGGTGCAATCTATTCAATAGAACCAAATGCAAGACGAATTAGATCTACAAAAATAACCTCAGAGAGAGGTATATATACACAACCTATCTTCAATTTAGATGGTAGTAGAATAGTAGCATTCAAAGCACCTGAACAGAGCTACAAAGATGCTTATGGCCCAGGTTCACCTAGTGCAGGTGCTGATATTGTTTGGATTGATTCAAAAGGAGGGAATTCAACCTTAATAGACCCTTCAAAAGGTCGTTCAAATATACATTTTATAAAAGATAGTGATCGTATATACTTAAACAGAGGTGGCACCTTAATTTCTATTCGTTGGGATGGAACAGATGAGAAAAGTCATGTAACTGTCACTGGTATTACGACTTACTCTCCTTTTGGTGATCTTGAAACACATATCAAAGATAGTCCAGAGTATTTAACCCCAATGGATATCTTACATCCTGAAGATGAATTTTCTAGAGAAAGTAATCCTGCATCATCTGCAACTATGATTACAATGGCACCAGATGGTGACCAAGCAATGGCACTGATAAATAACGATATTTATGTTGTTACAGTACCAATTACAGGAGGAGCAACTCCTACAATTTCAGTATCAAACCCTTCATCAGCGCAGTTTCCATCAAAAAAGCTAACAGTAATTGGTGGTCAGTTTCCAACATGGAGTTGGGATGCAAATAAGGTTCATTGGTCCATAGGAAATGGTCATTTCATTTACGATTTAACTGACGCAGAAATGTTTGAAGACAGTGTAAAAGCTGCCAAAAAACTTGAAGAAGAAGAAAAAAAGGCTGAAGAAAAAAAGAAAGAGGGTAACGATGATTCTGATGAAAGTGAAGAAGAGTTAGAAGAAGATACTTCAGATGAAGAGAAAGAAGAAAAAAAAGAAGATATCTTCAAGCCAACAGAGCTTTCAATAGAGGTTAGCTTTGATCGTGATATTCCCCAAGCATCTATTCTTCTAAAAAATGCTAGAATAATTACTTCTAACGGAACTCAAGTTATAGAAAACGGAGATATTCTGATTAAAAATAATCGGATAGTTGAAGTTGCTACTAACATTACAGCACCTAATGGTGCGGAAGTGATGGATATGTCTGGTAAAACAATTACTCCAGGATTTGTCGATACACATGCACATATGTGGCCAAATTGGGGTATACACAAGCAACAGATCTATAATTATGCCGCTAATCTAGCATATGGAGTAACTACAACTCGTGATCCTCAAACTGCTACAACAGATGTACTTACTTATTCAGATATGGTTGAAGCTGGAATGATGCCTGGACCACGAGTATATTCAACTGGACCTGGTTTAGGTTTCTGGGCTTATAATATTAAGAGTTTAGAACATGCTAGAGAAGTAATGAAACAGTACAGCAAGTATTATGATACTAAGACTATTAAAATGTATCTAGCTGGAAATCGTGAACAACGCCAATGGATATTAATGGCTGCTCGAGAGCAAAATATAATGCCAACCACAGAAGGTGCTCTTGATTGGAAACTTAATATGACTCAGTTAATTGATGGTTACCCAGGTCATGAACATTCACTTCCAATCTACCCAATATATAATGATGTAGTTCAAACCATCGCTGAAGCTAAAATGGCAGTAACACCAACTTTATTAGTATCATATGGTGGACCTTGGGCAGAAAATTATTTCTATTCACGAGAAAACCCTTATGATGATCCTAAGTTAGGTCGATTTACTCCATATTCAGTTCTAGCGAGTAAAACTCGTCGTCGACCAGGTTGGTTTAGAGATGATGAACATGTTTTTATGAAACATGGTGAGTCTATGACGAAATTAGTAGAAGCAGGAGCTCTTGCTGGTATCGGAAGTCATGGACAATTGGAAGGTCTTGGATACCATTGGGAATTATGGGCTGTTGCATCAGGAAATATGGACAACCTAGATGCTATACGAGTTGCAACTATAATAGGAGCTGAAGCAATAGGATTAGATGGCGACCTTGGATCAATTGAAGCAGGTAAGCTAGCAGATTTAGTAATACTAGATGCCAACCCTTTAGATGATCTAAGAAATACCAACTCTATTTCTCATGTTATGAAAAATGGAAGACTTTATAATGCTAATACATTAGATCAAGTTTATCCTCAAAAAGTAACTGCAGGACCATTCATATGGCAAAATACTAGTCCAAATTCACTTGAACTACCTGGTTCAAAAGATTAAATGAAAAGGCTCCTATGGGAGCCTTTTTTTATGCTAGTAACTACTTAAAAACCCTCGAATTCATATGATCAATATTCTCTCCTATAAGAGTATAATATTCAGCCATTAAATCCGCTGTAAGACATGAATGTATTGGGATAATTGGAATTACATCACCTATTTCAACCTTATCAAAATAATCAGATGTACATTTTACTATACCGTGTTCTTGAGATATTGATTTCAGAAAATTTCCAGGTAAATGCTTACTCCAACTCATATTGTCTTTTTTTGCAATAACCCCGTAATAAGGACTAACGTCTTCATCAATAAAGGAATCTTTAGAAAAATGTACAGCTCCACCATGAATAACTAATTCATTTCGTTCAGGATATTTAGCAACAATTGGACAATACATTGCTATTGCGATATCATTCTCACTACATGAACCTATATTAAATTGAGTCCAATCGTAAAACACAAAATTACCGGGACTGATTTGATCAATATCTCCAAATGATTCCATTACTGAACAGGAGGGAGTATCACCATAGCATACTGGGTCATTAAATACAGCTTTAAGATGTGAAATATCTTTTAATATTGAAGCTGAAAGGCTTAGTATTTCTTGTCTTGATCTACATTTATAAGAGTGACCTGCATGTGTATAAAAGCCTTCAAACCTTAAATTTGAAGCATTTAAAACCAAGTCTCTTACTTCTTTGATTTGATCAAAATCTAGAATTGGAATTCCACTTCGTTTATAACCAGGGTCTAATTCAATATATATTCCTAACTCTTGACTTAACTCAGAATCTAGTCTCTTCAGAACTTCTTTATCTGTAACGAGAACTCTCAAATCAATACTTGAAGCTAGTTTATTTAATCGACTTGATTCTAGAATATTTACAGGAAAAGCAATTGTAATATTTTTCCAACCATCATTAGTAAAGTATTCAGCCATTTTTAGGGATGATACTGTAATAGCATTAATTCCGAAATCTCTAAACCAATTACCAATAACATGTGATTGATGAGTTTTAAAATGTGGCCTTAACTCTAAATTATTTCTTACAGTTTTATCAAACATATTTTTAATATTTTGTAAGGCTTTTTGTTTATTCACAACTAATGATGGAAAGTTCATATCTACTACATAATATTTATAAAACTATTATTTTAAGTCGGAATATAATTTTTTATATAGCTGAAGTACTAAACAAATAGTGTATTTTATTGTTTAATGACAAAACATAAGTTACATACAATAGGCAGGATTGAATTAGTCGATCTACCTGCTTGGGCTATTACTGATATTGAAGCCAAAATTGATACTGGTGCTTATTCTTCAAGTCTTCACTGTCACCGTATAGAAGAGTTTAAAAAAGAATATGTGTCTTGGATTAGATTTAATCTCTTAGACCCTGAACATGAAGCTTATAATGACAAATTAATTGAGCTTCCAATTTTTGATAAAAGAGAAGTGAAAAGCTCTAATGGGCAAAGTGAACTAAGGTTTTTTATTCAAACAGAAATTATCATGTTTGATACTAGATTTAATATTGAACTCTCTCTTACAGATCGATCAGAAATGAAATATCCTTTATTGATCGGTAGAAAATTTATTCGTAAAAAATTCATAGTCGATGTATCAAAGAAAAACTTATCAAATTTAATAAAAAAGGAAAATTTTTGAAGATTAATATTGGAATCCTTTCTAGAAACGAATTACTGTATTCAACCAGAAGATTAGTAAAAGCAATAGAAGATGCAGGACACAACGCTCAAGTAATTGACCATTTAAAATGTGACATTATAATTGAGCAAAATAACCCAGATGTTTTTTATAAAGGGGAGAGCTTAAAGCATCTAGATGCTATCATCCCTAGAATTGGTGCATCAGTAACTTTTTATGGGACAACAGTTGTTCGTCAATTTGAGATGATGAAGAAGTTTACTGCCGTTCAGTCACAAGCTTTAGTTAGATCAAGAGATAAATTAAGAAGTCTTCAGATTTTAGCTAGTGCTGGTGTTGGTCTTCCAAAAACAGTATTCACCAATTATTCAAAAGAAGTTAACAAACTTATTAATACAGTTGGAGGTGCACCATTAATTGTTAAACTTTTAGAAGGTACCCAAGGCTACGGTGTAGTTTTAGCACCTTCCACTAAAGCTGCTCAATCAATAATTGAAGCTTTTCATAGCATGAAAGCCCGGGTGATTGTTCAAGAATTTATTTCAGAATCTAAAGGGGTAGACATTCGAGCATTTATTGTCAATGGAAAAGTTGTAGGAGCAATGAAACGCCAAGGAAAAGAAGGTGAATTTAGATCCAATCTACATCAAGGAGGCAGCGGTACCTTGATTAAACTTTCAAAAACAGAGCGAGAAGCAGCACTTACTGCTGCTCAAGCTATGGGTTTACCAATTGCAGGAGTTGATTTGCTACAATCTGAAAGAGGACCTTTGATTCTAGAAGTAAATTCATCACCAGGACTTGAAGGCATTGAAAAGACAACGGGTAAAGATGTAGCTGGTGCAATTGCAAAATATGTGATAGACTCAGTTTTAGAATCAAAATCTAAACCTTCAATACGACGAAAAATTAAAAGTAATGCCTAAAACTATTTTAATAAATAATGAAGAAATAGGATTAGGTGAGCACAAAGTAATTGATTTTAATATTGCTAATTTACCTACTAGAACATTAATTAATTTACCTGTTCATGTTTACAGAGGTAAAGAAGATGGACCTTCTTTATTGTTAACTGGTGGTTTGCACGGAGATGAAATTAATGGGGTAGAAATTATACGAAGGCTTATAGAATTTGGCGAAATTATACCGCTTAAGGGTACTGTGATTGCCATACCGATTGTAAATATTTATGGTTTTATCCAAAACTCAAGAGGTTTACCAGATGGAAAAGATATAAATCGAAGTTTCCCAGGTGTTGCAAAGGGTGGGTCTTTAGCAACTCTTCTTGCACATACTTTGATGAACCATATAATTCCAAATGTTGATTTGGGAATTGATTTTCATACAGGGGGAGCAAGTAGATCTAATTATCCTCAAATGAGGGTCGATTTTAGTTACAAAAATGCTTTTGAACTGGCTAAAATATTTGATGCTCCTCTTACTTTAGACTCAAAACTAATCCCTAAATCCTTTAGGAGTGCTTCTCAAAAGAAAAATACTCCAATTCTGGTTTTTGAGACAGGAGAATCTTTGCGATTTGACGAATTCGGAATTCAAGAGGGAATAAATGGTGCCAAAAGAATTATGAACCACATTGGTATAAATTCATTTAATGTTTCTCAAAACAATTCCATTTATCTTGAACATTCTTCGTTGATAAGAGCTAGTTATGCCGGATTATTTTTACCAAAAGTAAATCCTGGAGATACTATTAAGAAAAGGCAAATTCTCGGTCATGTTAATGGTGCTTATGGTGAATTGCATTCTAAAATTCAAGCTCCTAAAGATGGAGTTGTCGTAGGTATAAACAATTGCCCTGTAGTTAATAAGGGCGATGCTATAATTCATTATTCATTTAACTAAAAGAACATTGGAAAACGACTTACTTTTTACACTGACTACAAAGTCTGATTGGAAGAATTTTTCTTCATCAGGTACATTTGAGCCAGCTTCCCTTAAGGAAAATGGCTTTATACGTTGCTATCATGGCTCACAAATAGAACAAGCCGCAAATAAGTTAGAATCTGATGAAAATGAACTTTTACTTATTGTTATCGATCCTCTTAGGATTCAGGTACCTTTAAAAAATGAAAAGATTGGAGATGAAACTTTCCCTAATCTTTATGGAGGATTCTCAATTGATGCTATTATTGATAGAATAATTCTCAAAAAATCAAAAAAAGGTGCCTTTGCGGTTCACGTAAAACACTTCGATTAAAACTTGAACGATCTCAGTTATTGCTTAATAGTAAACAAAGCTTCCAATTCTGGAAGATCAATTGGTATTATTAATAAGCATTTAGAATTGATTAATAAAACTCTTTTAAGAGTTGAGATATTCGAAGTAGATGTAAATGAGTCTATATCTCAAATTGCAAAATCAAAAGCTACAGATTTTGATGTAATTGTTGCGTGTGGTGGGGATGGAACTGCCAGAAATGTTGCTATTGGTTTAAGGAAAAGTGATAAAATATTCGGAGTGTTACCCCTAGGTAGTGGAAATGATTTCGCGAAAATGCTAAACCTTAGCCAATCATTTGAGGAAAATCTACATATTTTAAAAGAAGCGAATACCCGTTCTTTAGACTTAGGAATAGTTAATGACACTTTTTTTATAAATACCTTAGGAATCGGTTTTGACGGACATACAAATTATCTAGCCTCAAAATCTAAAATTAGAGGTGCCCTTAAATATGTATTCTCAGGTATCAGAGCATTAATTTCGGTAAAGAGCTTTTATTGTACTATCGAACTTGATCAGAAAAAGAAATCATATGAAACTCTTATGATAATTATTGCCAATGGAAAATGGGAGGGTGGAAAGTATTTTATATCACCAAATTCCATTAATAATGATGGGATATTAGAGCTAATTATTTTCCAAAGTATAAATAGAATCAAACTTATGATTGAATTTATAAAACTTACTTTTGGTAAATCAATGTCATCAAATTCGAGTAAAATCATACCCATAAAAAAAGCAACTATTCATACTTCCATTCCAGTTTTTGTACATGCTGATGGAGAAATTAAAACGGCTCAAGATTCATTCTTAATTGATATAAAACCAAACATTCTTAATGTTATTTATAGAAGCGATTAATCTTGTTAAAAGTTAAAACGAAACAAAATTATTTTATTTACGGATAAGGCTCGAGGTTTAAAACAATACACTAGGAGCATATAATGAGAGAACCGACAAAAAAAATGCATCGATTAAACGATCATAGAAAAAATTATAAACTTCACTTACAAATTGGGCTAATTTCTAGTCTAGCTATATTCTTAATCGCATTTAAGATTACAATAGAAGCAGAACCTCCCACATTTATCCCAATTGATTTACAAGAAGAAGTTATAATGGAAGAGGTTATTCAGACAAAACAAGTTGAAACTCCACCACCTCCACCAAGGCCACCAGTGCCAGTTGAGGTTCCAAATGATGAAATTATTGAAGATGAGATATTAAACCTTGATGCAGAACTTGATTTAGATGGGCCGTTAGATTTACCACCACCACCACCGCCATCTGACGATTTTGAAGAAGAAATTTTTGTAGTTGTTGAACAACCACCAGTATTGATAGGGGGGATTGCTGGAGTTCAAAAACGTATTAAATATCCTGAAATGGCACGAAAAGCCGGAATTGAAGGACGTGTTGTACTTCAATTTGTAGTTAACAAAGATGGAAATATTATAAATCCAAGAGTAATACGTGGAATTGGTGGTGGATGCGATGAAGAAGCGCTAAAGGCATTAAGAGATGCGAAATTTAAGCCAGGTAGACAACGAGGCGTTCCGGTTAATGTAAGCTATAGTATTCCTATATCCTTTACGCTTCAATCCTAGATTTTAAGACCTTTTATTATTAGTAAATAGCTTCATAACAGAAGCTATTTATTTGCCCAGAATTCACGAAATCTTCATGACTTCTAATTATCCTGTATATAACAATTAGATAGGAGGTAGATCATGAGAAATCCAGTAAAAATAATTAATAGGGATAATTCTTTACAAACAAGTTATTCAATTACAATGAGATTGGGACTAATATTCTCGTTAGCAATTAGCTTATTTGCTGTAAAAGTAGATTTCAATCCACAAAAAAAAGCTACCATTGTTTCAAATAATTATACGGAAGAGATTTATATAGAAGAAATTGTTCAAACTAAGCAAGAATTAAAAGCTCCTGCACCACCAAGACCAGTTGTACCAATTGAAGTTCCAAATGATGAAATTTTGGAAGATGAAATAATAAATATAGATGCTGAACTAGATTTTGGTGAAGCTTTTGATGTCCCACCACCGCCAAGACCACAAAATGCTGAAGATGAAGAAGAAGAAATATTTATCGTAGTAGAACAACCTCCAGTATTATTAGGTGGTATAGCATCTGTTCAAAGTAAAATAGTTTATCCAGCTATGGCTATGAGTGCTGGTATAGAAGGTAGAGTCATCGTTCAATTCACCATAAGTAAAGAAGGTAACGTACTTAATCCATTTATTGTAAGAGGAATTGGTGGTGGATGTGATGAAGAAGCAATTAGAGCAGTAAAAGAAGCTAAATTCAGACCTGGAATGCAACGAGGTAGAGCTGTACAAGTTCGTTATACTTTACCAATTTCTTTTAAGCTAAAAAGCAGTTAATTAAACATCTAATTAATCTTCAATATCAACTTTTTTAATAGTTTCTTTTAGAAGATCGTAACTAATGGGTTTTACTAAATATTCTATATAATTAGTTTTCTTGGCTCGTTCTCTATTATAAATATCCGAATTACCAGTAATAAATATGACAGGGGTATTTATGTTTTTTTTCCTTATTTCAAGCATGGCATCTATACCGTCAATATCATCTTCAAGCATGATGTCCATTAGTATCAGATCAGGTAAAAGGTTTTCCGCTTTGCGAATTGCTTCCGAGCCGGCAACAGCTGATCCAATTACAGTATTTCCAGTTTTCTCAACCATTCTTGTTAAAAGCAATGATAGTACTTTATCGTCTTCAACTACTAAGATGTTCATTTATATCAACTTTGAATTCGGATAAATTTACGACAATTATAATCTAAATATGATTAATTAAATCTATTGTAAAAGTGAATGTTATTATAATTTTCCTATAATTTATATTATGTAAAGTTGTTATGGTACTCATTATTATTTCATCCTCTCATAACGATAGTTCACCCTAACTTTTTTAGCACGTCTTGGATAAGATTGAAGTTCGGTATATTTGAAGAATCATCTAAAACTTCGGCATACATAACAATACCTTCTTTATCAATTACAAAAGCTGATCGCTTTGAAACTCCCTTCATTCCAAAAAAATCTAAGTCAAGCACTCCATAAGCTTTTGACGCTTCCTTATTGAAGTCGCTTAAAATTTGAAAACTTATATTTTGAGAATCTTTAAATACTTTCTGTACAAAAAAACTATCAATACTTATTGCCAAAACTTCGGCATTAAATGATTCATAAATTTTTAAGTTGTCTCTTGTAGAGCAAAGTTCTGATGTACATACACTTGAAAAAGCTAATGGAAAAAAAAGAATTAAAACATTCTTTTTACCTTTGTAGTCAGAAAGTTGTACGAACTCTCTTTCAGTATTCTGTAATTTAAATTCAGGTGCTAAGTCTTCTACTTTAATTGACATATTAAATATTTTGAATGTTTCTTAAATCTGAGATCTTTTTAAATCCAATTGCAGCAACAATAATTCCAACTGAAAAAATTATTTTACCTAAAAGTTGAGATAATTGAGGGATTGAAGCATCTAAAAACCAAAATAATATGTAGGAAAACAGAAACAGAAAACTTGAAAACAATAATAACCCTCTCCCCTTGTATAAATAATGATTAATCGAAATCACTAAAATACCTACAATAATTGCAGCGCCTTGATATGTGATTTGTAATAATTCTTTTACAATCTCTGCATTAACTACAAATGGATAAAAGAATAATACTAAGAATGGCATCAAGGTTAGATATAGAGGAAATCTAGCAAAAACAGGTTTTGAGTTTCTTGTTTTTATAAAAAGTGCACTTAAAGTAAATGTAATTGCTATTAAATCACCCCATTCTCTTCCATACCCATTGTCGTTATCGATTAATACTTCAATAAGTATTCCTGCCAAGAAACTAATCAACGACAATCCAAAGAATAAGCTTGAAAGTGATTTGTCATTCTTTGCTATCGCTATTAAAGATATAGACGCTGGTATACTTACTATCAAAAAAAGTATATATGTCCAATTTAAATCTTCCATCAAAATCTATGTTATTTCTACTTTTGTCTGAATACCATAGTTATAGGAACACCAGTAAATTTATATTTCTCTCGAATTTTATTCTCGATATATCTTCTGTAATTAGCGGGCATATCTTGTGGGTTATTCATGAAAAACTTAAATACTGGAGGTTCAGCTTTTACTTGAGTCACATAAGATATTTTCAATTGCTTACCCCTTTTCATTGGCAAGGCTTTTTCTCTTAAAATTTCTTCTAAAAAATTATTTAATTCTGATGTACCAATTTCCATCCCCCGATCTTCAATTACTTGATCAGCTAGTTCTATTACTTTGTGAATTCTCTTTTTATTTAAAGCTGAAATCGTAAGAATTGGAACATAACTTAGTTGAGGTACACTTTCTTTTATATAATTCTCGAATTCTTTTACAGTGTTAGTATCTTTGTCTTCAATTAAGTCCCACTTATTCAGAACAATTATCAAACCTTTATTAAATTTCTCTGCTTCTCTAAGTACACGCTTGTCTTGATCTTCAAACCCACGAACTGCGTCTAACATAAGTATAGCTACATCACATTCTCTAATAGCTCTATCGGTTCGTACAGTACTATAAAACTCTATGTTTTCTTTAACTTTAACACGCTTTCTTAATCCCGCAGTATCTACCAGGATATAATCCTTATTATTATAAGTAAACTTACTATTTATACTATCTCTAGTAGTACCTGCAATTTCTGTTACTATTGATCTTTCGTCATTTAATAAAGCATTAACTAAGCTACTTTTACCTACGTTTGGCCTACCAACAAAAGCCAATTTAGGAGCAGAATCTTCTGGTTCTGGTTTAATTTCCGGTAGAAGTTCAACTACTCTATCTAATAATTCTCCAGTACCTGTTCCACTTATAGCTGAAACAGGGAATATTTCATCAAAACCGAGTTCATAAAACTCACTAGCATTTAATCTTCTAAATTCATTATCGGCTTTATTAGAAACAACTAGAACAGGTTTCGATTGCTCTCGAAGCAACTTTGCTACAGATTTATCGAGTGTATTCATACCAGTTTCAGTATCAACAACTAACAAAATTACATCAGACTCTTCTAAAGCGATGTGAACTTGCTCACGAATACCAACAACCATCACATTCATATCATCAGGGAGATAACCACCAGTATCAATAACAGTGAAATCAACGCCATTCCAATATGATTCACCATAATGACGATCTCTTGTTACTCCATACTCATCATGGACAATAGCTTTTCTTTCTCCAATTAATCGATTAAAAAATGTTGACTTTCCCACATTTGGGCGCCCAACGATAGAAACTACAGGAAGCATTTTATGAATTGTATTATTAGTTTATTGATGTACAAAAGTACGGAAATTTTATCACTTAAAGATTCCTTATGCTTAAAACCTTTTATGAAAATATTGGCTTCCTAGGATCTCTAGGATTATCCCTTTTTCTATTCCTATTTATAGTTTTTTGGATTGCAGGAATTGCTGGCATTACCCTTCCGGTTGATGGCGGAAAGGCAAAATACAACAAGTGGCAAGTACTTATTGCTATACTAATCCCTATCTATCCAGTCATTTGGATAATACACGATATTATTGTGCAACATAAGTTTATGAAGAATAACTAATCACTCTATTAACTCATTTTTACTTTCTAATAGCTCCGATTCATTCTCTTCTATTAGCTTCCAACCTTCTAAACAAACATCTTCAAGTGGCTCTAGAAATCTACTTGGTTTGGTAAAATAATCACCATATGAAGATTGAGCTAGGGCTGGATAACAATAATAGAGCATTTGTTTTGCGCGTGTGGTAGCTACATATAAAAGTCTTAATTCTTCATCAAGCTGTTCTACATCTTCTACCGAATAAGCAGAAGGAAGTACTCCATCAAGACATTGAATAATAAAAACGTGCTCCCATTCTAGACCTTTTGAAGAATGAATTGTACTGAGTATAAGCGGGGGTTCTTCATTTTGTTTTTGTTCTGTATCTATAACAGTAGCAGTAATAGGGTCAAGCGCGAGTTCTTCCAGCATTTTTTCTAGATTTGTGAAACTTAATGAGATATTAACAAATGCTTCTAGATCCTTTATCCGTTTAGGGTAATCATCATATCTTTTTTCACAAAATACCCTATAATAATCTACTATTAAATCAATCGTTTCGGAGACACTTAAGTCTCCTTCTTTAATATTTAATAATAACTTACTAAGATTTTTTATTTGATTTAAATAGGATTTACTTACTGATTCTGAAAGGTCGAGCTGATAAGGATTATTTGCCAATCTAATCCAATCAAATAACTCCTGAGCTGTTTTTGGACCTATTCCTTCTATTAACATTAATACCCTATTCCAGGCTATTGTATCCATAGGATTAACTATCACACGAATATGAGCTAGTACGTCTTTAATATGAGCGGCTTCAGTAAATTTTTGACCTCCATATTTAACAAAAGGAATATTTTTTCGATTCAATTCTACTTCTAAATCAAATGAGTCCCTACCATTCCTGAATAATACTGCTATTTCATTTAACGGTATATCAAGCTCCCTTAATTGAAGAATGGCTTGTGCAACGAACCTACTCTGATCATGCTCTGATGATGCTTTTACAAGTGCGGGCTTTTCTCCTTCCTCTTTTTTCGAAAATAAACGCTTATCAAATTTAAAGTTGGCTTGTGCTAAAATATTATTTGCCGCATCTAGTATTTCAGGTGTTGATCTATAGTTCTCTTCTAGCTTAATCATATTAGTCCCGTTAAATATTTTAGGGAACTCCATTATATTTTGATGATCTGCACCACGAAATGAATAAATGCTTTGCGCATCATCGCCAACACCCATTACATTACCATGTACGCTAGAGAATAATTGGGTTAATTTAGCCTGAAGTTTATTCGTGTCTTGATACTCATCAACCATAACAAAACGATGAGAACCAGCTACCTTAACTCGTATATCTTCATGCTGTGTAAGTAGTTCTACGGTTTTTATTAGAAGGTCATCAAAGTCCATTACAAAGTTTTGTTCTTTGTATTCTTCATACCTTTTAAGAACTTCTTCAATCTGTTCTTGATGTTCAATAAACTGAGGATATGCTTCCATTAAAAGAACCCTTAAATCTAGATGTTTATTCTTACAGGTGCTTATCATTGAATAAAGTGTATTCTTATTAGGAAAACGTTTATTTCTTTTATGAAGATTTAAACGAGTTCTTACAAACTGAATAATTTCTAATGCATCTGAACTATCAATTATGGTAAAGTTATTAGGGAAACCTATGCGATCTGAATAACGATGCAAAATTTGACTACAGTAATAATGAAAAGTTCCACCTTTCACTCTCCGACAACGCTCATCTAAAATAGAACTTGCTCTATTTAACATCTCTTTGGCAGCTCTACGTGTAAAGGTAAGCAGTAATATTTGAGCAGGATCTACCCCGCTTTCTACTAATCGAGCAACTCTATAAACTAATGTTCTAGTTTTACCAGTTCCTGCACCAGCAATTACTAAAGCAGGTCCATTTTCATAAAACACGGCTTCTAACTGTTGCTGATTCAATAATTCTGCATATCGAATAGAGTAATCTTCTGGCCTAAGTTTGGCTTCGTCTTTTTTAAGAACAAATTTTTTCATGAATAAAAAGTATTAAAAATAATAAGTATGTAAAAATTATGTGTGATAAACTATTTATTCATTTCTTTCTTTCCATTTCATCTTTAGCCCGATATATTCCATCCCTTTATATTAGGTTCAACTTTATATACTTAAATAATGATTAACGAACCCTCGTTAGCACCTAAAGAATTTGGATGGATTGAAGTAGTATGCGGAGGCATGTTCAGTGGTAAAACTGAAGAGCTTATTCGTAGAGCTAAAAGAGCGCATATTGCTGGCCAAAATGTAGTAGTTGTTAAACCTGCTATTGATAAAAGATATAGTGAAACTGAAGTAGTATCACATAATGAAACTGCACTTCCTAGTATCTTGGTAGATACTGCAGATCAAATTGTTTTATTGACTGGTAATGCACATGTAGTATGCATTGACGAGGCACAATTCTTTGATGATAGGATTATTGAAGTAGCTAACTCATTAGCTAATGATAAGAAAAGAGTTATAATTGCTGGTCTAGATATGGATTTTGAAGGTCGTCCTTTTGGTCCTATGCCAAATCTATTAGCAATTGCAGAGTTTGTAACTAAACTACACGCTGTTTGTTCTGAAAGTGGTGCTCTTGCGAACTTTTCTCAACGTGTAGTTAATAATAAAAATACAGTATTAGTTGGTGAATACGACGCTTATGAACCTAGAGCAAGACATTGCTTTAGACCAAGTGTAGACATTAGAAGAGGAAAACCAATACGTCCTTTTATAAATCCTGTTTATAAGAAGGAAACTCAAGAAACAACAAACGAATAAATCGCCTAATGGAAAACATTTTACGTGGCATTTTAGGAATGGCTGTCATAATTGGATCTACTTACCTATTAAGTAGAGATCGAAAAAATATAAATTGGAGACTTGTTGGAACTGGCCTTGGTATTCAGTTTGTTTTAGCAATTTTCATCCTGAAAGCTGAAATTTTAGCGGGATTCTGGAGTCCTTTAGGTTGGCCAATGCTTCTATTTGAAGTTTTAGCAAGCTTTTTTGTAGTGGTATTAAAATATACAACTGCAGGTGCAGAGTTTTTATTCGGGTTTCTAGGGCATGGTCCTGAATATGCTGATAGTGTTGGTGTTATTTTTGCATTTCAAGTTTTACCTACCATAATCTTTTTTGCTTCGCTTACAGCTCTACTATATCACTATGGGGTATTACAATTCATAGTTAAAGTTCTTTCAAAAGGCATGCAGAAACTCTTAGGTACATCAGGTGCGGAAACACTATCAGTTATATCGAATATCTTTGTAGGTCAAACTGAAGCCCCATTGGTTATAAAACCGTTCATTGAAAAAATGACTAAATCGGAATTATTAGCTGTTATGACTGGGGGAATGGCTACAATTGCAGGCGGTGTAATGGCGGCATATGTTGCTATGTTAGGAAGCTCATTTGCAGCTGCAAATGGACTTGAAATTGAGGTAGCACAACAGTTATTTGCAGAACGTTTATTAGGTGCCAGCTTAATGGCTGCACCAGCAGCATTAGTTATTGCTAAAATATTATATCCTGAAACAGAGGAATCTGTAACTGCAGGTGATGTTCAAATGGTTATCGAAAAAACTGATGCTAATGGAATAGATGCAGCAGCTACTGGTGCAGGTGTAGGTCTTAGGCTCGCAGCAAATGTAGGTGCAATGTTACTTGCTTTTATTGCTTTACTTGCCATGTTTAATGGTTTTTTTGGATGGATGAGTGACCTTACTGGGCTATCTGGAGTTATAGGTAGTCAACTTACGATTGAAATGTTATTAGGTTGGGTCCTAGCCCCTGCTGCATGGCTGATTGGGATACCTTGGGCAGATGCGACATCAATGGGTGCACTTTTAGGCACTAAAATAGTATTAAATGAGTTTGTAGCATATCTAATGTTAGCTGAACAAGTTGCAGCAGCTGCATTAACTCCAAAAACTGTTGCTATGGCAACCTTTGCTTTATGTGGATTTGCTAACTTTTCTTCTATTGCAATACAAATAGGAGGAATTGGTGGTTTAGCCCCCGGTAGGAAATCTGATTTAGCAAAATTTGGATTAAAAGCCGTTTTTGCTGGAACTTTGGCTAACTTAATGACAGCAACAATTGCAGGAATGCTTTTTTAAAATTAATAATCGAAAAATATATATTCATCAAAAATGGAAAAATTTGGATTTATGAGAACAATATGCGTTTTATTTGCACTTGTTTTTATTTCCTGTGCCGGAAGTAGTACAACAACTAAAGAAAAAGTATCAGGTACTCCTCCCTCTAACATTGTTGGAATAGTTGGAGATGAAGAAATCACATACGAAGAGTTAACCACAAATTTTGGATCTGGTAGCTCATTATCTGAATACACTCTAGAAGAACTCCAAGAATTCCTTCCAATCTATCTAGATTATCGTGCAAAAATTCTTTCAGCAAAAAAGGAAGGTTATTTTGAAGACGAACGCATTCTAGATGAGTATGAAGTTTATTCAAAACAAGCTGCATATTCATATTGGCTTGAAAATAAGATTCGTCCTACGTTATTTGACGAATTTAAGAGCAAGTTTACAAAGGAAATGAAATCATCACATGTTCTAATAGCCCTCGATCCTAATGCAACACCAGAAGACTCTATTAAGGTTTATAATAAGATTCTAGAAGCTAGAGATAAATTTTTAGGTGGTACTCCTTTAGATGAATTAGATTCAGAATATTCAACTGTAAGACAAGGTAGATCAATGGGTGGTGACCTTCCATGGTTCTCTGTTGGAACTACTGTTAAACCTTTTGAAGACGTGCTTTATAGTTTAGATATTGGTGAAATATCTATGCCTTTCAGAACACAATTCGGATACCATATTCTTCTCTTAGAAGATACTAGAGAACGTGCTCCTTCTAGACTTATATCTCATATTTATGTACAAAGAGGGCAAAACATTTCACAACTTGACTCTGCTTTATTTGAATTAGAACGCGGAAATGATTGGAATGAAGTAGTAAAAAAGTACACTCAAGATAGTCAGTCTGCTTCTTCTGGTGGTAGAATTGGATGGGTTAACTATGGGTCCAGATATGATCCTTCTTTTATTGATACTGTTATGCAATTAGATCCCTCTCTATCCAATTCAGATTATTTCATAAGTAGTTATGGTGCTCATATAATCAAAATTGATTCCATTCAAACCTTCTTTTCACCAGAGGCTTACAATGATTACATTATGAAGGAATTAGAAGACACACGTACTTTTAGAAAAAGTAATTCATTTGTTATTAATTGGTTAAAGGAAAATTTTAAAACTATAGAGTACACTAATAATCTAAATGAATTTACTACTTTTTTAACATCGCTAGATTCAACTAATGTATCAGATATTCAACTCTCCAATGATCTAGCATTAAAAAGCGTCTTTACGTATGATGAATTTACATTCACAATTCAAGATCTTTTAGATTATTTAATTACATCTTCAAAAGGTCCATTTAGTTCCAATTATATACCGTCATGGTTTACTGACTATCAAGAGTATGTAATCGATAGTAATCTCACTAAACTTACTATTAAAGAGTTGCCTGACTTTATAGAACAAACTGAAAACTATAAAAGTGGTTTAGTTGTTTATCAAATAAATGAAGATTCCGTTTGGAGTGCTGCCACAGTAGATACTACCAAATTGATGGAATTATACATTGAAAACCCTGAAGATTACTCATACGATCAACGTTATTATTACCATCTAATAAGTTCTAGTAGAGACACCTCTCTTCAAAAAGCCATTGATTTTATAAATGCTGGTAATTCACCAGATAGTATTAGAGCATTTGGAATACCTGTTGGTGTTGTTAGTGATTCAACTGGCTCTTTCCAGGGAGAACCCTTTGACAAACTAGCAGAAATGAATGAAAAAACATTCTCTGAAGTCTTCGATTATAATACTAGAAAAGCTATTTTTTATCTGAGTAGTATTTTAGAGGAAAGAAAGATGACCTTTGATGAAGCTTTCAACAAGTTACTTGCTGACTATCAACCTTTGCGTGAACTAAAATGGCTCACTCAGTTAAGGAGTACTTTCAACGTTAAACTTTATCCGGAACATTTAGAGAAAGCTTATCAAGAAGAAAATATATCTAAATGATAACTCGAATAGTAATTTTAGGATTTATTCTTCTTTTAGCTAATTGTACTAGGAAGTCTACAATTAATGAACCGACTCTAGCAAGGGTTGGTTCTACCATTTTAACTTTTTCTGAAGCTAAAGAGGCTATTCCCACTCTAATTTTTTTAGAAGATAGTGTGAAAGCTTATAATAATTATCGAGATGAATGGATTGAGCAACAAATCATCTTACAAGATGCCTACCGCTTAAGAGTACATCGACAACCAGAAGTACTAAATCGAATAAACAAAATTGAAACTGACTTTATAGTAAAAGTCGCTCAGGATTATATTCTGGGTGAACTTAATCAAGAGCTACAAGTAAGCAACGAAGAAGCCCGAGCTTATTATCAAGAAAATAAAGATAGTTTTGTACTTGAGGAACGATATTTGAGATATCGACATGTAATAGCTTCTTCTATAACTGATGCACAAACGGCAAGAAATGATTTACTAAGGGGAATTGAATGGGAAATAGTTGCAAATGACTTCTCTGTAAATCCAGAAGTTGCCATTCGTGAATCTGAGCGATTTTGGCCAGAATCTATTGCAGGTGGAGATGTAAATATATTAAATCGATATTTACAAGTTATTGGCTTCTCCGAAATAAGTGTAATTGAGAGAGTCGGAAATCAATATCATTTTGTTCAATTGTTAGATGAACGTGCTAAAGGTGACCACCCAGACCTTGAATGGCTTATTGATCAAATAAAAGAATGGTTAATCCTTGAAAAAAGACGTAGAGTCTTTAATACCTATGTAAAGAATCTTTATCTTCAGGCTCAAGCGAATAATGAAATAGAAACATTCGACGTTCTATAACAGAATTAAATTAGATAATACCCCCTAGATAGTTTAAAAACATAATGAAGCACATCTTTTTTACGCTCTTTCTTTTACTTAACAGTTCCCTTTTCATTTCCTCAGATGCTCAGGAAACGCAACCTGCTGATCAAATTGTAGCTGTTGTTAACAATCATGTGATCTTAAAATCTGATATTGATGCCGACGTTGTAAACTATATACGTCAAGCTCAAAGTTATGGGCAACAAGTACAATTTTCTGAACAACTTTGGTATCAATTCTTAGACACTTCAATTGAGAACTTTATCCTAATTGAAAAAGCAAAAGTTGATTCTGTTGTAATACCTGAAGAACGGATTACGCGTCAAATGGACCAACGTGTTGATCAGTTAATTCAACAAGCTGGAAGTGAGAGAGCGCTTGAGCAAGCATTTGGAAGATCAATTCTACAATTAAAAGATGATTTTAGAAGTGATTTTCGAGAACAAATGACAACCGAATCAGTTCGTAATACAAAAATACAATCTGTTAAGATCACTAGACCAGAGGTTAAAAAATTCTTTGAATCTATTCCTAATGATTCTCTACCTACAATTCCTGAACAAGTGGCATTGTCTCAAATCGTGATTTTACCTCCAGCGAAAGAAGATGCTAGAGAAGCTTCAAGAGTTTTCGCGGAGACATTAAGAGACTCCATTTTAAATCACGGAAAATCATTAGAGGAGTTAGCTAAACGACATAGTGATGGACCATCAGCTCCTAGAGGTGGTTTATTACCAATGATGGCATTATCTGATCTTGTGTCTGAGTATTCAGCTGCAGCCTCTGCCCTTCAACCAAATCAAATATCCAGAGTTGTTGAGACCGAGTTTGGATTTCATGTAATTCAATTGATTCGTAGAGTTGGTGACCAAATTGAAACAAGACATATTCTAATTAGTGTTGATGCTTCTGAACTAGATGATGAATTTGCAATAAATCGCCTTAATGAAATTAGAGATAGCTTAATGACCATGCCCGATTTAAGTTTCTCTGCTTTTGCACAAAGAGTAAGTGAAGATCCTGCAACTAAAGTTTCAGGTGGTAAAATTCAAGATCCTCAAACAGGTGAACGCTTAATACCTTTAAATAGATTGGATCCAGCTCTCTATAGAATAGTATTATTAATGGATGAAGTTGGAACTATTTCAGATCCAAAGCCCTTCAATCCAAATGATGCCAATTCTGGTAAGGCATATAGGATAGTGCGTCTTGATCGTCAAATACAAGAGCATGTTGCAAGCTTAGAACTCGACTACGAACGCTTAAAATCAATTGCATTACAACAGAAACAATTCAAAATTTACGAAGAGTGGATTCAAGATTTGAAAAAAGAATTTTATATCGATTTTCGAATTCCAGTACCAAAAGAAATGGAGATTAATTGATGAGTGAAGAAAGTATTGATCCTGTAAAACTTGCTGGAGAGTTCGAACAAGCTTTCTCTGATTTAAAAAAAGAAATTCACAAAGTAGTAATTGGTCAAGAAGATATTATTGATCTACTTCTGATAAGCCTTTTTTCAAAAGGGCATTGTGTTCTTGTAGGTGTTCCTGGACTAGCTAAAACCCTTCTTATTCGTACATTAGCTGATACTCTAGGATTATCCTTTAATAGAATTCAGTTTACTCCTGATCTTATGCCTGGAGATATAACTGGAACCGAAATTATTGAAGAAAATAAGGAAAGAGGAACCAAAGAATTTAAATTCATAAAAGGACCTATTTTCGCGAATATAGTTTTAGCTGATGAAATCAATCGTACACCACCTAAAACACAAGCAGCGCTATTAGAAGGAATGCAGGAGTATCATGTAACCGCTTCAGGTACAACATATGATTTAGATACTCCTTTCTTTGTACTCGCAACTCAAAATCCTATTGAACAAGAAGGTACTTATCCACTACCTGAGGCACAATTGGATCGTTTTATGTTTAATATTTGGGTTGATTATCCAAGTTTTGAAGAGGAAAAAGCAATTGTTAGTCAAACTACTTCAAAACAAAACTTTCAATTGAATTCTATTCTAAAAAAGGAAAAAATTAAAGAATTACAATCGTTAGTTAGAGAAGTTCCAGTTCCAGAAAGTGTACTTGATTATGCTGTTAAACTTGTAGGAATGACTCGACCAGATTCAGAGTTAGCGCCTGATTATGTTAAAAAATATATGAGCTGGGGAGCTGGGCCAAGAGCTTCTCAATATTTAATTTTAGGCGGTAAAGCAAGAGCTTTATCACAAGGGCGATATAATGTTACTGAAGATGATATTCGTACTCTTGCAATTCCGGTTTTACGCCACAGAATTGTAAATAATTATGCGGCTGAAGCTGAAGGTTACACTACTGTTAAATTGATTAATAGACTAATTGATGACGTTCATTAGAGTCAAAACAACAGGTTAATGTGGATTTTCAAGGCTTTCAAAATAATCTCCCTTCTTTTTTAATAATTCTAGCAGGATTATTACTTATTGGAATAGCTTTTTTTTCATACCGAAATATTAATAGTATTCCACTATTTCCTAAGATTGGCTTTATAACCTTAAGAGCAACAGCTTTATTAATAATTCTACTGCTTTTTCTAAATCCATATTTCTTTTCATCAGAAAAGGTGACCAAAAATCCAAGGTTACTAATTCTATTGGATAATTCTGAAAGTACTACTATTCAAAAAGGTGATTATAAAGGTATAGATTCATATGTAGATGTTTTAAGTCAGTTAAATTTGCAATCGAATCCAAGAATAGATTTTGAATATTTCACGATTGGTACATCAACAAATCAAATAATCTCAACTGATTCACTAAAATTTAATCAGAGTGAAACTAATTTTGCATCAGCAATTTCTCAGATTCAGGAATTGGAAGACGATTTTGATGCAAGTATTATTATTAGTGATGGAATTATAACATTCGGTAGAAATCCAATTTTACAAGCATCAGGCTTAACTATCCCATTATATACCATAGCATTAGGTGATACAACAAAAGTAAAAGATATAGCAATCAAAAATTTAGTTTTTAATCCGAATGGCTATACCGATACAAAGCATACTATTGAAGTTGAGGTGTCACAAAATGGGTTTGAAAATCAAGAAACTATGATTAAGATTTTTGATTCTTCAGGGTCTTTATTGGATGAAAGTGAGCTTTCATTTGATATCGAAAATCAAATTTCAACTGCCTCGCTGGAGGTTGAGCTTAATGAGGAAGGACTTCAACAATTCTTAGTTGTAATTGATACACTTGATGGTGAATGGACCTCTGAAAATAATAATTCTACTCTATCATTAGATGTATCTGACAATAAAACTAAGATATTACATATTTCTTTTGAAGTTCATCCTGATGTTAAAATGCTTCGATCAATTTTAAATAGTGATGAAAACATTCAATTATCCACACTTACTTGGCTTGGCGATTCACGATTTATAGAAAACCAATCATTCGATCTTAAAAAATATGATTTAATAGTTTATCATGGATTTCCTTCAGGCTCATTCGAAACCTCTATTCTTAAAGGTTATACTGAAATACCCTCTATTTATCTTCAACTTCCAAAAAGTAGAATCAACAATTCAAGATCATTACCTGAATTAGAGTTAATTAGAAATACAGGTAATCAAATTTTCCAGATAAATTTAATGCCTGTTACTGAGAATTATGATCATCCAATTATGGAACTACCTGAAATTGGCTATCAAAATATATCTCCTCTCTTTAGTTCATTACGTTCTCTTTCTAGTTCTCCTGATGCCAATGATTTAATTAAAGTTGAATTTCAAGGTATTGAAACACCAAATATTGCCCTTAATGTAGTTGAACGAGGTAATATACGTAGGTCAGCTATTTCGTCTTGGGGCTGGTATAAAATGTTCCAAAGTCCAAATGAGCAAGAGCGAGAATTTGTTACACAACTTTATCTAAATATAGTTACTTGGACATCTAATAATCCTGATGAAAGGCGACTTAGAATTATACCTTCTCAATCTGTCTTCAATCTATCTGAAGAAGTAATTATTAATGCTAATTTAAATAATGAAAGTGGATCGCCAGAATCCGGTGCAAGTATCGAAATTAGTCTTAATAATTCAACAGACAATGAAGAACGTAGTTTTACAATGAGTAATGAAGGTAATGGTAGCTATCAATTAAATATTTCATCTTTGAGTTCTGGATTATATTCATTTAAAGCTGATGCTAGAAAAGGAGATCGTCAAATTGATACTCAAATTGGAGAATTCCTTGTCCAAGATTCTAATTCTGAACTTATAAATATTATGAGAAATGATGATTTACTTCGATCACTATCAAATGAAACAGATGGGAGATTCTTTAGTTTTGATGATCTAAGTAATTTTTGGAATCAATTGAGTGCTGACAATATCCTTAATCAAAGAGAGGAAATAATTGAATCATACACCTTTCCTGTACGTTCACTATTCTGGTTTGTACTTATAATAGCTTTATTAACCACTGAATGGTTTGGTAGAAAATATTACTCTCTACCATAGACTAGAATTTATTTAAAATTACCGCTCCCCTTCCAAAATCGGTAGTAATTACCACAAATAAATCTCCATATTTATCTTCGTCTAATTGTTCAAAACGCTCATTTCCTAAAACCATATTTGTTAATGCTGGAGTTGTATTAGAGTGACCAACAATTAAAATTGTTTTGCCAGAATATTTAGAAATTATACTTTTTAAGAATTCTTCAACTCCTTGTAATCCATATTCTTGAACATCTAGACTTAACGCATCTGCAGTTGGTTTAGCAGTCATCATTGTTCTTTTATAAGGAGTACTGTAAATAGCTGCTATATTATATCCAGAAACTATATGAGATAAGTTCTCAGCCCTTTCTTTTCCTTTTTCACTTATTGGAGGATTTCTTGTTCCATCTTCAGCGCGTTCAGCATGCCGAACAAAAAGAAGTATAGTAGGTTCTTGTTGATAGGCCTCAACAATTGAGGGTAATACTGTTAATAAAATTAAGAAGGTAAATACTGATCGTGTTATTTTTTTCATAAAAAGGATTTTTTTTATTTCATTATATATAAAAAAAGCCACACTTAAGAGTGCGACTTTTGTTCATTTTTTCAATTTAATTTCTTTGCTTTAGATAAAACTAAAACATAACCACCAATTGATATTGCTGTGAGTACTAATAAGACTAGAAATAAAGGTTGAACTGGTCTCGATACAGATTCCCATGCAATTAACTGATCGTCGATCGAAGATATCTGAGCTACAGTTAGAAATTCTGAATCTTGAATTAAGATACTCCATTCATTTTTTATCTTATTAGACCAAAAACCTTGAAAGTTCTTGTAGTCTTCATAACTAGTATTTGAAATAACCTGACCTTCACTCTTTTTTTTAGCATCTTTAATAAAGTTATCTAATGCAATAAAGAAACTGTAGTTATTATCGAAAGCTTCTAATTCAACAGAAGAATATTCTAGGTATTGATCAACTGAATTCCACATTTTCTGAGATGTAACCATTCTCCAATCTCTCATTTTGGATATAATTTCTGAATTCCATTCTGCTTTCTGTGAACCACCATAAGTTGTTAATAAATTATCTCCAATCTTATTCCAAACTTCTTCAAAATAATGCTGTATAGCATACATTCGTAGGTAGTCTTCTACAGAAAGAACTTGATTTGAGTTTGACGCATACTCAATATTTTTCTCGATAATGTCCATTAGCATTTCTAGAGTGTTAGTTCCTGTAACCCTACCAGATTCTACTTGATCTGAAATCTCATTCCCTTCATTGGTTGTCATCTCATTGTATGTAATCATTAATGAGTCTATAATACTCATTACAAGTTCGTCTCTGAGCTCCAAATTTGTTCGGTAACGCTTTATAAGCATTGAAAGCTGTAGTTGATCCAATTGAGAAGCTTCCATCACTTTATTCAAAGAATCAGCCCTTTTATTTAGAAAGCTTATTTCTGATTTATAATGAGATACTTCTTGGATCAAACTTTCTAACCGTTCACTTTGATTCTCAATAATCAATAGTCTTTGTTCAGCTGAACTTAACTTTGCAATTAGATTCTGAAATTCAAATTTATAACTTGAAGGATATAAGGCATTATCTAATAATTGAGAATGCTCTATAAATTTTTCATCTAGTTTATTGATCTCTTTTTGTAAGCTATCAATAGTAATTACACTTTGTGAAAGCGAAATTGATTTGGACAAAGCACTATAATTGTTATTAAAATCAGTTTTAATTTTATGATCACTTTGTTGAGCGAAAACACTTGATGTAATTAATGTGAATAATGTTACTAATACAGACTTTTTGAATAACTTCATGATGTTACCTCTTCTTTTAATATTCCTTTTTCATTTAGTAAAATTATATTTTTTGAGTTTTCAATTAATTCAACTACTGAAACTCGCAAATTAAACACAGGTGAATAAAGTCCATTTTCATTTACTTGTATTTTCTTTTCTAACTTTAACTCTCCTTTGTTAGGTGCCATCACATATACGTTTTTAAAACTTTCCGCTGTAATAAAGTAATAGCCTAAATTATTTCGAATCATTCGGATCTCTGATATTTGTACCGAACTAGAATCTTTAAATTCTTCGAATTGAAATGGTAGAATAGAAAAGCTTATTCCATAGCGTATATCTGATATATTCCCATCAGAATCGGGTGTAAGCACTGATTCAATTTTTTGCGCATAGTCAACATTTTTAATAACTAGCGACTTAGTGCAAGCCTGAATAAATAGCACTCCAATTACAACAAAAGACAAAATTACTTTTTTTTGAGCCTTCATCAGTTCCTCCTTGATTAATTTGTGGTTTAATCAATTATAGATCTGGAAGTAAATTTTGTTTCTGGAGTTTAAAGAATAATTATACTCTCAATAGGAGCAGTTTTACTAAGAGCATCCCTTCCTTTCAAAAAACTAAGTTCTATAATAAAAGAATACCCTATAACTACTCCACCAAGTCTTTCAACTAACCGAGTTGCTGCCGCTGCCGAACCACCTGTAGCTATTAAATCATCATGAATAATTACTTTTGATCCCTTTTTGAATGCATCACTGTGTAATTCCAAGGAGTCTTCACCATATTCAAGAGCATAAGTTTCAGAAATAGAATGTGATGGAAGTTTACCTGGTTTTCGAACAGGTACAAATCCAGCATTTAGATCTTGGGCCATATTAGTTCCAAATAAAAAACCTCGGGATTCGAGACCAATAACATAATCAACTTGTATATCTCTAAATGGCTCACTAAGTAAAATAGAAGTTAGTTGTAGTGCTTTTTTATCTGCCAAAAGTGTGGTTATATCTTTAAACTGAATACCAGGTTTTGGGAAGTCCGGTATTGTCCGGATATTATCTAGTAAATACTCTTTTATACTTTCTTCTACTTTTTGCATAGGAATTGAATTAATTTGCTACGAAGGTATATAAAAGCTAACCCATCAATCAAGTAAAAATGGATAATTTAAATAACCCTTTATGGCAACCACATATTAGGTTTATGACGCAAGCTATTTTACTTGCTGAACAAGCATTTGAAGAAGGTGAAGTTCCAGTTGGTGCCATTGTTGTTCATAAAAATACTATTGTTGGTAAAGGCTATAATCAGGTTGAAAAATTAAATGATCCTACAGCTCATGCAGAAATGCTTGCTATTTCTGCTGCTTGTGATACACTAAATGAGAAATACCTGAGTGAATGCACTTTATATGTAACACTTGAGCCATGTCCAATGTGTGCAGGTGCACTAGTGTGGGCAAAAATCGGGACTATAGTTTTCGCAACTACTGATCCTAAGTCTGGTGCATGTGGAAGCGTATTCAATATTACACATAATAATTCTCTGAATCATAAGCCTGAAGTTATTCAAGGTATTTTAGAAAATGATGCTGAATATTTACTTAAATCGTTCTTCTCTTCTAAACGATTAAAATTCTAACGAAGTAGATTTAATAAGTGAAAAATGGTAGGCGATTTTAATTCTGGGTTTAGAACTTTATTCTGACTTCCAATTTCATATGCTATTTCCCACTGTTCTCTCAATACTTTTTGCCCATAAAAGAATGAGTATTTAGGGTCATAGATATTTGTTGATTCTGAGGTAACTCCATTTAATTCGATAACTTTAATATTTTCACCGTTTAATAGATCATTCTTAGATGGGACTTTTATATCAAAGCGTCCAAAATAAAAACCATCAAAACTTTTACTTATCCGATCTATTTCTCTAGAAAGTTCTGGTGTTATTAAATCAAACCCATCATAAAAAATTGATCCCCTAGAATGAGTTCCAAGATCAACGAGCTTTATTTCCTCTCCATTTTTTGGAATATCATATAGTTGGTTAATGTGAGTATCAAAATGTAATTCAGCTAGACATACAGCTCTTTTATCTTTCAGAATAAGTTCTTCTAGGGTATGAACTCCATTACCAAATATTTTCAGATAAACTTTTTTTGTGATTGAGAAAATACTCCCTTCTTTGTCATTTGGGTAGCGATAATAAAACACACCATACTCTTCCCCTCCTATATACTCCTGAATAATTTGATCTGATTTTAATACATCAATTAAATCTTCTACTTCTTTTTTTGATTTAGGGATGAAAACACCACGTCCTCTTTCACCAACATCAGGCTTTATAACGATTGGAAACTCAAGATCAAATTCATCCATAAAAGATTCTATTGTAGAAAGTTTTAGATCATTATTTTGATCATTGGATAGGAAAGTGTACCTAGCAACAGATTCTCTAGCATTTATTTTATCAAGAATATCTCTTTTTGACTCTTTTATAAAGCCGCCTTCAGGAATTGAGAGATTAGCTAGTGTAAATACCGTTATACTTTTATGTTTAATCCACAAAAAGAGTACATAAATCATTATAAAGCTATATGGAATAATTGGATTCCAAAATTCCCAATTTGTTAGTCTTTTCCATTTTCCAATTAGAATCCTTCTACCTCGGAAAGTGAACATTGGAATTATGACTTTAAAAAGAATAAAAGCAATTGAGAGAACACCTATTAATACCCATAATGCATATTCTTGGTACAAGCCAAAATAAGTCATCATTTGTTTTCCTAAAAGAACAGCAAGCCCTACTAAGATGGGTGTCCATATAATTGATGCTACTCCAAAATAGAGGATAAACATCCAAAATTTCGCCCCAATTGCTCCTGCTGAAAAATACGTTGGTAATCGAGTGCCTGGGATAAAACGACTTGCAATAATTATAGCAGGACCTTTTGCTTCAAACCAGTGATACGATTTTTGAATATCCTTTTCATTAATAAACCACTTAAAAGGAGCTTTGTGAAGCGTACTTGATGCAAGCCACCTACCAGCTAAGTAGAGTAAAATGTCTCCAAAAAATATACCAACTAGGCAAGCAAAAGTCCCTGGCCAAAATCCTATCAAACCTCGTGCAATCATTAATCCAGTTCCAATACAAGTTAAATCCTCAGAGATAAGTGTGGATAATACAATTACTAACATAAGTATTAAAAGAGCCTTCCCTTCTGCTTTTAAAGCATTCTTTTCGTCAAATGGTAGAAGTGACTGAGCAATACGCTCATCATTTACTTGAATATGTTTATTTGTGAAATTTTGATTGGAAATAAATTCAATTAAATCACTCTCAACTATCGAACTTACTTTTTCATATACCCTTAGATCGCTTTGTGGAATTAAACGCTGAAATTCTTTTGCAACTTGAATAGATACATTCGAATTTTGGGTATGCTGAATAAGTACTGGAATAGATATACTTTTTATAGATTCTCGTATTAATCGCTGATCAGATTCAAATTGTATTTTTGAACTTAATATTTGACTATCCAAATCTTTAATTAACCCAAAATGTGGAACTAAGTAATCAATAATCTTGAGAAAACTTAGCTTTGCACCATAAACTGCATGATTTAAGTGATAACCACCTAATAACTCAAGTTCAACAATTCCGTTTGCATCAATTAAAGAAAGAGATTTAGATAGATCAGGAAATTGACTAACAAAATGAATAGCTGTACTCCCTCCAATTCCTTTCCCTATTACATGAACTGATTCTACATCTAAAGAATCTAGAATATGAGCAGTATTCTGAGCTATTCTCTTATGTGAATACAGTGAATCAGGGTGTTCATAAGTAACATTTAAAAGATTGAAATTTTGAAAAGATTCATCATTAATATCGTTTAAAATTGGATCATCGAAATACAGAACAGAAAGCTCTGAATTTATTAATTTTAAGTCGGTAGATTTAAAATTCTCTTTTTTCGATACCAGTAGAAAAATATGCGAGAATAGTAGCAGCAGTACATAAATACTAATACTAAGTTTTAGTACATGTTTTAATCTGAGTTTAGTAGATCCCAAAATCTCAATTATTAAGAGGCTTATACACTAGTTTTTCTTTTGCTGTTCATATTTTAAAGTTGAAGGAGCAATTCCAAACTCGTGAACAGGATTATAACCCATTGTTTTTAGTATTAAACCAATCAAAGCATAGTGATGAACTGTATGGCTAATCAAGAATTGTAGTTCTCTTTGGATTGTAGACTTACTTAATGGTGAATCCTCTTCACCAATACCCTCATTACTTCTAACATTAACTTCTTTGTGAATATAATCTGGTGCACTTAGTAGTTTTTCCAATGATGAAATTATTTCCTTCATTGTGTTAATCATAAACTGTCGATCATCTTCTAATTTTAAATCTCTTTCTCTCGAATCATAATCAATAACCGAGTTTTTTTCATTTACCAATGAATAGTAGTGTTCAATGATATGTCGAAAATGTCTACCAATACCACTTTTATTATACTCCCCATTATTTGATATGTATAAACTATCAGAAATATCAGAAAGCAACTGAATTCCTTGATTTAAAAAAAAGATATTTGAATTAACTACTAATACTTGCTTTTGCATGCGTCTCAGGATCAATAACAGGTTCAAAAGTTTGTTTAATGATTTTGTAAGATGAACTTGCTAGCACTTTTCGATTTGAGTTAACAACAATTTCATTATTGAATGTAACGGTTGCTGTAAACTCTTTCATCACAAAAAGATAAAATAAATGCTTAAAAAATGAAGTGTCGTCCCACCAACAAACTGATTGATAGGCAGGCTTTTCATAATCAGGACTACTGTAATTAATAGAAGCACAAGTTACAGGAAGCTCATTTGTTGCAGGATATTGAAATAATGATGTTTTAAAGGGTAATAAATCTGAACCTGCACTTGTTGTCCCTTCTGGAAAAAGAACTATTCCTTGATTTACTGTTAAATGTGTAGATATTTCATCATTTACACGTTTTACGTCTGTTCGTTTATTTCTGTCAACAAAAAGAACTCCAGACGTTGCTAGTACATACCCAATAATGGGCCATGATCTAACTTCACTTTTTGCAATAAATGTGCAATTCAATAGTGAATAGAAAACCCAAACATCTACATAACTTAAATGATTTGATACTAGGAAGAATGGAGTTTTTGGAGGTATCCCTTTTACAATAACATTCATTCCTATAATTTTAGCTACCGATTTAGCCCATAATTTTCTACGATCAGCACTCCATTTTATTTGGTTTACTTCAAATAAAGACAAAACATTTCCAAACATTAAAATAGAATAATGGTATAGCGTTACTACTATTAAGAGAATGATTTTTCCGAAAGCAATAAAATTCCTCATGTTGGAAATTAAAGATTTCTATGCTAAAAAGAGTGCTTTAGATTGCTCAGATATTGACTCTTTATCTAATAAAATTAGATAATCTATTGTTTTAAAGGTTTTATCCAAAGCAGGCCCGCCGCAAACTTTAACTCCAACATCAATGTAAAGTCTAAATAATTGAGGTAATTTAACATTGGCACTATCGCTATTGATAGTATTTGAAGGACCACATTCATATTCTTTTAGAACGGGTATAGAATATATTGGGTGTATATGATCATGATCTTTTAAAAAGTTATTAACAATATGACCTTCAATTGGGTTCTGACTTGTAATCGAACAACAGCCGAATAAGTATCTTTTTTTTGCAATCTCCAGGTATTTAGCTAAACCTCTCCAAAGTAAATAAAGTACTCTCCCACTACGGTGATCGAAATGAATACAAGCTCTTCCTAATTCAACTACATTATTCAATAAATCAGCTGGAAATTTAGTTAAATCAAACTCTGATTGCGTATAAAACCCATTTCCAGATTTAGCCATTGCATTATCTTGCATTCGATAAGTTCCAATTACTTTGGATGAATTATTTTCGATAACTATCAAATGGTGACATTGTACATCATATATATCTTCATCCATTTCCTTTTCATAGGAAGACTCTAATCCTTCACCTAATTCAATATTAAATACATTGAACCTTAATTTAAGTGCTTCTTCAATTTCTTTTCTATTTTGAGCAATTCGTACAGTATATTTGTGACTTGGAATTAATAACTCAAAAACATTTGTTGATGATGTTGTATTGCTCGGTAAACTCATTATTAAATATCAAATTATATACCTAAGTATACTAATGCTTTGTTACTTAAACATCACGTATTTATAAATTCAATATTATTAATAATCAAACTTCGACTACATTAAATGCTCTATTACAAAAAATATGAACAATCTTTAAGTGATGAATGGGTAGTGTTTGTACATGGTGCAGGTGGGAGTTCTTCTATTTGGTTTCAACAATTAAAAGATTTCAAAAAGCAATTCAACGTACTTTTAGTTGATTTAAGAGGTCATGGAAAGTCTAAAGATTTGCTCCAAAAGTACTACGATAGAGAATATTCTTTCGATGATATAAGTAAAGATATTTTTGAGGTTCTAGATCATTTAAAAATAGAAAGTGCACATTTTATAGGTGTATCTTTAGGTACTATTATAATTAGAAATTTGAGTGAACTTGAACCCGAAAGAGTTAAATCAGCTATTCTTTGTGGAGCTATAACTAGACTTAATATTAGGTCACGGTTTTTAGTTACAACGGGTAATATTTTTAAGCGAGTTATCCCTTATATGTGGCTATATAAACTTTTTGCTTGGATAATAATGCCCCGTAAAAGACATGCAAAAGCACGTAATTTATTTATTGGTGAAGCAAAAAAACTATATCAAAAAGAATTTTTAAGATGGTTCAAGCTAACAAATTCAATTAATCCCTTGCTTAAGTATTTCAAAGAAAAAGAAACGAATACTCCCATGCTATATGTAATGGGAGATGAAGATCATTTATTCCTACCACCTGTTGAGCAAATTGTAAACCAACACCGTATGGCCTTCCTTGAGGTTATAAAACAATGTGGTCATGTCTGCAATGTGGAAAAACCAACTGAATTCAATAAGATTTCAATTGGTTTTATACATAAACAAATATCTAATTAATCAATTTGTTCGCTTTGTAAACAACCAAGCTTCAGAATTTAAATCTGATCTTACAGATCTTAAGTAAGTTACAGCTTCATCAAAATTTGAAAAGCCTTTATATGCTATATAATTAAATCTAGATTCTGGATGAAAAAGCATCATAGTTTCATAGCCTTCTTCCTTTAGATTGTTATAATACCTATCTGCATTACTTTGAACAATAAATGAGCCGCCAATTACAAAATATTTAAGACCAATAGTTGTTTCATCAACTATTTCTTCTCCGTTTTCTTTTTTGGTTAAATATTCATCTAGGCTAAAAGCTTTAGGAACAACAACCATTAATTCTGGATTATTAACAGGTAAACTTAATTCCTCAGCTAACTTCTTTTGTTCGTCTGTTAATTCTTCCTCTGGAATTTCAATAATCCCATTATCGGCTGATTCAGCTTCAATATTATTAACTACCATTTCAGAATCATCATCCAAAGGCGGTTTAGTTACTATATTGGAAGAGTCAATCCCTATAACTTCAGGTACTTCAATTATTTGTGAACTTACTAGAGAATCAGATACTAAATCATTAGTAAATACTCTATCTAATGATGATCTTTGAAGTGCTTTTGTTTCATTTAAAATATCTCTTGTTGTACTAAATGTTCGTTCTTGTAAACGCTCAGTTAAAGATTTAACAAGTTCTGCTTGAACAATTATAATTAGTTCATTTTCTACATAATCATTTGAGTTGTAACCAAATAGATATCTAAGTCCAAAAAACCATGGTGGTAAATCCTTAAGAATTGGAATTCCTCTTCTAACTTTATTTTCTTCAGTTCTATATAAACCTGCAATTGCAGTAGCTTCTCCATTTAATAATAGAGCTTCGGTACTAGCAGTCTGCTTATTTATGATAGTACTAACAGCATCTGGTAAAGCAGAAGAACGTTCAACGGCAATTGTTAAGTGAATAAAAGTTGTATCGCTAAATGATATTACCTGAGGTGTAACTGTAAGTATTGTACCAGTACTAAAGAATTGATCTGTTACATTACCTGCAATATCTCTCTGTTTAATGGAAAAATCTTGGCCAACTTGAATTCTGGATTCTTTTCCATCTACTGCTTTTGTAAAAGGAGTAGCTATTACTTCTCCAAGGTTGTCAGCCTCAAAAGCACTAAATAAAGCTTGTACTCGGATTCCTGGTCCAACTTCCCCCAAATTTATAAGTGCATTAAATACATTTTGCGAAACACTTGAGGCATTAAATGAACTAACAGACACAAATTGATCATTAAAATCTACCCCTTGAGGTACACTTAAATTTGGATCTATACCATCACCAGTAACTATATCATTTATATTATCTGGTACATTACTAGTTAGTGAAGACCAATCAATTCCTATTTCCTGTAATGCTCTTTTATTACCCTCAAAGAAAGTAGCATTAATTCTTACTTCCCTTGTCTGAAGGTTAATACCATTAACAGTTGCATTGGGATTTGCAGCCTGTACTTGTGGTTGTGCTGCATTATTTTCTTGTTCAATCTGGCTGAGCGGCACAATTTCCACATAATCATCAAACTCTTTTATACCTAGCGATTTTAATCTTAAAATAAATGTCAATGCATCTTCCCAATGCATAGCGGGCAGATTTACACCAATTGTTCCCCCGGTTCCAGACTGGTCAATAATGAATTTATTTCGGTTTTCTTGAAGAAATTGATTAATGACTTCCATAGCCTCTACATATGATGTAGATTTATCAAAAGCGATTATATCATTTGGGTTTGTATATTCTCTTGGATATTCATCTTGGGCAAATACAACGCCTTGAGAGAATGGTGTTAAAATCAAGATTGTGATACAAATTAAAATAAAATATACTTGAGGAAACTTCATAGCCATTTTTATCATCGCACTACCTCCAAGGTAACTACTTCTTGAATGCCGCCTTTATTTAAATTAAATGTCGCTGTCTTATTTTTTACATCAATACTGGAAAGATAACCTAGATATACCTTGTCACCAACTTTTAGAGAAACTACTTTTCCTTCCTGACTAATCATAAATACTCTATTTGCAGTTAAGCCTACAATTCTAGATCCCTCTGCACTTAGTAACCCTTCATCATTTGCAGGTAAAGAATTTTGAATTAAAGGAGATAAGGGATTGTAAGTTGAAACATTTTCTTTTTCAATTATTCTATATTCTGACGAGACAGAATCAAGTAACTGAGTTTTTTGATAATAGCTTTGTAAAGATAATGAAAAATTGATCCCATTTGGACCTTCATCGGTACGACCTGGGGAAATAATCACATTACTAACTTTATTTAATAGTTGACTATTCTCAAGTTTATTAATGAATGAAACAAAAGAACTGTAGTCGCCATATCCTGATAAAGAAGAGTTAAGTACTCCATATTGATTATCAGGTGTTGAATCAGAGTAGACATAATCAAAAAATAATTGATTACCTCCATCTTCATTAACAGTATTTATAAAGTCATAAACATCATCAGGTTTATTTGATGTATATAAGGTTTTATTATAATTGGCAATTACACCTAAAGCAGTTTCATATCGTTCATTTAGTTCCGTAAACTCGTTATTGATATTTTGTTTAGAGTTATAATCCTGTTGTTTCCTTGTAAGTTCTTGCCCTAAAGAGTCAATTTTACCTTCTAAAAAGAACTTGGTATATCCTAAACCTAGTCCAACAATTAGGGATAGAGTTACAAGTAGTATGATTGTATTTCGTAGTGCGTATGACATTAGTTGCCAGTAAGGTCTCCTAATCCTTTTAAATTTTCTGGTGTATAAACACTTATATCAGGTACAATACGTTCTATTGTGTATCTGAAATCATATACTTCTTCACCGCGTATTTCTGAAGTTGATACACTAAGTAATGTTGCATCTGCGAATAATTCTGCTATTAATGGAATACTACTTCTCTTCCTTGCTATGCCTTGAATTTCAAGCGTATTATCCTCAGCACCAATATTAATAGAGGTTAGCCAAATAGATCCTACTTCATCTATTCCAGAATTAATTAAATTTAAATTTGTAGTCCAGGTAATTGAATTCTCGGAGAGAGTATTCATTAATTCCAATTTTTCCTGAATCTTTCCAAGTTCATTACTTATTCTATTATAATTATTTACTGTTGAAACAGAAGAGTTAATTTGAGTATCGATTAATGAGACCTGTTCTTCTAGATTTTTTATTTCAGCATCTGCAGTTTTTCTTATTGAATCAATTATAGGGAAAGAAAGCATGATCATAAATAATAGTATAAAACCATGCCACTCTAATTTAAATATTTTTTGGCGATCCTGAACATACTTTGGCACGAAAGAAATATCTGGAATATTCTTTTTATCGTAACCTGATGTTGTCCAGGCCATACCAATGGCTGTAGTAAATGAAGATATGGACTCATCCGTATAATCATTTGTATCAATAAATTCCTCAGAAAACTTAAAGTCACTAACGTCCACATCAGGAAATCTTTCCTGAAAGAAAGAAATAGAATTTTCACCTAATGAATTATTACAAACTATTAATCGATCTAGGTTTGGTACTTCCCCAGTATCTAATTGAAATAATATTTTACTAAAAATAGTATTTAAAATTTTACGAGAATTAGTTCCTTCAGGAATTATAGGAGATACAAGCCAAAGGTTTGAACCCTTTAAAAAAAGAACTCTACAATTATTTTCAGAAAATTGTATTAAACATGTAATTGTTTGTTCTTCTAAATCATAATTAGCACGAATCAACGCCAAAATTATTGTTTCGTCAGGTAATATCGCTTGAATCGAAAGTTTACCTCGATAAATAGGTAAAGTTCTATTTACTAATTGTAATAGTTGAGGTTCTTCATCAATTGATGAAAGTAATAAAGCACCGTCATCTCGTATTCCATATGAGAAAAAATCTTCGCCTTTAGGTACTCCATGTAGAGATTCTAAACGGTCATCAATAATAATTTTTAAGTCTTTACTCTTTACATCATTAAAGTCAGTGTCTTTAAGAATTTGATAAATAGCTACTCCAGCAGGAATATTTAATCCAATATCTACTTTTTTAGAATCGATAGATGTCAATATATTATATAGTAGCATTTCATTATTGGTTGGTGAAGTATATTCATCAACCATATCTACATCTATTAACTCATCTTCCGCTTGCTCTAAATCATCAAGTTCTAAATCTAAATCATCACCAATATCACCAAGAATATCGTCATCTAGATCTAATTCATCCGGTAATGAAATATCTTCATTAAGTGAAGCTTCTAGATCCAGTTCAAATACTGAATCGTCACCTAGATCATCGTTTAAATCGTCAAAAATATCTAGATTATCATTTGAAGAAGTATCCTTCTCTATGGGCTTTATCAGAGAAAATTTATCGAGTTTTTTTAGTGAAAGTTTTTTATTAGATAAACTTACAACAGCAACTTTAAGAAAGTTGTCTTCTAAGACAATGCCAATATAATCCTTTCCTTTTGCCATTCGATTATCTAGTAATTAACCTCATTCATTAATTGGAGCATCTTCGTTTTATTATTCGCATAATTTATAGCGGATTCTTTAGAAATCTTTCCCTCATCATACAATCTTTTTAAATCCTGTTCCATTGTATTCATGCCTCTTTCTTTACCTTCCATTAGCATTTGGTAGATTTCACCGACGTTATTATTACGAATTGCTGCTCTTACAGAAGAATTAGCTAATAAAACTTCTTTTGCCAGAATTCGCTTTCCATCTAAACTTGGAACTAATTTTTGACTAATAACACAAGTTAGCACATCAGCTAATCTTGCCCTAACTCTATTTTGCTCTTCACTAGGCATTTCTCCAAGAATTCTTTCAATACTTTCCATGGCAGAAGAAGTATGTAAAGTGCCAAATGTTTTATGACCTGAATCAGTAATTTCAAGGGCTGTCATTATAGTTTCTGGATCTCTCAGTTCACCAATTACAATGATATCTGGATCTTGGCGTAATGCCTGAATAGCTCCATCCTTAAAAGACATTACATCAGTTCCAACTTCTCTATGTCGAACAACAGACCTAATAGGTTTATGAATAAGTTCAACAGGTGATGCAATAATAACTATATGAGAGTCAACAGTTCTATTATTTGCATCAATAAATGTATCTAACGTTGATGATTTACCTGAACCAGTTATACCTGTAACTAAAGTTAAACCATATTTATAATATTTAAGACTAACAGATTTTGCCACTTCTGCATGAACATCTAATGATTTAAATGGCCTGATAGTATTATCTATCTTTCTCATATTCAAACCAAGATGATCCAAATCAAAGTACATATCTGCTCTAAATCGCTGATTTAAATCTTTATTCAAAGTAACTGAATAAGAAAAGTCTAGATTTTTATCTTCAATCAATTTATCTCTTTGAGTACTAAGCAAAACATTGTGGAGAATAATATCTGTCTCAAGAACTGCTAGCTTCTTGTCCATTTTTAAAGGACTTTTATTACCAAAAATTCTATACCATACTTTACCATCGCATCCTGCGCCACCTATATCAATGTCAGATGCATTGATTTTTATCATATTTAGTAGAAAAGTATCAAGAATCTCTTTTAAATCAACTCTGAAACTTATTTCAGATTCTTCAATAAGTTCTCCTATCCTCCTATGCAAATCCGTTCCACGAGCAGTTTGAGGAATGCGCTGAATAATTGGCTTAAGAAGCCCCGAAATTTTATCTAAATCTAATGCCGCCATGTATTTTCCATCTATTTGATGGAAATAATAGATTAAAGTAGAGGTGTTTTGTTACGAAAAAATATAAAAAAGAATAATTCTATAGTATTTTATTTTACCAGTTAGAATCGTTCAATAATCTTTTTTTAAGGTTTAATAACTGAACATTCATATTACTTATTTTTCTTTGCTGTATTTCGATGATATTCTTTGTGAAAATATTGAATAGTTTTTCAGGCTTTTTTCTAAAGAAATTTAAAGCTTCATACCTTTCATATCTTAGTAGAATGCAATCTCCTTCTGATGTCACCTTTGCCATTCTATTGTTTTTACTAAATAGAAACGATTCACCTAAAAAATTACCGTCTGATAGAATAGCAAGTTGAATATTGTCTTTCCAAATCGCTACCCTACCATCTGCTACTAGGTATGCAGAATTAACATATTCTGATTCGTTTAGAATTATATCGTCTGAATGAAAACGTTCTTCAATTCCAAGTTCTAAGAACTCTAAGACATCTTCATAATGAAAATTTTTAAGTAAAAGAGGAGGCTCTTTTAAAAATTTTTTTATGTGATCCGACATTAAATCACCTGATGTATTACTATCTATACTCATTACAACCTCATTTTTTCCTAAAGCACTTAAATATGGTTTAAATTCATCATAAAATACAACTCAATTTTCGATTTTAATCTTCAATTGTAGCCGCGATTATTTCTTCTACTGTTGTGATTCCTTCTTTGATCCTTTCACGTCCAGAACCTCTAAGCGTTAACATACCTTGGCTAACTGCTAAATTCTTTATTGCATTTTCATTAATATCATCACCTGCATCCAAAATTAACTGTTTTAGTTCTTTAGAAAAAAACAAAGCTTCATGAATCGCAGATCTTCCTTTATAGCCTGAGTCACTACATTTTTCACATCCAACAGCTTTATGAAAAATTGTAGTTTTTATCTCTTCATCCGTAAAACCAAGACCTTTTGCTGTTTCAGGATGTGGATCAAATACTTCCTTACAGTCTTTACATAACCTTCTAATTAGTCGCTGTGCCATTACTAGGTTAACTGCATTCGCAATTAAGAATGGTTCAATCCCCATTTTAAATAGTCTAGATACTGCACTTGGTGCATCATTTGTGTGCAAGGTAGAAAACGTAAGGTGACCAGTATTTGCTAATTTAATTGCTACACTAGCCGTTTTTAAATCACGCATTTCTCCTACTAATACAATGTCGGGATCATGTCGAAGAATACCCCTAACACTTTGATCGAAGGTCATTGTATGACTTATTTTAAGCTGTCTTGCACCTTCAATAATATACTCTACTGGTTCTTCAATCGTTAATACATTTTTTGTTGGATCAATAACAGAGTATAATGCTGCAACAAGTGTTGTGGATTTACCACTACCAGTAGGTCCAGTTATAATTACAATGCCTGAAGGTTGTGTGATAGATTTAACAAAACTATCCTTAGCATTTTTTTGTAATCCTAGTAAATCTAAATCGCGTATTACTTTTCTATCATCCAGAATTCGAATTACAATTGATTCAAATTTTCGATCATATTGATTACCAACAACTGGCATTATAGATACTCGATATCGAATGTTAATACCATCTATTTGTCTTTGAATAAACCCATCTTGTGATGAATCTCTTTCAAAGCGATCAACATTTCTAGTTTTATCCTTAATTACAGCAGAAATTGCCTCAGGTTTAACGTTTTTTTGTTGATACCATAGTTTAAGTTTTCCATCAACTCGAAATCTAATATCAGTTGAAGCTGGACCACTAGGAACAATATGTAAATCACTAACTCCTTGCCTCACAGACTCTACAAGCATTCCTTCAACCAAAGAATTAAGCATACTTTGATTGATTTCAGCATCAATCTCTTCTTCATCAATTTCCTCATCAGACTGCTCAATTTGAGGTTCTTCATAGTCAATCTCCTCAAGGAGATCTAAAAATTCATTTTTCTGCTCGTAAACCTTCGATAGAATTTGGTCTACTAATTCATAGTTGCAATAAACTAACTCTGTTTGTTTAAAAGTTAGTTTATTAAGTATTGTTTGAATATTTGGATCTGATGGGTCAGCTGCAGCAATCGTTAATGATCCACTTGTGCGTTGAAATGGAAGTGCTTTATGATGCACAAGATCATCAATTACATCTTCAGGAAGTTTTTCGACATTTTTTTTTATATGATCTATTATATCATCGGGTACTATTTCAACATTTTCAAGTACTTCACGAAAGGCATACACATTTGAAATTTCTTTCATTATTGTATGTCTATTTAACCCAACTTCTTGATAGAGTATTTGGCCTAGTCTACGTGAACTTTTTTCAGGTTCATCTTCTAGAATCTCAAGAGCACTTTTAAGTTGTTCTTCAGTGACTACCCCCTTATTAACAAGGATATCTCCAATATGTCTCCTGATGTTAATTTTTCCCATACGATAATTATTGCGCAGCTGGGTTAATTGTTGCTGATTCGGATGATACAACTGTTATGCCAATCAATGAAATCATAATAAATAAATTTATGAATAAGTTTATTGTATCAATTACAGATTGCATTTTATAAGTAGTCTGAATCTCATAATACTCGGCTAGTTGTTTTGCATTGTCTCTCAAAGCTCCTGATTCTGCGCCAAGTCTAAATCTACTAATCGCAGTATGTGGAAAAACACCAGTTGCTTCCATTGATTCAATTAACCCAGCACCATCTTTCAACATTTTTTTAATGGCAACGTCTTTTATCTGTTTTTCAATATATTTATTTCTACAGGCTTCCGAGGCAACTTTTATAACTTCTATATTTGCCCCTGATCCGCTATAAAGTGTATAAAATACTCTTGAAAAAATTTCAATACTAGTTTTATGTAAAAGATCACCAATAACAGGAATATGGATAATGTACTTATCTAAAATAAGTTTTCCTTTTGGCGTATTAATAAAGAAAATGAAACCAACAATTGGTGCTAAAAATGAAAATAGTATATAAATCCAATTATCTTCTAACCAATAACTAAGTTGAAGAGTTGAAGCTGTCATAGGAGGAAGCTCGATATTCATTTCTACAAATAATTCAGCTGTAGATGGGAAAATATAACCTACATAATGTTCCGGGCTAAGTTCAGTTGGTTTTACCCATTGAATTTAGTGAGGGTTAGGAAGAGTTGCTTCGCAGCTCCTGAACTTAGCCCGGAACATTAGAGAAGAAGAGCGAAGCGAATTCTTCTCTAAAATAGTATAACACCAATAACTGCTAATACAGTTACTGCTGGCATCATTAAAGACCGTTTTAAATTTTTCTTAAACTCAGCATCACGTTCGAGAAATTTTGCAGTACTATCAAATACTAGGGCCATATTACCTGAAGTTGAAGCTACACTAAGCATATAGGCTGCAAACTTTCCAAAAACTGATTCGTGTTTACTATAAACTTGAACACCTTCCTTACCATCTTTTAGATCCTTCTGAATCTCTTTTATCACTTCTTTCATCCTTTTATTGGATGCATCTTCAATTAATAAATTTAAAATTTCATCAAAGGTAAGTTGTTGCTTAAGAAGATCTGCACACATTCTTATAAAGGATACTACCTCTCCCATTGGTACCCCACCCTTAAAGTTGAAAAACTTTTTGTTTATGCTTACAACTTGGTACCCAAGTTTAAGTAATGCTTTTTCAAGTTCTTCTTTATTGTAGGCCTCTTGTTCACCATTTACAGCTTTTTTTCCTTGTCTTTTTATTTTATATAAAAAGACAGTCTTTTGATCAAGTGATTGAATGTTTAATCTATTGGTCTTAGATAATCGATCAACTTTAACTTGGGCTTCTTTTTTATTTTCTGCTTCAAACTCTGTTTGAACTGACTTACCCTGAGGCGAAACTGCTTTTAATCTAAATTGTGGCATAAGATAAAACTTCGATTACAGAATTAATTACTCTTCCCATTCAACTCTATCACTATACACAACTATTGTAAAATCATCAAGACCACTTAATGGATCTGCAGTAATTTTAAAAAATTCTATATCTGTCTCACTTATTGAAAATCGAGTGATTATTGTTAGAGTGTCTAGTGCAATGATATTTAAAGATATATCATTATACGATTGCCCCCCTCCGCCTAAAGCAACAGGCCTTCGGTAGAATGTTTGAGCAGTATTAGCTGCTTCTAGCAGGTCTTGTTTAATGAGGTCTTTAAGAGACTCATTTCGGAAGTTTTCGACTAAAATAAGTCCAAAAACAGTGCTGAGTCCTATAATAATAGTAACCAATATTATTAGTAGTAGCTGTTGTTGACCCATGGGAGAAAATTATTTTGATAAAAAAAAAGCTTCCCAAAAAGTTTGGAAAGCTTTTAAAATGATAAATAATCAATTATTGATTATTGATTATCAGTCCAAGCAACATTGCTTTCAGAGATAGTAGCAACTAATTCAGCGCCACCTTCAGATGCAGTAGAACTAAGAACAGGAGTTCCAGTGATTCTACTAGTTGGGTGTGCAGTTACAGTAAATTCAGTAGCTGAATTACCACTTATTACGTAAACACCGTTAGAGTTTTTTGCTCCAGAACCGTCATCTTCAACTGAATCAGCTGCAAATGCGATGTTATTGAAAGTAAGAGAAGCAAAACTGTTTCCACCACCACCTAACATAGTAGGTTTAATGAAGTAGCCTTGAGCTGCTGCTGCAATAGATGCAACGTCATTTCTTACTGCATCAAGATTTGCAGAATCTGCAGAACTTGAGAACGTGTTGATTGCAACTACTGTTGCGATACCAACGATTATTGTTACTAGAATTACGAGAAGTAATTGTTGTTGACCCATGATGATCTCCTAGGATTGTTTTTTGTTTATTTGTTAAATCTTTATTGATCTGCCGTAAAGTTCAGAAATACTAACAAGAAAGAAAATTAGAATCTTCTTACCTGTATCTCTTAATATTAGGTAATTTTAATACAAGGAGTTTATTTATTAGATGATGTTACAATCTAAATAAATAGAAAAAATAAAACATGTTTAATTATTGTAATAAAATTTCCCATTACTAGCTGTTTATTAATAAATTGATAAATTGACCGAAACAAATCTTTTTAATGAAAATAAACCAAGAAGATAACTCCTATTATGTAATATTTTCTTTATGGCTTCTTGTTTTTGCAGCAAGTAGTCAAGTCATGATCATATCACCCATTCTTCCTCAAATAGGTACCGAACTTGATACTTCTGAGAGTCTTCTAGGATACTTAGTTACCGTTTATGCATCAATGATTGGTGTATTTGCCATTATTATGGGGCCACTATCGGATAAAATTGGTAGAAGAAAAATACTACTGATAGGTAGTGCAGGAATGACCATTGCCCTTTTATTACATAGTATGGCTAATAGTTTTTCATCTCTTCTTATATTAAGGGCCTTTGCCGGTATGGCTGGCGGTGTGTTAAGTGGATCTGCAGTTTCTTATGTAGGAGATTATTTCCCATATGAAAAAAGAGGTTGGGCAAATGGTTGGATTATGAGCGGAATTGCAATGGGTCAAATACTTGGAATACCATTAGGAACTTTTTTAGCAGATTTACATGGTTTCAAATTCCCGTTTATCCTTTTTGGTGGCATAATGGGATTAACCACTATACTTATTTTCTTTAAACTCCCTCAACCTAATGTAGAACTTCAAGTTTCAAAAATCACTTTTAAAACAACTTTTAAGAAATATGGCGATTTACTTAGCCAAAAGGATATAAAAGCAGTTGCTGTTTCATACCTATTAATGTTCTTAAGCTTGTCTATTTTTCTAATATATCTACCTGCTTGGCTAATAAAAGAATTTAATATCAGTTTATCTGAAATTGGATGGTTATTCTTTGCAGGTGGAATTGTAAATGCAATTACAGGGCCAAATGCAGGTAAGCTATCAGATAGGATTGGTAGAAAAAATATGATCATATTTTCTTGCCTTGGCTTAGCCACATTAATGGCTTTAACAACTTTCCTTATTACTTCATTTTGGGTAGCTTTTATAATATTCCCTATTGCTATGCTACTAATTGCCATGAGAATAAGTCCTTTTCAGGCCTTGTCCTCAGAACTTGTGAAATCAAATAATAGGGGTAGTTTAATGAGTCTTCTAGTTGCTATAGGTAATGTAGGTGCTGGCATAGCGGGTAGTATTGCTGGACCATTATATGAGCAGTTTGGTTACATAAGTAATACGATTTTTGGTGCCTTTACAATTATTGTTACAGCATATATTGTATGGAAATATGTTCCTGAACCTAAATTTCAACATCCAAAAGAAGAAACTTTGGAAGTAGCTGAATAAAAAGACTATTTTGATTTTTATGAGTTACATATTTACTTAATTTATTAAGTGTAACTTTAATTCTACATCGATCTCTCTTAAAGAAAAAAAATATGAAGCGAATTTACTCATACGCGTTAGTTTTGTTGGTTTTCTTAATTGGTTGTCAACCTTCAAATGATAATAAAGTTACCATTCAGGGAGAAGTTATTGAAAGTCCAAGTGGCAACGGGCTTCCAGGTGCTGCTGTAATTATAATTTCGCCTAATGAATTAAGTGGGACATTTACTAGCTCCGATTCATCTGGTATTTATCTATTTGACAATATTGATATATCAGAAGCCACAGAAATTTCAATTAGAGCGTCACAAAACGGGTATAATTCTTCGGAAAAAACAATCACTGCATTACCAGAACAAACAATTAATTTAAATTTTACTTTATCTGAAGAAGGTACAGATCCTGTTGATGATGGTGGTGATGATACAATTGTTGAGGGCGAGCCTGGAAAACCTGCTGCAATAGTATTAACTAAAGTAAGTGAAACGGCAATAAATATTAGACAAACAGGTGGCATAGTTAACGCAACATTTAGTTTTATTGTTCAAGATTCTTCAGGTAGAAACATGAACGCAGACACACCTGTAGATGTTAATTTCAGAATTATTAAAGGACCTAATGGTGGAGAATCAGTAGTTCCTCAACGTGTAGAAACGAACGAAGATGGTGCAGTGGTCTCGAACTTATTTAGTGGTGATTCTGCTGGTGTTGTTAGATTAGAAGCTTATATTTTACGGGATGATGGAGCAAGAATTTCCTCTACTCCTATTCTTATTGCAATAAATGGTGGCTTCCCTTCTCCAGACCGATTTTTTGTAGCTCCTAAGGATTTTAACCTTGAAGGTTATGGTTATCTTGATCCTTCAATACTATATAATATAACCGCTAGTGTTGGCGATAGATATGGAAATCCAGTAAAAACAGGTACTGCTGTCGATTTTAGGACTGAAGCAGGTAGAATCGATGGATCTGCTATAACTGATGAAAGAGGATTTGCAACGGTTCAGCTTAGCCCTGATGGCAGTAAACCAAATGAAGGAAATATCGATGTAGGGTTCTTTACTGTAACCGCAAAAACAGTTGACGAAAATAATGATTACATAATCAGAGATGTATTACTCCTCTTCACAACCAGAACTGCTAATATTTCTTTTACCAGTGGTAACTTTTCTATACCAGCTAATGGTTCAGATATTGTCAATTTTTCAGTTACTGATCAAAATGGAAGACCAATGTCTGCTGGAACAACCATTACAGTAGAATCACTTGGTGATATTGAAGTTACAGGAGATGCAGATATTGAATTAGGCGATTACTTTACTACTGGATTAGGTAAAACTGATTTTTCAGTCACTATAGCTGACTCAGACGATGAAAACAATTCACAACAAAATGCGACTTTAACTGTTACAGTAACTACACCTTCAGGAAATGTTACTACTGCCACTCTCACTGGAAACAGGTCTAAAATAAAGGGTAACTAATTAGTTTAAGCCACTCTACTCCGAGTGGCTTTTTTTATTTCCATTATTTCCTTGTCAAAAGTATAAATTTAAAAATCTTTTGGTTTTCATCGATATTTAAAAAAATAATGCAGGACAAAAGTAGCCAATTTTCATTATGGAGTGACATCAAGTCCTCTATTTCAGGAACTGATCAGGATTTTACACATGTAAAGTTAGGAAGGGCTATACTCCTTTTATCTATTCCAATGGTCTTAGAGATGTCATTGGAATCTATCTTTGCTATTGCAGACATTTTCTTCGTATCAAAATTAGGTGCTGAAGCAGTTGCTACTGTTGGAATTACAGAGTCATTAGTTACAATTATTTATGCCATTGCAATTGGATTAGCCATGGCGACTACGGCTATCATATCTCGACGTATTGGCGAAAAAGATATTGAAGGCGCTGCACGAGCATCAGTTCAAGCAATAATTGTTGCTTTTATAGCTTCCCTCCCATTAGCTTTAATAGGAATCTTTTACTCACCACAGCTACTAAGCTTTATGGGAGCTGAAGACATTATAATTGCAGAGTATTCTGGGTATACCTCCATTATGATTGGTAGTAACGTAGTAATTATGTTACTCTTTGTAATCAATGCAATTTTCAGAGGAGCTGGTGATGCTGCGCTTTCACTGAAAGTATTATGGGTAGCAAACGGATTAAATCTTATTCTTGATCCCATCTTAATATTTGGTTGGTGGATCTTTCCTGAACTTGGAATTAAAGGTGCAGCAATAGCTACTGTGATTGGTCGAGGTACTGGAGTACTCTTTCAGCTTTATATTCTTTTTGGTGATTCATCAAGAATTAAAATTGCTAAAGCTCATCTTATCATAGAATGGGAAATCATAAAGAACTTAATTAGAGTTTCTTTTGGTGGTATTTTGCAGTGGTTAATAGCAACATCTAGCTGGGTAATTCTAGTTAAAATCCTAAGTTCTTATGGAAGCCTTGTAGTTGCAGGATATACAATAGCTATCAGGATTTTTGTATTCTCAATTTTGCCTTCATGGGGAATGAGTAATGCAGCAGCGACTCTAGTCGGTCAAAATTTAGGTGCTGGGAAACCAGAAAGAGCAGAAAAATCGGTTTGGGCTGTTGCTGGAATTAATATGGTCTTTCTTGGAATAGTCGGAGTTTGTTTTAATATATTCTCAGATTCTTTAATGACTTTATTTACTTCGAATGAAGAAGTAAATAAAATCGGATCTAGTTGTTTGAAAATTATAAGCTATGGATACTTAGCCTATGCTTTTGGAATGGTTGTTATTCAGGCTTTTAACGGTGCTGGCGATACGAAAACTCCAACAGTTATTAACTTCTTTTGCTTTTGGCTTTTGGAAATCCCTTTAGCATATATTCTTGCTAAAGAATTAGGTTGGGCACAAGAAGGCGTTTTTTATTCAATTATAATTTCTGAAACAGCATTAGGTATTATTGGGTTAATACTGTTCAAACGTGGTACATGGAAAAATACTAAGGTATAAATATGAAAGTAACAGTTACATTAGAAACAGGTGGACGCAGAGGAAAGCAAGTTACAGTTATTAAAGGTATTACTCACAATCCTCAAGTAATAGATAAACTTGAAAAAAAACTGAAATCACAATTGGGAACCGGCGGAACTACTAAAGGTAAAGTTATTGAAATTCAAGGGAATCACGTTCCAAAAATCAAATTGATACTACAGAATGATGGATATGAAGTAAAGTAACTAAAGTGATACTTTGCTTTCCTGCTTAGGGTCTAGATCATATAGTGATGAAGCAGTAGCTTGAATAGTTTTATACCACTCGTTACCAAATTTATCATTGATGGTATAGAAATCAGCAAAGTCTGGTTTTCTAAGATTCATTTTCCATTCCTGAGTTTTTGACTTAAACGTAGGATCGAGATGCAATAATTCATGATAAATCATCATCTCTTTTGTTTTAGAATCAAGCATATCCCAAAGCTCACCAGAAACTTCAATTAAGTAATCATTACCTGAGTAGTACTTAACTTCTCTAGTAGCCTTCATACATTTGGCTGCTTTTTGTTTAGAAATATGAGGGTAAACCAAAAAATAACCAACTTCTGCGGGTCCAAAATCTAATTTAAAATCAGTGGTTACTTTCTTTGAAATCGCCTCAATTTCAGGCGATTCCATTAATTGTTTATCTGTAGATGTTATTTCTGAAGGCTCTAAAAAATCGTTTTCTTGCATTAATTTCTATTGATGAATTACTTTGATTTTGGAACAACCACACTGGTTGCAACTACTGAGTACTCTTTTTGTTCTCCGGTTATACTTTCTGCATCCTTACCAGCATCTTCAGCATAATGCTTTGCTTGTTCTTCACTCAGCGTTTCGATACTAAAATCTCCAACTAATACTACTTCTTTTCCTTTAGAGTCGGTTGGAATAAAAAAACTATAATCCTTAAATGTGATTCTTGCCGTATAATCTCCATCTTGCGCAATAAAGAAGCATCCTTTTTTATTACAAACTTCTGATACTGTTGTTTTTAAAGTAATCAAAGATGTTTTATTCTCTCCTTCAATAATTTGAGAAAGAGTCATTGGATTTAAGTCTTCTAATTCAATCAATGAACCAAAAACTTCGACAGATTCCGTTTCCTGAATTGGTTCAGATAAACGAATAAATTCTGAAGTTGATTGAGCAAGCACAGATATTGTACTTAATACGAACAGGATTAAATAAATAGAGATTTTCATAGTTTTTAATTTTTTAATGTATGCTCAAAGGTAGAAACTTCTTACCCTTTATTCATCACAAATATCTTAATATTTTTTTAGCAATTTAAGATTGGTTTACACAGAATAACTCGATACCCTCTAGTATGAAAAGCATAATCACAGTAATTGGATCATTTCTATTTAGCATTTTCTTAGAAGGCTTTATTCGAATAATTGTCATTTTTTACCATCAAGAAAGCTTCACCTTTTTAGGTACCACATCATTACCAGGTTTATCTTGGATAATTATTTTAATCATCTCTATTGGTATAATTAGTTGGATATCGGGGATGCTTACTGTAACAATTACTGGATTTGCTCCAGTTAAACATTTACTAGCTTTAAGTACTCTCGTCTTGTTATTTAGATTAAATGAAATAATTGTTATGCATACTACTGAATCCATTTGGTATTTAGGAGGTATGACTTTTTCTTCTCTAACAGGATTATATCTTTCTTATCTAACCCAGAAAAATACAAATGCATCTAAAACTACTTCTTAATATCATTTTAATAGGTTTTTTGATTTCTAGCTGTTCAAAAAATAAAGTTCAGCAATCAATTGAAAACCCAAGTAGAGATAATAGTTCTCTTCCTCACCTTTTTACTGACAACAAAGGCATAATATTCATGAGTTGGGTTGAACAAGATAAAGAACTAGCAACATTATTATACTCTAAGTTCCTTGATAAATCTTGGGGTGCTCCAATCCTAGTAGACCAATCTAATGAGTGGTTTGTTAACTGGGCAGATTACCCTTCAATTATAGCTTTTGATGGAGACCCAATGGCAACACACTGGCTAAAGAAAATTCCAGGAAACACTTATTCCTATAATGTAGAAATTGCACCGTACCTAAATGATCAATTTTTGAATTCAATTGTTCCTCATACTGATAACACTGCTACAGAGCATGGTTTTGTTAGTATGACTCCTACTTCTGATAGTACATTCTATACTATTTGGTTAGATGGTAGAAATACAATTGGTGGACATGATGAACATGGCGATTTAAGCTCATCAATGACGTTAAGAGGAGCATTGTTATCTCTTGATGGACAAATCCTTTCTGAGGCTGAATTAGACGCCTCAGTATGTGACTGTTGTAACACAAGCATAGCTAAAACAAATTCAGGATTAATTGCTGCTTATCGTAATAGAACAGAGAATGAAGTAAGAGACATTTATATTTCAAAATATGTTAATGGAGTCTGGCAAAGCCCAAAATCAATATTTAATGATAATTGGCAAATTGCAGCATGCCCTGTAAATGGACCTTCAATAGACGTTTTTGATAAAAGTGTTGCAGTTGCTTGGTTTACTGGAGCTAATGACAAACCAATGGTTAAACTAGCATTTTCATTAGATGAAGGAGATTCATTTTTAACGCCAATTATCATTGATTCTACTTCTACCTTAGGCAGAGTTGATGTAATTGCCAATAATGATAAAACAGCGTGGGTAAGCTGGATGAGTCGTAACACTAATGGAGGGCAATTAAATCTTCGTCAAGTTTCGATTAATGGAGAAACCATTGCAGAATTTGTAATATCTGATATGAATCCATCCAGAGGAAGTGGATTCCCTCAAATTACATCATCAAATGATGGAATATTAGTTGCGTGGACTGAATTATCTGGATCTAGTAAATCAATAAAAACGGCTTTTATTCAGTAATTACTGGTAACGAGCCAACTCCAAGTAACTCAGCTACTTTTTGGCCAATCTGAGTATTTTCCCACCATCCTGTAAATTCAATTGCATGTGGTCCATAGGCCATTAATGGTACTGGAACACCTGTATGGCCATCAGTTGTCCAAGCGATTTCTATTTTGTCTTTACTTCCATAAGGACTATTTAGAGCCATTCCTCCAGTTTCATGATCTGCTGTCACAATAACTAAGGTTTCACCATCATTTTTGGCAAAATCAAGAACGGCTTTAATTGCATTATCAAAATCTTCAACTTCACGCAAAACATATGGTGTATCATTACCATGTCCACCCCAATCAATTTGTGAACCTTCAATCATTAAAAAGAAACCGTCATCATTCTTACTCAGTATGTCGATGGCTTTTGAAGACATATCAGCTAAAGAAGGAGTTCTTTCTTCACTTGGCATTCCAGATGGTGAAAATAAGCCTAGTAACATCTCAGATTCCGATCTTTTCAAGCTAGTTATTGAATCAACATATTCGTACCCAGATGATTTAAATTCTTCAATCAAATTCCGATCATCCTCTCTTCTACTATCACTTTCAGAAGAAGGAAGGAAATACTCTGTCCCTCCACCTAAGATTACTTCCATACCAGAAATAAGATATTGATTTGCTATTTCAGCATACATGTTTCTAGATGGCACATGAGCGGCATAACTAGCTGGTGTAGCATGAGTTACACCTGAAGTTGAAACTAATCCTGTACTTAACCCTTTCTCTTCAGCCAACTCCAAAATTGTTTTACAATTTGTTCCATCTGGTAATTGCCCGATCATCCCATTATCAGTTTTAGCACCACATGAGTACGCTGTTGCTCCAGAAGCGGAGTCTGTAATCAAACTATTAGATGAATATGTTTTAACAATACCTGTTACGGGCATAGTTTGAACATGTAGAAGTCCTTCTGCACCTACTAAGTTATATTGACCTGAAGTTAACTGCACTAATCCGGTACCATCACCAATTATGAAAATTACATTTTTTATTGGGGCATTATCAACTAGTGGTAATTTTTCAGCAATTCTCTGTGGTTTTGGAGCAACCTGAATTGTGTCGGCGTCTTGTGCCTTACAACTAATTGAGGTAAATAAAATGAGTGATAGAAAAAGTACTGAATTCTTCATTAGTTCAAATATTTATTTTTTACTATAAACTTTAAGTAAGATTTAAGTGAATATCAAAATACGGTTTTTAACCTCTAGGAAGGAAACTTTTAATTAAGCCCCATAGCCCTTTAGATGGCTTAGAAGCATTTTTATTTCTTTCAGATGCTTTATCTATAGTCTTTAAAACTACAGTAGGTTTAGGCCCTTTTGGTGAAGCGGCTTCTTTCCTTTTAGGAGTTGTTTTCTTTTGAGGAATTGGTTTCTTTTTGTCTTTAGGCTGAACCTTTTTCTTAACTACTTTAATAGGCTCTTTCTTAACCTCATCCTCTTTCTGAGGAACAACTTCTTCCTTTTTGTTCTTCAACTCAATGACGATTTTACCTTCATCATTCTTAGAAACATTTACACTTTTAACATTCGAGAAATTCGGTACTACCTCTTTTGTAGGTTTCTTAATCTCTTTTTTCTCTATTGTTTTTACACTTTTTGAATCTTGTTCAGGTCTATTATTAGTTTCCTTTAGTGAGTCTGAACCTTCAAATATCTCAAGATCTTTACCAACTTTTGATTTGATATCATTAAAAATTTTGGTGTCCTGTTTACTCACTAAAGTTATTGCAACTCCAGTTTTATCATATCTACCTGTTCTACCAATACGATGTATATAATCCTCTACCGCTCTAGGCACATCATAATTAATAATAAGAGACACATCAGCAATATCAATACCTCTAGCTAAAACATCAGTAGCCACTATAATAGGTACTTTTCCATTCTTAAAATCATTAAGTGCTTTTGTACGCTCATCCTGGCTTTTATCACCATGAATACTTGCAGCATTAATACCTTTTTTGGATAGAAGTCTTTCTAATTGATCTGTACCTCTTTTTGTTGCTGTAAATATGATACAAGAAGTCCATTCCATTTGATCTAACAAATGCTGAGCTAGCTTAAGCTTTTCTCTACCATCAATGATGTATGCTTTTTGAGCAACACTTTCAGATGGCTTCGATAATTCTATTTCAATTAACTCAGGATCAATCATAATATCCTGAGCTAGTTTTTGAATTTGCTTAGGCATCGTTGCTGAAAAAAGTAACGTTTGGCGCTTTTTAGGTAGTTTATCAATTATATGCGTCACATCAGGCATAAAACCCATATCAAGCATTCTATCCGCTTCATCCAAGATAAGAAAGCGGATATTTTGAAAATCTATGTCTAATACTTTAGTTTGGTCAATTAATCTTCCTGGTGTAGCCACAATAATATCAACACCTGCTCGAATTGCATTTGCTTGTCTTGCAAAATCTTCGCCACCTATTATTGTGGCTGAAGAAATACCGCAATGATATCCTAGTGCAAAAATTTGTTCATCAATTTGCTGAGCAAGCTCTCTTGTTGGTGAGAGAATAAGAGCCTTTGTACCTTCTGAAGGATTTTCAAGTATTTGCTGAATTATCGGGATAACAAAAGCACCAGTTTTACCGGTACCGGTTTGAGCTGCACCAAGTACATCTTTCTTACTTAAAATAACTGGAATACTTAATTCCTGAATTGGTGTTGGCTCTGAATAGCCTATATCGTCAAGGCCCATTTGAAGGCTTTCATGAAGATTTAAATCTGTAAATTTCAAAGTTTATGTCTATTGTCTGTTAAATATCAAAAAGAATATACACAGAAGCTGTGTAAAGTGTTTTACTTGCCTTTTTTAACTATCTTAAAGGCTTTTTAATTTCTAAAGTAAATATCACCATAAAAAATGAATTTTAAACATCTATTTTCGCTTTTCATCGCAGTAGGTATCTTCTCACTAGCTTGCACAAATTCAACACCAGAATTCTCACCAAGCCCGTCCTTAAATAGCCTTGAAGATAGCGTAAGCTACGCCATTGGCTTTCAAAGTGGTTCTCAATTAAATACTCAGGGATTTCCTGATGTTGACATTGAAAATTACCTTTCTGGATTTAATTCAGGTTTGAATAAAGAAGATTCTGAACTTGAAGATGTAAATTTACAGCAACTTTTTTCGAGTTTCACCTCTTATTTACTTGATAAGATTAAACTAGAAAATCAAGATGAAGCAACGGCTTTCTTTGCTGAAAATATAACTAATGAAGGGGTAACAGAAACTGCTTCCGGTCTTCAGTATAGAGTAATTGAAGAAGGAACTGGAATACAACCAACACCTGAAGATACCGTAGTAGTACACTATGAAGGAACATTAATTGACGGTACTGAATTTGATTCAAGTTATGGTGGAGAGCCTGCTACTTTTTTACTTGGAGCTGTAATTCCTGGTTGGATTGAGGGTGTAGCTCTTATGAAGGAAGGTGCAACTTATATGCTATATATCCCTACTGAATTAGCATATGGTGAAAATCCACGTCCGGGCGGTATTATTCAACCCAATGATGCTATTATTTTTAAAGTGGAGTTGATTGAAGTAAAATAGTTATATGCTCTAGACATATAATTGCGGTGTTAATAATCTCTAACACTGATTAATAAGTTCTAAGTATAACTTTGAGATTATTGCCCCATATTAGCAAATGAAAGAAGACCGGCTATCAACTGACCTTCATTGAATACGTTGGTTTTTTCGGGGTACAGATAATAGGCTGTGATGCTAGTTCATCACAGCTTTTTTTATAACCTAAGTCAAATACTTCCAAAAAGATGAATGATTTAAACCTAGCTCTTCCAGATTTTTTGGGATAAACCACTTCTTCTAACAATATTATTTTTAACTGTTGAGGTAATAATCGACTCTCTAGCAATTACAAGAACACTTTTGCGAGCTCTTGTTACAGCTGTATACAAAAGTTGTTTTGAAAGTAACGGATTAAAATGGTTAGAAAGCATAATCGAAATATGATCATATTCCGATCCCTGGCTTTTATGAATGGTAGTCGCAAAGCTGGGCTCATAGTCTTGTATTCTGGATACTGATATTGGGGAAGTTTCTTTTTGCTCAAGTTGTATTTCAAATAAACCTGTATTTTTATTTCGAATACAAATACCAATCTCTCCATTTCTAACTTTCAGTAAGCTATTATTTCTTGTGAAGAGAATTGGACGGCCTTCATACCATTCTTCTGAAAACGTTATTCCCAATATTTTTTTTAACTTCTTTTCAGCAAGGTCATTAATAGAATCTACACCAAAAGGACCTTTTCTTAACGCACAAAGAATTTGATATTTTTTTAACGATTCAAAACTAAATCCATTTTCTTTATTTGCGATAAAAGGCTGGATGACAAATTCTTGGATTAAATTTTCAATGGTATCGTTAGTAGGTTCAATGATATTTATATCAGGATAAGATTTATCTTTTAAAAGACCTATGACCACTTCTGTGCTTTCAAAATTAATCAAGGAAGATAATATTCCAATTCCACTTTTTTTATCAAAACGATGGCTTTTGGTCAACTCAATAATGCAATCATTAGCTTCGTTTAAAGCAACACTTGATGACTCAATAAGTGAAACTATATCATTAAGTTCTGCTGAGGATTTATTGGTTGCACCTGAACATACATCTCCTAAAATAGAGCCTGCTTCAACAGAAGCAAGCTGATTTTTATCTCCTAATAAAATAAGCTTCACATTTTTAGGAAGTGCTCTTATCAGTCTAATCCATAAATTAATATCTAACATCGATGCTTCATCAATAATCAATACATCAATAGGAAGCTTATTCTTTTCATTGTAAAGGAAAGTGCCACTTTTACCATTTGCTTGTAATAGCTTATGTATGGTTATCGCAGGGTTAATTGATAATTTGAAAGATTTTATATCTAAAGATTCATTTAAACGTTGTGCTGCTTTTCCAGTCGGAGTTGCTAAACCAATGTTATATTTTTTGTTTTTGAAGTGAAGAACTTCAATGATTTTTCTAACTGTAAATGTTTTTCCAGTTCCAGGACCTCCAGTAATAATTATCAGGTCTTTTACTAATGCAAGTAGAACTGCAATCTTCTGTAAATTCTCAGTTGATGGATCTTCTTTAAAAAGTTGGTCAACATAATTCTTTGAATCATCTTCAAGTTTATGAGTATTTTTTGATTTTAGAATTAAAAAATCTGCTAACTCTTTTTCGTATTTCAAAAGCTTTTGCAGATACAGATTTTCACCATCTAAAATTAGTGGCTTTTTATCCCCGAGTTGACCAATTATTTTTGAATTCTGAATATCATTTATTAAATCCTCTTTGGTTATATCAAATTCGAGGAAATGAGCGTATACGGAATTAGAAATAATATCAGAGATAGAACAACAGATATGTCCAGAAATCTGCTTTTGAACACAACACATTCCTGCAATAATTACATTATTACTTATTTCTGAATCAATGGATTCTAAAAATCGACCAAATTCCAACTCTAATAGACTTAATTCATCGTTTTTTTGAAGAATCTCAAGTTCTTTAAACAACATCTAAATCACCCCTCTTTTTGTCTGACATAATTATCAAGGGCTTGAATAGTGGAGAACATAGGTTTATCATAGTATACACCACTCTCTTCTATTGAAGAGTCTATACCTCTTAGAAAGAAGTATAAAACACCTCCAAAATGCTCTTTGTAAGAGTAATTTGGAATTGTCTTTTTTAAAAGACGATGTAATGCTAGTATATATATATGATACTGAAGGTCATATTTTGAATGACTTATCTCTTCAGTAATTGATTGCTGATTATAGTCCTGTACGGTATCTCCAAGAAAGTTCGACTTATAATCTAGGATATAATATTTGCCATCCTTTTTAAAAATTAAGTCAATAAAACCCTTCATATATCCAAATATAGGAGTAGTAATATTTTCATAACTCTCATCCCGAATAATGCCCATTAAACTATTCAATTCAATTGAATTGGCAGGAAAATGGAATTCCATTTCAATCAAACAATCTTTTGGAGCTAGATCCATCAATCTTATATTATTACGAAGTACATGCCCTACTGATTGATTAACTAAATTTTTCAGAATTGGAACCCAAATATTTAAAAATGAGTGTTTTATGATTTTTGATTTAATAACAGCATTAAATGATCTTCGATCATTAAATTGTATTTCCTCAAAAACTTCATGTAGAAGTGTCCCAGTCTTAGCTCCTTTTGGAAGTGAATGAATTGAAACATTCGAGTTAATACTAGATGTATTTGAAATATTAAAATCATCATAATCGAAACCGAATTTTTCAGCAAATTCTAAGCCCTGTTTACCACTTTGTGATAAAGATGAAAAACTTGTTATTCTACTATAATTAGAAAGATCGGTTCGAGAAAACGGCAATGTTTTAAATTCTTTCTGATCATGACTTTTCTCTTTAGTTAAACAAACTTCATTACTAAATGGTGCTCTATAAATTATGCTAGAATATTTATTACTAAATGTTCTTATAAGGCTAGTAAGTTGAGTAGATTTATTAATATGAGTTGATTTATATTTACTCGAATTAAGCATCAATTTATCAAGAATTCTTTGTTTAATTGGTGTACTTCCTTCCATCAAAATTGAAAATGGTGAGAGTTCAGACCCAGTTCCATCTACAATGAATATATAACAAGCTACTTTGGCTCTTGTAAGTGCTACATAAGTAAGTCGAATTCTTTCGGCTAGATTTTCATTTAGCTTTACTTCTCTATTTTGAATTCGTGCATCATCTTTACTTCCTAAATCTAGTGCTGTTTGTTTTACATTTCGGAAAGAAAATATAGGTTCGTTTTTAGTAGAGATTCCTTCCCATAAATAAGGGCACAATACAATTGGATATTCTAAGCCCTTACTAGAGTGCATGGTAATAATTTGGACCAGTTTTTCATCACTTTCAAGTCTAATAATCTCATCATCAGAACTTTCACTAGTATCTCCATTTCGCTTATTTTTAAAGTAATTTATGAGTCCATTAGAAGTCAAATGCTTTACACGTTCTGTTTTATTGAGCATCTCTAGAATATGATGAATATTGGTTATTCTTCTTTCTGCATCAAAATAAGAAGCGTAATTAGATTCGATATCAAATTCAGAAAGTAGTTTGTTACTCATCCTTATAAACCCTTTCTCTCTCCACAATTTGTTCAGAAGCAAAATTTTCTTATAAACTTCATCCCATTCAGACTCATTATGTAATAACTGTGATATTCTATCGGAATTAAAACCTATAGCCTCAGTTGATAATGCAGCTCTAATCCCGTCTTCAAAGGATGGATCATTTATTGAAGAAAGAATCAGATATAATTCAGAAGCTTCCTTGGTTGAAAAAACACTTGCTTTACTGTTTATTATGCTCTTAATATTTTGATCTCTTAATCGGTTCTGAATTTCTAGAGCTTGATAATGTGTTCGAACCAAAACAGCAATATCACTTTCCTGTATTTGCTGATTTTCAATTGTGAAATCATTTGAGATTAAATTCAGTATTTCAGTACAAACATGTTCAGAAATGCTTTCTCGAATACCTTCAGCTGTATTATCCTCAGGTTTCAATTCAATAAATTGAAGTGGTTCAACTGTTTGAGATCTCTTCTTTAATAGTAGTTTATCCGGATTATTTTGAATTGGAAACTGAGCATTTTTGAATTGTAGATCGCTTATTAAAAATGCAGTTTCAACAGTATTGAATACCTTATTAACAGATTCAATTAGCATTTTTGAAGAACGGAAATTATTACTCAACGAATACTTTTGTTGTTCACTTGCATCATTCCTCGCTTCGATATACGTATAAATATCAGCTCCCCTGAAGCTGTAAATTGCCTGCTTTGGATCTCCAATCATAAATAAAGCTGTTTCAGTTCTAGATGAATATATATTCCTAAAAATGGAATATTGAATCGGATCCGTATCTTGAAACTCGTCAATTAATGCAACTGGATACTTTTTACTTAAATAGGAAGCTAACTCAGCATTTTTATGAATGCCTTCTTCAACTTTTATAAGTAAATCGTTATATGTGAGAACATTTCTCTCCTCTTTTGCTAGTTCAAAAGCTTTACCTATTTGTTTTGATGCATCTTTTAACCAACTAATTTCTACTTTTGAAAACAAGTTTGCTAGAGTTAGATACTTATCAATCACTTCAAAAATTTTCAAATCTTGGACTTCTTTTGCTTTCTTTTTACCGTCGCCTTGCATAAAAGTGCTAAATAAGTATAAACGATCAGGTGGTATAGTTTGCATATCGCTCCTTCTAAACCAGCTCTTTACTTCTTCAAAATGCCTTTGTCTATTCTTATATTTCAGTCCATTCAAAGAATCACCATTAAGTATACTTTGAATTTCTTTCTCTTCATCAAAGAATATTTTCTTAGCCTTAATAAAATTCTCTTTTAACCTGATGAAATCATTTTCAAATGACTTTAAATCATTGCATTCGGGAAATTGAATTGCATATGGCTTATTAAGGATATGTCTAACCTTTTCCATTAAAGTATCGGGATAATAACCAGAATCAACAATGAATTTAATGACTGATTCTTCAAATTCTGAAGAATCCTTTTTCAGAAAATCACGCCAATAACTATCCACTACTTCTTGAAGAAGAATTTGATCATCACTTATAATCTCAAATTCAGTTGAAGTACCAAAATCTACACTACGTTCTTTCAATAAATGTTGGCAAAAACTATGAATAGTTGAAACTGCAGCTTCATCAAATTGATACAGCGCCTTTTTTAGAAGCTCTATTTGAAATCTATCAAATCGAATTTTAATCTCATTAAGAAACTCATCTTCAACATCATTTCCTTCTAGAGCAGAAATACTCTCTTTAATTCTGTTTCTTAATCGCGAGATCAGTTCTGCTGTGGCTGCTTCGGTATATGTAAGAACCAAGATATTAGCAGGCATCAATTTACGTTCCAGTATTACTCGGATATATATGGAAGCAATATTGTACGTTTTTCCAGTCCCTGCACCTGCTTCAACTAAGCTTATTCCAGAGAGTGGTGCCTCATATAAGTTGAATTCTTTACTCATTTTCATAATTTTTTAAATGAGTTAAAAGAGGTTCCCAAAAATTGATCGCATTATTTTGAAAAGAGCTTAATTCTAAAGGATTTTCACCTCTCCAGTAAAGTGAATTATAATAATCATCCTTTTCTCCTTTTATGAATTCTGAACCTATCCACTTCGACTTAGCTTTTTTATATGGATTATCCTTATTTGCACGTTTTGCTTCAATAAATGCTTTTGTCGCCTCAGGGAAAAATGCCAAAAATGACTTCTCGGTTTTGGCTTCCTTGAACCATTTGATTAATTCATGAATTAAATCGTCGGGCTTCTCGACATTTGAAATAATATAAGTCTGATTCTTATTATTAGAATCTCTTCCAATTAATACTGTCTTTTTAAGCTTTATAGGTGATGAAGCTAGGATTAAGTGTTTTATCCATGTATTTATAAAGTCTTTAGCTTTAAATTTAGCCGCTTTAATGAAAACGTTTGTATCACTGTAAACTTTATTATAAGAACCGACAATTCTATGATCATTTAATGTAAAATCTAGATCACCTTTAGTTTCTTTATGAATTAAATAAGGTTTTGCTAAACTTAGTAACTCATTGACATCGTTATATTCAGTTTCAAAAGAATGATCGCCTGGGATTCCTTGGGGTGAAAATCCTGCCCGAATAGAATACTCTTTCAAATGATCTATAGTTATTTCTGAATCTATTCCATCCAATAATAACTGATCAAGATTATACTTTTCTAAGGCTGAAACTTTAAATACTTCTCGATCATTAGGTTCAGGTTCCTCAAAACTAGTTCGAATAGACAATCCATTGTTGATCATATATTTACAAGGATGAACAAAAAATTTTGTTAGTTCATTAATTTCAATTTGATCAATAAATCTTTCTACTTTCAGGAATTCATTTTTAGTAATAAAAGATTGTTCCTTCTCATTATTTGAATAGACTTTTACACCCAATTCTTTTGTTGAGTTCGAGTAACTATGCGCTTCCTTAAAGTACATCCAATCAAAGCCATGGAGTTTATGTAATATGGGTTTAAATCCTTCGAGTTCATCCATCATCTTTTGAATAATCATCGACGGTAGTTTTTCACTATCACTGTGTTGATCTCTTCCAAGAAAACTGAAGAATAGACTTTGAGAGGTACTTACTAATAGTTCATAAAAAAGAAGTTTATCATCTTCTTTCATTATTCGATCACCAGGTTTGGGGTAAGAATTAATCAAGTCGAAACCTGGACGAATCGCATTTCTTGGGAAAACTTTTTCATTCAATCCTAGAATACACACTTTTTTGAATGGAATACTTCGATAAGGTATATAAGAGCTCAATACTACTCCATTTCCAATACCACTAGAAGAAGCTTTTTGATCTGAAAGTTGCTCGATGAACCATTCTTTAAATAGATTGTAGTTTACCTCAACTTCTGACTCAACTATATGAGCATATTCTATTAATTTATCTAATGAACTATTGAAGCTTATTACAGCTTTTTCATCATTTTGAAATAGTTTAAGAGCCCATAATTTTATTTCAAATAACCATTCTTTAAAGGATTTATTCTTATGAATAGCTGATTTAATAGGCTTAAACATTTGCAAAACGGCAGAGAACTTAGCTACCAATTCTGCGTGATCTGATGATTGTATTCCCTCGAATGGTATTAAGCCATCAAAAGAACAAAAATCTTCAATTTCCATAGCATAGCCAGTCATAAAATTTGATACAGCCTTTTCTATAGAATAGATTGAATCTGATAATTCCAAACCCCAGTGAATTCTATTCTTCAATAACCATTTTTTAAGAGTATAAATATCATTTTCTGAAAAATTGAAGCGGATTCTTATACTTTCATTTTCTAAAAAATCTAAAACATCAGTTATTTTGAAATTTGATGAAATGAGCTCTAAAAAAGACGTAAAAGCCATATGACTTTGACTTGAAATCTTTGAAGGTGAGTAAATCGGTATTCTAAGTTTATTTTCATCACCTTTAAAAACAGATTCTATTATTGGTGAATACTCTTCCATTTCTGGCACCAAAACTAAAACTTCTTCTGGGTTTAAGTCCTTATTTTCGTCAAAAGATTTTAATAAATAATCCTTTAATACCTCTACCTCTCTCTTTGGGTTATGACAAGAATGGAGTTCGATTATTTGATCGATTACAGAAGATGTTCTAGATATTTTCTCCAAAACTGTATCTGATTGTAAGGAAGAAACATGTTCTAAATTGTGCTTTATATTCTTTTTTTCGATAAAACTTTTAAGAAGCTGTTCAGAATCTTCTTTTGGCTTTGCCCAATCAGTAAACATGAGATCAAAGCCTTTGGTTTCCCATTTTAGGTTAACATCAAAAAAATGGATATCTACTTCATTGGATGATGAAGTAATTAGATCCAAAAAAGCACTAGAAACTTGAGATAAACCAAAAATAAATATCGACTCGGGGTACTTCACTAAGCTATTGTTTTCGCTAACAATCAGCTTTTTCAGTTCATTAAATGCTTTATTCCTACTTGGAATGGAAGGGTGTTTTTCTTTCCAAATCAAATTTAATTCATTCCAAATTTTCAGTTGCCATTTTTCGGTGGCGTCTATGGTCGTAAGTTTACCCTTTTCCCATGATTCTAATAACTCAGGTCTGAAAACCTGATATAAATCCATAACATCCGCAATTTGACCTGAAAATTGAAACAAACTCTTATCATGTTCTGGAAGAGCATTTAACCCGAAAATTTCCTTCTTAGATTTGAGAATCTCAAATACCTGCCACTGCATAGCAATACGATCAGAAGGAAGACTTGTAGGTAAATCAGAGTGACTCATTCTGTAAAGCTTCCATATCAACTCTGAGGGTAATATAAATTCAAAGTTGAAAGCTATATCTTCTATTTTAGCAACTTGAAGTGTGAGCCATTGTTGAGCTTCTTTATTTTGGACTACTACCCAAATTTTTGAAAAAGGATCTCCTAATCGAACAGAATTCGTTTTTTTTGCAAATACTTTTGCAAGTTCAAATAATGACGATGATTTATATTCGAAGAACATTCAAAGTTTGCATTTATATTTGAGATAAGTATAAGGAAATGCTACTGTGAATACAGAATAAAAGATAATAGAAATTTATTCTTCTATTACTTTTTTAAGAGCTTTATTTACGTAATGGGAATAGGAGTCTTGATTTTTTTTAGCTCTTCTTTTTATCTCATCAATTAAATCTTCTTCCAAATAATAGCAGACAGTCTTTTTGCTGGAAGAAGATTTCTTTTCTTCTTTTGCTTCCTCACCTGCACCCGATTTGGTTTGAGGAATAAAATCAAATTTGGCATCAGCCAATGGGCGGTACCCTAATGGATTATGCCCCATTACCTTTTTATCCATCGAACTAATGTCCGTTTTTTATTTCTTTTGCTAATTCTAAATAATCCTTAGCACCATTACTGTTACCATCGTATTCAAAAATTGTTTTATGATGACTTGGAGCTTCTGCTAAAGCTACATTATCACGAATAATAGTATTAAACACTTTCTTACCGAAGTAATCCTTAATGTGTCCTACAACTTCCTTATTAAGGTTCTTTCTACTATCGTAAAGTGTACAAATTATACCACCCACCTCTAAATTTGCATTCAATCTTTGCTGAACAACCTTTATTAAATCTAGTAGCTTTGAAAGACCATGTAATGCTAAATATTCGGATTGTAGAACAATAAAAATATCCTCAACGGCTGTAAAAGCATTAAGTGTTAAAAGGCCTAAGTTTGGCGGACAGTCAATTAACACAAAGTCATAATCTGTATCTTTAAGCTGAGCTAAAAAATTCTTTAGTAGACTTTCTCTAGCAGGTTCATTTGCTAGTTCTAATTCAGCTCCAGAGAGCTCAAGTGAAGAAGCTATGTAATCAAACCCTTTGTGTTTAATTACTACGTCTTCAAGTTTAACACCACCTTTAAGTGCTTGATAAATTGTTTTATCAAGTCTCTGAGAATGTAATCGTAAAGAATATGTGAGGTTTGCCTGTGGGTCTAAGTCAATCAAAAGTACTTTTTTCCCAAGTTTTGCTAACCCCGCTCCTACATTAATTGTAGAAGTTGTTTTTCCTACTCCACCTTTTTGATTAGTAAATGCTATTGTCCTCATATTCCGAGAATGTAAATGACTTATTTCTGATGTAATTATTAAGAGTTTATTCAGCTTATTTGTTACACAATACAATATATATTTTATAGTATAAAGGTAAGATGCATTAAACTTTTCTAAACAAAGATTCAAGAACTTATTTAAACATCATTTAACCAAACATAATAACATGGACTAAAATTCTAATATCAAATTCGGTTAATTAATAAATGATCTGATTATATTATTCTTGTCTAAACCAAAATAACTTCTCAAACTTTATTTAATGAGATTTTTTAGTAGAAAGTTAATTAAGCCTCAAGATCTAAATGCACATGGAACTCTCTTCGGGGGAACTGTACTTAGTTGGATTGATGAAGAAGCAGCAATTTTTGTTTTATGTCAGCTTGGGAAAGGAAATATAGTTACAAAGTATATGTCTGAAATAAACTTTGTTAATTCTGCTAAATTAGGTGAAGTAATTGAGATTGGTATGGAAACAGTTAAATTTGGTAGGACATCAATTACAGTTAAGTGTGAAGTTCGAACAAAGTTTGAAAAAAACACTATAATAACAATTGATGAAATAGTGTTTGTTCATCTTGATGAACTAGGAAGACCGTTACCACATGGCATTATTGAACCCGTAAACGAATAGACTTTAATTGAGTAGCAAAAAAAAATTAGTAGACTTTACTACACTAACTGAAATGTTATATGGTGAGGCTGCGTATATCAAAGAATTTGCTGAAGCTGCACTAACATCGTTTAAAGAATTTCAAGATAACTATATATTATTTCTTACTAATCGTGACGAAGTTAATTTTCGAAAAGCAGGACATAAAATTAAACCAGTTGCTCAAATGCTTGGTTTGGGGTTAATAATCGAAGAATATGAACAAGGCAAGGTTCTTATTTGGGAAGAAGGAAGTGATTCTGAAATTAAAACTTCGTGTAAGAAAATGGATGATATTTGTACTAAAGTTTTAGAAGAACTAAAAGATATAGCCAAATAAGGCTAAATGTTACTTTTCTGTGATACATTAAAAGAAAGAGGTTCTTAAATATTGAGCTTAAATTTACGCCTATGAAAGCTCCTATTAAACCTATACTTATAGTTGAAGACGACAAGGATTTATCTGAACTCATCAAAATTCAACTATCTGATCTTAATTTTGCTGTTGAGCAAAGTTATAACGGCTCTGAAGCTCTAAAAAAAGCTTTATCAACCTCTTATTCACTTATCATTTTAGATGTCATGCTACCTGGTATGAATGGTTTTGAAATTTGTAAATCCATTCGAGAGGAAGACTCTAAGACCCCTATTCTTATGCTAACTGCAAAAGCAGAAGAAATTGATAAAATAATGGGATTAGAATTTGGAGCTGATGATTATTTAACAAAACCATTTAGCATAAGAGAATTATCAGCAAGAATTAAAGCATTATTAAGAAGGTCGAAAACTAATGAATCGGATAAAGATTCAGTACAGGATCATATTAGCTTTGGTGAGCTATCTATTTACCCAAACAAACGAATTATTGAGCTTCAGAATCAACAACTTGAGTTAACCACCAAAGAATTCGATTTGTTAATGTTGTTTGCGACAAATCCTGGACGAGCTTACAGTAGGCAACAACTTTTAGATATTGTTTGGGGATATCAATACAATGGTTACTCTCATACCGTGAATTCACATATTAATAGACTTAGAAGTAAGATTGAAAAGGACGCCGCAAATCCTTTATTTATTAAAACAGTTTGGGGTGTTGGTTACCGTTTTACTGAAATTGAGGAGATTTAATAATGAATATGTTAACCCAAAGCTTTTATGGGAAATTATCGCTCGTATTTCTTGTCTTAATACTATTTTTAGGGGGTTCTTTAGCTTTTCTAGGTATGAAATCTTCTTTAATGTTTGTAGAGGAAACAACTCAAAAAGTTAACAAGGATTTAGCTTTTGAGATGGCAATGGAAATACAGCCTTTTTTAAATGACGCCATAGAAGTTGATAGTATTCAAAATAAAATTGAGTATCTACAAGGAATTAACCCACAAGTAGACATCTATTTAGTTGGTGGAGCCGGAATGATTAAAGGTGTTTTTCTTGGAGAAGATAATAGCTCGATTCTTGAATTTAATTATATAGACACCAATCCACTTAATGAATATCTATCTGGAGCAAAGCTTCCAATTCTTGGTCAAGATCCACTTCAAGGCGCATCACTTAAACCGTTTTCAGTTGCAAATGTTTCCATTATGGGTGAAGAAGGTTGTTATTTATATGTAATTCTAGGCGGAAAATTATACGATGAAACTGCTGGGATGCTTGCAGAAAGTTATATCATAAAAAATTCGATGCTGGGTCTTGGGATAATTTTGATCGGGACAATTCTTTTAGGGCTATTAATTTTTAGATGGCTTACTTATCGATTGCGAGATATGACAACAACTGTGATGGCATTTGAACATGGTCAACTTGAGAAACGTGTAAAAATAGATTCGAAAGATGAAATTGGTGTGCTTGGCTCCTCTTTTAATCAAATGGCAGATACTCTAGTCGCAAATATGGATGAAATTAAACAAGTAGATAAACTAAGACGTGAGCTTATCGCCAATGTATCTCATGATCTGAGAAGTCCACTTGCATCAATTCAAGGGTATCTAGAAACAATTCAACAAAAGGATAAAACTTTATCCAATGAAGAAAGAAATAGGTATTACGATATCGTTTTACGAAATACTCGTAAACTTGGAAACTTAATTGCTGAATTATTCGAGCTTTCAAAACTCGACGCTAAAAATGTTCAACCTGAACTTGAACCCGTTTCTATTGCAGAACTTGCACAAGATTTAGTTGCTCAATTTCAGCCTCAAGCTCTCGATAAGAGTATAATTTTGAAAGCAATCCTTCCAAATGAACCACTAAAATTGGTCAATGCTGATATCGCATTAATGGAACGAGCTATTTCTAATCTTATAGATAATGCTATTAAAAACACTCCAAATAAGGGTGAGGTGTATATTATCCCAGCAAATGAAGGAAATCTAGTCCGAGTTGAAATTTCAGATACTGGAGTTGGAATACCACAAGATCAAATAGCTCGAATATTTGATCGTTTTTATCAAACTGATCATAGTAGAACAGGAAATAATGGAGTTGGTCTAGGTCTATCAATAGCTCAAAAGATTCTAGAACTTCATGGTTCAAAACTTTCTGTAAAAAGTGTACTGAATAAGGGAACGACTTTTAGTTTTAGTCTATTACCCTATACAGACTAACACTATGTTAGCCACACTTTCATAGAATGGAAATTGTTTTCAAAGGTCCCACTTTTTACTGCAAAGAAGACGAAGATCAGTTCTTCAATTGGCTGTATTCAATCCCAGCTTTTAAAGAAGTTGTCGGGCAAGGCGTTGAATTGCATTTGTCTTTAAAAGAAGAAGTTGACCAAAACAGTTTGGAACAATTGCTTGTGATATTCAAAAGATGGGAACTTGAAATAAAATCACTTTCACAACTCAGAGAATTGGCTCTAAAAAGTAATTTGCCTTGGGTTCAAAATACATTAGAATAATCGCATGGCTAACAAGCGTTTCAAGGCTGACTCGGGTACTGGCTCCGCAATTTTTAACTTTCAGCTAATTCATTAATTATGTTACTTTCCACTCAATCGAAAACCCTCGCACCTTAAACGCAGGGTCGATATATGCTTTTAAAAGAAAGTGAACTGGATAATAAAGATATTATCTTTCCAATTTTAGGAAAACCTTACAAAGAACCAGGTAAACTACTAACCGTAACTGGTTCCACTATTTATTTTGTTAAGGAATGCACTGATTTAGATGGGAATCCCCTCCCTTTAAAAAGAGACGAAATGAAAGCTATATTCCAACGATATGAAAAAGGATTGATGCTTTTCTTCACCAAAAGTAATTACCAAAATGCTATTCTTTTGGATTTTGAGTCGATTGAGAATATTGAGTTAAAAAAGGGAACAGAAACTGTTAGTGCTTGGTCGAGTCCAATTTTAACAATTTTGATGAAAATGGGATTCACAATGAAAAGTCTACGCTTTTTTTTCTTTGGATTAGGATTCAGAGTTGAAGAAACTGAGCTTGTTGTAAGAACAAAAGATTACAAGATTCGAATGGAAACCAATGGATTTTCTTTCAATAGTCAGGTTAACTATTTCAATAATCTTGATCTGGGAGATAAATTTATTTGATTGTACCAAATGAAGCTGCTGAAGTTAAACTCTTTTGATATCCCTGTGATAAAGCCGTGATACTTACTTGCTAATTTGTGTTTGTAATTATTAAACAAACAAACACAAATCATGAGATTAAAAACATTTTTATTATTAATATTCACAGCTTCTTTTATTACTGCTTGTAGCACATCATCAGAATCTAATTCAGATATTATTGCAATAGAACTTTCAGGCGTAGAACCCTTGCAAAATGGATTCCATTTTGAAGGTTGGGTAATTATAAATGGCAGTCCTTTTACAACAGGTAAATTTAATGTAGATATAGATGGAAATCTTATAACTCTTTCTGGTTCAGCAATTCTAAACGGTGAATTTACAGTAGATGCAGATCTTTCTGCAGCTACTACATTTGTATTAAGTATTGAACCATCAGGAGACGTAGATGACATTCCTTCTGAAACACATCATCTTTCTGGAGATATTTCTAAAGGTCGATCTACACTATCTTTTACTCATGGAGCTTCTTTGGGCAACGATTTTACTTCCGCAAGTGGAAGTTTTATACTTCCGCAAGTGGAAGTTTTATCCTTGCAACCCCAAGTGATGATGATAACTCAAACGAGAATAGTGGAATTTGGTTTTTAGATCCTTCTGGACCTAGTGCTACATTATCACTCCCTATTCTACCAGTTGGATGGAGATATGAAGGTTGGGCAGTTTTAGAAGGAACTCCAATCAGTACAGGGACTTTTACTTCGGTTTCTGGAGCAGATACTTTTGCAGGATTTAGTGGAGTAAATAGTACACCTCCATTTCCTGGAGAAGATTTTTTACTAAATGCACCGTCAGGAATAAACTATCCTATCGATTTAGCTGGCGGTGTAGCTGTAATATCTATTGAGCCATATCCGGATGATAGTGAAGCACCCTATACCCTAAAACCCTTAGTTGGTCAAATCCCTGTAACTGCAGTAGATCGCACTCTATACTCAGTTGACAACAATGCAAGTGCATTTTCTACTGGAAGTATAGTTATAAAATAAACTCTTAAGGCTACTGGCATGGTCTGAACTAAAACCTTCTCAACGAAAGTTGGGAGGGTTTTTTTATGGGATATGTATTAGCTTATTCTAAACTTAATTAATGGTAAAATTAATCAATGGCAGTTTTGGTTACAGGCGGCGCAGGGTATATAGGTAGTCATACCGTATTGGAATTATTAAATACTGGTCAAGATGTAGTAGTTGTCGATAATCTTTCTAATAGTAGTCAAGAGTCACTTCGTAGAGTAGAAAAATTAACTTCTAAGAGGCCACATTTCTATGAGGTGGATTTAATTAATAAACCCGAACTGGAAAAGATTTTTAAATCACATTCGATTGATTCTGTAATTCATTTTGCTGGGTTCAAAGCAGTTGGAGAATCTGTAGCAAAACCTATAATGTATTACCAAAACAATCTTGATAGTACATTTATACTTTGTGAAGTGATGAAGGAATTTGGAGTTAAAAAGCTAGTATTTAGTTCATCTGCAACTGTTTATGGAGATCCAGCAACTGTTCCAATTACTGAAGATTTCCCATTATCAGCAACAAATCCATACGGTCGAACTAAACTTTTTATTGAATATATTCTAAAGGATCTCCATATCGCTGACAATTCATGGAATATTACATTGCTTAGATATTTTAACCCTGTTGGTGCTCATAAATCTGGCTTGATTGGTGAGGATCCCAATGGTATTCCAAATAATCTCATGCCTTATGTTTCTCAAGTTGCTGTTGGAAAACTAAAAGAACTTTCTGTTTTTGGTGAAGACTACCCTACTATTGATGGAACAGGTGTACGGGATTATATACACGTTGTTGATTTAGCACTTGGGCATTTAAAAGCATTAGAAAATCTAGACGGTGCTACGGGAGGTGTGAAAGTTTATAATTTGGGGACTGGAAAAGGATCTAGCGTTTTGGAAATGATAAAAGCATTTGAAGTTGCGTCTGGGAAAAAAGTATCCTATAAAGTTGGACCTAGAAGACCTGGTGATATAGCTTCATGTTATGCAGAACCAACACTTGCAAAAAAAGAATTAGGATGGGTTGCTGAACGTGGAGTTGAAGAAATGTGTGAAGATGGATGGCGCTGGCAATCAAATAATCCTGATGGCTATAATTAGGTTTTAAACTATACGTAACAAATTTTTATGCTGTCATTTCGAGTGAAACGAGAAATCTAAAATACCTTTTAAAAGCTCGTTAGATTTCTCAGTCGATGAACTCCTTCGAAATGACAATCTTTTGTACTTGATCATTGGAGTTTAGCCTCCACTACTCTTATCTTTGCATTCCTAAAGCGCCAAGGTGGCGGAACTGGTAGACGCGCGCGACTCAAACTCGCGTTCCTCACGGAGTAGGGGTTCGATTCCCCTCCTTGGTACAAAGCCTTCTTAATCATATGATTTTGAAGGCTTTTTTATTTTCAATACTGGGGTTTACTTTAACTTCTAAAACCAATAGACTCCTCATGCACTAATGATTAACTATTTTTCAGATATACCCTCTTCTACTTCAATCGTGATTCCAATAATTACGATTACTACCGTTATTACCCCTTAAGGGGTACATATTTACATATCACATCTTAGGATATATTCCTACATTCACAGTCTCACAACTCATAACGTTCATCGAAGATATTAATGTTAGTTTTAAAATTTGGAGGTACCTCTGTCGGAAGTGCAGAAAGCCTCAATCTTGTTCGCGAAATTGTTTCAAAAAAATCTACCTCTGATTCTCTTATAGTAATAGTTTCTGCACTTGGTGGTGTTACTAACCATCTCGTTACTTGTGCAACTCTTGCATCATCTGGAAATGAAGATTATGTAAGCATTCTTACTGAAATAGAAACTCGACATATATTACTTTGTAATAGTCTTTTACCTGCTGCTAAACGTAATCATGCATTGACTAAGGTTAAATTATTATTAAATGATTTAGAAGATATTTGCCGAGGAGTCTTTTTAATAGAAGAACTCTCCCCTCGTTCGAGTGATCACATCCTTAGTTTTGGCGAACGCCTTTCTTCTGAAATCATTAATGAATATCTCAAAGCAGGTAAAATTGATAGCCAACTAATTGATCCTAGAAAACTAATTAAAACAGATAGCCAATTTGGTAATGCAGTTGTTGATATCGAATTAAGCTATAAAAACATTCAAAAAGAATTTGAAAGTCATAGTCAAGTCAGTATTTGCCCTGGATTCCTAGCTTCGTCTAACTCAAATAACCAGACAACTACTCTTGGTCGTGGTGGATCAGATTATACTGCAGCCATAATTGCTGCTTCATTAAATGTTGATTGCTTAGAAATATGGACTGATGTTAGTGGAATGATGACTGCCAACCCTAAATTGGTTCCACTTGCTCATCCTATCAAAGAACTTTCTTATGAGGAAGCAATGGAGCTTTCTCATTTTGGTGCAAAAGTAATTTATCCTCCTACTATCCAACCAGTATTGGACAAGGAAATTCCAGTTATAATTAAGAATACTTTTTCTGCTGATGATCCAGGTACAAAAATATCTAAAGATGGTGACCTTCATGGAAATTGGATTAAAGGTATATCTTCTATAGATGAAGTAGCATTATGTACACTTTCTGGATCAGGAATGGTAGCCGTTCCAAATTTTTCATATCGCTTATTTTCGGCTTTAAGTCGTGAAGAAGTAAATGTAATCATGATTACCCAAGCATCTTCTGAGCATACTATCACTGTAGGAGTAGATAGAAAAGATGCAGAAAGAGCGCGTATTAGCATCGAAGACGAGTTTCAACATGAACTTCGACAACGTAAAGTAAACCCGTTAGATATTGAAATTGACCTATCAATTGTAGCTTTGGTAGGAAGCAAAATGCGGCAGCAAGTAGGAGTAAGCGCTAACTTATTTGAAACTTTAAGTCATAACGGAATTAACGTAAAGGCAATAGCTCAAGGATCAACAGAGCTAAATATTTCCGTAGTTGTTGATAAAAAAAACTTAAGTAAATCACTGAATTCACTTCATGAAAGTTTCTTCCTATCTGATATAAGGAAATTCAATCTATTCATGATTGGCGTAGGAAATGTAGGAAAGACATTTCTATCTCAAATTGAAAAACAACATGATTTTCTTTCTAAAGCGTTCAAGATTAACTTGAATGTTGCAGGACTTGCTAATTCACGTAAAATGTATCTCAATGAAGAATCTATAGATCTTAAAAATTGGGAAGCACTAATTGATGAAAAAAGTGAAGAAATGAAATTAGAAGGTTTTATTGATAAAATGACTGGTATGAACCTTAGGAATAGCATTTTTATTGATTGTACTGCAAGTAATGACATTCCAAAACTTTATGAAAAAATTCTTTCTAAAAGTATCTCAGTTGTAACGCCAAATAAAGTAGCTTGTTCATCTGATTTCGATACTTATCTAGGATTGAAGAAAACAGCCACGAAATATAGAGCTCGTTTTCTTTTTGAAACCAATGTTGGAGCTGGCCTTCCTGTTGTTTCAACTGTAAGTGATTTACTAAAAAGTGGGGATCGTATATATAAAATTCAGGCGGTATTGTCTGGAACACTTAATTTCTTATTTAACACTTATGATGCTACACAAAAATTTAGTGATGTTGTTAAAGAAGCTAAAGCTGCTGGTTACACAGAACCTGACCCACGTTTAGATCTTAGTGGTGTTGATGTAATGCGTAAAATCCTGATACTAGCTCGTGAAAGTGGATATAAACTTGAATTGGATGATATTGATAATGATCCTTTTGTTCCACAAGCATGTATGGATACCAATTCTATTGATGAGTTTTATGACCAATTAGATATTCATGATGAACTATTTCAACAGTTGTATCATAAAGCAGCATCCGATGGTAAACGTATTAAATATGTTGCTACTTTTGAAAATGGCATGGCTAAAACTGGACTTGAATCTTTCAGTTCTGACCATCCGTTCTTTGAATTACATGGAAAGGATAATATCGTTTTATTTCAAACCATGAGATATCCAGAACAACCATTAGTTGTAAAAGGTGCTGGTGCAGGTGCTGAAGTTACAGCTTCTGGCATTTTTGCTGATGTAATGCGAATAACTTCAAATTAGAGTATGAACCAAATTAAAGTATTTGCTCCTGCTACTGTTGCTAATGTTGCATGTGGTTTTGATGTAATGGGATTTGCCATCGAAGGTATTGGAGATGAATTAACAATTACAAAAACGGATGTACCTGGGCTTAAAATTACAGAAATTCATGGTTGTGAAGGTCTTCCAACGGATTCTAAAAAGAATGTTGCAACAGTAGCAGTTCAATCTCTATTGGATTCATTAAAAGAAAAACAAAGCGGTGGATTCGAGTTTAAGCTAAATAAGAATGTAATAGCTGGAAGTGGTTTGGGTTCAAGCGCTTCCAGTTCTTCTGCCGCAGTATTTGGAGTTAACAAATTGTTAGGAGATCCATTCACTAAAAATGAGTTAGTATACTTCGCTATGCAGGGAGAATTTGCTGCTTCTGGCAATGCACACGCTGATAATGTCGCACCTTCAATACTTGGAGGTTTCACTCTTGTTAGAAGTTATGATCCATTAGATATTATTTTACTAGATTATCCTGATGAGTTATTTGTTTCCATAATTCATCCACAAATTGAAATCAAAACTTCTGATTCTAAAAAAATACTCCGAAAGGAAATATCACTTAAAGATGCCATTACACAATGGGGTAATGTTGGTGGTCTAGTTTCTGGGCTATCTAAAGGTGACTATGATTTAATTGGTCGATCTATGCAGGATGTTGTAGCGGAACCTGTTAGATCTATGTTAATTCCACTTTTTGATGAAATTAAAACTACGGCTCTAAGTAATGGGGCTTTAGGCTGTAGTATCTCAGGTTCAGGTCCTTCAATTTTTGCACTATCGAAAAGTTTTAAAACTGCTAAACTAGTAAGTTCTGAATTTAAAAATATCTACGATTCAAACGATATTGAATCAATTATGTACGTTTCTAAAATAAATCCTAAAGGTGCTGAGGTGATCAAATGAAGTATTTCAGTACAAATGGTACTGTTGATTCTGTATCCTTTAAAGATGCTATTTTCAAAGGATTACCAACTGATAATGGTTTATTTATGCCTGAGCAAATTCCTCGTCTTCCCTCCTCTTTTTTTGATGGAATTTCTGAGCTTAGCTTATCAGAAATTGGATTCGAAGTTATTAGTCCATTTGTTGACGGGGAAATACCAAATAAAGAATTAAAAAAAATAATTACTGATGTCTTAAGCTTTGATATACCGCTTGTTGAGATTAAAGAGAATGTTTACTCACTCGAGCTATTTCATGGTCCTACATTAGCATTTAAAGATGTTGGTGCAAGATTCTTAGCCCGTTCTCTTAGTCATTTTACAAAGCAAGAGGAAAAAAAGCTTACGGTTCTTGTTGCTACATCTGGAGATACTGGAAGTGCCGTAGCAAATGGGTTTTATAATGTTCCAAATATCGAAGTAATCATCCTTTATCCATCCGGTAAAATTAGTGCATTTCAAGAGCAACAAATGACTACACTTGGCGGAAATATTACAGCTCTTGAAATTGATGGTACTTTTGATGATTGCCAAAAACTAGTAAAAGAAGCCTTCTTAGATAATGAACTTAGAATTGCAAAGAATTTAACTTCAGCTAATTCTATAAATATGGCCAGGTTACTTCCACAAGCAGTGTACTATTTTTATGCATGGGCCCAATTATCAGATGAAGAAAAAAGGAATGCAGTCTTTTCTATCCCTAGTGGTAATTATGGAAATCTTTCAGCTGGTTTAATTGCTCAACGAATGGGACTCCCAATCAAACATTTTCTTGCTTGTTCCAATGCTAATGATACTGTTCCAAACTACTTATGGAATGGAAAATTTGAACCAAAGCCTAGTGTAGCTACCATTTCGAATGCAATGGATGTAGGTAATCCCAGCAATTTTGTTCGAATGCTTAATCTGTTTAATGGAAGTCATTCAAATATGGCAGATGAAATTACTGGGTTTGCATATACTGATGAAAATACTCGTAAAACTATACAGCAGGTGTTTGCTTTAACTGGATATATTCTTGATCCTCATGGTGCAGTAGGCTACATGGGTTTAGTTGATTATCAAAATTCAAACCATGTAACAGGAATAATTCTTGAAACGGCACACCCTGTAAAATTCAATAATACTGTTGAGCACGAAATTGGAATGAAAGTACCCCTTCCTAACCACGTTAAATCAACAAATCTTGAGAAAAAGAGTATTTCATTCCGTAATGATTTTCAGGAATTCAAAAACTTTCTTTTATAAATAAAAAGGTTACCATTTGTTAAAAAAATTCACTAATCCTATTGATCTAATGAAGAATTTATTATTAATCCTTTTTGTAGCCTTACTATTTATAACCACAAATTTGTTTGCTCAAGATCCTACTCGTTTTCAAAGTGAGGTTGACGCATTAGATAATAAAGACTTTAACATAAATCCTGATAAACCAACTGTAGTTTTTACAGGTAGTTCCAGCGTTAGGATGTGGAATAATCTCGATGAGATTTTCTCAGAAATTAATGTGATTAATACTGGTTTTGGTGGTTCTCAAACTAGTGACTTACTCTTCTATTTAGATGAACTTGTATTAAAGCACCAACCAGATAAAATCTTTATTTATGAAGGTGATAATGATATAGCAGCTTCTGAAACGAGGATAACAATTTTACCAGAAATGACCCGTCTAGTTACACTAATTAGAGAAGAATTACCTAATTCTGAGATTTACTTTATTTCTCCAAAACCTAGTATTGCAAGATGGTCTTTAAAGGAAGACTATGAATATCTCAATAAAATGTTAGAAACCGTTTTTCGATATACCGAAGGCGTTACTTTTATTGATGTATGGAATCCAATGCTTAATGAAAATGGAGAACCAATGAACGACATCTTTTTGGAAGATGATTTACATATGAATTCAAAAGGGTATGAAATTTGGAAATCTGTTATAAGTAAAGCCGCAGGGTTCACAGTAAATGATATTTCAATAGAATCGCACTAATAATAATTACATGCCTAAACTTCCAACATTCGAGAATCGTGTTGTTTTTATGGGTAATTCAATAACTCAAGGATGGTCGGATACAGTTCCTGGGTTTTTTGAAGACAAAGCTTATATTGAAAAAGGTATTGGTGGACAATCAACTCCACAAATGATTGCCCGATTTCAGAAGGATGTAATTAATCTTCAACCTAAAATTGTGGTAATACTTGCCGGTACAAATGATATCGCGGGCAATTCAGGTCCAACTACGAATGAAATGATTCAAATAAATATTGCTAAAATGGCTGATATGGCTCATTTAAATGGAATTATGGTAATTCTTTCCTCGATCCTTCCTGCATATGATTATCCTTGGCGACCTGGCACCTACCCTTCTCAACGAATAATAGAGATTAATACCTGGATGAAAGAATATTGTGAACAGCATAATCATATTTATCTAGATTATTGGACTTCAATGGTAAATGAGGAAAATGGAATGAAAAGCGAGTATACTTACGATGGTGTACATGTTACCAATGAGGGATACCTACTTATGCAAAGTCTTATTGAACCTGTAATTTCAAAAGCTCTCAAGGATTAGTTTTGAAAATAAATACCAATTCTTGGAATCGGATTAGGTATACATTCTATCAACCTTTTTATGATATTATCGCCAATTATTTCCGTCCTTTTCGGATGCGATCAATTAAATCCCTTCAGGTTACACCCAATGACCGAGTATTAATTCTAGGAGCTGGAACCGGACTTGATTTAGAGTTTTTGAAAGATCAGAAGTATATCCATGCCATCGATATTACTCCATCAATGCTTGAAAAACTTTTAAAGCGTGCAAATTCTATGGATTTAAAAGTAAAAGCAGAAGTTATGGATGGTAGCAATTTAGACTTTGAAGATTCATATTTCGATGTGCTGATTCTCCATCTGATCGTAGCTGTAATTCCTGATCCAATTGGTTGTTTAAAAGAGACTGAACGAGTGTTAAAACCCGGTGGTAAATTTACAATTATGGATAAGTTTATTACATCTGGAACAAAACCCGGAATTTTCAGGATTGCACTAAATCCACTTATAAATCTATTGGCCACAAATATTAACAGAGATATTGATGAACTACTTTCGGAAACCAAATTAGTTAAAGAATCAGATCAAAAATTACATTCCATTTTCAGATTAGTACAAGGCACTAAAAATCATTAATCAGGCTCTACACTTACAAATCGAGCAATATTTCTCGACATTTCAATACGTGTTAAAAATGATTGCATAATTTTTCCATAAAGATATTGACCATGAATTTTATCTTCAATTCCAGAATCAATATTTGGATTATCATTCACTTCAATTACATATACATTTCCGTCGATTTCCTTCAAATCAACTCCATAGAGTCCGTCACCCATCAATGAAGCTGCTTTTATAGCCGTAAAAAGTACTTTTTTTGGAACTTCGGAAATTGGGATAGTTTCGGATACACCAGATGGGTCTTCTTCGCCACTTTTCCAATCGTAAATTTGCCAGTGACCTTTCGCCATAAAGTATTTACAAGCAAACAATGGTTGATTATCAAGTACTCCAATTCTCCAATCATAATCGGATGGTAGAAAAGCTTGCCCTATAACCAATTCTGATTTTTTAAAAAGCTTATTAAGAGCCTCTTTTAGTTCAGTTTCATTATTAACTTTTAGAACTCCTATAGAAAATGCACTGTCTGGCTGTTTTAAAATGACAGGATAAACAATTTGCACTAGAAGCTTTTTATTTAATTCTCCCTTAAAAAAAACATGTGTTTCGGGAGTATTAATATTATTGATTTTAAGTCTTTCGTTTAAATAAATCTTGTTTGAACACCTTAAAATTGACCATGGATCATCTATAACAACAAGCCCTTCAGCATATGCCTTTCTTGCAAACTGATACGTATAATCATTCACATTAGTCGTTTCACGAATAAACAATGCATCAAACTCAGAAAGTCTGTTTAAATCATTCTTATGTATAAACTCAGTATAAAAATCTAATTTTTCGGCAGCTTCGGTAAATGCAGTTAGTGCCTTTTTGTTTGAGGGTGGATTTCCTTCCGTAGGATTTACAAGAATGGCTAAATCGTACTTATAAGGTTTCATTCTCTTTCGATAAAACCTCTTAGTTTCGAAGTATTTTTTTGCAAACAACTGAATTGTTTCAAAGTTAGATTCTTCAACTTTATCTAAACTAAGAGGAACTATTTTTTTTATATCCCACTTAGCCGATTTAGTAAAATAGACACGGAATAACGGGGCCTCAAAGAGTTGATTTATTTTCTGACCCAATACTCTATAGGAAGTATTTATGGTCTCACCGAAATAGACATCTAACTCCATCTTACTATCGGATATTTTCTGTAATGATTTTTGAATATCATCTTCAATATCATCAGTAATTGACCGTATAACACTCGTATCCTTCATATCACGTATAGTTGTAACATTTGGAATCGCTCGATGTTCTCTTGCCGAAGCCAAGAGCGACACATAATAACCCAAGGTTTGATATTTGTATGAATTACAAAGATTAAAAACACGAAGATTTTTCTTTGAATAAAATTCAAGATCTGAAGTATATTTTTTTGCAGATACTATTTCTACCTGATCTATCTCAAGCTTCCATTTTTTTGGTTTATCAACTACAATAATATTGTTAATACGATTTATTTCAGAAGTCTGAGTAAGCTCATAAACCATTCTAAGGGCATCTTTTCCCTCATCATAATAATCTTCTATCAATTCTGTAGAATGATATCCTGCTTTATTATACCAATAAATTAACGGACCGTTATCTACATCAACTTCTAACGAAATACGTTCGAAACCATTGGAAATGGCAAAATTTTCGGTATGTTTAAGTAAAGAAACTCCAATACCTTTTCCTTGAAATTCTGGCAAAACTGCTAAAGAAAAAATTCGAAGTGTTCGTTTATGTAGATGAACAGTTAAACTACCCACCGCTTTATTCGACTTTTCAGAATTGATTTCGGCAAACCATACTCTTTGAAATAGGCTTTTGATACTTAAGCGAAGTGTACGGCGTGGACATTGCTGAAAAGGTTCAAACACCATTTTCTCAATGATTTCAAGAAGGTCAAGGTCGTTGGGAGTTGACCTTCTTATGGTAGTATTCATCTAACAATGACTAGTTTATATTTTAATGGTACAACAAATCTTAATAACATAAATCAGTCAAAAAGATTTTATTTTGTAATTGGTTCTCTTAAATAAAGTAGATTTAGGTTAATTTATTTCTTTCATTATATCATTACTAATCTAACTAATCATTAGTATGTAATATGTACCAATCATTATGAGAATCTAGAGCTTATCTATAACTTAAATCAATATTTTTATGAAGAATCTAACCTCTTTATATCTTCTGATTTTTCTTTCAATCGTATTTATTAATGGATGTACTGGATCACCTGAACAACTGATCCGAGAGTCTTATATAAGTGAAATTGAAGGCGAAGAACGTGATTATTTTGTGTACTTACCAAAAGGCTATGAAACTGCGCCAGATAAAAACTGGCCTGTTCTTATGTTCCTACATGGTAATGGAGAACGTGGAAATGGAAAAGATGAATTGGATTTTTCTATGGTACACGGTCCTTTAATGGAAGCATGGGTTCAGAAAAGAGACCTTCCTTTTATTATCATTAATCCACAGTTACATATGTTTGGTCTTGATACTGTTGGAATTTCTTATTTAACCGATCGTGATCCAAATAATATTCCAAGAAGACTTGATAAAGGTGTACCAAATAGAGAACCTGATTTTGGAACATCTGATAGAATTGAAGCAGAACCCCATGTAACTGAATTTAGTAAGACTCTTCCATTAAGTGTTTTTGGTTGGGATAGAGTACAAAATGATTTAATTGATATTCTTGATCATGTTCTTGAAAAATACAACACAGAACCAACCCAAGTTTATCTTTCTGGTTTGAGTTATGGTGGATTTGGTACTTGGTATATGGGTAGTCATTACCCAGAACGATTTGCAGCTATTAACCCAGTTGTTGGCTGGGGCCACCCTACTCTTATGCCAAGTATTGCTAATGCTAAGCTTCCAGTTTGGGTTTTTGCTGGCGGTAGAGATAATACGGTTGAAAAAAAGTACTTCTTTGAAGGATTAAATGTGTTAGATGAAATGGGCCATGATGAAGTCTTATTCACCATTCATGAAGACATGAATCATGATGCTTGGAAACGAGTATATGCAGGTGAGGATATTTATACTTGGTTATTATCCCACAACAAAGAATAGTATTAGATTGCACTTATCATGCTAATAAATTATTCCTATGTTATATTTTTGAACTAAATGAGATCATCCATGTTTAAATAATTGAATTCGAACTTATAGATAAAATTATTATGGACATTCTTACAAAAGAGACAGAAGAATTAACAATGGAAGCAGAAAAATTGAATAAAATTGGCTTAGATTTTGAAAAGAGTGAAGAACTAGCTCAACATCTGAATGAATTATTAGCCAACTACTCGGTTTTCTACCAAAATGTTCGTGGTTATCACTGGAATGTACAAGGTGATAATTTCTTCACATTACATGAAAAATTTGAAGAACTATACGATGATTTATTTGAGAAAATAGATGCAATTGCTGAAAGAGCTCTTACACTTGGTTTCCATCCAGATAATAATTTCACTAAATATTTAGAAGTTTCAGAAATACCCGAAAGTCATGAAGTTAAAAGTGGAACCAGAGCTGTTGAAGAAATCTTAAGTGCTTTCAAAACACTTTTACGTAAGCAAAGAACCATTTTAAATCTATCAGATCTTAATAATGATGAAGGTACAAATGCTCTAATGAGTGATTATATAACAGCACAAGAAAAATTAGTCTGGATGTACAATGCATTTCTAAGAGACCCAAAAGGTTAATTCAAGCAGATGATATAATATTAATCCCGCTTTACAATTAGGCGGGATTTTTTTATTTCATGATATGCATAGAAAATTACAAGAGTTTTACAATTCAAAAAGTGAACCTAATCAAAGCTGCTTACTAGCACTTCGCGATATCATTCTAACTTTTCACGAAAATATCCAAGAAACCATAAAATATGGTATGCCATGTTTTGTTTATAATAAAAAGCAATTTTGTTATTTATGGACTGATAAGAAAACGAATAATCCGTACCTTTTAATTGTTGAAGGAAAAAATATTGATCATCCATTATTGGAACAAGGTGATCGGAAACGTATGAAAATTTTACCTATTGATCCATTAGAGGATATACCAATTTCTACAATCCGAGAAATCTTTACTAAAGCCCTCGAATTTTACTTAAACTGAGATTGTGCATAAAAGCCTTTACCCAATTTTATTTATTCTATTTGCAGTTGCAATTTGGTTTACACAGGAAAAACCAAATATTGAACCAATACCTCCGATAAATACAGTAGAAGTACCGCTTCTCGATGATTCAACTTTAGCTTATTTAAAAGAATTTGAATTAAAACTGAGCAATGGAATGAAACAAAGAGGCATTCCTGGTGGTGCTGTTGTTATTGTAAAGGGCTCTAATGTTATCTATCAAAAAGGATTAGGAGTTAAAGTTAATGGGACGACCGACTCAGTGGATGTAAACACTGTATTTAGATTAGGGAGTGTATCTAAAGGATTTGCTTCTATTCTTGCAGGAGTACTTGTTGAAGATAAATTATTAAACTGGAATGATCCAGTTGTTAGCCATTTACCAGAGTTTGAATTAAGTAATCCTGATCAGACTAAAAGAATACAAATTAATCACATATTATCTCATACAACTGGACTGCCTCGTCACGCTTATACCAATTTAGTTGAAGACGGACTCTCGTTAAATAGAATAATTCCTAGATTAAAAAATGTTCAACTAATTAGTGAAGAAGGAATTCAATTAGCCTATCAAAATGCGGCATATGCGGTTATTGAAAAAGTAATTGAGTCACACGCTGATACCACTTTCGGTAATGTGTTAAAGTCTCAGTTGTTTGAACCATTAGGGATGATGAATGCAAGTACATCACATAGCGATCTAATGGAAATAAAAAACAAAGCCATGCCGCATCTTTATCATTCTAGAAGAAAAGGCATTCTTCCTACTTCCATCAGTAAAAAATATTACAATGCTATTTCAGCAGGTGGAATAAATGCGTCGATCGATGATATGGGAAATTGGCTATTAATGTTAACTGGAAATAACCCAGATGTAATTTCAGAAGAAACGCTAAATCAAATATTCGAACCGCAAATAACCCTCAATAATCGACGTTTTAGTAGGCATTGGGATGGTATAAACAAATCTTATTATGGATTAGGCTGGCGTATTCTAAATAATGGTAACCAAAAAATTATCTATCATGGTGGATACGTAAATGGTTTTAGAAGTGAAATTGCTTTTGATAAAGAGAATAAAATTGGAATTTGTATTCTCTTCAATTCCCCCTCCAGTTATGCATTAGAATTGATTCCAGATTTCTTCAATTCTTTTAGCCCTAATAAAGCTACAGAAATTAATGAAGAGATTTTAACTAACTAGACCTTTTTAGGTAAATAATCTTGTTTAAAAAACTGAATATTAAACGATACCCCCCTACTCAAAATAAGTCGTTGCAAGCGAGTAATGCTTCTGATGAATTTATGTTGAACTATATTGATGAGCATGATCTTATAAATAAAAAAACAGTAATATTTAATGATCGATTTGGATTTTTAGGTTGTAATCTTTCAGTTAGTAATCCAATTAACATCATAAACTATAAAAGTGAAGAGAAAGCACTTCGATTGAATTTTGAAGTGAATAAATTAGAAGTTAATGAAGGATCTATAGCAAATCCATTATCTAAACTCTCTAATGGTATTGAAATTGGGATTATCAAAGTCCCAAAATCGATTGAGTTATTTGAGTTCTATATATCTATGATAGCCGAGGGAATGAATGAGAATGGAATTGTTCTTTGTGGTTTCATGACCAAATACTTTAACAAAAGTATGATAACCGTTGCTGAAAAATATTTTCAGGATGTAGAGCAAAGTCTAGCATGGAAAAAATCTCGAATCTTAATTCTAAAAAATCCTAAGAAAACTAAGGCTTTAGACTCGATTAAATCTTTTAATTTCTCACATATCATTACTGGTGATATTGAAATCAAACAATACCCTGGGGTTTTTTCATCAAATAATATTGATCAGGCTACTCAGTTTTTTTTAAACCATATTGGAGTAACTGAAGATGATAAAAAGATTTTAGACTTAGCTTCTGGAAATGGAATTCTTGGAATAGTGGCTCAGTCAATTAATCCAAAAAGCGAACTTCATTTAATAGATGATTCTTATTTAGCTATAGAATCATCAAAATTAAATCTATCTAAAGATACTACTCAGTTTCACTGGAATAATAAATTAGATCACTTTGAAAATGATTACTTCGATCTAGTAATTTCCAATCCTCCCTTTCATTTCGAATTCGAAACCAATATTGAGATTTCTATTGGTTTATTTAGGCAAGTTCATAGCGTATTAAAAACCGGTGGACGATTTAGATCTGTTGCTAGTAAACATTTAAACTTTAAAACACATTTAGAACCAATGTTTTCATCTACCAGAATTGTTGCTGAAACAACAAAATTTGTAGTTTATGAATCTGTGAAATAAGAAGTTTCAGTATGAATAAATTCCAAAACGTTGACTTTAATTCCATCGGAGATTTTCTAGATTTCCTACCGGATAATGAATTCATTATTGTTGAGGAATTAAGAAATTTGATATACCAATGTATCCCTGATATAAAGGAAAAGTTATCATATAATGTCCCCTTTTTTCATAGAAATAGAAATATATGCTTCATATGGCCCGCTTCTGTTCCTTGGGGAAATATCCCAAAAGAAGGTATTCAACTAGGATTTACTTCAGGTAATTTGATTAATGATTTTGCTGGTTATCTTGATTTTGGAACCCGTAAGAATGTGGCAACCAAAACGTTTTATTCAAGGGAAGAAATTGAAGCTAATCTAGTTAGAGCATATTTATTTGAGGCATTGGAAGTAGATAATGCATTTGGTAAATAATAGATATTATTAGGCTTCTAGTTGAAATTTTTAAGAATCTACTCCCATTAGTTTTTTGAACGTTTACTATGTATTGATTCGATTATTTCTTCGTTAAGCTTTTCTTCTTCATCTATTATCAGTAAAGGTTCTTTTTTACTAGTATGAACTTCATGTTTACCTTTCTTCTCAGAATCTAAAACTGTATGAGAATTTTTCTTATTTGTAATATTCTCCAAACTAGAAACCAATTCTTGTAACTTTTTAAATCCCTTTTTGAGATGTCTTCGAAGACCCCATCGCCCAACTAAAAAAGTAAGTCCTGTTGCAAATAGAGTTAATCCAAGCCCTGGAATGGCTGTTAATCCTAAGAATTCTGACACAAAAAACAATGAAGCTAAAGCGACTAATGGAACAGGTATATAGAATGGTATTCCAGATAAAGGGCCATTCCAACCAATACTGATTTTAGTTTTTCCTTTACTTTTGAGTGCAGTAACATGTGCAGAATTAGTTGTCCCCCAAGGAGAACTCCATTCGAAAACAGAATCTCTAGTTGTGACATTTCCATTGAATTGGAAGAAATCGCGTATGGAAATAAGCATCTCTTCCCATTGAGCAACTGTAATTTCCCCATCTACTTGAACCTGATTACTGTATGCGAATGGTCCACCCCAAAAATTAGATTTAATCCTTTTAGAATCCGTTTCAATTTCAGCAGCCGCTTTTTCAATTTGATAAGGATCCATTCCCACATCCTTTGCAAGTTGTCGTAATTCATCGATAGACAATCCAATCTGGTTATCAGGATCAATTGTTGATGAGTTCTGTGTAGCCTTCTTAAGGATTGCGCTAACTTCCTTCCTATTGTACAATTTCATATATCTTCTCAGAAAATGATTTTAAAAAGAATACGGAATATTACTCTAGAGGTTACTATTTCTTATTAAATAATGAAATCACTTAACTAATTTTTGATATAAGTAAAGACGATGGTGATTATTTTGCTTCAAAAATGGAAGATTTATAAAAATAATTGAAACTTTAATGTTCAATACAATTCCGATACAACCTTCTACTTTTTTTCTCGTAGGTTCTCCTCAATGTATAAATAAATGGAATTTCATTATGAGCATGCTTAAACTAATTATCGCCATTTTTATTCCACCATTAGCTGTCTTTCTTACTGTTGGAATTAGAGGCGCTTTCTGGTTAAACCTAATTCTAACAATTCTAGGTTATTTACCTGGTATTATTCATGCAGTTTGGGTAATCGCTAAACACGATAAATGAAACTCAACCGATTAGGTAATTCTGATTTAACAATAAGTGAAGTTAGCTTTGGATGTATGTCGTTAGGAAAAATTCATTCCCTAAACGAACAACTATTACGACAAGCTGTTGAATCAGGCATCAACTTTTTCGACACCGCCGATTTATACGACAAAGGCTGGAATGAGGAATCGGTTGGTAAAGCGTTAAAACCCTTTCGTGATAAGGTACTTATTGCGACCAAAGTTGGTAATGAATGGCGAGAAGATGGTTCAGGCTGGGATTGGAATCCTAGTAAAGAATACATTCATAGAGCTGTAGAAGAAAGCCTTCGCCGACTCCAAACCGATTACATCGATTTATATCAACTGCACGGCGGTACTATTGATGATCCGATTGATGAAAGTATCGAGGCGTTTGAAATACTCAAGCAACAAGGTAAAATTCGGGAATATGGGATTTCCTCAATCCGGCCGAATGTAATCTGTGAATGGATAGAGAAATCGAATATGGTTTCGGTGATGATGCAATATAGTCTTCTTGATCGCCGACCTGAAGAAGCTTGCTTGGATGAACTTCATCAAAATAATATTTCTGTGATTACTCGTGGAAGTTTAGCAAAAGGATTGTTGATTGATAAACCCTCGAAGGAATACTTGGGTTACACTGAAAAAGAGATTTTAACTCTACTGCAAGTAGTTCAGGAAACTGAGAACCCCATTTCATCCACGCTTCAATTCGTGATTAAACATCCTGTTGTTTCAAGTGCTGTTGTTGGAATTCGAACAGAAAAGCAATTGACTTCGATTCTTGATTCAGCTAGAATTACTATTTCTTCAGAGACTTTGAATGAACTTGAACAGGTTTTGAGACCAAATGTATATTCAAATCATAGGTAGTTTGGCTAATAAAATAATGAACTTCTTTTGTCCCTCATCGGAGAGGGAAAGAGTTTCGACTATAGAGAAACTCAGAGTGAGGACGTTGTAGCTTTTACGTTACTCTCTCAGAATCTAATTAAATATGAATTCTGTCTCCCTTCTATGGGAGAAAATTTTAATCCTTTGCTTTATAATTTAGAGCGTATTTTTTTCACTAAATTACGAGTATGAAATTCCTTACTACTCAATTCATATTCCTTCTTCTTTTCTCTGTGAATTCGATTCATGCTCAAGAAATTGTACAAGAAGTTGTTCCTTGCAATAAACAACGAATGAATCCCGGATGTGATGACGGTTGGTTTACTTTGGGACTTGGCTCGGACTCCAATGACCTCATTCATGCGTACATGAGAGCAAATTTCGGTAGAGATTTTCCATATCAAATTACAATAGCAGGTAGTTCAAGTATATTTGGAGGACAACAAACTAATTATATAGGGATTGGCAAAGGAGCTTCAATTGTTGATAAAGTTGGTCGTTTATCTATTTTTGGAGGACCTGCAATTGCATGGGGCGGTGACATTGATCCTACGCTAGGTGTTTCGGCTAACGCTCAAATTAATATTGCACCGTTAATCCCTATTGGTTTAGGTCTGGATATTTATGGAGTTGCAACACCTAATTACAAAATGGTTGGTATTGGTTTTTCTTTTGTAATAGAAGGACACAAGTAAGCCCAAAATCTAGTATTATCTTCAAGAGAATAGATTTCTCGTTTTATCATCAGGGCTAAAAATCAGACTAACAATTACGTGGCTTTTACTTACATCAGTACTTCAGAGGAATTTTCAAACTGTATTTCTCACCTTTCTCAAAAAACCGAAATTGCTATCGACCTCGAGTTTGATAAAAACCGATTTCGATATGGATTCAATTTATGTTTGATGCAGATTTATTCTGGTGAAGAGTGTTTTTTAATCGATCCGTTAGGTGAAGAGCTTGATATTAAACTTATCTTTCCAATTCTTAAAGATCCTTCAATAAAAAAAGTTGCTTTCTCTTTCAGTGAAGACATCAGATTACTTCATTATATAGGATGCAAACCCAAAGGTATTTACGATCTTAGTATTGTTGCAGCTTTACTTAATTACCCTCCAACTTCTCTTACAAATTTGATGATGGATGTAATAGGTGTTGATGTAGGAAAGTCATCACAACAAAGTAACTGGTTTGATCGACCACTTAGTGAAGCACAACTAAATTATGCAGCAAATGATGTTCTACACCTATTTAAGTTAAAAGAAGTTCTTACTGAAAAAGCCTCAGAAAAAGGGATCGAAGATTGGATTCGACAAGAGAATGAATTGTTTGAGTCGGCCAATTACGAGAATGAAGATCATAATGTATTTCTAAAGGACAAAGATAAAGGTGATCTCACTCAATTTGAATGGCATTTGTTTACAAAGCTCATGGAGTACCGTGAGAAAATGGCGAAGCAGATGAATAAACCTTCTTATCAAATTATTGATAAACAGTATTTACAAGGAGTTGCGCAACGCCCTAAACAAATAAATGATTGGCAGAAAATCAGATCAAATCATAAAAGGTTGAAAAATGGCAATGTTCATAATGAAGTAATGGAATTACTTTCGAATGCCATTGAGGAAGCAGAAGATTTAAAAATATCCAAAACCAAAAAAGCCTCTAGTTCATTTTCACAAGAAGAATATCAAGCATTTAAACAACTACAACGTTTAGCTGAAAAAGCTAAGAAGGAATGTTTTAAGTCAATTCAGGCTGCCATGGAATCTGATCATGGTAAAAATACCCAGACATATGTTCTGAATAATAGACTTATCAAAGAATTAGTAAGTGGAGATACTTCCAATTATTTACCCTACAAGAAAAATTTAATTGAAAATTACGCTAAAAAGCTAGATCTAAACCTCTCAAACTATATCAAACAGTAGAAAGAGATTATGAAAGTATTATTTATCGGAGGAACGGGTAACATAAGTACAGAAGTTAGTAAATTAGCTGTAGCTCAAGGGATTGATCTTTACTTATTAAACAGAGGAACTTCTGGAGTTTCAATTCCAGGCACGAAGTCGATCAAAGCTAATATATATAACGTTGAAGAAACCCGAGTAGCTCTTAAAGATCATAATTGGGATGTAGTTGTAAACTGGATTGCATTCATACCGGAACATATTCAAAACGACATTGAGTTGTTCAGAGGTAAAACAAAGCAATATATCTTTATTAGTTCTGCTTCTGTTTATCAGAAACCACCTACTTCACATATAATCACTGAATCAACACCTATTGTTAATCCATTTTGGAAATATTCACGTGATAAAATTGCATGTGAAGAGATACTGCAAAAAGTATATCAAGAAGAAGCATTTCCAATGACAATTGTTCGTCCATCTCATACTTATAATACAACTATACCGCTATCGATTGGTGGTTGGACTGAATACACCGCTATTGATCGAATGAAAAATGGAAAAAAGGTGATTATACATGGAGATGGTACCTCTCTTTGGACTCTTACACATGCTAAAGATTTCGCAAAAGGTTTCAATGGTTTACTAGGTCATGATCAAACCGTTGGTCATGCAATCCAGATAACATCAGACGAAGTATTAAACTGGAATCAAATTTATCAAATTGTTGCAGATACAGCTGGGGCTAAACTAAATGCTGTGCATATTTCAAGTGAGTTTATTACAAAAATTGCACCCGGTGAAAAAGATGGGCTTTGGGGAGATAAATCCCATTGCGCTATTTTTGATAATACTAAGATCAAAACATTTGTCCCTAGTTATAGAGCTACTATACCATTCAGAGAGGGTTTTAAAGAAACTTTAGCTTGGTTTGAATCAGATCCTAAAAGAATGATTGTTAATCCCAATACCGAAGCAATGATGGAAAGGATTATTAAGGCTTATGAATCTGCTTTTTAGATTTTGTGAAGATCAGTTTCTAAGCCATAATCTTCAATTACTTTTAATGTAAGTTTATTGAAAACTGATTCTTTCTCGTTTACGTAGTTCTCTAAATACCGTAATGCTTCTTTCGGATTACCTTCTTCTTTGTAAATCTGATATAACAAGTGATTACATTTAAAATTAAGAAGCATTATTTTCGACTTCATCCCAAAATCTGAGGCATAAATCAAATATCGTTTTGCCTCTTCCTTTCTTCCTGCTATAAGAAACATATACCCAAGTTTATGATTGGCCATTCCTAGACCTAGTCGTTCACCCATTTTTTCATGAATTCCTATCGCATCATTAAAATCTTTCTCTGCTTTTTCGAACTCCATCATTGATGTAAACACTTTCCCTCTTCCATATAGAGCAAAACCCAATCCTCGAATATCCTGGGTTTGTTCTTTCATTTTGATGGATTGTTCAATGATTTTTAGAGCGGTATCTATTTTCCCTCTATTTAAATATATACCTGATATTGGATTTAGCGCATTAGATTCTAAATTCAAATTATCTACTTTTCTAGCAGCTTCAACAGAAGCCCAGTAGGTATCAAGAGCTTTTTGATCATCTTCAAAATATTCATAAATAGTACCGATAGACTTCAATACTTTAGATTGTTGATGAAAATCGTCGTACTTCCTATATGTTTTAAGACAACTTATTAGATGAACTAATCCAGAATGAAGCTGATCGGTTTTATAAAGAACACCAGCAATATTATACTTTGCATCAGCTATTCCTTTTTCATCATTTAGTTCATCAAAATATTTTATTGCCTCTTCTGACATTTCAATTGATTCATCATAGTCAGCACGTATCATTTTAAATAGTGCAAGCTGACTTAAGCTTTTACCAATTAATGGCTTATTCGAGGCTATTTTACTTAGTTCAAGAGCCTCAGAAGCTAATTCAATACTTTTATCGAGGTCATTTGTTCTAGCCTCATACGCCTCTTCTAGTAACCCTGAAATTGTATCTTCTGTTTCTATGTTCACTTAACTCAAATTTGATATAATAGCCCTACTATTGAAAGTATAATAATTAATTGACTAACACTAGGATTTTACTTCCTTGGTTTATTAAGTTTAAGTAAACCTCATTTAAATCAATTAAAGTGAATAAATCATTACTCTTCCTCTTACTTATTACATTTTTTATAATTTCGTGTTCTCCCTCAACAACAAAATTTGAAGAACTTGATTTGGAGGAAATCACTATAAGTGAACTTCAAGAGAATTATTCGAATGGTACATATACAATTACTGATGTTGTAGAAGCATACCTTCAAAGAATTGAAGACATTGACAATAACGGACCTGCCATAAATTCAATTATAGAAGTAAACCCAGATGCTATTGAAATTGCAAGACTACTTGATGAAGAATTAGCTTCAGGTAATTCCAGAGGAGCATTACATGGTATCCCAGTAATTCTTAAAGATAATATCGACACCTATGATAAAATGAGCACAACTGCTGGAGCAAATGCCTTAATAGGTTCAAAGCCATTAAAAGATGCTTTTATTGTAGAGAAATTAAGAGAAAGCGGTGCGATAATCCTTGCTAAAGCAAATTTGAGTGAGTGGGCAAATTTTCACTCTAGTTTCTCTTCAAGTGGATGGAGTGCACTTGGTGGACAAACAAAAAATCCATATGATATTACTCGAAATCCATGTGGTTCAAGTGCAGGATCAGGAGCCTCTGTATCTGCAAACCTCGCTGTTTTTGCAATTGGTACAGAAACCAATGGTTCAATTACATGTCCTGCAAGTGCAAATGGATTAGTTGGAATTAAACCAACAGTAGGGCTTTTAAGTCGATCAGGTATCATACCAATCTCTTTTACGCAGGATACCCCTGGTCCGATGACACGAACTGTAACAGATGCTGCAATTGCACTTGGAACTATGATTGGTATTGATGAATCTGATTCAAAGACAACTATAAGTGAAGGAAATTCTTTTTCAGATTACACTCAATTTTTAAAAGAAGGTGCTTTTGAGGGGAAAAGAATCGGGGTTTTTAACGGCCCTAGAGATCGTCATTTTAGAGTTGATACCCTTTTTAATAAGACCTTAAGATTGTTAGAAGCTCAAGGTGCCACACTAATAGAAATCGATCAAATCGGTGGTCAAGGTGCTGGAGGTGATTCATTTCAAGTTCTACTATATGAATTTAAAGATGGTTTAAATCATTATTTCTCATCATTAGGGCCTGATGCTAAAGTGAAAAATATGGATGATTTGATTGAGAAAACTATGAATGACCCTGAAGAAATGAGATACTTTGATCATAATCTTCTAATTCAAGCGAATGAAAAAGGAGATTTAGAATCAGAAGAATATAAAACTGCTATAAAAGACTTAATGCGTAAAACGAGAGATGAAGGAATAGACGCTGTAATGGAAGAGCATGATTTAGATGCTTTTGTATCTATTACTGGTGGTCCGGCATGGAAAACGGATCATACAAATGGTGACAATTTCGGTATTTCTTCAAGCTCCCCTGCTGCAAGATCGGGTTATCCAAACATCACTCTACCAATGGGTTATATTGATGGTCTTCCAGTGGGAATAAACTTTTTTGGTAAAGCATGGAGTGAACCAGAGTTAATTGAACTTGCGTACTCTTTTGAGCAATTAACAAAAGTTCGTAAAGCTCCAGAGTTCAAGAATTATGAGTTTTAGATTTAACTAAATATTCCATTTTATTTCATTCTGAGTTAAAGCGAAGGAACTTCAAATTTCGTTAATTATGTAGCTCCTTCGGAGCTATACTCAGAATGAATTTTCTTTTAAACTTTAGTCCAAAAATATGGAAAGAACACTCAAACTTGAAGAACTTGCTACATTTGGCTTTTCAATATTTCTATTCAATCAAACCGAATATTCTTGGTGGGTATTCTTGGTATTTATTCTAACTCCCGATATTGGAATGATTGGGTATTTAATCAATACAAAAATCGGCGCCATTACCTATAATTTATTTCACCACAAAGGAATAGCATTATGTATACTTATTCTTGGGTATTATTACTCTATTGAATGGATTGTACTTACTGGAATTATCCTATTTGGTCATGCAGCCCTTGATCGAATATTTGGCTACGGTTTGAAATATGAAAATAGTTTTAAACACACCCATTTAGGTTGGTTAAATGGGGAAAAACGCAATGATATTTCTGACTAAATTCTAAATTAACATGAATGTACTAATTCAGACTAACTCTAGGATAGCTTCGTATATTCCATCTATCTCCTCTTCCGAAACACAGTATGGAGGCATCAAATAGAGTACATTACCCAGTGGACGAATTAGATAACCCAGATCCAACGCTCGTTTTCTTAAATCTACTGAAATAGGATTCAGATAGCCTTCTTCCCATCCTACTTCACCACCATCCACAATATCCAAAGCAGCCACTGTACCTTTAACTCTTAAATGCGTAATTCGTGGATGACCCTTGAGTAGTTCGAAGTTTTTTAAATGAATCTGTTCCATATTTTTAAAAACTTCCTCATTCTCTTGAAGTAATTTCCAGGAAGCAATACCTGCAGCACAACCTAACGGATTACCAGTATAGCTATGCCCATGCCAGAAAGTTTTAATAGGATCTGATGAGTTAAAACTGTCATATATGTCATCACTACAAACTGTTGCACTCAATGGCATAAAGCCTCCAGTAATACCTTTACTTAAACATATAATATCAGGCTCAACTTGAGATTTTAGACAAGCAAAATAATCTCCAGTTCTACCAAATCCTGTCATTACTTCGTCAAAAATAAGTAGAACATCGAACTGACGGTTTGACCAGTGTATCTTTTGTAGAAACTCTTCAGAACACATCCTCATTCCACCTGCACCTTGAATCAGAGGCTCCATCAAAATCCCAGCGTATTTATTCGAATTCTTTGTCAATAACTCTTCTAATTCCTCAATAACCGCATCTTCTTTATTGGATCTATTTTCATCTCCTATCCATGTTTCTGGATAAGGAATTACCTCTACATCAAACATCCAGTCTTTAAAAACTTCTGTAAATAATGATCTTTCACCTGCTGACATCGCCCCAAGTGTGTCGCCATGATATGCTCCTTCAAAGCATATAAAGGTCTTTCTATCTTCTCCAATATTTTTCCAATACTGATATGCCATTTTCATAGCTACTTCAACAGCTGTAGAACCATTATCAGAATAAAAAAGTCGGTTTAAATTTTTTGGGAGTTTCGAAGTGATCAACTCAGCTAGTTGTTCAGCAGGTTCATGAGTAAATCCTGCAAAAATAACATGTTCGAGAGTTTGAGCCTGATCATAAATTGCTTTAGCAATTTCGGGTTGAGAGTGACCATGCATATTAACCCACCAGCTAGATATACAATCCATAACTGTTCTTCCATCTTCTAATGATAAATAAGCTCCTTTTCCACTCTTAACCTTTAATGGTTCAGGTGCTCCTTTTATAATCGTAAATGGATGCCAAATATTTTTATGCATTTCGTTAATGATTATTTCTTAATCGTTAATTGATTAAATGATTCGATTAATGAATCACGATTTATATTTTCAATCGGGGTTATTTCTACAACCGGGAGTTTAGTAAAGTGTTCAAGTGTCTTTTTGTTATTAGGATGGCTTTCACCAGTAAGAATCACACCAATAACCTGAATATTACGATCTCTAAGGGCTTCAATCGATAATAAGGTATGATTCAGGGTCCCAAGGCTTGAACGTGCCACAAGTAGCACAGGGAGCTTTAGGTGATCAATCAAATCCAATACGGTATCCCTCCAGTTTATTGGAACAATCAAACCACCTGCACCTTCTACAATAAGATGTTTTGAGTTGAAATCTGGAAGTTCAAAGTCACTAAGTGAAATAGAAACTCCATCAATATCAGCAGCTCCATGTGGGCTCATTGGTGTTTCAAGTCTGAAACGTTCAGGAATAATATTAATAGAATCAACTCCTGACACACGTTTCACAAAGTCAGAATCGGTTTCTTCATCAAGCCCAGCTTGAATTGGTTTCCAATAAGTTGCATCTAAAACTGACATCAGCATTGCAGAAACCAGTGTTTTCCCGATTCCAGTGTCGGTACCAGTCACAAAGAATTTTTGAGGAAATTCAATCATAACATATCCTTCTTAACAGCTAAATATACTACATGCCATTTGGCTTTAATTTGATTATTAGTCTTCTTATCCCAGAAAGAAGTTAAAAGCTTTATTTGTTTAGCTGACAGTGATTTACCTGTAGTAGAAATTCCGGCACCTATTTCTTTAATGTGCTTCAAAAAATCAATTGATGATGAGAAATCCTGAAATAAATCGTTTTCATAATAATCTACTTGAACAGGATTCAAAGAGAGCTTCACAACTACTTCTTCTACATCTGGCAATGGATTGGCTGTATAAGGTAATCCAAGCTCCAAACAACATTCATACCATTCCATAAAACTGTGATTTCCTGGAAATGCTGTTAATAACAATCCACCAGGATTTAGCAATTTTGTAAGATTCTCTAGACCTATAGCAGTATCAGCAAACCATTGAGCTGCAAAATTACTTATGATTAAGGAGTATTTAGGTTCAGGATATTGAATATCATCTACATTCAAAACCTCACAACTTATTCGTTCAGATTTACCAAGCCTTTCGTTGGTAAAGGCTACCATTTCTGAACTAGCATCTGTTAAAACAAACTCCCTTTCAGGAAATTCCTCCATCATTAGTTCAGATAAAAAACCAGTTCCACACCCCACTTCAAGTACTGGACCCGGAGGAATAATTTCTTTCCATGGCTTTATTGAGGATGTTAGTCCTTCTGCAACTTTTCGTTGAATATCTGCCTTCTGATGGTATTTATGGACAGATTTCGAGAACGAATCGGAAATTTTCGTTTTGTAGTTTATAGAACTTTCTGTGCTTTTCATTTAGACTTAAAAATAGGAAAAGCATCACTTAGAATCTTGATACAATCCATAGGGTTAGCAAATGGAAGAGCGTGTATTCCAACATTTATAGAGATATAATTATCAGCACCAATTATTGACATTATCTCCTGTCCTCTGTTTCCTGGAACAATGCGATCTTTATCAGAATCAATGATTAACCATTTGGTCTTAATATCTATAGATAACTTTAACTGAGTTTTGTTTAGAGCCATTAAATCACTCAATAACAATGAATTATTAATCAAATTATGAGTTGAATTATCAGGTAATTTGTTTAAAAAACAATTTTCATAAAATGCTGTTAAAACCATTTGGGGTTCTTTTTTAAACTGACTTATCATCCTATCTAACACCTTCTTTGATTTTGCTCTTGCAGGATTTTCAATTGGCAGAAATGAATCAAAACTATTGAAAACAATTATTATATCAGCTTTTTCTATCTTTTCTTGGGCGCACCAATGTAAACCAAACGAGTGAAGGAATAGGACTTTCAATTTCGAGTGGTAATCATATTCAGGAATGTATTCATCTCCAAAATATCCCCGATCAGCTGCCTTAAATATGATATTATTAGGCAAAAGTGACTTTAACAAATTCCAAAAATTCGAGTTAAAACCCCAACCATGATAGGCATGTACTTCTACTTGCTTTGCCATGATGCCAAGGTATTTAACAGATGATCAATATCTAATCTAGAATGTTTTGTAGTAACTGTAATTCGAATACGCGAGGCATTATGCTCAACTGTAGGTGGTCTAATAGCTGAAGCCAATATTCCATGATCTTCTAAGTAATTTGACAGTTCTAGCGTATCCTCCTCACTTCCAATGATAATAGGAATAATCTGTGAGTTTGAGTTACCAGTATCAAAACCCATTTTATTTAGTTCTGATTTCAAAAACACTATGTTTTCTAATAATGTTTTACGCTTGTCATCCAATTTAGGTATTAAATCTAACGCTGCATCTAAAGCCCCAATTATTGATGGAGGAAGTGCAGTTGAGTAAATAAATCCGGGGCAAAAGTTTATCAAGTAATCTTTCATATCAGAACTACAACCAATAAAAGCACCAAATGATCCAAAAGCTTTACCAAAAGTACCTAGACTTATATCTATACCGTCTTTACCATAGTTTAAACCCAATCCTTTTTCTCCTAGAACTCCAAGAGCATGTGCATCATCTGAATAAAAATGGGTGTTGTACTTTTCTGAAAGTGCACTCATTCCAGAAACATCACATAGATCACCATCCATACTAAAAACTGTTTCTGATACAACCCAGATTCGATTATACGTCTTAGGTATTGCCTCTTTTAGTAATAATTCTAGATGATCATAATCATTATGATCATATCGTTTAAAAGTCGCACGACTTAATAGAGCACCTTGAATTAAACTATTATGACATTTTTTGTCAGCAAGAATTAATGAATTTCTATCTGCTAATGCTGGTAGTATTGAGCAATTTGCCTGAAACCCAGAGTTAAGAATCAATGCTGATTCAACTCCAAAAATGCGAGCTATTTTGTTTTCGCATTCTCGATGAATTGATAGTGATCCTGAAACCATTCTAGATGCACCTGATCCAGCTCCATATTTTTTCACGTAATCAGATGATCGTTTTATTACCTCAGGATGAGTAGTAAGTCCGAGATAATCGTTAGAGCAAAAGTTAATGAGCTCTATCCCATCCACATTTACTTTTGAACTACCTAGAATCGGTTCTACAACTCTTAATGATCGAAAACGATGCATTTCCTTACGTTGAGCTAATGCATCGCTAATAAACGCAATTTTTTTAAAATCCTTACTCACTCGATAATATTGCCCCACCTTCAATCCAGGTAGAGTCGCTTTCAAACGTTCGTCCCATTGCTCTGAATTGTCTTACGAATGGAAGTTTTTTTCTAATACTAGGTGCAAATTGAGAATATTCGATCATAAATAAACGCTTTGTAGAAGGGTCATAGTAAGTAAAATTCACAAATGGACCGCCCATTGCGGCATTTATCATGTGCCAAGTACCGAGTGTTTCATAACCCAAGAGTTTACCTTTTTCAAAAGTCTTTGTATCAACTTGACGCCGATATTCAGTAGCTACATAATTATTATCACGAGTTCCTCTAATATATTGCTGCATTAGTGAATCACGTTTATTATTTATCCAGTCATTATCAAGAAAACTGATATCATTCACATCATCTTTCCACCAAACCCACATCCATCGGGTATTATTTGGCAGATCTCTTCTATAGGTTATGAAATTTGTTGTATCTACACTTTTTATATAATCATGCTGGATTCGAACCGAAAACCCATGTTCATCCCATAAAGAATCAGAATATTGAACTTGTTCTTTCTTCTCATAAACAAAATAGGTCCATCGTTTAATTTCTTTTTCTAATGCACTACTCAGAAGAGCTTGTTCAGAATTTCTAATTTTTTCAGCGAGTGCTGAATCTGAAGAAGAACTTAAAATCAATGCATATTGATCTCTATACCATTGGTCCTCTAGAGGAAAAGCGAAACTCTCTCCTTCTCTTACACGTTGCTCTACACCATCATCAAGAAATGCTCTTATTTGTCGGCCTACGTTATTATCTGCATCAATTGCTGATGCAAAGATTACGTTTTTTGTTCCTCTAATTCGTTCGATTTGACTTCTTGAACGAATTGGCATGAATGTTATATCATAATATTCTTCTGGATAAGGTAAGGTATAAACACCCTTTCCAAAGGTTTCACGAATTGCATTGGCTGTCTCACTTTCCCATTGTGATGAATCCATCACAATAACAAATTCTCTAGTGTTACCTTTAGCAAACTCTCTGTAATCTCCGTCACATGCTACTGTTATGGCTAATAGGCCAACTAGCAGCGTATTTATAAATTTAAATGACCTCATTCTAATAGATTTATTTTCCAAATTTCAGTGAATGTACAAAAGAAAAAACGTCCTTTTTCCAATTTTCATTAGGATAGCTTTTTCTGATGGTATCAATTAATGCACTTCCAACTATAAAACCATCGGCATTTGATGCGATAGATACTGCGTTTTCATACGACCTAATACCAAATCCAACCAATACTGGATTCTTTGTAACATTAACTTTTACGCGTTCAATAAATTTTGATACAGAATCAGAAACTTCATTTCCATCTCTAGCTCCTGTCACCCCAGTTACCGATACACAGTAAACAAATCCATCTGATTTCCGATCGGCTAACTGCATGCGTTCATTTGATGTATTAGGTGCTACTAAATAAATTATAGGAAGGTTATTCTCAGCCGCTTCTTTTTCAATTAATCCACTTTCTTCAACTGGAATATCAGGCAAAATCAATCCATCTACACCTACAGAAGCAGCCTTTTCACAGAATTTTGATACTCCATATCGAAGTACTGGATTCATATAACCCATTAAAATAATTGGAATTTCTGATGACTTTCTAATTTCAGAAACCATATCCAGAATCTTATCGATGCTAATACCATTCGAAATTGAAACTTCATTTGAATATTGAATAGTAGGCCCATCTGCAAGTGGATCACTGAAAGGCATTCCTAATTCAATTAAATCAGCTCCATTTTTCTCGAAACCAAGAACTAATTCTACTGTTGATTCCAAGTTAGGATAGCCAGCCGTTATGAAAAGGTTCATTAGCTTTTCAGAACCCTTCTCTTTAAATTTTTTTATAATTCTGTTCATTAAAGATTCTCCGAAATCGTACCCATATCCTTATCACCTCGACCAGAACAATTGATTAATATAATTTCGTCTTTCGTTGTATTAGGCATCATATGCTCCAACCAAGCAAACGCATGTGCAGTCTCTAGAGCTGGAATAATTCCTTCTTTTTTAGAAAGTAATTTCACTGCATCCATTGCTTCATCATCTGTAACAGATTGATAGCTAACTCTTTTAGAATCATGTAAAAAAGAATGTTCCGGTCCAATTCCTGGATAATCAAGTCCTGCACTAATGGAATGAGCCAATTCAATTTGTCCGTTTTGATCATGAAGTAAATAACTTAACGAACCATGCAAAATACCTGGTGTTCCTTTAGTAATTGTTGCTGCAGTTTTACCCGATTCAACACCAAAACCCGCAGCTTCAACTCCGATTATTTTAACATCATCATTTATAAATGGATAAAATAGACCCATTGCGTTCGATCCACCGCCAACACAGGCAAGTAAGTAATCAGGTAGTCGCCCTTCTCTCTCTAAAATCTGCTTTTTAGCTTCATCACCAATTACTCTATGAAAATTACGAACCATCATCGGGTACGGATGTGGACCTACAACTGAACCAATTATATAAAATGTATCCTCAGGATTAGTTACCCAGTCACGAATTGCTTCATTTGTAGCATCTTTGAGTGTTTTTGAACCACTTTCAACACTTCTCACTTCAGCCCCCATAAGTTGCATTCGGTCTACGTTGAGTTTCTGACGAACCATATCCTCTGCACCCATGTATACGATACACTCTAATCCAAACTTAGCACAAGCAGTTGCTGTTGCAACTCCATGTTGTCCTGCACCTGTTTCTGCAATGATTCGTGTTTTACCCATACGTTGAGCTAACAAAATCTGTCCAATTGCATTATTTATTTTATGTGCGCCTGTATGACATAAATCTTCTCTTTTGAGATATATCTTAGCTTTTCCATAGTGTGCAGTTAGTTTATCTGCAAAAGTAAGCTTAGTTGGACGACCAACATATTCATCCAATAATGAATGATATTGTTCCAAAAATTTAGGGTCATCTTTTGCTTTCAGATATTCTACTTCCAGCGCCTTAACAACTGGGATAAGTATTTCAGGAACAAATTTTCCACCATAATCACCGAAGTAACCTCTGGTGTTTGGTTGATTGTATGTTGTTTTAACTTCTGTTTCTATCATTATTGAGTCTTTTTAGTTGGATGAATTAATGACATTCATCACTGCTTCAATTTTTTCAAAATCTTTGATTCTTGTTTCCTCTTCTACTCCACTTGAAATATCGACAGCGTAAGGATAAACCATCTCAATAGCGTCTTTAATATTAACTGGGTTTAAACCTCCAGAAAGGAAAAACGGAACATCTCCTGTAATATATTTAAGAATGTCCCAATCAAAAGTCTTTCCAGTACCTCCCCATTGATTGTCAATTTTAGAATCAAAAAGAAGGAATGTTGCTACTTCTGAATACAATAATACTTTTGCTTTCAGTTCCTCGATATCGTAATCAGGTGTTATATGGATTACTTTAATAATTGGTTTTTCAATTAACTGACAATATTCCAAGGTCTCATTTCCATGAAGTTGTACCAGATCTAAACCAGATTCTTTAGCAATTCGATTCACATCGTCGAGAGGTTGATTTACAAAAACTCCAACTTTCTTCGAACCTTCAATCCAATTAATAATTGCTCCTGCTTCAGTTGGATCTATAAATCGAGGACTTTTCTCGTAAAAGATGAATCCCAAATAATCGACCATGGCACCAGCTGCAAAACGAGCATCTGCTAGATTAGTAATTCCACAAATCTTAACTTTGGAATGATTAGCCATTCTGTAAACTCCGTTCAAAGGCTTCTTCACCTTGTTCCAATAATTCCGAAATTGCTTTCCCAGGATCAGATTGTCTCATAAAGTGCTCCCCAATTAATGCTGAATGAATTCCTTCTCTTTGAAGAAGTGCAATATCTTCACCTGTAGAAATACCACTTTCTGAAACTAATACTGTTTCAACTGGTGCTTGTTGAAGTATCGAAATTCCACGATGAACATCTACATTGAAGTACTTCAAATCACGATTATTTACTCCAAGAATATCTACTTCATTAAAATTTATTCGATCAAAATCATCCTGATCATAACATTCTACTAATGCTGCAATGCCAAATTCCTTTGTTGCAGCAATAAGTTCATCGAGTTGACTTCCTTCCGTAATTGCTACAATGATTAATACTGCATCTGCACCATATGCTCTAGCTTCTTTAATTTGAAAAGGATCGATAATGAAATCCTTTCTAAGTAATGGCAGATTAACTCTCTTCGAAATTGAGGATAAATATTCTAGATCACCCTTAAAGAATGGTTTGTCGGTCAATACAGAAATTGCAGAAGCACCACCATCTTCATACTTAAGGGAAATATCAACTGGATTAAAATCATCTCTAATAATCCCTTTTGAAGGTGACGCCTTTTTTACTTCTGCTATTATCGAGACTTTATCACTTTTTAAAGCCTTTTTGAAATCAATTCGTACTTTTTCAAAACCCTCCAAAGAATGAAGATCATTAAATGAAATCTGCTTTTTACGTTTAAGTAAGTCTAGTGTAGTTTGTTCAACAATACGTTCAAGTACATTCGCCATTTATACTCCCACGCTATTTGTAGCTTCTACAAAGCTATTAAACATAGTTCTTGCCTTTCCTGATTCAAGACTATCGATAGCAAGTTCCTTAGCCTCAATTAGTGTTTCAACTTTACCTGAAGCTTGAATAGCAAATGTGGCATTCAATAATGCAATCTCTTTTTGTGGTAAAGTAGCTTTGTTATCTAGAATATTATTGAATATTTCCGCATTAATATCAGGTGATCCACCAACTAAGCTATTCATATCAACTCTTTGAAATCCAAGTGATTCGGGATAAAATAATACTGACTCTGAAATCAAATTATCTTTTATCTCAAATATTTCAGAATCGGCTGTTGTACTTACTTCATCCAGTCCATCATGAGCATTAAAAGTGTAACCAAATTCGGTATCCAGATTAGCAAGTATATATGCCATTTTCTCAGCTACGTCTTTACTAAATGCACCAACTACATATCGTTTTACGCCAGCTGGATTACAAAGAGGACCAAGTACATTGAAAAAGGTTCTAAAACCTAAAGCACGACGAGCAGGCATTACATATTTCATTGCAGGGTGAAACATAGGTGCAAACATAAAAGCCATTCCAACATCATTAAATACTTTTTCTACTTCTGGTGCTCCCAATTCAATTTTTACTCCTAATCTTACTAATACATCTGCGCTACCACACAAGCTTGAAGCACTTCGATTACCATGTTTAATAATCGGTACACCTGCACCAGCCGTTAATACTGCAGAAACTGTAGAAATATTAAATGTACCTGACTTATCACCACCTGTACCAACAAGATCTACCGCTCCATCTACGTTCACTTTCACCTTTAGTGCTTTTTCTCTCATCACTTTAACGAAAGATGTTAATTCGGTAGTTGTTTCTCCTTTTAATCTCATTGCTGTTAAAAAACCAGCGACTTGTTCTGTATTGAATTCACCACTCATAATTGCATTCATAGAATCCTCAGCTTCATGTGAAGTGAGGTCTTGTGCAAATGAAAGCTTTTCTAAAATCTCTTTAATATTCATTATTGACGTAACCAGTTGGTTATCATTTTAGGTCCTTCTGTCGTTAAAATACTTTCAGGGTGAAATTGAATACCTTCAATTGGAAATGTTTTATGCCGAACTCCCATAATAATTTCTCCAGTACGCGCTGTTATTTCCAATTCTTCTGGTATTGAATTTGGATCAAGTACTAAAGAATGATAACGGGTGGCAGTAAAATTCTTTTCTACATTTTCGAAAATAGACTTCCCATCATGTTCAACATTCGACACCTTACCGTGCATTAAGCTTGGGGCATAAACTACTTCTGCCCCAAATACTTCACCAATCGCTTGATGCCCTAAACAAACTCCTAGTATTGGTATAGTTTTTCCAAATTGCCGTATTACATCTTCAGTAACTCCAGCATTATGTGGGCGACCTGGCCCTGGTGATATAAGTATTTTATCTGGATTGAGAGCTCTGATTTCATCTACAGTCATTGCATCATTTCGAATAACTGTATAGTCCTCGGTTTCAACTGCTACTAAATGAACTAAATTATATGTAAATGAATCGTAGTTATCTATAATTAAGATCATCTAGAAGTTCCTCACAATCCCTGTTACTTCTCTAATTGGTTTCATTACAGATTCTGCTCTCTCTTTCGCCTTCTTTCCGCCTTCAGTAAGCACATCTTTTACGTAGTCTAAATCTTTCTCTAATTGATAACGTTTTTCACGTGCTTCAGCAAAATATTCAGTCAATAAATCCATTAATTCTAATTTAGCATGACCGTAACCATATCCACCTGCTCTATATTTTTCAGTTATTTCATTTTGCTTTTCTTTGTCTGCGAACAGTTTAATAAGAGCAAAAACATTATCAGTTTCAGGATTTTTTGGGTCTTCAAGAGCTTTGGAATCTGTTTCGATTGACATCAACACTTTTTTAAGTGATTTACCTTCATCAAACATAGGAATCGTATTATTGTAGCTTTTACTCATTTTACGACCATCAGTTCCTGGTACAATTGCGACTGATTTTACAATATATTCTTCAGGAATTACTAAGTACTCACCATCATAAGCCCGATTAAATTTCCCAGCTAAATCTCTACAAATCTCAATATTCTGTTTTTGATCTTCCCCAACAGGAACGATATCTGAATGATAAATTAAGATATCAGCCGCTTGTAAAATTGGATAAGTGAATAAACCAACATTAGGACTAAGTCCGGCAGCTATTTTGTCTTTATATGAAACTCCTTTTTCCATCATACTTACTGGAGCTAGAGTCCCTAATATCCAAGCTAACTCAGTTACTTGAGGCACATCAGATTGAGTAAAAAATGTTGATTTCTGAGGATCAAAGCCTAATGCTAGATAATCTAGAGTAACATCAATGGTATTTTGATATAGCTTTTTTCCATCATTTACAGAAGTTAATGAATGATAATTAGCTATAAAGTAAAAGGAATCGCCTTGGTCCTGCATTTCTATATGCTGACGAATTGCTCCAAAATAATTCCCAATATGTAGTGTGCCTGAAGGCTGAATTCCGGATAGAATTGTTTTCTTCTTTCTCATTTTATGTCTAACGCTATACTAAGTGCCTGAACAAGTGCTCCGGCTTTGTTTTGAGTTTCTTCAAATTCTTTTTGTGGATCGCTATCTGCTACAATTCCAGCTCCTGCCTGAATATACACCTTATTACCTGTTACAACCATGGTTCTGATTGCAATACAAGTATCCATATTCCCAGAGAAATCGAAATATCCAACAGCGCCAGCATATGTTCCTCGTTTGGTTGGCTCGAGCTCATCAATAATCTCCATAGCTCTAATTTTAGGAGCACCAGAAACTGTTCCAGCAGGAAAACATTGCATTAATGCATCTACTGAAGTTTGATGGTCTTGTAATTGCCCTACTACATCGCTAACAATATGCATCACATGTGAATATCGTTCTATAACCTGATTACGTTCAAGCTTTACTGTGCCAGCTTTACATACTCTTGATAGATCATTTCTTCCAAGATCTACTAGCATTATATGTTCTGATACTTCTTTAGGATCCGATTTCAAATCTTCTTCTAGGTCAATATCCTCTTCATGGGTTTTTCCCCTAGGACGTGTTCCAGCAATTGGTAACACTCTAACTTCCTTATTATAAACACTCACAAGTACTTCTGGTGAGGAGCCAACAAGTGTAAATCCGTCAAAATCTAAATAGAAAAGATAAGGAGAAGGATTAACCATTCTAAGTGCTCGGTATAGCATAAATGGATCGCCTTCCATATCCGCTTCAAATCGTTGAGATAAAACTACTTGAAAAATATCCCCTTCGTAAATATACTCTTTCCCTTTTTCAACAATGGATTTAAAGTAATCGAGCTCCATGTTACTCTTCAGCGTTTCTGGATAAATTTGGAAGTCACGTCGTGAGTAGTCCGTGTGCATTACAGCTTCTTCCATTATGTCTAACGATTTCTGAGCTGATTCATATGCAGAATCTAAATCATTAACTTCTTCAGTAAAAACTGTCTTAATTAATACAACTTGATGCTTTACATGATCGAAGGCAAAAATCTCATCGTAAAAAGCCCAATTAGCCTCTGGTAAGTTTAAATCATCTTCAGGCACATTAGGTAAGTGTTCAACTAATCTAAATGTATCATAAGCTGAAAACCCAACAGCTCCACCTGTAAGTCTTGGAAGTTCTGGGAGGAATGGCTCTGTGTAAGCAGTTGTAAGCTTCTTCAATTCTTCAAAATATGGCTCATCAATAGCTTGCTTAGTACCTGCTTTTTCTAAGGTAGTATCCTTACCATCAAACTTAAGTTGTTGATATGGATTTCGACCAATGAATGAATACCGTGCAAGTTGCTCTCCTCCTTCTACAGATTCTAGTAGAAAAGGATAGTCTGCACCTTCTCTTATATTCATAAATAATGAAACAGGTGTAAGTACATCTGCTAGTAATCTCCTGAAAACAGGAACTGCTGTATACTTCTTACTAAGTTCTAAAAATCGTTGTTTTTCCATTAATTTTTGCAAAAAAAAACCCACTCTTCCGTAGGAACAGTGGGTATGTAAAATTTTATAGTTATGTCATTTAATTACGCGAAGTACCCACTGCTATTTTTAGCTGAAGGCCACCACCATTTAGTTGTATGTGCGAAGTTTGATTTCATAACGAAATGAATATATGAGCGCATATTTCTAAAAGCAATGTAAAAGTAGAACAATTTAATTTCGATATATTCGTAGTGGACTTGGCAGTAAGTAATCCTTAACATTAGTCTTCCTAAACATCTACTAGATCTGATTTGAAGAGCGTCTATACCTACTCATCATTAGCATTTTTACTTGGTTTTATTTTATTGAACTGTGACTCAACAGTAAGTCCAGATGATAAATTGATAGATAACCCATTTGTAAAAGAAGTAACACTATCTCCAGAAGCGATAACTTTCATTCCTGCAGATGGCTTTAAGGATACAACATTAACCATTTTAGTTGAAGCCACTATTGAAAATGTAAGTTCAGACACTCCGCCAGGATATATAGTAAGAGAGAAATATACTTCTGAATTTATTGCTAGTGGTGAACTAATTAATTTTGAGAACACTACTAATTACAGAACCAATATAAGCTTTAGAACAACTACCACTTCCTTTAACGAATATTTAATTGAAGTTTTTGCCTATAATAGAACCGGCAATGGCAATTACTTCCAACGTTTTCTATTAATTGAAGGATTTTCAAATAATCGTCCTGTAATTATAGAGACTAGTAGTCCGGGAACAATTGTTAGACCTACTTCTGGTGAAATACCTGCAATATTTACCGCTGAAGTATCTGATGCTGATGGAGATAATACGATAAGTAGAGTATTTCTTCGGGTTATTGATCAAACTTCCGGTGAAGTAACAGGATCACCATTTGATATGGCTGATGACGGAGCCTCATTAGGAGATCAAGTAGCTAACGATTTCATATATACATGGTCTTTACCAGTTACCCAAACCTCTGGGATTCAAGATCGTGATTTTGACATCGAGTTTTTTGCTTTAGATCAAGGCGGATTATACAGCGATACAGTAAGAACAACCTTCCAAATTCGAGGTAATTGATGAAAAGAATTTTGCTCCTTCTTTTTCTTTATTCAATCCCTGTAGAGGCACAAATCGTCGGACAAAGCGATTCTCCTTTTTTTAGCATCCGTCAAAATGGTATTTCTTCAATCGGAGCAAATTCAGATACTGTATGGATTAGTCCAGCTCTTACTAGGAACATAGCTAATAGCCCAGATTGGATTCGACCAACTGGAATAGATAGTATTGAAAATGATATTGGAAGAGTTTTTTCTATTTCTGTTAATCAAGATACCGTAATTGCTGGCTTAGGATTTACATCCGAAACAATATCAGGTAATCAACCCTCTGGGTATGGGTACTATATTTCTAGTGATGGTGGAGTAAACTGGAGATTCAGCGACTTCCTTTTAGATAATCGAATTGATGCTGATACAACTTTTATATATGGTGGCCAAACGTATACAAGGAAACGAATTATTGTACCTGAGCAATCTCCACCTTATAACGTAGATTTTAGAGGTGATATCCTATTTTCTGCAAATTGGGCGTCAGGTTTACTTCGCAGTACAAATTTTGGACTTAGTTGGGAAAGAATTGTACTCCCTCCTTTTGGGGTCAGCGAATTATCTCCAGAAAACGATAATTATTTTTGGGTTGATTGTTTAAGAGTGCAAAATGGTTCTTGCGTTGAATCTGAAAATATTTACAATAGTGTTGATGATGACAATCTTAAAGGTTTTTCAGTATTCGTCGACTCAAAAAATAGAGTATGGTATGGAAGTGCTGGAGGAATCAATGTATCTGAAAATGCTTTAACGGCTCCAATAGATAGTATTAGTTGGAGGAACACAATTTCTACAAATTCATCTGATAAGCTACTTGGAAGATGGATTATTGAAATTCAAGAAGATACTTCTACTGGTTTGATATGGATGACCAATTGGATTGCTGATCAAAGTGATCAATTTGGAATAGTTTCTACAGAAGATGGAGGCCAAAGCTTTGAGCAACATCTAATTGGTGAAAAGATTTTAGGGATAGGTTTTAAAGATGGATATATATTTGCTGCAGGTGAAAAGGGTTTATTCATTTCTCCTGATGGTGGCGTGAGCTGGCAAAAATCACCACAAATCAAAAGTGCTAATACATTTTTAAAAGAAAGCTCTGAGTTTCAGACTGTATCAGTTACAAATGACCGAGTTTGGATTGGAACTTCTGATGGTTTGATTTCTACTAATGATCTAGGTGCTACTTGGGAAATAACTAGAGTAAACTTCCCTCTTTCAGGCGGAAATCAATATGACGGTGATGGAAAAACCGTGAAAGCATATGCTTATCCAAATCCATTTTCCCCACAATTACATGAAATAGTTCGTATTCGTTTTGATGTAAAAAATACTGGAAATGTACAGATAAGGATATTTGATTTTGGCATGAATCTAGTCCGTAATCTTGATACCTATAATGCATCAATTTCTGGTACCTATGAAGCTATATGGGATGGTGTTGATGGAAAAGGTAGGAACGTTGCTAATGGTCCTTATTTCTATATCATCAATACACCAAATGAAACCATTAATGGTAAAATCCTTTTAGTTGAATGATTTCAAATCCTACTAAATACTACCTGTTTCTACTCCTAATAATTGGGATGAGTGGAGAGCTCCTATTTGCACAAAATGGTGGTTTTGCAGGTGCCTCATCTCGTATAGGTTATGGACCAAGAGCAATATCTATGGCTAATGCTTTTACTGCAACCACATCTGAGGGGATTTATCCTTATTACAATCCTGCTTTAGCTGCCGAATCTATTGGGTTTAAACAATTGGATTTATCAGTTTCATCCCTAGAATTTGATCGTATTTATCAAACAATTGGTGCAAACTTTAAGCTACCTCCAAACGCAGGTATTTCTTTTGGTCTTATAAGAACCGGAGTTAAAGATATTGATGAAAGGTCATTAAGTGGGTATCCTTTAGGTACTTTTGATCTTGCTGAATATCAACTATTTAGCTCATTTGGTATAAAGTTTAGCAATAAGTTTAATGCCGGTATAAGTTTTAAATTAAACTACGCAAACTATCATGATGATTTACCTGCTGTTACAGGCGTTGGTGTAGATTTAGGAATACTTTATAAGATTAGTAGTTATTTAAATTTTGGGTTTACAATCCAAGATATGTTCGCAAATTATACCTGGAATTCAGCTGATCTATATGGTAATACTCAGTCTAGAAATGTAGTAAACACATTTCCAACACGATTTAAGTGGGGTTTATCGTACCAAAAATATTTATTTACCATAGCTACTGAATTTGAAGTTCAGTCGTATATTTCTGAAGTTAATAGTAAAGAATTATTTATCTCTGGGACTTCCTCTCCTTCATTTATAGAATCATTTGATGATATATCAACAAGTTCTGGAATTTTCAGAATTGGTGGGTCCTGGAAAGCACATGAACGGTTTTCTATTCGTGGAGGATTTAAGATTACAGATACTACTACCCTTGATAGTGGATCATTTAGTACAGGGTTTTCTATATACCTTCCATTTGATACATTTTCACCATCAATAGATTACGCATTTTCAATAGAGCCTTATAATGTTGCAAACATGCATGTTTTTGCATTACGTTTACACCTATGAAAAAACAATTTATTCTTATTATTGTAATCTTCCTTTCATTTAATAGTCTTGCAGATGCACAGCAAAGCGGATTAAAACTATTGGAGGTTAATCCTAGCGCATCAGAACTTGCTAGATCTGAAGCTTCCATTGCTACTCCTAATGGGGCTTCATCTATCTACTCAAATCCTGCACTTCTTGCATTAAATTCGTTCTCAACCATAGATCTTGGATATACAAGTTGGATTTCTGAATCGAATAATGTTTTTGGTGGAATAAATTTAATAAAGGGCAAAAGAGCATTAGCCTTTTCTTTTTATACATCTGGTGTAACTGGACTAGAACAAAGAGATACACCAGGTGAGTCGAATGGGAACTTCTCAATTCAATATTTATCAATTTCCGGAGCTTATGCATACGATTTCAATTATTTTACACTTGGAATTGCAGGCCATTATTTAAACGAAGAAATATATCCTTATAGAGCTACGGGTTATGGGGTGAATTTAGGAATCGCAAGTTCTTTAGCAAGTGATCGTATTAGGATTGGCGCTTCTCTTTTAAATTTAGGTGAAATGGAAAAACTTAATGAAGTAGCTACAGAGCTTCCATCAAATTTTAATATAGGTTTTGCAGCTGATGTAATTGAGTTCACTCATAAAAAAAATTTAAACCTACCTATACTAGTTACAGTTATGGCTGACTATGTAATTCCGACAACGAATTCTAGTTCAAGTAATTATACTGATTTTAATCCAGATGAAAACTTTTTCAATTTAGGGATTGGATTCGAAGTTGCCGAAGTAGTTTTGATTAACGCAGGATACAAAACTGGTGATAATACCCGACCTATATCTTTTGGGGTAGGATTTATAACTGAAAAAGTGATCTTTAATTATGCACTAATTCCTTTTAATACAGGTTTTGGAACTGTACATTCAATTGGTATTCAATATCAATTATAGTGTCAGATTTATTTATGGAGGCAACATCTCTTACCGAGCTATACTCGCGTGTTAATAAGCACTTTTCAAAAGTGTATGTAGTTCCTCTTATTCGATTCGATTTTCCTCAGACTGATTACCTATACCTTTTATATAAAGACCAACTTACTAAGAATAGTCAAGCTGATGTCAAAAGTATTAGTGTATTCGATCACTATAAGTTTGTAATAGCTGCTATTTTGAATAAAAACAGTATTCTTCATTATCATTGGTTAGAATTCCAAACTTTAAAAGCTCTTTTGGGAATGCCCTATAAGCTACTTTGTATTGCATTATACAAACTCTTTGGTGGAACTATAGTTTGGACAGTTCATAATTTATCTCCTCATGACAAAAAGTATATAAAACTACACCAATCAATACATCATTGGATGGCCAAAAGAGCATCTCTAATTCATGTTCATTCAAAATCTGCCATATCACTTGTATCAGAATATTTAAAAATTGAAAATGAAAAGATTGTGATTCTAAAACATCCACAATTTCCATCAATAGAACTTAATAAAGAAGAAGCTCAAATGGAGTTTCTTTCGAATTATGGGGATGGAAGAAAGCTTCTTAATAGCCCTGTATTTTTAATTTTTGGTGGTATAAGTGAGTACAAAGGAATACGTGAGATTATTGATATTCTTACAGCTAATGAAAGAACATTTAATTTGATAATAGCTGGATATGTTAAAATTGGACATGAGGATCTTCACAACTTTATAATTGATAAGACTGTTGATGACGAACGAGTAATTTATGTCCCGACATTTATACCAGAAGAGCATTACCCTAGCCTCTTACATTCTTCTGATATCTGTTTATTTAATTATGATGAAATTCTGACATCTGGTGGTGTTGAAATGGCTATGGCATATCAAAAGAAAATTATTGCACCAAATTTAGGATGCTTGAAAGATCTAAAAAATGGGGATTTAGTCACTTTATTTGACACAAAAGATGAATTAAGTAAACTAATAACTGCATCTTTTAATCAATTCGAAATTGACTAAACTCACCGATAAAATAGCCCGCATTGTTTTTGGCGATTTTTTTGGAAGAGGATTAGGTTTCCTTACAACCATTTATTTGGCTCGAACTCTCGGCGCTGAATCCTTTGGTTTTATTATTGTTTCACTATCCTTTTTAGGATATGCTAATTGGTTAGCCGATTTAGGACTTACACATATCGCTGTTAGAGAAATTGCCAAAGAACCATTAAAAAGAGTTTATAGAGCTAGAGAGATTTTCATTTTAAAAATATTGATGAATTTTTCAGTATTTGCCATTTTCCAATTTATAATACCACTTCTTACTATTTCTGAAATCCAAAAAAGTTTAATTCTTGCATACTCAGTTGCTTTAATTCCTTATACCTTCATTTTGGAATGGTACTATAATGGTAGACAGCATTTTGGTAAAATTGCTTTTTCAAAGATTCTAAATGGTTCTGTATACCTTATTTTAGTAATGCTTCTTATCGTATCACCAGCGGATCTTCACGATGTTCCCAACTACTTTATAATTGCTTCTGCAAGCTCTGCTCTGTTTTTTATGTATTTCTCTTTTAAAGATAACGTTTTTGAATTACCAACTAGAGGATGGCATGTCTATTTAGACTTACTTAAATCAGCTTTTCGAATAGGAAGTGGAACCTTCTTCACCCAATTATTGCAACTACTTCCTCCTATTCTTATTGGGTTTTTCCTGTCCGCCAACGATGCTGGAATCTATGGCGCGTCTATTCGGATTATTCTTATCGCTATGGTTATAGATAAGATGTTTGTAAACCTGCTGCTTCCAAATCTTGCTTCTCAATGGCTAGATAATAAAGAAGCAGCGAAAGTTAATGTCCTTACAGGATCAAGAGTACTAATTGTTATTGCTGGTTCGATTTCACTTTTTATAGCAATTTCCTCTCCTGCTATAATCGATTTTTTATATGGTGTTGAGTATTTAGATAGCGTTTTTGTTTTAAGTACCCTAAGTGTGTTTTTATTTTTCACTTTTTTAAATAGCCTTTTTGCATTTGGCCTTATAGCCATTGGGCAAGATCAACAGTTTTTTAACTCCACTCTTACAAGTGGCATTATTTCAGGATTATTAATCTTTGGAGCTTCTGCAACTCAAGTTTTTGAATATGTAGTAATTGCAGTTTCATTATCTGAATTAGTATTTATGGGATTTGCATTATACTGGTTTAACAAACATATAAAATTGAAAATAATTGCACCTATTCTCATCGCTATATTACTAAGTGTCTCGCTATATGTAATTGCATTACAATTTCAATACTCAGTAATTCTGGAAGCATTTTTAGCTATTCTATTATTCATCCCACTTATATTTATTCTAGGTATTGTAAATAAGACTCATTACTCATGGATTAAGGAAAAAATATCGAAATGAAAAATCTCTGTATTGGAATAATTGAACTTACAACTGGTTGGAAAGTAATTCTTGACCAACTTGGTGTCTGGTATAAAGTAGTGAGTTTTGATAATGAATTGGCTTCATGTTATTCAGTAATTATAGTGAATGAATCTTTATCGATTGAGAATGAAGAGTTACTTCAGAAGTACAATGATGCTGGCGGCTCAGTTTTAGAAACAGCAAATGGAGACCTCTTCTCCCATGCCCGATTTACAACCAAAATGAAAGTTAAAAGAATTTTAAATACGGGAAGTATCCCTTTTCTAAATCATATTCCGTTCTTGGATATTTATGGTGAAGCTGTGCTTTATAATAGTCAAGATAATTTTGATGGATTAATTGATTTTGAAAGACATGAAAAGGGAATTGTATGTAATCTTGGAATTGAACCTGGTCAATTAATATCTGATAACTCATATTCTCGGAAACGTTTCAATTTTAAAAAAGTAATGCATCCAGATGAGTTAGTTAGTAATGTATCTAAAGGTGCATTAATTGATCTTGTTAATTGTATTCTTAAAGAACTACACTTTCAACAACAATTACCTTTCGTTAGCAAGTGGACATCTCCAAAAGAACAACCAGTATTCGCTTTTAGAATTGATAGTGATTTTGGAGATCAAGACTCAGTAAAAGCTTTAAAAAATATTGGTGAGGAATACGAAATTCCAATGTCTTGGTTTTTACATGTAGAGGCTCACGAAGACTGGCTTAACCTATTTAAAGAATTTAAGATTCAAGAAATTGCATTACACGGTTTTGATCATGTCACTTCTACTTCCTATGAACAAACTTTCGATAATATTGAAAGAGGCTTACAAATACTCAAGGATGCAGGATTTAATCCGAATGGTTTTTGTGCACCTTACGCTATCTGGAATGATAGCTTAGCCGAAGTATTAACAAAATTTGAATTTGAATATACTTCTGAGTTTACCGTTGGGTACGATTCTCATCCCTTCTATCCGATTCATAAAGATAAAGAAATGGGAAGTCTTCAAATCCCAATACACCCTATATGTACAGGAAGCTTAAACCGTAAAAAAGTAAGCTTGGAATTAATGAAAGAGTATTTTTTAGGTGTGATGAACAACAAAATTTACAGATATGAACCTGTTCTATTTTACCATCATCCACTACAACCTGGTTCGGAAATATGGAAAGATGTTTTTAAAAAAGTAAATGAGTTAAATCTCACGAAACTAAGTTTTTCTGATTACTCTGATTTCTGGAAAAAAAGACTCGGAACAAAAATTGAAGCTACTATTAATCAAGAAACCAAAGAGTTGGTTTTTAATGGCTCAACTGATGGATTATTAATACAAGTATCTCATACACAATCTTCATTTGAACTTATTCAGGTAAATGAAGGTCAAGAGTTTATTAGTACAGGTGAATATGAGTATACTGCCACTATACAACCAAATAAAGATGAAATAGAGCAACTGAGCGTTGGAAAACTACAATTACTGAAAACTTCTATCTTAGATTGGAAAAATAGACGGCGCATATGAAAATTGGATTTATTGCACCTTTAGAAATTACAGCAGTAAATGGAGGAGTTAGAACTCAAGCTCTTCAAACTGCTTTTGAATTGGGCAAACTCGGTGTTAAAGTTGAATTTATATCACCTTGGCAAACATCATTTGATGTAGATTTAGTACATGTATTTGTAGCTGGCCCAAGTACCATTGGCATATTAAATCGTTGTTCCGAACTGGGAATCAAAACTGTTCTTTCCCCAGTATTTTTCTCTAACAGAACGGCAAAAATTATTAATCTAAGTTTAAGAATTGAAGGACTATTAGCTAAAATTGGTTCTGGTATTAGATCAGACTTTGGAATTAAAAGTGAAGCTTGTAAACTAGCTGATATCATACTTCCAAACACTTCAGCTGAGGCGGAACTTATAATAAATGGCTTTGGTGTTAATCCAACAAAGATATCAATAATTCCAAATGGAGTGGAAACTAGATTTGCTGACTCTAATCCAGATTTATTTATTGAAAAATATGGGTTAAAAGATTTTGTGCTTTTTGTTGGGCAATCTAGTGCTCCTCGTAAAAATCTAATTAAGTTAATGGAAGCATCTCCTAACATTAATTCTAATATTGTAGTTATCGGCTCTTTATATAATGATGATTATGGAAATTGGTGTAAAAGACTAGCAAAAAAAGCAGGTAACGTCACATTCATAGACACATTAGAACATGATTCAGAGTTACTATCATCAGCTTATGCTGCATGTCATACTTTTATACTCCCTTCATTTTTTGAAACACCTGGGATAGCTGCTATGGAAGCCGCACTAGCCGGTGCTAATATTGCTATAACGAACAAAGGTGGTACAAATGATTATTTTGGAGAATTGGTTGATTATCTAAATCCTAAATCATCTGACTCTATAGCTAAAGCGGTAAATCAATCTCTGCAAAAAAAGAAGAGTAAAGAACTAAAAAAAGTCATTTTAGACAATTTTAGTTGGAATATTATTGCCGAAAAAACTTTAACTGTTTACAAAAAAATAGATCAACTATAATCCTGAAATGGAGTTTCTTCTCCAGTGTATTGATCACCAAAAAAACGAATAGCTCCACCTATTACGCCTTTACTGATATAGATAAGAATAGCTATAATTAAGCCATACTCCTTAAATAGGATCATTAAGGTAAGGTAGGTTAGAAATAGAGCAAAATTCCATTTCTTGTTTTTAATTGATTCTTTATCAAATCTTGGGATTTTATCGAATGGAATAGTAGTCACCATTAAGAAAGAGACTACCACTACTAAAGGTACAAGTACAGTATATACACCATTATTGAAGAAACTAAATAAATCTAAATTTTCTCTAAAAGCTAGAAAAAAGGCGATCAAAATAATAGCCTGAGACGGTATAGGTAACCCAATAAATGCATCTTTTGAAGGTGCTAGTCGTGCATTCACATTAAACCGAGCTAACCTAACAGCACCACAAAGTGGGGGAATTGCACTTATTATAATTCCTAAAAAATTAAATTCGTATAGAGCAAAATTATAAATCAAAAATCCTGGAGCAACTCCGAAAGAAACTATATCACTAAGTGAATCTAGTTCGATACCAAAATCACTATCTGCATCAGCTAGACGAGCCATTAACCCATCAAAAACATCAAATAACCCAGCGGCCATAATTAACCAAGCACCCCAAACTAAATTCCCTTCCGATATTGAGATTATGGCAATAAATCCACAAAATAAATTCATCAAGGTGAAAAAGCTAGGAACAGCTATCCGCCTATTAACAGGAGGTTTTGTTTGTTTAATCCTCTCTCTATGCTGTTTAAAACTATTATATTTTCTTTGGATTGGATATTTCATTTTAATTTATTTTACCTAAAACGGATTGTCCAGCCCAAGTTCTATCTCCAACTTTTACATGGATGTCTACATTTGAAGGAACAATAACATCCATCCTACTACCAAATTTCATCATTCCAAAACGTTCACCAGCTTTTAAATCATCACCTTCACTAATATGATAGACAATTCTACGGGCTAAGAATCCAGTGATTTGCTTAAAAAACAACTTAGTTCCTGATGAATGAAGAACACCAAAATCTGCTCTTTCATTTTCAATAGAAGCGTTTTCATCCCATGCCATCAAATATTTCCCAGGATGATATTTCAAGTACTCGAGTTTGCCTGAAATTGGATTTCGATTAACATGTACATTTAAAGGAGAAAGAAAAATACTGACTTGAGTAGCTTTAGTTTTTAGATAGACATCTTCTTCTATTTCTTTGATAAGAACAACTTTACCATCAGCCGGTGAGATAATGAGTTCATCATCTTTTGGAGTTTCTCTTTCAGGGTCTCTAAAAAAATAGATTACTATAGCCCATAGAATCATAAAGATTGAACTTAAAGAATAGCTGATCCAAACTGGTGTATAAGTAAACGACATATATATTACGCCTACTGTAACTACTGTAGCAACAGACATAGTTGGATAGCCTTCTCGAGCAAACATACTTAGAAAAGTTTAGTTATATCATTGAAAATTACAAAAACCATAAGTGTAAGTAGTACAATAAAACCAACATTTTGAGCTACAATTTTGAATTGTTCTGATGGCTCCTTTCTAACTATACCTTCATATATCAAGAATACTAAATGTCCTCCATCTAAAGCTGGAATTGGTAGAATATTCATTATAGCTAGTGTAATACTTAATAAAGCCGTAATCTGCCAAAAACCAGTCCAACCTGCCTGATCAGTTGCTTGACGTGTAATACTTGCAATTGCAATTGGACCTCCTAGATTTTGTCGAACAGAAATATCTCCTGAAAACATTCTTGAAAAACCACCAATAATTCCTGAAGTGGTTTCAATTGTTTGATCCCATCCATCTACTAATGAAGCAATAAAACCAAGTTGTATATGTTCTCCACCGACCATTTCAAGAGTTGGAATACCTATACCAACTTGTTTAGTTTCTGGATCAGCTGCAATTGCTAATGTGAAGATGGAATCACCTCGTTGGATCGTAAAATCCATTTCTTTGCCTTCAGATGAAGTAATAATAGTTGTTAATTGTACCCAGTAATTAACATCAATACTATCAATATTTATTATCCTATCACCAGCTTTAAGACCTGCTTTTTCTGCTGGTGTACCTAATGCTACATTTGAAATCGTACTAGGGAAAGCAAGTATTGGGTCAAGAAAACCTCTTGTTTGTAAACTATCTAGAAAAGTAGGTGGAACATTAACATCCATTTCCTCACCATTTCTAATGACTTGGTAACTCAAATTACCTGAAGTAATTACTGATGGTGCCACTAGGTCTTCAAAAGCTATTACTCCCTCTCCATTTACTCCGATGATTTGGTCATCTGTTTGGAATCCAAGTTCTTCTAAAAAACTACCCTCAGGGATGTAAATACCATTCACATTACTTACTGGTAGAGTAAGCTTTCCGTTTGATATTGTCATTCCTGTAAAAATAAAGAAAGCTAGAATCATATTAAAAATAACTCCAGCTGTAATAACAATCATTCGTTGCCAAACGGGCTTACTTCTATATTCCCAATGTTCTGGCTCTTTATTCAAAAACTCAGTATCCATACTTTCATCAACCATACCTGAGATTTTAACATATCCTCCAAGAGGTGTAGCTCCAATACAATAGTCAGTATCTCCCATTTTAAAGCCCCATACTCGTGGTGGAAAACCGACAGAAAAGCGTTCAACTCGCATTCCAAAAAACTTAGCAGCTAAAAAATGACCCAATTCGTGTATAAAGACAAGGATCATCAAAGCCCCGACAAAAATTCCAATTGTTTTTAATATTTCAATAATTTCCATGAATCAGTCTAATGTTGAGGCAAATGCTCTCGTTTCTAAATCTATTTCTTTTAATATCTCAACACTGATTTCACCAGCAAATGAGAGTTTATCTAAACTTTTTTCAACTATTTTTGGGATTTCAATATAACCAATTTCTTCATTCAAAAAGCGACAGACAGCTACTTCATTTGCAGCATTTAACACTGCTGGAGCAACCCCTCCTATTTCTATAGATTTCATGGCAAGTTTTATACAGGGAAATCGTTCATAATCAACGGGTTCAAATGTAAGTTCCTGTGCTACTGACCAATCCATTCTTGGAGTATCTAATGGTGTTCTATTAGGATAACTCAAAGCATAAATAATCGGCACTTTCATATCCGGTGGTCCCAACTGTGCTTTACTTGAACCATCTGTAAAAGTTACCATTGAATGGATGATGCTTTGAGGATGTATTACTGGTTCAATCAAATCTACTGGTAAATCAAATAACCAATGAGCTTCAATAATTTCCAATCCTTTATTCATCATTGTTGAAGAGTCTATGGTAATCTTTGCCCCCATATCCCAATTTGGATGATTCAAAGCTTGTTCCTTGGTAACTTTTCTCATCTGATCTTTAGTAAATAACCTGAAAGGTCCTCCACTAGCTGTTATTATAATTTTTTCAATTGATTCTTTAGGTTCACCAACAATACATTGAAGCATTGCACTATGCTCTGAATCAACTGGTACCAACTTAGCTTTAGAATTATGTAGGGCACTCATTATCAATTCCCCTCCTACAACTAATGACTCTTTATTAGCCAAGGCAATTTTTTTATCTGCTTTTATAGCTTCTACAGTAGAGCCAAAACCCGCAAACCCAACTAAGCTATTTAACACCGTATCAATTTCTGTAAGAGAAACCAGATTAGTTAATTGAGAACTTCCAGATAAAAGTTCTGTGTTTGTAGTTACATTATTCTTTAGACTTTTATAATGCTCATCTTGACAAATAAGTCCATACTTAGGGTTGAATTCATTTATTTGATTAGCTAATAAATCTACATTCGTATTAGCCGTTAAAGCCACAACCTCAAACTTATCAGGGTGTTGCCTAATAATTTCTAAAGCTTGTGTACCTATCGATCCAGTAGATCCTAAAATAGCCAGTCTTTGTTTAGTCAAAATATTTTTATTCGTTGGCGTTAAAGGTATAAGTTCTGTTGACTTAATTCACATTTCATAAAAAGAATTTTAAAAGCCCAATTCTTTTGCAATTTCAAACATTTGAGCGTGTGCAGTAACAGTTTCTTCCAATGTCGGTGCATATCCACCAGAAAGTAATAGGGTTAATGGAAGATCCTTTTGAGTGATTGTTTCAATTACAATTCGATCTCTTTCTCTAAGTCCATTTACTGATAAAGATAATCGTCCAAAATGATCTGATTCTAATGGATCAATACCTCCTAAATAGAAAACTAAATCTGGATTAAAAGTGCTCAATATTTTATCTAGTGCAACTATCAAAGTGTTATTATAGGCCGTGTCTTTAGTATTATCTGGTAAACCAATGTCTAATGTGGATGGTGGTTTTTCGAATGGGTAATTTTTCTCTCCGTGTATAGAAAAAGTGTATACATTTAGATCATTTTTAAAAATAAATGCATTTCCATTACCTTGATGGACATCACAATCAATAATCAATACTTTATTTATCCATTTTGAACGTGTAAGTACTTTTATAGCAACAGCTACATCATTATATACACAAAATCCTTCCCCATGGTCTGGCATTCCATGATGTGTACCTCCAGCTAAATTACCTGAAATACCATCCTGTAGCGCCATTAATGCTGCATTAATAGTACCTTGTACAGCATGTCTAGATCGAACAGCTAAGCTTTTACTCCAAGGTAGCCCCATTCTTCTTATTTCTTTCTTTGATAAGCCACCATTCCAAACAGCATCAGTATAACGCTTAGTATGAGCAGCCATTACATGTGAAATTTCAACCATTGGGGGTTTAATTACATGATTGGTAAAAATGATATTCTTTTCAGTTAAATAGGAATGTAACCCTTGAAATTTTTTCATTGGGAAGATATGTTCATCTGGAATTGATGCATAATATTCCGAGCAGTAACTAACTCTCACTTCAATTTATTCAATTTAATTATACCTACCATTCTTCCACTTTTCTCTTTCTCACGACGGTATGAATAAAATAGTTCTTCATGATCAATCGTACAGCGGTCGTCTAACTCAATATTTGATGAAATTATACCAGCCTCTAACAATTGTTCTTTTATCAATCCCTTTAAATCTACACGTGGTTTAGAGTAGTTTACTCTGTCAACTAAATGATCACTAAAATTTGATGCAACTTCTTCGCCTACCTCAAAATTATGCTTTGCTAAGCAAGGACTTATAAAAACTTTGATATTATCAGTTTCAGCTCCTAGTTCAATCATTTTATTGATTGTTTTAGGAACAATTCGATCAACAGCTCCTCTCCAACCAGCATGGGCTGCACCAATTACTCTATTCATACAATCTCCAAGTAGTATTGCTCCACAATCAGCTACTTGTATACCAATTCCCAATCCTGGTGTATTACTTACAAAAGCATCAGTATCAGGATATATACCTCCTGTAGTAACAACCTGAACTTTAGATTTATGAATCTGATTGGCTAAAGCTATATTTCCTGTATTTGTTCGAATAGCTGTTGCAAGCATATTCAAATTATGTAGTAATATATCTTGTTCCTCATTTGAATTAAAACCAATATTCAATCCAGGAATACGCTGTTCATTTTCAAATAGATGTGCATTTTTTAATGTAAACCAGGAGAATATTCTGGTATCGTTAAGTTTTTTAGGCCTAATAAAATCAATATGGTAAGAGTTCATCTAGTTTCATTTTAACGAGTCCAACAGGGAATTCTCTTCCAGTCCAAAGTTTGAATGATTTTGCACCTTGGTAAATCAGCATATCTATCCCTCCTACTGGAATACCTTTTGCTCGTTTTGCTTGTTTTAAAAATGTTGTTTCTCTTGGATTATAAACGATATCATAGCATAACTTCCCATTAAGAACTTCAACATTTTCTTCAAGTATTGGAGAAGCATCTATGTTTGGTGTCATACCTAATGGCGTTGCGTTTACAATCAAAGAACTATCCTCGCTATACTCAATCCATGAATCATAGCCACAAACTACAACATCATTAAATTCAGAGTACTTACTTGGATTTCTTGATACCATGACAACCTCTTCAAATCCTAAATCATTCAATGAGTATAAAATTGCTTTTGTTGCTCCACCAGAGCCAAATACAATAGCTCTTTCCATTTCAATATCATCTAGATATTCATCTAACGGCTTTGAGAACCCATATGCATCTGTGTTATACCCTATTAACTTACCTTGTTCTTTAACAATTGTATTAATTGCTCCAATTTCAATGGCCTCAGTTGTAAGTTCGTCTACTACATTAATTAAGTTTAATTTATGAGGAATAGTAATATTCGCACCTAAAAATGAATCGGTGTTGAAATGAGCTATCAAAGGTGTTAACTCACTCATTGAAACTGATACAGCATAATATTTGGCATTCATATCATAATGATCTAAAGCTGCATTATGCATAATTGGTGAAAGACTATGGCTTACTGGGTTTCCTATAAGCAAATAATGAGGAGTTCTGCTTTCTTCAGAATTCTTGAATTGAGTAAAAGTCATGTTATTAAAATGTGGGCAAAAAAAATGCGCATCATTAGATGCGCATTAACAATAAGTAAATAAATAATCTAAAGCTTAAGCTGTTACTTTTTCTTCAGAAACTTCGGCTTGCTCTTCTTTAAAAGTTCCGCCTTCTGCTAACTCTTTAAACTTTTCTAAGTCTTTTACTAATTGAGCAGGAGATTCTTCAATGAAGGTTCCTAACTCAGACGTTGGATCACCGAAAAATGTTCTATAATCCAAGGAAAACTCAACTCTTGTGCGAGTTCCATTGTCAAGAGGAGTAAATCGAATGGTTCCAGTTTGATTTAGGTTACCATTGATTGTGATCCAAGCAAAGCGAGTGTTTCTCAAATTGTCAATCAAATTAGTAGTCCAAACAAACTCTTCACTTCCGATTTTAGTCTTATATTCAAAAGTTTGTGAATTAATTCGTACTACTGAGTCGATGCGCTCCAAAAACTTAGGGAAGTCAACGGGGTTACTTAATAGCTCGTAAACTTTAGCAAGAGGCAAATCAATCTCGATTCTTTCGTGCGCCATAATAGATATCTAGGATGTTATAATCGTTTGAATTTAACAGTGATGAATCAATTTTCTTGGAAACAGGTAGGATTCATCCATATTGATGTAAAATACGGATTATATGATTAAGCCTCAATGATCATTACAGATAAATATTTAAATTTTTATTTACCTTGTAAATATGACATTATATCAATGAATAAATGTTTTATAAAATGTTCTTAGACAATACGTTAACAATCTCTTGATGAATACTTTGAATAGATTGAGATGCATCTATTACAACAAATCTGGATTCTTTCTTAGCTAATTCATCAAAACCGTGAATAACTTTAGTGAAAAACTCTTCTCCTGCTTGCTCCATACGGTCTTTACTCATGTGAGCCCTTCTGGAATTAGATTCCTCTAAATCCAATCTTAAATAAAAAGTATAATCTGGTGCCCTATTATGAGAAGCAATTTCATTGATATATTGAATTTGATCTAAGGGTAAACTCTCTCTTCCATAACCTTGATATGCAGTTGTAGAATCATAAAATCGATCTAATATTATAATTTCACCACGTTCGAGTGCTGGAAAAACTTTCTCGAATACGAGACGTGAGCGTGCAGATGAAAAAAGAAGTAGCTCAGTTACTGAGTCAATCTCAATATCAGGGTTTAATAGTAAAGTCCGTATTTTTTCAGATAATTCAGTACCTCCTGGTTCTCTGAATACTTGAACTGTTAAACCTGAATTTGATAATTTTTCTTTTAAAAGATGGATTTGAGTGGACTTACCACTTCCATCAATCCCTTCGAATGTTATGAGCATTTAAGATAGATGAATTTAAAAATCGAAATCATCCATAAGTTCGACAGGCTCTTTCGGCATTGCAAGTGATAATCCAAAATAGATTAATAAACTTGCTCCATAACCCATAAAAAATGCAGCTACAAATATGAAGCGTACAACTGTAGAACTAATGCCAAAGTATTTTGCCAAACCACCGCATACACCAGCCCATTTTTTGTCAGAACGAGATTTCATTAATCGCTTTGCATGTCTATAGCCATATGAACCCATTGCAAAATCTTCAAAATTAGCAGAGCTCGATTTAGAACTAGAACCAGAATCTAAATCGTTTCGCAAGCTACTTCTTGTACCTGTAAACTCAGAACCATGTACATCATCCATGTTTTTTTTAGTCGAAGACGTCGACCTTTTCTTCTCTCTTTGCTTTACTCTTTTATTTCTTCTTTCACGACGTCTATCACCCACAAAAAAACCAAAACCAACTAGCGTTACTAATGCACCACCAATTAATGGAAGGCCAGCAATTGCATCTTGAAGGAAATTATCGAAACCAGAACCAAAGGATAAGCCAATCCATTGCACTAAAAAAGAGACTGCTATGAATACCATCCCCATTCCCGCAATAGTTGAGAAATTCCATATTCCTTTGCCACTTTCTTTTTCTTCTTCTTTTAAGAAATTCTGCATTGTACTTTGAAGTTCAAAATCATCAAACTCTAAAGTTGCAGTGCCCGTTTTCGAATGTCTTTTCTCTTTAATTTTTTCAGCCATTTTGTTATTTCCTCCGCAAAATCGTTACGAAAGGTTAATGTAATTGTTACGTGTAGGTTAAACCTTTTTCTGAAATTATCCCACTTAGCTTTCTATCAAAAGATTCAATTGGTATTTTTTCAAGAATAAACTCATCAAACACTAGTCCAAACGAACTAGCAGTTACTTTTTCTAAAAATCGATCATAGTATCCCTTCCCATATCCTAATCGATTACCATTTAAATCGGCTCCAAGCAAAGGAACCAAAATTAAATCCACCTTATTTGTATCAAATGGCTTTAACTCTTTAGGTTCAAGTACTCCCCACTTATTTATTTCGAGTTCTGAGAAACTTGTTAATTCAGAATGTTCAAGTGTACCACTTACCATATTCATTACAGGAATGATTACTCTCTTACCCTTTAAAAGCATCGATTTTACTAAAGAATGTGTTTCAACTTCAAATTTATCATTCATTGATAAGAAACAATGAATGACATTAGCTTTTTTAAATTCTTTACTCTTTAAAACTACTTCTTTAACTAACTCACTTTTTTGTTCCCAATCTTTCTTTGAAATAGATTCTCTATGAGCAAACAGTTTTTTTCTGAGCAAAGATTTTTGATCAGAAATATTCATTCTTATAAGGATATAATATGATGCTTTGTGATATCAAGTTCTTCGCTTTCAAAATCATTTAAAAGATTTGACCATATGTCTACACCATACTTATTCATAAAGTATATAGGTGATACTGACCGCTCTTGGAGACCATCGGGAAACAGCTGAGATTTTATTTTTGCAATCCTGTTTAACTGAGTTTGTTCTTGCTGTTTAATTGATCGATATACTTTCCCCTTTAACTTATCGATTTCATTGCCAAAACCAGCTATAACCTTACCCATTGTTCCGTCCAAGGTTTGATCAATATCAGTAATAAGTGAATTTGGTTTCTCAGATACCTCAAGTATTGCATTTTTCCAATTTGAGAATACTCCCTCAATATCTTTAGAATTAGTTTGATCTACATATGCAGCTTCTAAATCTTCAATTCTTTGATTATAGCTATGCATTGCAAAGGGTAGTTTTACCATAATACGTTCAATACCACTCTCAATTAGTGTAATACTTAATCGAGGGAAAATGACGGGCATCTCAAGGTCATAAAACCGGTATAAATCCTTCATTTGGCCATAATATGCAAGTTCCCCTGGCCCAGCTACATATCCTAATGTTGGGAGTAACAAATCCTGTATTATGGGTCTTAAAAACACATTTGGAGAAAAATTTTCAGGATTCTCGACGATATTTGATATTAATTCAACTTCGCTAAATGTGAAGTTTCCAGCTTTCCATTCACCATTAGATTTTTCTAGCTTTAATCTACCTTGATCTGGATCGACTAAAAACAAATTTGAGCTTCCAACGAGTACTTGGCTATGAAAATCCTTTTCAAGTTGAGCGCTTTTAAATTCAAGAACTTCTGAAATCTTCTCTGATTTTGTGATAGAGTTTTTAAATGGATTTACTAAAAGCTTTTTTATTGAGGAGTAGTTACTCCCTACTATTAATAGTCCTTCTTCAGAAAACCATGAGTTCATCAGTTGTGCAAATGCCTGAACATGTGATTTCCCTTCAATATAGTATTGCTCTAGTTCTTGAAATATGATTTCAGAAAAGTCCGTATCGGGTAATTCATCTTTAACTAAACTACGAAACTCATTTATAGTCTCAATAATTTTCTGAACAGATACAGGTTGTCCATTCCCTTCTTGATCTAATTTAATTGATTTAAATGCATCATAATTTGGAATTCCAACCGATGCTATTTCATCAAAATCATGGTCTTCATCAGCTAACCAAAAAACAGGGATAACTGGTTTTTTGAGAATTTTTTCCCACTTTCTTGCTAAAAGAATCGTTGTTATTGTTTTATATACAGTGAATAGTGGTCCACCAAATACTCCTAATTGCTGACCAGTAACTATAGCTATGGATTCTTCTTTTTGAAATTTAGCTAATTGTGAACTTTGAGATTCCGATATTCCTAAATATTCATGGTACTCAGACAGAGCATTAACAAATTTCTGTTTAAGAACTGGATGTTTTAATAATTCAGCTTTTTCTTTAACAGCTTTATCATCAAAAGGATTAGCGGAATAAAAACTATCTAATTTTGAATAGTCACTTATATATGTTTTAAATAAATCTGAAAAAGGTAGTTGTTGAAATGAATAGTGAATTTTGCTCACAAATTATCCTTTCATTTTTTGGATTTGATCACGGAGTTTAGCCGCTTTCTCATAATTTTCTGTTTCAACTGCTGTATGTAATTCCAATTCAAGTAATTCTAGTTTTGAAAGCTCTTTCTGACCAACAGTTTCTTTTTTATTTATAGATTTTGTACCACTTTTAATTACTTCAGGTTCTGACATAATACCCGCTTCTTTAAGAACTTTCTCACTTACATGAATCGGACTTCCAAATCGAACTGCTAGAGCAATCGCATCACTTGGCCTTGCATCAATTTCATGCAATTCATCGTTATGTTCAATGATAATACGAGCATAAAAAGTTCCTTCAGCAAGATCATTAATTAAGATCTTTTTTACCTTTGAATCAAAATTAGTTACCAAATTTTTCATTAAATCATGAGTCATTGGTCGTGGTGGTTTAATATTTTCAAGCTCAAGAGCTATAGCTTGAGCTTCTGAAGAGCCTATAATTATAGGTAGACGTCTTGAGCCATTTGCCTCAGCTAAAATGAGAGCATAAGCTCCCCCACTGCTTGGACTTGTTGAAAGCCCTAAAATTTCCATTCGTACAGTACTCAATATGGTCTTGTCTTTGCTTGAAGTATTATAAGCTAAATGTAATGAATTTTATCTAAGTCTTAAACCAATTCAACAATCCTTTATGCAATGATGAAAATTATTTAAGTTTTATCACATGAATTGCCTAACCCAAACATGTGATATTTTATATGATTAATTGGCAGTTATATTAGATCATGAAATCAATTTAAACTAACAATACCATTATGAAATCTACAAAAGCTACCATAACTATTATTGCAGGGATTTTATTTACCTCTTGTATTGGAACTTCAGGCCCAACTGGCCCGCAAGGTCTTTCTGGACAAAGTGCAGAAATTTATTCAGAAACGATTACAATTGACTCTGATATCGATTTTGGCATTGTAGATGAATATGTATCTGTTGCATCCTATGGTTGGAATATACTTGATGAAGCAACTGTAGACGAAGGTTTAGTATTAGGGTATTTACGTTTCCAAGGCTCAACATCTTGGCACGCACTCCCACTAAGTACTCCATTCGAAAATGATATAGTCATATTGCGATATTCATTTGATATAGATGATTTCTCCCTCATTGTTGAAGGTGAAGTTGCTAATAATAATGAAGCAAATGAAAATCTATTTGATGGTGATGTACTTAGAATTGTTGCAATACCGCCATCGCGTTTATTAAAACTAAAAGGTCTTGACTATACCAATTATGAAGCTGTAGTTAGGGCTTATGATTTGAAATTCTAATCCAATTATTATTAACACTATCGATTATTATGAGCCAAAGTAAAACTTGGCTCTTTTTTTATACTCTAATTTCAGATATACTCTTTTCATGAATATGTAATTCAATACAATGATTAAAGATCCAAAACAAATTGTAACCCCATTTGCTCAGGTTTATTGGGATTCTAACCGTCAAGGGATTCATGATAAAATTGCTGGTACTGTAGTATTAGACACTAGACAGAAGAGTATCAAAAAATATAAAGACTTAAGAGATGAAATTTTAAGTGACGAAAACTTATTGGAATAATATGAGTGCTATCAACTTAAAAGAGAAATTTGAGTTATTTAATGAGCAATGGTCTCCAAAAATTATTACTGAGACTAATGGTCAACTAGTTAAATTAGCTAAAATTGAAGGAGAGTTTGTTTGGCATAATCATACCCATGAAGATGAACTATTTTTCATTGTTAAAGGAAAATTACTACTCCGATTTAGGGATCGTGATGTTTATTTAGAAGAAGGTGATTTATATGTAGTACCTAAAGGTGAAGATCATTTACCAATTGCCGAAGAAGAATGCTGGGTTATGCTAATAGAACCAAAAGGGACTAAACATACAGGAGAAGTAAAACATATTGGAACAGTTGAGGAAGAAGATCAGGAGTGGATTTAGTTATTAATCTTGGTATCATTCATTTGTTTTTGTACTATTTAGGGATTACTATAATCGTTTTTCCGTCAATAATTGTTCTATGAATAAATTACTCCCTGTTTTACTTTTACTGCTATTTTCTCAATCTGTCTTAGCTCAACCGGTATTTGAACCAGCTACCTATAAAGACAATGATGGAAATATTATTGAGGGGTTTATTAAAAACCTAGATTGGAGGTCCAATCCAACAGAATTCGATTTTAAGTCATCTTTAGAGAATAGCAATTTTGTCACATTAACTATATCAGAAGTAATAGAGTTCGAGATTATTGACTATGGTAAATTTGTTAGAAGTACTGTTGAAGTAGATCGATCAACAGAAGATAAAACTAAGCTTAGCATAAGCACTACTCCAGAATTCAATACTGAAATACATTTTCTAAAACTACTTATAGAAGGAGATGCAAGCCTATATTCTTATCAAGAAGGGAATTTTATTAGGTATTTCTTCAGCACTGAACAAATAAAAACCACTCAATTAATCTATCGTTTATATAAAAGCGATGATATGATTGTGTTTGATAATTCCTTTAAAAAACAGCTTTTAACAAATCTTCTATGTAGTGAATTTTTATTGACCGATTTTCAAATACTAAGGTACAATAGAAAAGATTTGCTTAATCATTTTGTCCAATATTTTGATTGTAATAACCTCTCTAGTACGATTTATACATATAAAAGAGATTTTAAAAGGCTTATTTATTCTGTAAAAACAGGAATTAGTATTTCCTCAATTGATTTTACTAGACGAACATATTTTAGAACTGAAGGTAATCTACAGAATGGATTAGGTTTTACGTTATTAGGTGAACTTGAATTCAAACTACCTTTTAATAATGGGAAAATATCAGCTCTATTAGAGCCTGGAATTCAAGTTTTTAGTGCAGATGCACCAATTAATTACGTAATAAATGCTAACGAAACTGACACAACAACTGTTAATGTTAATTACAAATCAATACTACTACCATTAGGGGTTAGATATCATCTTCTTAATTCAAATAAAAGTAACCTATATTTGAGTACTTATTTTGGATTTGATTTTCCATTTCAATCTGAGTTTACCGTTGGTGATGAATTAAAAGTACTAATAGATTACTCTACTTTCTTTAAAGTAGGATTAGGTTTCAAATACAATCAGAAATTTATTTTTGAAACTAATTGGAGAGCTCCAGGCAATATTGCTACTCTTAAGAATGGCTGGATTGCTAATTTTAGTTCAATTCAGTTCATCCTTGGATATACTTTTTAAAAATAAACCCAACTTGAACTAATATTTCACAATAAATAAAAAAATATATTGGAACAGTGGTAGAAGAAAATCAAGAGTGGATTTAGTTATTAATCTTAGTATCATTCATTTGTTTTTGTACTATTTAGGGATTATTATAATCGTTTTTCCGTCAATAATTGTTCTATGAATAAATTGCTCCCTGTTTTACTTTTACTGCTATTTACTCAATCAATTTTAGCTCAATCGGTATTCGAACCAGCTAGCTATAAAGACAATGATGGAAATATTATTGAAGGGTTCATTAAAAACTTAGATTGGAGATCCAATCCAACAAAATTAGATTTTAAATCATCCTTAGAAGAAAGTGATTTTGTTACTTTAACAATAAATGATGTAAGCGAATTTGAAATTTTTAACTATGGGAAATTCATTAGAAGTACTGTTCAGGTTGATCGAACAACAGAAGATAAAACTAAGCTAAGCAGAAGCCCTATTCCGGAATTCAATACTGAAATACTCTTTCTTAAAGTACTTTTAGAAGGTGACGCAAGCTTATACTCTTATCAATCTGGTAATATTGTTCGTTATTTTTTTAGTACTAAAGGTTCTAAAATTGAACAATTAGTTTTTAGACTCTATCAAAACAATAATACTATTGTAACTGACAACTCATTTAAGAATCAACTTAACAAAAGTTTGATTTGCAAAGAGCTAGAATATTCAAATTTTCAAGAATTAGAGTATGATCAAAAAGATTTAGTAGCTCTCTTTAACCAATACCTAAGTTGTAGTGATCTTCCTAAGACGGTTTATAACTATTCAAGAGATTATAAACGGTTTAGAATTTCATTAAAACCTTCCTTCAATTATTCCTCACTTGAGGTATCAAAAAATACTGTGTCTTTAGCATTCAGTAGAAAATCTACTGTAGACCTTGGAAATAGTTTTGGTTATAAAATAGGAACAGAATTTGAGTTTATTTTTCCTTTTGATAATGGGAAATGGTCTTTTGTTGTTGAACCTACCTTTAATAGGTATAAAACTTCGAAGAAAGTAGTCCTTAGTTTTACTGAGAATGACATTTCATTAGACTATACCTCACTTGAAGTACCGTTTGGATTGCGCTATAAAGTGTTCGTTAACAATAATAGTCTTTTCTACATGAACCCTTTTTTCGTTTATGATTTCGCCATCAATTCTCAATTAAATTTTAATGGCGCCATAGCTGAAATAAAACCTAGACCAAATTTGATGTTAGGTATTGGTTATAGAGTTAAAGAATTTTCATTCGAAACTAGATATTCCTTTAAAAGAGAACTTTTTAGTAGTTCAAGATCTAGAACTACAAGTAATTCATCAATATATACTTCTGATTATCAGTATATTTCTTTTATAATTGGCTATAGTATTTTTTAAAACTGAACAAGATCTACATCTCCACCTTGTGGAGAAAGATTAGAATATCGATTGTAACCAAAAGGGACTAAACATACAGGAGAAGTTGCTTTTGAGGGAACAGTGGTAGAAGAAAATCAAGAGTGGATATAAAATCTCATTTTTATTGGTAACTATTTATGTTCTTATAAGTGCTATTATTTATTAACAACTGTTATGAAATGAAATTCTATTCTATTCTTAAATGAGGCTTTTCAAAATACTCATCTTCTTTATTGCACTTCAAATCCCACAATTTTTAGAAGCACAGGTAATACCTTCATTTGAAATATCATTAGATGAGCCAGTTAAAGTTCCTGAGGATCAAAAATATACCTTTGGTTTTCTGAATGTTCCAGAAAATCGTTCTGATAACGCTAGTATAGGGATTAAAATCCCAGTTTATATTTTTAAAAGCCGAAATCAGAATAGTAATAAAGATCCGATTATTTACACTGTTGGTGGACCAGGTTCATCAAGTATGAATGCTGCCCTGTATATGAATTACTATAAATATCTAGACGATAGAGATTTCATCATTTTTGAGCAGCGTGGAACTTTCTACACTAAACCATCTCTTAATTGTCCTGAATGGGGAGAAAAGAGTGAGGATCATAGTTCAGTTCAAGCTGTAAAAGAATGTAGTGATAGACTAAGAAATGAAGGAATTGATCTAGATGGATATAGGACGACTGAAATTGCAGCCGATATGGAAGATCTTAGAAAACTACTTGAAATTGAACAATGGAATCTTCTTACAATTTCATACAGTACTAAAATTGCTCAGGTAATGATGCGAGAATATCCGGAAAGTATACGAAGTGTAATACTTGACTCTCCCCTGCCTTTAGAATCAAGTTATGATGAAGAAAGTGCTAAAAATTTAATGGAAGTCCTTAATAGAATATTCGATGACTGTGAATCCCAAATAGTTTGTAATGAGCAATTCCCAAATTTAAAAAATCGATTCTTTGAATTTTTAGTTGAAACCAATAAATCACCCTTAGTGCTATCTTCAGGTGATTCTGTTATAACTCATAGTTATAATGGAACCGATTTAGCTCTATTATTATTGGGCTTAAGCCATGATCAATCAAAAAGTATCCCACTATTCGTTAAAACTATTCTAGATGGAGATTATTCATTATTACTAAATAAAGACGATAACTCAGGATCATATTCAGATGGAATTGGGGTTGGGATGAGATTATCGGTTTGGTGTGCAGAAGAGTTTCCATTCGCCTTACAAAAAATCATCGAGAAGGAGTCGAATTTTTACCCAGAAATTCATGGATATAATCCAGAAGTTTTTAGTAATGAAATTTGTATCAATTGGAATGTAACACCAGAACTTAACAAGGAGAATAAAGCTATACAGAGTAAAATCCCTACTCTAATAATTAGTGGTAGTTATGATCATGTAACTCCACTTTCATGGGCAACGAAAATGAATAAAAACTTATCTAATAGCTTTCTTTTAGTCTTTAATGGTTGGAAACATAATCCTACTACTAATTGGGGTAATACTTGTGCAATGAATGCTGCAAACCAATTTTTTAATAATCCCGACAGCTTACCTACATCAGAATGTATAGAGACGGCAAAATCTGTGAAATTTATATCTGAATAATTTAAACAGGATCTATGTCTCCACCCTGTGCAGATAAAACTATTTCATCTGCTACACTTCGAGGAGATAATTCTGAAAGCGAAACAATAATTCGACCAACATCTTCTGGATCAATTAAATCATTTGGATTAACATTAATATCCTTCCATGAAGTAGAATATGTTTGACCTAAGTTGATGGCGCTAACTGCAATTTTAGAATCCATTAATTCTGACCTAAGAGAGCGCGAATAGCCTAACATAGCATGCTTACTCATTGCATAAGCTCCACTGTCTCCAAACCCTTTTATGGAGGCATGAGAACAAATATTAACTATCAATCCCCTATCTCGTTTATGAAGCTCTGGTAAAACGCTTTGAGTAATATTAAAAGCACCTACCGTATTTATTTGAAACTGATGTTGAAATTGTTCTAATGATGTCTTTTGAAGAGTATTATATAAATATGATCCTGCATTATTTACTAAAATTCCAGGATTCAATATTTCAAAATCTATACTTGAAACTGAGTTAGGATCAGTAATATCCAATGAAAATATTTCAACCTTTTTTGCACCATTAGACAAGCAGTCTTGACGAGCATTCTCAAGTTCCTTTTTATTTCTAGCAATCAATATTAAGGATCGATCCGTTTTTCTTGCAAATACTTTTGCAATAGAAAGTCCGATTCCTTTGCTCCCTCCTGTAATAATTACTGAAGCGTTGTCGAAACTCATTATGGAACTTGAAGATATTTATGAGTCTGTAAACTAATTCCCCACTGAGGATTCTCTTTCACATACTCCACAATCATAGGCATCGATGCTGGTGTATCCCATTCAGGTTGTAGAAGTAATTGAGTTGTTTCGGGGCATTTAGCAGCGTTTTCTTCTGCCCAAGTTAAATCTTTTTTAGTAAGAACAACTACTTTCAGTTCATCTACAAAAGGAAATACTTCATCTAATGGCTTTTTAAATCTCTTTGGTGAAAGAGTAATCCAATCGAAATAACCTGACAATGGAGATGAGCCACTAGTCTCAATATGAGTTTTTACACCCGCCTCTTGGATGGCAAGTGTCAAAGCATCAAGATTATGAAGAAGAGGTTCACCTCCAGTAATTACAGTAATCGGCGCATTACTTTTCTTTACATGATCAACTAAAAAACTAACACTTTTTTTAGGATGTTTTTCTTCATCCCAACTGTCTTTAACATCGCACCACCAACATTTCACATCACAACCACCAGTTCTGATAAAATATGCTGCTTTTCCTGTATGTGCACCTTCACCCTGTATGGTATAGAAATGCTCCATAATTGGATATTCAGAATCCAATATCACTTGAGAATCTGTGAGAACCTCAGAATCAGTATGGCTAGTTGAGTTATACATTTTGATCGGTGTATTCTACCCAACAAGTATCTGTTTCCCAAACTGTAACATATAGCTCTATTCCTTCAGGAATTCTTTTTTTCGTCTCTTGGTGAATATATTCTGCAATTCGTTCTGCTGTAGTGTTCACAGACATTAGTTCATTTAAATTCCCGTGATCGAAACCGCCTTTTTCTGAGTCTTTTGCAGCCCATTTTAACTCTTTGAAATCACACACCATATCTTCTGTTTTCAAGTAAGCAGAAGGATTTAACTTATGAGATTTTGCAGTCATTTTAACTTTATAAGAGTGGCCATGCATTCTACCACATTTGCCATCGTATCCCTCAATAAAATGAGCAGCGTCAAATTTAAATTCAGTATGTAAAGTCCAGGTAGGCATTAATTATATAAATTCAATTCAAAAAAAACCGCTCTTACCTTCTAACAGCGGGGCACAAAAATAGGGTTTTTTTAGCTAAAAATTAACTCGATCGTTTAATAGTACATCCAATCGCTTTTGTGCTATTTCTTATTATAGATTCACCAGCAATCATCTGATCTATTGCATTCATTAAATAACTCTCTTTAACAAAATCTGAACTATCTGCATTGTCATCTATTGCACCTACATATACTAATTCAAGGTTATTATTGAATAAGTAAACCTGAGGTGTTCTTGTAACTCCAAACGCATCTGCGATTAGATGATCTTTATCGAGCGCATATGGGAAATCATAAGCAGCTTTTTTCACTCTTTTAACCATTTCATCCATCCCATCTCCTCTTTGTCGATATGCCTCATTAGGATTAAGAGCAATCATCCCAATTTTATTTGACTGGGTATAACTAGATACCTGAGAGTAACGGTCTTCCCATTTTGTTACCCAAGGACATGTATTACATGAAAAAACAACAAGAAGACCATTTTCTTGAGTTACTTCATTTAAAGTTAAATTTCTACCAGATACATCTGCAACTTTCTGATCAATCATTGGTGCTTTCGAACCGATACTAAGCTGTCTAGTTTGATACCCCATTACTGTTTGTGAACCAACTAGAACTATCAGTAATGCATAAGTGATTTTAATTTGTTTCATAAATCGTTTTCCATCTCGAAGGGATTCCAAAAATGATTTTTCATATTAACAGTATATTCTTCCGTGAATTCTATTCCTTCTTGCTCAAGCCTTTCTCTCATAGTATCACCATCAAAATAAGCTCTTCCTGTTAATTGACCAAGTCGGTTTAATACTCGGTGTGCTGGAATTTCATATCCCAAATCAATACTAAAATAATTATTCAATGCGTAACCAACCATTCGCGCACCAGACTCTACTCCTAGATATTTAGAGATCACTCCATAGCTTGTAACTTTTCCCTCGGGAATTTTTGCAACAACCTGATACACCTTTTGGTAGAAATCATTTGGCTTTTTTTTACTCATTTGAGTACATCATATAATCTATATTTGATGGTTTTATCCTTCAAATCATTTCCAACTAATTCTAAGGTGAGTAAGCCAAGTTTTTTATACACATTCAAAAGCTCTTCTTCATTATCTAATAGTTGAATATGTCTCTGAACAGTTTTAACATCGCCTCTTGCAATAGGTCCAGTTAATGCTTCTGAAGGACTTAATTCATGTAAATTATCAAGTGATGATTTCATTAAAGGTAATAGAGCGTCCATTAACGTCTTCTGAGATATAGTTGAAGAACCTGAAACTTGTATTGCAATATCTGCAAGAGTAACTAAATAATTAGATGCAATTACAGCAGAAACATGAAGTAATTCTTTTTCTTTTGGACTAACTCTTATTGATTTTGCTCCTAACTCTTCAGCAAGTAATTCAAGTTTGGATACTGCTTCTTCTTCTCCCTCAATGTCAAAGTATATTCCTTCAAAAGAAGCCGTTTTTGAAGTTATTGATGCAAGTGGATGGAAACACGCAGTTTTGGCACCTCGTTTCTTTAGTTCATTTAAAACGGATGACGAGATTGTTCCTGAGGAATGGAAAACCTGCTTACTATTTAGATCTTTAAAGTATAAAGCTAATTCTGAAACCACTTTTACAATTTCTGAATCAGGCGTTGTTATAAATACCCAGTCATTCAGTTGTTCTATTTTCTCACCCTTTGAATAACTTTCTATATTAGTATAGCTAGCTTTTTCTAGGGCTAATGAAAGTGCATTACCAAGTCTACCAAGTCCAATAATTGTTACTGAGGGTTTAGTATTCATCTTAATATGCTAAAGCTATGTAATGGTTTAATGCCTCAAAAATAATGCCTTGAAGCTTTTCCTTTTTATTGATTTTAATATTAAATAAACCATTTTCATGCTTAGTCAATTCTAGTTCTTTTAAATTAGTTCTAAGACCCGTACCTAAACTTTTTACAGAGGCTTCTTTTATCGTCCACAATAAAATCGGATTGTCGCTCCCATAAGTATTCCATTCTTTTTCACTCAAAATTCTTTTAATAATAGCAGGATTAACTTTTCGATTCATTATTTCTGCATCTAAACCAATATCTAAATCAACTGAAATAGCGCACAACACCAAATCTTGAGAGTGAGAAAAACTTACAAATAATCTATTGCTATCATTTTTAATAAATGGTTTTCCTGTTTTTTCCTTTTTTAAAACAACGGTTTTTGGATCTAGATTTAACTTTTGAATCAGCATCCAAAATAGATGTCGTGCTGTTAAAAATTCACCTTTACGTTGTTTATTAGTAAAGTTTTGATGTGTTTTCAATTCATCATCAGAAAGAACTGCTATATCTAAGTCGAACTTTACTTCACTCCATCCAATAAAAATGGATTTAGGGAACTCAGGAATTTTAGAAGTATCTAACAGGTTCAAATGCCTAGAATAAAGAGTTTATGTTAATGCCACAATTTTCTGCACAATTCGGTATTTTTGCAACCTTTGATTCGCCAAAACTTGAAAATAAATTTATTTATGTCGAACCACGATATCCCACTTTCCGAACAGGAAGAAATCAGACGAAAGAAACTAACACAACTTAATGAACTTGGAGTAAATCCATACCCATATTCTTTCGATGTTACTCATACTAGTAAATCTATTGCTGGAGATGAGTCATTAGTATGGGATCAGGAAATAACTGAAGTTGCTGAACATAAGGTTTCTATTGCAGGACGAGTAATGACTCGCCGTATTATGGGTAAAGCAGCTTTTTTCAATTTGCAAGACTCTGAAGGTACCATTCAAGTATACATACGTCGAGATGATGTAGGTGTTGAAGAGTACAATACTGTTTTCAAAAAACTTGTAGATATAGGTGACATTGTAGGTATAAAAGGATTTGTTTTTAAAACTCGTACTGGCGAAACTACTGTTCATGCTGAAGAGTTTGAGTTTTTAACTAAGACTATCCGTCCTATTCCTATCCCAAAAGAAGTGGAAAATGAAGATGGAGAGAAAGTAATTTTTGATGCATTTGCAGATAAAGAACTCAGATACAGACAGCGATATGTTGATTTGATTGTAAACCCAAAGGTCAAAGATACCTTCATAAAAAGAACCAAATTGGTTCAAACCATGAGGAATTTCATGAATGATCGAGGTTATCTTGAAGTTGAGACTCCAATCCTTCAGCCTATTTATGGTGGAGCTACAGCACGTCCTTTTACTACACACCATAACACTCTTGATATGGATTTATATCTAAGAGTAGCAAATGAATTGTACCTCAAAAGGTTAATTGTTGGTGGTTTTGATGGTGTATATGAATTCTCAAAAGATTTTAGAAATGAAGGATTATCCAGATTTCATAACCCCGAATTCACTCAAGTTGAATTATATGTAGCTTATAAAGACTACAATTGGATGATGGAATTCACCGAGAAGATGATTGAAAAAGTTGCAATGGATATCCATGGATCCACGACTGTTACAGTAGGTGAAAACGAAATCAATTTTAAAGCTCCATGGCCACGATTACCAATGTTTGAAGCCATTGAAAATGAGACTGGACATAATCTATACGGAAAAAATTTAGATGAGCTAAAAGAAGTAGCTAAAGAATTAAATATTCATATAGACTCGACTTATGGAAGTGGTAAAATAATTGATGAAATTTTTGGTGAATTTGTTGAGTCAAAGCTAATTCAACCAACTTTTATTACAGATTATCCAGTAGAAATGAGTCCCTTAACAAAGAAACATCGAACGAAAGAAGGTCTTGTTGAACGTTTTGAGTGCATTTGCAATGGTAAAGAAATTGCTAACGCTTACAGTGAGCTTAATGATCCTATAGATCAACGAGAGCGACTTGAAGACCAAGCTAAGTTACGCGCTAGTGGTGATGATGAAGCTATGACTATTGATGAAGACTTCATTAGAGCACTAGAGTATGGCATGCCTCCTACTGCAGGAATTGGAATTGGAATTGATCGTTTAAGTATGATTATGACTAATTCAGATTCTATTAGAGACGTTCTCTTTTTCCCACAAATGAAACCAGAATAACAATATTTTGAAATTTGAATCCTATTTAGCTCTCCGCTACTTCAAAGGCACACGAAAAGGCGCCCGATTCTTATCATTTATAAAAGCGATGAGTATAACCGGAGTAGCAATAGGTTCAGCTGGATTGTTGATTGCACTATCTATTGTTCATGGGTTTAAATCTACTATAAACGATAAGGTTCTCGGGTTTGCTCCTCATGTTCTAATTACCACATATACCGATTCACCGCTTTTCAGAGCTGATACTGTATTAACCTTTCTTGATCGATTTGATGAAATAGAAAGCAAACAGATTATCAACCAAGGTCAAGTAATGATTCAAACGAAAGATGGAGTTTCGGGTACAGAGCTAAAGGGTGTAGACAAGAATGCTGATATTTCTAATTTAAAATCGTACTTATTCGAAGGTGAGTATGATCTAGGAATCACAGAAAGTAACTATCCAGGGATTGTAATTGGCTCTAAACTAGCTCAAACTATCCAAGCCGACATAGGTAGTGTAATTACAGTTTACACGGTTTCTGGAACGCCTAGCATTGCAAATTCACCAGAAATACAACAATTTGTGCTAACTGGAATCTTCAAAACTGGAATTGATTTTTTTGATGGGATATATGCTGTTGTTGATAGAGATTATACCAATCAATTATTTGATTTAGTTGGGACACAAGGTCATGGTATCGAGATTAAACTCAAAGATTCTAATGAGATTGCTGCTTTCAACGAAACCTTAGATAATTATCTTCCATTTCCATATATCAAGCAACCGATCCAAGAACGATTTGGAAATATTTTTGCTTGGGTTGAGCTTCAAGAACAAATGATACCATTGGTTATAAGTGTAATGATTATTGTTGCAGCATTTAATTTAATTGGTACCATATTGATGATGGTTCTTGAAAGAACTAAAGATATTGGGATATTAAAAACCTTAGGAAGTAAATCATCTACCATTCGAAAAATATTCTTGATAGAAGGCTTAATGGTGGCAAGCATTGGACTTGTTATTGGAATTGGGATTTCACTTCTATTTGCTTGGTTACAAATTGAATATCAGCTTATCCCTCTTTCTGAAGAGAACTATTATATGAGTTATGCCCCTGTGGAACCTCATTTACTTGATTTTGTAATTACAGCAGTAGTTACTATTGTATTATGTGCCTTAGCTTCTTGGCTCCCTGCTCGAATTGCTGCTAAAACAGATCCGCTTAAGGTGATTTCTTACGGCAGATAGGTAAATAAAAAAAGCCGAACATTTTACTGTTCGGCTTGAGGTCTTAATAAGGACATTACTGACCATAAAAAATGTACCCTTTAAAGCCAGTGATCTATATTAGTTTCAAATTGTGAAAAATTCACTACCGAAATAGGTAGTTTTTCTATTTAATAAGCATCATTCTCTTCGTTTGAACGAAATCTCCAGCTTGTATACGATAAATATAAACGCCTGAAGAAAGTAAACCAGCATCGAAAGTTGCTTTATGAATTCCTGCTACTTTAACTTCATTTAATAATGTAGCCACTTCTTGCCCTAGCAAATTATACACTGATAATTTAACTAATGAAGAACTTGGCAATGTAAATGCTATTTCTGTAGTTGGATTAAACGGATTCGGATAATTCTGTGAAAGAGCAAACTCTTTCTCGACATCATCAAAATCCTCATTTGAGACAACTATTTTTACAACGATAACGATAGATATTTCTAAAATTGATCCACCACTATCTGTAATAGTTAAGTTGAACGTACCAGTAACCTCTTCATCAGGTGCAGTAAGAATTAGTGTATTATCAATAGGGTTAAATAGTATTCCAATCTCTATTCCATCAAAACTTGCATTAACAATTAGATCAGAAAATTCATCCTCGAAATCACCGAAATAATTTTCTAATTCTATTACTAATGATTCTCCAGCATCAATAAATAGTGTATCAGGTATATCAATTATGAATGGAGGAGTATTCCCTAATTCATCAGTTATTAATATCCCAGATACCGAATTTGGAAACTCAGATTCATTTTCATCAAATCGAACTTCTTTTAATTCTAAAGTTGCTAAACCAATCTTCTTTGGTTTAAAAACAAGATGGGTTAAAACTCCAGATTCCGTAATCGAAAAAGCTGAAGCAAATGAAAGTATTATGGTTGAATCAGAACTATTGGCTATCGATAAAATGCTATCAGAAATTGATTCATTTTTCTCTAGACCTAAAAATTCAAATTCCTCAGTATCAAATTCGAACTTAATATGAATTCCTGAAACAGTACTATCATTTAGAACATTAAGATTAATAGGCAAACTCAAGGTGTCATCAATTTGCACTGATGCTTCAGGAGTTGATAATGAAACCTGTCCACTTGCTGTAAGTGGACAGATTAAACATAATGCTATAAAGCTGAATAAATATTTCATTCTTATTTAATCAACATCATTCGTTTGGTAAAGGTATTGCCTTTAGTTGAAAGCCTATAGATATAAACTCCACTAGAAAGTGATCCAGCATTCCAGGTTACTTGATAGTTCCCAGCTTCTTGAGTTGAATTAACAATCTCTGCAACTTTTTGACCAAGCATATTATAGATTGATAAGTTGACTGCCCCACTCTCAGCTAGAGAATATTGAATTTGAGTACTAGGATTAAACGGATTCGGATAATTCTGTTGTAGATCAAACTCTTGTGGCAATTCAGTGATTGTAATTTTCTCAAGATTTGAGAACGAACTCTCATTTAATGTGAGCTCTGCTTCAATGGTAGACATGCCTTTTGAACTTTCAGCATTGAATTCTAATTCAATTTGCTTGTTTTCAAGTGGCGTAATACCATATGCAGATACTAAGGTTTTATTATCTATAATATTTCGAATTACATTCCAGTCGCTAGGTAAATCGTTAATACCTTTGAATGAAACATCATCTGATAGATCAAACTCCATTTGAATTGCATAAACATCAAACTCTGATGATCTGAAATCAAGTTTTACAGATTGATTGCCATCACTATTAGAATCTAAAAACCAAGTAGCGTTTACAACTTCTGGATTCTTTTTAATAGGAAGTGTAATACAGCCTAAACTACCTCTTAAACCAACGTCATATTGTAGAATCCAAGAAGCATCGAATGCACTTATATCACCATTTCCGGTAACATCAGCAGCAGTAGAGTCAAGCCCTACAAGTGGGTATTCAGGTGTTAAGAATACAGTATGACGAAGAACAGAAGTTGCATCAAGTGCACTAACAGTTTCGTCTCCAGTAACATCACCACATCTTCTTAATACTACATTAATCTCGGATGAAAATGATCTAAGTGGTCTTTCATTTAGAAGAATACTAGTCATATCAATTGGCGAAATTCCACCACCAATCAAGTCAACATTCAGGTTTAACAATGATCCAGTTGTACTAATACCAATTGTATTAGCTGCCGAAATTACTAGTCTTCCTGGCTCAACTTCATTTGATACAATTGTAAAGCCATCAGCTAAGAATCCAGTTTGATCTCCTAATGTTATAGCTAGAATAGAAGGATCAAAATTAAGGGTAAATTCGAAAGCTTCAATAGCTTCAGAACCAATTTCATTTATGTTTACTGGAACTGAGAAAGACTCATTAAGTAATCCAGCAAATGGATCCACAGCAAGATCAGCTTCAAAGAAACCAACACCAGTTTCAATGTCTGTAAAGTCATGAACTGTAATAGAGTATAGATTTGATTCTAATGAAGGTATATAATACTCTTTTAGTACACCTTCGAAGTTAAATAAACCTTGAGGTGGAACTTGTCCAGCCCATTCAGAATTGAACGAACCAGGATTAGCAATCCAACCAAATTCATTTTCATCACTATTAGTAAGTTCATATAGGAACCCACCTCTTAAAGTATCAGCTTCTTCATTTAATTGAATAAACTGCATTTTAACAAGTTCACTCTCATACTCTTCACCATTCTCGTTCATTTCCTGAATAGTAATTAATTGAGCTGCAGGAAGTGCATTATCGCTTGAAAGAACTTCCCAACCATGGATATTGGTTAATTGATGAAGTCCATTAAAATCACCAATGATTCCAGAAATCTGAACCTCATCTCCATCACTAATTTCACCACTTTGAACGGCATCATTGAAGCCTAGTGAATTCAATCCAGAAAAGAATGGACGACTAAACATCATGGTAGCTGCAGTTTCATCTTGAACATAAACAAAGTTGTTAGTAGTTCTAGTAACAATACCTTGAATTGCTGCATGAGTACCAATTTCCAATGATCTAGCATCGATAATAGAAGAAATACCATAATTAGATGGAGTTTGATCAGCAGGCTCGATGTCTGAAAAGTATACTTCTGGAGTATTGATACTTGTGATATCTGTTATTTCTAATACTCTGTCATTAAAAAATCCTCTTGTATTACCCGTGCTTCTATCTGGAGATTCCCATTCAAAAACACCTGTACTTTGATCTTTTAATATGAATTTATAACCCAATGTATCGCCAATAGATACATTTATTAAATTTACACTTCCTGTATAAACAAATTCATCAACTGGGTCGAGAACGATTGCTGAACCTGGGTCCCATCCAATAAACTCACCTGTTACACCTACAACTTGAATACTTGGATCGAAATTACCAAGATCTTGTTGAACAGCAGTATTTACAGTAAAGTTTACTTCTGTTAAGATTGCTTCTTTTTTAACAAGCTGAACATTATCTACTAAGATAGTTTGTCCATCATTTTCTGGGTAATTAAATTTAAAACCAAATCTCATTCCAAGATCAGCATCTTCAGCATTGGTATAATACTCGAATACGTATTCTTGCCATTCAGTGGTTAGTTGAAATGTAGGATTTGATTTATCTACAAACCCACCTGCTTCAGGGAGTCCAAAAAATGCTTCAGTTGTCATTCCTTCTGCAGAAGCTTTCATCCAGAATCTAGCTTCTATTAAATCGCCTTCTGCAATATATACTGGCTCATTTACAGTTTGAATTCTCCAAATATCAGGTGACCCATCATAGGTAACACTAACTTGAGCCGCTATTCCGTCACCATCTTGTGATTCACTAACAATTTCATATGAACCAGAACCATTAACGGTATCAAAAAACCAAGCCATTGAAGACTCAGAAATACTACCGAGCTCTAATTCTGAAAAACTACCATTATAATTTACGGTATCACCGATTGCATGAGGTGGTTTTGGAATTGCAGCAGTTAGGGCATCTGTATAGAAATACACATTATCAATAAATGCTGTTACATCACCAGTAGGTAATCCACTAAAAATTAATTGAGCAATATTAGATGTTTGTGTTAATCCTGTAAAATCACTTAATGGAATATCATAAGTTATCCACTCACCTTGTGCTGGATTTTCCCATGGAATTTCATGTTCAACATCATCGTTACCAAAAACACCATCAGGACCAAAATCGACAAGTTTCGCTCTGAATGTAGTTGCATTAGGCGTCCATAAATCAAAACGGAAATGAGTCATTTCAGTAATGTCTAGTTGGTTTGTAACTGTTTCAATACCTACATAATCCAATGCAACATATTTTTTTACAGGATTCCCGTCAGCAAAATCATCAACAAATAAAGAATTTGACCAAGCTGTTCTCCATGAATCAACAGCAACATCATCATATGCATCACTAAATAATGAAATAACGTTTGAAGGATCATCAGTTGGAGTTGGGGCTGCAACTACAGGACTAGAAACATTTAATATATCTAGAGGGAAGTCGTTCCAAAGATGCGCCAATTCAACATTTGGGATAGCATTTTCATCACTATCAACTTCAGAACCAGTTACTCCATATTCTCTGTTTAAACTATTTGTTTCAAAATTTGCCTCCCAATAAAATTCCCCGCCATATTCAAAAAGAAATTTGTACTGTAATGTATCTCCAACAAAAGTGTTTTCAATTAATAAAGTTTCTGAATATATATTATCAACTACATTTGTAAGAGCAATCGCTCCGTCTTGCCAGCCTGTAAAAGTACCGGCTATCTTCATTGTATCTGTTCCTGGAACAAAATCACCAACTTCGATAAGTACGCTAAGATCTACTGAAAAAGTTACCTCGAGTGAATCTTGAGCTTTTAAATTTATGTTTGTTCCGATTAGTAAAAAAATTCCAAGAAGGAATGATAGTAACCCTTTACTCATGAGTACCCCGTATGTGTTAGTTTGAATAGCATTCATTTACTTTTTAATAAAGAAAAATGAATTTATTATGAATTTTTATGATTTTTATTCTACAAAAAAATCATAAATAAAATCATGAAATTAATTCGCATTTCAAATTAGAATAGAGGTTATACAAAAAAAAAGAACTACCTAATCAGGTAGTTCTTTGTATAGCAAAGGGTTAACCAATAAATTTAATTTAATACACTTTCTACAGGCTCCCAGCTCATGTCAAAAGCGCTTGCCACGTCTTCATATACAATGATTCCGTTAGCAATATTAAGACCCAGTCTTAATTCGGGATCATCTGTTAAGGCTTTTTTCCAACCTTTATTGGCTAATGCTGTAGCATATGGTAGAGTTACATTTGTTAACCCTAAGGTTGATGTATAAGGTACTGCTCCTGGCATGTTAGCCACGCAATAATGAACAACATCTTCTACCATATATACAGGGTCTTTATGGGTAGTAGGTTTTGATGTTTCAAAACACCCACCTTGATCAATGGCAACATCAACTAAAACTGTTCCAGGTCGCATCTCTTTTAACATCTCGCGTGTAATCAAATGTGGTGCCTTTGCACCAGGCTTAAGAACTGCTCCGATAATTAAATCTACACTTGGTAGTAGAGCTCTTATATTAGCTTCTGAAGAAAAGAATGTATGTACATTTTTAGGCATTACATCATCTAAGTATCTAAGTCTTGGCATATTAATATCCATAATGGTAGTTTCTGCGCCCATTCCTGCGGCAATTTTAGCCGCATTTACACCTACTATTCCACCACCTAGTACTAAAACTTTTGCTGGTTGAACTCCTGGAATCCCACCCATCAACATTCCTCTGCCACCTTTTGGTTTTTCTAGATATACTGCGCCTTCTTGAGCTGCCATTCGCCCGGCAACCTCACTCATTGGGATTAGTAAAGGAAGTGAACGATCAGCTTTTTCAACAGTTTCGTAAGCAATTGCAATACATTTTGATTCAATCACCGCATTAGTAAGAGCTTCATCTGCTGCAAAATGAAAATAAGTGAATAATACCTGCCCCTCTCTCATTCTTGGATATTCTTCTGCAATAGGCTCTTTCACCTTCATAATCATTTCGGCTTGTTGCCAGAGCTCTTCAACATTATCGAGAATAGTAGCTCCTGCTTCCATATAAGCTTCATCTGTGAAACCACTTCCAAGCCCAGCACCCTTTTGAATTAATACATTATGACCATGTCTTTTAAGTTGCAATGCCCCACCAGGCTGAAGTGCTACTCTATTCTCATGGGTTTTAATCTCTTTTGGAACACCAACTATCATAATTTTTTAAATTAGTTATTGTCATTAATTTCAGACTCGAAAGGTAGGTATTTTTATGGATTTCACATTTACAAATTTCATTTCAATCTGTAAAAATCACTTCAGCTTTGTTATTTATTGTTAAAGAATTTTTTTGAAGGAAAACTTGTGTTTATCTACCCATACAAAACCGAACCAAATTCTTAATTATGAGATTCCGATTTCTATTTCTTCTTTTTATATCAATATCACTAGCGGGCTGTAGTGGAACGAAAAATACTTCTTCCTCTTCCTCAAATACTCAACGTCCATCTAGACCCGCACCATCGGAAGGTATTAAGCCTTTTAGTGATGTTATTAAATCTTCTGCTATCAAAGATGAAGGATTATTTACTTTATACCAGCAAGGTGAAGATATTTTCTTTGAAATTCCAAATGAGCTTCTTGGGCGTGAGATGCTTCTAGTAACTAGAATTGCTGGTGTACCTCCTGGATTTTCTGGTTTTAATTCAGCTGGATCAAAATCTGAGGAGCAAGTTATAAGCTTCACTAGAAATAAAGATAAAATACTTATTCGTAAGAAATCCTACAGTGCAGTAGCAGATGAAGACGATCCAGTATTAAGTTCTGTAATTGCTAATAACTTTGAGCCGATTCTTGCATCATTTGATATCGAAGCTCTTAGCAAAGATTCTTCTGGTATTGTTATTGATGTTACTGACTTCTTTACCGATGATGTTGAAGCGATTAGTGGTTTATCAAGTCGTCAGAGAAGACAATACCAAGTTCGAAGGCTCGATTCTGATCGAAGTTTAGTTGAATCAGTAAAGAGTTTTCCTGAAAATATCGAAGTTCGTCAATTAATGACTTATGTATCTGCAGCTCCACCATCTAATACTGATGCTCAGACACTTACTATGAGAACTAGCCAATCAATGGTACTGCTACCAAAAGAACCTATGATGAAAAGATTCTCAGATTATAGAGTTGGATATTTTTCTGTACAACAAATAGATTACAGCTCAGACGCACAAAAAGCTGAAACAAAAGAATACATACGTAGATGGAGACTGGAGCCAAGTGATCCACAAGCTTATGCTAGAGGTGAATTAGTTGAGCCAGTTAAACCTATTATATACTACTTAGATCCAGCTACCCCTGAGAAATACCGTTCTTATATAATTCAAGGAATTTTAGATTGGAACGAAGCTTTTGAAGCAGCTGGGTTTAAAAATGCAGTTCAAGCTAAACTTCCTCCTACAGCAGCAGAAGATCCTGATTGGAGCCCAGAGGATATCAGATATTCTACCGTTAGATGGGTTGCAAGTACTGTTCGAAATGCCGTTGGCCCTAGTGTTTCTGATCCTAGATCTGGTGAGATCATTGAAAGTGATATTGTATGGTATCACAATCATATGCGTTCATATAGAAATAGATTGATGATAGAAACAGGTGCGGCTAACCCAGCAGCTAGAAAACTACAATTAGATGATGATTTAATTGGTGAAACAATGAGACGAGTTATTTCTCATGAAATTGGTCATGCTATTGGCTTACCTCATAATATGCAATCAAGCTCTGCCTACCCTACTGATTCATTACGATCAGGTAATTTTACGCAAAAGTGGGGAATTGCAACTACAATAATGGAATATGCTCGCCAAAATTATGTTGCTCAACCAGGTGACGAAAATATTAGATTCATTCGTCAAATTGGACCATATGATAATTATTCAGTGAATTGGGGATATCGTGTAATCCCATCAGCTTCATCTCCTGAAGATGAAAAATCTACCTTAGACTCTTGGATTGAAGAAAAAGCAAATGATCCAGTATATCGTTTTGCTTCTTCAACAGGTTATGATCCTTCTTCACAAACAGAAGATTTAGGAAATGATCCAGTTAAGTCTAGTACCTACGGATTAATGAATCTAAAAAGAGTTGTTCCGAATTTAATCGAATGGACTTCTACCGATGGTGAAGGTTATGATGATTTAGACGAAATATATGGTGAACTAATTGGACAATGGTCAAGATATGCACGCCATGTTGCAACTAATATTGGTGGTGTGTATCAAAGTAGAAGAGCTTCTGACCAAATGGGTTGGGTATATTCTCCAGTTTCTAAAGATTATCAGAAAAATGCCATGAATTTCTTGATTGAAAATGCTTTTAATACCCCAACATGGTTATTAGATCAAGAGATTCTATATAGAATTGAAGCTTCGGGCGTTACTAATTCTATCAAAAATTTACAGTCAGGTATACTTAGGTCTACTATGAATGCTGGATCAATGATTCGTTTATCAGAGCAATCAGCTTTAGATATGAATGCATATTCTCTTTTTGAAATGCTTGAAGATTTAAGAAGTGGGATATGGAGTGAAGTCTATTCTAATAGAACAATTGATGTGTTTCGTAGAAACCTTCAAAAGGAATATATAAGTACTGTATCAACTGTTTTTGAACTTGACAGTTTTGGAGGAGGATTCTCAGGTCCTAGTATTGATATTAAAGATTCTGACTTACGATCAGCTCTACGTTTTGAATTAGATCAGTTGAAAACTGATATCAACAGAGCGCGCCCCTTTATTAAAGACAGAGCAAGTAGGGCTCACTTAGATGATATAACGTCAAGGATTAATGAAATTCTAGATGAAGATTAATTAATAATAAAGGCTCCTAATTGGAGCCTTTATTATTTCTGAATGAGTTATGCATCTTTTTTACTACTTGAGCCTTAATTAACTTAAGATGATTCTAATCGTTTTTGTTAGCAGATTAAGGCAACTTTGGTGATTAATAATCATCATGTACAAGAAACTTACTCTCCGCAATAGAATTTTTCTAATTACTTCGTGTTTAATACTACTGGCATATGCTTTAGTACTACTATTTGTTCGTCCAAAGTATAAAGAAGCCATAATTAATGAACGGACAACAATTGTATCTCAACTTCAAGAATATTCACTTAGAAGGACAGATGAAACGATTAGAAACTGGTTAAACGCTACCTCTCTGCTCTCAGAGAATATTCAAACTGAGCCTGGAAATATCGAAAGTATTGCAAGAAAAGCAATCAATTACACTCCTGGACTAGTAAGGATTACATTAACAGAACCTGATTCTGATGAAATGATTGATTTCACTAGAACAATATTTCAAGGTATAGATTTTCCTGATAGTGTCAATGAATGGTATGAATCTAGAATAGATCAGCGTATTAATATTGCATGGCTCCCAGATACATCAAACACTATTGATATTTTTATTGCTCAAAGAACTATCCAAATTGACACTTTTGATGGGGCAGGAAATCAAATAGAGTATCTGTTTACTTTAAATATGTTCTTTAATGCAAAAACACTAACTACTGAATTAACAGAGATACCAATTGGAGAAGGCGATTACAAAGCCAATATCGTAAGTAGCTTTGGATCTCATATTATTCAGGATAAGTTTTTATTTCCATCAGAATTAATTGGTGAAGCAAGCTATTCTGAAAAAAAAGAAATCGAACTTGATGGTGACAAATGGTTCATTCTCTCATCTAGATTCGAAACTATCCCCTTTTGGCATTTAATCGCTGTTGAAGATAGTTTTATTTTAGAACCAGTTAATAATCTTATTCTTTTCTCTTTGTTTACCGGGATTGGAATTCTTTCTCTAATGGTATTTTTCAGTTGGTATGTAAGTATTAGAATGAACAAACCCATTGAACAAATCTTACTCGATGTAGAACATATTAGCAACCTGGAATTTGATCAAAGTATTCGCGAAGTAGATTTACCAGAATTTGCTGCAATGAGAGAAACCCTAGAAAACATTAGAGTTACTCTACTTAGATATCAAAAAATAAATGTTGAGAAGATAATTCTTGAAGAATGGAAAAATAGGTACATGATGACCTATTCAGAGGATTATATAGGTATTCTAGATAACAATGGTAAGTTCCGATTTGCAAATAATCACTTTGTAGGATTTATAGAATCATTCGGGCACAATCCTAAAGATATTTCTTTTGATGAACTCTTAAATACTACGAAACTAGAGCTTAGTAAATCAAATCAAACTGTTCATTACCCAAATCCTTATACAATAAAGATTAACCAAGCAGAACTTGCTCACTTTTTAGACGAAGAATCAACCTACTTCTACGACTATCAGCATGTCGCATTTGAAGATGAACAAGGTAATTCACAAGGAGCCCTAGTTGTTTTTCATGATAAAACTAAGGATCGATTATTAGATATTAAGCGAACTGACATGATTAATATCATCGTTCATGAGTTAAAAAACCCAATAACAGGTATTGTTGGGCTTTCCAAACTGATGATTGATAATGAAGATATGCCAGATGAGGAAAATAAAGAATTACTAAAAGAAATTTATCTCTCTGGAGAGCGAATGAACGATCTCGTTAATCGTTTTCTGGAAGTTCAAAGACTGGAATATGGTCGTATTCCAGTTGAATTTAATCCAATTAATCTGTTTCAACTTGTTAATGATATTAAAAGTATTTCAAACGTTTTACTTACCCAGAAAAATCTTAAAATCAACATTTCCGCTAAAGGCACAAGTTTCATAGTTTCAGGTAGTAAAGATTTACTCTTTGATGCAATTCAAAACCTAATTACTAATGCTATTAAATATGGCGATAAAGATAGGGTTATTGATATCGAACTTGAAAATAAAGGAACTGAGATAGAATTAAGTGTTATCGATTATGGATATGGTATCAGTATTGAAGATCAGCAAAAGGTTTTTGATAAATTTTTCAGAGTACGTTCAAATATTAGATCAGCTAAAGAAAAAGGAACTGGTTTAGGATTAGCATATGTTAAAGAGATAGTTCACCGGCATAATGGAGAAATACAACTTGAGTCTAATGAACAAATCGGAAGTCGCTTTACTTTAATACTACCAACTAACGAATCTGATTAAGAAAGGATGAAAAAATCCATGTTTTTTGTAGCTCTGTTTACTTTAGGGTTACAACTTCTTGTTTATGCTCAGAATAACCCAGTTACCTTTCCATCGTCAGAGTTGCAACAAATTGCTTTGCGTTATTCGGGGAATACTCTTAATTGGCCGATTGTTGTAAATCTAGCAGACCACGATATACCAAATAATACATTCACTCTTTCATCATCTGATTTATTACAACTCCAAAGCTTAGCTTCCACCGCAACTAGTGTTCAGGAGTCTGAGATAAAAGTAAATGACTTAATTTCATCTGGAGCAACAATTTTTGCTAAAGAAGAACTAACTCAAGTAAATAGTTTACTTAAAGGTTATATCGATGCTATTCAAATCGGCGATATTGATAAATCTATTGAAATTGGTACTTCAATCCCTCCTTCTGTTACCAATCTTGAAACTACTTTAATGAATAATAGACTTGTTCAAGTACAAGCACAGTTAGCAGAAAAAGAAGGAAACGTTGATAAACGATTAGGTTTACTTGGAGGATGGAATGATGCTTTTGTAGGGGATCTATTTAAGGAATCTGACGGACTAAGAACACTAACTGAAAGTTATGCAAGCCTAGCATTTACGGATGGTAGCTCAATTACAGTTGACCCTAATACCGTGGCAATAATTCGAAAATCAAGAATAGATAAATTAGACGAAAGTTCTGATACAGAGATAAGTCTTATGCAAGGAGGGCTATTAGCGAAACTGTCTGCTGCTGGTAAGGAAAAGAGTAGATATATATTAAATGCAGGTTCGTCTTCATCTGACTTAAAAACTCAAAATTTTTATGCAGAATCTGATGGTAATGAAACAGTAAAACTTACTAATTACGATGGTATAGCTGATGTAAGTGCCAATGATGTAACTATCACAATAAGAAAGAATGAAGGAACTATTGTAAAAGAAGGTGAGCCCCCTGCTGCTCCTATTCAATTATTACCTGCTCCCGAACTAGCCTGGGCAACTCAAGACTCTATCATCTATCGTGAAAACGTTGTTTTCACGTTTAATTCAGTTCCTGAAGCTGCTTCTTATCGAGTTCAATACAGTAGCTCTTCCTCATTTACTACAGATATTAATGAGATTCCACTTACTACAAATAGTGTAAATCTTTCAAACCTATCATTAGGAACTACATATGTAAGGGTGCAAGCTGTAGACAGATTAGGCCTTAGAGGACCATATACCGAGGCTACTCGCATTATTCGTAATGTGGATAATCAACCACCTGCAATATTTATTGATGAACTCGAAGGTAATCTCATTTTCACATTAAAAAATTCTATTCTACTAAAAGGTGTTACAGAACCAGATGCTATACTTACAATTGATGGAAAACGAATTCCAATTCAATTATCTGGACAGTTTATGTATCAGGCACAGAATTTATTAACCGACCAAATTCTTTCTCTATCTGCTATTGATGGTTCAGGTAATATGACTGAAAAATCTATCCGAATTGTTCGCCTTACTGAAGATGAACTTTTCAAGTTCTCGCTAAGTGGTGCTTCAGGTTCAGATATTATTGAAGTTAATAGACCTAGTGTAACCATGTCATCTAGTGCATACCCTGGACTTGAAGTCATTATTATTAATGAATCTACTACACGAAGAGTTCAAACAGATTCACAAGGTCGTTGGGGTATAACAATGAATATGCAAGAAGGCAAACTTTCTGTTACATTTAAGGATATCCGAACAGGAGTGAGTTACTTAACAAAATCATTTACAGTACAAGCAAATTAAAGGATTCATGCTAAAGCGAATTATACTCTTTTCAGCTTTTCTATTATTGAGTATTTCTGGGTATTCACAAGAAATATATCTCTCAATTTCGGGGAATAGTTCTACTATACAAAGTGGAGATAATCGTCATCAATATGATATATGGATTAAGCCACTTGATGGTGCTGGTTCTGGTAGTCTTCAAATTTTTGATGCTGGTTTAGGTGGTGCTGTTGATTTAATTACTCAAGAAACAGCAAATACTATTACAACTTTTCAAGTTTATAATTTTGATGATCTTTTTGCTACAAATGGTAATTCAGTAATTCCAAAATCTTCTTCTTCTGCCCCTTCTCAAGAACTTATAACTAAAAGCGAAGAACGATTTAAAAACCGATGGGTTCCGCTATCTAACATTTCAAATAGTGGTTCTGGATATATTGTAAGAGTTAGTACAGATGAAGGTGATGATGTAAACAGTTTCAATTTCAGAGTTGTTAATGCAAACGGTCAAGTTCTAAGCGGTAACTCATGGAAAATCATTGCTATCGATCTTTCAGTTGGTGTGTATCGATCATCAGCTAATACTCAATTTCAGCTTAAACCATATATTGCGAACCCAGAGTCTATAACTCCACTTTTATCAGTTAATGGTGAAGAAGATTCAGAAGTAAACAAAATTGATACATTTGGAGATCTTTACTCAGTTGGTTCTACTACTATCCCTAATCAAAGATTTGGGATAGCTAACAACTGGGGACTTCAAATCAGTGGCTCACAAACTTGGCTTAATACACTTACTATATTTGGTGTTGATGAACCCGTATTGTGGGAATTCGAACCAATTGCTTTATCAGAATTTCAAAAACCTCCTCTTTCAATAAACGAAATTGAAGCGTCTCGTTGCACTGATATTAAATTTGAGTTATCTGGGAATTTGTTCACTCAAATAGATTTAAACAATGCACAATGGCTTTTAAATGATTCAAAAATTAATTCTGGTAGCTCTCCTACAATTGCATTTGAAGATAGAGGTCAAATCCCTATAGATGTTTTAATTCCTAATGAACGTTCATATTTTCCAGAATATTGGGCTTATAATAAAGTAGTATTTGTAAATACCCCTCCTATTGCTCGTTTAAATGCCCCTAAAGAGATTTTATCGCCATCAGAAGTCCTAGTGCTTTCAGCTGAAGATTCATACGATTTAGAAGGGCAAGAAGTAAGTATTACTTGGTTTGTTAATGGAACTAGACGCGGAACAGGACCTACTTTTAATTTTTCAAATTCAGTTTCTGGGATATATACAATCTCAATTCAGGTAACAGATGGTGGTAGCTCTCTCAAATGTAGCATAGCTGAACAACAAGTTCAGATTAGAGTAAATACCCAACCTTATGCTGAAATTGATGTTGTTCCTGTTTCTGGTGTTAATGACAATATTGTTCTTAAAGTAACTAATCAGACTGATTCTGATAATGATAGACTTACTTATTCTTGGGCAGGTATTGGCGTTCCGCAAGGTGCTTCAACAGACAGTATTATTGTGAGTCATGAGCAACCTGGAGTTTATCCAGTACGACTTACAATCAATGATGGTTCTGGTGCTCAAAATGCATTGTATTCAGTAAATCGAGTGTATGAAATCAACGCAGCTCCAATCCCTGAATTTTCAATTCCTGAAAATGTTGCTCCTGGTGATGTTTTTCCTTTGAATGCTATTGAATCAAGTGACCCTAATCAAGATGATTTACTCTATATATGGATGGTTAATAATGTTCCGGGCTAAGTTCAGTTGGTTTTACCCATTGAATTTAGTGAGGGTTAGGAAGAGTTGCTTCGCAGCTCCTGAACTTAGCCCGGAACATTAGAGAAGAAGAGCGAAGCGAATTCTTCTCTAACGAGGAAGTAGCACGAGGTGATATTTCTACATTATCTTTTAATGATCCAGGAAGCTATGAAATTAAGTTAATTGTAGATGATCAACGTGGAGTTAGCAACTCAGTTCAAACTCTAACTAATATAGTACGTGTTAATGCACCGCCTAAACCAGTTATCACTGCGGTTCCCTCAACTTCAAATCCGAATGTAAGTTTTGCCGCTACTCAAAGCCAAGACACCGAATCTGAACTTCAGTCTTTTAATTGGGAATTTGGTGATGGTAATCGTGCTTCAGGGCCTCAAGTTAGTCATACTTATCAAGAACCTGGTAGCTATACCGTTAAGCTAACTGTTGATGACGGATCAAATCTTAAAAATAGCGTCCAAAGTTCTGAACATATCATTGTAGTAAATAGTTTTCCTATTGCTAGTTTCGAAGTACCCGAAGTAGTTGCTCCAGGAGTTCCTTTTACAGTTGATGGAACTACTAGTAATGATACTGATGGATCTATTACAAAATATACATGGCTAACTAATGGCTCTCCTGCAGGAAGTGGTCAAACAAATTCCATCACGATTGATAATCCTGGTCTCCATACTCTTTCATTATCTGTAAATGATGATTCTGGTTTTGACCAAGCTCAAGGTTTTATTTCAAAGCAAATAAGAGTTAATGAATCTCCTATTCCCCTTTGGAGAACCGATCCTGTTGATGTTGTCCCAAACACAGAAATAAAATTTATTGCTGATAATTCTTATGATCCAGATGGAACTATTGATGCCTATCTATGGAAGTTTGAAGATGGAACTGAACTGAAAGGAATGCAGATTCAAAGGATTTTTCAAGATGGAGGTCCAAAAAGATTTTCTCTTTCAGTAACTGATAATGATCGGTTAAGTAATTCTACCACCGTTCTCGAAGGTGTAGTAAATGTTAACAATCAGCCATATATAATTACTGAACCATTAGTTCGATCTAACTCTGCTATTGTTCGTTTAGATGCTTCAGAAAGTTATGATCTTGATAATGACGCTCTAAGCTTTGAATGGACTTTACCAGACGGTTCTAAAAGAAAAGAAGCCTCATTTAGTTGGTCTGCTCCTGAATCTGGAATCCACTTTATTGGATTAACTATTAATGATGGACTAGGGCTTCAAAATAGTATTAATTCAGAATCTATTAGAGTAATGATTAATCGCCCTGTACAGGCAGTTGTAGATTCTGTAATTACTTCTTGTACTGGTCAAACTGTTTTATTTAATAGCTCAAGAAGCTTTGACCCTGATGGTGATGCATTTAGGGCGGTTTGGGATTTCGGTAATGGACAAACCTCTGATGAAGCAAATCCGTCCTATGTTTATGAAAAAGCTGGTGTATATGAAGCTAGATTAACACTTAATGATGGTTTCTCAGGTCAAAATTCAATTGCCAAAATACCTGTTATTATTGAAGGCTCCCCTGTTGCAAGGTTTGAGCTTCCAGAAACAACGATTTGTGTCAATTCTGCCTTAATGTTTGATGGTTCTGAAAGTACTGACCCATCTGGCTCTCTTCCTGCAATGAGCTGGGACTTTGGAGATGGAAACTCAGCTACTGGTGCTAAATACCGACATATTTTTACTGAACCTGGTGAATATACAGTAACTCTTACTGTAGAAGGTTCTGGATCTGGACAATGTAGTAATGTTAGTCAAGCAACAGCTAAAGTAACCGTTGTTGAAGGACCTATTGCTTCTTTTGACCTACCAGATTGGGTTGCACCTGGTGAACCTATCATGTTAGATGGTTCTTTATCCAGTGCCGACGGTGGATTTAAATCAGCTACCTGGATTATTGATACAGAAAACAGCTCACAAGAACTAGATGGAATTACTACTTCATATGCTTTTTCTGAACCAGGTGAATACTTTGTAACTCTAAATTTAGTAACAAATACAGATACAGATTGTAATACAGTGAGTATTACAAAATCAATCAAAGTAAATGCTACCCCTTCAATAGTTTGGAATCTACCTGAAAATGTACCAGCTGGTGATGACCTCATTCTAAATGCTTTCGAGAGTTCTGATGCAGATGGATTTATCAAACAATTTAAGTGGTATATAGATGATGGTTTTGTTAGCTATAATGCTAGTGAAATTGTAAAAACCATTGCACCTGGTCGACATAAAGTGAGTTTAGAGGTACGAGATAATTCTACTGCCTCAAATAATTTGATAACTTTAGAGAAATATTTCTTTGCAAATAGTGGACCTAAACCAACTATCATTGGCCCTCCAATAGTATATCAAAATCAAGAAGTTAATTTACGTTCTGGACTTGCTCAGGATCGAGATGGAGATTTATTAACTACATCATGGAAATTGGACGGAGAACCTCTTCCTATTCCTCAGTTCAATGCTAGTGAAGCAAAAACATATTTAATTACACTTATACAGGATGACGGGCGCGGATTATTAAATTCTGTAGATTCTACAATTTTAAAGATTAATCCCGTTAAGATTCCAGATGTAAATCCTAATTACCCAACCAAGATTGCAATCGGTGGTGTACTTTCTATACCTACTATGAACGTCTCTAATTCATGGACTTTTGCTAATCAAAATTTTTATGAGACTTCATGGAGAGCCACAACTGTTGGCGAAAGAACTTTTGACTTAGCTTGGACACCAGTTGGTATGGAGTTAAGTAGAAAATCGTTTCAGATTACAGTAGTTGAACCTCTTAAATTTACACAACCTGCAACTCCTCTCATTCTAGATTGGAATCCTGTAAACCCAACAGCTGTACTTAAAGTACCATCTTTTAATAGACCATTGAATGAAGTACAAGTGATCTGGAAGAAGGCTGGTATAGAAATTGGTAGAGGCTCTCAGATTAGCCCTAAACTGATTAGAGGACAAAATAGGTTTACAATTGAGATTACTGATTTAAAAGTATCTCAATCTAAACCAGTTTCAATTGATATGATTGTCACTACTCAGTAAATGTTTTATAAGTACTTAGTTTCTTTCTTTTCACTTAAAAAGATGGTAGTTTTTATTAGTTATATAAACATCTAAATCGGTTTCTTTTGAAGATCGTTATAATTGGTGCTGGTGAAATTGGTTACGATCTTGCTAGTGTACTATCTAAAGAAAAGCATGACGTTACAGTTATTGATAGAAAAAAAGAATGCCTTTCAAGAGTTATTGATTCTCTAGATGTACTAAGTTTAGAAGGCAATGCTACCTCAGGTAAAGATTTAGTAAAAGCAGGTGTATCTGAAGCCGACATAGTTATTGCAGTAACCAGTATTGATGAAGTTAATATGATTACTGCCATGATGAGTAAACGACTCGGCGCAAAAATGGTAATTGCACGAGTTCGAAATGAAGAATTTTCTCAAGTAAATGCCCCTATTACTGCTAATGATTTAGGCATTGATGTGATGATTCACCCAGAGTTAAGTGCAGCTCATGAAATTGCTCAACTTCTTAGAAGATCAGCCGCAAGTGACGTTATCAATCTAGCCGAAGAAAAAATGCAGTTGATTGGTATTCGCCTTGAACGTAACTCTCCTCTCATCGGCAAATCTTTAATCGATTATGCATCCGAATATTCTGACATTACATTTAGAGTCGTATCAATTGGAAGACGTGGACTTACTTTAATTCCAAAAGGTCCAGTTAAACTTCAGGCATTTGATCAAATTTTTGTTCTTGCCAAAACGGAAGATATACCTAGAGTTGTAGAAACTACTGGTAAAAAAGAAACTGAATTGAATCGTATTATGATTGCAGGTGGCTCTGAAATGGGTGCTATGATTGCTCGCCTCCTTTGCAATGATGAAAGTAAGCATTGGTCTATCAAACTTATTGAACCAGATTATTTCCGAGCTGAAGAACTAGCCAATGAACTTAAAAATGCAATGGTACTTCATGGTAATCCAACAGATCCAGATCTATTAGCTACCGAAGGTATTAGTGAAATGGATGCTTTTATAGCCGTTACAGATGATGAAGAATCAAATATCATTTCTTGCTTAATGGCAAAGCATTTGGATGTAAAAAAAACAGTCGCTTTAATCTCAAAACCTGATTTTATACCATTAAGTCAAACAATAGGCTTAGATGCGGTAATCAATAAAAAGGTAGCCGCTTCGAATGAAATACATCGTTATGTGCGTAAAGGAGACGTTATTTCAGTAACTGAACTTAGGGGTATTAGTGCAGAAGTTATTGAACTTCAAGTTTCACCAAAATCAAAAGTTGTTGGTAAGGAGATCCAAAACCTAAAATTACCTGATGCTTGTGTAATTGGTGGGGTTCTTTGCGAAGGTTCTGTAGAAATTGCTACTGGTAAGACCATCATCCATGCAAATGATAGAGTTATGGTATTCTGTCTCCCAAGTGCCATCGATCGAGTTACTAACCTTTTCCAATAATGGAACGTCGTTCTATTAGCTCATTAAACCGTCCAAGAATCGACTTTCTAGTTGTACTTGGAATCCTTGGATCATTCATTTTCTTTTTAGGATTCGCCCTTCTTTTACCTCTTATCATTGATCTGATCTACCAAGAACATACATGGGATGCTTGGTTAACTTCAGCTGGTATTGCTTTTGGTGTAGGTGGAGCTCTTTGGTATTTCTTTAAGCCAAAAGCTGAAATCCGAATTAGAGAAGGTTTTTTAGTTGTAAGTTTAACTTGGCTTCTTCTTTCTTTTGTAGGAGCTCTCCCCTTTATTATTTCTGGTATATTACCTAGCTATACAGATGCTGTATTTGAAACGATGAGTGGGTTATCTACGACTGGATCAACTATTTTAGGTGGAATAACATCTGATGGTTTTGCTAATCCGCAAATTGAAGAACTTCCTAAAAGTTTTCTCTTCTGGCGATCTCTTTCTCACTGGTTGGGTGGAATGGGTATCATTGTCCTTTCCTTAGCAATTCTTCCTCTTTTAGGAATTGGTGGGATGCAGCTTTTCCAGGCAGAATCGCCTGGACCTACAACTGATAAGCTCACCCCTCGAGTTCAGGAAACCGCTAAACTATTATGGGTTGTATATCTCGCATTTACAGGACTTGAGTTTATATTACTTTGGATACACCCTTCAATGGATTGGTTTGATGCATTAAATCATGCTTTCGCAACATTAGCTACAGGCGGTTTCTCAACAAAGAATGCTAGTATTTCAAGCTTTGACTCTGCTTATATAGATGTTATTATCACCATTTTCATGTTCCTTGCTGGTATAAATTTTGCAATGCATTTTAGATTACTTAGAGGTGATGCCAAAACATTCTTTAATAATCGCGAAACAAGATTTTATACTTTAATCACCCTGATAGGTATCATTGGTATTTCCTTTTCACTTTGGCATTTTGATGGCCGCCCAATACTGGATGCACTTCGATATGGGTCGTTCCAAGTAGTTGCTATTATCACAACTACAGGGTTTGGAACCGATGATTATGAACTTTGGTATTCTTTTGGAGCTTTCTTTCTCTTCCTATTATTTTTTACAGGAGGAAGTGCCGGTTCCACAGGTGGTGGAATTAAAATGATACGATGGATGATTCTAATCCGAAATACTGGGCGCGAGATTAAACAAATCATTCACCCGAAAGCAATTCTTCCTGTTCGAATAGGAGAGCAAGCTATTAGCTATGATATTCAAAGAACGGTGCTAAGTTTCTTTATCTTATATATATTTATTTTTGCTCTTGGCGCATTCATTATTAGTCTATTTGGTTACGATATTATGTCTTCAATTGGGGCAAGTATATCCGCTTTAGGAAATATTGGGCCAGGCTGGGGTGAATTTGGCCCTACCGATAATTTTGCAAAGCTCCCTTACCTCGGAAAATGGGTTTTAATTCTATTAATGATGATTGGTCGACTTGAAATAATTACCGTACTCATTATCTTCTCTCCTAGTTTCTGGAAACAATAACTTAATTATCTGGGTTTCCCTCTTTTTCTGATTTTGTAAAAATAATATCATTAAATATTTTTTTCGACTCTTTCCCTTTCATAATTTTCATAACCTGAATTGTACTTGATTTTCGAGGATGTTTAATCATATCTACAATCATGCACCAAACTATAGCCGAAAAGGTAATTTTACTAGCACCATATCGAGTTGCACAACCAACTGTATAGTCTGTAATATTCCTCACACTATGCCACCAATATTCTGGGTTATAAAGCACATCTCCTTCTTCCAAAACACAACGGTAGAAAGGAATAAACCTCATATCTTGATAATTCTCTATAATTTCCTGATGAGGGTCTGATTTAAAGTTCTCAAACATCTCAGAAACCGCAAAAGCACCATATTTGCTTACAGTTGATTGAAGTACTGGAGAATACGATGGATGAACGAAGTTCCATTGTTTTCTCCCTTTAATATTCAAAAACATATTTACGGCTCCTGCACAATGGAGTGAAGAACCAACTTTACTTGAACGGGAAATAAACCATTGAGTTAGAAAGTTTTTTTGTCCAAGAATATTATCTAGCAGATCACCTTTACATTTATCGTTAAAATCTTTGTCGTCTAATATTCCGTGAAAATTATTCAGATAATGACTTTCAAATTCCATCAGAGTTAAGTAGTCTTTTAGACTGGATTTTACGACATCGATGTTTTGGCCAAGCTTGCTTTCATCTTTTTGATTGAGCGGTAGCGACTGGACTTCTAAATCACCTCGATTTTTTACCAAAAAATCCTTTTCCGCTTCTATTAATATGGGTGCATCTTTTAAAAACCCTTTAATTACTAATGGATGTTTAATTTTACTATTCCAATATTCAAAAAACTCTTTTGTAAAGTCTGAAGCTTCTATACTAGGAATTGGAAAAGTTTCTTTAAATTCTTCAGTGTTATTCTCTTTTAGCTTCGCAATACATTTTTTATGTGCAAATCTAAATTTTTTTCCAATAAAGCCTGGGTTTTCAAGCTTTCTCATTATTTTTCCGTTATCATTTTTTTTAAGAGATAATCCAAATGTATAATCAAAAACTAGGAGACTACCCCATTTAAATCCCGATAACCCAAAATCCCCTTTCGGAATGGTATTGTTAAAATCTTTAACTTTTTCTAGCATTTTCTTCTTGTGAATTTTTTCGCTAATTAACATAAAAGTAAAAATAGCAAAACATTAAAGTAATATTCATTTTTTTATGCATTTATTTACCACCGATGTATAAATTTCAAATTGAAATAATTACTGTACTTATTATCTTCTCACCTAGTTTCTGGAAACAGTAATACTTTTTCAAACCTTATTCGAAAATAAGTATCTATTTGATTTTCTGATTCAAACGTTACATTTCCTAAAGAATCAGGACTTTATATTCTCAACTTTATAAATATGAATGAAGTTAATTAAGAATCTATCAATAGAATTCAAATTGATGGTTATCTAATTGACAATTGAAAGGAAATATTCTTAAAGATGGATTACTAAAACACACCCTCGATAGATGTTTGTGAATTGAAATTATAAAAACAGTATCGTATTTAGTTTTTGATATATTCGTCTAATAATCTTTCTAATGTATACTAAAAAAGCGCTTTAATTATTCCTTGAAAGGCAGTACGTTAAGTAATCTTTAGAACACAACTTTGTCTCAACGCTAACTAATCAACCTACTTTATGGAATTTGCACAAAATAGAGACCGACTCTTTTTAGGGAGCTGTCTTGCACTAATTGTAACATCACTTTCATTTGCTGTTCGGGCTCAAATTGAAGGTGTGTTTAATACAGACTATGGATTAACTGCCGAAGAAATAGGTTGGGCATTTGGACCTGCATTTTGGGGATTCACTATTGCAATGTTTGCGGGTGGATTAATTATTGATATCATTAAAACCAAAAATATAATCTGGACTGCATTTTTTATGCAATTAATTGGATTAGTTTTAATGCTTGTTGCTAGAGATAAAACCATGCTTTTTGTTTCTAACGTATTTATTGGATTAGGAAATGGATTTGTTGAAGCAGCTTTTAATCCTCTTGTTGCTACTTTATATCCAGATGCGAAAACTAAAATGTTGAATCGATTTCATGTATGGTTTCCAGGTGGAATTGTAATGGGTGGACTTGCCGCTTATTTATTAATTGACACACTTGGATTAAGCTGGATAATTTTAGTAGGACTTCTCTTTATTCCACTTTTTGCATATGGTTACTTATTCTTAGGACAGGATATACCTGAGACAGAGCGCGTAACAAGTGGTGTTACATACAAAGACATGCTTAAGAATGTTTCCGCTCCTTACACGATCATTTTGATTGTTTCTGTGATGATTCTATTTGCATCAGTACCAAGTTTAAGCATCGACTTTAGCTCGAATATTACATATTTCGTTGTTGCAGGCTTTTTAGCACTAATTGCAATAGAAAGTAAAGTGGTAAATAAAATGAGTCTACTTTTCCCTTTCATCTTTATTTGCATGTTCCTGACTGCAAGTTCTGAACTTGGAACTAATCAATTTATTAATGCACTTCTAACAGATGGTGGAGTAAGTCCAATTCTTATTCTTGTATTAATTACTGGAATTATGGCAGTCGGTAGATTTTTTGCTGGTCCGATTATTCATCGTTTAAATCCTTCTGGGGTACTCTTAGGTTCTGCCATTTTATCAACCGTTGGATTATATTTACTAAGTACTGTTAGTGGAGTTGGACCAACCCTTGCTTCTGCAGTTGTATTTGCGATAGGTATCTGTTATTTCTGGCCAACAATGATTGGTTTTGTTGCCGAATATGTACCAGAAAGTGGCGCTCTTGGTCTTTCAATAATGGGTGGAACTGGAATGGTTGCAACTTCTCTTATTCTTCCAATTATGGGAGCATCTATCGATACTGAAGGACCTCAAGCAACCTTAGGATATATGACTATTCTTCCAGCAATTCTTATCGTACTTTTTGCAGGGTTATATTTTTATATGAAGGGAAAAACAAGCAGCTCAGAAGCTCATTAGATTTCTTCTTTCTTAAAGATTTTGAAGGCAGGTACTTAATAGTATCTGCCTTTTTTATTAATAATATTTAAGCTTAACCTGACTTGAAACTTTTGGAAATGTATACTTAACTTTTTTGAATAAATTATTATACGCCAATTAAAAGCAGATACCTTTATATATGTTATACATTATAAGTGGAGCTTCTAGAGCAGGAAAGACTATAATTGCTAAAAAAATATCGACAAGAAAAAGTATATCGCATTTTTCACTTGATTGGCTGGTAATGGGTTTTACAAATGGTATACCAGAATATGGAATTCATGATTTATTATTTCCAGACGAGATAGCTAAAAGATCATGGAGCTTTTTGAAAGCAATGTTTGAAAGTATGATTTGGAGTGATATCGATTATATAATTGAGGGAGAAGCTATACTTCCCGAGTTAATTATTGAACTGGTAGAAAAATATCCAGATAAACTTAAAATTTGTTTTGTAGGCTTTACAGATGTTACTATTGAAGAAAAGCTTATTGATATAAAAAAATATAAAGGCCAAGAAAATGATTGGCTCATTGATAAGTCGGATGACTATATCATAGATCATATTAAAAATATGATTACACATAGTTTAGAAATAAAAACTACTAGTGAAGAACATAGACTAAAATATTTTGATACGTCGAATGACTTCATGAGTACTATAGATATCGCTATAGAATATATGTTGGAGTAATTGTTACATAGCTGTATTTCATAACATAATCATGATAAAAAAAATGATACCAAAAAAAGCTGTAATGAGAGTTGGTCGACCAACCGATAATCTTATTGAAATCACACAGATGTATGTCGAAGGACTTGGCTTTGAAGTAATAGGTGGATTTGATGGACATAGCGATTTTAGTGGAAGAATGGTTGGACATCCAAAACATCATTATCACTTAGAATTCACGACACATATTCAAGAAAAAGCAGGGCGTGCACCTTCTTTAGAAAATCTGTTAGTGTTTTATATCCCAGATGATACTGACTATAAAAATGCCATTGATAGAATTTCGAAATCTAGTTTTAAAAAAGTTAAATCATTTAATCCATATTGGAACGGAGGTGCTCAAACCTTTGAAGATCTTGATGGTTATAGAGTTGTTATCTGTAGTGATGAAAGTCCATTTTAATGTATTACACATTTCATAATTTATATTATTAACCAGATCAATAAATATGAGGATGTTAAATGAATGAAAACGAAGGTGCCTTTAGATTTACATACTTCACTGACGCATACTTTGAGACTTTTAGTTTCTATGAACATAAACTTGGTTTTAAATTAGAACATTCTTGGGATCGTAATGAGAATGATAAAGGAGCTTTATTTAGAGCTGGTAAAGGGTTAGTTGAAATTCTTCATCGACCAAATGATGATCATCCTAAGTATGGAGGGGCTGATTATCGAATTCCCCAGGGCGTATTTATGGCTATTCAGGTATGGGATATTGATGAACTTTTTAAAAAATTCACTACAGATGGTATCCCCTTTAAACAGGAAATTACAGATCAATCATGGGGACATAGAAGTTTTTCTGTTATAGAACCAAATGGTTTAGTCTTATTTTTCTTCCAAGAGCAGTTCAAAAACATATTTGAACAATAATGAAAATGAGCTTCAAATATTTACTTATTCTCCCCTACTGATTGATATATTAATAAAATGACTATGAAATATTTGAACTTATTAATTTTACTTATTCTTCCATGTTCTATTCTGGGACAAGAGACTGATTTTGTATCAAATTCGAGATTGGTTTTAGGGGTAAGTAAAGATAGATCAGCTTCAATAAGTGCTGGTGATATCGATAATGATGGCGATATTGATATTATTGTAGCTAATGGTCGACATTGGCCTCAACCTAATAAAGTATTCTTCAATAATGGATATGGTATTTTTACGGTATCTAAACTACTAGATAATATAGAAGAGACTAGTTATGCTACAGAATTAGCTGATTTTGATGGCGATGGTGATTTAGATGTAGCAGTAGGTAATGATATGGCTCCAAATGCTATTTATTTAAATGATGGACGTGGTAATTTTCTAAAACTGGGCTATTTTGGTGACCCATATTCTCCAACAAGAAATCTTAAAACTACAGACATTGACTTGGATGGAGATATAGATATTCTTATTACTAATAGAGGAAAAGAAAATGAAATATGCCTAAACAATGGTAATGGAGAATTTTCTAAGATCATAAAATTTGGGTCGAATGATGACTCAACAATAGATGTAGATGTTGCTGATATAAATAAAGATGGGCAAAATGATTTGATTTTAGCCAATCGAGATGGACAGCAAAATTATATTTATCTGAATGATGGAGATTTAAATTTTTCGAAAAAAATTCCATTCGGAACTGGTATAGATGAAACTAGATCAATTGGTGTAGTAGATATTGACAATGATGGAAATCTAGACATCATTACTTCTAACATAGGTGAACCAAATATTATTTACTTCGGAAGTAATGAAATGGATTTTAGTAGAAATGTAATATTCGATGGTACATCAAACCCTTCCTATTCTTTAGATTTTGCTGATTTAGACGGGAATGGAAGTATTGATATTGTTGTGGCTAATTCTGGAAAACCAAATATGGTCTTCTTGAATTTTATTAATGGTTCTTTATGGAAAGAAATAAGTCTAAGGAATGAAGACTTATCAACCTATGATATTATTCTTGCCGATATTGACAATGATAACCGACTAGATATTATTGAAAGTAACTCAGATGATATTAATTTTTGGTATCGAAATGTCTTGATTGATAACAAGGATTAGCACCTTTTCTAAAACCTAATCCACTCTCTATCTTCTAGCCATTGAATTAAAGCGGGTAAGAATGTAACCGAAGTCAAAAGTGTCATTCCAATACCTATTACAGCCATTACCCCTAAAGATTGTAACCCTGGATGAGAAACAAATAACAGGCCTGCAAAACCAAGCATAGTAGTTACAGATCCCATTGTAATATGCTGTCCTGTACTTGAAAGTACAGTCCACATACTGTTCTTACCTTCATCTCTATAACGATGAGCTAAATGAACACCACTATCCTCTCCTATTCCTAAAATTGCTGGGAGTACAACCAAATTATAGAAATTAAACTGTAGCCCAAAGATCATCATAATTCCAAAAAGCCAAAGTAAGCCTACTGCCAAAGGAAGCATGGCAATTAACGACCAACGGAATGATCGAAAACTGAATATCATGAATAAATAAATGATAATGAATGTCGCTCCAACCATATAAGGACTTTCAGTTCTCATTAAATCTAACATAGATGCTGCTACAATACTTGTACTAGCAGCATGAAATGATTTGCCATTATCTAAGATTACTTCACCCACATCATCTTTAAAGGCTATCGAAAGTCTACCATCAGATAAACCTACTGAAGGATAAATAATAACAAAACGCCCGACTTCTCCATCTTTTGTAATAAATCTAGATTTTAGGTAGTCAGGGATTTGATCTATTGTAAGTGGTACTGTAGTTTTTGAAGCCCTTCTAAGTTTATCCAAATCTTCATCTTCATTATTAACTATAAAAGGATCTTTCAATAACTCCCGAATATTCGCAATAGCAGAAAGTTTTGCATCCTCTTCTTCGATAGTAGTAGGGAAACGTTCTTGAAGTGATTCAATGCTTTGAATGGTTGGAGAGGTTGTATCCTGCAACGAACGGACTCTTAAAACTTCCATAAGCGCTTCTACTTCTTGATCAGAATCAGCGATTATATAAGCTGGGTTCCTTTTACCAGACTCCCCTACTTGGCCTGCAACTCTTCGAAATTCTTCGTAATTAGGAAATTCTGGCTCAAGCTTACCGAAATCATACTGGAAGCTAAGATTTCCACTAAAAGCAATTACAACACCTGAAATAACTAAGCCAATTAATACAATAGTTCTTGCAAATGGATATCGTTTTTTAGAAACGTTATGAAAGTCTTCATTATGATTTAATAGAATGAGATTATACCGCTCAAAAATGACAAGTAAGGAAGGTAAAACATATAACATGGCGAACAGTGCCAACATGATACCTGTACCTGAAATAAAGCCAAATTCAGAGAATCCTCGGAAATCTGCGAACATCAGCACATATAATGCACAGGCCGTAGTAAAAGCACTTACTAAAATTGCTTCACCTGTTTTATCATTGGTTGTATAAATTGCTTCTTCTACATCCATTCCGCCAGATCGTAATTCTATATAACGTGCGTAATAATGAATCCCATAATCGATCCCTAATCCAAATAGAATTACAAAAAGAACTGAAGTCATTGTATTTAGCATACCCAAATAGAAATAAGTAAGTCCAAAAGTCCATAGCAGACTAATTAGTAAAGGTATACCAATAATTAAAACTGGAATTGGGATTCTAGCGACATGGCTCCATATCGTGTAGCTTTTTTCATTCTTCGTACCTTTTCTAAAATGAATATATTTTTTAATAAAAAAGTAAATCATTACTAATAAAATCACACTACTGATCCCTGATGCAAAGCTTCCAATCACATCACTCATAATAGAAGTAAGTTCTTCGAGATGCCTTTTCAGTCGCCCACCAAATTGAACTTCCATATCAGGATGAAATGAAGCTGGATTTAATGCAGTGATCAAGGAATCGTAAACCACGAACATATCTTCCAGATATTTTATATCACTTTTAGATCCAGTTGGAAAGAATTTTATAACCATAATGGTGCTATCACCATTAATCGGATACTCTGAAGGTACAAGAGTCTCATAACTATCTTGAAAACCTTCCGCTCTATTGTCTTCTTCTTCGTCTTCACCTAAATCAAAATAAAATGGATTTGCTTCTTCTTTTGCTTGTTCAATCTCGTCTTCAAGCCATTCTGTGATATCTATCAATTCCTGATTACTTGCCAAATAAAGAGCATTATCTTTTAAAAGATCGGTGTCTTTTCTATACTCAGCTCTTTTGAAATATGCATCATTGTATCTAGCATAATAAAGTTCTAGAGTTTTTGGAATCAGCGCTTCCGCAAATGCTTTATTAGCTTCGAAACTAGGCGACTTTATCGCAACTTGCATTTCACTTTCACCACCAACCGTTTCCTGAAGTCTTTCTAGGGCAAGAACATTTGGGTTATCATGAGGTAATAAATTTGCAATATCAGTATCTACCTTAAGATTAGAAGCGTAGTATCCACTCACTAATGCCAAGACTAGACAAATAAAGATGACCAGAAAAGGGTGCTGAATATTTAATTTAAGAAGAGGACGAAAAAAGTTTAATATGCGCTTCATCTACAGTTTTTTATGTGCGTCAAGTATAAGAAATTTAGAGTAGCTTTACTTTACTACGATCATAATAATTAAAGAAACCCAATTTTCATTTACACAATCTGATTACCTTCATAACCGTTCATAAAGTGACAAATTCATCAAGATCTTATATGAAAGTATTTACTCTATTAATTGCTTATTACTTTGCTTTTAGTATTCAAGGTATATCTCAAACATACCCAATCTCTCCTGTGGGAGGACTACGATATTTAGATGCATCTGAGATAACCCAACATGAGAAAAAAGGTGGGTTCTATAATGAATTTTGGAACTATCACATTGCATTAGAAAACGGATCTGAAATATATTTAAACTATTCCATTTCACACTTTGGAGGTGTTCGTGATGCAGTATCTGGAGCAAGATTATCTCTTTTAAATTGGAATGGAGAAAACTATTCCGCAGCAAGAGAATATAATCTTGAGAAACTTAATTTTGAGAAAGATAAATATAAATTCTTGCTTCATCCCGAACGGGGTATCTGGTTTGAGGGTAAATTACCGGATCAACATAAAGCACATTTCAGAACAAATAAAAACGGAATTGACTATGACATTAATTTAGATTTTTCTGATCCAATAGAAGGTTTTACATGGGGTGATGGAAAATTTGATCTAAATAATAATGATCAGCTAGGTTTATTAACGCATATCCCATATGCCAAGGTATCAGGTTTTATTGCGATAGATTTTGATACTGTAAGAGTTTCCGGCACTGGTTTTATGGATCACACATTCCAAACCAACGTAGGTACAAGGCTATTTGATAAAAGTTTTAAGTACATACAATCTGATGATGATCATTTTGCAGTAGGTAATTTTATAATCCCAAAAGGAAACGACAATAAAGTAGTGGGATATGCATTTGAAAAAAATGACACTGGAATAGTTCTCAAAAAACCGACTTCTGTAACTATTCTATCTCAAAAAAATTTATTAGGCGAAAAAATCGCAGATACGATTGAAATATGTTATGAAGCAAACCCGTGTGAAGTTTTACAGATTGAAAGCATGTATGAAAAAATAGCCATGCTTGAAGAACTTGGTGGTATTAAAAAGATGCTAGCAAAACGATTTCTAGGCGGAGACATCATTGAGTTACGGGGTATTGCAATACTAAATGGAAAAGATAATGTCTTTTTTAGTCTAACTAAATTGGACTAAGTAGATAGAATTTTTTCAACATACTCTAGCATTTCTGGAGTATCTACATCTTGCCAGAACCCATCTTTTATATCTACAGTGTACATCTTTCCTTCTTTAGCTAAATCCTGAACACCATCAGAGATAGATGTATCTCCGAACTCTTTTAAATGGTGATTGAGTGATTCTAGCAATCCACTTGTACACACAAATACTCCCGTATCGATGCAATTATAGTTAGTGAGGTTTTTCCCAATGGATACAATTTTATGATTTTCAGAAACCACTTTTGTTGCATCATCCATATCAAAAATAGTGTCTATTTTAAAATCTACTAATAAAGCAGCAGAACCTTGTTCAGGTGTATAATCTCCAGCTATTTTCATTAAACTCTCTCCTAATACATGATCAGCCATGGTCATTATAAAAACATCATCTAGATGTTTTTCTGCTGATAACACAGAAACTCCATTACTTAAATGGAATTGATCATTATAAACAAATTCAAGTGGCGTATGTCCTTTGTAAAAATCTAGAATAGCTTCTTTAACTTCTTCATGGCCATAACCAAGTACTATTATTACACTAGTACATCCCGCTATTTCTAGACTTTCAATAGTTCGAAAGATTAGAGGTTTTCCAGCAACTGGCGTTAATGGTTTAAAAGCTGTTACTGCGCTCACGCCTTGTAACCTTGAGCCAAAACCAGCTGCAAGAATTAATCCTTTTTTCTTTAATGATGAAGCCATTAATTAACTAACAGCTTCTTCTTCGAAATTTTCTGATAAATGAGTTACTGGTTTTTCTCCACCAAGCACTCGTAAAGTATTCTTTAATCTGAAATGTTGAATAAATATATCATGTTCAGGAATATGACCTGCTTTAACCTGTGGGCTCTTAAAGTAAAATGATAACCATTCTTGGATACCACCTTTTTTTGAACGTTTTGCAAAATCAAGAAAGAGAGCTAAATCAAGCACAATTGGAGCAGCAAGAATTGAATCACGGCAAAGAAAATCTACTTTGATCTGCATATTATAACCCATCCATCCAAAGATATCGATGTTATCCCAACCTTCTTTTTCATCACCTCTTGGCGGGTAATAATTGATTCTTACTTTGTGATATAGATTACCGTATAAATCAGGGTAAACAGAAGGTTGTAGAATTGAATCTAATACGCCTGTTTTACTAACTTCTTTTGATTTAAAACTTTCTGGGTCATCTAATACTTCTCCATCTCTATTACCAAGAATATTAGTAGAAAACCAACCTCGAATACCTAGCATTCTTGTTTTTAAACCTGGAGCCAGTATTGTTTTCATTAATGTCTGACCAGTTTTAAAGTCTTTACCTGCAATTGGAACTCCTTCTTTCTCGGCAAGTTCTTCTAATGCAGGAAAATCCGCAGAAAGGTTTGGTGCCCCATTAGCATAAGGTACACCTTCTTTAATCGCTGCGTAAGCATATAACTGTGAAGGAGAAATTGATTCATCATCATTTCTTAGCCCTTCTTCAAAAGCTTCGATACTTTGATGGCAAGGGGCTGGATGTAAATGAATTTCTGTAGAACCACACCAAACCATTACAGCTCTTGTAGCTCCAGTTTCTTTAATTTTCTCTTTAATATCTTCTCTTAGTGCTTCAGCTAATTCCATTTTATTGGAAATATCTTTCACATTTTCACCTTTAAGAAGTTTTACATACTTCTGATTAAAGGCCGCTTTCATTGGTTTAATCTGCTCTAGTTCTTCTTTAAGTGGCTCAAGATCTTCAGATTTTAGAACTCGTGCTCTTTTAGCTGCCTCATAAACATTATCATCGATAACATCCCATCCAGCAAATACTATATCATCTAAGCTAGCTAAGTCTAAAAAGTCTTTAATAAGTGGGTTTCTATTTTCAGATCGTGCACCAAGCCTTATCGTTTGCAATTGAGTAAGTGAACCAAATGGTTTTGCCAAGTTTTTTCTAGCGGATGCAACTCCTGCTATAAATGTTGTTGCTACTGCTCCCATTCCTGGAGTTAGTACCAATAATTTTCCAATATGAGGTTCTATTGAAGGCTTATTCATGTATAAAATGATCTATTAGTTTTATTCCTTATCCTTACAAAGATAAGACTTTTTAAAGGATTAATCGAGGAGGAGATTACCCTATTTTTTTTGAAAATTTATGTCCTAATTTTCAAGTAATTCTTGAAGAGATGAGAATATTCTGTCACAATTTTTACCATCAGCACCAAGCATATATTTATCCAGAAATTCTTGTGACTTTTGTTTGCAACAATCTGGATTTGAAAACGCCATTTCAAGTTGGTCTAGCATCATATCAAAATCCCTTGCTACTAACCCCCCATTTTCTTCAGGCGATAATTTCCATATATACTTAACAGAATCTACGGTCTTACTTCTAACTCCAATCAATGTATTTTGTCGCCATTGGAATTCTTCATCTTCGTCTTTAACTGGGTAAATATGAATTGTTGGGCGAAGAGTTGCATAAAAGAGATTAGCAATACTACTATAATTAGTAAGAAGAATATCCGATACCATTAAATCCATCAAATTATCAGGGTTTCTATCCTTAAATTTCAGTAAAACATTTGGATGTCTTTCGCTTATCTCCTCAAGGAATTCTACATACTCAGAATCAAACCTAAACGAATCATGTAGTCTGAGTATAACATTTGATTCATTATCTTCAATTTTCTGAAAAAGACGTTCAAATAATTCGCTGTCTCTACCCCAATGGGCAAAAACTTCACCATAATGCCAAGTAGGTGCAATAAGAACTGTTTTCCTGTTTACCACATCAAATGGGAAATATGGTTGCAATTCTTCCTTTGATAATGGATTTCTCAGAAGGTCATGACTTGCAGCACCACCAATTCTGCAATTACTGGGATGAAACCCACTAATTTTAGATCGGTGTTCAAAGTCCCACTGTCCAAAGCAATGCCACATAAAATTTGGATTGGGTTCCTGTGCATTTCCCCACGTAGTTTGTATACCACGATGAACCCAGCTAAACTCTTCTAAGTCGTTAGGTCCCTTCCATCCGAAACCATGCCATAACATAAATCCTTTAGGAGAAAGCGCCTTTATGGGAAGCTTATTATCCATTATGGTAATGTCAGGTTTAAAATTACGAGGCTTAAACCAATAACTTTTTAATGTCTTTTTTAATAATTCGGCTTGAATGGGAAAAACTTTTGAGATTCCTTCATCAAGAAAATTTTCCGGGTTAGAAAGCAACACTTTTACAGTAACCCCAGGTTTTTTATCCAGGTAATGGGTCAGCCAAAAAAGATCTGCCCCAAAAGTAGAGGCCTTAATAAGGATTTTCATCAATTATTTAGTATGAACTACAAAGCATAAATCGGGTCAAAGATACAGTATTTAAGAATTAAATTATAAACTCCTTTTCTCAGGACGATTTCTTTATATTTTAATTTTTATGGTAAAATTTATTAGAAACCTTTCAATAGGGCAACGTATTTTTTAATTATGCCTACTTCAAAATCTTTTTCTTCTCAGGTTGTTAAATCTTTCCTTTATTCTGGACTTGGTAGTACAGTTGGTAAAGTCATAAATGTTGTAGCATTATTTATAGTGTTAAAGCAAATTACACCCGAAGCTTTTGGTATAGCCAGTATCGTTTTAGCCATTTATGCAGTTGTTCAAGCAGTAACTGAATTAGGGTTAGGGGTAGCGATTGTCCAAGCAAAAGACTTAAAACGTAGAGAAATAGATAGTCTTTTTTGGCTCTCTCTAATGTTAACCATTATTCTTTATGCAATTATATTTTTTAGTGCGCCATTAGCCTCCACCTTCTATGACATGCCATTGTTAACCCCACTAATTCAGGTTCATGGTCTCATAATTATTATTTTTACGTTCTATTTAGTACCTAGAAATATCTTAAAAAAGGATTTACAGTTTAAAGAAATTGCCATTATTGATAATCTTGCATTATTTATTTCTTCATTTATAATGCTTGTTTTAGCTTATTTAGGCTTTGGAGCTTGGGCAATTATACTTGGAGAAGTGGCAAATCGATTTATTCAACTTGTTATTGCGCAGTTTTTCCATCCTTACTGGCCAAAATTGCAATTCAATTACAATGAGATAAAAGATAAAGTGCAGTTTGGATTATATGCAACAGGTTCTCGTCTCTTATATAATTTATACTCTAATGCTGATTATTTGATTGTTGGAAGGATATTTGGTGCTGAAGCAGTAGGTATTTATACTCTTGCATTTAGGATTGTAAATGATACAGTAAAGACCCTTACTAGTAATTTAAATGAAGTAGCTTATCCTGCATTCTCAAAGCTCCAAGGAGAATTAGATCGTCTACAAAAATATTTTTTCACCATTGCTCGAGGAAGCTTATTGCTCTTTAGCTCTGTTTTAATTGTTGTCGCAGTATATATTGAGGATCTTCTTACATTAGGTGGTTACGACGAATGGATGGATGCAGTTCCATTAATTCATATTTTTACAGCGGTAGCTCTATTAAGAACAATTTCTACACTTGTCCCACAATTATTGAATGCTTTAGGTCAGGCTAGATTAAATTTCTATTACTCTCTTTCAAATGTTTTTATAATGCCAAGTGCCTTCATTATTGGAGCTCAATATGGATTATTAGGGATTGGTTGGGCATGGGTAATTGCATATCCATTAGTTGTATCTGTACTCTTTTATTTTGGGAGTAGAGAATTGAAATTATCATTCTTTAGTTTTTTAAATAAGATATTTTCTGGAGTATGGATTCTACCTCTCTTTTTAGTTTTCTGTTTAGGTTTTCAAGCCTTAATTGATAAAATTTTTACAGAATTACCAATCTTAATTCCTGTTTTTGGAATAATTATATCTATAGTAGTTGCTGGATTTATCTTTTATAAAAGAGAAAAAGAAGTCTTTGATCTATTTAGAGGAAAGAAAAATAAAGTACTTACTAACTAAACTGTTATAAACTTCCCAAACTCGGAATATAAGTTCCAAAGTCTTGAATAAGTTTCTACATCAATAATCTCAGAAAGAGGGATTTCACTATTTGTACCTATCCATAGACCACCGTAAGATTCTCTTTGATCAGTTAATAGAACCCCTTGTTTATAATGCTTAAACCCTTCATGATACTGAACTCGATTTGCATCATGAAGCACCACAATTCCATTCTCACTTAATAAATTAATTGAAGCCTTTAAGCATTCAGTTCTTGCTCTACCATCAATCAAAATTAAATCATATGGAGCATGATTAGATGGATATTCTATATAATCTTTAAAGTCCTCAAAGGTACCATCATTGATTCTGTAATCTACTAAACCATAGTAAATGCCAGGTGTAGGTTCATGACTTGGACCCTGAAATACGATGGAAACATTCGGTTTTTTTATCCGCTCTATTACAGTATCTGCCCATTCTTTATTGTGTTCAACTGAAACCCATTTTGAATCCTTAGAGATAAAATCAGTAAAAAAATCAGTTCCTGATCCTGCCCCCCATTCCAATGAAATCTCAGGGTTTAAATTTATAATGAGATTCTTAATAAACTCAATTTCCCTATATCTCATCCATGGAACATTCATCTGCTTTTTTAAAACATTCCGCTTGAACTTAAAAACTACATCATCATAAAGTTGAGATGCAAAAAGTGAGTAAATAGATTTTTCTAGTTTTGTATTCATTCTGAGAATAAACAATTATAAATATTCAATTTCTAAAACCTAAGGTATAAAAAAAAGACTTTAATTAAGTAAGAATCTAATATCCTATATCTCTCTAAATAATTTTATCAAATCAAAGTTGTCGTTTAACCCCAATTTGAATAGCAAAACTATTCTTATATAGCTCTCCAATATCACTTGCGATTGCAGCACTAAATTGCAAGTGCTCCCACTTTTGAGATTGCTTAATAAGCTTTATAAATAATGATAACTGTTTTAAGGAAGGTTCAAATTTATATTCTTCTGAGTTATTCTCTGCTCGTTGTTCTTCTAAGTATCTTCCATGATTATTTGAATAGGTAGTCTTTAATATATAATCAACATTATCCGATAAACTACCTTCAAGTCCGATATGATGTGCAACAACTCTATTATTTTCAATCAAATATTGATCGAATTCTCTGCTTGGTCGTACTGTAATTAGTGGATTGCCAATTATACGTCCATAGCTTGTCCATCCATTTTGATAAATTACATGGCTATAATAATCGTCTCTTCCACTTCCTAATGATGTTTTATTTGGATCTTCAGGGTCGGTTGGACCATTTTGATATTTGGTGTATATGAACTCGTAATTTACTCCCTTAATGAGTCTATTAGATGCATTAACCTTCAATTTTTCTAGTGTAATCCCAATTATACCATCTTGAAAATTTCGAAGAACCACCCCATCATAATCTTCGAATAAAAATTGTTTATATAACTCAACATCCCAATTCTTCTTCTTAAATGAAATCCCCACATCGTATATACCTAATTGATTCCCTTGGTAATAATTTTGATCATTTATGGGAGCATCATCACCACCTCTTCCTAGAAAAACAGACCTTATGAAATCATTAAAACTCTCTGGGATATTGCCCACTGATTCAATTTTCGAAAAACCTCCCCACATTACACTATGTACTAGTCCGGCATATATGTGAAATTGATCTTCTCTCCCAACAAATAAATAGAATGTCTTTTGATGTAAAAAAGAATTCTCTACTGTTCTATTCTCTTCAAACCATCCATGTGTAAATGAACCTTTTACTTTTGCGAACTCATCTGTAAAAGGGATGTAAATGAAATCTGTATTTAATTCAATTTTTGGAATTGGTGTGGCGTTTCTACTTTGAACGAAAGAACCTGTCCTTAATTTCTCTAATTTATGTAGTTCCTTATAATTAAATCTCCCAGCTAAAATATTAATTTTATTATAGGATAAGCCCACATTTACGATAGGAAATATAATCGCCGAATTTGATGAAACTCTGACCAAAGGTCTTATCTCGTACTTTAATACGAAGTTGTTTTTTAATGTATTTGAATAGTTTGATTCGAAAGCTAAATATGACCCTAAGCCCGAATCATCTATTATTCCATTTTGATTTGTATGAAACCAATATGGAGAGCTTGTGCCAATATTAGTTTGTAACATAAAAGATGAACTTGAATTAATCTGAGCAAATACGAAATTTGTATTAATAATAAAAAGCGTAAAAATTGAAACAAATTTCATAAGCATCTCACAAATTTGACCTTATAAAATTATAAATTCCAGTGGCTCTATTTTTCCACGTTAATTCTGTCATTTCTTCTTTAGCAGCTTTCCCTAGTGAATCTCTAAGCTTATTGTCATTTATCAATGTTGAAAATGCTTTATTTTCTTCATCATCATTATCTGGATCTACTAAAAACGCAGTTTCATTATGAGTAAGTACTTCACAAAGATCTTCCGAATCAGGAGCTAGTATGGCTCTGCCTGCTGCTTTATAAATAAAGGTTTTCAAGGGTAGAACTGTGTTTTTTGAAACCTCTCTAGCCATTAATGTAGGTGGTATGTAAAGAATGTCTGAAGCTTGCAAAATGGAGAAGACTGCTTTTTTATCCATCCATCCCAATACTTTAACATTGTCGTGAATCTTTGCTTCTTTTTCAATGTCTCCCTCACCCTCAGATCCTACAATTAGAAAAAATGCATCTTTAAATCGTCCTGCGAGACTTAACATTCTTTGTAAACCTTTTTCGTTATTTACTCTTCCCGAATAAACTGTTATCAATTTATCTTCTGGTAACGAATATGTCCTTCTTACCTCAACAGGTTCTACAACATCATACTCTTTCAAATCAAATGCATTATGAGCTACAAGTAACTTAGATGCACAAAACCCTACTTCTAAAAAGCTTTTCTTCGCAAACTCGGAGTGTAATACTATTCCAATTATCTTTTTAATTCTGGATATCTTAGAAAAGAAATAATGACTCAATCTATTTTGATTCGGCCAAGGTCTATATGTTTCAAAAACAATTGGGATTGAAGTGAACATTAGAACTGATATTAGAATTGGAATATTTCTTGTATAGACTAATTCACAGTGACTGTTCTTTATTTTTAAAGCTGATCTAATTGCAAATGTGAGCTTTTCAATTCCTCGTATATTTGGAATTAAATGATTTATAAAACTAAGATTGAACTCACTATTTTTACCATAGTAAGCCTTTAAATCTTGATTAGTAATCTCTTTTCTATATGCATATTTAGCAGAAAGTAAGGTTACATTTGCAAGACTATTTAATGCTGATAATGATGAAACTATCTGCTCAGAATCGGCAGAAGTTCGTGGATAAAACTGGTCAGATATGAAAGTAATATTCATTCTAAATGATACACTTAAAGCATCAAAACTTAAACTGGAAAGATTAAAAACAGAAAATTATCCTTGAGCTGCTCTCTTTCGTAAGCTTTCCATAAGTGTGTCGAAACCCCTTCTTGCTATAATCCTCTGAAACTGATTTTTGTATGACTCAGCTGTCCATAGGTCATCGATACTCATATCAATAATAACCCATTCTTCTTCTCGCATCTCCATTTTATAGTCGACTGGAGTACGAACTTCGTTAAGTTCTGCCATGGTTTTTACCATAGCTTGTTTATTTTTTACATCAACTGAATTGTAGCTTACTTTTGCACGGTAAATTTCAAGCTTATTTAATGAGTGATCTCTTACAATAGTAGTAAAAAGACTCAAAAACTCTGCTCTACTATCTTCTGATATTTCATTATAAGTTTCATCAAGAGCCGTTCTTGCCATAGCTTCAAAACTTATTACGCCATTGATGATTTCTTTTAATTCAGCCCTTTGAACATCTGAGTACTCTTGCCCTTCTGGACCTAATAATACTTTAATCTGACCATCTCTTTGTGTTAGCATAGTTTTAATTTGCTCTTCTGTATTCTGAGCAAAAACAGTTGCTGCAGAAATTATAGCAATAATCATAAAGAAGAATCCAAACTTTAAAAATCTCATAAATCCATAATTAATTATCAGTCATAGTTGTCAACGGAAGACCAGCTGATTTATTAAGCCTCGCAACTGCAGAATTAAATTCAAATATTGTTTCCATTTCTGAAAGTCTTAATTCAAGTTCTTGTCTAACTGCATCTACTAAATCTTTCGATTCACCAAAACCCAAATCATAGTCTAACTGTTCCATACGAAGCCATTCTTTAGCTATTTGTAATGCTTCATCTGTTTTTACTACTTTAACTTCAGCTAGAGCTGCATTCCTGTAAGCCTGATTTACCTCCAGAATTATTCCATCCTGCATTGAATCTTTAAGATAATCTAACCTATTCACTTCTATTTTACTGCGCTCAAGTGAAGTTTTAGCTTGAAAGAAATTCAAATTTTGACGAATGGTTAAACCAAGAGCCGTATTAAAAGTATTCTCTGGAGTTGATATAAATGGATTAGGTTGTCTTGGGCGAACAGGAGTACTTGCAAAAGTAGTAGTAAACCCAAGAAATAAGCCTGGCAAGTTTCTTGATTTCAGAGAACTGATATATTGTTTCATAGCAGTTCTACCAAGTTCAAGTCCTAGTAATTCTGCTCTATTATTTAAAGCACTATTCTGATAGAAACCAATTTCTTCAACTTGTTTCTCAACAGGATCCAGAAATCTCATTTCAGGTTCATAAATCGTACCTTCGTCATTTCTTAAAGCGTATTTCCAAGTTTCGTGAACGAAAAGTAAACTTTGTTCTACTTCAGCTCTTTGAATTCCAAACTGAGCTCTAAATACATCGAATTTATATTTATCAGATTCATCAACATCTTCAGGTGACTCCTCGATAGCCTTCTCCAAAGCTCTACCAATTTGTTCCATTTTGTCTTCTGCATCAATAAGCAAACGCTCAATTTCTAAAGCAAAAACATAACTATGATATAAATCATATAATCTAAGCTCAATCTCGGCTCTTGTTGCTTCATATTCTTGTTTAGTAGCTTCAATTCCTGTTTGTGCCGCTTCAATAGCTTTATTTATTGCACCCCAAGTATAAATGGGCTGAACCCCTTGAATACGAAATCTTGTGAATAACCCTGCATTTCCCCAATCATTTTCTGCGGTAGGGTCCAAATAAATTGCTTCTTCTGGTCTTCCTTCAGGTGAACTAACACCAGGTACAACAGCATGTTCAGAGCGAAAACTAAGTGATGGTAGAATTCTTTGATCTTTGGCTAATTGTTTTCTGTTTTCAGCAAGATCGACTTTTGTTCCAACGAGTTTCATTTGGCCAGAATTATTAAGCGAAATTTCAAGAAATTGATTGAAATCAATTCTTAATGTATCCTGAGCCTGAGCTAATGAATCCCACTGAATAAAAAAGAATAGAAATAAAAAAAGTATTCGTTTAATCATAAGTAAATATATGCGCTACAACGATCTTGTTTGTCATTTATTTAATAAAACAAAAATAGCCCCAAATTGGGGCTATTTTTATTGCGGAGAGTGAGGGATTCGAACCCCCGGAGACTTGCGCCTCAACGGTTTTCAAGACCGCCGCATTCGACCACTCTGCCAACTCTCCTAAAATCAGTTTCCTCCCAATGCTTGAGCACCAGATACGATTTCAGAAATCTCAGTCGTGATTGCACTTTGTCGTACCTGATTATACTTAAGTCTTAAATCACGTTCTAGATCTTTAGCATTCTCAGTTGCACTATCCATAGCCGACATTCTTGCACCTTGTTCCGATGCATTAGATTCAAGCACTGCTTTCCATAATTGAATATTCAAATGTAGCGGCAGTAATCTTTCTAATATCGCTTCAGAATTAGGCTCAAAAATATAGTCATTTGAATCTTTAGAAGCATCATCAGATCCAACAGATATTAAATTAGGATCGATTGGTAAAACCTTTTCGATTTTTCTGTTTTGAGCTATTACAGACTTAAATTCATTGAATGCAATGTATACTTCATCATACTCTTCAGTAATAAAATTTTGAGTAACAGCACTCATTATATCTGAAGTTTTTGAGTATTGAAGATCGTCAAAAAAACCAGGATGTGTATCTATTACATTATACTTGCGCTTCTTAAAATATGCTTGTGCTTTCTTACCTAAAGTTACGATAGATAATGTATCCTCATCTCTATATTCTTGAAATGATGATTCAATATTTTTTTCAACTTCTTTGAATAAGTTGTTATTAAAACCACCGCATAGTCCTTTATCGGAACCAACTACGATCATTAACACATTCTTAACTTCATCAGTAGAACGCATAATCGGATTAGAATCAGTGCTACTACCTACTAACCGACCAACTACATCCTGAATCTTAGAAGCATAGGGACGTGTTTGAACCATACGTTCCTGTGCTTTTCTAAGCTTAGCAGCAGCTACCATTTTCATAGCTTTCGTAATCTGCTGTGTATTGTTTACAGAAGTAATCCTATTTCGTATGTCTCGTAGGTTTGCCATCTATTAAGATTCTTGACTCGCTAAGATTTGATCAATTACAGTGGTTGCAGTAGCAATAACTTCGGCTCCAAATTCATCACTTAGAACCCCAGTAGTTGCCAATCCTTCCATTTCTTTTCCAAACTTGCTTAATACAGTTTCAAGGAATTGAGTTTCAAACTCGCTAATCTTATCAACTGGGATTTTATCAAGAAGTCCAACGGAATTAACTTTAAGAAGTACAATTTCGCGTTCAACTGGAAGTGGCTTATAAACATCTTGTTTAAGAAGTTCTGCAGTTCTCTCTCCTCTTCTTAACTGAGCTTGAGTAGCAGGATCAAGATCTGAACCAAACTTAGCAAAAGCTTCTAATTCACGATACTGTGCTAAATCTAGCTTCAAAGTACCTGATAATTTCTTCATTGATTTTACCTGAGCAGATCCACCAACACGAGATACTGAAATACCTACGTCAATAGCTGGGCGTGTACCAGAGTTAAACAAATCTGTATCAAGGAAAATCTGACCATCAGTAATAGAAATAACGTTGGTTGGGATATATGCGGAAACGTCACCGGCTTGTGTTTCAATAATTGGGAGTGCTGTAAGAGAGCCACCACCTTTAACTTTAGGCTTTAATGAATCAGGAATGTTATTCATTGCCTGTGCAACTTTATCATCATTAATTATCTTCGCTGATCTTTCAAGCAAACGACTGTGTAAGTAGAATACATCACCAGGATAAGCCTCACGCCCTGGAGGTCTCTTCAATAATAAAGAAAGCTCTCTATAAGCAACTGCTTGTTTTGATAAATCATCATAAACTACAAGCGCATGTCGTCCAGTATCTCTAAAGTATTCACCAACTGTAGCACCCGCAAATGGAGCAATGTATTGCATTGGAGCTGCATCACTAGCTGGTGAACTTACGATAACAGAGTATTCCATGGCACCATTTTCTTCTAATACCTTATAGATATTAGCAACAGTAGATGCTTTTTGACCAATAGCTACATAAATACAGTAAACTGGTTTATCAGAATTTTGTGTGGCTTTCTGATTCAATATCGTATCAACAGCTACGGATGTTTTACCCGTCTGACGATCACCAATAATCAACTCACGTTGTCCACGTCCGATAGGTATAAGAGCATCAATTGCCTTAATACCAGTTTGAAGTGGTTCAGTTACTGGTTCACGATATATTACACCAGGTGCTTTACGCTCTAAAGGAAGTTGAATGGTTTCCCCAGTAATTGGACCTTTACCATCAATTGGATTACCTAGAGGATCAATTACACGCCCTAGTACTCCTTCTCCAATGTTAATAGAAGCAATATTTTTTGTTCTCTTAACAACATCGCCTTCTTCTACGGCATTACCTGCGTTAAAAAGAACAATACCAACATTATCTTCTTCAAGGTTAAGTACCATTCCGGTAGCTGGAGTTCCATGTTCATCTTTTGAATCTGGAAGAACTACCAATTCACCTGCTTCTACGTTTGAAAGTCCATAAACACGTGCAATACCATCACCTACTTCTAGTACGGTACCTACATCATATACATCAGCTTCATTATCAAAGCCCGATAGTTGTTTACGTAATATGGCTGAAACTTCGTCTGGTCTGACTTGGCTCATTGTATTATTAATTTCTGAATCTGTTCTAATTCAATTCCACGCTGTTTGCGAGGAAAATTTGTTCAAGCTGATCTAATTTGTGCTTTACGGTTCCATCAATAACCGTATCCTGAATTTTAACTAAAAGACCACCTTTCAAATCTGGCTGTACTTTTAGATTCATTTCTACTTTTTTTGAAGTAGATTTTTCTAACACTTTTTGAAGCTCTTTAATCTGTGCGTTATCTAATTTTAATGCAGAACGTACTTCAACTTCAATAATTCCTGCATATTCGTTGTACTGATCAATAAAGGCTAGTACAATTTCAGGTAATATTGATGTTCTTTCCTTTTCTGAAATAAGTGTAATAAACTCATTAGAGAGTTTGCCTACATTTTTCCCAAATATGGATTGAAGTGCAGCTTGTTTATCAGACGGTTTAATGACTGGACTTTTTAGAAATACTATCAAGTCTTTTGAGTCATTAACTGTACTCCTGATAAATAAGATATCTTTAAGCGTTTCTTCTACAACCTTTTGTTCTTTTGATGTTTCTAGTAAGGCTGTAGCGTAACGTCTCGCTGCTTTAGATACCAACATAGATTGTTAAGTTAATTTTTTGACAAGTCGTCGATAAAATTATCGACAAGCTTGTTATTCTTTTTCGAATCGAGCTCTGAATCAAGAATAGTTGAAGCGGCTTTAATAGCTAAATGAGCAACTTCTTGTCTCAATTCAGTTAATGCTTGCTTCTTTTCTTGTTCAATTGTTACTCGTGCGTGTTCAACGATTTGTGCTGCATCGTCTTTTGCTTTCACAATAAGGTCTTCTCGGAGTACTTCTGCTTCTTCCTTAGCCTTTTTGCGAATTTGTTGTGCATTCGCCTCTGCTTCACGAAGTGCCTTTTCATTATCTTTTGAAACCTGCTCAGCTCTAGCTAATGCTTGCTCAGCAGACTCTAAAGAATCTTTGATTTTGGCTTCTCGCTCTGTGAGCGATTTCATGATTGGAGGTACAGCATACTTCATCATTACCCAAAGGAATAAAATCATGGAAAATAAAATCCAGATTGCAAATCCAGGGTTAAATGATAGAATACCGCCTCCGCCTGCTAAAAGGAAAGTCATCTAATAATCCTTAATTATTGACCAATTCCAAGAGCAAGAAGGATACAAATCACCATACCAAGAAGGGCTACACCCTCGATGAATGCTGCAGTAAGAATCATTGCGCCACGAATATCGCCAGAAGCTTCTGGTTGACGTGCAATACTTTCTGTTGCACCTTTACCAATCATTCCGATTCCAATTCCTGCGCCTAAAGCTACGATTCCAGCTCCAATACCGGCTGCTAAAAGTCCCATAGTATTCTGTTTTTATTTGTTAGGGTTATTTATGTGTAAAAATCAATTTATGCTGAATGTTCAACATGGTACTCTTCTTCAGAGTGATGATGATCTTCTGCTGCCATACCAATAAATACTGCAGAAAGAAGAGTAAATATATAAGCTTGCAATAATGCTACAAAAACCTTCAATGCATATAGAACAACAGTTAAAGTAACAGAGAAAAGACTTACACCAATCCCTGCAACAGGTCCAAATAAATCAGCAAAGATGAAGATCAATCCTAGTATCGCAATAATCATAATTTTTCCAGAAAGCATATTCGCAAAAAGTCGAATAGCTAATGCAAATGGTTTAGTAAGCAAGCCTACTAATTCCACAAATATCATTAAAATCTTTACTCCAACTGGTACACCAGGGAACCAAAAAATATGCCCCCAGTAGTCTTTAGTGCCACTGAATTGAGTGATAAAAAATGTCATTAGGGCGAGAGTTGCTGTCACTGTAAGATCTGCTGTAGCGGTTGCAGCCCATGGTAGCAATCCAAAAAGATTCATAAATGCTATACCCATGAATACTGTAAAAAAGTATGGAACGTACTTATCTGATTTATGAGCGTCGATATTAGAACGTGCTACATCATCTCGAATGAATACAAAGAGTACCTCAAATAAATTCTGAAATGCGCCTTTAGGTTCAACATCCCTTCCTACACCTTTCTTGTACCTATTAGACATTGATACTGTAATCCAAACGGCAAGTATCATCCCCATCCAGAAATAAACTAAATGAGAGGTAATTGAGAAGTCAATTAAAATACTTCCACCTTGTGGAGGAACTACTACATCGTCTATATCTTGAAAATCTGAATACTCTATAAGAGAGTAGGTACTTAATGCAGCATCAAATTTAGTAGCTCCGCTAGCATCTTTCCATAATATTAAACGTGGAAGGTAAATTTTGCCACCGTTAATAAATGGTGGAACTTTAAAATAATCGTGATCAACAACAGTTCCCATTACATCAAGAATAGGTTCTTCATCCCCAGTTGCTGTATCTGATGCAAAAATATTAGGTGTACTAGCTGATAAAAAAAGAAGCGTAAGAAATACGCGACGCAGGGTCTGGATCATTACTGTTTACTGCTTTTCTTGTCTAAAATTTTGTTGAATAAAATCATTTCTGTTATAGAATTGTAAAGATAGGAAATTATGAAACTAACTGTAAAGTAGATTTCATCAATTTTTGTTACTCCAAGTAAAATAATTATGATAATTAGAACAATTAAAAACCGCCCAACCATTGAAAAAAAGAAAACCTTATTGAATTGCCCCCACTCTCTTTCCCAGAAAGTATCTATAACCCAAGCACTTACCAAAATTGAGATTGAAGATATTAAAGCACCTAATATCAAACCCAGTGCCTGAAAGGTTGGAATTAAAAAAAATGAAAGTGCTAAAAAAAAATGAATACCTATGTTTACTTTAACAAGCTTCTTTAGCATTCTTATTAATTATTTTTGTTATCCAATTTTTTTGCAATTCTAAATACGGTAAAAAAGAAAAATACTATTCCTAAAACTGCGCCAATTAATAACCCCCAAGGGCTACTTAATAAATAGATATCTAACAAATAGCCTAGAACTATTGGAACCGTTATAGTAGCAGCAATTTCTACACCAAGACCTAGGAATTCTCGGTACTTCTTGGGTAAAAATTTGGTTTTCAATTAGCTAGCAGCTTTAGATTTCAAATGAGTACCTTTTTCAAAGTCTGCGTCACTTGCTTGTGATAATTCTTTTGAACCCTCACCCATTCTACAAGATCCATTTATTTGAGCACCTTCTTCAACTATGAGAGTTTTTGTGTAAATATTACCGTCAACTATGGCATCTTTTCTAAGAACTAACCTGTTAGATACTTTTACTTCTCCTTCTACTCTACCGGCAATATCAGCATCTGATGATGTAACATTTCCAGAAACTTTACCTTTATCTGTAATGATAAGCTTTCCTTTAGAAATCGCTTCTCCGTCAACTGTTCCACTAATTCGGATATCAGCTATTGCATGGAGATTGCCTTTTAACTTGGTCCCCTCACTTATAATATTCACTGATGGAGAGGTATTTTGTTGAGTACTCACTTTTGATCCTGTTTTGTTAGAATTAAACATATAAACTACTGAATTAAATACATTGATGGGTCTTGCGGGACTCCATTTTTCCAAATTTCTAGATGCAGATGCGGTCCAGTGCTCGATACACCCACATTTCCTGTTACCCCAATGATATCACCTTTTAAAATAACATCACCACTCTTTTTTGTTAGCGAGGAACAATGTTTGTAAATACTGAGTAAGCCTTCGGCATGTTGTACAGAGATTACATAACCATCACTTATGGTCCAAGTCGCATTCACTATTGTACCATCTGCAATAGATGTTATTAATTCCTTTTCTTTTGTAGCTATATCAATCCCAAAATGCGATTCCTCAGGTTCATAATCACGTGTAAGTGTACCATTAACAGGGTAACTAGTTGGAAAGTCTGGAGCCGATTTAAAAATATTTGAGAAAAACACACCAGAAGTATTTATTTGATCACTGGTTGGATTAACATCAAAACGTTCTGCGAATATATCAGCTACACTTTCATCTGAATTACCAAACATAGAAGAAAATCTATCGTCCATTGCTAATGTTGTATCAACACTTAATTTTATGACATTCTTCATTTCTTCTAGTTGATAATCTCTCACTATGAGTGAATCCTGTAAAGAGATTACTCGCTCGGTTATATTTTCAACCTGTGCTCTCATTTCAGCATCTTCTTTACTATATAGTAATGCTCCAATTGGCGTTAGCATAAAAAGTAGAGCTACAATTATAGAAAGCATCAAACAAATAAATGTTAGAAACATAAAAAACTGATTCGGCCTAAATAGGTATGAGTTATCCTCGCCTGGTCTTGAATCATCAAGAAGAATTACTGTGATTATATTAAGACGGTGTTGATAAAGTTTTTTAAGGAAATTGAGCATATTGAATTATTCTGTACTAAAGATGCACTTCTTAAGCAGAAATTACATTAAAAATTGAAGCTAATTCATTAGTTAAAAACTTTCGATTATGTTTTTGTATTACACCTTGATTTGGAGTTGGTAAATCGCCGGCTTCCCATTTGACTAAAAAATCCTTTATTACCCTTTTAACCTGAGTGCTATTATTAGGGGATGCAAAAAATCCAGCCTTGTAAGTCTCCAACAATTTACTTGCTTCACCTTCATGAACAAAACCAATAATTGGCTTTTCTGAACCAATATATTCAAATAGTTTACCAGATTTTATCTGCTTTAAGTTTTCCGAGAAATTTGAAATCATCCAAAGAGCATCTGCTTTCACAAGATTTTTTACTGCTTCATTATGATTTAGATATCCATAATCTGTAACAATAGATGTAAACCCTAATTTTTCGATCAATTTATTTATTCGTTTATCTAAGCCACCCTGAAAATGTAGATGTATTTTGTTTTTAACATCAGAATCGTCCTTAAAAATAGCTTCAAGAGCTTCTAATAAAATATCAGGTTGGTTTGATTCATAAAAAAGACCACTATATAGTAAATTTAGTTTGCCTTTTTTATAATCGAACTTAGTGTCCATATCTAGATTAAAATCTTCAGGATCGAATCCATGAGAAACAATTTCAGTCTTTAATTTAAGTTCTGGATGGTTATTTGAGATATCATTAACCATGTGCTTATCCAATCCAATTATGGTATCTGCATTTTCTAAACAAGACCTTTCCATTTTCATCATAATTTTTCTTTGCCAGCTAAACATATCAGTCATAAAGTGATTGTTTAACCATGAATCTCGATAATCTAATACAACAGGAACACCTGTAATTTTTTTCAACTCTGAAGCAGCCAAATGATTACTGAAAGGTGGCGCAGAACTAAAGATAAGATCAATATTTTTTTCTTCAAAAAGTTCTTTTCCTTTTGTTATTGCAGGTTTTATCCAAGCCCTCTTATTATCTGGATAATAAATCAGTTTTGATATTTTTCTAAGAAATTGAGCCTTTTTATTTGAAACAGATATCAAGTTTTTACTCTTTTTTTGCCCCAAAAAATGAAATGGTGTAGATGCTTTTACTCGGTACACTTCGATATTCATTTCATCAAGTTCTTTTTGAAGTGACCCATCAAATACTTGATAAGAACCTGTCTCTGGACATAAGACAATTGGATTCCAACCAAATTCACGAAGATATTTTATGAATTTAAGTGGACGTTGTACTCCACTCCCTCCCATTGGAGGGAAATAGTATACAATGACGAGCACATTTTTCATTTCTGAGTTTTTGATCAGACTGAATAGTTTGGCGCTTCTTTAGTAATCTGTACTGAATGAGGATGGCTTTCTTTGTAAGATGCCGCTGAAATTTGTACAAATTCTGCTTTCATCTTTAATTCCTGAATAGTTGAAGTACCGCAATAACCCATAGCTGCTTTTAACCCACCGCTCATTTGATGAACTACTTCACCTAAATAACCTTTAAAGGCAACTCTTCCTTCAATACCTTCCGGAACTAATTTGTTTAAATCATCTTCTACATCTTGAAAATATCGATCTTTGGAACCCTTCTTCATAGCCCCAATACTACCCATTCCACGGTATGATTTGTATTTTCTAGATTCATAAATTATGGTTTCTCCTGGACTTTCATCTACTCCAGCAAACATAGATCCCATCATCACAACATCAGCACCTCCCGCTATTGCCTTTGGTATATCTCCCGTTTGCTTAATCCCACCATCTGCTACCAAACCAATACCATTGGCATTACAAAATTCAGCTACTTCCATCACTGCGCTTAATTGAGGAACGCCTACTCCTGTAACTATTCTAGTAGTACAAATTGATCCTGGCCCAACTCCTACCTTTACAGCATCTGCGCCAACATCAGCTAATGCTTCCGCTGCTGCACTTGTTGCAATGTTTCCACCTATAACATTTAAACTTCCATATTTCTTTTTAATTAAAGACACCGTAGATAATACACCTTGTGAATGTCCATGAGCAGTATCAACCGTAATAATATCAACTCCTTCACTAACTAAAGCATCCACTCTTTCCATAGTATCTTCAGTCACACCAACCGCTGCTCCAACTCTTAACCTTCCCAAGTCATCTTTACAAGCATTCGGGAAATTCATTTTCTTCTCGATATCCTTAAAGGTAATTAAGCCGACAAGTTTATCATGATCATCCACTATTGGCAATTTTTCAACTTTATAAGATTGAAGAATTTCTTCAGCTTGTTTTAGATTTGTACCAATTTTTCCTGTAATCAGATTCTCTTTAGTCATGATATCACCAAGTTTACGTGACATCTCAACTTCAAACCTTAAATCTCTATTAGTAACAATACCAATTAATATGCCTTTAGTATCAATAATTGGAATTCCACCAATTTTATGAACACTCATTAATTTACGTGCATCTTTAACTGTTGCGTTAACTCCAAGTGTAACTGGATCAACAATCATTCCACTCTCACTTCTTTTAACTAATCTAACCTGTTCTGCCTGTTCTTCTATAGACATATTCTTATGAAGCATTGCAATTCCACCTTCTCTTGCTAGGGCAATTGCTAATCTATATTCAGAAACAGTGTCCATTGCTGCACTTAAAATAGGGACATTTAACCTAAGGGTTGGTGTTAACTGAACACTTATATCTACATCGCGTGGAAGAACTTGCGAATAGTTAGGAACAAGAAGAACATCATCGTAGGTTAGACCTTGACGTGTAATACGTTCAAAAGGATTAGCATCATTCATTTTATGCATTTAACAGGAAATTTTGCTTGCGGTTTTTCAAAGATACAAACTTCTGAAGAGGATTTTGAACCAATCTCAATAATATTTAATCTATTCTAAAGGTATCTGTAATTTTGACCTAATTTATACCACTAATAGAAAAACGATTTTAACCTAATTACATTGAGTACTAATAAAACATATTCGAAAAAAGAGATAAGTAAAATCTTGAATATTGCTTCTGAGATTCAGACTCAAAAAGATCTTTATGGCGATAAACAAGGTTTGAGTGAAGACGAGTTACTTGAGGTAGCTAATGAAGTTGGTATAGATAGAGACTCTTTAATACAAGCACTTGAAAATTTTGAGAATCCTATTCTAGATTCAAGTTTTAATTGGATAACTGGAACTAGTAAAATACAAGATGTATCCTATGTTGATGGTGAAATTAGTCTAGTTAATTGGGAAGAAATTATCCAAGAAATCAGGAAGATTAATGGTGGTATTGGAAAAACTATCCAAAATGGATCATCATTAGAATGGGAACAGCGGATGAGAGAAATTGGCTATAAGCATTTTTCATTTACACCAAAAGATGGCAAAACTAAAATACAATTCGTATCTGGTTGGTCTGGGTTAAAACTAATTAGTACAGTTCTACCTTCATTCTTTGCGTTCGTTATTGCGATAATCTTCCTAAAAGGAATTGGTTTACCAAAAAATATAGCGATTCTCTATGCCCCTATTGCTAGTTTATTCGGCTTTGGACTTGGGCGACTATATTTAAAATCATATTACGAAAAGCAGAAAGTCATACTTACTTCCATAAAAAAATCAGTTAGCGGGTTAATTTCAAAATCGAATACTGCTAACCAAAGGATTACTTTAGAAGAAAATAAATCTTATACCGTTGAGATTTTAAATACATCTACTTCTAAATCTTCAAAAGTGAAAAGTTGATTATTTAAGGGTGATAACAACTAATGATTTTGAAGGAATACTAACTGTCAATGAATTATTTGTCACTTTTGCTCCATTATAATCCGTTGGGGTTACTATCTTAGAATTTTCAAAGCTATTGTAAGAATTCACATTATCAGCAGTTAATATACGTGTGGAACTAATTGATTTTCCATTCAAGCTATTAATTTCAAGTATTAAATCGTGACTATTTTTTGCATCCACATTTGTTAGCGTAATATTGATACTTCCATCCTCTGATTCGGATGCAGTACCGTGAATAGCAGGAATTGAAACTTCACCAAGAGTATATAGAGGTGACACAAATTCTAAAGGGTAATACATAGCGTCATAGTGTACAGTATAAAATTCAAACGCATAGTAAGTTGGGGTTTTTATCATTTTATCGCCTTCAGTTAGTACCATTGCTTGCAATACATTCACTGTTTGTGCAATGTTAGCAAGCTTAACTCTATCATTATGTTTGGCAAAAATATCAAATGTAGTTGATGCAATAAATGCATCTCTAAGCGAATTTTGTTGTTCAAGAAATCCACTATTTGTTCCTTCAAGTGGATCCGTCCATATTCCCCACTCATCTACTGCAAGTACAACTCTTTTTTCGGGATCATATTTATCCATTACTTTAGAATGACCTTCAATAAATTCATCCATTCGCAATGAGTAAGTAATTGTAGCGATATATTCTTCCTCTGAAAATTCGGTTGATGAACCTTTATTAGTCCAGTCTCCAGTTGGAATAGTATAAAAATGGAGTGAAATGGCATCCATCATATTTCCAGCTTTACTCATAAGAGTATCAGTCCAGTCATATTCAACATCGTATTTACCACTCGCAATTTTAAAGAGCTCATTACCACTTAAATTATGGGCATATGTAGCGAACTGTTTATAGTTATCTGCATAAAATTCCGCTTTCATATTCCCTCCACAACCCCAACTTTCGTTACCAATTCCAAAAAATTTTATGCTCCACGATTCTTCTCTACCATTCTCTTTACGCATTTTTGTGAGTGTCGTTTCTCCATCATACGTTAAATACTCAATCCAATCCGACATATCCTTTGGACTTGAACTTCCAACATTGGCAGAGATATAAGGCTCTGCATTAATTAAATCGGTGAAACGAAGGAATTCATGTGTACCGAAACTATTGTCTTCAGAAACTTGGCCCCAAAGCGCATTTAGAGTTATTGGACGTTTATTTTTCGGACCGATTCCGTCTCTCCATCTATAATCATCTGCAAAACATCCACCAGGCCAACGAATGTTTGGTATTTTCAAAGCTGTAAGTGCTTCAAGAACATCTGTGCGATACCCTTCAGTATTCTGAATTTCTGAACCTTCTCCAACCCAAATCCCTGGATAAATCCCTCTTCCTAAATGTTCAGAAAATTGCCCAAATATATGTCTATCAATCATTCCTCCATTATTCTCAGTGTTAATTGAGATTGTTGTTTGAGCAAAAATTGGTGATACAGCTAGTAAAAGTAAAAGAGAGTAACTACTTAGTTTTTTTAACATTTTTGACGGATTGTTTTGGTAAAAAGTGTAAACTAAAAACTATTTACCTGAAACAACAATCAGTTTTTATTTAAAGAGCTTTTACCTTTACTGCAGTAATAGCAGTTTCTAGAGTACAAATTCCATCCTTAAAACTGTTTACCCAAAAATGAACCGTATTTCTACGATTTTCAACAAAAGGATCACAAGAAGAATACATTCCTTTTAATTCCTGAACCATGAATTTCACATCGTTGTAAATTTCGAATTTTAGGTCATCAGGTAATTCTCCCCATCCCATTAATACAAAAGTCTGTTGCATCTCATTGTACTCGATCAAACTTTCTTTCTTTATTCTTTTTAATAAGGGAGCTACAAATAAGTTTAATGGAGTAGTTTGTATTGAATTAGATTGACTAAGGGCATTTGATGGTGTCATGATCGTTTGGATTTAGTTTTGATTTATTTGATCTGACACTAAAGTAAAACAGATGAGTGACAGCATTATGTCACCTTATATTTATTTTATTTATAAAAGAGTTTGATATGAAAATTAAGCGCTTATTTACTACTAGCTCTTTAGGCTTATATTAGCGCTAGCCCCTTTCTTCGAAGATGGATTAAATGTAATAGTAATATGTGTTCCTTTTTCTGAACTACTCTGGATATCTAAATTACCCTCTAATTGAGCAACAAAAGCTTCTATTAAAGAATGACCTAACGAATCCTTGGCATTTTTAAATTTATCCACATTAAATCCGACTCCATTATCTAGAATAGAAAATTCTACATCCTGATTTACTTTATTTAATGAAATTCTTAATTCAGGATTTGGTACCCCTTTAAAAGCATATTTCAATGTATTAGTTACTAATTCATTAATAAGAAGCCCAAATGGAATTGCTTGGTTTACATTTAAACTTACTTTTTCTAGGTCGAATGAAAGTTTAAGTTCTCCTTCAATTTTAGGATCGTACATTTTTACTAAGCTATTAATTTGGCTTATAATACTTTCATCAATGGATATTGCTGCGAAGTTACCAGCTTTATATAGTTGTTCGTGAATTATGGCAATGGATTTAATTCTGTTTACACTCTTAGCTAGTTCTTCAACCTCTTTAGAATTTGTACTCGAAAAGGCTTGTAGTTCAAGCATTCCTGAAATAACTGCTAAATTATTTTTTACTCTATGATGAATTTCTGCTAAAAGTATTTCTTTCTCTTCTAGGTTTTCTATTAGCTTCTGCTCTTTTTCTTTTTCCTCCGTTATATCTATGAAAGTTCCAATTAATTGAACGCACTTGCCACCTTCCATGACCGGCCTTCCATTAGTTCGTACCCATTTTTCATTTCCTTTTGCGGTAATAATTCTAAGCTCTTCCTTGTAGGGTATCCCTTTTTCAATAGCTTCTTTTACTACAAAAGCAATTCTCTCTTTATCATATCCTTCCTTATAATAATTAATGCCCTCATTCACACTAACATTTTTATCCATTTCATGAATTTCTCGTACAATTGGTGATAGATATACTTCATTTGAAGCTATGTCAACTGAAAAGTATCCTATTCTTGCAATATCTTGAGCGGCATTTAAACGAATATTTGTTTCTTTGAGTGATCGCTCAGAAACAACTTCTTTAGTGACATCAACGACTATTGAATCCCAAATAATACACTTATTCTCTTGATCTTTATGGGGAAAGCCTTTTCCATGAACCCATTTTAAGGATTGATCTGGTGTTTTAACCCTCCACCTACAATCCCAGGCTGAAAGTTCTTTTGCAGATTTCTGGACACTTTTGAAAACTTTATCAACATCTTCTTCAAATATCTGATCCCAAAGTACAGACGAATCTTCAATCACCTGTTTTTGCGTAACCCCATGAAGCCGTTCAACTCCTTTACTGATATAGGTAATGGCATTGGAGCCGTCTTCATATTGAACGTAGCGTTGCACAAGTCCTTCAATATTATCGGTAATTCCCTTTAACCGTTGTTCACTTTCAATAAGGTCAAGTTCTATAGTTTTACTATATGTTATATCCTGAGCAACCCCTGTAAAACGTAGAAGTGTCCCTTCACTATTATACTCTGGAACTCCGACAGTTCTAATATATTTTTTCTGTCCTTGTCTTGTTATAAGTGTAATATCTTCATCATAGGCTACTCCTTTTTCTAGAGCTTTTAATAGTTTAGAAAAACTTTCTTCATTGTCGAGATGATAGGACTGAAACTCTTCGAGTGTCGGCGGCCCTAGATCAATATCTCTGTTATATATTTCAAAAAGTTGATCTGACCAATCAATTTTTTCAGTTACCGAATCAAAAAACCAGTTACCAATATTTCCGATTTTTTGGGCATTAAGAAGTTTTTTATGGGTCTCAATAAGACTTTGTTCTGCTTGTATTCTTTCTGTTATATTCTCTTTAACAGCAACGTAACTGATTATTGTTCCTGCATCATCAAGAATGGGAGATATCGAAGCTGACTCCCAATATATTTCTCCACCTTTTGTTCTATTTTGCAAATTACCTTCCCAAATCTCTCCACTTGATATCGTATCCCAAAGGTTTTTATAAAAAATCTTGTCTTGTATGCCTGATTTAAGAATTCGTGGGTTTTCGCCTAGTGCCTCTTCAAAACTATATCCTGTAATCGTAGTAAAGTATTTATTTACGTACTCAATATTTCCTTTTTTATCTGTTATTACTATGCTTACAGGACTTTGATCTACCGCTTGTGCTAATTTATATGTTTGCTTGTGTAATTCTTCAATTTTTTCCCTCCTCCTTGTATCTTCAGTAATATCAATTGCAGTGCTTATGATAGTTTTATTTCCAAGAGGACCAGAGTAAAACTGCCAAATTAAGGTATCATTTGTACTAGTATTTACATTCCAAACTCCATCATCTTGGTTGGTTTCGAGATTGTATAAATCCATTATAAATTCTTTGGAAGGGACGGATTTTTCTCCATATGCTTTTCTGGACCATTCTTCTATGGTAGGAATATCATTAATAGTATAGCCTGTTAACCTGATCCACTCATCACTTAGGTCTATTATTTTTCCATTTTTGTGGATCATTATTGGAATTGGAGCAAGTTTAATTGATTCCCTAAACTTTTTTCTCTCGATTTTAATATTGGTATTTTTAGCAACTACTAAGAGTCCAGCTAATATTGAACTGATAAGAAAAAAAATAAGTGTAGCAGTATAAAGCTCATTTAAAGTATCAAATAGTATGATTTCTCTAGATTTTCCCAAATCTAGAAACTCATTTGCTTTATTTTCAGCAAATAATTCGATTATTTTAAAATTCCGTAAAACATCAGTTAGAAGTAAATTCATTGCAAAATGAGCCGAATCGCTATGATCAACCCTGTTTTCACTATAGCCAGCTTTTTCAATATACCTTTTAAACTCATTGTAGCTTTTTAATTCGTCTTCTACATCTTCACTTGGTCCTAAGTAATATTTTTGAATTACCAAATAAGAACTGTCAATTCTTGCAAACATTTCAGAAGCTAGTTCTTCTAGCTCTGGTTCGGTGTAATTAATTTCACTATGACCTGACCAAATATATTCCAGCTCAAAGATATCTAACTGAATCTCATGAAGTGCATTTCTTACGCTATATGGATGATCGTAGAAATTACCGAGATTAGTAGTGTATTCACCAAACCCACGATTTAAGCTAAAACTAAAGGTTGCTAAAAGAATAAAAATTGAAATTGAAGCGATTACAGGAAAAAACCATCCTGGAATTTTTGCAAAAATATCTAGGTACTTATAAAATACATTTGTGTACTTTTTTTTCACTCTGCCACCCTTGTATTAATTCAAATAACTTATTGTGAGATAACTTCCCGAAGTAATTAAATCAATGGAGCCGCTTTTTTAACGATTCTTACCTCCAAACATTAAATACCTCTCAAGTTCTTAAAATTTATTTCCTTGCACCATTAATCCGATTAAACCACTGTTCCCCAATGCATTATGCAAATTTAAAATGCAAATGTAAATACAAGGTGAATTTATATATTAGAACTCTTTAATTAAGTAATAAAATTCACTCAATTTCATCTTAAACTTAAAATATCTTTTAGTTAGTGCATTGAAACTATTATTCGATTTAAGCGTCTTTTCAATCTTACCTCATATCAATTACAATTTATTTACATCTGATGAATTGATGTGTTTGTAACTTGATAAAATTCATCATTAAGAGATTTATAAAAAGAAAAAATGACGCTATCAAAAAGTATTATAACTTTGCTTCTAATAAGTACAGTTATTTTAGGGTGTTCTCCCAAAAGCAGTATATACTTAAACGATAATTTTGAGAAAAACGGCTCTAACAGTTCATTTGCAGTTTTACCCCTTAATCAAGATTGGACTCCCGACGCCGCAAAAAAAAGGATGTATACTCAAGAACTTGATTATTTTTTCCAAGCACTTAGTCCATCTTTTTCTTCGAATACACCAAATCGGGTAAATGTTATAAAATCAGACCTAAACTTATCTGAATCTGATTTTGAAAAAAGAAAACTGGGATCAGAAAAAATAACAAACTTAGAAGTGAACTATCCTTCTGATGTGCTCACAAATTCAGTTGAAGATAGATTTGTATATATTTTAGAAGGATATAAATTTCAACTTGTTCAAAAAGCTGGAGACCGTGTAAGTTTTGCTTATCAAGATGCAGCCCCACAACTTGCGCTCCAATTTGAAACTGAGTTTTATCTTTTTGATAAGAGCAATTCAGAAATAATTGCTTGGGGTTCTGTTAAGGACGATACCGATGTATTTGGTAGACCAAAATTTGCTGATTATTTAACAGTGCTCACTAAAGCTAGTAAAAAAATCATGGTTGATAGCCCTTTTCAGGTTTATAGAAATTAATCGGGATAAATAGATTTTTTTGCAGCGAGCAAGGTATTTTTCATGAGCATTGCTACGGTCATGGGCCCAACACCACCAGGAACAGGAGTAATCCAACTTGCTTTTTGTTTCACTGATTCGAAATCAACATCACCAACAAGTTTGTAGCCTTTTTCTGAGGTTTCATCTGCAATTCGATTAATACCTACATCAATTATTACTACCCCTTCTTTCACCATTTCTTTTTTGATAAGATGGGGTTGACCTGCTGCAACAATCAGAATATCAGCATTAATAGTGTGCTGAGTTAAGTCACGAGTATATTTATGACAAATGGTTGTTGTCGCTTTCCCAGATGAATTCTCTCTGGACAACATTACTGCCATTGGAGAACCTACAATATTACTAGCACCAACGACAACAGCATGCTTGGATTTAACAGGGATTGAATAGTATTTAAACAATTCCATTACTCCAGCTGGAGTACAGCTTTTGAAGCAAGGCTGACCAATCGATAATCTACCTACATTCATCGGATGAAAGCCATCAACGTCTTTTCTGTAATCTATACTTTCTATTACATCAAATTGAGATAAATGAGATGGTAATGGCATCTGAACTAAGATACCGTCTACAGAGCCATCGTTATTTAAATCTTGAATAACTCCTTTCAGTTCTTTAGCAGAAATAGTGTCTTGTAAAACTAGAGTACTAGTTTCAATTCCAACATCTTTACAAGCTTTAGTTTTAGTACCAGTATACACGACTGATGCAGGATCATCTCCAACTAGAACCACTTGTAAAAATGGCTTACGATTTCCTTTTGAAACCCATTGTTCCACATCTTCACGAACGCTTTCACGAACCAAGGCTGCTACTTTTTTTCCATCAATGATTTCTGCACTCATATTATTGCTCGATATTATATTTTTTCATTTTATTATACATGTGGCTTCTTTGAATGCCAACTACTTCAGCCGTTTGTGAAATATTCCAGTCATTTTTCTCAAGCTGTCTTATTAAAAATAAGCGTTCTGTAGATTCTTTAAAATCCTGAAAATTATCCGTTTCAGAAGTAATACTATCTATTGATATTAACTTTTTTGACTGAAGCACACTTTCTACTGCTTCTTTATCAATTATATCGGTAGGAGAAAGTATACCTAAGCGTTCAACGGCATTTTGTAGTTCTCTTACATTTCCAGTCCATGCTCTACTTTCTAGAGCTTTTAATCCAGTACTAGAAAAACTGACTGTTGAGAAACTAATATCACTAATTTTAAGCTTAATAAGACATTCTTGTGCAATTGCTGCGATATCCTCTTTTCGTTCACTTAGTGGTGGAACTTTTATCGGAATTACACTTATCCGATGAAATAAATCTTCTCTGAAGTTACCAACTTTAATTTCTTCTTCTAGATTTTTATTGGTGGCTGCAAGTATTCGCACATCAATAGAAATACTATCACTTCCACCAACTTTAGTCACTTTACTTTCTTGAAGGGCACGTAATACTTTAGCTTGAGCATCAAGAGTCATATCACCAATTTCATCTAGAAATAGTGTTCCTCCATCAGCTTGTTCGAATTTACCAATACGTTGCTCATTTGCGCCAGTAAAGGCTCCTTTTTCATGTCCAAATAACTCACTTTCCAATAACTCAGATGGAATTGCAGCGCAATTAACTTCAATAAATGGTCCCGAACTTCTTTTACTTTTTTCATGAATCCAAGTCGCTACTAGCTCTTTACCCGTTCCATTATCGCCTGTAATTAAAACTCTTGATTGAGTCGGAGCTACTTTTTCTATTAAGGATTTGATCTTAGAAATGGCTTTGCTCTCTCCAATAATTTCCTGAATCTTCGGTAGCTTCTTTTTTATCTGCTTCACTTCTTTGCTTAGTGATTGAACAGATAATGCATTTCGAACAGTAAGAAGCAGGCGATTTAAATCTGGTGGTTTTTGGAGAAAATCATAAGCACCAATTTTTGTTGCTTGAACCGCAATTTCAATTGTACCATGCCCAGAAATCATTATAACAGGGAATTCATGACCACTTTCACGTAACTTTTTTAAGGTCTCTAAACCATCTAGACCTTGCATTTTAATATCCAGAAACATTAGATCAACATTTTCACTTGCTATAAAATCAAGTGCGTCTTGTCCACTTTCCGCAGTACTTACTTTATAATCTTCGAATTCAAGAATTTCCTTTAATGTATTCCGAATGGCTCTTTCATCGTCGGTTACGAGAATATGTGGCTTAATTTCTGACATGCAGTAAACTAATCAATATTTTTCATACAGATATTCTAAAATCTGTTCGTGTATTGAATCAATAGGTCGAACTTTGCCAATAAAATTATTAGCAGCAAGACTAACTATAAGTCTTTCTCCAGACTGAGTAGTAAAATAGCCACTTAAGGTTCTAACTCCTCCAACATATCCAGACTTCCCTTTAAAGTTATTGTAAAGTGGAGTCCCTTTCATTCGATGACCGATGGTTCCATCAATTCCAGCAATGGACATACTATTATAAAATGAGGGGAATTCAGTATGATTCTGCATCTTTACCAAAAACTCTGAGAGAATTGAAGTTTTGGTAAAATTACCAGATGCCATTCCAGAACCATCTTTCATAATTACATAAGTGGTATCTATATCCATTTGTCCTAGAAACCCACGAACCAATTTGATTCCATTTTCGAAATCAGCTGGTATACCGATTTTTTCAGCAACAAGAGTTTTTAGAAGCATCTCTGTATAAAAGTTATCGCTTTCTTTATTCGTCCATTCAATAAGAGTTGAAAGTGGTTCTGAAGTATGAGAGGCAAGTAATGAATATTCAGAAAGCTCTATAGAAGGTGATGTTTGAATCACATATTCTGAATACTGTTTTTCTTTCTTTAAGCCTTTTTTAACTAAGAATTCATCGAATGAGGAAAGAAAAAAACAACCCGCACAATTTATTGAAAGAGATTCTTCTTCGATATAACCTTGAGGTAGAGAGCTACCAAGCTCTATCCTACTTGTTCCTAAATATCGCTCATAAAACTCATCATATTTAGTATTAGAAGCAGTAATGACCTGATTATTCGAAAACTCAACATAATTCGTGTTCCATGGAAACCATTCAATTGTTGGTTTATCCCCCACCTTTCCATTTGCATCTACAACCAAATCAACTGCATTATTATTAAAAGAAAGCGATGAAATTTCTACTCCGTAATAGAAACTTAAATCGTCCCAATCCCAGCCTTTTGGGTAAATTTGACCATCAAAATAGCTTTCATCGCCTAATATCTGTCCATTAAACTCTTCAATTCCCTTTTCGTTTATTTGGGCAATTAAGTTTTCAAAAACGAATTCCTTTTTCTCTTCATACATTATTCCACTTATAGATGGGTCACCTACTCCTTTAATCATCAACTGCCCATTCCAACTTCCTTCCACAAGCTTCCCTTTTCCATATATATTGGTGGTGAATCTGAAATCACTTCCTAAACCATCTAGAATAGCAGCTGTTGTAAATAATTTTTGGTTTGAAGCTGGGATAATGAGTTTATCAGAATTAAATTCTTCTAGAATTCTACCATCATCATCTCTAACTGTAACTGACCAAAGGGCCTCTTGATTTGGAGCAGTATTAATAATGGATTCAAGATCTTGAGCAACAAGTGAATTCGCAGCAAGTAGAAACAATAGAGTAATAGAACTGCGAATTGAATAATTCATAGATTATTGAACAAAGTATTTTTCTTCTTCATCTTTAAATGCTTCTAGAATAGAATCTATCGTTTCTGAAGACATTATTTTATCCATAAAAGAAGTGCTATTCATTAAACGTGAAATACGACTTAATAATTTTATATGATGACTTTGTCTTATATCGGGACCAACTAATAAAAAGATAACTTGAACAGGTTCTCCATCTATTGAATCAAAGTCTAATGGCTTACTAAGTTTTGCAAATACAGCGTAGTTTTCATCAACAGCGGTTGTTTTACAATGAGGTATTGCAAAGCCTTTTCCAACTCCGGTGCTCATTACAGACTCTCTTTCAAAAACACCTTTGCGCACTACTTTTAGTGATTCCGTATCAATTTTATTACCTAATAAATCAATCATTGTATTAATTACCTGCTTCTTATTCTTAACCTCAAGGTTTGGAATCACAGTTTGTTGATCAAGAAGAGTAAATAAATTCATAGATTATAGTGTGTTTTAGTCAAGCACTTTAAGTTCAAAAACGCACTTCGAATATAGGAAGCCAAGACGGAATCAATCAAAGTTTAATTTGAATGTTTTTATGTACTTTTAAAACGCACGATAATTATGTTTCATTATCAATGATAGGATCAAATTTTAAGTGTGATTAATCCAATAAGTTTTTGATATAAATTATATATCTAATATCACATTGCCTTTTAAAATCCGTAAACTCAAGTATGAACTGGTTACAAACTACCATATCCGTTTTTAAAAAAGATGTCCGTATCGAGTTTCGAACTCGTTTTGCTGTTAATATGGTCTTAGCGTTTGTAGTGGCTTCATTACTTTTAATATTGTTTACTCTAAGAGCTCAACAACTTGACCCAACTCCAAAAAGTGGTTTAGTATGGATTGTGATTCTGTTTGCTGCATTATCAGCTTTAGGACGTAGCTTTATTTCTGAAACAGACAAGAATACTTTTGATCTGCTACGTATTTATGCAAAAGGTTCTACCGTTTATGTTGGCAAGCTTATTTATAATACGGTGTTCACTCTATTCATTAATTGCACAACTTTTTTATTGTATTCATTTCTAATGGATCTGCGGATTGTTTCTTTAGAGGCATTTTTTGTAATGTTAATATTTGGAACTCTTGGGCTTTCTTCAGTATCAACAATGACAGCAGCTATAGTGTCTCAGGCAGATCGCAAAGGAGCTATTTTCTCCGTTCTTTCAATCCCTCTTTTCGTACCTTTAATTTTATTACTTACAAGAGTCACTAAAGTCGCTTTTATTGATGGATTGAATAATGGTTTTGGAAGTGATTTAGCAGCTTTAGTTGGCTTTGTTGGCGTAACAGTGACAGCAGGAATTATCCTCTTCGACTTTATCTGGGAAGATTAATGAATATCAAGTTTGGAAACAGACGCATAGTTGGACAAACAAGAGCAAAAGAGCAACTTGAGAGGATGCTTAATTCTGAACGTATAGGGCATGCATATTTAATTTCTGGATCAAATGGAGTAGGCAAAACAGCTTTTGCACTTGGTTTTGCAGAAGCTATTAATGGTATTGATCATTTAAGTGATTTAGGAGAATTCAAAAGTAGTAGAAAATCATCATGGTTTAACCATCCTGATATTCATGTATTTATTCCAATGCCTACTGCAGCAAAGTTTGAAGAATTACGCCCCAGATTAGAATTGCTTGCTAAAGATCCATATGAAGTAATTGGTTTTGCACAGCGCCCATCTCTGGATAATGATGCCTCATCCAAAAACCTTCAAGCTTTTTATCCTGTAGATTATTTTAGAGATGAAATACGGCCTGTTGCACGGCTTCGTCCCAACGAAGGAAACCGAGTTATTATTATCATGACACAGGTTGAAACGATGAGAAAAGAAACTGCAAATGCATTTTTAAAATTACTAGAAGAGCCTTCAGATCGATTGATGTTTATACTAACAACAGAAAGTTACGAAAACCTCCTCCCTACTATTACCTCAAGATGCCAACATATTCCTCTTGGAATTTTATCTCCTAAAGAAGTTGAAAAAGGATTAATGGAGATAGATGGGTTAAATAGTGATGAGGCTTCATATCTCGCTCGGGTTTCTGGTGGGAACTATGCAATGACAAGGTTTTTTGATGTCTCAAGATTAAAAGAAGACAGAGAAACGATGGTAAATTTTCTTCGGCTCGCATACAGTCAAGATGCTCAAGGTCTGTCTAAAATTGCACAAGATTGGCAAAGTTCATTTAATATAGAAGGATTGATAGCTCTTACTAACTTGATGGAAATGTATTTGCGAGATTTAATGATATATAGAGAAACTCAAAATGAGCAATTAATTACGAATATTGATCAGGTTGATTCTATCAAAAAATTCGTTGGAGCGTTGAAAGATGCTCGATTGGTTGAAATGATTTCTGAAATAGATGCAACACGCCCTATGCTTCGCCAAAACGTTTCACCTAAGCTTCTATTAACCGTTTTAGCTCTCCGATTCTCAAATTTAATGCGTGGTATAGATCCTTTTATACCAGATCATGAAAACTGGAAACATTTACCTGCTTTTGCTGAATGAGTATGATAAATTTTCATAAGATGGAAGGTGCTGGTAACGATTTCATTGTTATTGATAATCGTGAATCAGGATTATCAATGGATGAAATTATTTCTATAACACCAAAACTATGCAATAGAAAATTTGGTATTGGTGCCGATGGTTTACTTGTACTTGAGCTACCTCAAATTGAAAGCGTTGACTATACCATGATTTATAGAAATGCTGATGGAACAGATGCTGGAATGTGTGGGAATGGAAGTAGATGTTTAGCCTTATTTGCAGCACATCATGGGTTTCAAAATAAACAGAAGTTTAATGTTCATGATGGCATTTATGAAGCGGAAATTGATAAAATCGAAAATCAGGTTAGGGTGCTTTTTCCAGATGCAGTGGCTCCAAAAAAACTTCAGATTAACAAAAAGAAATATCTGCAAGTCTATACTGGAACTGAACATGTAGTAAGTTTTGAAGAACTAGAACGATTAGAAGATGAAGAGGATCTTATCGATGAAGGAAGCTTTATTCGAAACCATCCATTACTTAATCCACCTGGCACAAATGTGAATTTCGTTTGCATTGACGATAATGAATCGATCTATTTACAAACCTTTGAAAAGGGTGTTGAAGGACTTACTTTGGCATGTGGAACCGGTGCATTAGCTTCTGCAATCGCTACCCATTTTATACAAAAAGAAAAAGGGGCAGACTTTGATTACTCTATAATCGTTAAAGGTGGAACACTTGGAGTCTCATTCAAGTTTGATGAAAAAAAGAATTCCTACACTCAATTAATTTTATCTGGTCCCGCAAATTTTGTTTTTACAGGCTCTATCAATACCTAGACTAACTATTCTACTGCTTTGTATTTACATTTTCTCATCTTGCTCACCTGGGGTAAGCAATGTAATACAGACGAATAAAGAAAGTGTACAAATACCGAGTTTACTACTAGTTCCTAGTCAACTTACTGCACCACAGTCTATACGAAGTATTCAACTTTATAAAAAAGGCAATGTTGGTAATCCGCCAATTCTTGAATTATCATCAAATAATAAACTAGTGCTTGAATTTGATGAATTGGCTAACATTTCAGGACAATTTAGAGTTCAGTTCTCTCATCATAATAAAGATTGGAAAGAAAGTGGACTTCCAGATCCTTGGGTTTATGATGGTATTAATGAATTATTTATTCGAGGAGGAGAAAAAAACCAAGAGTTTAGACCCGATTATTATCGTTATAAACTTGAGTTCCCAAATCGTGATATAAAATTCAATGTTAGTGGGCATTATCTCATTCATATTTATGACTACCAATCTGGTATTGAGCTCTTTAGTTTACCTTTTTTTGTAAATGAAAATAGTGGTGAATTCAGAATCAACACTGAAACGATTTTTAATCAAGGCTCGAACGGTAATGCAGTTGATCAGTTGTTTGGAGAATATATTTATCCAGAGTTTGTCGAATTCCCACAGTTTGATCTTTCCTATTCATTTGTTCAAAATCGCTTTTGGAAGAATTCGAGAAAGGCAGATCAAACCAGTTTTACAACAGAAGGAAAGACTGAGTTTCACCTTTCTAGGGGCAAATCATTTCCTGCTAATTTTGATTTTAGTTTCCTAAACCTTTCTGATCTGTCTTTACAAAATCCACAAATATATAATATTGAACCAGCTCGAATTCCCCCTAAAACGATACTCAAAGACGATATTTTAAATTTTCTTGCTGACCCTAAAGTAACTTTTAATTCTGAATCCGGATTTCCTAATGATGATCGATCAGCAAGATATACAGATGTTAGTTTTCGTCTTAATACTGGCGGTCGAATAAATGGACTAGAGTCAATATTCTTAGTTGGAGATTTCAATCAATGGAGCATATCAGATCGAAATAAGCTTTTCTATAACTCTGATCTAAGAGTATTCGAAACAAGTGCGCTAATAAAAGAAGGTAATTATTCTTATAAATATATAAGTCTTGAGAATGGTCGTATAAATGATTTAAAACTAAGTGATTCAGTTACAAAACGGGATCAGGAATACATTGGGTTTGTGTATTACCGTGATCCCCAATACCAATATGATAGGCTTCTAAAAGTAAATCTAATAAATGCTATCAACTAGAAATCAATACCGATAGAGAAATAATGAACTGCACCTGGTTCAAATCCTTCTCTACCTAGTGCCCAAGCCATATCGTACCTCAAAGGTAATCCAAATACAATTGTCCTCAATCCAAAACCAGTACCAGCTAATAAATCACCATTTACGGAGTTAAATTGTACTACATCAGCTCCATTAACAGGCCCATCTACAAATCTACTATTAGTAAGATCGTAAAATGTTGTTACTTCTTGTCCCAGCACTAAGTCAAGATCTTTTGAGTTCTTTGTAACTTGTACAATATTACCATTTCTGTTTACAAAAGATTGATTTATGTCAAATCCCCAAGCAGTTCCAATATCAAAAAAGAAAGCACCTGTTACATTATATAAAGGAAAGATTGGTAGCGCGCCTGGAACTATAGCTGCAAATAGTGGGAATCTAAATTCAGCATTTACTAAAGCAAACTTATTTCCATAAATAGCATTGAATACATGTCCTCTTAAAGGAACGGCTGGTAGTGTAAAGAATGTATCTGCAAGTCTTTCTAATGGAATTCCATTATTCGACCATCTTTGATTAATCCAACCGAGCATTCCACCAAGAAAATATGTTTGAGAATCTCTACCAACTGAAGCTCCTGCTGAACCTCTTAATGCTATTGAATAATTATATCCTAAATTTACATATTGTCTAAAGTCACCAAGAACAGAGGCAAAAGCTGGAGAGTCATTACCTAACCCTGGGCTCCCAGAAAGACTTAATGAATATCTAGTACCTCCTCTTGGAGTAATAAAACCAGGAAGAGTAGCATCCTTTGTAAACGAAACCTGTGGATATAGGAAAGAACTGGAAAGATTATTTGAACCTTCTGAGAAACTTGTTGCATTAAAGATTTCAGAGATTGGATTGAATACGGTATCGTAATCTCTAACTAAGTTTATCCAAGATATTCCATAGTCTAACCTTCTGAATTTATCAATTGGATATTGCAAATTAAATGCAGCTCCAAATGTTCTAAACCTTAATAAATCACCGCCAAAAGTCTGGTATTGTCGTGATGAATGAAAGTAAGAGAGAAATAGATTTGTTCTATTTTTCAAATAGCCATACTGAACTGAGTAATCACTATTTCTTAAATCGGTTTGAAAATTAGTTCCCATCGATATCTGGTGATCACCTAATAAATCACTAATCAAAAACTGAGTGAGTGCATATGTCCCATATGTAGAGGCAGTAATGCTTGGGCTATAAGCAATATCGGTACTAAATTTTAACCTATAATCTCTCGGTAAAAATCTACCATCTAAAGTAACATTATCCTCTAAATCAAAGATAAATTCATTTTCCAAGTTTAACGTACTATCTAAAATAACTTCTTCAGAGAAAACGTAATTTCTAAAATCTATTTCTCCACTTACTTCAAAACTTCTAGCTATATCGTCTTCGGTAAGAAGAGCTTCTTGCTCTAGCTTTTCTTTTTCGGTTCGTTCTATAGCTGTAACTATACCATCTCTATACATTTCTTGAGCGAATTCTGTAGCTGGTACTCTTTTGTATAAACTCTCAGTTGCTCTTCTATTTGCCCAATAATTTTTACTTAATGGTTCTAGTTTTTTCCTTGAGAATGGTGATTTCAATAAGAAAATGTCCAAATAACCTTCATTTATTGCATTGAATGCTATCCTACTTCCATCTGAACTTATTGAAAATTGAGTTATCCCTGATTGTAAGTTCGTAAGCGGATATGCTTTTTTGGTATCAAAATCATACTCATAAATATTTTGAATTCCATTTTCATCGGAATTGAAAGTCAATCGCCCAGTTCTAGTAATTTGTGGCTGATTCTCGTTAAATAGACGAGTTTCTGTAATTCTTTCAGCAATTTCTGAATCCAAATTAACGCTATAAATATCTGATTGATATATACTGCTATCACTTAATAATTGGTAGCCACGATTAAATGTATTGAGATCTACTTTACTTCCTCGATTTGATGCAAAATAAATTGTTTTTGAATCTCCTGACCAAGTTGGCTCATAATCAGAGAAAAAATCATTTGTGATATTGGTTAACTCTTTACTATTTAAATCATAAGTGAAAATATCTTGATATGGACCTATATTACCATCAAAAGCTAGTTTTGAACCATCTGGTGACCATGCAACAGAACCAATAGCATCTAGATTATTGAACTTAATTTTTTCAATTTTGCCAGTCCTATAGTTTACAATGGCAATATCATCGTTGCCTCTAGTTTTAGTAGAAAGAGCAATTCGCTGTCCATCGGGAGACCATGCAAGGTTAGGATTAAGAATATTTAGTTCTTCAAAGTCTGGGTTATCCTCTCCTTTAACAATGGTTTTTAGTTTTCTTCCATTTAGAGCGTCAATTACAATTACGTCAAAGTATCCTCTTTTATTCGTAATAAATGCAATTTTATCGCCCTGAGGTGAAATAGCAGGACTTGTATTGTAGGTTCCATAATCGCCTCTTTTTGTCATTAAAGAAGCAACGGTTTTCGCATTTTCTCTTTCAGCAACTTCTGGAAAGTAACGCTCTTTTAAATATTGCTCCCATCTTTCGGATAACTCCTCTGAGGATAAACCAAGAGCATCTGAAAATCCATATTCGATACTTCTACTTGTTTTAATACGATTTAGTATCTCAGCAATTTTTTCTCTTCCATATTCTTCAACTATAAAATTCCATACAGATTGGCCACCTCTATAAGCATAATAACCGCTTAAATATTGAATTGGAGGAAGATATCCATTAATTACAGCGTCTCTAATAAACATATCTGTATTTGTATCCCATCCAAGTGCAGTATATTCAGCTAAACCTTCTTCAAACCATAATGGAAATACTAATTGAATATTATTTCTAATGATAGATTGAATCGTACCACCATAAAACATATCGTTAAATACAGCATGTACAAGTTCATGATGCAGTGTTCTTCTAAAGTCATCGTAATCCCCATCAAAAGGGACGGTCATTCTATTTTTCAGTTTATCAGTTACGCCACCAATTCCTTCAGCGCTTGTTGGAAGTGCAACTACATTAGTTTGAGAAAAGTCATTGTGAGAATCGTAAATAATTAATGGAATTCGGTTTACTATCTCATGATTAAAATCATTTTGAAGCTGTTTGTATGCTGATTCAATACTTTGTGCAGCAAATTCAGCCAGTTCATAATTTTTTTCGCCGTAGTAATAAACATCAAAATGTTTAGATTGGATATATCTCCATTCAAAATCTTCATATTGAACTCGATTTTTTCCGAATGAGAAGTACTGTGCACTTAAGGTAGGAAGCCCTACACAAAGTGACATAAATAAAACTGCTACTAATTTTCGATTCATATCTTTAAAGCTTTTAAATTTATGCAGGTATAAAATCAATTTGACGTTTTTGATGGTTTACACTATCCACTTTAATCTTTATTTCATCACCAAGTTGATATTTTCTCTTACTTGATCTACCAACTAAACTATGACTACGTTGATCGTAGTTGTAATAATCTCCTTTAAGATCACTAACACGAATCATTCCTTCGCAATGTATGTCTTTTAGATTAACGAAAATACCTCTTTCTGTAACACCACTAATGACGCCATCAAAGGTTTCTCCAATTTTGCTACTGAGAAATTCAACCTGTTTAAGTTTAATAGAATCACGTTCTGCATCAACTGCAGCTCGCTCTCGCTCGCTACAATGTTCACCATTTTTCTGAAGTGTTTCATAATTATATGCACCAGCTCCAGAGGTGTATCCTTTTAACAGGCGATGTACAATAACATCAGGGTAACGACGAATAGGACTAGTAAAGTGTGCATAATGTCCAAATCCTAATCCAAAGTGTCCAATATTATCTGGACTGTACACAGCCTTTGACATTGCTCTTAATGTAAGTTCGTTAACAATAGTTTCAACAGTTGTGTCTTTAACATCGTTAAGTAATTTATTAATTGATTTTGGAGAGACTTTCTTCCCTAAATGGAACTCGATTCCTAAAGGCTTTACTTGTTCAGCAACTGCTGCCAATTTCTTATCATCAGGCTTATCGTGAATTCTATAAAAGAATGGGAATAGGTTTTTACTTTTCTTTTTTCCTGATTTATCTCTGAGATTATCGATATGAAAAGCCACAGTTTTGTTAGCCATCAACATACATTCTTCAATTAATCTGTGAGCGAATATTCTCTTCTTTAGTACAACTTTAATAGGTTTACCGTGCTCGTCTAGTACAAATTTTGGTTCTGGGTTGTCGAAATCAATTGCCCCTTCTTTGAACCTTTTCTCCATCAATACCTTTGCAAGTTTTCCGGCTAAATGTACTTCATTTTTATATTTATGGTCTTTTCCATCAAGTATCTCTTGTGCCTGTTCGTAGGTAAATCTTTGTTGTGAATGAATGACCGTTTCTTCAATTGAATATGAAACAAGATTCCCTTGTTGATCAATTTCCATAAAGCAACTGTATGTAAGCTTGTCTTCATTCGGTCGAAGACTGCAAACCCCGTTACTTAATCTCTCAGGTAACATTGGAATCACCCTATCAACAAGATAAATACTAGTACCTCTTTTAAAGGCTTCATTATCAAGAGGAGTATTTGGAATTACATAATTGGTTACATCAGCAATATGTACTCCTAAATAATAATTTCCTTTTTCGTTATAGGAAATACTTAACGCATCATCAAAGTCTTTTGCATCTGCTGGATCGATAGTAAAAACCATTTCATTACGAAAGTCTTTCCTTCGAGAAATTTCTAATTCTGAAATTTGATCAGGAATAGCTTCTGCAAATTTTTCTACTTCAGGTTCAAAGTCAGCGCTGAGCTGATTTTCTGCAAGTATAGATAATATATTAGCATCATTACTTCCAGACTTTCCAAGTATAGAAGTAATCTTTGCTTCCGGTAATGCTTGATGATGAACCCATTTTTCAAGAGTAAAAATAACTTTGTCATCTTTTTCTGCTCTATTCAAATTTGCTGGAAGTACAAAAAAATCGGTATGAGCAGATTTAACATCTGGTTGGATAATATAGGTCGTAGTTCCTGTTCTCTTTACCGTGCCAACATAAAAATCCTTTCCCCTCTTCATTATCTCAAGAACTCTACCTGTAGGTTGTCCTGAACGTTTGTTTGATTTGGTTAATTTTACTTTTACCAAATCACCTTGTAATGCTACACCGACATCTCTTCTATTTATTTTGATATCTTCATCCATTCCATCAACTACAACAAAGCCCATTCCGCTTTGTGTGATTTGAATTTTGCCTTCAACCATATCAATGCTTTTGGTAGAGGAATTTACTGAACCCGATTTTTTTAGATAAATACTTGTTCCATCTTTTACAATTACACCTTTACTAGCTAGTCCATTTATGACTTTTTCAAGCCTTCGAACTTCTTTATTGCTGTTTAATTGTAAAATGCTTTTGATCGTTTCTATTGACAGGTTCGATTCAGGGCTGTTTTTAACTAAATCCAGTATTATTTCTTCTAATGTACTTAGCCTCTGATTTCTACTCATTCATTTGTTATTACGATGGGGGATTCTGATTTTGTGTTATTTCCTGCTGTTGTTCTTCTTCTTTTTTGTCTTTTATCCCAAAAAGACGCCTAAAAGGAGTAGCGAGTTTTTTGAGGAATTCATTCCAGCTATTAAAGCTAACTTCTGCTTCTAATCCTACTCCATTTATATCTTGAGCTTGTTGACTTTCGTCAGTGCCTCCAAAACTACTAAAGGTTGGATCTTGCCTATGAAATGCTGTTACTGAAAGGGTTTGATTAATTCTATAAGTAGCACCTAGATCTCCAATATTTGATTGAGCTCCAGTAATCTGCCCTTCTCTACTTAAAATTATACGGTCGTTATATAACCTAAGTGCAACGGCTAAATCTACATTATTATATGTATTTAAATTAAAATCGATATCTAAACTACCAATATCACTCCTCAATAAAGAATTAATTTGATTGGATAATAACGGACTAATAACCTGACTTGATAAAAGAGGATTTAAAACAGCACTACTACCTGAAAAATTACTAGTTAAAGAGTTGGTTCCATCAGTACCTGCTGATGTTGATGGAATAAAATCACCCATTAAAAGAAAACTTGTAGCTTGAATTAATTTTTCATCTTCATTTCTATTTAAAGTATTAATCTGAGTTGAAAGTGTAGTGTTTTGACGTGTTTCAAATGTATTTGGTAACCTAAAGAAAAAATTATTCTCAATAGTTGAAAGTGAACCTTGTATACTTAAAACCAATTCAACAGGAACACGTTGTGAAGATTCACGATCAATCTCAGATCTTGCCCTTGTTAGAGTATTAATATCTGGACGAGCTTGATAAACTGCTTCTAAATTAAGTCTAGCATCAGTAGGTGAACCATCCCAAATAATGGTTCCGCCTCTTTCAATATTAAACCTTCTTGTAAAAATATCGCCACTCACAAATTGATAATTACCATCAGATATATCAAACTGGCCAAACATACTTAGTGCTTCGTCTTGAAGTCTTATTCGTAACCTTCCTGTACCATTTGCTGTAATTATATCGCCTGTTATTGGATCAAAAATAAGCTGCACAGTCATTTGTTGAGTGGCGATAAACTGTAAATCAAGAGTAAAACGTTCTATGAAAGTTCTATTGAAAGGATCTTCTTCATTAACTGGAATGAAAGATGAAGTATTATTTCCATTGCTGGTACCAGTGTTCTTTTCAAATGAAAAATCATCAACAAATCGAATGAATTTATTATCCTCATCAAATTCGGTTTCTTCTAAAAGTGGTATTCCAATATTCGAAAAATCTGATATTAAAATAGGCGTTACTGTAGATAGCACTGGATTTAGATTAGTTCCTGTCATCTGAAGAGTACTACTACCATAAGCCTTTCCAAAGAATGGCGTATTAGGATCAAAGGAGCTGTTTAAGAATTGAAATTCGTCCATTTGTATTCTTAAGTCTATTGAATGCACCTTTTGAAAATCATTTAAATTATAGGTTCCACTAATAATAGCTGAACCACCTGATGGATCTATAGCAAATACATCTTTGAAATCAAGCCCATTAGCTCTTGAAAAGCTAATCATACCTTGTCCGTAATAATAAGTATCAAGAAATCGTGGTTTAAGATATACGGCATCATCCATTCCGATTTCATAATCAACTTGATAATCATAGTTTTCTAAATTCCCCCAAATAAAGCCACTACCTGTTGCTTTTCCAGACATTTCTGTAAATACTTTAGGCGCTATAAAAGGTATTATCCAAAGGTCAATATTCTCAAAGTCTAGGTTAAAATTAAATAGCGAATCAACATTAGGAAATTGACCATTTACCGGAGCAAGTACAAATCCATTTAACATAATGTCTTGCCCATTTCTCTCGTCTCTATCAAAGTATTCTGGATATTTAGTAGAATCAGTTAGAATAGAAATACTTGTATCAAATCTATTCAAAATCTGGTTGAATGAGCTATTTACAGTGATGTCACCAACCACATTATCATCTAAGCCAAGTTCAAAAATATTTAATTCACCCTGAATTGTTGGAACTCTTGTTAATGATTGTGTTGTGAAAACACCATCTAAATTTCCAGAAAAATTAATCCTTCCTTTAATTAAATCTGAAATCCTTCCTAAGTCAACATTTCGAATTACATAATTTACAGAATCGTAAAGATCGTTACTAAATGCCCCTTCTATACCTATAAATTCATCATAATTTGAAAATGTAAAGTCAATAAATTCTAGTTTATTATCCTTAAGGTATCTCAAGTTTGGAACTCTATTATTTTTCCATTTGTATAGGTCACTACCAAGTTCAAAATTACCAATACTAATATTCAAACTTGAGTCGGTTAAAGCTAAATCACTTGAAAAATCAAAAGCAGTTTCGTCACCTATTCTTTTAACTGATTGTATTACCTTAATTGAATCTTTATCTAAATCAAAAGAAATTTTCACATCTTTACCTGTGATAAGATCGGACGACAGTTCACTTGATTCTGCTTGTATCTTTAAACTCCCAAAAGATTTAATCTTTTCTTCATGCCTAAAACTTCCTGTAACCTGAACAGAATTCGAATCTGATTCGATTTGATTAAATAAGAATTTAGAGTCGGTAATAGTTGAATTAAAAAGCAACCTTTCGGCATTCATATTTAGATTTGAAGAAACTCTAGCATTTGATATAAACTTTGGTGACTCAGGAAAATAACTTTGGAGTAGTGCTATATTTTTAAGATTTATATTTAATTGAAAATTCTGATCCTTAACAATCGGAGCTATGATCGTTGTCTTATTAATTTCTTTCAACAATATTTCCTCATTAAATCTATTTCTCAAATAGCTTGACCAATATGGAGCTAATTTAAGAACATCATTTGGTTCGAAAATACCATTCATAGATAAATCAAAAGCTGTTGAAGTAAGCCTTAATACACGTTCCCCTAATCCCGGTTCGTTAAAGTCTGCATAAAACTGATGGTTTTGCAGAGTGTCTCCATCTAAAATTGAAAATGGGATATCTAAACTTACTTGACCGTAGAAATTATCTCGATTATTCCCTTTGAGGAAAAATTCATAGTCTACATCAATAACTGCTTGAGCCAACTTATCAATTTTAGAAATTCCTTTTAAATCTAAATTAGAACCAGTACCAGAAAACTCTACAGATGGAATTGAGTCGGTAAAATCAAATGTTCCCATTCCCGTTAAATAGGAATCTGGTGCTTTAAAACGAAATGTGGGACTAATTAGGCCTGAATCCCACTCACTTTCTGCATTTAAAGAATCGAACTCTACTTCATTAATAGTACCATTTAAGAAGGTAATATTAGCTGCCCCAAAAGATGAACTTACGTTATTTAGACTAGAAGATTGAAAACCAATAATTCCTGATAAATCAGAAAAAGCTAACTGATCATTAAAAACTCCTCCTAAATTTAGAGAATCAACAGTTGCATTCATTTTGATTGGTAGTAATTCTGTTAGACCTAGAATACCATTAAGAGAAATACTTCCTCTTTCACCTACAATATCTAGTGATGCATTAATTGTCCCTCTATCACCAACTACTTCTCCTTTTAACCTAGACGATGTAATTGCATCAATTTGAGGTTGAGTGAACTTTGGATAAAGCATTTTAAGTTCTACACTATCTGCTAGAATATTAAAAAACTCTGCTCCGTATTTAATCTCATCAGTTTTAAATGGACTTGATACATACCCGTATCCTTCTAGTGCACTTTCCCCAAAAACAAATTCAAAATTATCAAACCAAAGAGAATCAATATCACCCTCACCTTGAAGTTTAATATAAATACCATCATCAATATCAGGGTAATTATTAAAAACTCTTCTTAAAGTAGTTGGATCCAGTAAAAACTCTTTAATATCAATATTCAGTTGAGAAGATTTTAACTGACTTAGTAAGTCCTGTTTTAAAAGATCTACCCCATCTGCTTCTCCACTAAAATTTAACAGTGAATTTCCAAACCGTACATTAAACGCATTAAATTCAAGAAAACGATCATCATTATAAACTTGTCCAAACAGGCCTGCTTTTTCTATATCCAACTCTGGGATCTCAACGTCAAGACGATCGATATCTATAAATCTTCCTGTTGAGTTATAATCCAAAAACATATTTAAGTTTAAGTTTCTGAAAGTTAAACTATCAGGTGCATCAGGAAGATTTGGTAAAGGGTTTTCAATTACTATAAACCCATTCTCTATTGTAACAGATGGTGCTAAAATTTCAATAAAAGTTTCACTGTCTGTTGTATCATTTTCAGAAAGATTAAAGCTTTCACGTTTTCGTATTGACTTTAAAACTGACCTAGAGGTATCATTTGATATTCTAAGTCTAGGTGAGTCAATTTGTAACCCATTAACCACAAATCTATTACTAAATATAGCCCAGAAATCTAATGTAGCTGAAACAGTATCAGAAGAAAAAACAGGATTAAAAGAAGTTGAATCTGGATATAAATTAATAGAATCGAATTGAAAATTTATCGGAAGTGTTCCGCTAAAATCACCCAATTTAAGTACGCCAAAGTGTTGTTTATTATACCGTTCTTCGATTTTATTTACTATATAATTTTTTGAGGTAGGAAGCTGGAGTACACCAAAAGCTAAGACTAATACCAATACTAAAACCCCTATGGTAACTCCAATAAAAGTCCATATAGTCGACCACATTTTATGTAACCATCGTATTGCCATTTAGCTAAATTCCGAAATCAAATATTTCCAACTTTCTTCTATACTTCTGGTATCTTTAAATGATTTAATAATTGGATTGGCTAATTCTTCTAGTAGAACTAAACGAATGGTTCCATCTTTAACTTTCTTATCTCTTCCCATCATTTCTGTTAGTTCGCTATAATTATCTCCAATACTAGTCAAGTCTAGATCATACAACGACTTAAAAGTCATTAAATTGGATTTACTTATAGAAGCACCTTCATTATTTGACGCAGCGATAGCCCCAAACATTCCTGCAAACACAGCTTCACCATGTGAAAAGTTTTTAAACTCACCTTTCTTTTCTATAACATGTGCATATGTGTGTCCAAAATTTAGAAATTCTCTTATCCCAGACTCTTTTACATCTTTGGAAACGATATCAACTTTAATTTTTGCACTTTTCTCAATTAATGAAATCCATTTACTAGGTTCTGCAATAGCATCATCCGCTGTTAACTCTTTAAGCTCTTCAAGAATATGGGCATCCTCAATCATTCCATATTTAATAATTTCACTCAACCCATTAATCCATTCTTTTTTTGGTAGAGTTTTAAGAAAATTGACATCAGCAAATACTGCTTTTGGCTGATAAAATGCTCCAATCAAATTTTTCCCAGTTGAATGATTTACACCTGTTTTACCACCAATTGAACTATCTACCATTGCTAACAATGTAGTTGGAATGTGAATTAACGGAATCCCTCTTAAAACAGATGCAGCTACGAATCCTGATAAATCACCTATCACTCCTCCTCCAATAGCAAGAAGAGGTGTACTACGTTCTAGTCCAGTTTGCAGTATAAAATCTACTATGCTCGAATATTGTTCAATACTTTTATTGCTTTCACCACTAGGTACAATATACTTGATAACCTTCTTGAATCCCTCTCCAAAGCTATTCTCTATTAACGAACTATGATTTATATACACCTGTTCGTCTATGATAATGAATAGTTTTTCAGAACTATAGTAGGATGATAAAAAATTGGAAACCTCAGACATTAAGTCTTCACCAATTATCACTGAATATATATCAGTAGATGACGTTTTAACTGGTATTGATTTATACATACCTTTTTATTTTTTCTATAAGTAGCTGTGCTTGTCCATCTTTCGATTCTAAACCACTACTTTCCATTTTAATCTGAGCTTGTTCGTAGAGTTGATCACGTGATAAATATAATGCTTTAAGCTCTTTAAACAGAGTTTCCTTTGATTTTATTTTACCCTCATTATTTAATACAATAGGTCTCATAGTATTTCTCGAAACTCGTTCAACAATTACATCAAGTGGAGTTTTTATATAAATAAGTAAACCGTGAACTTTAAGATGATCAACAACTTGTTGATTATGAAGAGCTCCTCCCCCAAGAGCAACCACACCTTTATAATTTCTTGTTAACTCTAATAAAGCTTCCCATTCTTTTTCTCTGAAATATTCTTCTCCATATTTTTTAAAAATTTCAGCTATCGAACATCCTTCTTTACTTAATATGACAGTATCTAAATCTAAAAATGGTTTTTCTAAATCTTTTGCAATCAATCTACCAATTGTACTTTTTCCAGTAGCCATAAAACCACAAAGATAAATACTACCTTCAAATTTCTTCAAACGGTATTCATTCATAACACTGGTTTTTCTGGTTTTACTAGCTCAACAACTTCTTTTTGGACTAATACTGCTCCAGGTGCTGCACCTTTAGGTTTACGAACATATTTTCTCTTTGAAACTATAACAGGCACCAAATCTGAACCCTTTGCTTTTGAATTATATGCTGCATAAGAAGCAGCCTTTTCTATGACTTCCTTAGGTGGCATACCTTTATTATTTGCCATTCGAATTACTAAATGAGATCCAGGTACGCCTCTTGCGTGCATCCAAATATCTTCTTTGTGCGAGAATTGAACTAATTTATCGTTGCTCTTAGCATTTTTACCAATCCAAATTTGATATCCATTTATTTCTAAGCTGTGAAATGGCAGGTTACTTTCTTCTTTTTTTGATATCCCAATACCAAGATTTTCGATTTCTTTATTATACTTTTTTCTCCAATCATCGAAGTCTCTAAGATGATTAATATCCTTAAGTTCTTCTCCCATTCTTATAAGTCTATCATTTCTTTCTTGGACTCTTGGAAGTCTAGATGAAGCTTCTTCATAGGATTTTAAAGAACTTGAAGCTCGATTGTAATAGTACTCTGCATTTTCAGCAATACTAAGTTCCTCATCTATCTTAATTTCAATTTCTTTACCCTCATTATATAAATCTTCCACCAATATTGATTCAGATTTCTGGATTTTAAGATGAGCGTTGGCCATCAATAAATGGGCATATTTCTCATAAATTTCTACCTTTTCTATACCTTTATCTGCTTTTCCAAGATTTTTCAGAACAGAAGTTAATCTTTTTATTTGCCTGTGTATAGTTTTACGATAAACTCCTTTTTGTCGGTTTAATCGCTGAAAATGGGCGTAATTCTTGAACCTATTAGCAATCAGTTCATTTATTGTTTCAAATTTCTCAGTAGAAGATATCGGAAGTAGTTCTTCACCAATTAAAGTCACTGCTCCATTTGGTAATTTCCTAAATTCTGGGTTCGTTTTAAGTACCTCAGTAACCCTTTGTGCGAACTGAAAAATTTCTTCCGGGGTATTATTTTCTAGATCATTTAGTAGAATAAGATCATCCAATTCAACTCTTGGTAAAATTGGATTTGAATCTAAAAGCATTTTCTTTGGCGTGCTCTTTGATGGAATATCACTAAATAAGTATTGTTCTTTTGAAATTGGCTCATCTTCTCCAACCTCTCCATGATCTTTGAATATATCAACTACTTTGCCATCTTTAACTTGCAATACATTTGCCTTATTGCTGAATAATTTAAAAACTAGCTTAACTCCATTTTCAAATTCAAAAGTAAGTAATCGGTCTTCATTAGCAAGAGTAACATTAACTATTCTTATTCCATAAAGATCCCTAAAAAACAATAGTTTATTTGATTTTTTTCCAGGTCTGTATGTATCTAAAAACAAAGCAGTGTTTCCAGGTGAACAGCTAAAAATTAACCTGAAACTTTCTCGTTCATTACTCATATAAAGTTCTAACAAATTTTTGAATGGAGTTATAGCTTGATCTAAAACACAATTCATTAATTTGTTATTGAACTCTTTCTTTAAATATATTAACTCGTAGTAATTCATTTATTTAGTTAGAACATTGAAGTATTAAATACTAAGTATGCACTATCCCATTTTTAAATCTATTGTGAATACTGTTGATACTCAACTTGATAAAAAAGGTATTCATAGTAAAAAATTTCGGACTTGGGAAGATAATAAGATTAATGCCATTGGCTTAGAACTTATTATCGATTTAAATAAAACATCTACTTTCATTAATTCTCTTTCCATAAACTTTGATTGGGATAGTTTTAGAGAAACCTCGGTTGCTAGAGAAATCTCAGGAATGGAGAATCATCCATTTTTAAAAATTGATCGCTTATCGAAAACTAAGGTTAATCCCTCAATAGATATTGAAATGACTTGGCTATTTGACACTTCACTTTGCCAACCTGAAATTCCTGAGAAAAAAGGCAATTATCGAATAGAAGAAGCTAGTAGATGGATGGAATCTATTAGTAAGGAAATTAACACTTTATTAAAAAACGAGAATATTATAACTCGTTGGCATATAGAAATTGAAGGAGATGAAAATGGCAAGTATCTATCAGCAATTAATTTAATCTCATACTTTCAATACGAATTCGATTCACTAAAAACTGTTAATGAGATAAATTCATACGTTAGTTCTAAGCTTAAAGATTTACTTTTAAAAGCTAACCGTGTTATTCGTAGTTCCGACCAAGTACTAGAAGAAACTATTGCTGCGTAATTTCTAAGTTTTTTAAAACAGGTAAGGATTCAATCTTTATTTAAAAATATTAGACATAAAAAAAGGCTTCGATAAATCGAAGCCTGAAAATTACTTTTTCTTCTTATGCCTGTTTTTTCTCAGACGCTTTTTACGCTTATGTTTTGCAATCTTTGCGCGCTTTCTTTTTTTACCACTTGGCATAAATAATCACCTAGGATATATTTTATATTGTTTTTGTTCGAACAGCCTCAAAAATAAGAACTTTTTGATGGTTTTCTAAATGAAATTTTAATCTACCATAGCTTTATTTACAGATTCCTTAAAGTCCTTTGATATTTTTAGTATCGGAGCGTATTGTTCTGGGACAATTACTTCTACATTAGTCTTTGGATTACGGGCGACACGTTGCGCTCTTTTTACTACTTTAAAGCTACCAAAACCTCTTAATTCTATGTTCTCTCCTCTCTTCATAGCATTAATAACAGTTTCCATAAAGCCATTTACCACAGCTTCTGTTTCTACTTTTGTTAATCCAACTGATGATGATATTACATCTACTATATCTGCTTTAGTCATATTAGTCTAAATTTTACTAGCTATCGTTAACTATTTGACTGATCAACACAATAAAAAAAGTAAATCGTTCATTTTCAATTTTCTAAATTTTAGACAAAAACGAAACACTTCATATTATTTGCTAAATGTTTTTTACTTTGTTCAAGTAATTTTTTTATCAAATAAATAGTTAGTGCATGGAAACGTTTGAGCAAATTGTAGGTACACTTAATGAAATAGTTTGGAGTACTCCAACTTATTTCCCATTCATGGTAGCAGTTCTACTAAGTTTTGGAATCTTTATCACCCTTAAATTAGGATTTGTCCAAGTACGCCATTTCAAACATGGTATACTTTCAGTAATGGGTAAATATGATAGTCCTGATGCTATTGGGGATGTTAATCACTTTCAAGCATTAACTACTGCATTATCTGCAACTGTGGGAATTGGAAATATAGCTGGTGTAGCAATTGCGATTCATTATGGTGGACCAGGAGCCTTATTCTGGATGTGGGTAACTGCTTTCTTGGGTATGGCAGTGAAATATACTGAATGTACACTTTCTGTAAAGTATCGTATCCAGAATGAAGATGGCTCAGTTTCGGGTGGCCCAATGTACTATATCGAAAAAGGACTTGGCGAAAATTGGAAATGGCTTGCAATATTTTTTGCTGCAATGGCAGTAATTTGCTCATTCTTAACAGGTAATGCTGTACAAGCGAACACGGTCGCTGATACTCTTAAAAGCACCTTTTTAGTTCCTGGTTGGATTACAGGTTTAGTAACTGCATCTATTGTTGGATTTGTAATAATTGGTGGGATTAAACGAATCGGTAGAGTTACTGCTAGTTTAATGCCGCTAATGGCTATCATATATGTACTCTCTGCTTTAGTAATTCTATTACTTAACTATGATGCAGTTATTCCTGCATTTGGAACTATTATCAGTTATGCTTTTACACCACAGGCTGGTGCATTTGGTGTTGGATCTGGGTTATTCTTAACTACTCTTGTTTGGGGAATTAAAAGAGGGCTATTTTCGAATGAAGCAGGTCAAGGATCTGCCCCGATAGCTCATGGAGCTGCTAAAACAAAAGAACCTGTTCGTGAAGGTGTAGTAGCATTATTAGAGCCATTTATCGACACACTTGTAGTTTGTACTATGACTGGGTTAGTGATTATTTCTACCGGAGTTTGGGATATGAAACATGACATCCCATTCACAACTAATGCATTAGAAACTGAAATTTCAATTGTTGACTCTGGAAATTCACTAATTATTGAAGATGGAGTTCCGGTTAATGGATCTATTAAGCGAAATGACCATGATATGGGTGTTTTTTATCTATCAGATAGCAAAACTGAAACTTTTAATGGCTCATTAGAAATAGACCCTGATGGAGGCGTAATCATAACAAAAGCAAGTGGTGAAAATCTAGAATCACTATATTCTAGTATTATTGAGAATGGAGCTCCATTAACAGCCGTTGCTTTTGAAAAAGGCTTAGCTCCAATTTTTGGTGGTGGTAAGTATATAGTTACACTTTGTGTGATTTTATTTGGTATCTCAACTGCAATTAGTTGGAGTTATTACGGTGATCGTTCTATTCAGTATTTAGCTGGTGATAAATCGATTATTTACTATAAAATGGTTTATTTAGTGATGCATTTTGTTGGAGCTGTAATTGCTCTAGAAACCGTTTGGGCTATTGGTGATATTGCTCTTGGCCTTATGACTTTCCCTAACTTAATTGCTCTATTCGCACTTTCTGGTGTTGTTGCCACTGCAAGTAAAACTTATTTTGCGAAAATGAAAGAATTGGAATCAAAGAATTAAAATGGAAAATGTTTCAGTTATTGATCACCCTATTGTTCTTCGCTATCTCACTTTTTTAAGAGATAAAAATACAAGCACCGCTTTGTTTAGAAGATCGATGTCGAATATTGGAGTGATATTAGCGTATCACTCCTTATCTGACCTTCCATTAAATGAAACAATAATTGAAACACCTATCCAAAAAACTAAAGGTTACGTACCTGGTGCTGATGTTGTTGTAATTCCAATTCTTAGAGCAGGATTAAGCCTTGTAGATGGGATAATTAATTTTATGCCCGAAGCAAAAGTTGGACATGTTGGCGTTTACAGAAATGAAGAAACTCTCGAACCAGTCAACTATTATGATAATCTTCCTAACGGAATAGAGAATGCCTACAATTTAGTTGTAGACCCTATGTTAGCAACAGGTGGAAGTGGAAGTCATGCTATTAAGTTTCTCAAAGAAAATGGTGCAAATAATATTCGCTTTGTTTGTTTAATTGCAGCTCCTGAAGGCATTAAAAGGCTACAAACTGATCATCCCGATGTTCCAATTATTACTGCGGCTATTGATGAACGGCTAAATGAAAACGCATATATTATTCCCGGGCTAGGAGATGCTGGAGACCGGTATTTTGGCACCATTTAAAAGATATCTTCTAATACTCCCACTTGTAGGTATTCTGGCATGTTCAAAATTATCGGAATATGATAGTAAACAAATTCAGCAAGCCTTAGCAGACTCACTGATAAGTACTACAGAAAGTTGGAATATTGATATGAATTTGATTGAGGACGGCACCCTTGTTTTGAACTTACAAGGTGACTATGCTTTTACAATTAAAAATTCCACACTTCACGAAACAAGGATTCAAGGCCCTGTTCAAATCAAAATTTTTGAAGAAAATGGAAAATTAGAAAGTACAGTTACATGTGATAGTGCAATTTATAAACCTGATGATGCTGTTTTTGAGATGTTTGGAAAGGTTAATGTAGTTACAGTAGACGGTAGAAAACTACGTTCTGAATATCTTAAATGGCAACGAAATCAAGATCGAGTAAGTACGTCACAATTTGTAATTTTTATATCTCCTCCAGATAGCATAGCTGCAAATGGCTTTTTTGGGGATACTAATCTTACAAATTATACTTTAAATGAAGGAGGCGGTCAGGTAGTATTAAATTGAAGAATAATTCGATACATATAATTCTATTCATCATTTTTCTAATGGGCTTTCTATCCGAAAAGACTGAGGCGCAAAATATTATCACACTTCAAAGGTTTGAATCGGCACAAGTTACAACTGTAAAAGGGGAGCGAATACGTAAAATTTATAATGCGCGGATGAGTTTAGGTGATGTAACTATCGTATGTGATAGTGCTTGGCAATATTTAAATAGAAACGAACTTCAAGCATTTGGTAATATTCAGATTGATACTTCAACTGAGAATATTTGGGCTGACACACTTTACTATTACACAGATCAAGATTTAAGTAAGCTACGAGGTAGAGTGATTATCAAGCAAGACAGTACCTTACTTTTTGGAGAAAAAGTGAACTATAATTTCTTCACAAAAGTAGCTTATTTTCAAGAAGGTATTCGTTTAGAAGATGATCAGGGGGTTCTAACTGCACTTCAAGGGACTTATTTCCAAAATCAGGATAGCGCGATTTTTAGAAATCAAGTGCAGATAGCTGACACTGCTCAATATGCAGAAGGTGATAGTCTATTTATAAATCGTGAGCGAGAATACCTGCAATTATATAGTAATGTATTTGTTGTGGATAGTACCAATAACGGATTACTAACTGGAGATTATCTCGAGGCAGACTCTACCGGCAGACGTTATGTTTTAGGAAATGGATATCTTAGAAATATTGATTCCGATTCTACATCATCAGACACAACGCATATATATGCTCAGGAATTACTGATGATTGAAAATGATTCTACTTCTACCATTAGTGGGTATAATGAGGTTTCTGTATGGTCTGTAAATTTCTCATCTCTATCAGATTCACTTTTTTTTAATAGCGAAACAGAACTTTTTGAGCTTGATGGAAGACCAAATGCTTGGCATAAAAACATTCAACTTTCTGGTCCATTTATATCTGTGCAAATGGATAGTAGTCAGGTTAAAGAACTGAGATCTTTTGTTGGAGCATTTGCTGTACAGGAAGATTCATCAACAGGACGACTTCACCAACTAAAAGGAGATTCATTATTTGCTTTTTTTGATAGTGGTAGTGTTTCACAAATTTTGATGTACCAAAACAGTGAGATTCTTTATCACACTAAAAATGATGCTGATGAGCCAGATGGAGCTATGGAAAGTGCCTCTCCTAAAACAATTTTATTTTTTATAAATGGTGAACTAACTCAAGCAAAGATGGAAAAAAATGATGGACTATTCCTGCCTGAGTATGATGGTATAGTGAGTAGAAGACTGGATGGTTTTAAATGGAATCCAGAATTACGACCACAAAAAACAACGGATCGTCCTCAACCTAAATGGGAACCTATCTCATTAAATCGTCCATTCATATTACCTTCTCGCTTCATTGTTTTTATGAATGAACTAGGTATGGAATAAAGGTAATTATTCTTCGTTTTGCGGAAAAAACTCCCAAATCTCTTTCCAGGGTAATTGAAAATGATGGTAATCAGGTTTTTCAATCCAGCTTCCACCCCATTCCGTGAATCCATGTTTAGCTAAAATTGCAACAACTTCTTCCACCATTCCTTTTCTTAAAATAGTACGATTAACGTACCCTTCTCCTTCAACTGGAATAACTTCTTGTAATTCCATCTGAACGTTTAATAATAAGTAAGGATTCTGTATTGGATTAATATCTATTGCCGCACCATAAGCATGACTTGACCATCGATTTGTTCTAGCAACTAATCTTCCATTAAATGCAGATGAGTTATTTGCTTTCATTGAACGTACATCATCTCCATCAAAATCTTCAATAGTTTTAATTTGCTGGATTGGAAATTGAATACTTAATATTTCATTGAATAATTGCTCAACATTTTTAGCAAGTACATCTAAGACCACTAAATGACCTTGATTCTGTTTTCCTTGAAAGTCTACATGCGTGATCTCTACCTTCTTCAATCTGGATAAATCGACTGGACATTCTTGTCTCCAGATATGCTTTTCTAGCATTTGTTTTATTTCAATTTTTGTAAGATCTCGTATCATCTTTAATTATTTCGAACAAAGGTAATTAATCCTACAACCTTTTATATCTTAGGGTCTAAAAATATCAAAAAGAATGCCTGATCAAGATTTTTTCAAAGAAGTTGCAGCTCAACTGCGAAAACCAACTGGTGAATTTGGTTATGAAGTTGCTCAAAAAATGAATGAGAGCAATCGTGAAATGAACCTTGCTATCATAGCAGCATTGGAGATAAAAGAAGATAATAATGTTCTTGAAGTCGGTATGGGTAATGGATTCTTCGTAAAGGATATATTGAGTAAAGCTCATGGAATTAACTATATAGGCTGTGATTATTCTCAAGATATGATAAAACTCGCATCTACTTTGAATTCGAAATTTACAAATGCTGGTCAGGCTACTTTCCACCAGTCAGAAGCTCATCATCTTCCGGTCGACAATAACTCAATCGATCATCTTTTTACTGTAAACACAATCTATTTTTGGGATGATATACCTTCCATCCTTTCTGAGTTTAAACGTGTTCTAAAGGAAAAAGGAACACTAGCCATAGCTATGCGACCTGAAGGCTGTTTACGTCAATATCCAAGCACTCAGTACAACTTTGAATATTATTCTTCTAACAAAATAATAGACTTATTATTAGCAAACGGGTTTTCTATAACTAATTTGATTGAAGTAAAAGAAGCAGAAATGGAAATCTTGGAAAATACAGTTATTCCTGAATATGCTGTAATTCTAGCCTCCAATTAATGGAAATTCAAACAAAAACGAAGAATCTGAAAGATTACTAACATTAATGATAATGTTAATTAATACCCTCTGAATGACTTTATTAAATAAGAAATTTTGAATCTTGAATTCCATCCTTCATTCTATTAATCTATCAGAAAATGACAAACTAATCTAAGCAATGAACAAAATCTTATTTATTCCCTTATTTCTCATTTTCATATTCCTGGTTGATTGCACACCGAAAGAAAAAGAAACGCCTGAATCAGCTGAAAATGAATGGATTTCATTATTTGACGGTGAAAGTTTTAATGGCTGGAAGGAATACAATGCTGATTCCATAAATCCTAAATGGCAAGTTGAAGATGGGATGATAATTGTCTCAAAAGAGGGAGATGCAAGAGAAAAAAATACTGGATTTGGTAAATCAATTATTACCACTCAAAGCTTTGGTAATTTTGAATTAGAATTGGAATATCAAATGAGTACTGGTGGTAATAGTGGAATTATGTACCATGTTATTGAAGATCCTAAATACAACCATGACTTTGCGACTGGACCTGAATACCAAATTCTTGATGATGAATTTTCTGCTACTGAATCGTTGCCTAATAAAATGCTTGGCTCTAGCTATGATATGTTTGCTCCTGGGCCTAAAACCATTAACCCAGCAGGAGAATGGAATAAAATAAAATTGATTTACGAAAATGGCCGTGTTGAACATTGGCTTAATGACGAAAAAGTACTTGAGTTTACAGAAGGAAGTGAAGCATGGAATGAAGCCCTTTCAAAAAGTAAATGGGTTGATGCACCTGATTGGGCTAAGTCTACCACAGGGCATATTAGCTTACAAGACCATGGCGATTACGTTGCTTTTAGAAATATTCGGATTCGCGAATTGTAAGAAACTATGATCAGAGACGCTCTTTTAACGGACGCTCCATTAATCACCAACATCTACAATCATTATATAGAGCACTCAGGTGCAACTATGGAATACAATAAAGTTGAACCTGAATACTTTAAAAAAAAGATCAACTCTACCCTTTCCTCAGGTCATTTTTGGTTGGTTGCAGAATATGAAGGTGAAATTATTGGATACGCCTATTCAGGCAAATGGAATCCCAGAGATGGTTACAAACATACCTGTGAAATTTCAATCTATATCTCTCCGGAAATTACTACAAAAGGCTGGGGTACTAAGCTTTATACTGAACTATTTACACGATTGAAAGAAGTTAATATGCTGGTAATAATAGCTGTTATTACTCTCCCAAATGAAGCCAACATTAAACTTCATGAAAAATTTGGGATGACAAAAGTTGCTCATTTTCCAAGAATGGGAATCAAATTTGATAACTGGCTAGATGTAGGGTATTGGCAATTGAATAATAATTAAGTCCTGTATATTATAAATTGAGATGCCAATATTTTACTCTATAAGTCCTAATATGAAGGCTTTTTTTATCATTCCAGCTGTGTTTTTGACATCCAATTTAGCCATGATATTTTTGCGATGAGTTTTTACTGTATGTTCGCTCAAATAAATTTTATCGGCTATTTCTTTCATGGTTAATTCTTCGCCAATCAGTTTAATGAGCTCAATTTCTCTTTCTGTCAATTGGCTTGAGCTATGCTCGGTTTTGTTTGAATCTCCAATACTTGAGGAAGCTTTATAGCCACCCACAATAACTTCCATTACATCTGGACTAAATGAGAAACTTCCGTTCGCGACATTACGAATAGCATCTTTAAGTTCCGTGAATCCAGTACTTTTTAGTAAGTATCCAGAAATACCACTTTCCAAAAGTTTACTAACAAAATCGTCACTAAAGTAGGTACTTAGCATAATAATTTTTATAGAAGGGTATTGTTGAAGTACCATTTCTGCTACTTCTACTCCATTAGGCTGCCCCATCTCAATATCTAAGAATAGCACATTTGGAAGAATTCCATCTGCAAGAAAACGCATTAAATCCAAGCCATTATTAAAGGAGTTCAACACATTAATGTCATCTGAACGTGAAAGTAATGCTTCCAGCCCTTGTACAAAAACTTGATGATCATCAACTAGAATAACATTAATCATATCAGTTTAGATTTCCTTCAATAAATTGATTTTCATTGAGTGGGATTTGAATATTTATATCTACTCCCTCTCCTTTTGCAGTATACAACTCAAACTCGCCACCAAGTAATTTTACTCTACTTTCCATATTACCTACTCCGTAGCTTTCTCTATCAGAATCAGAGTTATTTACTTCAGTTTGATCGAATCCAATGCCATTATCTTTAATTTTTAAGGTTAGTTTTTCCCCATCGCTTAGTAGTAATTCTATCACATTGGCTTTTGAATATTTAAGCGCATTACTTAATCCTTCTTGAATAATTCGAAAGACATTTATCTCAATGTTGTTGTTTAAATTACTCTTTAAATTGATTGTGCTTTTTACTTTCACTCCAATTTTGCTGATTTTTGTAAGTAACTCATCCACATCTTTTTCTAAACCGTCACCTGAAATTTTACCTTCATGCATTTCTTTAATAATGGCACGAACTTCCAAAAATGCATCGTCTAAAAACTTATTCCCTTCTTGAAAATGATTGTATAAGTCAGGTTGTTTTACTTTGATATCTTCATTTAATGAGCTGAAATAGAGCTTAACAAGTGAAAGAATACTTCCAAGTCTATCATGCAGCTCAGCAGCAAGTCGCTTACGTTCTTTATCTTGCCCTTCAAGCATTGCACCAATTGTCTTTAACTGTTGATTGTCGATTAAAGAATCAATCTCTTTTTGATATATCTCTTCTTTTTGGACTGCTATAATTCTTTTCTTTCTAGCACTATATATTGTCCATGAAATTACTCCAGCTATCGCTCCAAGAAGAGCAAATAACCCTACTAGTAGTAGTTTATTTTCAGCATTTCTTTTTTGGATAAGTGCTTCATTCTCAGATTGCTTCGCTACTAGTAATTTGTTTTCAGCTTCTACTTTTTCTGTTTCATATTTAGTAATTAATTCTTCAACAGCTTTAGTCTTTTCTAAATTAAATAAACTGTCATTATAGGTATTGAATAAATTCTGATACTTAAATGCGTTTTCAAAATTCTTAAGAGCACTGTATGATTCAGCTAGACCATATGAAGCCCGATGCTGAACTTCTAAATAGCTATCTTGGGTAGCCAGACTAAGGCTTTTTTCATAATAAGAGATCGCCTGGAAATAATCTTTTAGATAAAAATAACTAGCCCCAATGCTATTATACACATTAGAAAGGTTTCTATGATCTGCTTCTTCAAAGATTCTTTCTGCTCTTAATAAGTAATTGAGTGCAAATTCCGGTGATGACTCTTGATTATGGATTACACCAATATTTTGGTAGACCCCCGCAAGCAGAACTGGATTATTTAAACCCTCAAATTTTGATATAGCTTTTTCATAGTAAGCTAAGGCTGAATCTGGTTCTTGTAAATTTTCAAATACTTTACCAATGTTTAAAAATAAATCACCTATAGATTCTACATCTTGAAATTTTTGATAAATAATTAGAGAGCTTTTATAATTTTGAATTGCAAGATCAGGGTAGTCCATTCTCTCATATATATTTCCAATGCTATAATATCGACCCGCAATCATTCTTTGATTATTTTCCTTAGAGTTTTCTAAGAGATATAGACTTTCCAGGTAATTATTAAGTGCTTTTTCATATTCACCTTTATCGTAGAATATATTTCCAGTATTAAAAACCACCATTGAAAGAGCAACGGTATCTTTTAGTTCTTCCTGAATTGCTTGAAATCTAGAATAATATAAGAGGGCATTATCAAAATCTGATTCTCTGGCCATCCAGTTTCCTAAGTTCAAATAAGTATTTGCTGCCCCTCTTTCGTCACCTAATTCTTCTTTAATTTGAATACTCTTAATAAAACTTTCAAAAGCCTTACCTCGCTCTCCCATAGCGCGATATAAATTACCTAAATTGTTAAGTGAACCTGAGACTCCTTTTTCGTCACCCAATTGAGTTCTAAGCTCTATACTTTTTTCATAACTGGCCAATGCTTGATCAAATTTTCCAGTACCTCGATATAACAAGCCCAAACGATTATAAGTACTACCAAGCTGTTCAGTGTTTTCCCTTTTAATACTCAGAGCAATACTTTCTTTAAAGAATCTCTCTGATAGCTCTATGTCCCCTTTTCTACGGTATGTCCAACCCAATAAGTCCAGCATCTTCTCTTCCAGCGGACTCTCTAATCTAGTAGCTCTAATTTCTTCTAATACTAAATCTGAAAAAAAAAGAGCTGAATCGAGGCTTGATGGATAGAAAGATTCTGCTTTTTCTGCTACCTGTTCTAATTCATTAACCTGAGCTAATGTTAGCTGTCCAATTAGAGAACTAATACAAATTAGAAAAAGTGAAACTTTGACTTTGTAAGTAAATAAAGTGGGTAAAAAAAGTTTAACCTTCTTCAGCTTCTTCATAAGTTGTATGTGAGCTACCTTCATCTTCAGGATCATCAAGATAAACAGTAACATTAATTTTGGCGTTTGACGTAGGAGTATCTTCTGGAGTAGGGAGCGAAATCTTTAAGGGTACTACTTCCCACTTTTTCTTTGGTTTATTCTCAGGTCCTTCTACATTAATATCTACTTGTACTAAGTTTTTATCCACTACAGTTACAGTTGGCTCATTACTAATACTATAATTTTTAGGTATAAATACTGCTGCCCAAAGTGAGTAATTATTATTCTGATCTTTTGTTAAACGTATATACGGAACAAGCTTTGTTACTGAATTATCTGGTTTAGCCATTGTTTATTCAATTTTGTTAGAGATTTAATTTTAATCTTCCACAATATCCCCAAAAAGTGGTACTACTAAATATACTTTTGAGTGATTCAATTTGAGTTTAAGAATACCAAATTAAAGAAGATTTTCAAATGAACATACAGTCAGATAAACATGAAAACAAGTTTCCATTTATTAAAATTATTACTGGCTAAATAATTCGATTTAATGATTTTAGATGACTGGACTTGGGTACATAAACAGCGAATAGAAATGTGGAGTTAACCCTCTACTGTCCTTCCGAACCACACAATCTGAAAAATTGTGTGGTTCTTTTTAAACTCAATAATAAAACCCAATAATCATGTCATATAGCACTTATCTTTTATTTACAGATAATTTTCCAGCATCCATGCTTGAAATTGCAATTCTAGATGGAAAAATCACAAACAAAATTAGTAACCGAGTATTTGTTGCAACTTTACCTACTTCTGTATTTGAAGAAGATTTCAATTATACCTCTTTTACTCCTCCAAGTGATCTTGGAGAAGATACCTTAGAGATGATAAGGGAACTGAATAGAGATTTTTCAATACCAATTAAAAAAAAAGCCCATAGTTCATTTATGGGCTAATTTTAATTGATTAAGCTTCTTCCAATTCCAGATTTTCTTTCACAACACGTTCTTGTACATCAAATGGTACAGGAGCATAATGAGCGAATTCTCTAGTATAGGTAGCACTACCTTGAGTCATAGACTTCAATTTAGTGGAATAATGATCTAACTCTTCCAGAGGAACATTAGCTTTAATTTTTTGCAAAGCTCCTTCTGCTTCCATTCCTTGAATTTGTCCACGACGTGTTCCCAAGTCGCTCATTACATCGCCCATATAATTAGAAGGCACGGTAACTTCGATTTCATATACTGGCTCCATTAATTTGGGATTTGCTTTCATAAATCCATCTCTGAAAGCCATACGTGAAGCCGTTTTAAAAGCCGCTTCATTTGAATCTACAGAGTGCATAGAACCATCAAAAACAGAAACACGAATATCTCGGCATCTACAACCACTCATTGGGCCCGATTCCATTTTCTCCATAATTCCTTTCACAATTGCAGGCATAAACCGATTGTCAATAACTCCACCGACAATACAGTTTTGGAACACCATTTTACCGCCCCAAGGCAATTCATGCTCATCCACATTTCGAACTTTAAATTCAGTTGGATCTGGCATTCCTTCCTCAAATGGTTCGATTAGCATATGAACTTCTGCATATTGCCCTGCTCCACCCGATTGCTTTTTGTGTTTGAATTGAGTTTTTACAGACGTTGTTATCGTTTCTCTATATGGAATTTTTGGAGTTACAAACTCAATATCAAGATTGAAACGATTTCTAAGTATGTGTTCAATGGTAGATAAGTGTTCCTCACCCTGACCATGAATCAATATCTGTTTAACCTCCTGACTATGTTCAATAATCACTGAAGGGTCTTCTCTATGAATTTGATGTAAGGCATTTCCTAGTTTGTCTTCATCTCCTTCTTTTCTCAGTTTAATAGCTGTTCTAATTGTTGTAGAGGGGAAATGAATTGGATCTAACTTTACTGGATGTCCTTTTTCATGAAGGGTATCATTCACTTCACTATCTTTCAATTTTACAACAGCACCAATGTCACCAGTTTTAATTTCTGGAACTTCAATGCGTTTATGGCCTTCCGTTAAATATAGATTTCCTAGTCTAACAGAATTGGAATTACTTTCGTTAACTAAATCCATTCCAGGCTTAACAGTACCACCATAAACTTTGAAATAGATTAAATCACCAACGTGAGATTCAGAATGTGTTTTGAATAAAAACATAACTGGTTTTCCATCAGGGTCAATTTCAAACTCATCCCCAGATTCAGTCATAGGAGATTGAACCTCCAATGGATTAGGAACGACATCATCAATAAAGCCCATTATTCTACCAGTTCCCATATTTCGAGATGCACAAACACAAAATAATGGATGAATATTCCCTTTCACAAGAGAAATGTTAAGTCCTTTCTGCATTTGCTCTTCGTCTAGCTCACCCTGTTCGAAATAAATATCCATAAGTGTTTCATCATTCTCTGCTATAATCTCAACTAATTCCTGATGAAGCTGAGCTGCTCTATCTTTCTGTGAATCAGGAATTGGTAGTTTGTCTGGCTTTCCACCATCCGCAGAGAACTCATACATTGTCATTCTCAACACATCAATAATCGCATGGAAATCACCCCCTTCACTAAATGGGTATTGGACTACCGTAACTTCTCTACCAAAATGACTTTTAGCATCCTCAACTGCTTTCCAGAAATCAGAACGTTCATTATCTAGTTTATTAACAACAAACATGGAAGGAACATTATACTTTTGGGTATACTTCCAAAGTGCATCCGTTGCTACTTCTACTCCCTGTTCGGCATTCAATGTAAATATCGCAGTATCAGCAACTCTAAGTGCTCCTACAACTTCTCCTATATAATCTGAAGTACCTGGAGTGTCTATTAAATTTATTTTATGCCCCCTCCAATCTAAGTTCATGAATGATGAAAAAATCGACTTCCCCTTTTCTTTCTCTAATGTGTGATAATCTGATACTGTATTTTTCTCCTCTATAGTGCCTCTACGGTTAATGGCTCCGGACTCAAACAACATAGTTTCGGCCAATGTTGTTTTACCGGAGCCTGAATGACCCAACAAAACAACATTTCGGATTCGGGAAGGATTATAAACTTTCATGGTTATCTCCGTTAGTTTGCTATTTTCTACGAAATTAAAAAGCGCTACCAAAAACTACGCTTTGATTTGTCAATGAACATGCGGAACATTCGTGAATTGAATGTGAAGAATCAATTTAAACGACTATAGCTAAGAATCAAGATGAAAAAAATCTTACTTATACAAACAGGTGGAACCATTGCCATGAGCGCAAAAGGTGAAGGTGTTGAACTAGACCCTGAGGCTTGGTCGGGAACCTTAGTGGATCGAGTACCTGAGCTTCAAGAACTTGCTGAAATTGAAACCTACCCTCTTTTCTTTGAAGATAGTTCTGATTTAAATGCGAGTCATTGGGAAAATCTAGCTCATTGTATTGATTCCAATTACGAAACTTATGATGGTTTTGTAATTTTACATGGAACAGATACTATGGCATATACGGCTTCTGCTTTGTCATTTGCATTGATTAATTTGGCTAAACCAGTAATTCTAACTGGATCTCAGGTTCCCTTAAGTAGTATTCGTAGTGATGCCCATCGTAATCTGATAAACTCTATAGAAATGGCTACTACTGATTTACAAGAAGTTGCCATCTGCTTCAATGACCATGTATATCGTGGAAATAGATCTACTAAACTAAGTATTGGTGATTTTGATGCTTTCGGTTCACCTAATTTTCCAACTCTTGCTGAAATAGGTTTAACAATAGAAATGAATATTGAAGCTAAGATGCTACTACCTGCTTTTGATGTATTACCAAAATTTGATAACTCACTGGTTGTACTTACTGTTTTCCCATCGCTAAATACCGAATTTTTAATGCGACTTGATCTTACAAAATTGAAAGCGATTATTGTTCGATCTTTTGGTAGTGGAAACTTCCCTATGAAAGGGGAATTCAATCTTCTTCCTTTTATAGAAAAGTGCTCTGAAAACAATGTAATTGTAATTTTTATTTCTCAAGCTGATTACGATGCAGTAAACCTTTCAAAATATCCCGCAGGAAGAAAAGCGCTTAGCGCAGGAGCAATCTCAGGTGCCGATATGACCCTTGAAGCTGCTCTTACCAAAATGATGTGGTTGTTGGGAAATTATGAAGATCAGGAGATAATCAAGAAATTATATCAGAATAATTTGGCTGGGGAGTTAACGGAATAGTTGATAAGTAAATTAATAAAAATGAAGCTTATTTTACTTAAACCCTTATTTAGATATTACCTTTTTCTTAGCTATACTCAGAAAAAACAGAAACTCCCATGTATTTTATCTTCGATCTAGAAACCATACCTGATATTGAGTTCGTAAGAACTGTACTCAACGATCATGAATCTGATGAAGAATTGCTTTTAGAAAAAGCTAGTGAAGAACTCGCACGGAATAAATCAGGATTCTTGCCTCCTATGTATCATCGAATGGTTTCATGGGTGGGATTATGGATTGAAAATACGGGTCAACCGCGACAGAAAATAGCATGGAACGGAACCAATGAGAAAGAAGGATTAGAGAAAATTTTCGAAGCCATTGGTACTTATAAAGATTTCGGACTCATCCATCACAACGGAAAAGGATTCGATATTCCGGTTCTTACTTACCGAGCGATGAAACACGGACTCCAAATGCCCGTTCGAATGAGCGATTATGATATTCGTTACCGATACAGTAAGCACAACATTGATCTAGTTGATGAATTCAGTAATTATGGAGCCAGTTCTTGGCCAAAGCTAAAACATCTGGGTCAGTTGATAGGAATTCCCTTCAAACAAACGGGAGAAGGAAATCAGGTATACGAAATGTTCAAGAGGAATGAACTCGATTTGATCGAACACTATTGCTATGAAGATGTAATGGCAACCTACATAGTTTGGTTGTATATGCAATTCACAACTGGACATATTCCTGAAGACCAGTTTACTAATTTAAAAGAACGAGCTTTAAGTAAGCTTGATGAAATACAAAATACTTCAAATTAATTTTATTAGATTAATTCTATCTATTTAATTCAGAAAAGCCCTTTCATTCACTTTTTACCTAATTTTTTTAGTTAATTAGTTGTTTTGTCTAAAGTATTTTTACAAAACATTGATTATACTCTCCGCTTCAATCACTCACTAACCCTTGGAGTACAATTAATGAAACGGATTACAGCCACACTCTTGCTGTCCGTATTTGGAGCAATGTCTGCAGTTGCTCAGGAAGCGGAAGCAACTATTAATTCAGGCGATACTGCCTGGCTTTTAATCGCAACAGCCTTAGTTATGCTAATGACCCCCGCTGGTCTAGCTTTATTTTATGGCGGACTTACCCAAAATAAACACGTACTCAATACCATTGGCATGAGTTATATGGCATTCTGTACTGGTACAATTGTATGGATTGTTGTTGGCTATTCGTTAGCCTTTGGAGAAGGAAATGCCTTCATCGGTGATTTTAGTGCCGTTTTACTACATGGAATTGGGGTAAATGATGTTAGCGGAAGCATACCCACTCTATTATTCGTTGCCTTTCAAGGGACTTTTGCAGCCATTGCCGTTGCTATTGTAAGTGGATCTATTATTGAACGCGTTCGATTCTCAACATGGGGTATTTTCTCTGTCCTATGGGTAATCGCTGTATATGCACCAATTGCGCATTGGGTATGGGGCGGTGGATTTTTAAGTGAATCTGGAGAAATGGATTTTGCTGGGGGAACAGTTATTCATATTAATGCGGGTGTAGCCGGACTAGTTCTTTCTTATATCGTTGGAAAGAGAATGGAACATAGTTTAGAAGAAGTAAGAAAACCTTCTTCCATTAAATTTATGATTTTAGGCTCTGCCCTTCTCTGGTTTGGATGGTTTGGCTTTAATGGTGGTAGTCAACTTGCCGCTGATGGAATTGCTGCTAATGCGCTACTAGTAACTAATGTAGCGGCCTGCGCCGGAGCTTTAGTCTGGTTAACTATCGAATGGTTTATTGTGAAGAAACCAACGTTAATTGGAATGGCATCAGGTGCTGTTTCAGGGTTAGTTGGAATTACTCCTGCTTCAGGTTTTGTGGATGTTTCTGGAGCGTTGGCAATTGGGATTATTTCAGGGCTAGTTGGATACTGGGGTGTAGTACATCTTAAATCGATGATAAAACATGATGATACATTAGATGCTTTTGGTATTCATGGTTTGGTTGGAATAGCAGGCGCTTTACTAACTGGAGTTTTTGCAAATCCAGAAGTTAATGGAGGCGCCGGACTTTTATATGGCAATCCAATGCAACTTTGGGTTCAAGCTAAAGCCGTAATAATAACTATTGCATATTCTGCAGTAGCTACTTTCATTGTTTGGAAAATTGCTTCATTAATTACTCGCGGCGATCGAATAGATGAAGATCTTGAATTAGAGGGTATGGATATTGGTTACCATGGTGAACACCACATGGTGAACACCACATGGTGATGGAAGAAAACCAAATCGTACATTAATCTCTGTACTAAGTATTATAAAAAAGCCTTCCCGTTTATACAGGAAGGCTTTTTTATTTCAAATCATTATTTAAAGAAAGAGTAAAAAGTTGGGTAATTACCCCTTAAAAATCTAACCCAAACCCTACTTTAAGACTTATTCTCTTTTTTGGTGCTCCATTAGGGGGGCTAGCATCCCAAGAATAGGAATTAGTAACATTCAGGTTTACACTTTTTGTCAATGTAACCACTAAGCGAGATTCATTATGAAGACGGTAATCATTCCATTGATCATAGATAGGCTGGAAATAAGTAGTACTATAAAAATCAGCTGTAGTAGAGATATTATAAAAGACATTTAAATATTGACTTATTCTGAAGTCATGATGTGTTGTCGCAAAAGTATCCAACAATTTCTCAAACTCATACATAGGTATGACTCCAAAATTTATTTTGAATGACCCATTTTGTACCAAGGCTAACCTAGCTCCCACTCCAGTTAAGAATCGATATTTTAATAGTGAGATCTTATCATCTTGTATTTGAGTAAATACCTCTGCCGTTATTCGGTATTTTAGAGGACGATTGTAGCGAAAATGAAGAAAAGCTGCATCCTGAAAATCAGTATTTGACGAACGTGATATTTTATAATCGCCTATGAGTAAAAATAAACTCTTATCTAGTCGATATTGCAAATTGGTTAATACTGTATATGTATAAATAATCTGGTCATTATCGAGGTAACTACCAGAAAGATTCAACGCTCCATATAAACCGTTATCCTCGGCGTTGATACGCTGGCGTTCAACATCTACAACTTGTGCCAGTAGTAAGTTATTAGATATAATAAGTAAAAAAATTGCATAGCAGAAAAGAGAACGTAATATCACGTAGTGGATCAGATTTAAATTAATAAAGAGTGAAGGTATGATTTATATAACCACCTCTCAACCTAGTTTCACATTCATTAATCTAAAATAAATCTGTAACAATTAGCTCGATTTTCAATCTATATCTGAACAGATATCAAATTGAAAATTCTAATATTTCTTAAATTTATTGTTAAAATTATAGTTGTACTTGAAAGAGTGTTTTAATGTGGAATTATATATTTATTAAAAATTTCTAATGTTAATTTTTTTTAATATATTAGTCGTGTTCAATAAAGAATATGACAAACACATTCTACATATTGATTTTAAGTTTGGCATTTTTAGCATGCCAGTCAGCACCTTTGTCGATTGAACTTGAAGATTTTGACACAGCTATTTCCGAATCAAAACCAAACACCTGTTCTGTTAATTCTAATTCTGGTGATTGCGCCCTCCTTCTTTTAAATATCACTTATGATTTACCTGAAAAGGAATGTCAGGTTTATGATATTCTTATTGTAATTGATACAAAATTTAAGGCTCCAGCAGGATTAGAATATGGATCGACTGCAAGAATAGATTGGGAATTTTTCCCTAAAGGAAATGCAGGTTTTTGGACATTACCTATTGAAGTTACTACACTTCATAAAGGCATCATTAGGGTTCCCGGTTGCTTTACTTATGGTGAACAGGATACGTTAAAAATTCGAAGATCAATAACTGATCATAATGGCATGGTTAGTAATGAGCTAAGCATTGAAATACCTCGACCAAAAGAAAAAAAATCTGCGCCTACTTCTTCTCCCTCTGGTTTTAAAGTAATAGGCACTTTAGGGGAAATAAATTAAACTATACGATCAGGATCACTGAAATCTGGTATTTTACCACGATAGCCAAATACACCTTTAATTAGTTTTACAGACCATTCACTTTGATTTTTAATATACCATTGGTCTGCCGCTCTTCTTGCCCCTAAAGCCCAAGTAGGATAAGGATGAATTGTATCTGCAATCCCCCTCATGCTCACTCCATTTTTCATAGCCAATGCATACTCTGAAATATATTCTCCTGCATGAGCTCCAACTACAGTTGCGCCAAAGATTTTACCAGTAAGCTTATTAGCAAAGATTTTTATTAAGCCAGTCGCTTCATTTTCTGTTAATGCACGATCTATTTTTGAATAAGGAAAACGATAAACCTCAAAACTAGTGCCACTTACCTTTAATTGTTTCTCAGTTTGCCCTACATGCGCTAACTCAGGCTCTGTAAAGGTTACCCAGGGTATATTCTTTTTATCGATTTTCATGGGGAATTTCAGTAATGCATTCGTCGTTGCTACTTTTGCTGTATGCTCACTCATATGTGTAAATTGATACCTTCCATTTACATCACCAATCGCATAAACATGACTTAGATTAGTTTGGCACGAGTCATTAACTCTAATTCCTTTCTTCCCTATTATAATACCTGCATTATCTAATCTTAATTCCTCTATATTAGCCCTTCTTCCAGTTGCAACAAGTAAATCAGTGCCAGAAATTATTTTCTCTTCTCCCTCTTGTTCAACATGAATCTGAATACGATTCTCTTTCCTAGAAATTTTATTAATCGATGAATTCAGTTCGTAATTAACTCCTTGAGTTTTTAACTCAGACATCAATATCTCTACAAGCTCTTCGTCATCATTTTGCATGATCCTATTTGACATATCAATTACCGTAACTTTAGAACCTAAGTTGGTAAAAGCTTGACTCATCTCTGTACCAATTGGTCCACCTCCAATAATTAATAACTCTTCAGGCAGCTTATCGATTTCGAATAATGATTCATTTGTATAGAAATCAATTGTATCAAGTCCATCAATTGGTGGTACAAATGCACGTGCGCCACTTGCTATAAAAATGTATCGAGATGAAACTGTACGTATACTTCCATCTTCTGATTTGATCTCGATAGTATGAGCATCCTTAAAAGAAGCCTCACCAAATACTACTTCTATATGTTGGTCTTCATAAATTTTTGGATCATCCGCTTCTTCATATATCTCTTCTCTGATTTTATGAACATGCTCAACTACTTTTTTAAAATTTATTTTAGGTTCAGTATCAATTAAGCCATATTTACTTGCCTCTCGAATATTTTGGGCTACTTTCCCTGCTTTTAATAATACTTTACTTGGTACACATCCTGTCCAAGTACAATCACCACCCAAACGGTGACGTTCAATCATTATCGTTTTTGCACCTACGTTTGCTGAAATACCAGAAGCTGTTAATCCAGCTGCCCCACCACCTATTACAATACTATCATATTCGAATTTTGACATAAAAAAAATGCTCCGAGTTTAAAATAACATCCAGAAGATAACCTACTGACTATTACTACCAAACCTCGAAGCATAACGTTTCTGTAAAATAAATTAGACTAATTCACTCATTCTTTTTCTTTGATTGTCTTTGATAGCAGCTTGTGCTAATGCTAAATGAGCAATAGGTACACGAAATGGTGAACACGATACATAATTCATACCAAGATTATAGCAAAACTCAATACTTCTTGGGTCACCACCATGTTCCCCACAAATACCTACTTTTAAATTAGGATTTGTTGCTCTACCAAGCTCAGTTCCCATTTGAACTAACTGACCAACACCTTCAATATCTAGGGTTTGGAATGGGTCTTCTTTTAGAATTCCTTCTTCCAAATAATGAGGGATAAATTTTGTTGCATCATCTCTACTGTACCCTAAGGTCATTTGAGTTAAGTCGTTGGTACCAAATGAGAAGAACTCAGCTTCTTTTGCTATTTCATTTGCAATTAAAGCAGCTCTTGGTACTTCTATCATTGTACCAATTTTGAAGTCAATTCTGTCATTATATTCACCAAATACTTGTTCAGCAACTTTCTCTATAATCGCTCTTTGGTTTACGAATTCTCTAACAGTTCCAACTAGTGGAACCATTATTTCTGGTATTGCTATTATATCATCTTGCTTTAACTCAAGTGCAGCTTCTAAAATAGCACGAGTTTGCATTTCAGTAATTTCAGGGTGAGTAATACCAAGCCTACAACCTCTATGACCTAACATTGGATTGAACTCTTTTAAACCATCAATTTTGCGTGTTAACCTACCTTTAGAGATTCCTAATTGATCTGCAACAACTTTAATATCTTCCTTTGAATGAGGAAGAAATTCATGAAGCGGTGGATCTAATAAACGAACTGTTACAGGTAGACCATCCATAGCTCTGAAAATACCTTTGAAATCTTCTTTTTGATAAGGAAGTAATTGAAGAATTGCCTTACGTCGTTCTTCACCATTTTCTGCTATAATCATTCTACGAACAGCAGTTACTCTATCATCTTTAAAGAACATATGTTCAGTTCGTGCTAAACCAATTCCTTTTGCACCTAAATTAATGGCTAATTCAGCATCTTCAGGAGTCTCAGCATTTGCCCGTACCTCCATACTTTCAAATAAATATACCCATCGCATAAATGTTTCATACTCTTCACTTAAGACAGGTGGGAACATTTCTCTTTGCCCTTTAATTATTAATCCTCTAGTACCATCTAAAGAAATCCAATCACCTTCATGAATAGTAATTTCTCCATTCGTAAATGTTTTAGCTTTATAGTTAATTACAATATCGCTACATCCAGCTACACATGGCTTGCCCCATCCCCTGGCAACAACTGCTGCGTGACTAGTCATTCCACCTCTAGATGTTAAAATACCTTCAGCAGAACCCATTCCACCAACATCTTCTGGACTTGTTTCTATTCTAACGAGAATCACCATTTCACCATTTTCTGCAGCTTTTTCAGCTTCTTTTGAGCTAAATACAACCTTACCAACTGCAGCGCCTGGAGAAGCTGGTAATCCCTTTCCAATTACCTCTTTTTCTAGTACATCTAATGTTGAGAATTGAGGGTGTAATAGTTGCTCAATATGCTCTGGATCAACTAAACTACTGATCGCTTCTTCTTTTGAGATAACTCCTTTGTTAACTAAATCTACGGCTATTTTAATAGCAGCTGATCCAGTTCTTTTACCATTTCTGGTTTGTAATATGAAAAGCTTGCCCTCTTGTACCGTAAACTCGATATCCTGCATATTTTTGTAATGTGCTTCAAGTTTATTTGTATACCCTAGGAGTTCATCATATACATCTGGTATTTGGGATTTCATTTCTCGAATTGGCTTTGGAGTTCTGATTCCAGCCACAACATCTTCACCCTGTGCATTTACAAGATATTCACCATATAACTCATCATCACCGGTTGATGGATTTCGAGTAAAACAAACTCCAGTAGAGCTTTTTTCACTCATATTACCAAATACCATTGCCTGTACATTTACTCCCGTACCAACTAAACCAGAAATATGGCTTATTTCTCTGTATTTAATTGCTCTACTACTATTCCATGAAGAGAATACTGCATTAACTGCAAATTTAAGTTGTTCAACAGGGTTTTCTGGAAACATATGACCAGTATGTTTTCTATAGATAGCTTTATATCTGTCTACTAATTCTTTAAGATGTTCGGTTGTTAGATTAACATCCTCTTTAACACCAGTTTCATGCTTTAAATGCTCAATAGCATTTTCAAAATATTCATGACTTACACCCATTACTACATCACCGAACATATCGATAAAGCGACGGTAGCTATCATATACAAAACGTTCATTTCCTGTTTTATTGATAAGCGCTTCCACAACCTGATCGTTTATCCCTAAATTGAGAATTGTATCCATCATACCTGGCATAGATACTGCAGCACCAGAACGTACTGATATTAATAAAGGGTTTTCTGAATCTCCTAACTTTGCACCCATATCAGATTCAATATGTGCAATTCCTGATTTGATTTCATCTTCAAGTCCCTCCGGCCACTTTAAGGAATTCTCTATTGCGAACTTACATGCTTCAGTAGTAATAGTAAATCCTGGAGGAACTGGTATACCGATGTTACACATTTCGGCTAAATTTGCCCCTTTACCACCTATTAATTCACTCATTGTTCGATTTCCGTCCGTTACCTTACCAAATCGATATACATACTTTGAATCAGCCATTTATAAACCTCTATAAGATTTTCTTTGGGCTCTGAAATCATTTTCATGGATATGATTACAGAGTCATATTGTTTTTATATGACTTGAAATTCATCATTCAATATGAAGAAATGATGTAGAAAGCTTATCTAATCGGAAATGGGTTCATTAAACTGAGATTTAAGCTTACTGTAAACAGAGTAGGAACCATAGACAACCATAAAGATAATAATTGCATATACCCACCATGCTACGTTCTTACCAAAAAAAGCGATATAAAGCGCCGGAAGTATGAAAAAAAACATGGTACTTATAACAGGTAAGGCGATCCCTTTTTTTCTTCTGTGATTCTTTACCGCCCACACCATGGAACCCATATATGGAGGAATAGAACCAACATAGAGAATAGCAAACAAGATGGGATTGACATTATGTTCAATTCCCATTTCTGTAATTTTAATCCAAAAATCGTTTATCAGTTCCATTAATCCTGTTCTTCTTCAACAGCTTCGATTTTACCTTGTACTTTTTTATAGGTAGAAATTCCTCCACCTACTACCAACGCTATAATAAAAAGATATACCCAATAAGGAACGTTCTCACCAGCAATTATTAAATATAATTTCGAATGAATAGATTGAATGTATGTTCATATAAATATTTAATCTACTGTATAGATTCCATAAAACTGTACCCATATTTTTTTAGCATCCTCAGAGATTTGCTTGGTCTCGATAGATTTGATAGGAATATCTTCATCGATACATTTTTGTAAAAACTGTTTCGACTCTTCGAATCTTCCTTGATAGAAATAGATTTCTCCCAACATGAGGTGAGGAGCTAAATGTGTTGGAAACATGCCCAATGCTTTTTTTGCGCTTTCTTCCGCTTGCTTATACTTCTTTAGCTTTATAAATCCATACGATTCTGATAGATAAATATTCCGATCATTAAAATATTTTTTTGACTCTTCGAGGTAATATAAGCCCCTTGAATACTCTTCAATAAAAATATGCGAAGACCCAAGTTTATGTAATACTTCTCCTTTGTTGGGTAAATACTCTAACGCCTTATTTAAGTCCGCTACTGACCCCCGCCACTCTAATTTTGTAATATGATCTACCCCTTTTTTCCAGTAATGATGGCCTGGATATTTTTTTAGTTGCTTAACGCTGGTGAATAGTAAATAGAACGCTACAATAATCAGTAAGGCTATTCTTTTTATGCCTTTTGTTTGTATATGAAATCTGTCCTTAGATAGTAAGGCTATATTCGAATATCCAACTATGGCAACAGGTAGTACATGCAATGGGGAATCTAACAGAGCATGTATAAAAATAGAAGTATGTATAGCCAACTGGGTTAAAAGCACATAATCAATACCCTTGATTAATCTTCGGTAAAGATAAAGAAAAGGAATAACCCAAATGAGGACGAATAATACCGCACTTAATACCCCTCCTTCTGCAATGCTTTGCAGAAATTCATTGTGAGCCTGTTTAATGTTCGCGGCTTTTACTTCGTTTTTTGTATGGGCTGGGTCTTCAAAGTACTTAGCCTGATAGATAAGGTATTCTACGGAATAATTACCCTGTCCTACACCAATGAAAGGCTGTTCGCTTATCATCAGTCCGGTTATTTCCCAAATCATCCACCTGCCGGACGTTGATTTGCTATCTGCTTGGTACAAAAAAACACTAGAAACTCCGATGATTACAATTCCTGAAATGGTAATCCACCTGCGTTTGAAAAGACTTCGTTTGTGGTATCCTATTACCACCAAAACCAATACAAGTGCAGAGATAAGTGCCAGCAAGCTACCCCGACTCTCACTTAGAAAAATTCCTGTTAATAGGAATAGTGTACCTATCCCCATCCAATAGTTTCTTAGGCTGGAATAAATGAGGTACAATCCACTTAAGAATGAGACAGCTAAAAATATACCCAACCCATTTGGGGTACCAAATGTCCCAATAAAAGGAGTTTTCATCGGAAAAGAAGGATTGGGTACATAGCTTATGATCTGTCCTATTCCTATGGCTGTCTCTATTATCCCGATCCAGAATAATACGCTAAAAAACAATTCTTTATCAGAGTCAGATTTTAGCTGCCCTGCAAAAATCAGCCAGCAAAGAATTCCAACCGAAATATAGAATCCATCATTACTTGGATGGGTTAACCATTCTGGGTTTGTTAGGGCTAGCCAAGCTATTCTGAGTAAGTACAGAATTGGAATTATCCCAATCTTAATAGATTTAATCCTCAAAAAAGAGAAGAACAATAGAAAAGGAGCGCCTATAGTAAAGACTAAATTTTTTGGGGCTGTTATTGAATTATATGCATATGGGTCAATCAATAAAGAACACACAGCAATCAGAGCAACGAATCCAACGGTTTTGTAGCGAATATTCAAAAGGGCTAAGGGATAATGATCTTTTTTCCTGTATGTGGTACGGTCTCTTCCCTTGCATCCATCAATTCAACCGCTTGGTTTTCAACAATCGTCCAAACTAATTTGTCAACGTGTAAAGGGATACTTACGGACGTTTCATACTTTCCCGTTTCCGTAAGTTCCAATGGGTCGGAAAGATAACTTTCTTCTCCAACAAAGAACCGTATTTGATACATATCGGAAAGTTCTATACCATTTTCTGATTGCTTATTTAGCCAATCTTTATCAACAAGAAATCGAGCGATCCGTTGTTGATTATTGAAGTAATGTAGCTGAGAGTTAGCCTTCGAAACAACCCGGTCATCACTTATCTCCCAGCCACCATTGGGTACATATCCATCAAAACCTTCTGGCTTCACTATTTTATATTTGAACAGATGGGGTTGATCTGGATTCACCTCAATGGGAATAGTTTTTTCATAAACGCCGTCTCCGTCTTTATCATCAAGCTCTACGCCATTGGAGTCCCAACCGGTAAATGAACCTGTTACTACAACATTATCGTTTTTAGGATCGAAAAACCCCAATACCTCTTGGTTGTGCATTGATACCGCAAACTTGATCTCTTCAACTGTGTACGGACTCCAGTTTTTGTTAAAGGTTAATACAGGCGTATCATTTTCGATCACCGTTCTTGCCAGCCTTCTATTTGGTATTATTTCCAAACCTGCATTGGGTAAATCAAGATTTACTTCTGAAGTCATTGCGAATTTAAATTCCAAAGTATCAGGAATTTCTTTCAGTTCTATTTCAAAAATCCAATCTCCTTCTGGATCTTGTAGCTGATCTCGCTCGTACGACATGTCCACTTTTATGGTATAGTTTGGGCTTTTATTGCATCCAAAAAACAAGATCAGAATAAAAGCGGTAAAAAGTAGGTATTTCATTGCGGATTAGAGTTTAACATAGGCGAGAATACATTGAGCATTAAAAATGACTTGGAGCCATTCCCGTGCAGACGGGAATCTGGATTAAGCTTATAAAAGTAAATTATAACTAATAATACCATTCTAGATTCCGGGCATTCGCCGCGGAATGACTCTTTAAATATGTAAACCCTATTGCTAATTTATGTGATGTTCTTATTTAATAAGCGTAATTCGCTGTGTTTGTACGTTCCCCGCTATATTGGCACGGACCAGATAGATCCCACTAGCCAAACCTGAGGCTTCAAAGGTAAGCCTGTGGTTGCCCGATTGATAGGTCTGGTTTGCAAGTACTGATACTAGTCTCCCGCTTATATCAAACACATCCACCCGTACTTTCCCCTGCTGAGGAAGATCAAAACTTACTATGGTAGAAGGATTGAATGGGTTCGGATAAGCGGGATACAGCTTGTACTCAGACACCATATCCCTGATTAATTCATCTAATCCCAGATCAATATCAGATTCAAAAATAGCTGCCAGCTGATCATCTTCTTCAGCACTAACACTCTTAGTCTTCAAGCTTTCTATTTCATTTTTTAGAATAGTGAAGTCTTCAGGCTGCCATTCTTCAAGTAAATACTCATCCGGTTCCATAGCCTCCAAACGACCTATCAATCTTAAAGCTAGATTATAACGCTCTGTCTGAATACTTGCTACAATCATATAGTTAATGAGTTCATACTTAAGATCTTTACTTCGAACGAATCCGTCATATTCTTTGGCAAGATTAAATACCCTATGGTATTTGTCTTGATCAATTGCACGCTGCATTTGAAGGGCGAGCATGACCTCTCCGGCATTTTGTACTGAATTGATTCGTTTAACTAACTCTTGACCATTGGTTGATCGATCAAGGGAATCCCCATCCTCAACAGTGAATTCATTATATACACTATCTGTCAAAGAAATATCATTAATGTACTGATACCGAGCTAACCATCTTTTTTCTAGATTACTTAAGTATCGAATTTCTTCCGTTAATAACTCTTTATCAGAAGCATCCACCATCCCTGAGTAACTTCTGATTAATTTTCCAATATGTTCAGCGTACCCAGAACTCTCAATTTCTTCTCGTAACTCCCAAATGAGCTCTTTAAAACGAATACTATTGTCTACCTGAGTACTTGAATAGCCTTGATTAATTTTACTCTGCCCAGTTGTTGCACTCTCAACACTCTTAAATGCTATAATTTTCGATGAGAATTCAGGGTTAGATGTTAAATGATTAGAATAGTCTACAGACCCAAAAAAGTTATGCCATGGAGGAGCGTCTCCATCGTGCCAATAATTTTTTCTAGCTGGAATATTCCATTGCGTTGCCGTTTCTCCTGAACCAGATAATGCAAGGCTATAGATATATCTGGCTGGTACAGGATCTTGAGGAACAGAAGGGGCATCTGTAAAGACATTATTCCCGTGGTCTGAATTCCCACTACTATAGTACCCCATATAAAGTCTAGAGCTACTATTCACATAAATTTCGTGAAGCCCATTATTTGTAAATGTGGTATTTCGGACGTTGATACTTGAGCTGATGCTACAAAAAATTGCATAAGATCCATTATTTTGAAACGTAGTACGGGGTTGTGTACCACTAGACACATTAGGGTCTATAGAGATTGTGGAATAATAAGAATGCAGACCATAAGAATTGTTATCCTCAATGGTTGAACCAGTAATAACTAATCCATCTGCATTATTTGTACCGATACCAATATTATTATTTTTTATGATGGAGTTTTTTATCAGATTATTATATGAGTTAGACATATAAATCCCTGTACCAGCTCCCTCAATGGTTGTGTTTTTTATTTGGTTGCCATTGGTATATAAACGTATGCCGTCATGTTGGTCGGAAGCATTCAACCGTTTAAAGGTCGCACCATCGGTGATCAATTTTCCTCCATTACGGACCTCAATTTTTGCATCTTTGCCAAGATGGACAGTTGTGCCGTTCATAGTGACATTAGCCTCTATAGTTACCGTTACATTATCACCAATGAAAATTTCTTCATTTGAATAATTCGCAACCATTGAAATTGTTCTGTTATTATAAAAGTGATTTGGGCTCTCTATTCCTAAAGCTTGAATTAGGGTCGGGACAATGAAATTAGGTACTTCATTATGGAAATAATTCTTATCTGATTCAATAGGAATATCAAACTTACTATTTGCTTGATTGTCAAGGTGTAGAGCACTTTCAGTTGATATAAATGTTGGGTGTTTTGATGTCCTAGTAAATGAAACTGTAACATAACTTAGTATAGGGGCTCGAACCCAAATATTAGTAGAAGATAGGGGTAGTAAAGATCCACTCTTCTGAATCTCTTGACCCGATATTATGTACATTTGTCCATCCACCGCAAAAGGAGGTACTTCATGGGGGGCAACATCTATATTTAACCAAACTCCTGTAGGCTGTGTATCATTATTTTTACTAAAAGCTACACCAACATTTATGGGATTATTGGGAAACCCGTCTCCATTAAAACTATTAAGTTCTTGATAGAAAGAACTATGGTAATTCCCAAATGGGTCGAATGGATTATATGTTAGTAATTGTTTTGCAGCGACACTATTTAAGCTAGGATTATCCGATTCATTCTGATTAATATATGCCAATAATACCGGATCCATTACCGCCCCTTTTTGTGGGCCATCTAAAGAAACAAAATGAGAAACATCTAGAGCTTGGCTATTATGTTCTGCTTTGGATAACATATATCTTGCAATAACAGCCCCCATACTTACTCCAGCTAAAATTATTTGACTATTCCCAGACTTAATTCCTTGAATATATTTTATGCCTTCTGTTGCATAGTCTGCATTAGTTCTTAAATCTCCTCCACCATTTGCGAACTGAAATACGATAACATCTTTCCCTGCCGCTATAGCTGGCTGGAAAAAATTTAATCCACCTGCAAAGTATAAATTAGCATTATTTTCATTAGTAGGATCAAATCCCTCGAGAACTATCATGGGATCGTCTACAGTGTTATTATTATCCCACATTATCATTCTGTTACCTGAGTTATCTTTAAAAACTTTTTGAGCTGAAGGAATTACATATACAGTCCATGAATAAGAATTATACACTGAACTAGTTGGCTCTTTCCACCTTAACCTTAGTGTATAAACACCTAGGTTACTCCATGCAGGATCATATACATGTGGTCCACTAGCAGTCCCTGTCCACTCTGTTTGCCAACTACTACCATGGATTTCATCCACCCGAATTTGAATTATGTTATATATAACCGGTCCAAATTCAAAAACAATATTCTGACCTGGACGAATAAATAATGGTTGAGTATAATATGTTCCAGGTCCAGCATAAACATATTCTAAAGGATCGGTAACTGAAGTTTGTTCCCAGCTATTAGGATTTGATTGTGCTTTTAAAGCAAGCGAGAAGAAGACAAAAATTGTAATTAAAGATATCAGGTTTTTCATATGTTTTGATTCTCAATTTTAAAAGGATTTACCTATTGTTAACCCAAATGTGATAAAAGGTTTCGGATTGTTAGTAGTCCTGTAACTAGGATATGCCGTTAATTTATAAAATGTACTTTCACCAAATTTATCCTGCCCCCTTAATCCAATAATCAAACTTAAAAAATTGCCAAGTTCATTTTGGGAGAAACCTATTGAACTACCAACACCCATTTCAATATGACTAGCTGTACCTGTTTTTAACAGTTTCGTTATGGATAATGGAATAACAAAGCCTGTGTTTTCGGAAACATATGAAATTCGTGGCACGAACGAGATACCTGATCGGTAGTTAAGTTTATTTAGAGTAGTAAAATCATAATTAAAAGAATAGAAACCCCCTAACCCTGCCAGTTCTAGACTTAAAGATCTATTTACCTGAGCTCTCAGATTTGAAGTCAAAAAGCATAACGTAATAAGAAATAATAATTTTTTTATTCTCATATCAAAGATATAATTTTGATTTGATAATTTGGGGTCATTTGTTTGAGCGAGTAAATTTACGGTTGCAAAAAATACATACTTTTGTTAAAAGGAGTCTTTTTGAAATGTTCATTTTTATTTTATTTGAAATATTGGTTCAACTTCATAGGTGTTTGTATCAATGAGATATAATCTTTCTCTGCCATCTGGAAAAATTCTATTGAATGCTATTTGATCTCTACTAGGTCTCCAAGTGGCTCCATTAGCAGCACCCACTCCATTTGTTATTTGTATGACTTCCCCCGATTTATAATCGAGCAAAAAGAGTTCTGTTTTTGATTCATCATCTATATTTGTAAAAACTATTTTTTCTCCATCTGGGGATACTTCTGGTCCTGCTAAATAATTGGTATTTTCCAAATTAGTGAGTTGCTTTTTATTTGTTCCATCAATATCAGCATCAACTGACCCTCCATTTTGCCCAGTATTATTTAAATGCCATTGGTCTTGAACTTCACTGTCAGGTATTAGGGATAAATATGAACTATTAGTAATTCCCCAATTGGGCTCAGCAAATAACACTCCAGGTGCGTGTTGCAGTATTTCTATTGCATCTAAAGCCTTTTCTTCAGAATTAAATTCTAAAGTAAATATTCTAGATAGATTCATTAATTTTATTCTTTTCCCATCGGTACGTGTAAACAATGTATCGCTAGGCGAAAAATCGGGAAAAGCTCGTTTTATAGCCTTCGGATTCATACTGGAAAGTCTCGTAATAATACCTTTAGAGGATCTGCTTATTTCAGAAATAGAATTTATCTTATTCATATTTGTCGGTAATTCTAAAGAATCTGGCATGAAATATATATTTACTTCAAATTTCCGACTTTGTGCGTTACTCGTTTGTATAAGTAGTGTAGTTAGTAGTACTAATAGAGTTAATTTTTTCATATTATTATTCCGATGTAAGTTGTACAATTTGTTCTGAATCATACCTGATCCATAAGTACCCGTCATTTATTCTTAGATTAGTAAAAACGATAGCATCCTGAGTATTTGACCAATTTGCTCCTGCACTAAATTCTTTAATAAGAATAGTTTCTTCAGTTAATATATTATGCCTAAAAGTACTTATGATGGCATTCTCTGAAATTCCAGTAAATAAAAATTCGGTTCCCTCCTTGTTAAACTTAATATCATTACCAAGCCATTTACCGATAGTTGATTCTAGGATATTTCTTTCAAAAGTACGAGTATTGATTTTTTCAAGGTAGCGGTAGAGAAGTTCCCCTTTTTCATCGTATTCAGATAACTTATAAACTATTTCTTCATCATTTATGTAGTACAAAATCTGCATTTGATCCGGTTGCTCATGCCCCTCTCCCCTAGTTATTGCGTTTCCATGCTCCTTATTAAATAAAAAGTAATGTTCGTCTCCAGCTGGGTCGGTATAACGTTGTATAAATGATTGATCATTCGTACTTGTTAAGTTTGGTAGTGGTTCTGTGGCCAATGTAGATCTTTTAGGAATCGAAATATCTAGCAAATACTGATACGTGTTAAAATGATAGGTTTCATTAATATCTCCATGATGACGAATCGTATTGTTATAAACGGTAGCATATTTACCTCCTACCGTAGGGTCTCCATAGGTATCGATCCAGCGGTAAATATCCCGTAAACATTATCTTCAATATCAGAATCGTTGATATAATGAGTAGTTGTACCGCTACCTTGGTTTCTAATTTGGAGTCCAAAATATCCACCTGAGATTTTTGTATCGTTTATCTCGTTGTCAGTCGTCTTTAGATAAATACCGTCGTGTTCTTTATCAGGATCTAGCCTCGAAAACAAAGAATTATTTGAAATTAATTTTCCACCATTATCTACTATGATTGTAGAATTTTCTCCAAGTAAAATTGTTGCATTCAAAAATTCTATATTAGCTTCAATAGTTACTGCAACATTATCCTCTATACTTACAAAAGTAGTAATTGTTATATTTTGAGTTAGATTTGCGTTACTCGTAAACTCAATTATTTCACCTAGACTGGGTTTATGTTCATTAGTAATTGTCTCCATCCTTTCTATCTGACCGTCAGTAAATTCTGTCATACAATCTGTAGTTACATAATTCATAAAATTATTTTGAGGATCGTTTCCTGGTTTGCTCGTACATGAATTACGAGTTGTAGAACAAAAATAATCTGCAGCAGTAGCTGGTTCTAAATGATATGGTGTATCATCAACTTTATCACCATCACCATTACAACCACCTTGAAATGTGTGATATACACCTAAATAGTGCCCGACTTCATGCGTCAAAACTTCTCCTGAATCAAAATTTGTTTCGCCACCATTAGTAATATACCCTGGATCTATGACTATACCATGAAGAGAATTCGATTCACTATAGTCCCATGGAAAGGTTGCATAACCAGCGGCATTAGTTATTCCTGTGACATAAACGTTTAGAATATATTCTGGATATTTACTTAACTCATTTTTCATATCTATAAAAGCACTGGGTTCAGAGCCACTTGGTATTGTAATATTATCCCAATTGTTATTATCGAAATGGTTTATCCCGAATAATTCAAAAGTAAAATTGGATCCAGCAAAAGATGTATTTAATACATCTATATTATCCTCCAGCATTACATCAAAATTAGTTGGATTTTGGTCATTTACATGATAAAGAACAGGAATCTTTATGATCATATTTGCAGGTCTTTTAAACAAACTGTTCTCATCTACGATCTGAGGTGTTTGATCTGTCGCGCAAAATAAACTTTGCCTTGCGAAAATACTTTCTGAGAAAATTAGTATAAAAGCCAGTATTATAATTGTTTTTATATATTTCATTTTTTGCTGTATAATTAATAGTTTATAAGAACTTGACTTACAATGATTTCATTATCAGAGGTATTTATGTAAGTCTCATTGATTTCGGTTATTCCTATGCCTTCAACAATTTTTATTACTTTTGAACCTTCACTCGTTTCATCTACAAAAAACACTCTTCTTCCATCTTCTAAGTTATTGGACTGATAAATTTCTCTTTTTACAGGTACATCTCCGGCTAACCAATACTGAAAAACTTTCTTATCTTCGTCAGTCTTAGGAAATACAAATTCTAATGAGATAGATTCTTTTAGCCATACTAACCTGCTTGTAAAAACACTATCTTCCATTCCTATGAATACTTTTTGCCCGAATGAAAATCTTATCGAGGAAGTAGTATCTATCAACCATCCTTTCATACCATATTCGTTAATCGTTTTTGATATTTTTAATGTGTCTACCTCATTCTCTTTGAGTTCTCCATTAATAAATATTTTAGTTTCATAAACCCACTGCTTTCCTTCAGAAAATGGAAATATCGGAATTTGTAACCCTTTGGGCTTTTCCTCGGAATTTGAAACAGAACAACCAATATTTACTACTATTACTATGAACGTTAGTATTATTTTAAATGCTCTAAACTTTTTTAAATAAACTTGATTCATATTTATTCTCCATTTGTTAATACTTTTGTAAATATATTTCTAAAGGTTCAACCCAATGCACCCAATGACCGGTATAAGGTATGGGTTTGAACGTGGTTGTCATTCCTTCATTTTCTATCATTTCCATCCATTCTTTCACCACTAATTCGCTTACTTCTTTATCGTTCTCTCCACGGTAGATACTCCAATGGATTTGAGGATTGTTTTTGAAGACAGTATGAAGAATTAGATAATTTTCTGTTGGGTTATCTATAACCCATGGGCTTATCACCACAACGTCTTTAATCGGGTATGGTTTTATTTTAAGTGCATCCGTAATAGAGGCTGTACTTTTGCTCCAAACCGCTACGGTGAATGAATCAGAGTGGGTGCTTACATACGCATCCAATACCTTATCGGCGTTCAGTTCTTCAATCTCATTACTCGCAAAAGGAAAGAATAATTCCGCACCGTAATATTGGGCGTAACTGTTCCATTGGGTTAATAAAGCGTGTGAATATGCCACCTGAGAGTCGAGATATTGCTGTACTAGATCCCAAAAGTCGATGTTCATCCCCACCATCTTTTTCCCTGATGGGCGTTGTGGGATGTACCTTCTTGCCAATTCGTTGTTGAACAGTTCGGTTCTTGCTCCTGCTATTTGGTACTCAAAAGGCTCTAATTCATTTAGTACATCCCACAAAAACTCTGCTTTCAGTCTTGTTGAGTAGTATCGGGTCGCTTCATCCACCAGCTTCTGTTCAAACACGCTCTGGAATCCTTCCACCCATTTTGGATGGAGGCGCTCATCCTTGTGCAATTCAAAGACGGAACGGTTTACGTAGGATTGTTTGAAAAAAGGAACTTGCTCAGAATAGATAACCTCTGAGTTGTATATCACTTCATATTCCAAAATGGCCAAAGCATCGAATTCTGGCAAAGTAAGTTGGCTTGGTAATTGGGAGCCCAGATAGGATTGTTCGGCCAAGATTTCTCCCTGAGGAGTTTTCCAAGTAAACGAAACTGTATTGTACATGTCCAATTTTGTTCTTGGGTCTATGTTTAACCCAACGGAGGTGATTTCATCTCGGAGTATATACGATGAAGGTAAATCGGCATACAAATCAAATGCTTGCTCTACGAATAGATTGGTAATGTTTTCAAAATCGTCTATTTGATAGTGTAGTGCCCAATCGCCAAGGTTTTGGTTTACTTGGATGATGAGTTGGTTGTTTCCTGCCTTTAACGAAATAGGTATCCAATCACTATCTGCATTTACCCCTCGCCCAACCACATGGCGGAACACTTCCTCCCCGTTCACAAATACCCGAACGCCGTCGTCAGAACCCAAGCGGATAATCTTTTCTTGGGCAGTGGACACTTCGATATTATCCACAACCAAAATCGTGGCATACTCTTTCAACGGGGTGTACTCAAAAAAGTAGATCAAGGAATCTGTTCTTGAAAGCGTTGCCCAAGAGATAGACTTCTCAATCCCGGTTTTCAGAAGGGCATCGACTTTGGAGAAACAAACATCATCGTTCTGGCAGGGAATTCCTTCGGAAATGTACCTGATGTCTGTTCGATGCAAAGACTCTCTAGTGCAATTTACTCCTAGTACTATCATTAAAAGTATAATCCAGTTTATTCTTAACACATTGATTCTCTTATTTCACTCAACTAATAAAAATTAAAATAATTCTACTAATTAGAATTTAATCTTAATATTCTGTTAATGTTGGAATGATATTGAACTGCTATTTTAAGATTGGGTTTGACAAATATGTAGCAATGAATAGCAGAAAAATATTTCTAAAATCCCATTAATCCTCTTCTTCATCAACAGCTTCGATTTTACCTTGCACTTTTTTATAGGTTGAAATTCCTCCACCAACCACCAGAGCAATTATAAATAGATATACCCAGAATGGGACATTTCTACCAGCAATGATAAGATAAAGATACGCTGATACAAAAAAGAAACCAGCGCTAAGAACTGGCAGAACAATAGATTTTTGCTTTCGGTAATTACGAACTAACCATCCAATAGAAAGCGTAAAAAATGGAATAGCACCTACATAAATTGAACCGAAAATAATAGGATTAACACCATAGTTTTCACCTAATCCAAAAAACCATACTCTTAGAGTATCAAATAATTCTGCCATTTGTAATAATTTTTAAACCGAGTTTACATTTTTTACAATAATTGAGGAATATTATAGCGATAAAAAAAGTTCTTTAGATCACGAATTCGTAACATTCATTGTTGAATAAAAGAAACACATATCAATATAGCTTAATTGCATTTCTTGCAATTGCAGGTCTTATTGGCTCCCTCACTCATTATCATAGTGAAGGTTTAGAGTGTTTAGACCATGCTGAAGAGCAACATTATGTTCAGAATGAAAATTTCTGTCCAATTTGTACGCTCGTTGTTTCCGCTGATTTTGAAGTTAACAATTCTGCAAAAGCTTATTTACTTGGTGAAGAATATTTCTTCTTTTACAATGAAGATATCACACCAACAACACCTATCTACTCAGATCCAGGTCGAGCTCCCCCATTTATGGCTTAGTCTAATACCATAGACTTTAAATTATTTTTATTCACTAATTTTTTTAACTAATAAATTCATAAGCCATGAAAAAACTATCATTTTTAAATGCCGCAAAAACTCTATCTCTAATTTTATTTTGCTCGCTAATGTTTATCTCTTGCGACAACTCAACTGGTCATGATGACGACAGTGAACAAGAACCATTTGGTTTAAGAGTAAAATTGAATGGACAAACTGTTTCAGAACGAACAGCATCAGGATCTACAACTGGTAACCTTACTCTTACAGTTGGGAATAGTAGTTCATTTACAGTACTATTTGTTGATGAAGATGGAGAGGAATTTACTCCAGAAGTTGAAGAACATTCAATCGTAGTTATAGCATCAGGTAGTCAATTTACTGTAGCATCTATCAATTCAGATTCGGCACCATTTGGGTTTTCACTAACTGGAGTTACATCTGGTAATTCAACGGTATCAATAACGATGAATCATGAAGGAGCGCCAGAGTTTGGGCCTATTCTACTGCCTGTAGTGGTAGCAGACAATTAATGACCAATCTAAAAACACTTATCTGTTTTATCTGCCTTATAGTGACGAGTCAATCGTCACTATTTGGTCAGATTACAACTTCCATAAAAGGAACAATCATTGACTCCTCCACTGAGGAACCAATTTCATTTGTATATCTACATTTAGAAGAATTAAACAGAACTTCAGTATCAACAATTGATGGAGAGTTCGAATTAAAATCTATTCCTACAGGCACTTATACGTTAACAGTTCACAGAATTGGGTATAGAACTCAATCTAGAACTATTGAGATAACAGACGAGCCTGTTTCAATAACGATTCAACTTACAGTTTCAATCTTAAGTACTAGTGCTATAGAAGTAATAGGCGAAACGGAAGAACTAAGTGGCTCAGGTCTTGAACATGCTTCTAAAAAAATATTTGGCTCCGATTTAAGAAGAAATCTTGGTATAACACTTTCAGAAACACTTTCTAATCTTCCAGGTTTCGATCAAAGAACTATGGGGGCATCACCAGGTAGACCAATAATTAGAGGGTTAGGAGATGAACGAGTAGTTATTTTGCAAGATGGTATTTCGTCAGGTGATATTTCTTCTCAATCCTCAGATCATGCCGTTACTATAGATCCTGTTTCTGCCTCAGAACTCGAAATAGCCAGAGGCCCAGCGGCACTTGCTTATGGTGCAAATGCAATTGGAGGAGTTATTAATGTTGTTAAAAATCAAATCCAGACAACATTACCGACTAAGCTGACCGGTACTTATTCGATTAATGGACAAACCGTTAATTCAGGAGCATCAAGTGCATTAAATCTTAGTGCACCAATTGGTGATATTGCTTTACAGCTTGATATAAATGGTAAATATGGATTAAATACATCAACACCCGATGGAAATATTCGAAACAGTAATTATCTGAATACTAATGATGCCATTGGTTTAAGTTATGTACAATCTTGGGGCTATGTTGGGTTGGCTTCAAGTATATATTTCAGTAATTATGGAATTCCACCAGATCCAAAGGGTCACCCTAATGGTGTAGATATAGAATTAAGGAAATATCAATTAGATGGACGATCTGAAATTCTAGTAAATAAAGAATTTCTTAAAGTTTTAGAGTTTGATGTTTCAGTAAAAGACTATAATCATAAAGAAATTGAAATTCGTCAAAATGGCGATCGTGGTAGTATTGGATCAGAGTTTAGTCAAATTACTTCGAATTTTGATTTTAGAGCAAAGCACAACAAATTTGGTGTAATAAATAGTGGAATCTTTGGAATATCAGCCGAATACGTTGACTATGAAGTTATAGGCGCGAATACACCACCATCTACTAGTTTTTCACTTGGTGGTTATATAATTGAAGAAACCGACTTTGGTCCATTCCATGTTGAAGGGGGAATTCGATTTGATGTAGTTCAAAGAACAACTTCATCTAGTGACTTATTCTTTCCAAATGGTGTAGTAGTTGGCTCAGTGGATAGCACATTTTATAAAAACCGTTCTTTTGGTGCCTTATCAGGTTCAATTTCTGGTATATATGATGCGGGTTTAGGATTTACATTAGGTGCTACAGTACTTCGTTCATTTAGAGCACCCAGTTTAGAAGAGCTTTATTCAGAGGGCCCTCACCTAGCATCTTATTCCTATGAAGTTGGAAATCCAGATTTAAAACCAGAACGAGCTTGGGCTAAAGAAGTTTTTATTAATCACTCTACAAACAGTACTAGTGCAACACTTACTCTTTATCATAATAGTTTTCAGAATTATCTTTTTGCTCGAAATACTGGGCAAGCAAGTTTAATTAGACCTGATTTACAAGATTTCCAATTTATAGGAACTAAGGCAACTCTATATGGAGTTGAAACCGCTACTGAATTAAAGCTCTCTCAATTTTTAGTTCTTGATGCAAATGCTAGCTATACTTTCGCCTATCAAAAAACTGATTCTCAATTAAATGGTGCTGATGTTCAGCCTTTACCACAAATCCCTCCTTTTAAACTAAATACATCACTGAAGTACGTTAATAATGCTTTTGAAGTAGGTATGAGAGTTAAGTATGCAGCAGAGCAAAATCGTACTGGTGAATTTGAGACACCAACAGGTTCATACACATTAACTGATACTTTTTTCCAATACCGATTAAACTCAAAAAAATTATTGCACACCTTGGTTCTAAATATTAATAATATATTTAATGAAGAGTATCGAAATCATCTTTCGAGAATTAAAGAATTGAATCTAGAGCCAGGAAGAAATATAAGCCTCTTATATAGAGTATATTTTTAATAAAAAAAAACCCGGGGGTTCAATCCGGGGTTTTGGCTTTAGGTTTTTAGCTTAAGGAGTGACTAGTTGACTAACTTCTGCAGGTTTATACAGACGTCCTCTTTCGCTAGAATCAAAGAGTAAATTATACATGAAGTGTTACACTTTTATTTGAAAAAATTTTACCAGTAGATTAATAATTAAAAAATAACCTCTTCAAGATTTTCAAATAATGATTAAAAAGTATTCTTATTACTTATTAGTGGCTCTTTTTCTGTTAAACTGTGCACAAATAAAAAGCTTAAGTAAAACACAGAAACCCACCATTGAAATTTACGATTTCCGAGTTACTGATTTAAGCTTACAGGATATAGAACTAACATTTGATTTAGAAGTTACAAACCTAAATCCAATTGCATTAAATCTTACCTCCTATAATTATGATCTTCAGATTGAAGAAAACTCATTCATTAAGGGAAATCAATCTCTTGAAACTAAAATAGATGCCAATCAATCAAGCATTATTTCCATACCCGTAAATTTTACTTACAAAAAATTGTACAATGCATTCACATCACTAAACTCAAAAACTGAAGGTGGATATAAATTCCTAGGCAATATCAGTGTTGATGTTCCTGTTTTAGGGCCTATGGAAATCCCCATTGAAAAGGAAGGTTCTTTCCCAATTGTTAATGCTCCGACATTTTCAGTTTCGAAATTTTCGATTAAAAGAATTTCATTTGCAAAAGCAGACGTAGAACTTGAACTGAATGTAACTAACCCAAATACATTCGGAGTTATGATGAATGAGATTGATTACAATGTGAATTTTAATGGCTTTAATACCATTGAAGGCACAAATAACAATTCGCTGATAATCAATGAAAATGAAACTCAATCATTTATTATTCCTGCGTCATTTAATTTTTTAGAGCTTGGCTCTGCAGCATATCGTGCAATTATATCAGGAGACCCATTTTCATATTCTTTATCAGGTTCTGCGAATGTTGGAGCTACTTTACCCATTTTTGGGTCTTCATCTTTTAATTTTGATAAATCAGGAGTGGTTGATATCCTAAGGTAATAACTAACTACAAAAACATTGACCTATCAAAGCTATTTAAAAACACCTATTGGTTATCTTCGCATTTTATCAAATGGTGAAGGAATTACTGAGATAAAATTTCAAGATACCGATGGTCCCGAAGATCCAGATATTTTTACTGAATCTGCAAGAACTCAACTAAGGGAATATTTTGACGGAGTGAGAAATCAATTTGACATAGATCTTCGTCATGATGGAACTACTTTCGAAGAATCAGTATGGAATGAATTAATCACAATTCCACATGGCTCTACAACAACCTACGGCAGTATTGCTAAAAAACTTGGTGATTCTAATTACTCTCAAGCAGTTGGAAGTGCAAACGGCAAGAACCCGATCGCTGTTGTAATCCCTTGTCATAGAGTAATAGGAGCAAATAATAGCCTCGTTGGATATGCTGGTGGGCTTCATCGAAAAGAATGGTTATTAAAACATGAAGGTGCTCTACTTTTATAACTATTTACTCCTCTTATCCACTTCATTTTATACCTTCAGTAAACCAAAAATATACTTATGAAAAAGCTTTTACTTTTACTTATTACCATTTGTATCTCTAACTTTGCTTTCGCTCAGATGACAGATTCTCCTCCAAGGAATGAAGGCGAAGGTCCATATGATCGAATGATTATTAGAGGTGTGAATTTAATTGATGGAACAGGTTCACCCGCTACAGGTCCAGTAGATATTGTAGTGGAAGGAAATAAAATTACCAGCATCAGTACGGTTGGTTATCCAGGTTTAATTATTGATGAGCGAAGTAGACCTACTGCTGGTCCAAATGACAAAATAATTGATGCAGAAGGGATGTATCTCTTACCAGGATTTTTTGATATGCATGCTCATACTGGTGGTGGCGCACAAGGAACAACACCAGAATATGTCTACAAATTATGGCTAGCTCATGGTATTACATCAATTCGCGAACCTGGATCAGGAAATGGAATGGATTGGAATTTAAGGCATAAAAAACTCAGTGAAAGTAACGAAATAACTGCGCCTCGAATTTCAGCTTGGATTAGATTTGGAATGGATGGTGAAGAAGAAATTCTTACTCCAGAGCAAGCTAGAAAGTGGGTTCAAATGATAGATAAAAAAGGAGCTGATGGGATTAAATTTTTTGGTGCTAGTACTGATATCTACGCTGCAGCAATTGATGAAGCAAATAAACTTGGTTTAGGAACTATGACTCATCATGCTCAAACCCGTGTTGTTTATAATAACGTAATTACATCTGCAAGACTTGGGCTAACAAGTATGACCCATTGGTATGGATTACCTGAGGCACTTTTTGAAGATAAAATCATTCAAGATTATCCACTCGATTACAATTACAATAATGAGCAACATCGTTTTGAAGAAGCGGGTAAGCTTTGGAAACAAGCTGCAGCGCCTGGTTCTGAAAAATGGAATGCTGTAATGGACGAATTGATCAAACTAGATTTTAGCATTAATCCAACCATGACCATTTATGAAGCTAGTCGTGATTTAATGGCTCAACGTAGAGCAGAATGGCATGAAAAATATACCCTCCCTTCCCTTTGGGAGTTTTATAAACCTAGTAGAATATCTCATGGTTCTTACTGGCTTGATTGGGGCACTGAGCAAGAAATTGAATGGAAAGAAAATTTTAGAATTTGGATGCAATTCATAAACGAATTTAAGAATAAAGGCGGACGTGTTACATTAGGTTCCGATGCCGGCTACATCTATAAACTATACGGTTTTGGTTATATTCAGGAAATGGAAATGATGCGTGAAGCAGGTTTTCATCCTCTAGAAATTTTCCAATCTGCCTCATTAAAAGGAGCAGAAGTACTCGGAGTAGAAGATCAACTTGGTACCATTGAGGTAGGTAAACTTGCAGACATGGTAATTGTGGATGCAAACCCAATGGCTAACCTAAAAGTTTTATACGGAACTGGAGCTATTCTTGTAGATGAAGAGAATAACGTAAAGCGACATGGCGGAATAGTTTATACGATTAAAGATGGGATCGTTTTTGATGCAAAACAACTTCTTAAAGATGTTGAGGAAATGGTTAATCAAGCCAAACAAAAAGAAGGTTATACCCTCACACAACCTGGCTTAACATACTAATCGAAATAATAAAAACTAAATTCTATATCAATGAAAACAAGAGTTCTTACACTAGTTCTAATAGCGATTTTTACTATAGGTGCTAATCAATTATTTGCGCAAAAAGGAATAGCAGTTGGAGGTGAATTAATTTCACCAACTGGGATTTCTTATAAATTGAACATCAATGAAAGTTCAGCAATTACTGGTGCTTGGGGAGTATTCTTATCAGATGCTTTCAATGCCTCTACTTTCGAAGTTAATTATTTGATGTACAGAGAAAATGAGAGCATTAGTATTGGTTCAGGTGACTTATCCCCTTATCTAGGTGGAGGATTAGCCTTCATATTTAGAAAAAATGCGGATGCTCAAATAGCTTTAAGAGTTCCCTTCGGAATTGAGTATAAAATTGATAATACTCCAGTTGAAATCTATATGGATATTGGCCCATACCTAGTAGTAACAGATCCACTTTCTTATAGTTTTGACAGTTCTTTAGGTTTTAGATACCATTTCAATAATAACTAAATACTCTATTTAAATGAGTTGGCATGCACGCCGAGATTCCCGAAAAATTCACCGTTGGGGAAGCATTATTATTGCTCTCCCTTTTCTTATTGTTTTAGTAACTGGATTATTCCTTCAACTCAAAAAAGATGTAAGTTGGATTCAACCATCTTCTGCTGAAGGAGTTTCAACAATTCCATCTATCTCTTTTGATGAAATACTTAAGGCATCCAAATCAATTTCAGAAGCCGATATATCGTCTTGGGAAGATATTAATAGACTGGATGTACGTCCAGATAAAGGCATGGTGAAAGTACGAGCAAACAATCACTGGGAAATTCAAATTGATACTGAAACAGGAACAATACTTAAAGCAGAATATCGCCGATCTGATATTATTGAAGCTCTTCATGATGGCTCATGGTTCCATGATTCTGCTAAATATTGGATCTTCCTCCCTACTGGCATTATAGTTACTGTATTATGGATTACAGGTATTTATATGTTTTTTATTCCAATGTTTAATAAAAGAAGAAACAGAATACGCAAAGAGCAACTCTAAGAAGGTTCTATTAATGATGAAAATACTCTATAATAGGTAAGATCAAACCCACTGTTTATCAATACTAGATCATAATACTCACTATCTCTTTACACCTATTTTTTGTGTGCTATAAGTACTTATGAATACACATATAAACTGTTGACCATTAAAAAATATTTCTGTTAATTCTTTCTATATTTACCACTTTTAAACCATGTTACGATATATATTCATCACTCAGTTTCGTTTAATCAGAACTCTAACCTCCAGAATTAAAATTAAAATGCCTAAGTCATTGAAGTTCAATTACCTAGTAATGTTACTATTTCTTTTAGTATTTACTACTCTCTCAACTCATGTAGTTGCTCAATCAGTATCTGTTGGACAAGGAAGTTATACTACAATACTGCCAGAAGGAAGAAATGTACCTTCATCATCAGCTGGTCAGCCTGTAACACCTAGAGTTTCATCAGAATTTAATCAAATGGTTCAAACCAATGATTATTGGAGTAACTTGATTTATCCTTTCTCAGGTAATAATCATTTGAATCAAGTTTATGCTCACCCTCTTGTTTTAGAATCATCTGATAGTGGTTTTAAACTTGGGTATTCGAATACAAATTCCACCTTCAGTAATTATTATGCTTTCTCAACAACAAATAATATTGAAATAGGCATTGTTGGAATTACATCAAACAAAACTTCTACGTATGCATACGGAGATTGGACATTTTCTGCGAAGATGGAATCTGAAAATGCCTCACTTATTGCTACAACAGGACATGGTTTACCATATACCTTCTTTGATGTCTCAGGTGGTGATATTCAGATTACTCCTAGTTCTACATTTTCAATTTGGCATAATGTTAATGAGGTAATTGGTCTTACTATCGATGACGTTCATTATGCATTATTTGCACCAACAGGTTCATCTTGGTCTGGTACTAATACACTAACATCATCATTGAATGACAAAGGTTTCCTTTCAGTGGCAATTTTACCAGATTCTTCTCCTGAAACACTAGAATTTTTTAGAAAACACGCCTACGCACAAGTAACAAATAGTGCTGTTTCTTGGGATTATAATGAACTAACAGCAGACTTAACGAGTACATTCACATATGAAACTATATTGAGAGACTCTGCTACTGGTAATATTGATGAGACTCTAACTGCGCTTTATAGGCACCAATGGATAAATACTTCAGATGTACTTACTAGTTATACATATACCTCTCCTCGTGGTGAGATGAAAGTTTTTGAAGGTAATTCATTTTCTACATCGACACGATTTTCCGGAATCCTCCCTTCACTACCTGATGCCGGTAATTATGATAGAATTGAATTACTAGAATTTGTACAAGATATAGCAAGTGAAAGCCTACCTGTAGATGATACTTATGATAATGGAAAACAAATGGGGCGTTTTATAGAAGTAATTCACATTGCCGATCAATTAGGCGCTATAAATGAACGAGACAATTTATTAAATGAATTAAAAATACGTCTCGAAACATGGTTCACAGCTGGAGGTGAACAACAATATTACTATAACGATACCTGGAATACTTTATTTGGATATCCAGGTAACCACGGATCAACTTCAGAAATCAACGATCATCATTTTCATTCTGCTTATGCTATAAAGGCTGCTGCAACTATCGCTCAATATGATAGCTCATGGGCTTCACAGGAAAATTGGGGTGGAATGGTAAACTTAATCATCAGGGATGCTAATAGTTGGAATCATGAAGATGAGTTATTCCCTTTTCTTAGAAATTTTGATGCATATGCGGGTCATGCATGGGCTTCTGGTCATGGTGATTTTAATTTTAATGGTGCTATAGGTAATAATCAGGAATCAAGTTCAGAGTCGATGAATTTTGCAACTGCTTCTATTCTATGGGGTGAAATTACAGGGCAGCAAGAAATTCGTGATTTAGGAATATTTTTATACACTAATGAGAATGAAGCTATTGATCAATATTGGTTCGATATTGATAATGAAGTTTTCCCTGAAGATTTTACACAAAATACTCTTGGTAGAGTTTGGGGAAATGGTGGTGACCACAATACATGGTTTAGTGGCGAACCTGAATATGTTCATGGAATAAATTTCCTACCAATAAATGCTGGATCATTTTATCTAGGCAAACATCCAGAATACATTATTGAAAATTATAATGAAGTTATAGCTGAAAGAGTCGGACTACCCATACATTGGAAGGATGTTTTTTGGCAATATTTATCAATGTCGAATGCTGATCTCGCACTCTCCTATTATAACGCAGACCAGAATTATGAACCTTTTGATGGTGAAACTAGAGCTCATACACTTCATTGGTTGTATAACATGAAAGAAATGGGACATTACAATACTGAGGTAACAGCTGATGTTCCGACCTATGCAGTATTTGTTAATCAATCTAATGATACTACCTATGTAGCTTTTAATGCTAATCCAACAAATCAAATGATCACTTTTTCTGATGGATTTACTTTGAATGTGCCAGCAAGAAGTCTACGCTCTTATAGTACTGCCGCTTCCGAAACCATGGTATCTGCTCCTGTTCCTACAGAAGATTCAGAAAACGTTATCTCCATTTTTAGTGATACATATCCAAGTTCAACAGATGCAACTTTTAATGAAGATGAAGGTCAATCAACTATTACAACCATTGAAGTCATTAATGGTAATAACACTCTTAAATATGATAGCCTAGATTTTCAATCTACTATTTTTGAAATTCTTCAAAATGTTTCTTCTAGATCAACATTTCATGTAGATTATTGGTCCGAAAACTCTACCGAATTAGCTGTTTATCTTATAAGTGAAGACCAATCTGAAGAGAAATTCGATTTCTCAGTTACCACTAACGCATGGCAAAGTGTAGAAATACCGCTTACTACATTTTCAGAAGTAGTAGATTTATTTACTATTTCATCAATTAAATTCGTTGGGAATGGAACTGTATTTATAGATAACCTTTACTTTTCCGGTGATACCCCAGTGCCAACAGGCCCATCGCTTTCGGCCCCTGATCCTGATCTAGATCCAGGTAATGTTATCTCAATTTTTAGTGATACATATACTAATGTTGAAGGAACTGATTTTAACCCAGATTGGCAACAATCTACAATTCAATCAATTGTTTCGCTTGCTGATAATAATATGCTGAAATATGAAAATCTTAATTATCAAGGAACACATTTTGGTGATACTCTAGATGTAAATGATATGGGTTGGTTTCACCTCGATTTTTGGACTGAAAATGCTACTCAACTCGAAATCTACTTAATTAGTCCAGGACCAGAAGAAACTCCTTTTGAGATTACTATCAGAAATAATGACTGGCAACGTATTGATATACCACTTTCAGAATTTTCTGAGGTTGTAAATCTATCAGAAGTCTACCAAATTAAAATAGTTGGGAATGGCACTATATATTTCGACAATTTCTATTTTGGTAGAAACGCTGAATTAACTGTTGCTCCCACACCTATTCATGATCAAGATAAAGTAGTTTCTTTATTTAGTGACGCTTATACAAATAATAATACTGTTGATACTTGGTCGGCACCTTGGGATCAGGCTGATCTTGAGGATATTGTTATTAATGATGATAATATGAAGTTTTATTCAGATCTCAATTTTGCTGGTATTGAGTTTATAGCGCAACAAATCGACGCAACTGATCTTACTCATTTCAGATTTGACTTATTGACCCAACAGACAACCAATTCTCCCGTTAAATTCACGGTAAGACTCGTTGATTTTGGAGCCAATGGAAGATGGAGTGGTGGTGATGACGTTGAAGATGACTTAATCTTTGATCAAGAGACTACACCTTCATTAGTTAGTAATCAATGGATTAGCTTTGACATACCGATTGATGATTTTGTGGATTTGACTACTAGAAAAAACCTTTCACAATTACTATTTCTAACATCTGGTGGACTAAGTGAAGTTTATATCGATAATATTTACTTCTATGGTGATAAAGTGCTAAATAGTAATGAATCAGACAAAGACGAAATACCTACCAAAGTTGAACTTCTTCAAAACTATCCTAATCCGTTTAACCCAACCACAAATATTGAGTTTGGTATTCCAGAAGCTTCCCATGTTTCATTAACCATATTCAATGCTTTAGGACAAAAAGTAGCGACATTAGCTGATTCACGGTTCATGCCAGGATCACATTCAATTACATGGGATGCTTCAAGAGCTCCATCTGGTGTTTACTTTTATCGCCTTGTGACCGGTAATGTTACTTCAACAAAGAAAATGTTGTTGATAAAATAAGAGAAATAAAAAAAAGCCCATCAAACTATATTGATGGGCTTTTTTTATAAAGTGGTTTTACTGTTTAAAACCCTGGCACTAACATAACAGCATTCTGCATAAGTCTAGCTGGCCCAACCCAGAACATTCTGTATTGAGTGTTATCCAATAAGAAAATGACTTTCCCCTGCCCCATTTCGTGCACTGCAGCGAATGCCATTCCTTCTGCATTCTTTTTGTTTTCGGTAGATGCATATCCTGAAGCTAGTACATTTTCTTTTGCATAATACCCCACTGTACTGAATGCAGTATTTGGTTTCAATCCATTCGTGCCAAATTTGAGCGAATACAGCCTATCTTTCATTCCGAATGCAAGTGGGTGTGTATTATCAATGATCCCTTTAAAACCAGAACCTGGAATTCTTCGAAGACCTGAAGAATCTTCTTGGTCTGCATATCGTGTATAAGCAGCAGGATCGATTTCGTCTTCCTTATCTTTATCTTCCTCAACTTCAAATAATTCAGCTGGAGTAATTCCAGATTCATCTTTTGTTAACCAAGCTGTACTTCCTTCAGTTGCTACAAGTGTTCCACCACTTCTAATCCACGTTTTTAAACCTTCTCTAGCATTTTCATTAAATACGCTATTAAGTCCACCACCACCGCCAGGCATGATAATTACATCATATTCATTCCAACGAAGATTTCCGACTCTGTCAGATCTAATTCTGGAAATACCAAACTCAGTCCATTGATCAAATAGAAACCAGATCTGACCTGCAGTATATGAACTAAATCCATCATCCATCATTAAACCAACTTTAGGCTCATCAATTGGTTGCATACTTGGTGAGCCTAAATCACTCCCAGAATCCATTCTACCAGTATTGAATCCTTTAATTTCTACATCTGAATATTCTGCAATACTTTTCATATCAGCATGAATACTTGATTCTTTATGCTTATTTCTACCTAATAAGACAACTAAGCTTCCTCTGGAATAACTTATTCCGTCTTTAGTAAATCCTTTTTCAGCAGATCTAACTTTATATCCATGTTTCCAGAGTTGAGCTAAAGCTTTTGGTGCATTTCTTTGTTCCCAATCAATTGTATATGCATAAGTTGCATTTCCATCCTCTACTCCATTTGGGTGAACTAGCTCTTCAGTCAATGTCGTAGTTTCAACTCCAACATTCGAAGTTGTCCAAGCAGCATCTAGATTATAGGCTATTGGAACCGACCAAGTACTCATATCATACATCACCGAGTCTTTAATCTCGAGTTGTCGTCTCATGATCGTATTTATAAATAAATGCGCCGGTTGGTTAGTTTTGATAATAAAATCACCTTCTTCAAATCCTCTTGAGGATGAACTTCCATCCCAATAATTCATTGCATTTCGAACCGTAAAATCTTCTGTTGCTTGTTCTACATCTACTCCTTGTTTTAACATAAGATTTACAACATCATAGGTATAATCTTTTGAGTTGTTAGGGAGTATATAAGCCTTTGTATTTCCTTTTTGTGTGCTTTGTGAACGAGCTGCTTGAAAATATTCGATTAGGCTTTCGCGATTATCTACTGAAGTTTTAACAATCGAAATTCCATTTTTATAATGATCAAAAACTCGTTGTCTTAGAGTTAGCACATAGCCATCGTTAGTTTCAACAGCACGACCACCCATACTATGTCCACCTTGCTCTGCTAGCATTCCAATACCGCCCATTATACTTGGGTATGAAGAACCATATCCTGGATAAAAGAAATCGAAGCGTTCTCGAGTTTCGAAATTAACCTGAGCTTTATCAAATTCTTTGATTGCTCCACGTCCAAATACATCAGCCCATGTTTCATAATCTTCTGGTAGTTCGTGGTTTCTTGGAGTTGTACCAGGCATTGTGAAGTAATTATTATTAAACCCTTGCTCATGAAAGTCGATGTGAACTTGTGGCATCCATTCCTGATACACTTTAATTCTTCCTCTTGATTCTGGATGTACTAACCAAACCCAATCTCTATTTAAATCGAACCAATAATGATTGGTTCTACCACCTGGCCATATTTCATCATGCTCAAGATCTTCATAGTTGGTATTTAGTACATTAGCCTGACTAGATTTATACCAATACACATACCGATCACGTCCATCTGGATTAATCATCGGATCTATAATAACCACTGAATTTTGAAGCATGTTATCAGTTTCAGAATCAGTGCCAGCTACTAATCGATATGCAGTCTGCATAGCTGCTTCACTACTCGAAGGCTCATTCCCATGTACGTTATAGCTCATCCAAACTACGATTGGCTCATCACTAACACGTACAGAATTTGGATTATTAGCAATTTTCAGATTACTTGCTCTGATATCATCAATATTAGTCTGATTTTTTTCAGACGTAATTATGGCATAATTAACAGACCGGTTTTCATACGTACGGGCATACTCATGAAAGGTAATTTTATCAGATAGTTCTGCTAATTTTTCAAAGTAGTCCATTACTTGGTAATGGAAAGTATATTCTTCACCAAGTTCATAACCGAGAAATTCTGAAGGTGAAGGAATTGAAGTGTCGTAGGTGATATCTTGATCAAATTTAAAGCGATCAATAGCTTCTTGAATTTGAGCTGATGCCGTTATTGAAATGAATAATAAGACAAAGAGTAGACTAATTTTTTTCATAGAACTGTTAGTTTTTGATTGCCAACAGGCTAAGAAAAAATCCCGTAAAATGGAGTAAATTTTTTCTGGGATTAAGTACAGAAATTAAAAAATAAAGGTGTGATTATATTTTAATAGAATTGAACCACTTTGAATGTTTGGAAGTTGAGGTAATCCAGCGTCTAACGGATCATTAACTGTATTCCTGATTTCGTTAATTACCAACCATAAATCTCTTCCTTCACTAAAATTATACCTAAAGCGAATATTAGCACCTGCAAGTTTTGAGGAGTTACTGTATTGAATAAATGTACTTATCTGAGCCTTTTTGTTGAACGAATATTGTCCTTTCAATTGCCCTAAGTGCGAAGTGTAATCGGTTCTTGTTCTTCCAATTCGATCAGGAAATGTTAAATGGGTAACTCGGTAACTCCCCCCAACCTCTAATTTTCTTGAAAGAAAAAATCTAGGATTTAGATTGATTTCTTTAATCTCGCCATCGAAAAAATCTCCAGCGGTAGCTTCTAGTCCGCCACCTACTTTCCATGCTTCAGAAAAATTATAACTAAACCTTAGCGAAGTCTCTTCATAAGTGCCATCAGGAATATTAATCCGTCCAAGTAAATCGAAGCCATCACCAGTTGGTATATTTTCCTTACCTAGTGAAAGTCGGAAATTGAATCTGCCATATTGTTTAAACCTTCCATCCCAATCAATATTAATTGATCGATCTTGTAAACTCTTATCAAATGAGAGCAGTTCATGTTCCGAATTATAAAAACGGCCTAAGTAAAATAATCTTAATTGATTTCTTTGAAATACAGACTCTTCTTTTGCCAACCAACCATAACCAATACGAGCAAATTTTTGAGAAATCCCACCAATTCTTACAAAACCAAGTTCTGGATTATAATTATCACCAAGTCTTGTATATGTTAACTCATACAAAAACCCTGTGTTTGTCTGATTTCGTAGGGCAAAACGTAGAGCACTTGTACTATCAATATCATTTCGCGATGAACTATTAATTTCATCATCTATTGATTGTGCAGATCTGAACTCAACAAAGTGATCTCCAACTGTATTTATTTCACCATCAAACCCATATACATAATTAGAACTTCCATCGCTACCAATTCTACTTGTAAGGATTCCGCCTACATACGTATTCTGATTTAAAACTTGTTGTTTGAGTCGCAATACTCCAAAGTTCTCCGAAGAAAGATTATCACTATTGGCAGTTTGCATATTTATAATTCCAACATCCATATTGCCAATTCGACCTGTAACCCTTCCACCTCCAAGAATTCTAACTGGATTCCCATCTCCATCTAGACCAATTCTTCTACTATAGAAAACGCGATCTCTTCCAAATGAATAGTCGAATAAACCTGACCGTTGTTGGAAAAACTGTCTTTTTTCAGGAAAGAATAGTGAAAATCGAGAAAGGTTTAGTTGTTGATCGTCGGCTTCTACTTGGGCGAAATCAGTATTAACCGTTACATCCAGAGTTAAATTATTTGTGACATTGTATTTCAAATCAAAACCTACTTCGGTAGTAATGTCGTCATCAAAGAAATAAGCAGATGAATCACTCTTAAGTGTATTTAGTCTATTTATTCCCGCTAACCCAAATGGTGTAAAATACACTGGGTTTTTAGACTTCACACCCTTTAAAACTACGTCTTGTGCTTGCGAAGGTTTAGCATTAGCCAAATTCCAGTTTGGTGGAATTGCAGGAAAAATATGTCTTTCATTTATACTTGTGATCCATCGATATATAATAATTCCCATCTCTGTTTCAGAATCCTCATTTACTTGAACTCCAATACTTGAAAATGGAATTCGCATTTCTGCAAACCAACCCTCTTCATTCCTTACTGTTTCTACATCCCAAAAAGTATTCCAGCTAGAGTTAATGGAACCGCCACCACCGCCACCATTCGCATCGTTTGATACTGCAAAATCAAATTTCACTCCATCTGGATTAGTGAAAAACCAACTTGCATTTTGGTTGTCATTAAATCCATCAATAACTACAGCAAAAACATCATCACTACTATATTTATCTCTAGCAAGTGAGTTTGTAGTTATAGAAGAGGGATCTTTTGCATATAGTTCACCAGACACATAAACGAAATTTTCATCGTATGCGATTTTAAATTTTGTCAATTCATTCATCCCTGCCATAAAAACTGGCTCAAACTGTACCGGCTCGTAGTAAGGAACAGATTCCCAAGCTGGTTCATTTGCAATCCCATCTAGTACGATAGGTAATGTAATTTTTGTTAGTTCTATTCTATCTTGAGAAAAAGAAGGAGATGAAAAAACAAATAGTAAACAGATTACAAGAATTAGTTTATTAACCAATAAAACTCCAATTTTTTAAAGCCGAAGAACTTAGAACTTTTTGGATACCAAAAGGAAGGGTTGTTTTCTAACTTTTACACAAACGTTTAATTCTGAAGATCAATGTTCGATCATTAAAAAGAAAAAGTATGATTGTACTTTATTAATATTGACCTGCTTTGCAAAGAAGGAAGATTAGGTAACCCTCTGTTAAACTGATCTCTTTCGGTGTAGATTTGTTCATTAACTACGATCCAAATATCTCTCCCCTCTTTAAAGTTATAACGAAACCGTATATTAGCACCCACTAGTTCCTCTACATTGCTATATTGAATAAATGCGCTAGTTGATAACTTTTTATTCAAGGCATATTGCCCTTTTAATTGTGCTAAGTGAGCAGTAAAGTTAGAATTACTTCTCCCATCTATTTCAGGATAATCTAATTTTGTTATCGAATAACTTCCTCCAAACTCAAAATGTAAACTCGCTACTATTCTTGGTTCTATAGAAAATTGAGTTCTTGTACCATCATAAAATGATCCGAATTCTAAACCAAGGTCTGTTTGTATTCTTCTACTGTTAGGTGAACGGTAATTTAGACTGCTTTCAAAAAAATCATAGTTATTAACAGGAATAAAAATTTCACTTAATAAATTAAAATCTTCATCAGGTAGTAAGTATTCCTGGTTAAATCTAGTTTGAAACTCAACGGATCCAATTGTTTTGAAATCTGTATTCCATTCGAGTGATATGAATCTACTTCTTAAATCAAAAGTTTCGTTCTGGAAAATATTAAAGCTACCTATGTTTACAGAGTGTTGGCGATAAATTGAATTTTCATTCCCCAACCATCCAAAACCTAGACGGTAAAAATAATCGGAAGTATTATTAGCTCTATAAAATCCAATTCCAGGTTCATATTCTGAACCCGATCTGTTAATAAAAAAGCGATAAAAAAGACCTATAGAGGCTCTTCTTTGCCAGGTAATTCTGAAAATACTATTGTCTTCAATTCTATACTTATTTGTTTCTGGAACTTGATCATCGATTGATTGGCTAACTCTCATTTCAATAAAGTCATCATCAAAAATATTTAAATCTGTATCTAGTCCCAGTATATATTACTGCTACCGTCAACTCCCAATCGACTTGTGAATATGCCCCCTAGGTAGGAATTCTGATTTATAACATTTTTTTTAAGACGCAATACATTGAAATTCTCTGATTCTAGGTTGCCACTTTCAGCTGTTTGAAGATTGATAAATCCAATATCTAAATTATTAATTCTTCCTGTGAGCCTGGCTCCTCCTAATATTCTAACAGGATTTCCGGAATTATCTAGTCCTATTCTTCGACTGTAAAACACCCGAGTATTTCCAAAGTTAAAATCGAATAATCCTGAACGTTGTTGGAAAAATTGTCTTTTTTCAGGGAACTGTAATGAAAAACGCGTCAAATTAAGTTGTTGATCATCGGCTTCAACTTGTGCAAAGTCAGTATTAACGGTTACGTCTAAAGTTAAATTCGAAGTAACATTATACTTTAGATCAAACCCTGCTTCAAATTTAGATTCATCTTTAAAGTTATAATCACTAGAATCTGACAAAAGTGAATTTTCTCTGGTAAAACCTGACAAACCATACGGCGTAAAATATATTGGGCGTTTAGACTCTACTCCAGTGATGATAACATCTTGAGCTTGTGAAGGCTTTATATTACCCTGATCCCAGTTTGGAGGAATATCAGGGAAAATGTGTCTCTCATTATGATATGCAATCCATCGATAGACGATTAGTCCCATTTCTGAAACACCATCGGAGTCTTGAAAACCTATACTGGAAAAAGGAATTCTCATTTCCACAAACCATCCTTCTTCGTTTTGAGTAGTTACTACATCCCAAAAAGTATTCCAACTTGAATTAACAGGCCTCGAACCTGCAACCGAATTTGCATCGTTTGATATCGACTGATCAAAAAGCACTCCAGCTGGATTTGTGAAGAATCTAAGTGCATTCTGATTATCATTGAATGGATCAAGTACCACTGCAAAAACATCATCTCCACTGTATCGGTCTCGATATAAACTATTGGAAGCAATGGTAGAGGGATCTTTCGTATACATTTTCCCTGCTATGTATAAAAACTCATTGTCGTATGTTATCCTAATATCTGTTTCTTCGCTTAATTCACCTAAATATACTGGCTCATATTGGGTAATATAGAAAGGAGGTATCGACTCCCATATTTCTTCATCTATAATTCCATCTAATACAATAGGAGTTGAAGTCTTTAAAAGCTTTAAACCATTTTGCGCAGAAACATTTATAGATATAAGTAATAAAAAAAAGAAAGGGATTAGTACCTTCAACAATATAAATTTAAATGATTTATTATTTACTGTAAGACATCTAACAAGATGAAATCCCCTAAAGTTCTTATGTTTGTTTAATTAAATTTTTATGATCGATATACTTTCAATACCTACATTAGATGACATTAAAAAGGCGCATACAGTTATTAAGCCCTATGCGCGTTTTACCCCTGTTCTTCGAAGTGAACATGTAAATAATAGAACGAAATCGGATATCTATTTTAAGTGCGAAAATTTTCAGAAAGTGGGCGCATTTAAATTTCGAGGAGCTTGTAATGCCGTATTAACTTTAAGTGATGAGGATGCTAAAAATGGCGTTTCCACTCATTCATCTGGAAATCATGCCCAAGCATTAGCATTAGCTGCACGAATTAGGGGAATTCAAGCTCATGTAGTTATGCCAGAAAATGCTCCAAGAGTAAAAGTAGAAGCTGTACGTGGCTATGGTGCCGAAATTACTTTTTGTGAATCTACTTTAGAAAGTCGAGAAAGCACCTTACAACAAGTGGTGAGTAAAACTGGAGCAACTATTATTCACCCATATAATGATTCAAGAATAGTAGCAGGACAAGGAACAGCGGCTTTAGAATTATTGGAAACAAACCCAGATTTAGACATTATCCTAACTCCTGTTGGTGGTGGAGGATTGTTAAGTGGTACAGCACTTTCAACAAAGTATATAAATCCGAATATCAAAGTTATAGGAACTGAACCTGAGCAAGCGAATGATGCCTATGAATCATTTAAAGCTGGGAAACTAATACCTGCTTATCATACAAATACCATCGCTGATGGACTACGAACATCTCTTGGGGTACTTCCTTTTTCCATTATTAAGGATTATGTAGACGATATAGTTACAGTAAGTGAAGCATCAATTATCGAAGCGATGCGTTATATCTGGGAGCGTTTAAATATTATCATAGAACCTTCTTGTGCAGTTCCTGTAGCTGCAATTTTTGAAGGCAAGATTGATGTACAAGGAAAAAAGGTAGGGATCATTATTACTGGAGGAAACGTAGATTTAGATAATCTACCGTGGTAATAGAAAACCTTCTCCAATTTCTCAGAGAAGGTTTTTAAATAAACTCAGGTTACTTAGTTAACTCAAAATCTAGTACTTGAAGATCATTCGAATTAGTACCAACCATGAAGGTGAACATTCCCGGTTCTGCATTAAACTTTAGATCAGGTCCATAATAAGCTAATGTTTCCCAGTTAATGGTGAAAGTAACTGTTGTAGTTTCACCAGCTTCAATCATCACTTTTTCGAAACCTTTTAATTCTTTCATAGGTCTCATTGTACGCGCATAATGATCTCTGATATAAAACTGGACTACTTCTTCACCATCCATAGATCCAGTATTTTTTACATCAACGGTTACTTCAACTGTTTCTTCCATCGACATTGAGTTTGAAGATACTTTGAAATTTGAATACTCAAACTCAGTATAACTTAGTCCATGACCGAATATGAATTGTGGACTATTATCTACATCATTGAACTGGCTCCAAAAAACTGAACCTGCATCACCTGGTCCTGGGGATGGGCGACCTGGATTTTTGAAATTATAGTAAATAGGTATTTGTCCAACATCTCTAGGAATTGAAATAGGCATTTTACCAGATGGGTTATAATCTCCAAAAATTACATCTGCAATTGCATTTCCAGCTTCACTACCTAAATGCCAAGTATTTAATAATGTAGATGCACCTTCATAAAGTTCAGGCTCAACTATAGGTCTACCAGCCATTAATACAGTAACTACATTTTTATTAACTGCACTAATCTCTTTAAATAGCTCAAGTTGGCGACCCTTTAAGCTGATATCAACCTGACTTCTTCCTTCCCCTGATTGAAGTGCTTCTTCACCAACTGCCATGATTACTACATCAGCATTCTTTGCATTGTTTATTGCTGCTTCAAATCCAGAACCATCATCTTCTGGAAATGTTAAGGCGCGTGAGAAAGAACCATTGTCGGCAGCAAGTGTATATCCTTCTGTGAAAGTTACTTCAACATTAGAGCCAACCGCATTTTTAATACCTTCTAAAAGAGATACAGCAGAATTTGATTCGCCTCTACCTCTCCAGTTTCCTAGTGGAGTATCTTTATCAGCTGCAAGATTTCCAATAACAGCAATTTTAGGAGTACTTGAAGAAATTGGGAGTAAACCTTTTTCATTCTTAAGTAATACAATAGATCGTTTTGCTACATCTCTAGCAATAGCTCTGTGTTGATCAGAATAAATGAGGTTTTTCTCTCTTTCAGTATCTGAGTACTGATATGGATCATCAAACAAACCAAGTAGAAATTTAGCGCGAAGCACACGTCTTACTGCAGCGTCAACAAATTTAATATCTACTTCACCAGACTCAACTAAATCTTTTAAGTGAATTTGATAAGCTTCTGATTCCATATCCATATCGTTTCCACTGGTAATAGAATGATAAGCAGCTTGCTTCAAATCTTTTGAAAAGCCATGATTTATCATTTGACGAATAGAACCCCAATCGGAAATTATAAATCCATTAAAACCCCATTCTTCTTTCAAAACGGTTGTTTGTAAATAGTAATCACCATTGGCAGGAATACCATTAAGATCATTAAACGAGTTCATGAACGTACCAACACCCGCTTTAGCGGCAGCTTCGAATGGTGGAAGAATAACATTCCATAATGTATTTGTACCAACATCTACGGTATTATAGTCTCTCCCAGATTCTGAAAAAGCATATCCAGCAAAATGCTTAGCAGTAGCTAAAATTGAGTTATTACCAGATAAATCTGAAGTTTGAAAACCTTGAACTCGGGCTACAGCCATCTCAGATCCTAAGTAAGGGTCTTCACCTGAACCTTCCATTACTCTTCCCCATCGTGCATCTCTACCTACATCAACCATTGGCGCAAACGTCCAATTTATTCCAGCTGCTGATGCCTCAACCGCTGCGACTCTAGCAGACTGTTCTACAGCATTCAAGTCCCAACTTGCAGCTTCGCCAAGCGGAATCGGGAAAATAGTTTTGAAACCATGAATTACATCAAATCCGAATATTAAAGGGATTCCAAGTCTACTATTTTCAACAGCGAGTTTTTGAGCTCCATAAGTTGCTTCTGCACCAACCACATTAAGAACTGATCCAACTCCACCATTTTGTAATAAAGTTGATCTGGCTTCAACATACTCATTCCCTTCTGGGATTGGGCCAGTAAAATCCCAACTACCATTATGTTGATTAAGCTGTCCGATTTTCTCATCTAAGGTCATTAGAGCAAGAACACTATCAACTTTTTGCTCTATCTCAGGTTTTATGAGTTGGTCTTGAGCAAATATTGAAATTGAAAATAACGCGATAAGAGTAATGCTAAGACATCCTCTTAGGGTAAGTGTATATCTATTCATTTGACTAAAAAAATTAAGTATTAGGCTTCTATCGATTTGAAAATAAGTCTTTTGACTAAAAATAAACGTAATAAAAATTATCATAGCCAAGCAATGTAAAATTAAGAAACGAGTAAGAGTATTTTTTAAGTATGATCAATTGAGTATGAAACAAAATTGATCATTTAATCGTCATTACACAAAACTTTTTATATTATGGCAAAACAAGGCACTTCAAAAAAACACTCTCTTCGCAACGACCTGTATTCAGAATTTGATTTAGATGAATTCTTAGATGATCAAGCAAACGATGGAACTACTAATAACCAACTTAGTGAAGAAGAATTTAAAGAAGAGCGTTCTGATCTTATAAAAAACTCTCTTCTTGTAGTTGCCGTAATTACTACCATTTTTCTTTGGATTTTTGATTGGAGTCCAAATAACGCCTATGATTACTTTTTTGAAGGTGAAACTCCCGTTTTTGTTTTTGAAGAAGGAACACAAAATATTATTCCTGAACCGCCACAAATTCCTGCTTTCGAATCCATTGTAGAAGCTAATCAGTCGTTATCAGCTATCGACTATTTAGTACAATTAAGAGATAAAGGATTATTAGAAGAAGGAAAGCTTTCAACTTTTGATGCTAATCAACTTTATAGTTCGGGAGTCCCTGTTTCGTACTTAGAATCATTGGATGAAGCCAGTTTCTTAGATGATTTCTCATTTGTAGATATTTCTGAATTTTACGAGAGTCGTGTTCCAATTGAGTATTTACAGTCATTAGACCAAGCTGGATATTTAGAAGAGCTTTCTTTTGTTGATATCACAGAGTTTTACGAAAACAACGTACCTATTCAATATTTGAATAGTTTAGATGAAATTGGAATTTTAAATGATCTTTCCTTTGTGGAAATAACCGAGTTTTACGAAAATGGTGTCACTATTGATTATTTAAGTGCTCTTCAACAAAATGGTTATATAGAAGATCTATCATTTGTTGAAATAACCGAGTTTTATGAAAATGGTGTCACTATCGAATTTTTAAATACCCTCAAATCTAATGGATTACTTGAAGAACTTAACTTTGTGGATATTGTAGATTTGTATAATGCAGAAGGAAATTAGAAAACAGAATTATGTCAAAACAAAGAACTAGTAGATCACAGAATAATTCAGATCCAGACTTTAATCTCGATGAATACTTATCGGAACAATCTCGCCAAACTGAACACAATGAAACCGTAGATTTAGAACCAGAATCTACTTCATTTACAAGAAACTTAATTCTGATTTGTGCTGTGAGTGCCGCATCTTTTCTTTGGTATTTTGATTGGAGCCCAAGAAACGCCTATAACTTCTTTTTTGCTGACGATACTACTATTGTAGCTAATGCTCCTCGTGTTGGGGGCATAAATGTTCAAGTTCCATCTATCAATATTGAGATCCCTGATATAAATATAGATATCCCTGAAATTGTAGGGCAAATTCGATCAGGCACATCTACTCTAAATATGAGTTTCACAGATTATATGGCTGAGTTAAACGAATTAGGATACTTAGATGAGTTTGGTAGTTCATCCCTATCCACCCTTTATTCAAATAATGTACCAGTTGAATATATAGATCAACTTGGTAAAGCAGGAATGTTGGATGACTTTGGAGGCACTTCTATCTCCACTTTATATTCAAATAACATACCATTTGAATACCTCGAGAGAATGAAAAACGCCAATTTCTTAGATAATTTCGGGAGTACATCTATTTCTACTTTGTACCAAAACCAAGTTCCATTTGAATATTTAAATGAATTGAATTCTGCTGGGCTACTTGATGAATTTGGCGGGACATCTATTTCAACATTATATAATAACAATGTTCCCACTTCTTATATAACAGGTATTGCAGAGGCAGGTTTAATGGACAACTTTGGAAGTACTTCTATTTCAAGATTACATGCTAATAATGTCCCTATTTCATTTATTAAAACCCTAGAGGATCGAGGATTACTTGAAAATATGTCGTCACAATCTGTGGTAGACGCTTTTATACTAGACGGAGAATAAACGGTTATGGGACTAAGAAACTCACATAAAAAGAATAGCTCAGATGATCATTTTGATTTAGATGACTACATCAATGAACAATCTAGAGGTGGAGAAGAATCTAATCTACATGAAACAGATAATGAGTTTAAATCTAGTCGTTTTAAAAACACCTTATTAATCATTGGGCTAGTTTTCTTTACGATCCTTTACTTTAATGATTGGAGTATAAAACAAGTACTTGGTATCAATGATTATCAAGAAGTATCTGTGACTTCACAGTTTGCACCAAATAACGATATTATTGTAACAGGCAATATTGATGAAGCTACATTAGCTGAACTAGCTAAACTTCAAGAACTAGGAGAATTAGAAGGTTTAGCAAAACTTGGAGCATTACAAAATCTTAAGGGTTTAGAAGCACTAGAGGAACTAGAATCATTAAGAGATTTAGAAAGTGATCTAGCTGGTATTGAAAATCTTGAACAACCGAATGATATTCGAATTTTTGCTTTAGAGACTGCAATAGAGGCGCTTAAAGGAATTGAAAATTCAAATGCATTTGGAAACGAAGTTCAGTTAGGATTTCAAGAAGCGCTTAAAGAATTGGAAGGTCTAAGAGAATTAGAGAATGTTGATTTTGACCAAGCACTTGCCGATGCCTCTAATCAAATCTCCTCTTATCAAGAATATGCTTCTGAATTAACAGATCTCGGGATTTCAAGCTATTTCGAAGTGTCTGATCTTCAAAAACTCCATCAAGCGAATGTTCCATCTACTTTTTTGAAACAATTAGATGAATTGAACTTAATTGAAAAGCTTGATACAGATTCCATAATTGAAGCTTACAACACTAGGGAATAAATAATATGGCAAATCAACGATTTAAAAATAGTGGTAAAGATCCTGATTTTGATTTAGATGAATATATCTATGAAAAGTCTACAGAAGGTTCTAATGCTGAGCTTTTAGAAGATGACATTGACTATCCTAGGCCTACTGCTAGAAGAAATATGATCGCGATCTGTATTTTCATAGTTCTAGCCGGTATTTGGGGTTATACAAGTGGGCCTGCTTCAATTTTTAATTTTAATGAAGGAAATGAAGGTATTGATGTACAGAGTGGAAATCCAATCACGAATGTACTACCAGCTCCACCTTTACCTCCTACTCCACAACTACCACCCGTAAGTGGAGATGTGAATACAGGCTATCTAGATTATTTACAACAGGTAAATGAACAGTTTCCAAATCAATATTCTGGAAGTGCAGTTCAAGGACTTTATAATGGTGGTGTACCTATCGAATATCTATCTGTATTAAATAGTGGTGGATACTTAAGTGAATTCTCCTATTCTGCAGTAATTGGCTTATTTAATGGTGGAGTTCCAGTTGAATATCTAGACCAAATGAATGCAGCTGGTTATTTAGATGATTACTCATATTCTGGCGTTATTGGTCTTTATAATGGCGGTGTTCCTACTGAATATCTAGACCAAATGAATGAAGCTGGTTATTTAGATGATTACTCATACTCTGGCGTTATTGGTCTTTATAATGGCGGTGTTCCAACTGAATATTTAGACCAAATGAATGAAGCTGGTTATTTAGATGATTACTCATACTCTGGCGTTATTGGTCTTTATAATGGCGGTGTTCCAACTGAATATTTAGACCAAATGAATGCAGCGAATTATTTAGACGAATTTTCCTATTCAGGAATCATTGGTTTATTTAATAGCGGTGTTACTATTCAATATCTCAACAGTTTAAATACGGCAGATTTCTTAGATACATTTTCATATTCAGGAATCATTGGGTTGTTTAATTCTGATGTACCCGTAGAATTCCTACAGATTTTAGAAGATCGAGACTTATTAGACGATATGAGCTATTCAGATGTTATTCAGGCATATAACGCAGATAATTAAACAGCGTCCACGTCTAAATCTCTAAATTGTAATTCATACAATCTACTGTATAAACCACCGATAGTAAGTAATTCTTGATGAGTTCCATCTTCAACAATTTTCCCTTTATCTATCACAAGGATTCGGTCGGCATGTTGAACGGTAGATAATCTGTGTGCGATTACGAAGGTAGTTCTACCTTTCATTAATCTATACAATGCATCCTGAACTTGGGCTTCTGATTCTGAATCCAGTGAAGAAGTAGCTTCGTCAAGAAGTAGGATTTTAGGATTCTTCAATATTGCTCGTGCAATAGCTAAGCGCTGTCGTTGACCTCCACTTAGCTTCACTCCTTTTTCACCAATCATTGCATCATAGCTTTCAGGAATTTCAGAAATAAAATCATGTGCATTCGCATCTTTAGCTGCCGACATAATTTCTTCGTCAGAAGCATGTAAATTTCCATATTTGATATTGTCTTTAATGCTTGTACCAAATAAATGCACTTCTTGTGGTACAATTGAAATATGCTCCCTGAGCGATTTTACTTTAAGATCTTTGATTGGAGTTCCATCCACTTTTATTCTTCCCTCTTGAGGATCATAGAATCTTGGGATCAAATTCAAAAGTGTTGTTTTACCGGCGCCACTTGGACCAACCAATGCTATTGTTTGCCCTGCTTCAACTTCAAAAGAAATATTGTTTAAAATTGTTCGGTCATCCTCATATGCAAATGTTAGTCCTTCAACTGAAATTTGACCTTCCGTTTTATCAAGACTAATTGCACCTTCTTCATCTTTTATCTCTGGAATTTCTTCAAGTAATTCAAAAATACGTTCTGATGCTCCCGCTGCAGTATTCACAGCAGTATATAACCGTGACGTTTGGCTAATTGATCGAGAAATATTTAACGCATAAATAATAAAAGCCACCAAGTCGCCAGCTGTTAACCTATCTGCAAGAACTTCTTTTCCACCGTACCAGAATATGATTACGAGTGTTCCCATAAACATGATGCCAACACCCGACCAAAAGAATTGGGTAAGAACTACTTTTCGTCGAACCGTTTTAAACAACTTTTCAATAGCTGACGAATATCGTTCTACTTCGTAATCTTCTCGAACAAAAGCTTTCACTAATCGAACAGCACCCAGTGCATCTTCAGCAACCGCTGTAGAGTCGGCAAGTTCGTCCTGAATACCTTTTGATAATTTTCTGATCTTTTGCCCAAAGTAACGAGTAGCAATAGTTACGAATGGTACTGTTACAAAAATAACAGCGCTCAATCTCCAATTTAGCACCACCATCAACGAAACAGAGCCAATCATTGAAAATGTAATGGTAAGTAACTGAGGAAGTGAATCTGTTAACGCTGTTCGAATGGAACCCACATCATTGGTTAACCTAGATGTTATTTCTCCAAGTCTTCGTTCAGCAAAAAATCGAAAGCCAAGACGATGCAGATGCTCGTATACTTTTTTTCGAAGATCGGTTACTACACGTTCTCCTACCCATTCTAAATGGTAATTACCTAAGAAAGTAAATACAGCCTGTACAATGAAAAGCCCCATTAAACCTATAGCAAGGATATTAAGTAAGCTAGCATTTCCTTCCTCAAATACGGCATCTAATAGCTCTCTTAAACCTAGTGGAACGGTAAGCCATATACCAGAACCAATTAAAACAACAACAGTAGCAAAGTAAAATCTTCTTCGATAAGGCTTACTTAAAGCGAAAATTTTAACAAGTGTTTCTTTGAGACTTTTTAGTCCTCTTTTCTCATTTTCTTCTTTTTTATTCATGTCGATAATTTGGCAAATATAATGCCAACTATTTGAGTTTTTTTGCTCTCAATTTACTATCTATATATTCATTGAAATGAGAGTGAATGATCATGGATGGAGAAACGCTTACCTGGATTTTTTTAATTGGTGGAATTCTACTAATGGCTACAGAATGGCTAATTCCTAGTGGTGTGGCTGTGATTTTAGGCATTGGTGGGTTGGTAGTTGGATTGACCCGTTTCCTTGGACTTTTAGATGATCCAATAACTGCAACTTTGGCATGGGTAATTATATCTGCTCTGCTCGCAGTGGTTTCTCTTCCCGTAATGAAAAAATATTTTGGTGGTGAAAGTTCATCTAAATTTGCAGATGAAGATTATGAAGCCATGGATCAAATAGTTGATGTAGTTGAACCCATTGATGAACACAGTAACAAAGGAAGAATTCGTTTTCAAGGGAGTTCTTGGCAAGCACGATCTTTAGATGGCGATATACCCACAGGAACACAAGTGAGAATTAAATATAGAGACAATACTACGTGGATTGTAGAACCAGTTGACAAACTCGATTCACGTATTACACAAAGAATAAAACAATCAAACTAGAGACTTCATGTTTTGGACAGCAACGCTAATTACGCTAATAGTAACCTACTTTATCATAACCAAGTTATTCATCATTGTAGAATTTCGAGAAGAAGTAATTCAAGAACGACTTGGTAAATTTAAGAAAAATCTAAAACCAGGATTTCACTTTCTTATCCCTTTCGTAGATCGACCTGCATACAGTAGAGAAATGCGTGAGCAAGTATTAGAAGTTCCGAGCCAAACTTGTATAACCAATGATAATATCGAAGTAAATGTAGACGGTTTGGTTTACATCAAAGTAATGGATGCGTACAAGGCCAGTTATGGAATTTCAAATTATCAAGCGGCTTCAGTAAACCTAGCTCAAACTACCATGCGTAGTGAAGTGGGGAAAATCACCTTAGATGATACTTTCTCAGAACGAGAAATGATGAATGAAAACATTGTTCGTGAAATTGATAAAGCTGCAGATCCTTGGGGAATTAAAGTACTTCGATACGAAATTAAGAATATCCGCCCTTCCAATGAAATAGTAGATACAATGGAAAAGCAGATGGAAGCAGAACGTGAAAAAAGAGCTGAAATCGTACATTCTGAAGGATATAGACAAGCACGTATTTTTGAATCTGAAGGAGAGCAACAGAGTCAAGTTTTAGTATCTGAAGCTAGTAGACAAAAGCGAATTAACGAAGCAAAAGGTAAAGCCATGGAAATTGAACTCGTTGCTACTGCCACTGCAAATGGAATTCATAGAATAGCCACCGCAATGAAACAGCCAGGAGGAGAACTCGCTGTAAAAACGAAATTAGTTGAACAATACATAGAGCAATTCGGAACTATACTAGAAAAATCGAAAATTTCTGTTTTACCAACGGAGACCGCAAACCTAAAAACATTTTTTGAAGGTGTGAGCAAAATAAGCGATCACACGAACATTCAAGGGGAGAAATAGTCATGGGTATCTTTGATATTATTGAAAACATCAGCTTTGCATTAGTAATGGCCTTCTCATTGTTCATTTTATTTAAAGTGATCAAATCATTCCGCTTGGTTCCAAACCAATTCGCCTTTATCGTAGAACGACTAGGGAATTATCATAAAACACTAGAACCAGGCTTTCATGCCCTTATCCCTTTTCTAGACAAGGTTGTATATAAACAAGATTTACGTGAAGAAACCATTGAAGTAGAACCACAAGAATGCTTCACCAAAGACAACGTAAAAGTTGAAGTAGATGGCGTTATTTACTTAAGTGTGATGGATCCTGTAAATGCGAGCTATGGCATTACTGATTACCGATACGCAGCTATACAACTAGCACAAACTACTACTCGTTCTGTTATTGGTTTAATGGATTTGGATGAGACCTTCGAAGAACGCTCTAAAATGAGTAAAGAAGTAGTTAAAGTACTAAGTGTACTAGAAGTGCCATGGGGCATGAAAGTTCATCGTTATGAAATAAAGAATATAGTTACACCTAGAACGGTTCAAAAAGCGATGGAAAGACAAATGACCGCCGAACGTGATCGCCGTGCCGTAATAGCGAAATCTGAGGGTGTGAAAGGATCTAAGGTAAATGATGCGGAAGGTATAAGAGCAGAAATGATCAATATTTCGGAAGCAGAGATGCAACGCCGAATAAACGAAGCTGAAGGTTTAGCGCAAGAAATTGAATCCATTGCAGAAGCAACCGCTGTTTCTATCGAAAAAATAGCGGAAGCACTTTCTCAACCTATGGGAGCTGAGGCTATGCAACTTCGCTTAGCAGAGAAATATCTTGGCAAGTTAAAAGGACTGGGACGTGAAGAAAACCAGATTATTATTCCTCAAGATATTTCTAATTACGACGCCGTTATGAAAGGACTGGATTTATCAGAATTAAAAGAAGGTTCAAAAAAGAAATAGCTAACACGATCAAGTAAAGAGTATTTGTTCTTTGTTAAAGTTTGATACCCTTCGCGATGAGTCTTTTTTTGTTACAAAAATAGAGGCGCTCAGGGTGTCAAATTTTATATAGTTTATTGACTGAAAGCGGCTGTCTCCATGAGCTCCTGGTATAAACATTAGAGGCTAGAGAATAGCAGCGAATGGAATCAAATCTTGAACAACCTAGGAATAGTGTATCAAGACTACAAGTAAATATGGTTCAACAATTATAACGCTTTATAACGCTCTTTTTCTTTTAACTGAATAGCTCCATTTTGAGTTCTAAACTTTACAGGAAGAGTGTTAAAACTACCATCTCGGGCGACCTTTTTCACATTAAAGTGAAGATGAGGTCCTGTTACATAACCTGTTGAGCCCGAGTAAGCTAAGAGTTGACCAACTCGCACTTTCTGACCGATATTTACAACCACTCCATTTACTTTTAAATGGGCGTATTCTGAAAAGGTACCATCATTATGAACCACGGTAACATAGTTTGCTTTATCTAAGTAAAATTCATCTGAACCACCTTCCGTAAAGGATTCTTTAAAATCCACAACAACGCCAGATCGTGCTGCATAAATCTCGGTTCCTTCGTCCATATTAAAATCGATGGAGTAAGCAATTCTACCCGAATGGGAGAAATCTCCATGATAAGCTTGAGCAACCATCGCTTCCGTTCCAAGTTTATATGGTAAACGGTAGGCATAACTATCGGTATGCTCTGCAAAAATACTTCCCATGAAATAGGTGTAATTTGAACTGAATCCCCATTTTTCCTTACTGTTCTTTGAGGTTAACTCCAGAAGTTCAACATCAGAACCTGGGGCAAGCACTTGGGTGAGTGGAAGACGTTTTGAGGATCTTAAGTTCTCTAACTCGATCTTTAATTCTAGCGTAACAGGATATGGATTTAAATTTCGAGCATGAACTTCAACACTTCCCTCCTTTTCAACATTATATACTTCTACCGTAGGCTTTTCTTGTTGAGGACTTAAACCAAGTAGTAGGGCTAGTAAAAAGGAAATCGTTATCATGATAAAAATGTAGTCAATCTGTTTTAATTTTGTGCAATTCAAATGGGAGCATGTATATTTAGGGATGAATATGTATGTACTGTACTTATTATTTTTACTCGCAGTTCGGGGAGTGTCAGATCAAGATGATCCAGAGCTATTACGAGCTATAAGAAATGGAGATCATTCCGCCTTCAAGAAGTTCTTTGAGAAGCATCACTCCTATTTATACCACTTTTTGCTAAAAAAAGGTATTTCTGAGCAACAAGCGGAAGATTTAGTTCAACAAGCTTTTGTCATGATTTGGGAAAAACGAGCTCAAATAGATGAAACTAAATCCCTAAAAGCATTCCTCTTTCGAATCGCATATACACGAATGTTAAATGTATTTCGGGATTCTAAGAAATTTGATGAAAACGCTGATTTAACGACCGAAGAAGAAACATCGACTCCCGAAAAATCAATGGAAACGCAAGAATTAGGCAAAGCCATTGAAGATTCTATCGCATCGATGCCCGAAAAGCGCCAAGCCGTATTTCGTTTATGTTTTATTCAAGAGTTCACCTACAAAGACGCTGCCGAATTCCTTGACGTATCTGTAAAAACCATCGAGAATCATATGGGATTAGCTTTAAAAGAATTACGAGGCAAACTCGAAAACTTTAGATAAACCTATTTCTTTCAGACTATTATAACTCTTCTTATATAATTTGAATGCGATTTAATTACTGAATTACGATTAAGATAAATGAACTAAACTTTCAGCTAACTAATTAATTTGGTTACTTTCGCAAAAACGAATACCCTTCGCCGCTCATATGTTTAGAAAAGTACTTATTGTACAAACTCAACAAACAGAAAACGAGAGGTAGTAGCACCGATCGCCGCTATTAATTGCACGTAATTTACAATGCCGGGTTTAAGGAATCCCTGCCTCTCGTCACTTCTTCAGATCCTCAACAGTACTTATGTATCATGGCCAGTTCATGAATACCCGATAAACGATGAGCTTTGGAGAAAGAAGTCGTGGTTTCTGCTTGTATATATCCTACAACCACTAACCCAATGAGCCATGTTAAAATATTCCCTGGGTATCGATGTTTCAGCGGACTCGCTGAGCTGCTGCCTGGCCAGCATTGACCACCAACAGCAGGTGAAGGTGATTACCACCCGCACGGTTGCTAATTCACCGGCGGGTTTTAATGCCCTGATCCGCTGGACGGGCAAACACTATAAACACCCCGAATTGCCGTTGGTCTGCCTGTTGGAGGCTACCGGAGTGTATTACGAGCAGTGCGCGTTGGCATTAAGTAAAGCGGGTTTTTATGTATCCGTGATTCTCCCAAATAAATCCAAAAAGTATATGGAGTCGCTGGGGCTTAAGTCCAAAAACGATCGCATTGATGCCAAAGGACTGGCCCGTATGGTCGCCGAACAAGCCCTTCCTGCCTGGCAGCCTATGAGCGAGTTTTTCTTTACCCTGCGTACGATGACCCGCCAACTCGAGCGCCTGCAAAAGTCGAAAACCAGTCTATCAAACCAGTTGCATACCACCCAACACAGTATCTACGAGGTTGGGGTGGTTACCCGGCAACTCAAATCGCTGATCCGCACGATGGAGAAACAAATGGCGGGGCTCGAAAAAACCATAGCCCACCACCTGCACTCCGAGGCAGAGATCGCTGAGAAAGTAACAAATTTGTGCAGCGTCAAGGGAGTTGGACTGACGACCGTGGCCATCGTTCTTGGGGAAACCAATGGCTTTGCTCTGATGGAGAATATCGCCCAGTTAGTGAGCTACAGTGGATATGATGTGGTAGAAGATCAATCCGGCAATTGCATTGGAAAAACAAAGATCTCGAAAAAAGGGAACCCGCGCGTCCGTCGGGCCCTGTACTTTCCGGCCATCACTGCCGTGAATTGTGGAGTCAAACCGCTGTATGACCTATACCACCGAACCTACAAAAAGCATCACATTAAAATGAAGAGCTATGTGGCCGTACAGAAAAAGCTGCTGATACTCATGTACACCTTTTGGAAGAACAATGAAGCCTACGTCGAGGTAAATCCGGAAAAGAAGCCGTTCGAAAGCGGACTAATCAAAGAAATTGGAGACGACAAAAAAAGAAAGTTCCCCACCATGGGCGGGGAACCACAAGGTAAACCACCACATAAAGTGACGGCTTCCTTTCAGATGGAATAAAGATAATTATTTTAATAATGTAGTGTTGATTTTTAACACAGTACCTTAAACGCGGGGTCGTTATACCTTTTGTTAAACAAAGATTTAAAATAAGTTTCCAGATTTATAGCGTACATATGACAAGCGTTTCAGGCTGATATATATAACCCTTCTCTATTTGCTATATAATTAAAAATGATGTTTAGAACATCTATGAGACTATACTTTTGCGTATTTAAAATTTCTTTTAAAAAGAATTAGGGGTACTCTTCAACTAGCGTGTATTAAGGATGAATCATGAAATTAATCCTTAAACAAAACAAACAGGTAACACACATGAAAACTCTAACCCAAATCAAACACATCCTAGTTGTTTCGGCAGTATTGGCGATTACTTTTTCTGCTTGTTCAGCCGTAAATAACGATGTTGAATCTTTATCTGACGAAGATGTTGCTATTGCAGCAGAAATCGTAGGAATCTCTTTAGCTGACAATGAATCTGGTGCACTTTCCAGTATGTATGATGCCTTTTCGGGTATTGATGATGTCGGCATTAGTTATGGAGGCGGACAGGGTGGAATGCATATGAAATCCAATGATATGAGAGGCAATAATGGCCGTGGTGGAGAACGTAATTTTAGCCATAGTTATGACTCTACTACAGGTATCCATACTATTTCTTTCGAAAGAAGTGTACAAAATGAGATGTTCAGCAAATCAGTAAGTTTAAATCAACAAATCATATTTACTGATCTTGACGGAAATTTTTTAGCACGCCCAAAAGCAGAAAAAGATCTCATTGAAAGTATTGCCTTTGATGGTGTAAAATCTGGCGAAAGTGAAGGTCCATTTAGAAGTTCAAGCTTTACTAAAGAAGATAGCTTTCGTTTTTCAGGACTACACGAAACAAGTGGAACATTAAGTATGAATGGAACTCATCATGGCATTGGTGTTGCTGAAGGTACACTAAACGACAGTACAAGAGCTTCTCGTTCGTATGAAATAGATATTAATTTCCAGAATATCGCTATCGAAAAAGACACAGTAAAAGCATATGGAAGTTTAGAACAAGGTGTTTCCGGTACGCTTACATATAGCATCACTATGAATAAAACTATCAATGGTGTTCCTGAAGAAACTCTTGTTGAAGGTACCATTGACCTTGAAGAAGATGGAACAGCTCTAATGCGTTTCAATAAATTAACTAAAGTAATTCGCTTCTCATTAGTAGATGGCGAAAAAAGAGATATGAATTCTCGTAGATGATCCATAACCAAGTAAAAGCAGGTTGCTCTAAGTAATCTGCTTTTTCTATTATTCCACCATCATGGCAACTGAACAAAACTTACCCGAAAACGATCTTGATCTCCTGCTAGCTCTGAGCCTTGGCTCAGCCTTAGACTCGAATTCTTCGTTTTCAGAGGTTAACGATTCGTTGATAGATCAATTAGTGGAATTTAAAAATAGTGAGTTATCAGACTATGAAAATTCCTCTCTTATTTCGGCTTCAATTTGGGATTCTATTGAAGCAGAGACCAGACCAAAAGCTAGAGTTATCCCTCTCTACCAACGACCAATTGCCTACACATGGGCAGCTGCTGCTGTGGTACTAATTGCAGCCTTCATTGGATTTTATTGGATAAGTTTAAATCCGACACCACAACTTGTAGCACAAAGCGATTCGACCATAACAACTGTTATTCTTGATGATGGCACTGAAGTAACCCTTCGCCCCTACTCCGAACTTTATGAACTTACGTTAAACGATCAAGAAAGAACGTACTCTTTAGATGGCGAGGCCTTTTTTGACGTAAGCTCCGATGTAAATCGACCTTTTAGCGTTCAAGCTGGTGATGGGATAGTAACTGTACTGGGTACTCGATTTAATTTAAGTAACTGGGGAGCTAATACTCAGATATTTTTGGAAGAAGGTAGCGTAAAATTTAGTTCAGTTAAAAATACTTCCGTCCTACTTAAACCTGGACAACAGGCTCGTTTAAGTGCTGGAGAGATTACAACTCCGCAAGAAGTTAATGCAAGTCAATACACCGACTGGATATCAAATACCATTGTATTTGACGGAAGTATTCCCGAAGATGTGGTGGCCGAAATTGGACAACATTATAATGTTTCCATCGATGTTTCTAACCTTGATGACCAAAGCGTATTAAATGGAACTCTCCAACTTGATTCTATCTACCAAACTCTTGAAGACCTTGGACTGGTTCTCGGAGGAACATTCCGTCAAGCATCAGAAAACGTATTCACTTTTATTGCTATTGATTAACCTATGATTGACAAGCTGCGCATACTCTGTGTTTTGTTAGCTTATCTGATATTATCTCAGAACTCAACTTCTGCGCAACTATTTTCATATTCCGAAGAACCTCTTCTTTCAGTAATCTCTGATATCGAAGAGCAAACCCCTTACCGTTTTCTTTATCGTGAAGCACTTATATCTGATGTTAAAATCACTTTAAGAGCTAACCGGACAACTATCATGAGTGAACTCTCTGGGAGTCTTAGAAGCCGAAATATTGGGCTCAAAGTTGATGAAGACAGATTCCAGGCTTTAGTGTATTCAACAACAGAACAACAGGAATCAAAAGAAATCCTGATATCAGGCTATGTATTAGATGCTTCAACGGGTGAACGTTTACCTTATTCTACAATTTCTTGGAGAGATAATGGTGAGCTTACCGGAATTTCTAGTAATCCATCAGGTACTTTTACCATACGCACACGTTCCGATTCCAAGAGTCTCACTTTTTTAGTTTCCTTTGTAGGATATAAATCGAGTCAGTTTGAACTTTCATTCGAAAATGAACAACGATGGAATGATATCTCCATTCGATTAGAACCTGAACCATATAGTGGAAAGGAAATTCTAGTTCAAGGAGTCAATTTCTATACGGCATCAGACACGGTTATGAATGGCTTAATTAAAGTAGGTGCATTTAGTCCACTTGGAGAAAGTAATTCTGTCCGTTCACTTCAAACTCTTCCCGCTGTTTCATTGAGTTCAGCTATTAATGATGGAATAAATATAAGAGGAAGTGCTTCTGATGGGTTTCAAGTATTGCTTGATGGCCAATCCGTGTATCATCAAAATCACTTATTTGGTTTACTCGATGCTATGAATCCTGATGTGTTAAAAACTAGTGGATTTTATTATGACATCACTCCTGCTCAGTTTCAAGCACCGCTTGGCGGAACCCTTTCTTTAATTACTAGAACCGGTTCTTTAAATGAGATTAAAGGTTCTGCTGGATTCAGTAATTCAGCGACAAAGGCAACTATTGAAGGTCCAATAATTAGAGGGAGATCGAGTTGGATTGTGTCTGGTCGTATTTCACATATTGATGAAGTGAATTGGTTTAATAATCAAGACTTGATCGAGTATGGATTGGATGTAAATAGACCTGCTACTATTGTATTAGATAGAGAGTTACCTAGAGCTGTTGAACGTGTAAGTTTAAATCCTATCAACATTCAAAATACAGAGGCTAGATTCTACGATTTACACGGAAAATTACATGTTGAGACCAATAAAGGAAGTCAGCTTTCAGTTAGTGGATATATTGGGCATGACAATGCATCTCAAGATTATTTTAGAGAACAAACGAGTTCTATAGATTTATTCTCAACCGATAATAAGTGGGATTCTCAAACTCTCTCGTCCACCTATTCATCTAGAATAACAGACCATACATACTCAACGACCTCTATTGGTTTTAGTTCATACAATAGTATTTATAGCAAAGATGATTTTGAATATTTAACTCCCCGTGATAATAATAATCAGCCCACAAGACCTGATTCTAGTTTTTTAGGACTACTTAATCTAGAAAACTCCCTTATAGACTTTTCCGCTAAGCAAAGCTTTATCACTTCTTTTAATGACTTTTCGATGGAGTATGGAATCAGCTATAACGATTATCAAATGGAATACATACAGAATACTGAGACTCGAAATTCATTCATTAGTAGAAGAACAAGTCAATTAGTTGATCTATTTCATCAGGCGGATTTAAATTTAATAGATAATCTCAGTCTTAACATTGGTAATCGGATTCATTATTTCAGTAATGGACGATATACAAGATGGTCGCCAAGAATCAAGACGGTATTATTTCCTGAAGAAAATATTTCTTTAAACTTAGGCTATAGCCGAAATTACCAATTCTTAAATCGGCTTCAGGTTTATAATATTAATAGTTCAGATTTTTGGATTCTAGCTAATGAGGATCAACCGCCTTCTTCAGTTAATTATTACTCAACTGGATTGAAGTTTCGCTATTTCGAAAACACCTATTTTCAAATTGAAGGATATCTGAAAGACTACCAGAACCTACGTTTTCATGAACTAAATACAGGGCTTGTATCTGCTACTTTCAAAAATAATGAGTCGCCATGGTTTTATGAAAATGAAGGAATTGGCAAAGGCATTGAATTCTTGATGAAAAATAGAATTGATATAATGACCTTAAGTAGTGCCTATACATGGTCATCCATGCAACTTAAAAACCTTCAGATTAATAATGGGGAATATTTTTATGCAGATTGGGATCGCCGGCATCAGTTTTCTATGATTTCAGAAACGAATATATCCAAGCATTTTACACTTTTCCTTTCTTGGACTTATGGAAGTGGAATCCCGAACCGACTAGATAAAGAACGCTTTACGAACGACCCTAGATTACCTTCTTATTCTCGATTTGATGCAACTATGAGCTATGTTGCTAATCTTCAAAGAGGCACCCTTAAAACTTCATTCTCGTTGTATAACGTATTCAATAGAAACAATCCGTGGTATACGGAAGTGAAACAGATTACAGCTGAAACTAGGACTCGAGATATTGGGGCGACAGCTAGAACAAATGTATTTGACTTAGGTATACAGCCCTCTTTTAATATCGGAGTGTATTTTTAAGAACGAGGCATTTCTTTTATATGTTCGCCAACAAAGTACATATCCATATCTCCTTTATGACCTTCAACACTTACTTTACCGCGATATTCACATTCGTAGTAATCTTGAATATAGTCGCATGTAGTTGCCGAAATATTCACTCTACCAATTTCTCCTACTTCTTCCATTCTACTAGCAAGGATTACGGTTGATCCCCAAATATCATAGGTGAACTTCTTCTTACCTACTATACCAGCAATGATACTTCCACTATGAATACCAATCCTCATTCTCCATTTTACAGCGGCGCTCTCATTTCTTTGTTTAATAAAATCCTGCATTTCTTTAGCGGCTTTTACACAAAGGTAAGCGTGATCATCTTTTTCTTTTGGAAGTCCTGAAACTGCCATGAAGGCATCTCCAATGGTCTTTATTTTTTCAATTCCATACTTCTCAACAATATTATCAAATGCCTCGAAAATCTCATTAATTTCAGAAACTAGCTTCTTTGCAGACATTGTAGCTGCAGTAGAAGTAAAGTTTTCAAAATCTGTAAATAGTACACTCACTTCTTCATATCTACGCGGAGTAGCTGATCCTTTTTCTTTAATCTCATCAGCAATATCTTTTGGAAGCATGTTATAAAGTAAAGCATCACTTTTTTCTTTCTCATTTTCAAGAAGAATAGTTCGTTCTTTTACTAGTGCTTCTAGCTCTTCATTATATTGTTCAACCTGTTCTTTCTTCTTCCTTTCTCGAGAGATCTGAAAGTTTATAAATCCAATTAATAGACCTGCTCCAAATACTGAATAAATACTATATGCCCACCAGGTTTTCCAAGGCGGAGGGAGAATTTTCATTTTTATTGATCTTCCTTCTTCATTCCAAATACCATCTTTATTAGAAGCCTTAACTCTAAAAGTATAATTATAACCTTCGGGTAGGTTCGTGTATGACACGTATCTACGGTTACCTACATCTTGCCATTCGCTATCAAAACCCTCCATCATATATTGATATTGATTCTGTTCAGGTGCTGCGAAATGAAGTGCGGCAAATTCAAAAGAAATTACATTTTCTTTCCATGTCAAAATTATCTCATCGGTTTCGATGATTGATTTCTTAAGTGGAGAATTTGAAGGAGAAATTAGTACATCTTGGTTGAAAATCTGAAAATCTGTAACCACAACAGGTGGGATATATGGATTATCTCTAATGCTATCTGGTTTAAAAACTACCATTCCATTAATACCACCAAAATACATTGTTCCGTCTTCCGACTGATGAAATGCACCAAATCTATATTCATTACTTGGTAGGCCATCTCCACGGTCATAAATCCGAACTGCATTAGATTCAGGATCAAAATCTGCAATCCCACTGTTCGTACTTAACCAAAGATGTCCCCGGTAATCCTCAATAATTCCATAGATAACATTGTTTGGAAGACCATCTGCAGTTGTAAATCGAGTGAATGTTTCGGTACTTGCATTAAATTTATTTAAACCATTAATAGTACCAACCCATAAATCTCCATTATCATCTTGAGTGATAACATTTATAAAATTGTCGCTAATACTTGATTCATCACCTGGATCACTGGCATATACTGTGAAATTACCCCTTGCTCTATCATATTTATTTAATCCAAAACCGTGGGTACCAACCCAAAAAACACCTCTATTATCTTCAAACATCGACCATATTTTGTTATGGCTAATTGAGCTTGGATCAGTTTCAATGTTTTGAAAACGTCTAAATTTCCCCGTTTCTTTATCGTATGCATTTAGACCATTATTCAGAGTTCCTACCCAAATGATTCCCCTACTATCTTCAAAAATTGTAGTGATGATATCTCCACTAATAGTAGACTCATCATCTTCATCATTCTTAAAATGAGTAAAATTTTCTTCGTCCTGATTGTATAAGTTTAAACCATCAATAGTACCTACCCATAGCTTATCTTCACTATCTTTAATGATAGCATTTACAAAATCATTACTAAGTGATTTACTATCATTCGGATTATGTCTAAAATTTTTAAATCCATTGTTACTCAACGTAAGCTTATTTAAGCCGCCACCTTGAGTACCAATCCAAACATCTCCATTCTTGTCTTCAGAAATTGCCCAAATATTATTATTTGACAAGCTATTTGAGTTTGCAGGCTCATTTTGATAAATGGTGAAGCTTTCTGAAGAGGATCGGATAAACTTATTCAGAGCACCATTTCGAGTACCTACCCAGAAAACACCAGATCTATCTTCATAGAGAGCACTTATGGAATTGTTACTTAGGTTAATAGGAAGGTTCAGATCCATAAAACTAGTAAACATCCCTGTTTCACGATTAAGAATATTCAATCCATTAAGTGTACCAACCCAGAAGGTACCTCTTGAATCTTCATACAGAGATAGCACCCAATTATTACTAATACTTTGTTTAGAAGTATTTACTGAAGTAAAACTTGTAAATGACTGATTTTCTTTGTCGTATTTTAATAAACCGCCAGATTGAGTACCAACCCATAGCACTTCTGATTTGTCTTCATATAAGGTTACAATCCAATTATCTGAAATTCCTGACTCGACACTATTTTCTGAAAAATGTTTGATATCTCCATTAAGTCTATCAAACCTGAACAATCCCTCTTCTTCTGTACCGATCCATATAAAGTCATTACTATCTCTATATAAAGATGTAATACGAGCTTCTTTAAGTCCTGAGTAGTCATCAACTTGAGAATAGACGCTAAACTCATTAGTTATTGGATCAAGAATATTTAACCCACCTTGAGTACCTACTAAGATTACTCCGGCCTCGTCCTCAAAAAGCACATTAATATAATTATGGCTGATCGAATTTTCATCTTGAGTATTATGAAGGAAACGAATAAATCTATCCTGTTCTCTATCAAATTTATTTAAACCGCCGCCTTTGGTACCCACCCAAATTGCACCATGTCTATCTTCAATGATACTTGACACCTGATTACTTGATATCGAAAACATATCATATGGGTCATTCCTATAGATTTTGAACTCATAGCCATCATATCTATTTAACCCGTCTTCAGTAGCAAACCAAAGGAACCCTCGGCTATCTTGTAGAATAGTATTAACTGTACTTTGTGAGAGTCCATCTTCCGTAGTAATTTGCTCGAATCGAATAGACATATCCTGAGCAAAACTTAATTGCACTCCTAAAATTAAAAAGAAAAGCGTAAACCTTATTGCCTTCAATATTGAACCTGTTTTAATACCAATTACCTCTTCAAGTGTAGTAAAACTATATTAAGAAAAGTAGTTAGAATATTATAAAGTCTAGATAACTTAATTAAACTTAATTGTACAAAAAAACCAACCTGAATTACTTCAAGTTGGTTTTTTATTAATTGGTGGAGGTGCGGGGAAATGGAATAAAAGAGCTAATAACAGCCTATATAGGCTTAATTGAAGTTTTAGCATCATAGATTTTCATACTTTTTCACGTTTTTTCACAAAAACCGTCCTGTTTTCGTCACGTTTTTTAGGCATTATTTACCCATTTCTGAATATCCTTAAATACCCACCTTCTACTACCTCCAATACTCTTTCCAGAAATAATATCCCCTGTTGATAATTTATTATTAAATGTTCCTCGATTCATTTTAAGGTATGTACAAAATTCATCTGCTGTTAGTAAATCTGTATCATTAAATTTAATAGTTCCAAGTATACATGACTGCTTTAACAGGAGTATACGCAATCTAGAGTCATCAGCATTATTTTGAATAAAACTCTTAATATGGGTATCACTCACTTTTTTACCCTGCACATTCAATACTTGACCTACATGTAAAAAAAAGGCGTATATCAACCTAGGATTTTTTGAAGAATTGAAGTTAGTTAAGAACAAATTAGATTGAATACTTGAATCAGTAATAGTTATATCTTTTAATTGATACCCCTCCTCAATTTCAATGTATACAGCTGTATTTTTATTCGCTAAGTATTGATAATTAAAGTTTCCATTGCTATCGAAGAAATTAGCGGTAGAATCTTCCTTTACTACTTTTGAACCTTCTGGTTTTCCCCATAGATTATTTTTAATCCCTAAGGTAATATCAATAGTTTCTTCTTTAGGCTTTTCAATATGGAGTTCATCTACCTTATCTGAGAAATCTCTAAGTGCTACAATTTTTTGAGTTTTAAATATCATAATGGAACTACTAGAATATTCAGAGTATAGAGAATTTTAAAACCACGCTAGAAACAAGTCACATTTTGTAACCTAAATGGAAGTTAGCATAAAAGTTTGCCCTTTTTTATGCCTTCTAAATTTACTTCTGACAAATAATGTTGTAGAAATTAGGCACCAAAGTTTTAAAATTAATCTTACAAATTAGCTATAAATCAATTTGTACATATATTATACATGCTCTAATATCCCAAAATGTCTAACTATTCAGACATTATCCAAAAGGCCTCTGAATAGTTGCCATCGAAATGGGATGAGTTAAAACAAGTACTTAGGTACTAAGTCTAGTTAAAATGATGGCAAAATTTTATGCCATTGTTGTTTTTATTGAACTTAGGGGAATTTCTAAGAAGGAGTTTTTCATAGTGTAAGTTAAGTAAAATAAACAATATATAATATAAATAAGTAAGTAAGTAAGTAATAATAATATATATATATAATAATAA